>Ga0208017_100007_pt1 | contig 509896 bp, 476 predicted proteins | sample 30_taG_FD_184104 | JGI IMG/M metagenome (GOLD analysis project Ga0208017, IMG submission 184104) | Marine viral communities from Cariaco Basin, Caribbean Sea - 30_WHOI_OMZ (SPAdes) (version 2) | ecosystem: Environmental > Aquatic > Marine > Oceanic | place: Caribbean Sea: Cariaco Basin... | reverse complement strand
CCACCGCTTGCGCGGGGGCTTTTGAGTGTTTTGCTTTCATCTTCGTTCCTTACAGTCACTGCGATGAAACCAAAACACTCACTTATTTTATGCAGCCAGTCTGTCTATTGAATGCTGACGGGGGACAGGCGGCGTTGGCGACAAGAGCGATCCATAGGATCACGCGCCAGCGTGGATTGTTGAGCGTGCTCTGGGCGGGATCGGGGGGCTGACAGCAGGATTTTACCATACCGTTCTCCATGCAAGGTTCGAGTCGCAGCGGTATATGGACCCTGTAGCTACTACAAGGTCAAGCAATGCGTATCGGCGAACTGGCAAAGGCCACCGGGACTAAGGCGGAAACCATCCGCTATTACGAGCGTGAGGGGGTCCTGCCTGCTGCAGACCGGACTGACAGCAATTATCGTGACTACACCGACGGGCACTTGGCGACATTGACCTTCGTGCGACGTGCGCGCGAGCTCGGCTTCAGCATGTCGCAGGTAAGGGAGTTGCTTGCCCTTTCCGACCATGACGATAAACCTTGCGAGAATGTCGATCAGCTTGTGCAACGCCAGCTGGTCGAGGTTAAGCGAAAGATTGCCGACCTCTCGGCGATGCGAGATGAATTGGCTCAATTGTTGCGATCCTGCCGGTCAGACCGGATTGGCGAATGCCGGATCGTGGAGAGCCTTGGACGGCGAAATTGAAAGTAAAGTCAGGCGGGTCGCGGCCCCCACAGGATAATTGACGCGCCGAGCAGACAGATCGCCACGCCTGTTACATCCCATCGATCGGGCCTGACTCCCTCCGCGATCCACAGCCAGCCAAGCGCAGAGAAAATGTAGATGCCCCCATAGGCAGCATAGGTTCGACCTGCGTGCTCTGCGTCGACCAGTGTCAGTAGCCATGCGAAAATGCACAGCGAGAAAACGCCCGGCACAAGCCAAAGTGCCGACCGGTCGAGCCGGAGCCATGCCCAGAAGGCAAAGCATCCGGCGATTTCAGCCAGAGCTGCTGAGAGATAAACAACATAGACCATGGATTGGAGGCTTCGCATAGAAAACAGCGCGCAACAATCGCGAAGTGCTCATCCAAGTCTGCATGGAGAGGGTCAGTTGGGTTAGCCAGACATGAGTTGCAGAACCTCAGCGGAACATTCGCTTTGAAGCCAAGAGACCTGAGCAACGACTTTCTATTTTCTCGGAATAACGAGAATCAATCGTGCCCTTCAACATATGATAAGATTATAAACATATGCCAAATGTCCGTTTCGCGCCCCGTTGTTGCCGTTCCCGCGAACTATTCTCGATACTTATTGTGTTGAAAAAGTCCGGCTCGGCGGTGACGGCGCCAATTTTCAGCAATAATAATTCAGCAGCGTCGGACTGCATAAATCATTAATACGCACAGCTGCGTATCTGGGTTCCTAATGTTACCGTCGAAAATGGGTCGCGGAGTTTTTCAACACAATAGATACTGAAAGCTGACGTTCAACGTATCAAAACATGCAGCCGCAGGCGAGATACACTGAAAATATAATTTCCGATCAATTGGCTTTGCCCATGGTAACTAGTGCTCGACGAAAATCTTAATTCCCAGACCAATGAGAATGACACCTCCTGCGAACTCGGCATATTTTCCGATGCGCGAGCTTGCCATTCCGCCGATCAGCACGCCCAAACCGGAAAGCAACGCGGTGATTATCCCGATAGCAATACAGGTCAGCAGAACCGGAAGCCCAAGTGCAGGCAAGGTGATGCCGGCAGCAAATGCGTCAATGCTGGTTGCGATCGCAGCTGTTCCCAACGCCCATCCCGAGAGACTGAGCGCAGGATCGCCTCCGTTCCCATCCCGCGCTTCCCAAAACATTTTCATGCCTAAACCGCTGAGCAGAATGAGAGCAATCCAGTGATCATAAGCGCTGATCTGCGAAACAAAGGCTATTCCAAGCGCCCATCCCAGAAATGGCATGATGCCCTGCGCGATGCCAAAGGCCATGCCCGTCCGAGTGGCATGAAACATGGAATTATGTCCTGCGGCCCCTTGAGCAACGGCCACTGCGAAGGCATCCATCGCCAAGCCCACAGCAAGAGCTAGAATGAGAAGCAGGTTTTCCATTCGATGAGCCTTGGCAGCTGTCTAAGCTGGGTTCACTTCGACGGTGATATGAGAAAGAGCAGCGGTTTTGGTCAGCCTTTCACGATAATCTGCGGGAGATCTATCACTTTCCGTGCTGACCGCTACAATGGCGGCGTGATGACCCGGACCCAGTTGCCAGACATGCAGGTCGGTGATCTTGTCTCCGGCTTCCTCGACGACCGACCGGATTTTTGCTGAGACTGGGTCGCCCGCTTGCCTGTAATCCAGCATCGTTGAGCCGGTATCGCGCATCAGACCCCATGACCAGCGCGCGATGACAAGCGAACCGACTATACCCATAAGCGGGTCAAGCGATATCCATCCGTAGATGCTACCGGCTATCAGCGCAATTATTGCCAATACCGATGTCAGGGCATCGGCAAGCACATGGAGATAAGCAGCGCGCAGATTTTGGTCCCGGCCATGATGTTTATGATGATGGTCGTGGTCATGGCTATGATCGTCATGATGGCTGTGCCCATGATGATGATCATGATCGTCGCGGAGCAACCACGCGCTGACCAGGTTCACAATTAGGCCAATGACGGCCACGAAAATTGCCTGGGGGAAACTGATCGAGATCGGATTTGCCAGTCTGACGAGACTTTCCCATCCTATCAGTAACGCAACCAACGCCAGCACGATTGCACTGGCGAAAGCTGCAAGATCTCCTACCTTACCGGTGCCAAACGTAAACCGCGGGTTTTTGGCGTTGCGGCGTGCATAAAGATAGGCGAGCGCAGCTATGAGCATCGCAGCGGCATGCGTGGACATATGCCAGCCATCGGCGACCAGCGCCATCGAACCGTAAATGGTTCCGGCTGCAATCTCGACAACCATCATCACGCTGGTCAAGGCAATAACGAACCACGTCCGGCGCTCGTTCCGCTCGTGATTTGGGCCTAGAAATATATGGTCATGTTCGTGGCTGGTTTGCGCCATGCTATCGGAAGCGGTCATTTCAAATATGTCCTGATAACCTGAATCAGATCAGTTGCGCCCTGAGCGCGCTTTTCATCGGTGTCCGTTTCGGGGTTGGAGACATGCTCGCGGACATGCTCCTCAATCAATTCGACCGTAAGGCCATTTACGGCTCCTCGAACCGAGGCAACAAGATTGAGTATCTCGCCGCACGGAGCCTTTTTTTCCAAAGCCCGCTCGACGGCTTCGAGTTGCCCTTTAAGGCGGCTGATGCGCGCAAGCAGCTTTTTATCATCTGATGTATGAGACATGGTATAGGGGGTTACCCTATATAGAGAATTTGTAAAGCTGTTATATTCGTAGTTCCGGGTCCAAGTCATATTTAATACGTGGAGTGCAAATCTGTGGCCGATCGGCCTATTGTGGGCATAAGTTAGTTTGACTAAGACGTATAAAATCGTCCCCATTCCCATCGGAAAGTTTGGGCGAATTGGCTCCATCAAATTTCGGCTTCTCGCCCAAATCTTCCCAGTTCCTCCTCGCAAAGTTACTTCCTTGCTAGTGCAAAACATAGATCCAATATCGGAACGAACCAACGATATACCTGAAGCCCCATGGTCCGGTATAACAATGACCTTTCATACAGATGCTGCGATGTTAGCCGACATCAAGCTCGGTGACCAAATCACGTTTGATGTCGTAATCGCTGCTGGTGGCAGCGAGATGAAAGCCATTAGAGAGAAATAATGATGTCTAAAGTCAGAAAATATCACAAAGGACCATGCTTCCTAGCATTGTGCCAATACCCGGCCGCTATGACTGCAATTACCAAAACTTGAGCGATAAGAGATTGAACCGCAGGGAAAATTCACAACATGGAGATTTGCGGAAAATCAGTAAGCGGGGTCACGCTCATCAACGCAGAGCTATAAGCGAAAAACTTGGCAATCCTTTGATTCTTTACCCGTTTGTGGATGTGTCATTCATGCCCATTTCGCTGCAGTGGGACATGTCCACATTACCAGCATCGCTGTTTACAAGCGACGGGCAGGATATGGGACTGGCGATGCCCTGTCCAGCCAAGGCAAGTCCAAGAACAAAGAATAGAAAAATCCGTTTAAACACGACCCAAGTTTTCATTGTTTTGCGATCCCCGTCAACCGATTCATGATGGCTGCACCGATTAACTTTCCTTATATCCCAGCAGCCGCAAGGCATTTATGACCACGACAAGCGTCGATCCTTCATGCATCACGACAGCGGGGCCAATCCCTAAGCCAAATAGGGTTGCCGGTATTAATACAGCCACCACGCCGAGACTGATCCAGAGATTTTGACGGATAATGCCACTTGTTGATCGGCTGAGACCAACGGCAAAAGGCAATGTTGCCAGATCATCTGCCATTAACGCGATATCTGCCGTTTCAAGCGCGACATCGGAGCCCGCAGCTCCCATGGCTATTCCAACAGTCGCATTGGCCATCGCAGGTGCGTCGTTCACGCCATCTCCTACCATTGCGACCCCGCCGTGATCGCTCAGTTGAGCGATCTTCTCGACCTTGTCATCCGGCATCAAGTCACCGAAGGCCTCGTCAAGACCCACTTCCAGAGCGATTGCGTCCGCGACTTTCTGATTGTCGCCAGAAATCATCATCATCCGTGTAATTCCAATAGAGCGTAGCTTCTTTATTACATCGGATGCCGCAGCGCGGGGCGTGTCCATAAGGCCAAGAACACCAACAAATTCTCCGCCGCGTCTGACAATCATGGTGCTGCGTCCGCGTGATGACATTTCGGTAACTTTTTGAGCGACATCTTCAGGAAGCGCATCCTGATCATCTTTGAGAAAAAGCCCCGCTTTCCCTATAAAGACGTGTTCGCCATTGATTTTGGCAGAAACACCTTTGCCCGTTATGCTCTGAAAATCTGTAGCGATCAGATCCGATGTTCCGAGGCGTTTTTCTACAGCACGCACAATAGCTTGCGCCAGAGGGTGATCACTATGCACTTCGACAGCGGCAGAAATAGCGATAAGTTCGTCCGCTCCAATTTCTCCGAAGGGCACCGTCTCGACCAACTCCGGTTCGCCAATCGTAAGGGTTCCAGTTTTATCAAAAGCGATTGAATCAAGCTTACCCAGCATCTCGAGAGGCGCGCCGCCCTTTATGAGAACGCCGCCGCGCGCTGCACGGGCAATCCCGCTTAAAACAGCGCTGGGTGTTGCAATAGCCAGCGCACAGGGGCTGGCAGCAACGAGGACTGCCATTGCCCTGTAAATGCTATCAGAGACTGGCTCGTCAATCACCAACCAGGAAAACCCAGTTGTGATTGCAAGCAGAATGACAACTGGAACAAAAATTCGTTCAAATTTATTGGTGAAGCTCTGCGTTGGCGATTGACGCGTCTCCGCATCGTTCACCATTTCGACAACCCGTGCCAAAGTGGTTTCCGACGCCAATCGGGTGACTTGCACTTCGAGACTACCGCTTCCGTTTATGGATCCGGCGAAAACCCTATGTTCGGATTTGACTTTATCGGCCGCTTTGGCCGCCGCTACAGCGTTGTCGACCGGACGCTTGTCGACCGGGACGCTCTCACCGGTTATAGGTGCCTGGTTGACGCTGCTCGCCCCTTTGACAACAAAACCGTCTGCTGGAAGTCGCTCGTTGGAGCGGATGATGACAATATCGCCGATTACCAACTCGGCCACGGGCAATCGCAATTCCTCTCCATCCCTGCGGACCACGGCATCCTCGGGAGCTAGTTCAGACAGTGCGGATATGGCATTGCGCGCGCGGGCCATTGCATAATTTTCAAGTGCATGGCCGATGCTGAACAGGAATAATAGAAATGCTCCCTCTGCCCATGCCCCGAGCCACGCCGCCCCGCCGGCGGCAACGATCATGAGAAAATCTATTTCAAATTTTCGACGCCTGATCTTTTCGAAGGCTTCCAATATCGTATAATAGCCGCCAAAAAAATAGGCCACCACCAAAAACCAGAACCCAATACTCGCCGGCAGAAGATTGATTTTGGGTCCCAGCCATCCGGCAAGAAGGGTTGCACCGCAGAGACCTGCAAAAACCATTTCTGCACGGCCACCGAGCAGCCTGTCGATTTGCCCTCCGTGCGAGTGATCCGAATTTTCCGAATGCTTGCTGTGCTCATCGGTCATTTCTGTTCTGCCGCTCGCGTGAGAACATCAACCTTTTCGAGGCTGACTAGCCCGATCCCTCGCAGATCGTCTAGCTGAGTGTAGAAATCTTCCAGTCGTGCCCGGGCATCGATTATTTCGATCACCACCGGCGGGTTATCGCCAATTCCGAACGCGTGATGTTCATGAACAATGGAAGACGAAGAGAACCCCAATATGCCTTTCAGGACGGTGCCTCCGCGAAGACCATAAGACCTCGCCCGAGCAATGATAGTGGTAACAACCGTCTCGTCCCCATGCATTGCGGCTTCGTCGGTATAAATCCGCATGAGCGATATTTGTTGCGTCTTTTGCATTATGCACTCCTTACTATTCTGGCTTTGGACGGAAACGTTGCAGGATGGGAAACTTGTCCAGAGAGGGCGTGAATCGCTTGAAATGGGGCTTCAAATCGGGAAATTGGCGCTCAAGCATCAACCGTGTCACCGCAGGCAAAACGAATAAGGTCAATATCGTCGCCGTGATCAAACCGCCGATAACTACGATTGCCAGCGGCTTTTGCACTTCTGCACCAGTGCCAGTCGCAATAGCCATCGGAACAAAACCCAATGACGGCACGATGGCTGTCATTAGAATGGACCTGTAGCGTTCGACTGCACCGGAGTAGATGGCCTCAACAAGTTCTACGCCCGATTCAAGGCGCGCCTGGATGCTAGTCATCATGACAAGCCCATTGAGCACTGCCACCCCGGCAAGAACAATGAAGCCGACCGCAACCGAGATAGAAAATGGCAGGCCCGTTATGGCAAGCGAGAATATCCCGCCAGCAATTCCCAGAGGGACTGTGACAAATACTGCGGCAGCCATACGGAAGTTACCGAGAGCCATGACCAGCAGGCCAAAGATCAACAGCGCAACGACAGGAACAACAAGATTGATCCTTGCCTGAGCGGCCTGCAGGCTTTCAAATTGCCCGCCCCATTCGAGGATGACTCCTGATGGCAGAGCAACATCGCGCTCAATTTGGGACTTCGCTTCGTTCACAAAGGAACCCACATCGCGGCCTCGAACATTGAGCTGCACAACAACGCGCCGCTGTCCGTTTTCCCGGCTTATCTGATTTAGTCCTTCGGTTTCTTTCAGGGTAGCCAAGGATCTGAGTGGAACCGACGATCTTTTCCCGAAACCATTCTCTGGCAAAATAACCGGAAGCGCTCCGATAGCGTCGATATCATTTCGCACTTCGCCGGGTAGCCGCACTACAATATCAAACCGGCGGTCGCCTTGAAATACGAGCCCGCTTTCCGCGCCGCCCAATGCGGCGCTGACGGTTGCGGCGACTTCATCAACGGTGAGACCATGGGCTGCAATTGCCGAATTATCGAACTGCACGTCCAATGTCGGGAAGCCCTCGGTTTGCTCGACGCGGACATCCGCAGAACCTTCAATACCCGAAAAAACGGTCGCAAGCTGATTGGCAGTGGCCGACAGCTGTTCGAGATCGTCGCCAAATACCTTGACGGCAACATCACCTCGCACACCGGCTATCAACTCATTGAAGCGCATCTCAATAGGCTGACTGAACTCGTAGTTCTGGCCAATGAGATTGGCTAATTTCGCTTCCATTTGTTCCACCAACTCTGTCTTTGAAAGCGCCGGGTCGGGCCATTCATCTTTCGGACGCAAAATGATAAATGCATCGGAAATATTGACCGGCATGGGATCGCTGGCCACTTCAGCTGTTCCGGTTTTTGAATACATGAAGCGGACTTGTGGAAATTTGGAAATCTCCCGCTCGATCTGTTTTTGCATTGAAACGGACTGATCCAGCGACGTGGACGGTATTCGGATCGATTGAAGGGACAGATCCTGTTCGTCCAGCTGCGGCATGAACTCGCTACCGAGAAAGCCGAATATGCCGATAGACAGTCCAAATACGGCGAGCCCTGCCAAGGTTGCCCGTCCGGGCCATTTCAGTGCTTTTCGTAATGCCGGTTCGTATTTGCTTTTGCTCCAGCTCACCATCCGAACCTCTTTTTCAGAAACGCGGCCGCTTATCAGCAGAGCCAATAATGCCGGGACCAAGGTCAGTGAGAGAATAAACGCCGATATAAGCGCAAGCATTACGGTGATGGCCATCGGCGAGAAGGTTTTTCCTTCAACACCCTGAAAAGTCAGCAAAGGCACGAAAACCAGCAAAATTATCGCCTGGCCAAATAGCGAAGGCCTGATCATTTCTCTTGTTGATGCGATCACTTCTTCCAGTCGTTCGCCTAGAGACAGAAGTCGTCCTTCGTCATGTTGCCGGCCTGCCATCCGGCGCAGAAAATTTTCCACGATGATAACGCTGCCATCAACGATCAAGCCGAAATCAAGAGCGCCCAGGCTCATGAGATTTCCCGATACGCCAAATCGATTCATCCCGATGGCCATCATCACAAAGGAAACGGGAATGACGAGCGCGGTAATCAGGGCTGCTCTGAAATTGCCCAAGAGCAGAAATAGCGCGACGATAACCAACAAAGCTCCTTCGGTCAGGTTTTTTTCAACCGTGCTGATAGTCGCATTGACCAGTTTCGAACGGTCCAGAACGACTTCCAATTTTATGTTAGGGGGCATTGTCTTGACGATCTCTGCAAGCCGATCACCGGTTGCAGCGGCAACCGCACGGCTATTTTCGCCAAGCAACATCAATGCGGTTCCGACAACGACTTCTTCGCCGTTCTCGGTTGCCGCGCCGGTTCGCAAATCGCCGCCATTGCTTACAGATGCAACGTCACGGACGCGAACGGGAATGCCTTCGCGTCTCGCGATGATCGAATTTTCAATTTCTTCCAGTGATTTGAGTCGTGCGTCTGCCCGCACCAGAAATGCCTCTCCGCCGCGTTCAACAAAGTTTGCGCCAACAGAAAGATTGACCCTTCCCAGCGCTTCGGAAAGATCGTCAAAACCGATACCGTAGGAAGAAAGCCGAGCCGCCGAGGGGGTAACAACAAATTGTTTGGCATAACCGCCAATCGAGTCGACACCGGCAATTCCTTGAACATTGCGCAATTGTGGTCCGATTACCCAGTCCTGGAGCGTGCGCAGATACGCCGCCTTCGAGACTTCATCGTTCAAGCGTTCACCTTCAGGGGTCAGATAAGAGCCATCAGATTGCCAGCCAGGACCGCCCGAAGTCTTTCTTTTTTGGAACGGCTCATAGCTGACCGTCCACATCAAAACCTCGCCAAGACCCGTCGATACCGGTCCCATTGCCGGCTCGGCCGTGGCTGGCAGGCTGTTGCGAACAGTGGTCAGTCGTTCGGCCACCTGTTGACGAGCAAAATAGACGTCGGCGCTATCGTCAAATATTGCCGTAACCTGCGAAAAGCCGTTCCGGGAGATGGAACGGGTCGTCTGCAGTCCTGGAATGCCCGCGAGCGATGTTTCAACCGGATAAGTCACCAGGCGTTCAATATCGAGCGGCGACAGGGTGGGATCGACAGTGTTGATCTGGACCTGATTGTTGGTGATGTCAGGGACAGCATCAATTGGCAGATTAACCAGATTATAGACTCCGAGTGCCGCGACTGCAGCAAGAAACAATACGGTAAGATACCGATTGCGGACGGACATTTCGACGAGACGTGCAATCATAGCCGTTGCTCCAATGGGGATGTATTAATCAATGTTCTGCTTCGCCGCGGCCAAGTTCAGATTTCAGGAGAAAGGCATTTTTACCGGCGATTTGTTCACCGGCCTTGAGACCGTCGACAATCTCGATTCTACCGCCGCTCTTTGCTCCGGTCGTAACGGGCCGTGCACGGAAACCAGATTTGGTCTTTACAAACACGACGTTGCGTCCTTCGACGGATTGGACAGCCTCTGCGGGAACAATCAATGCCGTAGACTGAGCGCTTGTCGCCTGCTGAAGTATCCGCACTCGCACATATTCTCCGGGGACGAGTCTGGCGCCTGAAGCAGGGGCAAGCACGACAATGGCCGCTCTGTTTTCCGGATCGGCAGCTGGCGTAACCGCCAATACCCGAGCGGAGATTTCACCCTCGGGCGTTTCGACCGTTGCCGCTGCTCCAGTGCTGATCTTGCGCGCATCTTCCGCAGGAACTGCCGCCTCAATTTGAATAAGGTTCGGATTGGCGATACGGAAAAGCTCATCCTGGGCGGTCACGTAGGAGCCCAGAATTGCCGGGCTTGACGTTATCCGGCCGCCAATCGGTGAGCGCACAGCAATAAAGCGTCCGCTGACACCTGACGCAATGGCCGCCTGGCTTGCCCGTCTTGCTTCTGCGGCAGCCTGTTGATTTTCTGCTCTCGCCGTTTCAAGATCTGCCCGTGCGGTGATTTTCTCATCGAAGAGGCGCTGCTCCCGGTTCATCTGCGACCGGGCAAGCGCGGCCCGAGAAGCTGCCGATGTAACCTCGGAACTAATTGCGGCGGCTTCGCGGCTCTCTATGGTAGCCACTGTCTCGCCGCGCTGAACTGCATCTCCCAACCTCTTTTTGATGCTCGTGACCCTGCCTTCAGCGCCGGCACTCAATATGGCCTGCCCTTGAGGAGACGGTGCAACACTACCCTGCGCAATAATCTCGGCATCAAGCGAACTTGGAGCCACATCGAATATTCCGATTTCAGAGGCGCGCAGCTGTTCTTCTGTCATTTCGACAACGCCCTCTTCTTCGGAATGATTTTCTTCTATGGTGTTGGCAGCGCCCTGATTTTCCGCGCTACCGCCGGTTGAGCCATTGAAAATTACTCCCAGCACAACCGCAAACGCGATGGCTAGGCCAGCGATTATGATCCATTTTCTGTTGTTCATTTTATATATCCCTGCTCGAATTTTGTGACCGTCCCGCAGTCAAACTCTGGTTTTGTGGAGGCGCGCTGTCACCGGAAATACTGGTTTCTGTAGTGACGCAATCCGGCACCGCTATTGCGATCGACGTCAGCATGAACAGGCCGGTTAGAACTGTCAGCATGATGAAGATGCCAGCCAATATTATGATGTGATCTGTTTCCAGTTTTCTCATCTATTTGGCAGCCAATCTCAGAAGCGTTATCACTGCTTCCGCTCGTGCGACCTTTGCTTCCAGCAGGCCGAGTTCAGCCGTGTCTCTTGCTGCTGCAGCGTCCAGGACATCCAGCAGGGTAAATTTCCCGTATTGATATCCCAGTTGGGCCAGTCTTGAAGCTTCCTCAGCCTGGGGCAGTGTCTGGCTTTCCAGAGTTTCCACACGGCTTTGCGTTGCCTCCAGTTGATTGCTGGCAATATTATATTCCCGGTTGATCTCTACCAAACGCAACGCGCGCCGTGCCTCAGCTCCGCGAACGCTTGCTTCTGCCGCCTGAATGCCGCCCTGGTTGCGATTTCCAAACGGTATGGCAATCGAAGCGCCCACGATAAACGCAGTATCTCCGCTTTCTTCAAAACGTCTGGCGCCGCCGCTTAACGTTAGATCCGGAACAGCATTTGCGCGTTCGCGCGTGACAATGGCACTGGCAGCGCCCCGGTTCGCTTCCACGGCTTTGATCTGTAGGGATTGGGACAGGTCGGCTTCAAATTCTACGTCACCGCTACTTAGCCAGACCGGCTCAACTTCCTGAGGTGGTGTTTGCGAGCCCCAAAGCGATGCAAGTAATAGTCTGGCGGAATATTCCTCTGCCCTTGCGGCTTCCAGCGCTGCTTGCGCTTCGCCAAGCGCGGCGTCAGCGCGCAATGCTCTGAGCGGCGGGTCACGGCCAGTTTCAACGAGGATTCTGGCAATCCTTGCCAGTTCCCGGTTGCGTCCGACGACGCGCGTTGCAAAGCCAACGCGGCTCTGAGCGGCAACTGCTTCTGTATATGCCAGACGCACGGAGCTGGCCAATTCGGCCTGAGAAATCGCAGCTTCAATCTCTGCGAGGCTTGTCTGCGCTCGCGCCGCACGTGTTCTGGCACCGCGTTTACCGCCGAGCTCCAATCGCTGCCCAACAGAAACGGTATATTCGGTTGAACGCAGGCCTTTGAAAACGCCGCTCCCGGCGACGTTTTCAACGTCTACCGAGACCTCGGGATTTGGTCCGAGGCTCGCTTGTTTTTGGTTCCCGCGCGCGATATCAATCTCTGCTTGGGAAATTTGCACGGCAGGCGATTCAGCTCCAGCGCGCACTAAGGCCTCGTTTAAACTAACACTCTGATCCTCCGCCAGAGCGGCAGTGGCAGGGCTCGCGGCAAATATCATTGCCGCACAGAGGCGCAGACGCGCCATTTTCTTCAACATTTCTGAGAAATCCTCGCTTAACTAATTGAAATAACGCCATAAGTCTGGCGCAAGTCAGAATTAGTTCAGACGCGAGGTGGTCGTTTTAAACGGGATGAATGCGCAGACAGCGCAAATTGATCGGCATTGCTGCTGAAGCTGGATCTTACCAGATCCACTGATCCGTCAAAGCCTGCCAACCGTGCAGCGGTGACGCTGCCGTTATGGCAATGACCATGCGGACAGATTCCATGTTTACCGGCGTCATTATCCGAAGGGGCTTCATCCGAGTGCCCGGCGTCGGAAACCAACATCAGTTCGGCGTTTTGTGGTTCGCTGGCGCATTCAGCTGCTTCGGCGACAGTCATGCTCGACATAATCAGAACGAGCAAAACCGCCATCAGGCGAAAGAGCCCTGACGTGTTACTGTTTATGCCGCTGCGTTCATTCATGGCTCCGCCCAATACATTATCTTGGTAGTTCATCAAGTGCTTTTGAATAACATTCCTAATATTTCATGCACTTAGATATGTAATATCATCAACTTTTGTGAACTTTGATCGGTTCCGATGTCATTAGAAATCACGAAGAGCAACTCTTTCTAGCATTGTACCAATACCCGGCCGCTATGACTGCAATTACCAAAACCTGAGCGATAAGAGACTGAACCGCAGGGAAAATTCCCAACATGGAAACTTGCGGAAAATCAGCAAGCGGGGTCACGCTCATCAGGCCAGCCTCCTGCAACGCCGCAATTCCCTTGCCAGTGAGAATAACAGTAAGAACGACCATCAACGCAGAGCTATAGGCGAAGAACTTACCTATCGGTAACTTCCGGCTGTATCGTAACATGGCCCAGGCAATGACCGACAGCAACAGTATCGCGGCTCCCGAACCAGCGAGAATGGTCATACCATTGTCAGCAGTCCAGAGCGCGGCAAAAAACAATATTGTCTCAAAGACTTCCCGGTAAACGACAATGAATGCCAGCCCAAAGAGAAACCATGCAGACCCTCGTGATAATGCTTTGCTCATTTTCTCACGGATATAGCGCTGCCATTCATCTGCGCGTGACTTGCCGTGCATCCACAAGCCCACAAAAAGCAGGATGACGGCTGCAAACAAAGAACCAAAACCTTCCGTCAACTCTCGGCTCGCTCCGCTAATGCCTATGAGATAGGTCGCAGCGAACCATGTCGCGCCGCCTGCCAGAAGCGCGGCGATCCATCCTCCATGGACATATGGCATGACATCGGAGCGCTCGGCCTTACGTAGAAAAGCAATCATAGCAACTATAATTAACATCGCCTCCAGCCCTTCGCGCAGCAATATTGTAAAAGCTCCCACGAAAGCGGACGCTTGACTGGCTTGCCCGGCGTCCAGAACAGACTCCGCTTTTGAAAACAGACCGTCAAGAACGCGGATCCGGTTCTCAACCTCCGCTACGGGCTGGTCATCGTTAATGGCGACTCGAACCGCGCCCATCGCGCGCTCGATAGCTTTCAGTAAAGTTGAATCCCGGGAGGCCAGTGCAGGTTCAAGAGGCTCAAAACCGTCTAGATAGGCCGATAGCGCGAGAGCTTCTGCTTCGTCTTTTCTGCCTGCCTGATAGGCAGCAAGACTTTCCTTCAGTTTGGTCCGCGATAACGCCAACGAACCGCTGGAGGCAGTCCCAACGACTTCCGGGTGGTTCCGCAGGAATGCCATCACCGCGTCTGCTCTTTCTGGTCCGATCTGCTTTCCAAGATTGGCTGGAGTCATACTTGCCAAAGCTGCGAGATCGGGAAAAAGAGCGCGAATTGAAGCATCGTTTTTCCAAAGCTCTTGCCCCGTGGATGCCTCTTTGAATGCAAAGCTGCCCGCATATGCAGCCATATCCCAACGGTCCTGGGCAGGCAAATCGGCAAAACTCTGCATTGCCGTCCCGTCAAGTCCCTGACCAATAACCTGATAAAGTGCGAACAGGCTGCGTTCTCTTGCTCGCTCAACATCAGTAAAAGCTATCGGGGCGGGGTTGAGCTGCCCTGCATCCGGCCCTTGTCCATTACCGGACATGCCGTGGCAACTGGCACAATTTTGAGCATATAGCTGTTTGCCGTTTTGCACATTCGGTGCAGTTTTGGGGGCAAGCGGAACAGGATAGCTGCGGAGCAGATCGGTTGCCAGCAAACGTGCTTGCCGCGCCACCAATTCTGGAGATACTTTGTTGTCAATGGCTGTATTGAGCTCGTTACTTTTTACAATCAGCGCGGCACGACTCGATTTTGGGGGCAGTTTCGCCAATCCGTCAACAACCGTTCCCGAAAACTCTTCCATCTCGGAATATTCTGCTTCGTTTATCACTTTACCTTTATCGACTGCGCCGGGATAATCGACCGCAATATAATCCAGCAATCGCCACAGCGTTTCAACTTCGGCCTTCTTCGTCTGCGCGGCGATCGGTGAGCAAATGGCGACCAAAGCCAGAACGGATAAAAGGATAGAATATATTCTGGCACATTGGCGCATGATTTAATGGGGCTTCCAGACTATTAGCAACCGCATCTCGACAAGCACGATTCGCTCGCTATTGGCGGGAGATTCAAAAAGAGCGGGTTTTCCGCATACTCAGGCGTTAACGTTTGTCACTCAGATTGAGTGCGCCTTCGAATTTTGGAACGGGCCGCGCCGCAGCTTCTGCATCTGTCGTTGCCTTGCCATTTTGATCAATATCCTTGATCAACCATTCCATTTCTTTGATCTCCTTGCGCTGCGCCTTGATAATACCATCGGCCAACTCGCGCACCCGCTTGTCTTCGATATTGGCACGCTCACTCGTCAATATGGCAATACTATGATGGGGGATCATCGCTTTTTGCCAAGCCTGATCGGAAATCGTGTCCTGCGACCTAACGAGAAATAGCGAACCGGCAAAAATTATAGCTGCACCGCCTAGGATCATAAAATTCTTGCGCTTATCCTGATACATTCCAAGCATAAAGATCAGCATTATAATTGCCATTGCTGCGCCCATATAGAGAGCCATCCAAGTGCGTGTCTCGCTGAAATAGACATGCTCAAGCGCGTATGTGTTGAGATACATCAGTCCAAACATCGCCAGAGTTGATGTCAAAATCATAACGATAAAGCGCGTATAGCTGCTCATTTTAGCTTCTCCTTGCTTGTGTCGAAAATTCGATGTCAAAACTATTATGCTTTCGCGCCATACGGGGTTCTGGGGAACATACCTTCGCCGAAGGCAAACCCTAATCTCGCCGTAGGCGTGATACATTGTTTAAAACCAAGCCCTTATACCAATCAAGAAGTTGAGGCTACTAGGGTCTCCTCCAGCAGTTCTTGTGAAACGCGCCGTGCGCCCTAACTGGTTGTTCCATTCGACGCCGATATATGGCGCAAATTCCCGGGCGACCTCATATCGCAATCGTGCGCCAACTCCGATATCGCTGATACCCGCGCCGGTTCCTGTTTCGCGGATATCCTGAAGCGCGAAATTGGCTTCCAAACGCGGCTGAAAAATGATGCGCTGTGTGATGAATTGATCGTAAGTGCCCTGAAACCGGGCTGTGAGATCACCCTTGTCCGAGAGAAATGCCGCCGTATCAACCTCGAACCGGTACGGTGCGAGTCCAAGGACACCGACCGCGAGATAACTTCTGGAAACGGGCGCAAAATCAGTACGAACACCCGCCTGAAAATCGAAATAGGGAGCGATTGCGTGACTCCAGAGAGCTTGCACTTCCACTTTTTCTATTTTCTGCCCATAAGCACCTTCGCCTTCGCTCTTCATCCACAGCTTGTCGATGTCACCACCAGTCCAAGCTGTAACATCCCAGGCATAGCCGTCCTTGCCATTGGTGATCCGTGTTTCGGCGCGTTCCACCAGGATTTTCGAAAAGGTTGATGCGCCAAGCTTTGCCAGTTCCTCACGCACGGGTGCCATATTCTCCGTACCGTAAAACTTGTCCGCTGCGTGATCGGGGCCCAAAAATGCTTCAGGCGGCGGCTGGTTCATAGGCGGCATATCTTGCATCGAACCCATGTCGGTGCCCATTCCATCCATGGAATCCATAGTGTTGCTGTCGGAACCCGCCATCTGGCCATGATCCATCACCATCGGTTGCTGCCCGCTGGTTTCCGGCGAGTTTTCCGATGTGGCATTATCTTCTGTCGGGGGCTTCTTTGTAAGCGCTTGCGGAGCGGTCTCGGCTTTATCCGGTTCGGCCATCGGCATTTGCATGTCATGGCCCTGATGTTGCGCTAGAACTGGTGCGGATACGCTTAAAAGTGCAATTGCTGCGATATATTTCATGCCGCCTCTCCATCCAGAGGACGAACGGTTACGACTTGAAACATTCCCGCCTCCATATGGTACAGCAAATGGCAATGAAACGCCCAGTCACCGGGCTCGTCGGCTGTGAGGTCGAATTGAACAAAACCACCGGGGAGAACATTGACCGTGTGTTTACGGGGTTGGTTGGACTGTCCGTTTACAAGCTCGAAAAAATGACCGTGTAGATGGATAGGATGTGCCATCATCGTATCATTCACCAGCTTAACCCTCACCCGCTCATTACGCGAGAAGCGGATCGGATCGTCGGTGACGGCGGAAAATTTATTCCCGTTGAGCGACCACATATAACGTTCCATGTTTGAAGTGAGATGAATTTCCAGCTCTCTGGATGGCGTGCGCGGATCCTTGCTAGGCTCAAGCGCGATAAGGTCGGTATAGACCAGCACATCATGCTTCACATCATCAAGACCCAATCCGCGATCACCAATCCGGTCGACTGGCATCGGCGCGACGGTGGCCACTCCTGGTCCGGTCCCTGATTTTGGCGGCAGTTTGCGGGTATCGCGCATATTCATGGGCGCGGCATTGCCGCTCATGTCCATTCCGCTCATTTCTGTGCTTCCGCCCATATCCATACCGGGCATATCAATCCCAGCCATATCCATACTTCCAGGCGCCTCGGTGCCGTGACCCATTGCAGCATGGTCCATTGGCTTGTCATCCGCCATAGGAGCGGTTTTCGCTCCCATTGCTCCCATGCCCATGTCTTTCATTGTCAGGGTTGGCCGTACGCGAAGTGCTGGCAGCGCCGCGACCATGCCGGCCGCGGGTGCCAAGGTTGCGCGGGCCATGCCTGAGCGGTCCACCGCCTCCCCGATGATGTTGAATGCCTTGTTTTCCGTAGGCGTCACAATGACATCATATGTCTCGGCGACGGAAATCTGCAATTCGTCAGTTTGCACAGGTACAACATTTTGACCATCAGCCTGGACGACTTCGAGTTTCAGTCCCGGTATCCTGACGTTGAATATTGACATCGCCGAGGCATTTACGATCCGCAAACGCACACGTTCGCCGGGCCGAAAAAGCCCTGTCCAGTTTTCCTGTGGACCATGACCGTTGATCATATATGAATAGGTTGATCCGGTTACGTCGCTGATGTCGGCTGCCGACATCCTCATCTTGCCCCATTTTAAGCGTTGCTCTAGCGTTTGCCCTTTGCCTGCCAAAAGGCTGGCGAAGGTCTGCTTTTCATAATTAAAGTAGTCAGATTGTTGCTTAAGCTTTTTCATGATCATGTGTCCGCCCAGCGGCGACCAATCAGACAGAACCACCATATATTCTCGGTCGAAGGCGACTGGATCCTCGCCCGCTGGCTCAACAATGATCGGACCGTAATGCCCGTCCTGTTCCTGAGTACCTGAATGGCTATGATACCAGTAGGTTCCGGATTGGCGTATTGGAAACTGGTAGTGAAAAGTCTCGCTAGGTTTGATGCCGGGAAAGCTTACGCCGGGCACCCCGTCAAACTGGAAGGGGACCAGCAGACCATGCCAGTGGATTGAACTGTCTTCATCCAGATTGTTGGTGACCGACAGCCTGACGTTCTGGCCTTCTTTCAAGCGGATTAGTGGCCCCGGAATAGTGCCATTGATCGCGATGGATTGTGCGCTTCTGCCTTCAACTGCAAAATTGGCATTCCCGATGACAAGATCGATTTGGTCTCCGCTCAGCTCATCAAGGCCTTTGCGGCCCTTGGGCAATGACGACGCGGCCCTTGCCCAGCTGGGGAATAGCGCCGATGCGCCCAGCGCACCGCTCACCGAAAGGGTTCCAGACAGCAAGTGCCGCCGATCAAATTCAATCATTTTTTAACTCCAGAACATGCAATCGTTACTTTTCATTACGCAGGCCAGAAGATCACCCCTCAAGTTTTCTAGAAATTTCTCGCAGGCGGTTGCGGGCACGATAAATCCGCGTTTCGACGGCTTTCTCTGATATTCCGAGAATATGCGCGGCTTCGGCCTGGCTGTTCTCGCCAAAAGTGACCAGAACGAAGGGCTCGCGCAGAGCTGTTGGCAGGCGAGTGATCTCTCTTTGCATGAATTCAAGAGCTTGTCGGGCCTGCAACTCTGCACTTGGGTCGGGTGTATCGTCAGCTATCGTCAAGTCAGCTTCGTTGTCGCTGTGAAACTCGAAAAACTGCCTGATCCGGCGTTTGCGCAAAAGGTCACGGCATTTGTTGACCGTGATACGAGTGAGCCACGGAGAAATGGGCCGCGACAGATCAAAACTGGCAAGCTTAAACCAGGCGGCAGCTAGTGCCTCCTGGACAGCGTCTTCTGCATCGGATTTGTTGCCCATCAACCTGAGCGCGATGTTGTGGAGCCGGGGTGCCTGCTGGATCATAACAGTATTGAAGGCTGCTTTGCTGCCTTTTGCAGCCTCTGCGATGAGCACACTATCCGGAACTTGCGGGTTAGGCTGTGATTTCTGCACTCAAGACCCGGCGGTGAGCGAAGTTGATACCCGCTTGTCAAAGGCCTTTTGTTGACCGGGCTTCAACAGCATTCGCATGGCGAAGAGATGCTCAACAGTAGCCTTTTGCAAAAGGCCCATATGCTTATGCACAGCCTCAATCGCCGCTGCAACTTTAGGGCCATATTGATGTTCTTCTTCGATGGCGGCTGCAAGGTCGGCATTTGAAGATCTGAGCGCCAGCTCCAAAGCTTGTCTTCTGATCACAAAATCATTTTCGAGAATTTCTAGCTGTGCTTGCTGTGCGCTATCGAGATCAAGCTCCTCATGAACAAAGCTGTGCATGCCAGAATTTTGACCGCCGCTCTGGCTCCAATGTTTCGCGCCTAATGAGCCTATCCAGCCCGCACCGAGCGCCAGCAGGATAAGCAGGATGATTTGTACGGGTCCGATTTTCATGAATTTGCCAATATCATTGTGACACGTGGAGAAGGCTTGCCGGCGAGTAATCCACGCCCCCCATTAATGGATTGCTATTGATGTTGGCCATTGCGGGCTGTTCGCCCGTTCCAATTCCCGCTCCAAGCGCGGTCACGACGATCAGTGCCGTCAACAGACTTTTCTGACGCGAAAGGCGGCGGCTGTTTATTTCACCAATACGAAGCCAGACATTGTTTTCAAATCCATCGTCGATTTCCAAAGCTGCCTGGGGTAAAGCAGAGTTCAGGCTGGCAAGCATCTCATCTAGTTTGTTGTCAGATAGCGGCATAATCATGCTCCTGTTTGAGTGATCTGCCAACTAATACGCAAGCTCGACCGCTTTGCCCTCAAAATTATTTTTGAGGGGTGGGCAATGTTGCTGCGTATTGATGGTTAGAAACGCTTGAAGGAATTGAAAAATGTACAAGATTAAATTTGTTGGCTTTAGCCTCGCCGCCGCCGCATCGCTCGCTGCAACACCGCTTTTCGCACACCCTAGTCTAGTTACGGCAAAACCGTCGGCCAATGCCACGGTCGCACCAACAAATAAACTTGATCTGGTCTTTGATGAGAAGGTCATGCCTGCAAACACCCGTATGCAGCTAATGATGACATCTATGCCGGGTATGGCCGGGCACGCCCCGATGAAGATGCCAATTTCGGTGATGATGGGCAAAGACGGCAAGTCCGTCATGGTGATGATGAAGAAACCTCTTACGGCCGGCGCTTATGAACTGCGCTGGATGGCATCGGGCGACGACAAGGAAGTTGTCAGCGGAAAATATGCATTCCAGGTAAAGTGATCGGGTCGCAACCGATACTCCGGGTGCGCCCCCCCCCTAAGCGCACCCGGAGACTATGGTTGGAAACCACATCGCAAGATTGCCACTATTATTAGCAACAAAAATAATCGATTTTGGATCAGGTGGGTTGAGATGCTGACACAGAGATTCCGTACTTTAACGCTGTGCATTGCTTTCGCACTAGCCTCATTTAGCGGGCCAGTACTTGCACATGGTGATCCGACCGAGATGGGCGCTGGCCCCGGAACGAGCGACCAGCATCATAAGGAAGCAATGGGAAGCGACGTCGCACAAAGTGCCGAAATGCAGGGCATGATGGATGAGGGAACCATGCCGATGATGCCCGATGGCTCCGCTCCTGCCGCGCCCGAAAGTGACCATATGGGCGGGATGAGTGATGATCATGGCGGCATGATGGCGCATGACGAAGCAGAAGATAATAGCAATAAGAGCTTTGGCGAGCGTTTGTTCATCTGGCTTGGCAAATTGCATATCGTGGTGATCCATTTTCCAATCGCCATGATCGTCGCCGCGTTTGCAGCCGAAGCGTTTGGTGTTGCGCGCAATAAGCCTGACTGGCGTTCAGCAGCGCGGATCATGCTCGTGATCGGGGCGCTGGGAGCGGTTGCAGCCGCCTTTTTGGGCTGGTTTGCGGGCGGCTTCTATCTTTATGACCGCAACCTTATCCTCACCACGCATCGCTATCTCGGTATGACCGTCGCAATCGGAGCAGTGCTACTGGCATGGGCCGGACTGAGCCGCTTTCACCATGGTCGCAGCGAGGAAAGAATATTCGGCATCTTGTTAGCACTATTGACGATCGGCGTGCTTGTACAAGCATTTCTGGGCGGCACATTCATGCATGGCGGCATGAATCATATGAATTTTTGAGTTTGTTGGATGGTAGCTACAAAACGCAAACTATTTTAATGGAGTTTTTAAATGTTAGAAAAAATTAGACATTCCGTATCGAAGCGCTGGGCGGCGGCAGCTCTGTTCACCACCCTTGCTGCCTGTACAACCGCCGCTCAGGCCTCGCCCTATGTTATGTACCGTGATCCAGGGTGTGGCTGCTGCGAGAAGTGGGCGGAGCATATTGAGGCCAACATGAAGCAGGGCGTTGAAATCCGAGACACTCAGAACATGACCGCCGTGAAAGATGCGAACGTAATTCCAAAAACCCTTAGATCCTGCCACACCATGATTGTCGAGGGCTATGTAATCGAGGGTCATGTTCCAGCCAAGGAAATCGCAGGATTGCTGCGCGAGAAGCCGGCCAATATCAGAGGTCTCGCGGTCGCGGGAATGCCGGTCGGTTCGCCGGGCATGGAATATCAGAATGAAACGCAGCCTTATAAGGTCATTGCTTTTGGTAGCAATGGCCCCACTGTTTTTGCCTCGTACAATTAGGGTAATGTAACAAGAAAGGAATTATGATGAAAAAAATGGCAACTGTACTCGGAGCCCTCGTTCTCCTTTATGGAGGATCTGCACTCGCTCATGAACATAAAGCCGACGCATCCTCCGATCAGAAATGCCGAATGATGAAGGACGGCAAAGCGATGGACGGCATGATGATGAAGGGTGCCGATGGCAAAATGTCCTGCCAGATGATGGATCACTCGAAGATGGACCATAGCAAAATGGATCACTCAAAAATGTCAGCCCCGGATGCGAGTGACAAAGCGCAACCAGCTATGGACCATTCGAAGATGGATCATAGCAAGATGGAGCCCAAGAAAGACGCACCCGAATAAGCATATAATCGGCTCGGAGCTTCGCTTTACGAGGCTTCGGGCCGCCTATTTTCCCATCTTGCCGAACAAGTTCACCAACTCGGCAATTTTCTCTTTTTGGTCAGCCTTGCTACCGGAAGTCAGGGCTTCCTCGACGCAATGATTGGTGTGGATCTCCAGAATTTTCATTTTGGTAGAGCGCAGGGCGGCTTCCATTGCCGAGAATTGCTGGAGGATATCGATACAATAGCGATCATCTTCCATCATTTTAGCTATTCCGCGTGCCTGACCTTCGATCTTTCGCATCCGCACGATTTCTTTGGTGAATTTGTCTGTCATTTTGTCCTTATGCCAAATTTTGGAGCGTGATCAATCGAAAGAGGTGGCCGCATCAACCTTGACACTAAACCATCATTCTACTATACCCCCCTATAGTATATACCGCTGATCATCAAGAGGAGCTAGAAATGACGCATGTTTCAAACCGCACTCAAATCATTGTCTGGGGCTGGACGCTAAGCCTGTTTCTGTTGTTCAGCTACCTCATCTGCATTGGTTTCGGTCTTTTAGCACCGCAATCCATGCACATGCATGAAGCTTGGGCACCTTGGTTGCCGGGCTTCGAATGGCTGACTTTGCAGGGATTTCTTGCAGGGGCGGTCGGTAGCTTTCTCTATGGTTGGTATATTGCCCTGTTGGTTGTCCCGCTGCGCGCTTTGATAGGCCGCCAAGTTGCAGGTGCCAATCATGTCTGAGAATGATACCGGGGCCGCCAAATCGTGCTGTTGCAAAGACAAAGAGGCTTCTGTCGGGACCGTAAAAGATCCCGTGTGCGGCATGGATGACGATCCGAGCAAGAGCGAGCATCATGCACAGCATGACGGGCAGGATTATCATTTCTGTTCAACCGGATGCAAAACCAAATTTGTCGCTGACCCCGCGCATTATCTCACCGGGAAGCATAATGAGGCAGCAGAAAATGTTCCAGCGGGCACGATCTATACCTGCCCGATGCATCCGGAAATCCGGCAAGAGGGTCCGGGTTCCTGCCCGATCTGCGGAATGGCACTCGAACCTGAGACCATTAGTCTCGATACCGGCCCCGATCCCGAATATCTCGATATGCGCAAGCGCTTCTGGGTCAGTGCGTTGTTTTCCATCCCGTTGTTCATTTACGCGATGGGCGACCTTATTCCGGGCAAGCCGTTTGAAGGGCTATTTGAGCCGGGAGTGTCGCAATGGTTGCAGCTCTTGCTGGCATCACCGGTAGTTCTGTGGGGCGCATGGCCGTTTTTTGTGCGCGGGGTAAACTCGCTCAAAACCATGAACCTCAATATGTTCACGCTGATTGGGCTTGGCGTAGCGGTTGCCTATGGCTTCAGTCTGGTCGCAACACTCTTTCCAAGCATTTTTCCGGAAGCATTTCGCGGCCATGATGGCGGTGTGGCTGTCTATTACGAAGCAGCGGCTGTCATTACGACCCTGGTACTACTGGGGCAAGTGCTGGAGCTGAAAGCGCGCGGACAGACATCAAGTGCGTTGCGCGCACTGCTAGAGTTGGCACCGCCAGTCGCATCGCGCGTCAGCGCGGATGGCTCGGAAGAGGAAATATCTCTCGACCTGGTGCAGAGCGGCGACAGCTTGCGTGTTCGTCCGGGCGACAAAGTTCCCGTTGATGGCACCATCGCCAAGGGGTCCAGCACGATTGATCAATCAATGATTACGGGCGAACCAATACCGGTTGTCAAAACCGAGGGCGATGATGTTACGGGCGGCACCGTCAACCAGACTGGCAGCTTTATCATGACTGCTGAACGCGTTGGTAAGGACACGCTTCTCGCCAAAATCGTCCAGATGGTCGCCGAAGCGCAGCGCAGCCGTGCGCCTATCCAGAAACTTGCTGATACGATTGCGGGCCTTTTTGTGCCTGCTGTGGTTCTGATCGCTATTGCGACATTCATTATATGGTCGATTTGGGGTCCAGAACCGGCGCTGGCCTATGGTTTGGTCAACGCAGTCGCAGTCCTCATCATCGCTTGTCCTTGTGCGCTTGGCCTTGCCACTCCGATGTCGATCATGGTTGGCACCGGGAAGGGCGCGCAGAACGGCATTTTGATCAAGAATGCCGAAGCGCTCGAAACTCTGGAGAAGATTGACACAATCGTGGTCGATAAAACCGGCACGTTGACCGAGGGCAAGCCCAAACTGGTTTCAGTCGAACCGGAAAAGGGTTTTGACGGCGACGAAATGCTTGCCCTTGTTGCCGCAATTGAAATGGCGAGTGAACATCCGCTGGCAGCCGCAATTGTGAGCGGTGCAAAAGACAAGGGGCTTTCGTTTGAAGCAGCAACCGACTTCCAGTCAGTGACGGGAGAAGGTGTCGAAGCCCGCGTGAAGACGAAACGCGTCGCCATCGGCAATGAAAAAATGATGGATCGGCTCGGTGCCGCCAGCGCGGACCTGATTGCCAAGGCGCAGGACGGCCGATCGCAGGGACAAACAGTGATGTTTGTGGCCGTTGACGGCAAGCCTGCTGGTCTTATCGGTGTCGCCGATCCGATCAAGCCGACTACGGCAGAGGCGATTAAAGCGCTGCACAAAGCCAATATCCGCATCGTCATGCTAACCGGCGATGCGGAAGCTACTGCGCAAGCTGTTGGGAAGATGATTGGCATTGATGAAATCCACGCCAATGTGTCACCGGAAGACAAACATCGGGTCATCAGCGAGCTGCAAGCGGCCGGTAAAATGGTCGCAATGGCAGGAGACGGCATCAATGATGCTCCCGCTCTCGCCAAGGCAGATGTCGGGATTGCGATGGGCACAGGCACGGATGTGGCGATGGAAAGCGCTGGTATCACTTTGGTGAAGGGCGACTTGGGCGGCATCGCCAAGGCCCGCCGCCTCAGTCAGCTAACAATGGGCAATATCCGCCAGAATCTGTTTTTTGCGTTCATCTATAACGGGCTTGGTGTGCCGGTTGCGGCAGGCATTCTCTATCCGTGGTTCGGGGTCTTGCTAAGTCCGATGATTGCAGCGGCAGCAATGAGTCTTTCGTCTGTTTCGGTAATCGCCAACGCCTTGCGTTTGCGCCGCAAAGTGCTGTGAGCTGCGTGACCGCAAACCTTAGTATCCGGCCTCTCGGCTGTCCAACGCACTCGCTGTTGCGGGACTCCATGATCTGCGCGAGCGAAATGAGGCAATCCAACAACCAATAAAATCCGGGAACATGGAATGACGAAAAATGATGACCCAAAGCGATTGAATAATCTGCCGTTGGCGCTGTCTCGCTGGGATAACGAGGGAGGGCACCAACCAAAAATAGACGAACGCGGCTCCAGTGATCCGGAAATGACCAACACTGAACTCGTCCAGCTTCGTGTTCGCGTCATTGCTCTGGAAAACATTGTCCTTGCCTTGCTCGCGGATCAACCAGCCGAGACCTATGACAAGGTTCGTGAAATGGCAGAGCTTATTTCGCCCAGACAGGAAGCGACACAGCACCCTCTGACGATAGAAGCTGCATTGCACATGAACCGGTTCGCAGACCGAGCGGAGCGATTTCGCGGCGTTGGCAATAAATGAAAATCATCGCGCTATGAAGTTTGGTAACGAACCAGAGGTCCACATCGCTACGTTTGGGTTCTTCACGTCGTTCATCTGGGAAATGCTGCAAATGCCCTTCTTCTATGTTGGCTCGGCAACCTCCTGGGAAAGCACGTTAGGCTGCACGCGAGCCACAATTGGCGATGCCGGGATATTAGTGCTGGCATACACCGTGGTTTCGATGTTGAATCGCGACCGGCATTGGATGCACCGCCCGACCTCCGGCATGATCGGCACCTTTCTGCTGTCCGGCCTTGGAATGACCGCCATCATCGAAGAAATCGCGACCGGTGTTCCAACGCAATGGGGTTGGGGCTGGCGATATAGCGAGCTCATGCCCTTATTCCCCGGCACGAATATTGGCCTCGTCCCCATCCTGATGTGGATCGTCATTCCACTGATAACGCTCTGGTTTGCAAGGCGCCAGCCACAATCCTGATCCTCGAAATGCCAAAGGCAAAACAGATGCAAAGCAGCTCATATAACAAGAACAGTCTCACGCTGCCGGGAACCGTAGCGATGGGGACCGGAGTGATGATCGGTGCGGGGATATTCGCTTTAACGGGTCAGATCGCCGAATTATCAGGACCGCTATTCCCTCTAGCTTTCCTTATCGGGGCCGTGATCAGCGGGTTCAGCGCCTACACTTATATCAAGGTTTCCAATAAATATCCGTCAGCAGGCGGCATCGCTATGATCCTCAAAAAATCATATGGACCATCGACGGTCACCGGGGCTGCTGCTTTGATGATGGCCTTCTCGATGATCATCAACGAAAGCCTGGTTGCCAGAACTTTCGGAACCTACACGCTCCAATTGTTCGATATTGGCCGCGAGTCTGTGCTGGTTCCAATACTGGCCATAGGGCTGATCGTCTTTGCATTTATCGTGAACATCGCGGGTAACAAGATTATTGGCGCGATATCCTCAATCACCGCAATCTTGAAAATTGGAGGGATACTGATTTTTTCCTTCACCATTCTCTGGGCGTCGGGGTTCACATTCGAGTTTACGCAAACTGCGCCAAGCGAAGCAGCTTCGCCTACTGGCTTTATTGCCGGGATTGCCCTCGCAATATTGGCCTTCAAAGGATTCACCACGATCACCAATAGCGGCGGCGAGGTTGTTGAACCTGAGAAAAATGTCGGACGCGCTATCATGATCTCTTTAGGGATATGCTTGATCGTCTATATGACCGTAGCACTCGCTGTGGGATCAACGCTTAGCATTGGCGAAATTGCTGCTGCCAAAGATTATGCACTGGCAGAGGCGGCGCGTCCTGCCTTTGGTGAATACGGCGTGTGGTTCACGGTCGCAGTAGCCATCATTGCAACTGCATCGGGGCTTCTTGCCAGTGTTTTTGCCGTATCGCGCATGCTGGCGATGCTTACGGACATGAACCTCATTCCGCACCGCCATTTTGGAATGCCCGGTGACATTCAAAAGCACACGCTCGTTTTCACCGTGATCGCCGCAGGTCTGTTGGCTGCGTTCTTTGATTTGAGCCGGATAGCATCATTGGGGGCGATATTCTATCTGGTCATGGACATGATCATCCATTGGGGCGTTTATCGTCATCTCAAAGATGATGTCGGAGCAAAAGGATGGATTTTGTTAAGCGCGATCATTCTAGATTTGATTGTTCTTGGGGCGTTCCTGACCATGAAGGCAGCGAGCGATCCAATGATCATAGTAATCTCTTTTGCCGGCATTGCTGGATTCTTTGCCCTCGAGAAATATTATCTGGCGCATCGGCGTAGTGACAGCAAATTAGAAACCGAAACGACCAAGCACTCCCACTGAGTCTGTCACATATACAAAATTCGGCTACTTGCTCTCTCGACCGTTCAAATCAAAAAAATGTTAGACAAAGAATGTCTAACCTGAAGAACAAGTTGGAGCGTGGGCTACAATCCAAAATTGGCATGTTACTAATATTAAGGTGTTTTGGTTCAAATGTCTTCTAAGCTGCACTCTCCCCAAAAACCTGCCGTTCAGCAACCTAGCCACAAGCGGACGGTGCCGCCAACGATACTTCGTCCCAAAATCTGCCATTCGTTTGGAATGAGCAATTGAGCAAATGAGAACAGGTATGGTAAAACAGTCGGCGAGACGGGATCGGAAGAACCAGGGCTTAGGAAATCAACGCGGCCAGTACACGCACAACCCGCAAGCCTTACATAGCCGTTAGAGTGAGCGAGGTGGTCCAGTCGAAACCTGAAGATATTTAGCGGTGAGGACGATCAGGAACCGGATATGCCAAGCGTACGACGTGGAATCTGGTGCGAGGATTTTCGCATGGGGACCGTTTTCTATTCTAGACGATAGCTCGCAATGTAACCCAAGTGGTCTGACAGACTGGTGCCGTCCGGTTCGGCCCCAAAAGGGACTGACACTTCAATCAATCTCAAGTTTGTTGTCTCGCCTGATCGAAACCACTGCCAGTCCTTGCCGCGTTTGATGATTGACCGAGCATCGTTCAGCTGTCGTCCATCACGCATCCGTTCAGTGGCAACTGCAAGATGTAACGCTTCGCGCCCTCCGGGAAGAAACCCGCCCTGATCCCTGATAACATTGATACGCGAGGGAACATCCCCGACGTTGAAATCTCCAGTAAAAATCACGGCTGAACTGCTGGGAATTTTCGCATGAATGAACTGCATCACGGTTTTGGCCTGCATCGTCCATGCAGCATCGGCCCGAACGTCACTTACGCCTGAAGCTCGCCGTGAATTTAGGTGCGTATCGATGATGGCAACGGGCTGTGAATAAGATGGAACTTTGATCCAGGCCAACAGAACGCCCTTGTTTGCAAGGCAATCATATCCAGCACATGCGTATTCCGGGAACGCAAGCTGTTCAACCTTGACAATCGGAAAGTCGGAAAAAATCCGCAATCCGCTGTTAGCGTATTTGCCCTCGGTTTCACCCTTTAATGGTGACGAAGCCTCAGTGAATCTCTTGGAGGGGGAAGGAAAGGAGACTTTGCTCTTGTAAGCCGCTGCTGGTCCGGCGGCAGCATATTTATAGCCGCCCTGATGCTTGATGGCTGCGGCAGCATCAATAAAACCTTCTTGTAAGACAACAATGGTGGGGGCGGTCCCCATCGCTCTCAACTTTGCCAGACGCTCGCCAATTTTCCCCAGCGCCGCGCTCCTGCCAGCCGCGATGGGCCAAGGAAGACCTTTAATATTGTATGACATCACCGAAATCTGGCCTGTCGCTCCGCTATCCTCTAGAAATTTTTCTGTTCCTGCAGCTTCTGCGATTTGATGCGTGGTAAGGGACAATCCCCCAATCAACGATGCGCAGAATATCGAAAACGCCACGATTTTCCGCATTCTCATCTTCCTTCTAGCATCAACCTCCGACATTTAGATGCCTGCCCACGGATCTGCATTTTTTGAGTGGAGATTATTTACTTCAGATCAGAAGTGTTCTTCTTGGTCCCGCACAGCCCTGCGATCTGAGTCTGTCGCTTTTGCAAATAATATTCGCGCGATGCGACATAGGGATCATCTGAATTGTGGATTATTTCCAACTCCTCATCAAACTCTACCCGCTTGTCGAGTTCACGGGCGACGCTGCTTGGAACGGCCACATACGGTTGGCTGAGCGTCCTTCCAGCTGAGTTGGGCACAGGTATCGGTATGGCGAAGGCATCTACTCCACCGCCGATCAAATCGCGAACTGTGGTCGCCCCGATTACCGGCAAAAATAGAAATGGCCCTGGTTTGACTCCATAACATCCCAGCGTATCAGCAAAGCCGTTCTTCCGTCTGGGTAAGTTGATCGGTTTCCGTTTCGCGAAATCGAAAAGCCCGGCCACGCCGGCTGTTGAATTGACCAAAAAGCGACCAGCAGTTTCGGCCGCTTTGCCGGGTTTCAGTTGCAGCAGAAAATTCACAAAAACAGCCGGTTCGTGCAGGTTATTGGCGAAGTTTCGCAGACCATTGCGGACAGGTTCGGGCACAGATTTTTCATAAGCGTGCGCAGATGGTTCAACCACGGCTTCATCGATAGCCTGAGTAATAGCGTATGACTCGGCGTTGATATTTTGCAAGGGATCGCCTGGCGTCCGTATCCGACCGGTTACGGTAATAACATTTTCATCCTGCAACGTTTTTCCGGTTTCAACCCCCGAAACCGGATCTGGTATTTCCGTTGCCTTCAGTATCGATGGATCTGTTTCGATAGCTTCAGTAGGAACACTAGAAATTGTCGGATCCGCTAATGCGGTTGGTTCGTCAGATACAGGCGTCGCCCCAAGGGTTTCTGATGTTCCGTCGAGGGCTTTTAGCTGGCTAGTTTCTTGGACATTTGTAGTTGATGCTACCAAATCAACAGAATTTGACGGCGGAGAGACGATCCCACTGACCGGGGTACTTGCGAGCAGCATTGCGCCCGTTATTCCTGCAATACTCATTGCGTATCACCCTTGTGCTTCTAATTGGTCGATCCCTTGGGACAAGGGTGCAATTCACTCGGCAGAGTCGCTAACGGCATCACCAGCAGATTCAATGTCTTCGCCGACTCCGTGTATTGTATTGCAAGCGGTCAGCGCCAACATGGAAATTGCCACCAGGGCCAGGGTTGTCTTTCTCAACATTTCGAATTCCTCTAGTTGGTGGTGTCAGGCGCAACCGGTTTCGTTGCGGGCTGGAAAAAGCCTTCCAGTTCATCAACCAGATCGAGTTCAGTCACAGCAGCTTTTGCCGCCATTTTGTCGTCTTTAACTGATAGATATTCGTCGAGCTTGGAAAGCGAAGTCGTGAACCTTTTGTTCAGATCAGTATCAGTCACTTTGTCCTTGATCTGGTCCCACTGATCGTGCGCATATTTTGCGGCTTCTTGGGCATCTGCCCAGCGCTTCGGATCGGACTTGAGATCAGCCTGTATTCGAAATCCGGCATAATCGAGCAAACTGACCGCAGCCGGTATCCTGGCATCAGGGGGATATGCGCTCACAATCAACTTATAGCCTTCAACAGCAGCCAACGCAGTGTCGGAGGGATTTCCGGCATCGATTGCTGTCTTGGCATCCCGCAAGTAGCCATCTAGTGATTTGGTGGCTTGAGGGCTAAGTTGACCGGAGATACCGGCTACGGATTCTTGCGCTTTTGTGAAAAGCGAAACAAGCTCCTCTGGGCTGGCAGTGAATGCCTGTTCCGTCAGAGCTTCCAAATTTTCCGCCGCTGCAGGCAAACCTGTCATAGCGGTCACGGTTTCATTTTTTGGGACGGTCACGATCTGATTGCTGTTTTGATTATTTGTATCAGTCGGCTTGGATGATCCACAAGCAGATAGCATTGCGACCGCAGCAAGCGGCAATCCGTATTGCAGAATGTTTATGCGCCCGTTTTTCATGAAAAATATCCTTCAAAGTTGGTGCAGCAATAAACCGGCTGCTTGAAAACCTATTAGGCCCCCATAGATTGCATGCTAATGTCCCCGAGAATACAAATTCCCAATGTTTCAGACGCATTGGAATTTCCGCATAGCCGCCAGTCAGAATTCAAGCTGTTTGAGGGGGGCGTTGTCTCACAGTCCAGTAGCTTACAAGACCAAAGATTACGGCGAGGAAAATCGCGCTTGTGCCGACTGTCCCAAGCCCAAGCCCGCCATTGCTCGTAGGCTGTGAAAGCAAATCGCCACAAGATGCTCCAAATGGCCGCGTCAAAACGTATGCTATCCAAAAGGCCACTACAGCATTCAATTTGAACACCAGATGCGCAAATGCGACCAGCGCTATCATCGCACTGAAAACGGAGGCCGAGACTGCATAGCCCAACTGCATTCCCTCTGCGACAAGATCGCCTGCTGCCGTCCCGAGAGCGAAAGTGAACAGAATTGCGGCCCAGTAGAAGCTTTCACGTTTGGTTGTGAAGATCGTGTGGATCGAGAGTGTCTTCTCGCTGGCATACCAGGCAACAAATGTGATCGCCAAGGCAATGCTGAAAATGATCGTTGTTGTCTCTAGTGCAACTCCGTAAACATCAACAAGGTTATCTGTAACCAGTGTTCCGAAAATGCTGATCAATACGACCGCGAGCCAGTAAATCGGCGGCACATATTTGCGTACGGAGAATTGCATGATCAGTGTGATGACCAGCAACGCCCCCACCAGCAGCGAGGTATTGCCCAGGCCCAATTTGAGATCGACCGACAAGAAATCTGCTGCCGTTTCGCCAACCGTGGTCGCCATGATCTTGATCACCCAGAAAAATAAAGTGACCAGCGGAACCTTGTTGAGCATCGTGCGTGTGTCAGCTTCAGTCATTCAGGTTGTCCTTAAGCTCCGGTGCCTCTGAACGATATTGAACGGGCGACCAGCATCATTGCTAGGCCCTTCCACATTGCGTGATGATGTTCCGGAGAATACAATTCCCCAATGTTCGGGAAATGGCGGATTGTCAGGAATCCAGAACTTCCTCTTCCACGATGGGGAGCTTTACGAGCAAGGCCCACAGGCAGGCCCAACAGGTGCCGAACATCCATCCTGCCAATACGTCGCTCGGCCAATGCACGCCCAGGGCCACGCGCGAGATGCCGATCGCCAGCGTCAGCAACAGCGCGACCGAAAGCACGAACAGCCGGGTCCGCAAACTGTCCTCGACTCTCGAAAACAAAACAGCGATTGTCAAATATACGATGGCGGAATTTGCAGCATGACCACTCGGAAAACTTGCGGAGTGTTCGATCACCAGATGATCGACAAGCGTTGGCCGGGGGCGCAGAAAATAGCCTTTGAGCAGTGTCACCATTAAAGCGACGCTGACAGTCGCTCCGACAATGACCAAGGCCATGCGGTGCGCGCCCTTCATGTAGACGAACAGGGCAGAACCGGAAATCACCAGAGCCAGCACGGTCGTTCCGCCGAGCGTCGTAACATCGAGCATGGTTTGTCTGAGCCATGTCGGCCCCGCCATAGTCTGCAACTCTCCGGACTTGCGGAAAGCGAATAATATACTCTGGTCTATCGCGCTGACTTCACCCTCGGCCACCTCCGACCAAAGCCATAGAAACAGCAATATGGTGAGCGCAATGCCGCCGATGAGCAATATCTGCTTCATCGGCAATCTGTTATCAACGGCAAGATTCCTAAATCGCGTCATCGATCCAGTTTATGGCTCCGCATTTTTCGCTTCCGCCAGATTTTCCCGCCTGGCCGCTTCCCAAATTTCAAAAGCGGCCCCGGCGTTTATCAGCGCGATTCCCAGTCCGACAATCAGGTCCGGCCAGGGAGAAAGCCAGAAAAGCGTGATTATCCCCGCGATGATGATCGCAGCATTGGCATAGACATCGTTTCTGGCAGATAGAAAGGCTGCTTTGCTCAAACTGCCGCTGCCATGACGGTGAACGGACAAACGAATGGCGCAAACCAGATTGACCAGCAAGGCGCCCGCACCCGTAATAGTGAGCGGAATGGCCGCAGGCGGGACGAAACTGTTGAACTTTAGCCAAACGGTCCAAAGCGCCGCCAAGGAAGGTACGAGAATTATCGCGCCCAACACAAACCCCAATCGCGAACGCGCCTTGAGCGACCAGCCGATAGCCAGCAATATCAGAAGATTAACCGATGCATCTTCGAGGAAGTCGATACTGTCCGCAAACAGCGACACCGATCCGATATTGACGGCGACGACAAATTCGACGCCGAAATAGGCAAGATTTGCAGCTGCCACGAATTTGACCGCCGATCGAAAATCAGCAGAGTCGGCAGTACTACGACTTTCTAGTTCATCTTCTTTCATGTTGCCTGTTCCTCCTTTCCACCCTTCTTTTCAAGAGCGATTAGACAGGCCGGAAGAAAGAGCAACACGAGCGGCACGGCGGCGAACAGTCCGAATATTATCGCGGTGGCGAGCGGTTGCTGCAAACCTGCTCCTCTACTCAATCCAAGGGCCAGCGGGCTGAGTGTGAGTATCGCGATCAACGCCGACATTAAAATGGGACGCAAACGCTTCTTGCCTGCTTCGTGAAGCAGTGCCGCGGAAACCGGCTGACTTTTGTCGATCTCGGCAAGAAAGAAAATGATCAATTCAGCCACCATACCCACCACCATCGTCAGTCCGAGCAGGGCTGAAATATTCAGTTCTATTCCAGTAATCCATAGGCCCATGATGACTGCCGATGCTGTGAGCAAGATTGTGGCCATCGCCGATGCAGTCCAGCCAGCGCGCTCAAATAAAACAGTCAGTAGCAAGGTGCTAAGCAGCATTGCCGCCGCGAACACCATCGCAAGATCGGCGAAACTCTTTTGCTGTTCGGCATACAATCCACCATAATCGGTGCGGATTGAGGCAGGCAGTTTCAGGCCGGCAACGGTAGTTTTTATTTCGGTCATGGCCGAACCCAGATCGCGGCCGTCGAGCCGGCCGGTAACCGCAATAAACGGCGCCAGATCTTCGCGTGTCAGCTGCCTCTGTCCAGCATCTATCGAAACTCTGGCAACGTTTGCGAGGCGAATGGCGCTACCATCCGGGGCTACCAGAGGTAAGTTTTCAATTTGATCTACCGTGGTGCGAATATCCTCCGGGGCGCGCACACGAACATCAATAAGCTGCGCGCCAATGCGCACTTGGGTTGCAGTGGTACCGCCTATCGCCGACTCTAATTGTGCGGCAATATTATCCGGATCGAGCCCGAATTGTGCAGCCGATCCCGGATCAACCTCGATACCGATGGCATCACCCGCCACTCGCAGCCCATCGACCACCTCCACCACGCCCTGCACCTTGCCTATGGCATCGGCGACCGTTTTAGCGGCCTTGTGCAAAGCTTGCGGGTCATCGCTGAACAGCTTGACTTCGATCGGTTGCGGAACTGCCGTCAAATCGCCGATCAAATCTCCCATCAGTTGGATAAACTCTATTTCCAACCCTGGAACCTCGGTCCTAATTCTGTCCCGAATTTCGCCCATAACGAGATCAATGTTTCGCCGCGAACCGCCTTTCAGCCGGACAAAATAGTCGCCCTGATCGGCCTCCGTCAGTCCGCCGCCCAATTGCAATCCCGTCCGCCGAGAATAACTTTCGACTTCGGGAGTTGAGGTGATTATTTTTTCCACACGTTTGAGCAATGCATCGGTGTCTTCAAGCGCTGCACCGGACTGCGCCTTGTAATCCAGCACAAAGCCACCTTCATCCATTTTTGGCATAAATCCCGAAGGGACATTGAGCCACGCCAGATAGCCCACGGCGACCATGATCACTCCAGTCAGAACGACAAAACTTCGCGCCCGCGCAAAAAGCTTCTGACCAGCACGATCATAACCTGTTAGCAATTTATCGAGCAGTTTCCCGGCTTTTTCTGCTGATTCCGCGTCTTTGTCACGGAGCCAATAGGCAGAAATCAAGGGAATGACGAAACGCGCGAAGAGTAATGAAACAACTAGCGCCGCCACCATTGTCACCGCGAGCGCTTTGAAAAATTCTCCGGTCACTCCGCTGATGAATGCCAGCGGCAGAAATACGACAATAGTCGCACTTGTCGATCCGAGAAGGGGAACTCCCATTTCTGCCGCCGCTTCCAGCAACGCCTGTGGAGTCCGTACTGCATTTTGCTGCATCCGGCGCATCATATGTTCGAGCATAACCACTGCATCATCAACAACCAGGCCAACCGCAGCAGCCATACCACCGAGTGTCATCATGTTAAAACTCATGCCTAGCGCGAAGAGTATCAAGCAAGTTGCCGCCAAAACCGCCGGGAGCATTAGACCGGTGATGACCATCAGCCGTCCGGATCGCAGGAACACGAATAGCACGATGCCTGCAAGCAGAGCGCCCAAAAGAATGGCATCGCGCACGGCATTGGCCGCGCCGACCACCAGTTCTGATTGATCGTAATAGGTAGATACTTTGACGGAACTTGGTATCTGCAATTCTTTCAATCTTGCGTCGACCGCCTGAACGATAGCAACTGTATTGCCTTTCAAGGCCTGCTTGACGTTGATCAAAACCGCACTTTTGCCATCGGCGGTTACACGAGTGAATGCAGGCGCGCTCGAAGGTTCAATCGTGGCTATTTGCCCAAGGGTAACGACACCCGCACCGGCACCGGCCGACTTGATTGGAATGGCCTTGAGATCGCTTAAATCAGCAACCCTGTTTTCAAGAAGGGCCAGATATAACCTGTGCCGATCCTCGATCTTGCCGAGCCCACGCACGTTATTTGCTTTGCCCAGCGCGATTACAACATCGCTAAGGCTGACCCCTAGCGACGCCAATTTTGCGGGATCAACATTTACCGCAAATTCGCGCGGCGCGCTGCCAAGTATCTCTACGCCCGCAACCCCTTCGACGGATGTCAGGGCAGGACGTATTTTTAGTTCTGCTATATTTCGCAAAGCCACCGGGTCAAGATTATCTGATGTAAGCGCATATCCAACAACCGGGAATAACGTCGGGTCCGATCTGCGCACCTCGAATTTCGCTCCACTGGGAAGGTCGGGAAGCAATGTCGCCAGAGCGGCTTGTGTCGCCAAACTAGCGTCGACCATATCGTCGCCCCAAGAGAAATTCAGCGCAACTTCTGCACTACCTCGGCTGGTTGTCGATCTTATGCGGGTAACACCAGGTACCGCACGCAATGCAATTTCAATCTTACGGGTTATCTCGGCTTCCATTTGTGCTGCATCGCGGTCTCCCGCATCTACTGACACGACGACGCGCGGATAGTCGATATTGGGAAATAGCGCGACTGGCAGCCATGTTGCAGCCGTGACCCCGCCAATAGTCAGCAAGATGACCGCCAACCAAATTGACCGCGCGTGATCGCTGATGATTTTTGTCATTTGGTGCGGACTTTCATACCGTCTTCGAGGGCAGTAACACCGTCAATCGCAACCCGCTGGTCAGCATTCAATCCCTTGGCAACGCTCACCTTGTCACCCATGCGAGGACCGACAGCGACATCGACCCGCTTGGCCACGCCCTTTTCAATTATATAGACATAGGGCTGTCCGCCGTCATCGAGCAATGCGGCATAGGGAATGGTGAGTCCGCCTGAGTTGCTGCTCAGCAATATCATGCCAGTAAGACTTTCGCCCGCACCAATTTCGCTCTCCTTCGGAATCAGCACATAGATCGAAGCCAGCTTGGTCTGGGGATCTACCACCGGATCGACGGACTGGATCGGTACGGTCAGCGGCGCTGTCGTTCCCGCTGCGGTAATTTCAACATAGCTGTCTGCCGGGACGCGCCGGGCGAGAGACGGATCGATGCCGAACCTTGCGCGGATGTCGCTGTCTTTAACAATGGTTACCACGGGGGTTGCGGCCGCGACCAGCTGGCCGGGAACGGCGCCGATCATCTGTACAAAGCCGGTATCCGGCGCGCGCAGGGTCAGCGAGCCACTACGGTCGGCCAGACTGGCCTTGAGTGCATCTGCCGACTGTTTTGCCGCGCGAGCAGTCTCCACTTCGGCATCGCTGACCAGTCCGTCCGCTCGCAGTCGCTCCATCCGGGCATAGGCCTGGCTGGCCGTCCGGGTGTTGGCGCTTGCGGTCGCAAGCTCGTATTTTGACGCCGGACTGGGCGCAAGCCGGACCAGCACCTGCCCGCGGCTGACATTGCTCCCTACCGGCGCATTAATCGACTGGACAATCGCTTCGATCGGCGAGGACAAGGTATATTGCCCTGACGATCCATTTTCGGCCGCCCCATAAATGGTGACTTTCTCGTCGATCGAACCGGTCGTCACTGCCGCCGTTTTAACCAAGGCTGACGGATCTGCCGCAGCGGTGTCGCTGAAACCGGAGCAGGCCCCAAGCACCAATAATCCGGCAAAAGTGAGTCCTGCAGCAATCTTCTGTCCCGACAATTTCATCATTCCACCCATTTCTATTCCCACGCTGCCTGCGGTGTGCCGACCAGCAATTCCAGCGCTATGGTCTGCTCGGCAATCGCCTGTTCGCTCTGAACCAGCAGGAAATGCTTGTCGCGCACCGATTGTTCGGCGGTTTCGGCTGTCGCCAGCGCCAGGTCACCGCGATCGGCAGCGGTGCGCGTGGCGCGCGCAAATTTTTCGATTTCCGGCAATCCGTCCATGATTATGGCCCGCTGCTGACGCGCGATGTTCAGGCCGCCGACAGCAGCGGCAATCTCGGCACGGGTCTGGAACAGACGTGCATCATATTCGGCCCTCAAAGCTATCCGGGTCGCTCTTTCAATCGCAATCCCGCCGCGATTGCGATTCCAGAGCGGCAAGGTGAAACCCACCGACGGGCCAAGCAGCTTGTTGGTGCCGGTGTCACGGGCACCGCTAATCGTCAGGTCGAGCGAGGGAAACTGGTCGAGCACAGCCTTGCGCACCGAGGCTTCCTGGGCTTCGTAACCGGCCTTTAGCGCTTGTAGATCGGTGCGATTGGCAACAGCGAGATTGAACAGGATCGCGCTGTCTGGTGACGCCTCCGGCAGAGGCTGCGGCGCAAGCCGCAAGGCATATTCCGGTGGCAAACCCATCAATCTGCGAAGCTCATATTCCGCTGCCGAGAGACTGGTTTGCGCCGTTTGTCGATTTGATATGGCATCAATCGCCGACAGCCGCGCCGACTGCACCTGATCGGCGGGGATATCGCCGCGCCCCGATGCCCGTAGATAGCGCGAGAGCAGAGTCGCTGCTGATTGCTCGCTGGCAGTAGCGATTTCGAGCGCCCTGCGCAGTTCCAATATTCGTACGGCTTGCAGACGCGCGTTGCTGGCGATCTGCCATTCAGCCCAGGCCAGATCCAGCCGCACCTGCAATGCCTGCTGCTTCGCTTGATCGCGCAGGACGCTGAGGGTGCGCAAAGTGTTGAGACTGAAACCCAGTGCGCCCGCTATATTGTCAACCGGATCAGGACCGGACAGGATATGGTCAATGCCAAAATTGAACGACGGATCCGGCAGCAAACCAGCTGCAAAAACCTGCGCATCGCTCACTCCGGCCCGCACCCGCATTGCTTGCAGGTCCGGATTTGACAGAACTGCGATAATGGCAATTTCATTGGGATCCAGCGGCGCTGACAAATCTATCGCTACAGGCGCAAGATAGGGCCGGTCGATGGATGACGCCTCCTGGGACAGCACCGCCGCGACTGGGGGCTGCAGGGCCGCGGACGAACCCGGATCGGAAATCGGCATAGGTCCATAATGCGCGCACGATGCGAGCAGCAGACTGGAGGCAAACAGGGTCAGGTTACGCATGGCTGATGGTCCTAATCGGAGCCCGGCTGGATTTGAAATCTATCGTGACTTTCAATCCCGGTTGATTGTCTGACAAGGATAGCCGTGCGCCATGAGCATCCGCGATCGCCTTCACCAGACTTAGGCCCAGACCATTTCCCGACGTTGTGCGACTAGCTTCCATCCGGGCAAAGCGCCGCAGCATTTCCGCGCGTCGGCCCTCGGGAATTCCTGGGCCGTCATCCGACACGATCAATTCGACCCTATTGTCTTTATTCAGCAACTGGACAAAAATCTGACTGCCTTGCATTGAATGGCGCAAACAATTGTCGAGTAAATTGGTCAACATCTGGCCAAGCAAATGCCGGTCACCGGAAATCGTACAATCCGAATCAATTTCGCACGACAAGCTAAATCCGGCGTCCTGGGCGGCCGGTTGGTATGCCTCGCAAATATCATCAACAATTCGATCCAGCCGCAGAGGCTTGAAAGTCGACTTGATCTGCCCCGCTTCGATTTCCGAAATACCCAGAAGCGCTGCGAAAATCGCAAGCAAATCGTCAGCCTGCCCAATTGCGCCCTCGATGGCTTGTTTTCGTCCTGCCGGATCGAGATCCTCAGACAAACCGCCCTCTAGTCGCTGGCGTAGCCGATTGAGGGGACTGCGCAAATCATGAGCTATATCGCCAGAAACCTGGCGCAAATTTTCCATCAAGGTCGCAATGCGGTCGAGCATTTTGTTCAGCGTATGGGATAGCTGGTCAAATTCGCCTCCCGAACCGTCAACCGGCATTCTTTTGGAAAGGTCGCCGCCAATGATAGCCGAAGCGGCCTGGTTTATGCCGTCCAAACGGCGGCGCAAGAGCAGAGTGAGCAGAAAGCCGCCGCCCGTTCCGATTACAAGCATCGCCCCGAAAGCTATCAAAAACTGTAACAGAAGGGTCTCGCCAATCGCTTCCGCGGATTCTAGGTCAGCGACGATTGCCAGTCGGCTGCCGTCGGACAAGACTTGCGTATATGCACGTGCCTGATCTTTTTGGTCGCCTTCGTCCTCATCGTCAAATAGCACAATCGACCAGCCCGGTTTCGGCGTAGTAGCCGGAAAACTACCGGCAATTCGCTTTCCATGACTGTCGGTCAAAATAAAGCCAACCCGATTGAGGTCAGGACGGGCTTCTTGACGCATGATTTCATCGGAAAGACCATTGATTCCTTCACGTTGGTATAAAGTCAAAAGATCATCCGCTTCCGCACTGATTCGGCTGTTGAGCTGTTGGTCCAAAGCCTTTTGCGTGGATGTGTAAACGGCCCAGCCAAGAATCGCGGTCGCCGTCATGAATAGCACCGTATATATCCAAGCCAGTTCCCGCATGGTGCGAGGTTGAAATCTACGTTTCAATTCAGACATCCGCTGCGATCATATAACCTGCGCCCCGCACGGTAATTATTGCATCCTTGTCACACTGCTCGTTCAGTTTGGAACGCAGCCGACTGATATGAGTTTCCACGATATTGGTTTTGGGATCAAAATGGAAATTCCAGACGCGCTCAAGCAGCATCGTTCTGGTTACGACTTTGCCCGAATTTCTGAGTAGCTCTTCGAGTAGCGTAAACTCCCTCGGCTGCAAGTCGACCATGACTCCGTCGCGCGTTACCTGCCGCTTGAGGCGATCCAGCTCAATGCCGCCTGCACATAATGTGGTTTCGACTGCTTCGGGCTGATGGCGACGCACCAATGCATTTATCCTCGCATTCAGTTCGGAAAAGGCAAATGGCTTGACCAGATAATCATCTACTCCGGAGTCCAGTCCTTCCACGCGATCCTCCAATCCGGCCCGCGCTGTCAACATCAGGACGGGAACGGATGATCCGGCCCTCCGCAGCGAGCCAATCACTTCGATCCCATCGATTCCAGGCAGCATTCGATCAAGAATGATCACATCAAAATTTCCGTCAGTTGCATGAAACAACCCATCGTTTCCATTGTCGGCGACGGTCACAAGATGACCCGCCTGTTCGAGACCCTGAGCGATATAGTCGCTCGTGCTTTTATCATCTTCAATTACGAGAATTTTCATGCGCTATTCACCTATACTATCGGTTGAACAGACAAAGTGCGCCATTGCAAGGGGGGACGAAGTTGCAATGGCGCACAAAGTGAGGACCAGGAGCTGATCCATCGAAGTGAATCCTAGTTCTGGTTGATTTCAGCTGCTTCTCCATCAGCGTCTTCGGCGTCTTCCCCTTCATCGGCATCGCCATTGTCGATTGCGTTCTCGAGAATAGCGCCGGTGTGAGCATCCACTTCTATTTCGCGAACGACGTCGCCTTGCTGTATTTCAAATTCATAGACCATGACGCCATCTTCGCTCTCGAGTTCAGAATCGATGACTTCTCCAGGCGCTGCCCGAACGGCGAAACGCTGTGCCTCCTGTTCGCTAAGAGCAGCGTCACCTGCCTGTGCCTCACCCGCGATCGCAGGAACGACAAATGCCACGCCGGCTCCCGCACCTGCGATTCCGAGGAAAGTCATGGCAGCTATGATTTTTGATTTACGCGTCATACTGATTACTCCGTATTAGTGATCGGCACGGCTGATGCGACCCAAAGAGGTTCCCAACCTAACCTTGAGGTTGCTAATAGCTACACTCAGATTACCAGAAAATTACCGCAAATATACAGTTTCCCAATGTTGCCTGTTCTCGATTGCAGCCTGCGCTCGCACGCCATAACGATCATACAATCATCCCTAACGGAAGAATGTTTTCGTGCCGGTTTTTCAATGAATATCATGCTGTTTCTTCAAGCTTTATTGCCGTCAATTATTGCGGGGCAGGTAACCAGATTAATGCACCGTGAGGCGGCTGACTCGCTTGATCGGCTTGCACGGCGTCCACACAAATTCAGATTTATTTTTGGCCAACTGAGGTGATCGGTTTTCGGCATTGTTTCACAGACTAACCGGTAGGATTCTAAATGCATTTCAGTTTCGAAACATCCGGGGTCAGGGTCGCGCCAGGATCTGCAGCGAGCAAATGCCAGACCTTGAAGAATTGTCCTGCGGGTTCAGCCCAGCCCATGGAAAGAGGCGGTGCTGCAAGCTTCGGACGATCTGTAATATGACGTCGAAGCAGACTCTTCTCACGGCCATTCACGATGTCAGTCCCCGTTTTGCCAATGAAATCGACATTCTATTTAACCGGCTGGCTCCATCAGCAGGGTCGGAGAATATTGCAATGCTGGTGGTCCCTGACTTTTGGGGCATAGCGTCCCTAACCAAGGCACCTGCTTTCCGGCGCAGCTTGCGAAGCTGGTCCGATCAGGGCGTCGAGATTTTCCTCCATGGCTGGCGCCACCGCGCAGAGCATATTCCCCAATCGCGATATGACCGATTCCGCGGCAAATATCTGACGGCTGGTGAGGGCGAGTTTCTGGCGATGGACCAGGTAACCGCAACCAGAAAAATGCGCGATGGGCGAAAGCTGATTGAAGATATTACCGGAAGCCCGGTCAGCGGATTCATTGCCCCGGCCTGGCTCTACGGGACCGGCGCGCACGAAGCCTTGGCCGAAGTCGGCTTCGCTCTGGCAGAAGATCATATGCATGTGTGGAATCCGGTCTCCGGAGAAACGCTGGCGACTGGTCCGGTCGTGACCTAGGCCAGTCGCAGCGCGCTGCGCACGGCTTCCTCGCTTGCGTTTGCCAGAGTCGCGCCAGCCATTTTATCACGCGCTCCGGTCGCACGGATCGCCGTTCATCCCGGCGATATATCAAAACCGTCAATCCTTTCCAGCATCGATCATTGCATGTCCCGATTGGGTAGACAGGGCCGTGTGCATGGCCGCTACTCGGATCTGTTGCCGGAAACGCAAGGACTGGCGGCATGAAAATCCTGACATTCCTGCACAGCTTTGAGCCGGGAGGTGTTGAACGTGTCGCTTTGCGCCTTGCCGCATGTTGGCAGAAACAGGGGCTTGAGGCTCCGGTCTTCATGGGCCGCCTGGATGGTGCCGGCCGCATTGCCGAAGCGGAGCGGCTGCGCCTGATCTATCCGGCCACGCCGCCGATCAGTCCGGCCTGGATCGAGACCATGTGGATGATAGCCACATTGCCGGGTGTTATCCGCCGGGAAAAACCTGACGCGCTATTTTGTGCCGGCAATAGCTATTCGGTCGTGGCCGTGGCGATGAAATTGCTTCTTGGCGCCGAATGTCCGCCCATTGTCGCAAAAATCAGCAATGATCTCGACCGTCGCGACATAGTCCGTCCTGCGCGCTGGCTCTATCATCTCTGGCTTCGCATCCAGTCCCCGTTTCTGGACCATATCGTTGCCATGGAAGCGTCGATGAAGCCCGAAATTGCCAAATGTATGGGGACCCCTGACGACCGGATCGCGGTCATCGCAGACCCCGCGATCAGCGACGGCGAAATCCGCCGGCTTGCACGGCTCCGCAAAAATAATGTGAAACAAGTGTCCGGCCGCAGCTTCGTGGCCGTCGGACGGCTCACCAGGCAAAAAAATATTCCGATGATGTTGCGGGCCTTTGCCAAAGGATCGATCAGCGGCGACACCCTGACGCTTGTTGGTGACGGCGCGCTGCGCAAAGCACTGGAAGCACAAGCCCGTTCACTGGGTTTGGCGAACCGTGTCCATTTTGCCGGTCATGTTGATGACATCGCACCTCCGCTGGCGAAAGCCGACTTTTACCTGATGTCTTCCCATTATGAGGGGGTTCCGGCGGTTATCATAGAAGCGCTGGCTGCTGGCCTGCCGATCATTACCACCGACTGCAGCAATGCGATTGCGGCAATGCTGGATAGCGGCAGGCTTGGCCGTATCGTTGCCGCGGGCGACGAGCAGGCAATGGCGCGGGCGATCAAATTTGCAGCGCCGGATTTCCATTTGGATGCGGAACGCATGGATATGGCAAGGCAATTCACTCTCGAAAATTCTGGTCGGCTTTATGCGGGTCTGTTTGCCGCATTGGCGGATCAGCAGCTCGGCGAACACGGCTTTTTGCAAATTAGGAGCATGAAACCATGAGCAATGGTGAGTCCGCATATGGACCAAATCTTCCCGCCATCGGCAGTCGCCGCAGCTTGGCTGAATCCATCCCGCAAATTCTGGTTCCGCTGATCACAAAAGGAACCAGCTGGACCCAATGGATCGGACCGCTGGTTGCGCTCGGCTTTCTGGGTGTGGTCTTTTACGAAGTCCGGGACCTCGATTTTGCCCAGCTAGTAGCAAAAATACCCACTCTACCGTCGTTCTGGCTGCTGTTTTTCGCTTATTATTTCTCCGGCCCTGTGTCGGAATGGTTCATATACCGGCGGCTCTGGCACATACCGCTGTCAGGCTTTGTGGCCCTGGTCCGCAAATTGATCAGCAACGAGATTCTGCTCGGTTATCTGGGTGAGGTTTATTTCTATGCATGGGCGAGGCGAAGCACCCAAATCCATGCATCACCCTATGGCGCAATCAAGGACGTTACCATCCTTTCCGCGCTGATCGGCAACGGCTTCACGCTGCTGATCCTCGCCCTGCTTTACCCGCTTTTTCATACGCTGGAATTTGGCGGCGTTGCCAATACTGCTTATTATTCGATCGGTTTCGTCTTGCTCACCTCGCTGGTGATCATGGTGTTGCGCAACCGGTTGTTCAGTCTCGCAGGCCCGGATTTGCGATATATTGCCTGGGTACATGGCGCCCGGATCATCTTCACGACGGCAGCAAGCGCACTGATGTGGCATTTGTTGCTACCCGAGGTTGATTTCCGCTGGTGGGTGCTGTTGGCAGCGGGAAGGCTGCTGATTTCGCGCTTACCCTTTCTGCCCAACAAGGACATCATGTTCGCCGCACTCGCTATTGCCATCATCGGCCATGACAGCGAAATCGCTGAGCTGATCGCGCTCATCACGTCGCTCCTGCTCATTACCCATCTCGTCATCGCCACAATTCTCGCCATTCCGGAATTTGCGGGCAGGGGCAGCAAGGGCAGTAAAATATGAAATTACTGTATCTGACGGCAGCAGTCGCAACCCCGTTTTTGCTGGCCGCACAATATATTCCCTCCTCACCTGGACTGGGCACGGATGAAGGTCGCTGCCGCATCGGTGAAACCGGCCCGGCGATCAAGGTTGCGGTGACCGGGTTGAAGGACCGCAAGGGGAAACTGAAGCTCGAAGTCTATCCCTCCAATGACAAGGATTTTCTGGAAGACGACAACAAACTGCTGATGGCCGGCAAGACTTTCCGGCGTGTCGAAGTTGCCATTCCCGGGTCCGGAACGCCGCAATTGTGCATCCGCATACCTGCGCCGGGGAGCTATTCGCTGTCCTTGCTCCACGACCGTGACGCCAATCGCAAGTTCGGGCTTTCGGTGGATGGCATTGGCTTTTCTGCAAATCCCAAACTTGGTTGGTCAAAACCGAAAGCCGCTGCCACGCGCCTGACTGCTGGGTCGGGAATCACAAATACCACCATCATCATGAATTATCGCCACGGGCTCACAAGTTTTCGTCCCCTGAAAGATTGAGTAAAGGATTGAACTGATGAAGATTGTCGATGTCTGTGCATTTTACTCGCCAAAAGGCGGCGGCGTGAAAACCTATGTCCGGCAGAAGCTCGCGATCGGACCCAGTCTCGGCCATGAAATCGTGATCATCGTTCCCGGCATCGGTCATGGCGTGGAACATTTTGGTCCGGGCGCCCGGATCGTTACCATTCCGGGCAAGAAATTCCCGCTGGATGGCCGCTATCATTATTTTGATGATGCCGATGAAGTCCACGCGGCCCTCACCCGCGAACAGCCGGATTATGTCGAGGCCTCGTCACCCTGGAACAGTGCTTCCATTGTTGCCGACTGGCCAGGTGCGGCGCCCTGCGCCCTGATCATGCACGCCGACCCGTTGTCCGCCTATGCCTATCGCTGGTTCGGCAAAATTTTTGCACGCTCCACGATTGATCGCCAGTTTGACTGGTTCTGGCGGCATTTGCGCCGCCTGGATTCCCACTACGATCATGTCATTTGCGCGGGTGACAGTCTTGCCGAAAGATTGATCGATGGCGGCCTGAAAAGGGTAAGCACGGTGCCGATGGGCATCGAGCGAAATGTTTTTTCTCCGACGCTGCGCAGCAAAGAGTTGCGCGCCGCCATGCTGGAGCGCTGCTCGCTGGGTCCCGATGCTACCCTCCTGATCGCCGTCGGTCGGCATGCGGCCGAGAAAAGATGGCCGCTGGTCATCGCCGCGGCCACGGCCGCCGGCGCTCAGCGAGCCGTCGGGTTGATCCAGATCGGCGGTGGCGGCGAAACGTCCCGGCTGCAGCGCGAAGCGAGGGCCAATCCGCATATCCAGTTCCTGCCGCCGACGGATGACCGCGCAGCACTGGCGGCGATGCTGGCAAGTGCCGATGCGCTGATCCACGGGTGCGAAGCTGAAACATTTTGCATGGTCGCGGCCGAGGCGCGCGCATGCGGTCTCCCTGTTATCGCGCCAGATCAAGGCGGCGCTGCGGATCAGGTAAAGGCGGGCGCTGGATTAACCTATATGTCAGGAGATTCCCGCTCGGCTGCCGAAGCCATTGTCCGCTTTATCGACAGAAGTGCGGAATTCCGAAAGCAAGCTGGAGAGAAATCGGGCAGCGTCCAAAATATGGAAACTCACTTCCGGGATCTGTTTGCGCTCTACGCGACCGAATTGGAGAAATCCCATGCGGCATGACAAGATCGCATGCGCGGAACCGGTCACCTTGGAACGCGCGGCGCCTGAAAAAGCGGCCTTGCGAATTGCAGCATCAAACAATGGATTGACCCATACTCCGCACGACAATGGCGGACAGCGCTGTAGCTGCCTAATCGGATTTGTTCGGCTACTCATTTGGGCGACCCGCAATAATGGTCATTGAAAACCAATATCGCGTTCCCGTAGCGATGACGAAATGGCATCGGGAGTCCAGAATATACACAATGCCATTTATCGTGATTTCACAATTCCTTCTTTTAGGAATGTCGCCAACCGAGGTGCAGCGAAACAATGTTCAGGAATTAAGTCAGATGCGAGTGGAGGGAGCATTGTTCCAGGAAAAGCGCGAAATAATGGCCTCAAAAATCAAGAAGCAGGTCCAAAAATCAGGATACAAAGACCAGCGAAGGCTACGACCGATTATTGATGCTATCCGCGATACACCGCGACATCTTTTCGTCCCAGAAGATGAAAGGGCCAAGGCTTATGAAAATCACCCTTTGCCTATTGGCTATGGTCAGACGATATCCGATCCATACATCGTAGCGATCATGTCCTATGTGTTGGATTTGCAGCCGGGAGACAAGGTTCTCGAAATAGGCACTGGCTCGGGTTATCAGGCGGCTATACTCAGCCCGCTAGTAGACAAGGTCTTTACGATTGAGATCGTCGAACCACTGGCTGAGCGGGCCAGCGGGCTGCTCAGTTCGCTAAAATATGACAATGTGAAAGTTCGTTCTGGTGACGGCTATCAAGGGTGGCCAGAGAGAGCGCCATTTGACGCGATCATCGTTACAGCGGGCGCGAGCCATATCCCGCCGGCATTATTGGATCAGCTTAAACCCGGGGGCAAAATGGTGATACCTGTGGGAGCAAAATTCTGGGACGAGAATCTGACGCTGATAGAGAAAAAACAGAACGGAAAGATCGTCAAAAAACAACTCGGCTGGGTTATGTTTGTTGATTTTACCGGCGAGATCACCAAACAAAAATTGCCATGAGAAAATCGTTAATTCCGTGCAACAAGGGAACGGGCCAAAAATTGCGCTTAAGCAGCAAGAATATGGTGGAATTACCAACCAAACGTCCGCTTGCGAGATGGTACAACCACAAAGTGAACGACGGCAACTGGCCAATGAAGCCACGTTTCAGTATTCAGACCATTTTCGGACGTTAGGCATCATCGCACTAAACGCCGCCTACGTAACCAACTCCATATACGCCTCAAGATATAAGGTTTGCTAAACTTCACTTCGAATTTGTGTTAGCCAACTAACACAAAAAGTTACGATTCTAGGCAAAAGAGCGAAAATGCTAACACATATTATAACACATCGGACTAAATAGTGATATATTATTCATCATTATCAATTATATAGATATCAAGCATTCAGGCTCATAACCTGAAGGTCGCAGGTTCAAATCCTGCCCCCGCAACCAAATTTCGCCAATGATATGAATAAGTTAAGCCGCCTCAGGGCGGTTTTCTTTTTGTCCGCATTACCCTTCAGGTAACGCATAGGTAACAGAAGAAATCCAATTTGGACGTAGTCCGTTACCTGCTCTCGACAGGCAAGTAGCGCCCACTGCGTTACCTGAAAGGGGAATTGGGGGGGCGCCGAATCTGGTCTTGACGGCTTATGCTACCAGCTAACCGTCGCAGGAGCGGAGGCTACGACGTGATTTTTGTGGTTCTTGTTGCCGAAGGACGCGCCATTTTCGATGGGCGCGGCAGAATGATCGCCGCTGTAATGCCTTTTATTGTTGCCAGACCGGTCTTGAGTTCGTGATGCTGTTCAGTCTGGGCACAATCGTCCCAGACGAACGCGATGATGTTGTCGTATGTTGACCGGGGGCTCAAATAGAGGCTTGCGTCCGCAGCGATCTCCTCAATGATTTTCGCGCAAGCTGCCTGACCTGCATTGCGCATGAATTTCACTTCTATGATTGTCTTTAAAGACGGAATGCCTAGGTCAGCCCGTGGATTCTTGTGTCCGACCGAAGGTAGATTCTCTTCGTCTTCGAGGTCTGAAAATACGGGCGCAAGCACGGCCCAAAGTAAGTTCTGGACATGATATTCGTTTTCAACTTCCCATTTCGCGATTGTCGATTTTGAGGTACGGGGTTGGGATTCAAAAGTCCAATGTCGCATTGAACGCGACACGTTTTCGAGCAGACTTGCAAGATCCTCGCGGGTTGTTCCTGCTATGGATATCTGGCCTTGCCGAGCCAGCACATAGTCAAAAACAAAAAGCCGGACCGCGTCCCGCGCCGGACCGGCATCATGCGGCGTGAGGCCGACAGCCAACGCCCAGCTTGCCTCGATATCATGGTTATGAAGTTCTCCGACATTTCTGGCATGCATGGCAACAGCGAGCTCCGGCGGGACAATCCGCAAATTGGTTTCGCCGATTGACAACTTCCCGGCTCTTACGAGCCCCAATTGCCAAGGATCGCCGGACACCTCGTTCGCGGAGCGTGTCAGCAGGCTCTTTAGCCACTGACTGTCCATGTCCTTCACCAGAGCACCTATGCCCAGCGATACACCAAGCAGCGCGATGCCATCCACCTCAAACCTGAGCGGCCTGCCGGCAGCGAAGAAGGCTCGTCCGCTTAAATGGGCAATCTCGTCACGGAACAACTTGCATTCTTCCGGACTCAACAAGCCGTTTACGGCTCCGTAACCAAGTGCCGCGACATGTTCCGGATGGCGGGCCTGGCCGGTGAATCCGATCGCTTCATCGGCGCACTGACGAAGCCTATCGTTATCGGCCATTATCCAAGCGCAAAATGCAGCGACATGACACGGCAGGTTTTTGCCTTTGCCAAGTTCGGCAAGAAGCGTTGCGCGTATGTCGGACAGATTTATCATGTTCTACAGAAACCAGAGCGTGCGGCCAATTTGACCGAAGCGGACAGCCTCGGGATCCCAGCCGGTGACCTGATTCAAACCCGCAAGCCTTTCCGCGATCAGGTCAGAATAGCGGATCGTGATCGGAAACGGCTCGGGCGACAACATGCGCCACGAATGCCCCGAGAAATCGAAGGCCTGTCTCGAAAGGTAAGTCATGTCGGTGAAAGTGGAAAGCCAGTGCAGCTTCAGCAGACATGGTCTCGGCATGCCGTCGCCGACTTGCTTCAGTTCTGAGGCACCTGAGAACACGACTAGCGATTCCCGGTCACCCAGCTTGAGATGTAGGCCACGTGCTGGTCCGAGAACACCTTTCTTCGGTTCGCGGTTCCCGATGCCATGTTGGAACTCGTCGAATACGAGATAGGGATGACTTGGAGCTATATGCACAAAAGCGAATGTTACGTCCTCCAGCGCAAGGTCTTCCACCGTCCGTTTGATCGCCTCGGCTTCGGTATCCTTCGGCGGCTTGAACATGTGAAAGACAAGCCGGACCTTGTCAGTGCTTCGCCAGTTGTCCTGCTTGCGCACGGTCGTTATCGATCGCTTCAATGTTTCATACAGGGCCTCGGCGTAATCTTCGAAAGGCACAACGGCGGTTCTGTCGCTGAGCAGATAACTGCCGTCGCTGGAAAATACCGTAGTAATGCCGACAAATTTTTGCAAAGATCCGATGCGACTACCTGCAATCGAATGCGATCCGAGACCAATCACAAGTTCATGCGCCGTCGTTTGTTTGGAGGCCAATAACCATGGCGTACCGCCGAGCTTGGCATAGGTGGCAAGGCTCATATGGTTCATCGAAAACACGAGGCTATTATCTGCCTGCGCCATTGTCTCCAAACGGACGCTCTGCACGGGGACGTCGCGCTTCAAGAATACAGATTTTGTCGCATAATACGGATTGGTGTCGCCCTCGACACTCTTGAATTCTTCTTCAACCTGGACAAGGGCGAGGTTCCATTTGAAGCCTTCATCGCTCGCCTGTGATAGCGCTTGGCGGCTCGCCACCAGATAGTCTTCGGCCTTCGCGCTCTTGGCAGTGAAGAAAGTGACGCTGGGCTTTTCGAGATTAAAGCGACGTAGAAATCCGTCACCATAGCGCGGGAACTTTCCCGACAGAACTTCGGGCATCCCTTCAAGAAATTTTGCAACAAAGCGATCAACCTGACCTTCATGGTTGGCCTGGCAGATGACCGCAATCCTCAATTGTTTTGGGCTGAACGTGCGTTGATCGTATGGGCCATTCTTCTTGAGACCCCGTTCGTTCCAATCGTCTTTGCGTGTACTGCTCGGGTCAAAAACGAGTGCAGGTTTTGGAATCATCTCCGTAGTGGGAAAGTCTTTGCCACCGGACGAAAGCAGTGGGCCGAAAACGAACCCTGCGCCGGGCACGGCTTCCAGTGACGCCTTTTCCCTCAAGTACTTCAGCGACTCCTCAATCTGTTCCTTACGTCCGGGTCCAGAATGAAATTTGGCCGCAGCCGCTTCGGCGCTCTTTATGACTGATCCGGCGTTATTGCCAAGTATCCGGTTGATGCAATCATCAAATATTTCCCTGCGCGCCTCCAAGAAGGCCTCGGTCGCCGGAACTCTCGGAAAGCCTTCCGCATAGTCTTCCAGTACGAGCATGTCGCCTTCAACCGATACAACGCGACCGATAAGCCGCCGCTTTTTCATCAATCGTGGATCATACGCGTTCTGCTCTATCTGGACATACCGGCCAATAGGCGAAACGCCGAGCGCCAGCAATTGCGCGCATGATCCCTGAATGAGGTTTTTTACCCTTGCCTCGCACACGAGACCGAGCATTCGCTTGTTACCCGCACCGTAGATTGTGCGGGTATCGAATTTAACCAGCGTCCGCTTTTGTATCCATTCCGGCAGATCGACGTGTCTGACCAATCCTCTTGACGCTGCACCGACGATGCCTACGGGCCTATCAGAAATAATGTCTCGTATTCCGTGAAATGCCCTTACAAGTGCGGCCGACAGCAGTGGCGGCAATAGCTTATGCTGCTTTGCCAGATCGATCTCTTCTTGAACGTTTCCAATCGGACGTTGACCGGTTACGACGGGAATATCGATGATGACATTGTCTACTCCATCGCGTCGAAAGACATGCGTTTCGCGGAATTCATTGCGCAACTCATCCAGCCGATCACTATCATAGGTCTGTCGCCCGATAAGGACTGTGGTGTTGCCCTGCAGGCTGATGGGAGCGAAATTTATCGTATACTTCGACATGTCACCTCGTACCTCGCCCCCAAGAAGACGGCGCGCAGCCCGAGGGTTCCGGCCGCATGTGGAGTCGCCTTTCAACTTGCCGAATGACCATTGTGGAATGCGCCATTAACAATACCCCATCACGTCATCGAGCTTGGTCGCCTTGACATAGCGGGCCGGGTTCTCGCCAACGGCCAGCGCCTTGAAATGAACCTCTCCGCAGGCGATCTTCGCGGCTTCTTTGTCGCGCAGGTCGTCGGTGAACAGGCTGCTCTTAGTTTCCACCACGAAATATAGGCGCTCCTGCCCGTCCTGTTCGACTAGGACGGCCCAGTCCGGGTTGTAGGTCCCGAGCGGCGTCGGAATTTTGAACCAGCCGGGGAGCTTGGCGTAGACCTTCACGGCGTCGTTCTTCTCAAGCTGTTCGGCAAAGGTCCGTTCAACAGTGCTCGGGTCATAAACAACATGTTCGTAAATGGACTTCCCGGCGTCTTTCAGCATGTTGGAAAGATAGCCCGTCAGTTCCTCCTGCTCGAAGAGTTCCTGGGCATAGAAATGATCGTCGCCGATCCTCTGGTATTTAATGCCGTCCACCAACGCCAGGCGCTTCGTCCGATTGATGATCTCGCCGGCCAGATCGATGAACGCCTGCGGATTGCGCTTGAAGTCGGCAAGACGTCCACTCACGGTCAGAATGCGCACGAGGCTCCGGCGGGTGAGCTGGGTCCTGTCCTGGAGATCGGTCAGCAGATCGGGAAGCGCGATATCACCCTCCTCGATGGTGACCGGCCCTGAGCTGGAGGTCTCGTTTGCCAGAACGCCGCCTTGCCCGATGGCGATATCGGCCTTGCGGATGGTGACGCGCGCCTTTGGGATTGGTGGCCCGGATCCAATTGCCTTGGCGCAATCAGCGATGAGTTTCTCGTTATCGAAATGAACGCGATAGGTCGTCTTGTGCTTGATCCGGTCCCATAAGGCCTGGAACTCGGGGCTGTGCAAAATCGCCTGCCGCGTTTTCACCGTGATGCGGTCGTCTGCATTCTTGATGTCGAGCTTGCCGGCGACCTTGCGCAGAACTTCCTTCACGTGGGGCAGGTGAGCCGCAAGAGCTTCCGGCAGGCTGAATGTACCGTCCTTGAGAGCCTGGCGAAGCGTGTCCTGCACCTTGCCCTTCGCGTCGACGAGGCCTTCCGCTTTCAGGTGCTCGAAGATTGCAGCCGACTCCTCGAAGCCGAGCATGCCCGTCGAGCCGTCTTCCTTCACGATGGGAATCGCCGCGAACTGATGCTCTTCCACGATGCCGAAGCGGATGCCGGTATCCGTCTCGATCTCCTTCTGCAGGTTCTCGGCGAATTGCTCATAGCTTTCGGTGGCGATGACAGTCAGGGTATTGACCTCGAAGCCGCGCAGGCGCTCGCCCTTCTGGTTGACACACAGGCGCAAGCCACGGCCAATGGTCTGACGGCGTTCACGCTCGGTGCCCATTTCGCGCAGAGCACAAATCTGGAAGACGTTGGGGCTGTCCCAGCCCTCCTTCAACGCCGAGTGGGAGAAGATAAATTTGAGCTTGGTTTCAAAGCCCAGCAGCTTCTCTTTGTCCTTCATGATCAGGTTGTAGGCACGTTCCGCATTGTCGCGATTCGTCTGATTGTTCTCCGCCGTGTCCGTCCACTTGCCCTTCTTATCGATCGAGAAGTATCCGTCGTGGACCTCTTCGGCTTCAGATGTGACGTCCACTTCCGCGAACAGGCTGGAGAATTCCGGCAGCTTGGCGGCGCGGCGATATTCCTCTTCGAACATCGTCGCATACTTGCCTTTGATCTGGTTTCCGTCCTCGTCGTAGGATCGATAGTGATCGACCACATCGATGAAAAACAGGCTCAGCACCTTGATGCCGAGCGGCGCGAGGCGCTTCTCTTTCTCCAGATGCTCATGAATTGTGCGGCGGATCATCAGGCGCTTGATGGCGTCGGGATCGACGTCGCCGATGGCCTGCCCGACGGCGAGAAAGGTTTCAGAGCCCGGCGTCTTGATCTCCAGCAGGGAATCGTTACCCGCCACGCGGATTTCGCCAACCCGGCAGTTCTGATAGACGGCGCGGCCGGTGATCTCCTCCAGATCGTCGCTGTCCTGAACCGTCACTTCCTTCCGACGGACTTGCGTGCCTTGCTGTACGTCGATCTCCACGCGCGCGGTGACGGCGCCGCGGGCATTGCTGGCGGAAAGGAAGCGGACATAGGCCTTGTTATGGCCGCCTTCGACCTCCAGCGATGCGACCTCGATCTGCTTCACCAGCTTGCGCTCATAAGCATCGACCGCATCGAGGCGGTAGACCATGTGATGCTTGTCCGCATGGGTTGCTGAGTAGCGCAGCGTGCAGAGCGGGCTCATGGCGTCGAGCGCCTCTTTGCCCCGACCTTGCAAACCGCCATCGACGCTTTGCGGTTCATCGACAATTATGATCGGCCGGGTGGCGCGGATCAGGTCGATAGGCGCTTCGCCGCCAGTCTTCTCGCTGTCCTTATAGAGGTTGTTGACATCCTTCTTGTTGATGGCGCCGACGGTCACCACCATGATCTGGATGTTCGGGCTCGTCGCGAAATTCCGCACCTGGCCGAGCTTGCTGGAATCATAAAGGAAATAGTCGAAGGGCTGGCCGGAATAGAGGCCCTTGAAGTGCTCCTCGGTGATTTGCAGCGTCTTGTAGACGCCTTCCTTGATCGCCACGGATGGCACGACGATCACGAATTTGGTGAAGCCGAAACGCTTGTTGAGTTCGAAGATCGTGCGGAGATAGACATAGGTCTTGCCGGTGCCCGTCTCCATCTCCACCGTGAAGTCGCCGGAGGTCAGGCCCGCTGACGGCGGCAAGCCGTTGCGCAACTGGATATCCTGCAGGTTGCCGATGATCTCGTCGTCGAGCAGGGTCAGCCGGTTACCGATACCGAGCGCGTTTTCCACGAGGCCCAACTCGCCCTGGTCGCCGCCGTCGGCGCTTCGAATGACGGTGAATTCGGTCCGGTTGATTTCCTGCCCCCGAAACAGGTCAGCTACCGCTTCAATGGCCGTGTGCTGGTAGTCGAGATTGGGTTCGAAATGAAGCTTCATGAACGCCCCCCGTCAATCAGGCGCATGTTTTCTTCGTGACGCGCGCGGTCGGGGTCGTCACACGCCGGTACTGCTTCCAAGCGCGTGATGTAATCGGGAGAAAGTTCGTGCTCCCTGGCACCCGCAACCACTAGCGAGCGATACCAAGTATAAGGTTTCAACGCTGGATCTACGTTCGTGGCGCGATAGGCTTTCGCTGTCAGCGGAACACCATCGCGCAAGACCTTTATGTCGATTTCTTCGTAGCCGTAACCGAGACCCTCTGCGCGATCTAGGGCGCCTTTTTCTTCGGAGGCAATCTCAAAAAGCGCACCCAGAACGAAGGCTTGCGGATCGGTTGACTCGACGATGTCGCATTTCCCCGACCCGTCTTTCTTACTCTTCTTGTGCCACTTGAGTGCGTGCCCTCGAAGCTCCGCTATTCCCATCGGCCTGGCTGAAGGGCACCGTTTCTTCGCCTGTAGCCGCTGGCTAAACATGTTTGAGCCGTAGGCGAAATAGATGAGGTTATCCTGATCCATCACAGACTCCTCACGTCGCTGATGCCGTTCTGGTTCAGGATCGCGGCCATGTTCGTCTTGGCAACGTCGTCGGCAAAGCCTGAATCCTTGAAGACGACGCGGGTATCGACGGCGGGCGCAAGCTCCTTGTGCCAAGCGACCATCCCGTTCGCCAGTTTCTCCACCGTATCGCGGATGATGCCGTCGGCTAGGCAGACCATCAGGGCACCGGCGCCGATGGAATGGACGGCTTTGCCTGCAATCTCGCGTTTCTCGATCGGCACGCAGAGATCGAGCCCGAGCTTGAGCAACAGCTCATAGAGCACGTCCTGCTCCTTGCGACCTTGCACGAGGTGCTCGGCGTTCTTGAGCAAGCTGTTTTCGAGATCAGCTGCGTCAGGTTCCCAGGCTCGGATGTTCGACGAGGCGAGCTTGAAGACGCGAAAGCCCAAATCGCCTGTAAACATTGGAGTGTCTGATTTGAGCTTGGCAGCAGACATCCGAAGGCGGTGCTTCAAGAGTTCCGCAAGGTTCCTTGGCTTCCGAATTCGATCACAGAAGTCGATCGCTGCTTTATGCTCTTTGGAGTCCGGCTCTAGAGGTTCTGGCAGCTGAACCAGTACGCACCTTCTGTGACCGCCATCTTTTGCATTCTGAAGCATTACAGCGTGCGCTGTTGTACCCGAACCTGCGAAAAAATCCAACACGATCGCATCTGGACAATTTCCGCCAAGTTCAACAATGCGAGAAATAAGGGACGTCGGCTTTGGGAAACTAAATGGTGATTCTTCTACCTCAAGGAGGGCCTTTATCTCTCGACTCGCCGTATCATTGCTACCGACGTCTTTATGACTCCAAATCGTCCTAGCTTTAACGCCCTCGTCTAGTTCCCGTAAGAAGCGCTTGAGGTTGGGTTGAGCGTCGCCTGCTTTACCAAACCAGATCCTATTATCTGCGACCAAAGCTTGGGTGTCGATTTCAGCATAACGCCAGTGGGAATTAGGCGGCGGAGAAAATTCCTTCCCCGTCTTCCCAACGATGACATAGCGACCGTTCTTCCTTTCCCCGTCAGCGTAGAGAGGGATAGGCTTCCATGGACCGCGCGGATCATTATCTGGATTTGAGTATCGGGCATCCATTTCTGCGGTCCGAGGTAGCGAACCAATCGGTGCTCGCTCGGCGTCACGTCGAGCCGCAACGATAATGTAATCGTGATTGGCTGATATCAGGCTTGCATCGTTTTTCGTCGTGTACATCTTTTCCCAGACGATCTGGGAAACGAAACACTCCTCACCAAATATCTCATCAATCAATAGGCGCACTCTCGGCGCTTCATTGTCATCGCAGGACACGAAAATCGCGCCATCTGGAGCGAGTAGCGATTTCGCCAACTTCAATCTCGGAAACATCATGCTAAGCCAATCCGTGTGGAATCGACCGGAAGCCTCCGTGTTCGAGCTAATTTTGCGGCCACTCTCCGTTTGGCCTGTCAGCTCTAAGTAGTTAGCAATATTATCGCGGTAGTCATCGGGATAGACGAAATCCTTGCCGGTGTTGTAGGGCGGGTCAATGTAGATCAGCTTCACCTTGCCGGCGTAGCTCTTCTGCAAGAGCTTCAACACTTCGAGGTTGTCGCCCTCGATCATCAGGTTCTGCGTGGTATCCCAATCGACGCTATCCTCCGGGCACGGCAACAACGTGCCGGTCGAGGGCGTCAGCGCGATCTGTCGCGCGCGTCGTTTGCCATGCCAATTGAGGCCGTATTTCTCGTCCCGTTCATCAACAACGCCGCCAAGCAGTTGCTTCAGAACTTCGAAGTCGAGCGCGATTCCAGCTTGGCCTTCCGTGAACGCCTCCGGAAACAGCGCTTTCAGCGCGTCGATATTCTCCGCCACCACATCGGCGCTTTTGGTTTCGGGATCGTTCAGGTTCAGCTTTTCCATCGTCATTTCGCTCGGCTTTCGATTCAAAGGTTCTTCGGTTCGTCTTGGGTCGCAGGCGCAGCATCAGGAATCTGATCGAAGATAGACGGGCGGCTCTCCCGGTTTTTCCTCCGCCTCTCTTCGTCGGCCTTTTCGTCTCTCAGGCGCTGCACCGGATCCCAGTCACCGAATTCTTGATCTGGAATGCCATAGGTGTGCCGGAGCGTTAGTGCCAGATTGGCTGCATCCAGACCTAGGCACGCATACCGATATTGACGCTCTTCAAAGTATTCCTCAAAATCCGGCGGAAACGATTGTTCTGCGAGAAAAGAAATAGCTCTATTTTCAGCTTCAATTCGACTCGGAAGGGCTAAAATTCGGTACATTAGGTGGTGTTCTATACTTTTCCAGTCAACATCATCAGGAAGCGGCAAGCTTTTAGGCGGGGAAACCTGTGCCTCAAGATAGCCGTCGGCATTCCGTTGCCCGCAGCACAGCCCATCATCGCCAACGACATTCGTGCACTGCTCTAAGAACTCGTCGAGAATGCAGACGACGCGGATCGCCAGATAGCGAGCTTTTTGCTTGTCGCCCCACTTTTCTCGAAACCACGGCAGAACGGTGCCGACAACCACGCCCACAAGCCCGGAGCCGGCGGAAATCATTGCAATAATGAGTGTTTCGGTGATCTGCATGGGCTAACGTCTACATTTCCTTCAGGGCTTCTTGTGCGGCGGCTTCAAGTCGGCGGATTTCCACGTTGAGTTCCACGCGTTTGTTCATCTGTTTTTCTTTCCCAGCCCTAGCGCGCAAAACCGCCGCTTCCCGCGTCAATCGTTCATGCGAGGCCAGGGCCGCGCGCCGCAGCGCAATGGCTTGCGGCTCATCGGAAGCAGCAAAGGCACCAGTCAGGCCAGCCGCAGATAACGCCTCGATCCGTGCGCGCCAGCCTTCATAGAGTGCGAACAGATGTGTCGGCGACTGCCTGGCAACCGCAATGCCGGCCAGAAACGCCAGTTCGATATCTCCTGGCTCGGGCTTGCCCATCGGTCTTGTCGAAATGCTTGTCTCGATCACAACCTTGCCAGCTTCATTCTGGGCATATCGTTTATGGGCGATCGACAAGGTGAAACCCTCGGCAGTCTCGGCGATCAACAGAAGGGGATATGGAATGGCCCTGTGGATCAGTTCGACAAGCCGCGCCGATTTCGCTCCTGCGCGAAAGGAAACCATCAAAACAGCGATTTCGAGGTATTCTCGCGTCTCGTCTGAAAATGCGCGAATGCCCACCGTATTGGGCTTAAGCGCGCCGATCCACGAGATTTCGTCGATCCCATCCTGAATGGCGCGTTTGTCTGCAGCGGTCGGAGCGCCTTGCTCAACAAGCATTTTCTTCGGAACGCGTGTGTTCACCCGTGCGTCCGCCGGCAGGCCAAGTGCGTCGATGATGGTTTGCAGGCGCCACGGTTCGGTCATGCTTCGCCCTCCGGCAGGACGACCAGGAAGGCAACGACTTCGAAATCATGAGTGCCGGCGAATTCCCCCTTCATGGTGTGCGTGCCGCCCGGAGAGAAGAGACTGGCGACGGCGCGTTCCTCCTGCTTACCGATGATCGAAGCCACCGCACGTGCCAGGAGCTTCTGATATGGCTCCATGTCGCGGCCGAAGCGGGTGTCCCTATCGAACCGCTGACATGCATCGCTTTCGAGACTGTCCCGGCCGATGCAGAGTTTCTTGAGGTGATCGAGAACCTGCTTGGCCTGCGTGTAGGGCAACAGCAGCTCCCCGTTTTCGCCGACATGCACGACATAGTGGGGACTGAGCGGGTAACTTTGATCCGGGGGCGCCTCTGCGGCATTTCCTTCCGCCCGCAAACAAAAGATAACGCCCGGCGGAATCGGGTTTTCTCCGCCGGTCCCCGTTGTAGTTACCGCGTAGGCGCCCAAAGGCAGGGTATCCAGGTGCTCCTTGTTTTCCCGCAGGTATCCGGTGAGATCGATGCGGAAATCGTTGAGCGTCAGGTCGGCGATAGATACGCCGTTCGAGAGGTCTTCCAGGTCGATCACCGCATCCTGAAGCTGTTGCAACTGGGCGCGGCGATAGTCCAGATCGTTCATCTGGTTTCCGGCCTGGAATTCGATCATGTTCTCCTCGCCGGTGGCGGAAACGTCGAGCAGCACCATGCGGCCGCTCACCCGCGTTTCAAGATCCAGATATTCATCCAGTTCCATGTTCGGCCAGAAGTTGACCAACTGGATACAGGTGTTTTTCGAACCGATGCGGTCGATCCGACCGAAGCGCTGGATGATACGCACCGGGTTCCAATGAATGTCATAGTTGACGAGATAATCGCAGTCCTGAAGGTTCTGGCCCTCGGATATGCAATCGGTCGCGATCAAAAGGTCTATCTCGCCTTCGGCAGTCAGTTCCTCCGGCCGCTCCTTCGAGCGCGGGGAGAAAGCGCTCAGGATGCTGCTCATGTCGCTGCGCAGGCCGGCCAGCGTCGACTTGTTCGCCCCGGTGCCGGAAACGATGGCGGTATTGAGGCCGAGCGCCGACTTTGCCCAAGGCCCGATGTGCCGATAGAGATAATTGGCCGTGTCGGCGAAGGCGGTGAACAGGATGATCTTCCGGTTTCCGGGATTAAGGGGAGCTTGAACCTTGCCGGAGATAATCCGCTTCAGGTCGTCAAGCTTGGCGTCCCGCTCCGCCGTCACCAGACGCGCAGCCGACAATAGAGCCTCAAGGCGCTGCCGGTCTTCCATCAGATCCTGACGCCAACGAACCCGGTCGACGTCCTGAAGCAACACCTTCACTTTCCGACCGACGAGCAGGGTCTCGAAGGCCGGATCGTCTATGTCGATATCGTCGATCGTCGTCTCCTCGATCGAGTCCTCATGCGCATCGATCTTCGCCAACAGCGCATTGACGTCGGCAAGCTGGCGCTCGATCGTGAGCGCGAAAGCGGCGACCGAGCTTTCCATGCGTTTCAGAATGTTGACCCGCAGCAGGTGGATGAGGCTTTCTTCACGATCAACCTGCCGGAAGAAACTGGTGCCTTCCTTGATCCTGGTACTGTACTTCTCGTCGTATGCGGCCTGCTTGTGCGGGAGCACATAACGCAACGGCGCATAGGCGCCGAGTGTCAGGCGGCGGATTTCATTGTTGATTTCCCGGATCGGGCGAAACTCGCCCTTAAGGTCCACGTCGGACTTGATGTTGATCGGGCGGAGGCGTTCCGGAAACTGCCCTGTCTCCTCTGTTCCGTAATAGCGTTGCACATGTTTGCGGGATCGGGCGATGGTCAGCAGGTCGAGCAATTTGAAATAATCGAAGCCCAGCATGTCCATCAACTGGGCGGTGCGCCGATTGGCGACTGGCAATTCAAGCCAGCGATTGAACTGAGTCTGCGCCTTGCGGATGGTGGCTTCGATACTCGGGATTCCATGTGCGTGCAGCGCCCGGTCGCTGCCTTCGGTCATGAAGGCGATCTGGTTTTTCAGGTCCGCAAGCCGGTTATTCACCGGGGTCGCCGACAGCATGAGCACCTTGGTTTTGACCCCGGCCTTGATGATTTGCTTCATCAGGCGGTCGTAACGGCTGTCCCGATCCTTGTGGGTCGGTTTATTCCGAAAGTTGTGGGACTCGTCGATAACGACCAGATCGTAATTGCCCCAGTTGACGTGGGAGAGATCGATATCGCCCGATACGCCGCCATCCCGTGACAAATCGGTATGGTTGAGAACATCGTAGTTCAACCGGTCGGACGAGAGCACGTTGCGTCGATCATTCGCCTTGTAGAGCGTCCAGTTGTCCCGAAGCCGTTTGGGACATAGGACGAGAACGCGGTCGTTGCGCAGCTCGTAATATTTAATGACGGCCAGCGCTTCGAAGGTTTTACCCAAGCCGACGCTGTCTGCGATGATACACCCGCCAATGCGTTCAAGCTTGTCGATGGCCCCTATCACGCCGTCCCGCTGGAAGCGGAAAAGCTTCTTCCAGACGATTGTATCCTTGATGCCGGTGGCCGACTTGACGATACGCTCCTCATCGAGTTCGTCGCCCAGATCTTTGAAGAGCTGATAGAGGATCTGAAAGTAGACGAGCGATGGAGCCTGATGATCGGCCAGTTCCGAGAGCCGCTCAATTAGGACATCGCGCTGCTTATGATCTGGGAGCCCCTGCCAAAGTGAGTCGAACCATGCGCTGAAGGTAGCAACGGCATTCGGCTCGTCGGCAAACTGCGTCAGTCCGAGCGAGTCGCTGGGGGCCAGCCCAAGTCCTTCGCTTGAGAACGAACAAGCACCGACAACTGCGCATTCCAATTCTTCGGAAGAGCCGTTCACGATGATCATCGATTGGGGTAGCCCCTTTGGCGCAAACCGCACCTGGGCCTTTTTCTCCAGCCAGTGGGCACAGGAGCGAGCCAGCCACCGGCCTTGGAGCTGATTTCGCAAAGCCCTATCGGATGCCGAACCAAGCAGTTGGAGATTGTGTTTCACCGGATCAGGCAGAATGATCCGGCTGCCAGTTGTTCCGTCCAATGCAGGTCGAAGTATGGAATAGGCAAAAAGGGAGAAATCCGACGAGGCCATGCTGATGGCCGCACCGCGCTTGAGCTTGGAAACAAGGGTATCTGAAACTCGGTCGGCCCCGGTGTTCTGAAGGATCCGCATCAGCCTTCACCCGCCGTTGATGTGTGTCGTGACAACGACTGAAGTGGCGGCGACAACAGGATGATTTGTTGATCCTGGGGGCGGCGGGCGGCGGGATCTGTGTCGAGCCCCAGCCGTTTCAGCGTGTAGTAAAGAAAAGCCCGGCGAACATTGACCTTTGTCCGACCGCCTCGCATCCCATAGTCGAGCGCGATCACCTTCTTCTGTGTTTCAGAAAGGTCGGGGTGCGGGCCGATTTCCAGCACGATATGCTCATGCCAGTCGGCGTCGTTTGCAGGGTTGCAATCTCTCGGTTGCGTTCCGCGCACCTCGATGATCCGCGACAGCACGAAATCCTTGAATGTCTGATCAATTTCGCAGAAGGCGCGCGCATGCCAGCGGAAACCGTCGAAGCCGATGGCATGTGGGGCGATCCAGCGCCATTTGGGTTCGGGTCGGGACAGTGACTGATATTTGATCTCAAGCGATTCGCCACGGTGGATTGCCGCCAGTACCGTCCGCAAGGTCTTTGCATCCACACCGCGAACCGGTGTCGGGGCGGCATCGAAGGCGGGAATCTGGTCAAGCCAGGCATCGCTGCTATCAAGGATACCATCGGCCACCGAGCGAAGCTGGGTGAGGTAACGGCTGGCGTCGGGCTTCAGGAAAAGCGGTGCGAAATCAACCCCGCGCGCATATGTCCGCGCGCTCTTGTCGTAGATCATATTGGCGGGGGCCAGACCAAGATAACGGTTGAGGTCATTCGATGACTGCTGCACCGAGACCCCGAACATGTCGATCAGGTCGCCACGGTTGATATGGCCATCCCAAAAGAGGCGGAATTCGATGAACTCGAAACGCTGTTCAACACCCCAGCGCAATGCGCGTTCTTTGACCTGATTTTGGCCGTCGCCCACCTATCGCTCCTCCAAGCCCCACAAATCCTATCAACTGCACAGGACTAGTTTCTAGACGTGCGGGGCGGGAGGTGCAAGGATTTATCAACTTCCGGGGAAATATTTGGTCAAAGGTGCAACTTCATCCATTTCTTCTTCGGAATGCTTCCGGGCTCATGCCGGTATGTCTTTTGAATGCCGTTGAAAAATTCCCGAAATTCTCAAAGCCGAGATCCAGCGCAATTTCGGTGATCGATTTCCGGGTGCCCAGCACCAGTTCCACCGCTGCGGCCATCACCGTATTGTGCGCAAACCGGCAGGGCGTCTCGTCAAAGCTTTGTTTGAATGCGCGCTGGAAATGGCGTCTGGACAGGCCCGCCGCCGCCGCCAGTTCGTCGACGTCGAATTCCTGCCGCCCATGCGTGCCGATATAATCGAGCGTGAGACGCTGTTGAGCACTGGTCAGTCCGCCCGCAATCGAAGGCTGCACCGTTCCGCCTGCGCCGAAACACGCCAGCAGGTGAATGACAAGCTGAGTGGCGATGGCCTCAGCGCATGCTCGGAGGTGATGCCCTTGTGCGCCGATTTTGCCGCAAAGGGCCGTGCAGAGACTTTGCACGAGCGAATCGCTGAGCGCGGCTTGGGGTTGCAAGCGCGGCGCATCGCCTTTGAACTGCTCGCGAACGACGCGATCCACAAAGTCTGGCGTGAACGTAATGATCGCCGCCCGCTGCTCCCCCTCCCACGCCACTTCCATCGGCGTATGTGCGGGCACGATATGAAACTGGCCTGCTTCGACGCGATGGCGGACGGGTTGCAATTCATACGGCCCGCGCCAATCGATCTCGAAGGGTTCATCCTCATGCATGATCAGGGTGACTTGCGGCGACACCAGCCGCGCGCCTTGCGGATTGGGATGGAACAGATAGCGGTTGATCACTGCGGCGGGATTGACAAAACGCCCGAGGAGCTCTGCGAAGGGCAATGGCGCGTCCGCGGAAAAATCGATCATAGTAACATCTGACATATCACCCCCATGAATGCATAAATCCACTTGGGGCAGGCCGCCCGTAATATGACATGCAACCTGACTTCCAATATTGCAGTCTACTTATGCAATCATGGCGCGAATACGGCAATTATAGGGAAATATCTGACAAAATCTGTCGGATTTACTTAAAATTCTTTGAATATTCGTGGCGCAATTTCAAAAGCTGCGACCCTTTCGCAAAAGCGCGCCCGCCGTTTCCTATCGATAATCATCGATAGGGCGGACGGAAAACACCCCATCGCCATCAAGCATTCTTCCGTCTGCTGCTGATGATCACGGCAAGGAGGAATGCTGCCATGTCTGAGGAGAAACCCGAACCGGGCATATGTCCAAGCGCCGATTGGCGCGAACCCGAACACTATAATCCGTTACTTAACTGCGACCGGCATTGCTGGGCGGGCGAGTGGCTGCGCAGGAACCCGGCGTTCCTCGCCGACCTGCGGGAAGCCCGATGCAACCCACCAGATGAATTCGGACACATCCTTTGCGACAAGGATTGCCGCCTTTCCCGTTGGGGCGTTCGCTGTTGCCGGATCGACACTGAGATGTCGTTCTTCTGGCTGCCGGAATGCAATCCGCTGGTCTTGCAGGTAGAAGCCAAACCGCACGTCGACACAGGCAACACATTTGATTGTCGCCAATGCCCTTTGTTCCGCGCCGTCGTACGCGGCGATGACGGCCAGCATCTTTTATTCAGCGACGGCGCGCGGCATCTACAACTCTCGGTAATAGAGGGCGATGCGCTCACCGGTCCGGCCCTGCTGAGTTGCACGCTTTGCGGCCTCAAGGATTTCGAGATCAAGCCGCTGACCCTACAGCGCCTGTGCCGCCTGGCGCGCAGCGGACGATTGCTCAAATCCCTTTACCCACCCGAACGTCGCGCCCGCCGCTGGGTCGAGATGCTCCGCGCCTTTGACGGGGCGGAATTCGGGGCCAGCCAGCGTGACATCGCGGCGGTTTTGTATGGGGATCGGGCGGTCCGGGAGGATTGGGAGGCAGGTTTCCTGCGCACCCGCGTTCAGCGCCTGCTCTCCGGCGCGAGGACCATGGTGCGGGGCGGCTACCGACGGCTGCTGGATCCAGAGGAAAAGGGACGTCCCGGGCGGGTGAAGGGCTGACAGCCAGAGAGAGGGTCGGTCGGCCCGGAACCCGAAAAAGGAGACTTCCCATGTTTCAACTTGTCAAAGGCAGCGCCGTCATCGGCATTCTGTTTTTCGCTGTGGTGTCCTTCTGGCCCGCGCTCGATAGTGAATATAAAGGCCCGGCCCGCGTCATCGATGCGGATACCATCGAGGTGGACGGCAGGCGCCACAGGCTTTACGGCGTCGATGCCACGGAGATCGACCAGATCTGCCATCGCCGCGACGGTGCCGTATGGCCCTGCGGCAGAGAAGCCGCCGCCGCGCTCGCCGAGTTCCTTGATGGTCGCACGGTCAACTGTGATGTCTGGCAGAAGAAGACGCGCGACGCCTATGGCCGCTTCATCTCGATCTGCTACGCGGGCAGCGACAATCTTTCGGCCTGGGTCGCCAATGAGGGCTGGGCCATCGCCGACCGAGACGCCAACCGCCTCTATAACTACACCAGCCAGGAAGGCATGGCGAAGTTCCTGCGCAAGGGCATCTGGGACGGCACATTCGACCCGCCCGCCGAATGGCGGCGCCGGCAGCAGGCAGGAGAGCGGCCATGAACGCGCTGTTCCCACCGCCGGCCGATACATCCACCATCAAGCTGCGCGTGCTGTCGCTCGGCGCCGGAGTGCAGTCGACCACGCTGGCGCTGATGGCCGCCCACGGCGAGATCGGGCCGATGCCCGATTGCGCCATCTTCGCCGATACTGGCTGGGAGCCGCGGGCGGTCTATGAGCATCTCGCCTGGCTGAGATCACCAAACGTGCTGCCCTTTCCCGTACATATCGTCTCGGACGGCAATATCCGCGAGGGGCTCGTGAATGGCGCGCGGGGCGAACGCTGGGCCTCGATCCCCGCCTTCACCAAATCCGCGTCGGGCAAGGTCGGCATGATCCGCCGGCAATGCACAAAGGAACTGAAAATCGTCCCAATCCGCCGCAAGGTGCGCGAACTTATCGGCATCGCAGGCAAACGTTCACCAAATCATCCGGTCGTCGAACAGTGGATCGGCATATCCTTCGACGAGATCGTGCGCATGAAAATGTCGATGGAACCGTGGCAGGTGAACCGTTTCCCGCTCATCGAACTGGGCATGACACGCCGCGGCTGCCTGCGCTGGCTGGAGCGGAACGGCTATCCCGCACCGCCGAAAAGTTCCTGCATCGGCTGCCCCTATCACAGCGACAGCCTATGGCGGCAGATGCGCGAGGAAGATCCGGATGCCTTCGCCGATGCCGTCGCCATCGACCGGACGATCCGCACCGGGTTCCGCAATCTGCGCGGCGAGGTTTTCCTGCACCGCTCCTGCCTGCCGCTCGACGAGGCCGACCTCGATACATTGGCTGACAAAGGGCAGCTCGATCTCTTCGCTGACGAATGCGATGGCATGTGCGGGGTGTAGCGGCGTTTCAACATCTTCTTCGCTTCGCATTGGACGCCAACAGGTTTCGCTTGTCTCAGCAAAGCCACTCCTTGCCTGTCTTGTCGTAACTACTCCCCCTGCCGTCTGCGTCACCGCGTATGGCGGGAAAATATCCTGTGAAGCTTGTTCTGTTGCCATTCAGGTATTTTGGCCTGCCCATTGGTGAGGTTATGATCAGTCAAATATTTCCACCAATTATTACATAGAGTGTCGAACCGACTCACGGCGAAGCCCTCGCTATGGCTACCGGCAATCACATGGTAAAGGACATAGCCGGGTGGAATATCCTCGTCTCCTTCCTCCAACGTCAACAGAACTTCGCCGTTGGTCCAGCGCCGCTCACGAAATTCAGAGTGCTTCGATGTGTTCGCAATGGCGACGCAAGCGGATTGCTCAGGGATGGCGTTTGAAACGCCTTGGTAGAAGGCATCATTATCCCACGTTTCTCCTGCCTTTTTCAATTCTCGCTCAAGACAGACCTTGACCCAATCTTGAAGGCTTGTCGCTGCTATGCAGACGTTGATCGCAGCATAGGCAAGCGGCTGCGTCTCGTCTGGATAGCTGGTCTGAATGTCTCGAAAGACATCCGCGTCCCATGCCAGCTTTGACCACATACTGACGGGATCGCTAATGATGGCTGTGTGTTTTGTTGCGTTTTCCATGGGGTAATTATTCACGTATTTTTAGGGTTTGTGAAAGAAAAGATAAAGCTACTCTCCGCTTCCGGCCCGATGATCGCTGTTGGTCGGGAACCCGATCCACAGCCGTGGCATGCTTTGTCTTTTGCGCCGCTGAGCGAGGTGGCGCGAGCCTATGCCGCTGCGGGAGCGGAGGTCTGCAACCTGTGCCTGGATGGGGCGGCGGATGCGACCGGATAGAGTAAAAGGACTGGAGGTTTTTCCATGAACGGGTTGGAAGGGGAAAGAAGGCTTTCTCCGCCTGTTCTGGAGAAACCGACATGGCAAACCCCAAGAAAATCACCCTGTCCCAGTCCCGGGACATTCCCTTCAACAAGCTGGTGCTCTCAAACCGCAACGTCCGCCGCGTGCAGGCGGGCGTGTCGATCGATGACCTGGCCGAGGACATCGCCCGGCGCACGCTGTTGCAGAGCCTGAGCGTGCGGCCCGTGCCCGGCGAGGACGGTCAGGCCACGGACCGATACGAGGTGCAAGCTGGTGGGCGCCGTTACCGGGCGCTGGAGCTGCTGGTCAAGCAGAAGCGCCTCAACAAGACCACGCCCATCCCCTGCGTCATCCGCGAAGACGGCATTCTCGAAGAGGATAGCCTCGCCGAGAACGTCCAGAGGCAAGCGCTGCATCCGCTCGACCAGTTTCGCGCGTTCCAGTCCCTGAAAGATCAGGGCCTGGGCGAAGACGAGATCGCCGCGCGGTTTTTCGTGATGCCGCAAATCGTCAAGCAGCGGCTGAAGCTGGCCAGTGTGTCGCCCAAGCTGCTGGAAATCTATGCGGCCGACGAAATGACGCTGGAACAGCTCATGGCCTTCAGCATCGCAACCAACCATGAGCGGCAGGAGCAAGTGTGGGAGGCCGTGCAGCGCGGCTACAACCAGGAACCATACTATATCCGCAAGTTGCTGACGGAAGACGCTGTTCGGGCATCGGACAAGCGGGTTCGTTTCGTCGGCCTCGATACCTATGAAGCCGAAGGGGGCAGCGTTCTACGCGATCTGTTTTCCCAGAATGACGATGGCTGGTTGCAGGACGTGGCGCTCCTGGAACGCTTGGTCACCGCGAAGCTGACCGGTGAAGCTGAGACGATTAAGGCGGAAGGCTGGCGCTGGGTCCAGATCGCCCAGGACTTTCCCTATGGGCATACTGGCGATTTGCGTCGTGTCATGGGCGAAATGCAGCCTCTATCGGATGAGGAGCACGCAAAGCGCGAAGCCCTGCGCGATGAGATGGCTGAGATCGAAGAGCGCTATTTCCAGGAAAGCGACGAGGACCTGCCCGAGGAGATCGACAGGCGCCTCGCCGAGATCGAGGCAGCACTCGATGCCTTCGAGAGCCAGCCCGTCATCTACGATCCCGCTGAGATCGCCCGCGCGGGTGTTTTCGTCAGCATCGACAGCGACGGTCGGCTCAAGGTCGAGCGCGGATACGTCCGGCCCGAGGACGAGGCGCAGAATGAGGCCGATGGCGATGCAGCCGACGCCTTCGTCCGCGATCACGTCGAAATCGTCCATGTCGATGCCGATGGTGAAACGCGGCAGGTCGATCCAGTCACAGCGCTTTCCGGCAATGGTCACCCCGCCGAGGAGGAGGAAGACGGTATCAAGCCGCTGTCCGACCGGCTGGTCATGGAACTCACCGCGCACCGGACGCTGGCCTTGCGCGACGCTCTGGCGGGCGACCCGGACATTGCCTTCATCGCCGTGCTGCACGGGCTGGCGCTCCAGACCTTCTACCGCTACGCCACCGATAGCTGCCTGGAGATCGCATGGAAAAGCAGCGGCTTTTCCGTGCAGGGGCCGGACCTGAAGGAATGCCCATCGGCAAAGGCCATTGAGGACCGCCAGACCAATTGGGAAAAGCAGCTTCCCGACGAGCCCGAGCTGCTCTGGGAATTCCTCTGCGACTTTGATCATGACAGCCGGATGGCGCTGTTCGCTCATTGCGCCTCGCTCTCCGTCAATGCCCTGCATGAGCCGTGGAACCGGGCACAGGGCCGCCGGCACCATGCCAACCAACTCGCCTGCGCCGTGTCGCTCGACATGGCCACCGCCGGGTGGAAGCCGACCGCTGAGAATTACCTGAACCGCGTGCCCAAGGCGCGGATTCTGGAGGCGGTGACCGAGGCCAAGGGCGATGCCGCGTCCGAACTGATCGACCACCTCAAGAAATCCGACATGGCCGAGCAGGCCGAGCGACTGCTTGACGGCACCGGCTGGCTGCCGGAGCCGCTGAGGACGTCCGGTGTCGAGTCCATGAGCGCGCCGAATACGGACGAGCCGGAGGTGGCGTCCGACGCCGAGCTTCCGGAATTCCTCACCGCTGCCGAGTGAACCTTCCGTCAATTCCTATCCATCACGGCCCGGCCCCGCGCGGCACAGTCTGCGCAGATCAAAAGAAGGGCCGGGCCTTTCATTTATGGAGGCTCATATGCCGACAGTCATTGAAACCACCGTCTTCACCTTCGATGAACTCTCCGCCGCCGCCAAGGAACGCGCCCGCGAATGGTATCGCGAAGGGAACCTCGATTATGAATGGTGGGATTGCACCTACGATGATTTTTCCACCATCTGCGAAATCCTCGGCGTCGAACTGAAAGCCCATCCCGTCCGGCTGATGGGCGGCGGCACGCGGCAAAAGCCTTGCATTCAATTCCGAGGTTTCTGGTCGCAAGGGGATGGCGCGAGCTTCGAAGGCAGGCTGACTTACGCCAAAGGCAGTGTCGCCAGGATCAAAGCCTATGCGCCCAAGGATGCCGAATTGCACGATATCGTCGCGCGCCTTGCGGCGGTGCAGAAACGCAACTTCTATCAGCTCTACGCCATCATCACCCAGCGCGGCCACTATTGCCACGAGAACACGATGCAATTCGACGTGCGCCGCGATGATGCTGAGGCGACCGCCGATGCCGAGGACATCATCACTGATGCCATGCGTGATCTTGCCCGCTGGCTCTATGCGCGGCTGGAGACGGAATACGAATACCTCAATTCCGACGAGGTGGTCGAGGAAAGCATCACCGCCAATGCCTACACCTTCACCTGTAACGGTGGGCGGTTCGGGTGAAAGTGAGAGGAGTTTCCGGGAAGGGTGAACCGGAGCGGGTGAGAGAAAGCCTGTTCCGGTTCGGTTTTCAAACCCTCAATCCGGAGACATCCCATGAATTATGCTCTACCTGCGGCGGCGGTGCAAACTGCCGCGCCCCTGAGCTTGCCGAAGGGCCGCACGCCCGAGAATACCGCAAGCTGCATTCTCAATGCCGCCAACCGCATCCTTGCCGGTCTGGAGCGCGGCATCACCATTGAAACCCGTATCCTGCGCCAGGCGATGGAGGAGGCGTTCGGCGGCTCGGACGCGGAGGGCTTCTGGTCTTGGAAAGACGCATACGAAGCATGTGAAGCCGCTCAGGTCCTGTTCCTGCGCAAATATGGCCGCGCCATGCAGGAAAACGCGGCATTGCCCGCAGCACTTCTATCGATGATTAGCCGCATCGCCGGATTGCTCCCCACGCACACACGGCGCTCGGAGGAATCCCAATCTCTGCAACAATTTTCCACGCCTGCGCCCCTGGCGCTGGTGGCGGCGATGGCTGCCGGTATCACGCCCGATGACGTGGTGCTGGAGCCGTCTGCCGGGACCGGCCTGATGGCCATTTTCGCCGAGATCATGGGCGCCCGTCTGGCGCTCAACGAGATAGCCGAGACGCGCGTGGCGTTATTGCGGCGGCTGTTTCCCGATGCCTTTACCTCCACCCATGACGCGGCCAGCATTGATGATCGGTTGACGGACGATGTTACGCCGTCGGTTGTCATCATGAACCCGCCTTTCTCCGCCGCGCTCCATGTGCAGGGGCGCGTGTCTGATGCCGATTTTCATCATGTGCGTTCGGCTCTGGCGCGTTTGCCGGATGGCGGGCGGCTGGTGACGATCACCGGCCATAATTTCCCCTATGAGCGGCTGAACGGCGCGGTGCGCTTTTCCTGCGTCATCGATGGCAGTGCCTATGCCAACCATGGCACCACATTCGAGACCCGCCTCACCGTAATCGACAAGGTTGCGGATATTGGCGTCTCCCCGATCATGCCGACTGCGCAAAGCGCTGCCGAACTGCTCGCCAATGTCATCGACCATGTGCCGCCGCGCCTGAAAATGGAAGGCAACATCGGACTTGGCGCGGTGAAGTCGATCACGCCGATCCGCCGCGCTCCGGTTGCGTCCAAGCCGACGACGATCTCTTCAGCGCCCGATGCCACTGAGATTGCCTATGAGCCGACCGACTGGACGGCCACCCAAGGCGCGGATCTTGCCGATACGCTCTATGAAGGTTACGCGCTGCAATCGATCCATATCCCCGACGCCAAGCCGCACCCGACCAAGCTGGTGCAATCGGCGGCCATGGCGTCGGTCGCGCCGCCGCAGCCGAGCTACCGGCCGCATCTCCCCACGCATATAATAAAGAGCGGCGTGCTTTCCGACGCGCAGCTTGAGAGTGTTATCTACGCCGGTGAGGCACATGGGAAGTACCTGGCCGGATCGTGGACGCTCGACGATACGTTCGACAATATCCACGCCGCCGCTGACGATGCCGAGAACGCCGTTTGCTTTCGGCGCGGTTGGTTCCTTGGTGATGGCACCGGTTGCGGCAAGGGGCGGCAAGTCGCCGGCATCATCCTCGACAACTGGATCAAAGGCCGCCGCAAGGCGGTCTGGCTCAGCCGCTCCGACAAGCTCTTGGAAGACGCGCAGCGCGACTGGTCGGCGCTCGGCATGGAAAAGCTGCTGGTCCAGCCTTTATCGCGCTTCAAGCAGGGCACGCCGATCCGCCTGTCGGAAGGCATCCTGTTCGTCACCTATGCCACCTTGCGCTCCGCCGAACGCGAAGGAAAAGCGTCGCGATTGCAGCAGGTGCTTGATTGGCTTGGTAGTGACTTCGATGGGGTGATGATTTTCGACGAAGCCCATGCGATGGCCAATGCCGCTGGCGGCAAGGGCGAGCGTGGCGATGTCGCGCCCTCGCAGCAGGGCCGCGCCGGGCTGCGCCTGCAGCGCGCCGTGCCCGATGCCCGCGTGGTCTATGTGTCCGCCACTGGCGCCACCGATGTGCGCAATCTCGCCTATGCCGAGCGGCTCGGGCTTTGGGGTGGCGAGGATTTTCCGTTCGCCAACCGTGGCGAGTTCGTTCAGGCTGTCGAAGCAGGCGGTGTTGCGGCGATGGAGGTGATGAGCCGCGATGTGAAGGCGCTCGGGCTTTATACGGCCCGGTCCCTGTCATACGAAGGCGTCGAGGTCGAGATCGTCGAGCACGCCCTGACGCCGGAGCAGGTGGCGATCTATGACGCCTATGCCGCCGCGTTTCAGGTGATCCATAACAATCTGAATGAGGCGCTCGAAGCCACAAACGTCACCGGCGTAACCGGCACACTCAACGGTCAGGCGAAGGCGGCCGCCAAATCCGCCTTCGAGGGCGCGAAGCAGCGGTTCTTCAATGGCCTGATCACCGGCATGAAGGTGGTGACGCTGATCAAAAGCGTCGAGCGTGACATCGCCGATGGCCATGCGCCGATCATTCAACTCGTTTCGACCGGCGAGGCGGTGATGGAAAGGAAGCTGGCCGACATTCCCGCGGAGGAATGGAGCGACCTCACCATCGACTTGAGCCCCCGCGAAGTCGTCGGTTCCTATCTCCAGCATTCCTTTCCGACGCAATTGTTCGAGCCGTATACGGATGATGAAGGCAATCTGCGCTCACGCCCCGCATTCGATGCTGAGGGAAACCCGATTCAGTGCAAGGCGGCATTGGCGGCCCGTGATCGGATGATCGAGCAGCTCGCCACGCTCGATCCCGTTCCCGGCGCCCTCGACCAGATCGTCCAGCATTTCGGAACGGATCAAGTCGCCGAGGTGACGGGGCGTTCGCGGCGTATTGTGCGTAAGGGCGAGCGTCTCTGCGTCGAAAACCGCGCGCCATCGGCGAACCTCACTGAAACTCAAGCCTTCATGGATGATGAGAAATCGATCCTCGTCTTCTCCGATGCCGGTGGCACCGGGCGCAGCTACCATGCCGACCGGGGTGCGAAAAACCAGCGCTTGCGGGTGCATTATTTGCTCGAAGCGGGATGGAAGGCCGATGCCGCCATTCAGGGGCTTGGGCGCTCCAACCGCACCAATCAGGCGCAGCCGCCGCTGTTTCGGCCCATAGCCACGGATGTGAAGGCCGAAAAGCGCTTCTTGTCCACCATCGCCCGGCGTCTCGATACGCTCGGCGCCATCACGCGTGGTCAGCGCCAGACCGGTGGTCAGGGGCTGTTCCGGGCTGAGGACAATCTCGAAGGCGATCAGGCGCGCGCGGCGCTGCGGCAGTTCTACATGTTGCTGGCACAGGGCGGGATTCAGGGCTGTTCGCTCCAGCGCTTCGAGGAGGCGACCGGCCTGTCGCTGACCTTCGAGGGCGGGACGCTGAAGGAAGACCTGCCCCCGATCACCACTTTCCTCAATCGATTGCTGGCGCTGCCCATCGCCATGCAGAACGATTTGTTCACGGCGTTCGAGGAGTTGCTCAACGCCCGGATCGAAGCAGCTATCACGGCGGGCATGCATGATGCCGGGCTGGAAACCATCCGGGCGGAGAGTCTGATCGTCACTGATCGCCGCACCGTCTGGAAGCATGACAACGGTGCGGAAACCCGGCTGTTTACGATTGAGCGCAAGGACCGCAACAGGCCGATATCCGTCGATGACGCATTGGCCATTCGAGGTGGCAAGCTGCTGATCAATGAACGCTCGCACCGCGCGGCGGTTCGTACATCGGCGACCAGCCTGATGCTTGATGATGGCAGTATGCAGCGGCGTTTTCGTCTCGTTCGGCCCATGCAGCGCGACACGATAAGCGTCGAAGATTTCGCTTCCAGTCACTGGAAGGAAACCGACGAAGCAGAATTCGCCGAGGTCTGGAATGCCGAGGTCGCTGGAATTCCCGAATTTTCTAACAGCACCTTCCATCTCGTTACCGGCCTGCTGTTGCCGATCTGGCGGCGCCTGCCGGAAAGCAACGCCCGTGTTTATCGGCTGCAAACCGACGATGACGAGCGGGTGATCGGGCGCATGTTGTCGCAAATCGAGATGGAGGCCGTCTGCCGCAATCTCGGCATCGACGCGCCGAAAATCTCAAACGAAGACGCCTGGGGGCTCATCATGGACGGCAAGGTCGCGGCCCATCTGGCCGATGGCCTATCACTGCGTCGAGTCCGCATCATGAATGAAAACCGCGTTGAGCTGACCGGCTTCACCTCCGGCCTGGTCGATGCCCTGAAGACGCGCGGACTGATGTCCGAGATCATCAATTGGAAGCTGCGACTGTTCGTGCCGGTCGGTGATCGGGGGCAGATGATTTTCGAAAGTCTGCTCGACCGCTGGGCGCTCGTGCAAATCGCGGAGAGGGGGTGAGCCATGTCGAGCGCTTCCGATCTGGCACACGGTCTCGGGCAGAATGCCGAGGCCGTGTGCCGCTATTATCTCCCCAAAGGCCGCCGTCAGGGCCGATACTGGATCTGCGGCGATGTGCATGGCACGCCGGGCCGCAGTCTCTATGTCCAGCTTTTCGGCGAACGCGCCGGAAAGTGGACGGACGGAGCCGAGGGGACGCATGGCGATCTGCTCGACCTCATCATGGCCAATCGTGCTCTCGATTTCCGCGCGGCTTGCGATGAGGCGCGGGCGTTGCTGCGGAAGCCAATTGTGCCAATGAAGCGCACTGAGGCAGCCGTGCCGACCGGGTCATCGGAGGCTGCGCGGCGGCTGTTCGCCGCCTCGAAATCAATCCGTGGCACGTTGGCGGATGTATATCTGCGCAGCCGGGGCATCATGTTGCCACCGGACATTTCCGCCCTGCGATACCATCCGCGATGCTTCTATCGCGGGTCGTCCGGGCGTCAGGAATGGCCCGCGCTCATTGCCGCTGTCACCGATGGTGCTGGCAATGTGACCGGTGTGCATCGCACCTGGCTCGATCTTGCGGGCGGCAAAGCGCCCGTCGATCAACCGCGCCGTGCGTTGGGTCATCTCGCCGGAAACGGCGTCAGGTTCGGTGCGGTCACTGACACCATGATGGCGGCAGAAGGGTTAGAGACCGCCCTGGCGCTCAAGATGATCATGCCCGAAATGCCGGTCATGGCCGCCCTTTCGGCCGCGCACCTCGCCGCCCTGATCTGGCCGCCGAAACTCCGCCGGCTCTATGTTGCGCGCGATAATGATCATGCCGGGCGGCTTGCGTTGGAAAAGCTGCGATCCAGAGCCACCGAGATCGACATCCGCGAACTGGTGCCACGGGCGGAGGATTTCAACGCTGATCTCCTTACCCTCGGCCCGGATCGTCTGCGAGGCTGGATCGGGGAACAACTCGCCCCGGGCGATAGCCGGTTCCTCATCCACGATGGGCGGCAATGCTCCTGATGGCACGTCGACAGGCCGTGACGGGGTGAGCATTCCGGCAAGTCTCACCGTTTGCAAATGGGCCGCGCCCCGGCCTTTCCAAAAGGGGTATCTGCCAGCGCCAATCGGCTTTGCAACGGCTGCGCCGTCCTCCACTGCGTTGCGGCCCTGACGGGTGCAAACCCGCTTTGCGGCGCTGGCGGGCGATCCCCGGAAAGGCCGCGGGTGGCGCGGCCTCGCAAAACGGGAGACCCCGCCATGACGCTTCATAACCCCTTCCTCGAACCCTTCAACGACGAGCCGCATCACACATCATCGCCAACCGCCCATCTGCTCGATGAGTTGCAGATGTATGGCTATCGCCCCCATGGCGACGAGCCCGATCCGCGCCCGCTGCCCGAAGCCGCCCGCGCCGAACAGGAGATCGCAAACGCATTCGAATCCCTCACTGCCCTGATGGCCGACACGCGGCTGGAAGACGATCTCGATGATGTGCTCTGGAATCTCGTCAATATCTTCCACCGCAAGATCGTCAATCTCGACCGCGCGCTCGACGACAACGAACAGGCGCAGCGCCGGATGCAGCGTGAACAGGACGGCTCCGAGGTCAAATCCGTCGAACTGGAACGGCTGACGGCGCAGGGCATCTCGATCATCGAGCGCCGCAATGCCTTCGAAGCCTTCCGCGAAATCGGCGCATCATGGTTCGAGAAATACACCTTCTCCGCCTGGAAACCGCGTTCCGGCTCGATGGCCAATCGCCAGACGATGACAGCGAGCATGATCGACAGCCGCGATTTTATCGCCGCCAAACGCAAGGCCGAGATTGAGCCGCTGCTGCCCACCGGCCCCCGCATTGCCTTCACCGGCGGCATGGATTGCAACGATCACGCCCGCATCTGGGACGCCCTAGATAAGGCATACGGCAAGCATTCCGACATGGTGCTGATCCATGGCGGATCTCCCAAGGGCGCGGAGAAGATCGCCTCCCTCTGGGCCGACAATCGAGGCGTCCCGCAGATTGTCTTCAAGCCCGACTGGACCCGCTTTAAGAACGCCGCACCCTTCAAGCGCAACGACCAGATGCTCGATGCGCTGCCGATTGGCGTCATTGCCTTCCCCGGCTCTGGCATCTCCCAAAACCTCGCCGACAAAGCCCGCAAAATGGGCATTAAGGTCTGGAAATTCGACAGCGGAGCGTGATGCGCCGTTCTCAATGAGCACGCCTCGTGGTCAGCACCTATTGCGAGGATGTGCAAATACGTCTGCTCCTTGGGAGACCAGAAAGCTAACCTGCGAAAAGCAGCCCGGCGGGCATGGCGGTAAAGCACGCTTATGATATCTTGGTCCGCCACGCCAAGTCGCTCCCGAAATCCAACCATCGAGATAGCCACACCAAGGCATGTCGGATACGAGAATCAAGTCGAGTATCCGTTGGCTACGCGCATCCGGATCTGCCAAACCAAGGAATAGGAATGTCTCGGCAGTTCTCGCTATTGGAGCGCGATCCTGTTAGACTTCGGTTGATCAGAATTACGGGGGTAAGCATGGCCAAAAAGACGATATTTATTGCTTTTGCAATTGAAGATGAACGTCAGCGCGATTTTCTCAAAGGGCAGTCGCTCAATACCGACTCACCCTTCGAGTATGTCGATATGTCAGTGAAAGAGCCTTACGACAGCGGTTGGAAGGAGCGCGTCCGCACGCGCATTCGCCGTTCCGACGGCGTGATCGCACTGGTCAGCAAAAACACACTGACATCAACAGGTGAGAAATGGGAAATCAATTGCGCCAAGGAAGAAGGCAAAAAACTGATCGGCCTGTGGGCTTACAAGGATGACCGGACGAAACCCGATGTATTGGATGGACACCGCATCATTACTTGGACGTGGGATGGGATTGCCGCCTTCATCGATAGCCTTTGATCGTCATGAAACGGGCGCTACTCATCGGTATCGATAGCTATGACCGGTTCAGTGGTCTGAACGGTTGCGTGAACGATGTGCATGCGCTGTCGCCGCTTTTGACCCGCAATGAAGATGGTTCGCCGAATTTCGACTGTCAGACGCGCACAAGTGACCGCGATCGCGTCGACCGGCAGTTGATGATTCAAGCAGTCGACGCATTGCTCGCTCCCGGAGCGAACGTTGCGCTTTTCTATTTTGCCGGGCATGGAGACGCGGCCCATAATGACGTCCATCTGGTAACACAGGACGGCACGAACGCTGAAGTAGGTCTTCCTCTCTCAACGATCCTCGGAAAAGTTCAGGGATCAAACGTCCCCGAAGTCATCATCATTCTGGACTGCTGTTTCGCAGGCGGTGCAGGCGGCGTCCCGCAACTCGGAAATGATGTGGCCACACTCCGCAGTGGCGTGACAATATTGGCGGCGGCACGCAACGACCAACCCGCCGCAGAAACGCCGAATGGACGCGGAAAATTCTCATTCTTTCTTTGCGGGGCGCTTGACGGTGGCGCTGCCGATGTGCTTGGCAAGGTCACATTAGCTGGCGTATACGCATACCTATCGGAATCGTTTGGTCCTTGGGACCAGCGCCCGACATTCAAGGCAAATGTTGATCGGCTGCACGAATTGCGAATGTGTTCGCCAGCCGTGCCTCTCGAAAGTCTGAGGCGACTACCTGAATTTTTTCCCGATCCCGACGCCGACTTTCCGCTCGACTCGTCGTATGAACCGGATGCCGATCCGCCGCATCCAGAGCATCAGGAGGTTTTTGCGATCCTTCAGAAATGCGTTGCTGCGAAGCTGGTTCAGCCTGTTGGCGCTGAACATATGTATTTTGCGGCTATGCAGAACCAAGCCTGTCGCCTGACGCCGCTCGGAAAGCATTATCATCGCCAGGCGCATCAGGGGCGTCTGTAATGCGTGTGGGAGTGACCGGACATCAATCGATCCCGCCGAAGATTGTGGCGTTCATTGAAGCCGGTATCAAACAGGCTCTTCGGGACAATGCTGCCGACTTGGTCGGGGTTTCGTCGCTCGCCGCTGGTGCAGACCAGCTTTTCTCGCGGATCGTTCTGCGTATGGGTGGCTCCATTCACGCCATCATACCTAGCGCGGACTACGAAGACGCCTTTAAGGATGACGAGGCGCGGGAAGAATATCGCGAGTTACTTGTCTTGGCTGCGGTCATTGAACAACTCGACCACAACAGCCCGTCCGAAGAAGCTTTCCTCGATGCAGGACAACATGTGGTTGATCGATCAGACAGGTTGATTGCTGTCTGGGACGGTGATGATGCTCAGGGAAAGGGTGGCACCGGCGATGTCGTACGCTATGCTCGCGAACGCGGCATCGAAGTCATTGTAGTCTGGCCGGAAGGCGTCAAACGATAGGATTACTGGTTCTGCAGATCGGATCTTTAGCCGAGGATTGATTTAGGCCAACCACAACCGTCGCACTGGTGATTTTGAATCTGGCACCCGCGCGGGTAGGTGTCCCGCGCGCCGGGCTGTCGTGAACCGAACCCGCTGTGCGGTTTCGGCCCTTCGGGCTTCCATCCCTGGTGCTTCTCCCGCGTTCGCGGGCGGGCGGCGAGTCGCTGCTTCCTCCCTGAAAAGCCCCGTGCCCCAATTGATCTGGTGAGGCCGGGACGGGGTGGAATGGTTATGCGATGTTTCCTGTGGGCAGTGTGGTGGGTCATCTTGCGGGCATGCCCCGCTTGGACTTGGGCGGCGTATCTGGGCCGAAATGGTGCGGCGGATGAGGATTTCTGCGGTCTTTTCCGACTGATTTGTGTGGTCCATTCGGCGCTGATTTCGTATCGCGTCACAGGCATTGCAGGGCGAGGAAGGTGCGTTTGGGGTTCCTCTTTGCACGGAAGACTGCCAATTCGTCGGGCGGTGGCGGGCATGCGCGCATACCGGCAAAGCCGCCATTTGGGCGGTGAAAGCGGTAGGTGACTAGGCCATTCGTCTCCCTGTCCCGCCATTCATCGAGGACCAACCCCTGCTTGTCTCTTGACGCTTAAATCCCGCGCCGGACCGTTCAACCCTTCGGCCTGGGAAATTTCCCCTGCCGCTATGCGGCATTCCTCGCGAGGCAAATTTCCCCGCCCGGCGGGTGCTCCGTTGCACTGCGCCCTTTCGCTTCGCTTCAGGTGAACCGCCCGCCTTTGCGGTCTTTTCGCTGGTGACATCGCAGGGATGGTCCCGCGATCAACAGCATAGGAGACTTCAAAATGGCTATCACCCTTGGCGCGTTCACCAAATCCGCAGACGGCAGCTTCACCGGCACGCTCAAAACCCTCAACGTCACCGCCAGCCTCGTCATCGTCCCCGTCGACAAGATGAGCGAAAACGCCCCCGATCATCGCGTCTATGCCGGCAACGGCAACCGCTACGAAGTGGGCGCAGGCTGGAGCCAGGTCGCCAAATCGAGCGGCGAGACCTACCTCAACCTCAAGATCGGCGCGCCGGAATTCGGCCCCAACTGGGTGCGCGCCCGCCTCGTCAAGCTGGAAACGCCCGGCGAGGACGGCACCACCCATATCGCCCTCTGGGAGCCGCGCGACCGCTAAATTCCGCACCCCTCAAAGCCCCGCCGGGTTCGCTCGGTGGGGCTTTTTCATGCTTTCGCACCTGTTGAACCGCCGGAATTAATGCGGAGTTGCCTGCGGCAACGGGCTTTCCGTCTCGATTTCTTCAGTATGCCACCCGGCGCAACGCGAGCCTCAAGGCTGCGCGGTTCCCCCAAAATGCTCTCGCATTTCGGCTCCCCCACGCCCCGCTTCGCGGCGCTGACGCGGCCTTGACCCTCGCTATCCGGATGACCGCTGGGCGCGTTCTCGAAGGGAGAACGGCTCAATCATCAGGAGATTTTCACCATGTCACGCATCGATATCGCCATCTGGATCGAACTCTTGGACATCGAATTGCGCGGGGGCTTGCCCGCAGATGAGCGCGCATGGAGCCGCGCCAAGATCGCCGAATTACAGGCCCAACTCGCTGCGATGGATGCCGGAGAAGGGGCATAGCGCCCCTTCTTTTTTCCGTTCTCTTCGACGGAAGCTGCGCGTGCACAAAGGGGGCTCGTTTTCGATACCCCCCGTTTTTCGAGCGTCCCGTGACGCGCCCTTGTTCGCCATCCTTAGCCCATTCACGCCGAAAGGAGCTAACGATGCAAGACGATCAATCACGGGCGAGCGAGGCCAAAAAGGGCAGCCCGTTTCTCACCACGAGAGAGGCCGCGCATTACCTCATGCTCTCATTCCGCACCTTGGAAAAGATGCGCCTCACCGGCAATGGCCCGCGCTTTCGCAAGCATGGCCGCTACGTGCGTTACCACATCGCCGACCTCGATGACTGGTCGGAAGGGCGGCGGCAATCCTCCACATCGGACGGGGCGCAGTGATGAAAAAAACTGCCCTTCTCGTCGCTGTTTCTGGCGTCGCGCTGATCGGAATTTCTGCCATTGCCCACGCGCCCTTGTTGGTATGGAACGCCTCTGCCAGCGCGCCAATCGGCCTTTATCGCGTCGTATCCGGCGCGCCAAAACGCGGCGACCTGGTGCTTATCTCCCCGCCAAAATCCATCGCCAAACTCGCCGCCGAACGCCGCTATTTGCCCCTTGGCGTGCCACTGATCAAGCGCATCGCCGCTGTCGCGGGCGATGACGTTTGCGTCTTTGACGGCGCGACCATCATCAACGGCGAGATCGCCGCGCGCCTGCTTGAAGTCGACCGCGAAGGCCGCCCCATGCCGCGCTGGAACGAGTGCCGCGCACTCGAAGCGGATGAGATTTTCCTGCTCCTTAAGCCTGCCGATTCCTTCGACAGCCGCTATTTCGGGCCGGTCCCGCGTGCCCAGATCATCGGGAGGCTCGCACCGTTATGCACCGAATAACGCCCCTCATCATCGCGACTGCGGCCATCATCGTCCCCGCCCATGCCGCACCTCTCGACCAGTTTCAGGCGCATATCAAAGAAGCTGCGCAACGCTTTTCTATCCCCGCAAGCTGGGTGCGCGCCGTCATCATAGCCGAGAGCAATGGCGATCCGCGCGCTGTCTCGCCTATGGGTGCGATGGGCCTGATGCAGCTCATGCCCGGCACCTGGAACGAGCTGCGCGACCAGCATAGATTGGGCGCCGACGTTTTCGATCCGCGCACCAATATTCTGGCAGGAACCGCCTATCTCAAGGCCATGTGCGAGCGCTTCGGCAGTCCCGGTCTCTTCGCCGCTTACAATGCCGGACCTGGACGTTACGCGGAGCATTTGCGCGATGGAAAACCGCTTCCCGCCGAGACCCGCGCCTATGTCGCGGGCATCGAAAAGACGCTTGCAGATATGCCGGAAACCGTCGTCACAAATGCAAAAACCGGCCCGTCGTCCGCACAAAATGCGCCGCAGATCGCCTTCGATGCACGGCTGTTTTTCCCGATTTCAACGGGTGAAAACAGCGAAAATCCCGCACGAAATGGCGATCTTTTCGTGCCGCTTTCCACCCAAAAACCGAAAGAGAAGTGAGATGAAAATGTCGATTTTCATTGCGGTTTTCAGCCTGTTTATTGCGCGTTTTTACCCCCAGTGGTGCGGCCTTGCCGCCGCCGGGTCTTCTGCCCGTTTGGTCGGTTGGACGCAGGTGATCGTATGGGGTCGCAGGGGGGGTGATCAAAGCCGCGTAAGGCAAGATAAAGCTCCGGCACCACCCCCGCGCATCGTGGGTGGTAAGCCTTTGTCTGCACATTGTTTTTTCGGGAGGGCGGATAGTGCCAAGCGCTCTGCCATGGTGCCAGACAGCCGGCAACACCCTGATATTTCTCAATATCTTTAACACTATAATTTGATGAGGCGTTCAATGGCTGATGATGACGATTTCAAACCAAAGCTTGGCAAGATCCGCTCGCGCGGCTCCAAAAGCGGACGTAAATTTCTGCATAAGGTTCTGGCTGCATCGAACCTTGCGCGTGGCGGCGGTGGGGGCAGATCAAACTTCAGCGGCAGCCGGATCGGGCGCGGTGCGGGCGTTGGCCGCGTGCTTGCCAGCCGCGACCGTTATGCCGCCTTTCGTCAGCGCCGGGTCATTATCAAATCGCGCATCGTCAAACTGGCGGGTAAGGGCATGAACGGTGCAAGGGCGCATCTGCGTTATATCCAGCGCGACGGTGTGACCCGCGAGGGCGAGCCGGGCCGGCTTTACAATGCGCTGGAGGTTGAGGCCGATGGTAAGGCGTTCCTCGAACGCGGTGACGGTGATCGGCATCAATTCCGCTTCATCGTCGCACCGGAGGACGGCATCGAATATGAAGACCTGAAGCCGCTGACCCGCCGTTTGATGACGCAGATGGAAGAAGACCTTGGTGTGAGGCTTGATTGGGTGGCGGTCGATCATTTCAACACCGGCCATCCACACACGCATATCATGCTGCGCGGGCGTGATGACAAAGGCCACGATCTGATCATCGCCCGCGACTATATCACCACCGGCATGCGGGAACGCGCTGCCGAAATTGTCAGCCTCGATCTTGGACCGCGCACGGATCGGGAAATCGAGAACCGGCTGCGCCATGAAGTCGAGCAGGAACGGCTGACCAGCATCGACCGCCGCCTCATGCGCGAAATGAATGAACACGGCATCGTTTCCGCTACTGATCGCAACTCTTTCCAGCAGACATTGCGGGCGGGTCGTCTGAAGAAGCTCGCACGCCTTGGCCTCGCCGAGGAACTCCGCCCCGGTGAGTGGCGATTGGAAGCGGGGCTGGAGGATACGCTGCGGCGCATAGGCGAGCGCGGCGACATCATCAAGACCCTGCACCGCGAAATGGCGGGCAAGGATATCGCCCGCAGCCCCGCCGATTACGTCATCCATGATCCCGCCGATCCGCACACCAAACCCGTCACCGGGCGCGTGATGGCGCGCGGGTTATCGGACGAAATCAATGATCGGCACTATCTCATCGTCGACGGGCTAGATGGCCGCGCCCGTTACATCGACATCGGCAAGGGCGAGGCGACCGAACCGATGCCCGAAGGCAGCATCATCCGCGTGACGCCGAAGAGCCTTGAGCCGCGCAAGGTGGACCGCACCGTCACTGAAATTGCCGCTGCCAATGGTGGGCGCTACAATATCGACATTCACCTGAAACACGATCCCCGCGCCACGGAGAGTTTTGCTGAAACCCATGTCCGGCGGCTGGAAGCCATCCGCCGCGCCACCGGCACTACTGAACGCGAGCCGAACGGCACCTGGATCATTACGCCCGACCATCTCGACCGCGTGACGGAATATGAACGCGGGCGGGCCAAGGCCGTGCCGGTTATTGTAGAGAAACTGTCACACCTGTCTCTCGATCAGCAGGTGGGTTCCGATGGAGCGACCTGGCTCGACCGCGAGCTGATCGCCGATACGTTTGAGCCCACCCGCGATTCCGGTTTCGGCCGTGAGTTGCGTGATGCCCAATCCCGTCGCCGTCAATGGCTGATCGCCGAAGGTCTGGCGCGTCAAGAACAGGGCCGCACGATTTACCGCGCCAACATGCTTACCACCCTGCGCCGCCGAGAACTAACACGTGTCGCTGGGCAGCTTTCCGAACAGCTCGGCCTTGCCTATGTTGAGACCCGTCACGGCGAACCCGTAGAAGGCACTCTCCGCCGCGCGGTCGAACTCGCCAGCGGCAAATACGCCGTCATCGAAAAATCCCGCGAGTTCACTCTCGTCCCCTGGCGCCCCGTCCTCGACCGCCATATCGGTCAGCACATCTCAGGCGTCAAGCGCGGCGACAGCATCTCCTGGACCATCGGGCGACAACGCGGGCTGGGGATTTCGTGAGAGCGATAAGCCTTCTATCATTGCATAACTATGCCACAATAATGGCCAGATCAGAGTCTTTGCGCTTGCATCTAAAATCATGAAATCATAAAGTTATGATATATAGAGCCGTCCGGCTACTGTGAAGAAGAAAGGGTTCAGGTGCCAAAACAGCAACCAACGGAGAGGGAAGTTTCTATTCAAATTATGGTGCCGGAAACAATTCGGCGACAAGTCGCATTGATGGGCGCGGATCGTAGTGAAAACATCAGGACTGTGGTTTTACGAGGGCTACAGGCGATAGGTATCGACATTCCCGAGTCGGAATTCGGCGACCGGCGCGGTCGCCGCCGCAATGGAAGCGGGGGTGACAATGGCGCGCAGTGATCTGTTGGTAAATCTCGTCAAATCAGGGGCGAGCGGCGACAAACACGCCCTCGGGAAGATAGTGGACGCAATCGTTGCAGAAGAACGGGCAAAAAATCACAATATCGTCGCCGATCGGATCGAGAAGGCGTACCGGGCCGTCAACGGCAACGGCAACGGCAACGGTAACGGCAAGGCAGGCGCGCTCATGAATGCGCACGGCTCCGAATCCGGCGCGCGCGCAAGGGATTTCATCGCCGAAGTTATGCCTCAGCGACGACTGGAGGAACTTGTCCTTCCAGATGTCACGATGACCGCAGTGCAGCAACTCGTGGAAGAACAGCAGCGTGCCAGCCTGCTTCGCTCGCATTCACTTGAGCCTCGGCACAGTGCTTTGCTCGTTGGCCCGCCCGGTAACGGCAAAACATCGCTCGCTGAGGCGATTGCCGAAAGCCTTGCAGTACCGTTTTTCGTTGTGCGTTATGAAGCAATGATCGGCAGTTTCCTCGGTGAAACAGCCAGCCGCATGAAACGGGTTTTCGATTATGCCCGCACCACACCGTGCGTTCTATTTTTCGATGAATTCGATACCGTTGGCAAGGAGCGGGGCGACACACACGAGACAGGTGAAATCAAGCGGGTGGTCACATCATTGCTTATGCAGATTGACGATCTGCCGAGCTATGTTGTGGTACTCGCTGCGACCAACCATGCCGAACTGCTTGACAGGGCGGTATGGCGTCGTTTCCAGCTACGTCTTTCTCTGCCGTTGCCAAATCAGAAGCAGCTTGCCTCATATCTAACGGTTCTAAGCAAACGCGCTGATCTCAAACTTGGTGTTGCTACCAAGGAAATCGCCAAAAGCCTGGGCAAGGTCAGTTTCAGTGAAGCAGAGCAGTTTTTTCTCGACTTGGCCCGCCGACAGGTCCTTGCGGCAGGCGAACAATCACCCACTGATATTGCCAAACAGCAGCTAAAAATATGGGCGTCCCGCGTCCGTGGTCCCATGACGGAGAGACAGGACGATAATGCCGGAACGCCCACTACTTAACCTGCCCGAACCCACATCTTTCGCCCCAAGACCCGGCCCACGCGGCGGGGGCAATCTCGCGAAACCGCAACGGGCAAGGCAAGGCGCGCGCCTTGCCCCGCGTTTTGACCGATTGATGCAGGTTGCGGGTAATCCGCAAGAGTTGATGGGCTTTCAGGACGACCCCGCCTCGATTGCACCTGAGCGTGCCATCGTGTTCGAAGTCGCCGGACAGCTTAAAGATTTTTATGCTCAGGCGCAGGAACTCGGACTCGAATATCTGGGCGATTATGAAGAAGACATCGCGCCGGGCGATGACTTCTACGATAAGAAAAAACCCGAGAAGATGATCGCCGGGCGCATATATCTCGCCCTGCCGGACGTGCGAGCATTGCAGGAACTGCTCGGGCTCTGGCGGCGATATCAACGTGGCGAGAACATGCCACGCGGAAAATCAGAGTGGCGCGAGCTTTTCTCGCTCTTGGTCGATGTACGGCCCTGGGGACCGCAAGACCGTGTACCACCCGAGACGATTGAATTCTGGCGCGAGTCTTTGCAATTCAATCCCGACGCGCCGGTGCGCTTTGAAATCGAGCTGTGGTTTCACGAAAACCCGGAGCAAAGAGGCCGTGCCTTTGCCAAAATTGAAGATGAAGTCCGCAGGATGGGCGGGGAAGTCATTCACCATACCACCTTGCCGGAAATCCGATACGATGCTGCTCTGGTCGATATTCCCCCGGACCAGGCCCAAAGGCTGATCGACCACCCTGATATTGAACTGTCCCGCGTGGACGAGATCATGTTCCTGCGTCCCCAATCGATGGCGCGCTACCATCAAAATGAGGAACCGGAAGGCGAAGATGCTCCGGCCGACGCCGCCGCAGCCCCGCTACCTGCGGGCACCCCGATAGCCGCATTGCTCGATGGTTTACCGATTCAAAATCATGTCCGGCTCGCTGGCCGGATATCGGTCGATGATCCGGACGATCTCGACGCCAACTACCCGATTAATCGGCGCGCCCACGGCACCCAAATGGCATCCCTGATCATTCACGGCGATCTGGCGACAGGCGAGCCGCCTCTTCCAAGGCCGCTGCTGGTGCAGCCAGTCATGCAGCCGGATGGGGGCAATTCGGAACAGACACCGCCTGACCGGCTTCTCGTCGATGTGATCCACCGGGCAGTAAGGCGGATCAAGGTTGGCGATGGGGAGGAACCCGCGACAGCCCCGGAAGTGGTCCTGATCAACCTATCACTCGGTGATCGTTGGCGTCCGTTTGCGCGCGTTATGAGTCCGCTCGGACGGCTGCTGGATTTCCTTGCCCACAGATACCGGGTGCTGTTTCTTGTCAGCGCGGGCAACGTGCTCGACCGTCTGGTGATCCCTGAATATACGACATCACGGGAATTCGAGGATGCCGACCCGGAAGAACGTGAAAAGGCCATTCTCGCGGCGTTGAACGCGAATAAAAGTCAGCGCACTTTGTTCTCTCCGGCGGAATCGGTCAATGCACTGACCATCGGCGCTGCGCACAAAAGCGCCGTGTTCAATGGCGGGTTACCCGCAAACCTGATCGATCCGTTTACCGATGAAAGCCAGCCGAACATAGTCTCGGCGATGGGGCTGGGATATCGCAAGACGGTGAAGCCGGATTTGTTAATGGCAGGCGGCAGAATGCCGGTACGTGTTGTCGCCTTTGGCGAAAGCGTCACGATTGCGCCTGCCGACAGGCCCGCCCGTCTCTTCGGCATAAAGGCTGCCGCCCCTGATCAACTGGGCAGCACGCGCCATGAGGATTTCACTTGTGGTACGAGCGTTGCCACGGCGCTGGCGACACGCGCCGGTCATCGGATATTCGACACGCTCATGGATGGGGACGGCGGCTCCAACCATGATGATCTTCCACCGGACTACCGTGCGCTTGCACTCAAAGCGCTTCTTGTGCATGGCGCAGCATGGGGACCGAAAGGTGAAATGCTTGACGGATTTTTCCAGCCGCAGGGTCAAGGCCAGCATGTCGCGCGGCGTGACGATATTGCCCGGCTATTCGGCTACGGCATTCCCGATATCGAGCGCGTGCTCGACTGTACCGAAAACCGCGCGACGCTGCTGGGCGTCGGGACAATAGCAGCGGACAGCGCCTTACTCTATCGCATCCCCATTCCAGACGGCCTTGACGGACAACGGGCTTTCCGTGCGCTGACAACGACGCTTGCCTGGTTCACCCCGATAAACGCCCGCCATCAGGGCTATCGCAAGGCAGCGCTCGACATCAGCCCCGGCACGGACGAGAAATACTGGATCACCAATCAACGCGATCCATATCAACCGACTGACAAGGCCGTTGTCAGGGGCAGTTTGTTTCATGAGCGCCGGACTGGCGCTCAAGCGGCGGTGTTTGTAGACAATGGCGAACTTTTGTTGCGGGTTTCATGCAGGGCGACTGCTGGCGAACTGGACCAAGAAATCCCCTTTGCGCTGGCTATCAGCTTTGAGGTTGGAGTTGAAACCGGGATACCGGTATATGAGGAAATTCGCGCTCGTATCGCGCCGCAGGTCGGTGTCGGTGTTCAATAATTACCGGTACATATAGTGTTATCGTAACTAGTCGTACATAAAGGCTATAAACGTTTTCGGCGTCTCGGGTGACAATTGTTCCGTTTGTCTTATTGAAGAACGGAGCAACCGCCATGACCCCCACCAAACTCCTGATCGGCCAGATCGCCGTCGTCTTCGCCATCGTCATTATGGGCGTATGGGCGGCGACGCAGTGGTGTGCGGACATGCTGGGCTATCAAGCGCAGTTGGGCAACCCGTGGTTCGTGGCTTTAGGCTGGCCGGTTTATGAGCCGTGGAAGCTGTTCGAGTGGTGGTATTTCTATGAGGCTTACGCGCCCGAGGTCTTCGACAAGGCGGGCATGTTGGCCGGGGCGTCTGGCTTCATGGGCTGCGCGGCGGCGGTGATCGGTTCGCTATGGCGGGCGCGGCAGAGCCGGTTGGTGACGACCTATGGTTCTTCGCGTTGGGCTTCGATCCGGGAGATCAAGAAGGCCGGGCTGTTTCGGTCCGCAGGCGTGTTTCTGGGGCAGTTTCAGGAAAAATATTTGCGCCATGACGGGCCGGAGCATGTCATGGCCTTCGCGCCGACGCGATCTGGCAAAGGCGTGGGGCTGGTGGTGCCGACGCTGCTGTCCTGGACCGGCTCGGCGGTGATCCACGACATCAAGGGTGAGAACTGGCAGTTGACCGCCGGCTGGCGCGCCAAATTTTCGCATTGCCTCTTGTTCAACCCGACCAACCTACATTCCGCCCGTTACAATCCGCTGCTCGAAGTGCGCAAGGGAGCGGACGAGGTCCGCGATGTGCAGAATATTGCCGATATTCTCGTCGATCCCGAAGGCGCGCTCGAACGCCGGAACCATTGGGAGAAGACCAGCCATGCGCTGCTGGTCGGCGCCATCCTGCATGTGCTTTATGCCGAGGAAGAAAAAACGCTGGCGCGTGTGGCGACTTTTCTTTCTGACCCGACACGGTCTTTTCCAGCAACGCTGAGGCGGATGATGGAGACCAATCATCTGGGAGCGGCGGAAAATCCGCAGGTGCATCCGGTGGTGGCGTCGGCGGCCCGCGAGGTGCTGAACAAATCCGAGAATGAGCGTTCAGGTGTCTTGTCCACTGCCATGTCGTTCCTTGGGCTGTATCGTGATCCGACCGTGGCGGCGGCGACCGCGGCCTGTGACTGGCGCATCGCCGATCTGATGGACGCCAAACATCCCGTCTCGCTTTATCTCGTGGTGCCGCCGTCGGATATTTCGCGGACGAAACCTCTGGTGCGGTTGATCCTCAATCAAATCGGGCGGCGGCTGACCGAGCGGCTTGAAGGTGACCCGAGGAAGTCGCGCAAACACCAGCTTTTGATGATGCTGGATGAGTTCCCCGCTTTGGGACGGCTGGATTTCTTCGAGACGGCCTTGGCCTTCATGGCTGGTTACGGCATCCGCGCCTATCTCATCGCGCAGAGCCTCAACCAGATTTCCAAAGCCTATGGCGAGAACAACGCCATCCTCGATAACTGCCATGTGCGAATTGCTTTCAGCAGCAATGACGAGCGTACCGCCAAGCGGATTTCCGATGCGTTGGGCACGGCCACCGAGTTGCGTGCCATGCGCAATTATGCCGGCCACCGGCTGGCACCCTGGCTCAGCCATGTCATGGTCAGCCGCCAGGAAACAGCGCGGCCCTTGCTGACCCCTGGTGAGGTGATGCAGCTTCCGCCGACGGATGAGTTGGTGCTGATCTCTGGCCTTGCGCCGATCCGCGCGAATAAACTCAGATATTACGAGGATGAGAATTTCACCGAGCGGGTGCTGCCCGCGCCGGCGCTGAACGATGGCGATTATGCTGACAAACCGGAAACCCGCCCTGATGATTGGGGCAAGCAGGTGCGCAAGGCTGATAGCCGTCTTGCCGCTGAGGATGATGCAAAATCGACCTCCACTGACGAAGGCGGGATGCAGCAACAGCGCCATCCGGGGCTGGGCGAGGAAATTGTTAAAACCGCCGAACCCGAGCAGGGCGAATTGCCGAACCTCTTGGATGATGATTCTGACAGCACTGCCGATAAGAACATGATCGATCGCGCCGCCACACCCGCGCGCGCCTATGGTGTCAACGAAGCCATGGGGCCGGACAGGGATCTGCTGGACGGGTTTTGAGTAAGATCCCGCAAGTGATCGTGCGTCGTCGTACATAAAGGATATAAGAGATTTCAGCGGCTTAGACGATCCTTGTTCTGACTTTCTATTTGTCAGGACAAGAATACATGAAACCGCGCCACAATATTTACATTGATGAAGAGACCAGCGCCGAATTGGAGGCGCTGGCGGCAAAGCCGGGCGCTTCCAAATCGGCGATCATTTCCGACGCCATCCGCCATTACATCCGCCATCGCGGCGCAAGTGAACTCGACGAGGCGCTGAAAATCCGCCTCGACCGGGTGACGCGCGACATGGGTCTCATTCGCCGCGATCTCGATGTGCTGACCGAGAGCCTCGCCTTTTTCGTCAAGCTCTATCTCACCTTTAACGCGCATACGCCCGTGCCCGATGCGTCGGCGCAGGCGGTGGCGCGCGACCGTTTCCAGAAATTCATCGAGCAGGTCGGCCGCCAGATCGCGGGCGGCAAGCGCTCTCTCAAAAGCACCGAGGAGGATTCCGAATGAGCGACACATCCGAAGAGCGCCGCCGCGCCATGCTCAAAACCGCCATGGGGCCGGTGATCGCGCAAGCGCTTGGCGATCCCGCCGTCATCGAGGTGATGGTCAATCCCGATGGCAAGCTCTGGATCGACCGGCTCGGCGCAGGCCGCGGCAATATCGGCGTGCGCATCCATCCGTCCGAGACCGAACGGATCATTCGCCTGGTGGCCTCCCACGTCCGGGCCGAGGTGCATACGGACAATCCCATCGTCAGTGCGGAACTGCCGTCTGGTGAACGGTTCGAGGGGCTGTTGCCGCCGGTCGCACTGGGGCCATGTTTTGCCATCCGCAAACCAGCGACCAAGATTTTGACCATCGCTGATTATGTCCGCGATCAGATCATGGTGCCGATCCAGGCCGAGGCTTTGCGCAAGGCGGTGCGGGATCGGAAGAACATTCTGGTTGCCGGTGGCACATCTTCCGGCAAGACGACGCTGACCAACGCGCTGCTTGCCGAAATCGCCGATTGCGATGAGCGCGTCATTCTCATTGAGGATACGCGCGAGCTGCAATGTGCGGCCAAGGATTGCGTGGCGCTCAGAACCCGCGCGGGCGCGGTGTCGATGGGTGCCCTGGTGCGCTCGACCCTGCGGCTCAGGCCAGACCGCATCATCGTCGGGGAAGTGCGCGGCGCGGAAGCGCTTGACATGCTCAAAGCCTGGAATACCGGCCATCCCGGCGGCATCGCCACGGTGCACGCCAATTCCGCCCGCTCGGCACTCTACCGCATCGAACAGCTCGTGCAGGAAAGTGTCACCATCGTTCCGCGTCGCCTGATCGCTGATGCCATCGACATGGTGGTGTTTATCGCCGGGCGCGGCAGTGATCGCCGCATCGAGACCATCGCCGAAGTGACCGGCATCGATGAGCATCGCGATTACGTCGTCAAACCTCTGTCTCTTCTGCAACTGCAATCCCTCTGATCTCTCGAAAGGACACCTCATGCGCAAGAAGCTTCGATTTCTTCTCTCTTCCGCCCTCGCGTTTGCGTTCACGGCCCCGGCCTATGCGGCCGGTTCCGGCATGCCGTGGGAAGAGCCGCTGCAACGGATATTGGAATCGGTGCAAGGCCCGGTCGCCAAGATCGTCGCGGTGATCATCATCATCCTCACCGGCCTGACACTGGCCTTCGGCGAAAGCTCGGGCGGTTTCCGGCGGCTGATCCAGATCGTCTTTGGTCTCTCCATTGCCTTCGCGGCCAGTTCGTTCTTCTTGTCGTTCTTCTCCTTCGGTGGCGGGGCGCTCATCCAATGACCGCCATCCAAGGATTTGAAGTCCCCGTCCATCGCGCGCTGACCGAGCCGATCTTGCTCGGCGGCGCGCCGCGTGCGGTCGCCATCTTGAATGGCACGCTCGCCGCCGCCATCGGCCTCGGCCTCCAGCAATGGATTGCCGGGATCGCTCTGTTCGTTGCCGGACATACGCTGGCGGTGTTTGCCGCCAAACGCGATCCGGACTTCATGGCCGTGCTCGCCCGTCACCTGCGTCAACGGGGGTGGTGGCGATGCTGAACATTGGCGAATATCGCAATAAGGCCGACCGTCTTGCCGATCTGCTGCCCTGGGTGGCATTGATCGCTCCGGGTGTTGTACTCAACAAGGACGGCAGTTTCCAGCGTAGCTTCCGCTTTCGCGGCCCTGACTTGGGAAGCGCGACAGAGGCCGAACTGGTTGGCCTTTGCGCACGTGCCAATAATGCGCTGAAGCGGCTTGGCTCCGGTTGGGCGCTGTTTTTCGATGCCGAGCGATTGGAGGCACAGCATTATCCGTCATCGGAATTTCCTGACGCCGCCTCATGGCTGGTCGATGAGGAACGCCGGGCGGCTTTTGAAGAAGCGAAACAAGGCCAGCATTTTGAAAGCCGCTACCACCTCACATTATTGTATATGCCGCCGCCGGACGCGCGGGCGCGTACCGAAAGCGCCTTGGTGGAGCGCGACCGGGAGGGAGAAGGGACCGGCGGCATTCGGAACTGGCGGCAGGAAATGGCCCGCTTCCGGGACGAGACCGAGCGAGTACTGGACCTTTTGTCCGGTTTCCTGCCCGAGATCCGCGCGCTCGATGACGCCGAAACCCTGACCTTCCTGCATGGGACGATTTCGACCAAGCGCCATACCGTCGCCGTGCCGGAAGTACCCATGTATCTTGACGGTGTTCTGGTGGATACGCCGCTCACCGGCGGGCTGGAGCCGATGCTGGGCGAGAAGCATATCCGCACGCTGACCATCCTTGGTTTTCCCAATACCACCCGCCCCGGCATTCTCGATGCGCTCAACCATCGGGACTTCGCCTATCGCTGGGTGACGCGGTTTATCCCGCTCGACAAGACGGCGGCGACCAAGGTCTTGACCCGCCTGCGTCGGCAATGGTTCGCCAAGCGCAAGTCGATCACCGCAGTTTTACGTGAGGTGCTGACCAATGAGGCGGCGCCCCTGGTCGATAGCGACGCCGACAACAAGGCGCTCGATGCCGATGCTGCCTTGCAGGCGCTCGGCGGCGATCATGTCGGTTTCGGCTATCTCACCACCACCATAACGGTGTTCGATGAGGACGCCCAAGCCGCTGAAGATAAAGCCCGCGCTATAGAGCGGATCGTCAACGGATTGGGTTTCACCTGCATTCGCGAGAGCGTCAATGCCGTCGAAGCGTGGCTCGGCTCGTTGCCCGGCCATGTTTACGCCAATGTCCGCCAGCCGCTCATTCACACACTGAATCTCGCGCATCTCATGCCGCTTTCGGCGGTATGGGCCGGGCCGGTGCGCAATGCGCATTTGGATAGCCCGCCTTTGTTTTACGCGGAGACCAGCGGTTCCACCCCGTTCCGGCTGTCCACCCATGTGGACGATGTCGGCCACATGCTGATTGTCGGTCCGACCGGCGCCGGCAAGTCGGTGCTCTTGTCACTGATCGCCATGCAGTTCCGCCGCTATGCAGGCTCTCAGGTCTACCTCTTCGACAAGGGCAATTCGGCCCGTGCCGCCGTGCTCGCCATGGGCGGCGAACATCATGCGCTCGGCAGCGATGGCTCGCTCGCATTCCAGCCGCTCCGGAACATCGATGATCCAGCCACACGAAGCTGGGCGGCGGAATGGATCGTCGCATTGCTGACGCATGAGAAACTCACCGTCACGCCGGAAGTGAAGGAAGCTGTCTGGTCAGCGCTCACGAACCTCGCCACCGCGCCAGCGGCGGAACGCACGCTCACCGGGCTCACGGTGCTGCTGCAATCCAACCCGATCAAGGCGGCACTGCAACCCTATACGCTTGACGGTCCCTTCGGGCGTTTGCTCGATGCCGCGGATGACCGGCTGGCGTTGTCGGATGTGCAGTGCTTCGAGACCGAAGAACTGATGCACCAGGCAGGCGTCGTCCTGCCGGTGCTGACCTATCTGTTCCACCGGCTCGAAGAACGCTTTGACGGGCGGCCGACGCTGCTGATCCTCGACGAGGCCTGGGTGTTTCTCGACAATCCGCTTTTCGCCGCCCGCATCCGTGAATGGCTGAAAGTGCTCCGCAAGAAGAATGTTTCGGTGATCTTCGCCACCCAGTCGCTGGCTGACATCGCCGATAGCTCCATCGCCCCGGCCATCATCGAGAGCTGCCCGCAACGCATCTTTCTGCCCAATGACCGGGCGGTCGAACCGCAAGCGCGGGCGGCCTATGAGCGTTTCGGATTGAACGAACGCCAGATTGAGCTGATCGCCCGCGCCACGCCCAAGCGCCATTACTACCTGCAATCACGGCGCGGGAATCGGTCGTTCGAACTCGGCCTCGGCCCCATCGCCTTGACGCTGTCCGGCGCATCCGACACGGAAGCGCAAACTCTCATCGACGCCATCCTGGCCGAACACGGGCCGGACGATTTCGCTGCCCGATTCCTTTCCACGCGCGGTCTCGATTGGGCCGCTGACCTCATCACGCAATTTCCTCGACATGGAGAACCATCATGAAACGCACCTCCCTTGCGGCGCTCATCGCCGCTTCACTTGCTGTACCCTTGACCATCACCATGCCGCAGACGGCTCATGCCGCCTGGCCGGTCTTCGATGCCACGAACTACGGCCAGAATGTTCTTCAGGCCGCCCGCGCGCTGGAGCAGATCAACAACCAGATTCAGCAGCTCCAGAACCAGGCGACCATGTTGCAAAACATGGCGAAGAACCTTCAGCGGCTGGATTTTTCCTCACTCGGTCAGATGCAGGGCGCGCTCAACCGCATCGACGGGCTGATGATGCAGGCCGAGGGCTTGAGCTTCGACCTGACGCAACTCGAAGGCCAATGGCGGCAGCAATATCCTGATAGCTACGATGCCTCTATCGGTGTGAACGACATGGCGACCGCCGCCCGCGAGCGCTGGCAGAACGCCATGAGCGCCTTTCGCCAGACCATGCGTGTGCAATCCCAGATCGTCGAGAATGTGCAGACCGATCATGGGCTGCTCACCGATCTGGTGGGTCAGAGCCAGGGTGCCGTCGGCGCATTGCAGGCGCAGCAGGCCGCCAACCAGCTCATCGCGCTCAGCACCAAGCAGCAGATGCAGATCCAGACGCTGATGGCCACGCATTACCGCTCGCAAGCCGAGGATGCCGCTCGCAAAGCGCAAGCCGAAGAGGCCGCGCGCGAGACGACCAAGCGTTTCCTGGGCTCCGGCAGCGCTTATTCCGGCAACTGACGATCAGGGGGCGGCGTCATGAATGACCTCGGCATCATCGACACTTTCATGGAGACCTTCAGCCAGTATATCGATTCTGGCTTCGGGCTTCTGTCGGGCGATGTCGCCTTCCTCACCTCGATCCTGATTGGCATCGACATCACGCTGGCCGGCCTCTTCTGGGCTTTGGGAAGTGAAGACAACGTTTTAGGTCGCCTCATCAAAAAGGTGCTCTATGTCGGCGTCTTCGCCTACATTTTGAACAACTTCCAGAATCTCGCCGACATTATCTACCGCTCGTTCTCCGGCCTTGGCATCCAGGCCGCGCCCGGTGGCATGACCGCCGATGATCTTTTGAAGCCCGGTAAGATCGCGGCGATCGGCTATGAGGCGGCCTATCCGCTGCTCGAACAGGTAAGCCAGCTTGTCGGCTTCCCGGAAATCTTTGGCAACGCGCTCACTGTCTTCGTGCTGCTGGTGGCGTGGTTCCTGGTGCTGATCGCCTTTTTCATTCTGGCGATCCAGCTCTTCATCACCGTTTTGGAGTTTAAGCTGACGACGCTGGCTGGCTTCGTGCTGGTGCCCTTCGCGCTGTGGAACAAGACATCGTTCCTGGCCGAACGGGTGCTGGGCAATGTCATCTCCTCGGGCATTAAGGTGATGGTGCTGGCTGTTATCGCCGGTATTGGCTCGACGCTGTTTTCCACTTTCACGACCGGCCTTCAGGGGCAGGAGCCGGACCTTGCCGCCGCCATGTCGCAGGTGCTGGGGGCGCTGGCCCTTCTGGGCCTGGGAATCTTCGGCCCCGGCATTGCCTCGGGGCTTGTGTCCGGCGCACCGCAACTCGGCGCGGGCGCAGCGCTTGGCACGGCGGGTGCTGCCGCAGGGGCGGCGGTTCTTGCCGGAAGTGCCGCCATTGCCGGTGCGGGAATGGTGGCCGGTGGTGGGCTTGCTGCTATCCGGGCCGGAACAGCGCTGGGTTCGGCGGCATCAACCGCATTCCAATTGGGCCGCGCCACATCGGGTGCTTCAGGCATGGCAGGGGTTGCGGCGGGCATGGGCGGTGTCGCCCGCGCAACTGGTGGCGCCGCTACGCAAGGTGCGCGTTCTGCTGCTGGCCGTGCGGCAGGGTCTCTCAAGCAAAACGCTGATGCCGGACGCCGGGGTGCCTGGACGGCGACCGGCGGCGCGCCAACCGCCGCGATGAGTGAGGGCGCATCCGTTAGCACCGCCACCAACTCTGCTCCTGATTGGGCAAAACGCATCCGCTCCGAACAGAGCGCCCGCGCCAGCCGTCATGCGGTGGGCCAGGCGATTAAGGACGGCGACCGCCCCGGCCAAGGGGCCAACCCAACCATCAATGACAAGGATGACTAACCCATGATTTTCAAAAGACCCATACAGCGTTACGGGCAAACGCCCGAACCCGTCACCCCTTACCAAAAAGCCGAGCTGCTCTGGGATGAGCGCATCGGCGCCTCCCGTGTTCAGGCGCGCAACTGGCGGCTTATGGCTTTCGGTTGTTTCGCTTTATCAACCGCCTTGTCCGGCGCGCTGGTCTGGCAATCCATGCAGAGCCGCGTTGTTCCTTACGTGGTTGAGGTGGACAAGTTCGGCGAGGCCCGCGCCGTGGCGCCCGCCATCCAGAATTATCAGCCCGCCGACGCCCAGATCGCCTGGCATCTCGCCCGCTTCATCACCAACGTCCGGGGCGTTTCCACCGATCCGGTGCTGGTGCGCCAGAACTGGCTTGCGGCATACGATTTCGCAACGGACCGCGCCGCGCTGTTTTTGAACGAGCATGCCAAGACCAACGATCCCTTCGGCCAGATCGGCACCCGCAGTGTCAGCGTGCAGGTGACCAGCGTGGTGCGCGCATCCGACACCTCGTTTCAGGTCAAATGGACCGAGCAGGTGTTCGAGCGCGGCAGCCTTGCCAAGACCGAACGCTGGACCGCGATCCTGACCACCATTATCCAGCCGCCGCGTTCCGCCGAGCAATTGCGCAAAAACCCGCTCGGCCTGTTCGTCAGTGCCATCGATTGGTCGCGCGAGCTTGACACCGCCAATCCCCAAGAAAAACATAATAAGGAACCCGCAAAATGAAACACTTGGTTTTAATATCCGTATCCGCGTTGGCCCTATCGGCCTGCGCCACCCGGCAATTGCCGCCGACAATTTCCTATGATGCCGATGACTTCAAACCGGCGGCCATTGAGAAAGAACCGTTGAAGCCGGTTCGGATCGTCGAGGTGCCGAAAGTGTTGCCGCTGCCCGGCCAGCTCATGCCGGAACCGGGCAAGGTCGAGGAGGACAAACGTCCGCCGACCACGCGCGTCGAGGACGCCAACAAGGCGGCGACGCAGGAGCCGACAAAGCAAGGCTATATCAACGCCATCCAGGTTTATCCCTACACGGAAGGCGCGCTCTATCGTCTCTATGCCGCGCCGGAACGGGTCAGCGATATCGCCTTGCAGCCGGGCGAAAAGCTGACCTCGGTTTCGGCGGGCGACACGGTGCGCTGGGTGATCGGCGATACGCTGAGCGGCACTGGCGACAATCAGCGCACCCATGTGCTGGTCAAACCCTTCGCGCCGGGGCTGACGACCAATCTCGTCATCACCACGGATCGTCGCAGCTATCATCTTCAATTGGACAGCACCGAGAAGACCGCCATGGCGGCGATCTCCTGGACCTATGCGTCCGATCAACTGACCACACTGCGCCGCCAGAACGCGGTGGCCGAGGCGGCGTTGCCGGTTGCGTCCAACCTGGCGCTGGAAAACATCCGTTTCCGCTACGCTATCACCGGCGACAATCCGCCATGGAAGCCGGTGCGCGCCTTCGACGACGGCCACAAAGTCTATATCGAGTTCCCCCGCCGCATCGATCAAGGCGAAACCCCGCCGCTGTTTGTGGTGGGAACGGACGGTGGCAGCGAACTCGTCAATTACCGCATGCGCGGCAATTACTACGTCGTCGATCGGTTGTTCGCCGCCGCCGAGCTGCGCCTCGGGACCAAGCCCCAGCAAGTGGTGCGCATTACGCGCACGGATGGCACGCCCCGGCGAACCAGCCTCCTTGGCGGCGCGGAGGAGCGGAAATGACAGCGAAACAGGATGAGAAGCTCGATCTCCGTGCCGCGCCGGGACGCAAACTGGTGCGCTTCAAGAAGGGCGTGGTGATCGGCGGTGCAGCCATCGCATCCGCCGGAATTCTGGGTGTCACCATGCTGGCACTGCAAACCCCGTCCTTGCGTCAAGGTCTGCCTACGGGAGAACTTTACAACACCGACAAGAAACCAACGCCCGACGGTCTTGCCGCACTGCCGGGGGATTATTCGGAAGTGAAGCTTGGCCCACCGTTGCCCGGCGATCTCGGGCGGCCGATCCTTGAACGTCAGCGTCAGCTTGGCATTGCGCCGGGAGGACAGGAGTTATCCGCGGCCGAGCAGCGTCTCGCAAGCCAAGCCATTCAGGCAAAAGAATCCGCCGTGTTCTTCCGCATCGAGAACCGGCTGCAGCAGAATGCGCCGGCGGCGCCCGCGCAGCCGATGCAAACCGCGGCGGTTCAGCCCGGTGCAGACCGCCTGACACTCGACCCCGAACGCGACCAGAATAACCAGCAGCGCAAGCTCGATTTCCTGAACCAGCAGGACACCGGCGGCATCTACAATCCCCATGCCCTGCAAACGCCGGTCTCACCCTTTCAGGTCATGGCAGGCAGCGTGATTGCCGCCAGCCTCATCACCGGGGTGAATTCCGACCTGCCGGGCCTTGTCGTGGCGCAGGTGACCGAGAATGTCTACGACACCGTGACCGGCTCGGCGCTGCTCATCCCGCAAGGTTCCCGACTGATCGGCACCTATGACAGCGTCGTCGCGTTCGGCCAGTCGCGTGCACTGCTCGTCTGGCAGCGGATCATCCTGCCCGACGGCTCCTCCATCCAGATCGACAATCTCCCCGCTACCGACGCCGCTGGTTACGCGGGCCTTGAAGATGAAGTGGACTATCACACATGGCAGCTCGTCAAGGGCATCGCCATGGCGACATTTCTCGGCGTCGGCACGGAACTGACCTTCGGCGAGGGCGAAAGCGATCTTCTCCGCGCCATCCGTGAATCGACGCAGCAGAACACCGCCCAAGCCGGCCAACGCCTCACCGAAAAGAACCTCAACATCCAGCCTACCATCACCATCCGGCCCGGCTGGCCGCTCAGGATTGTGGTTCAGCGGGATATTGTCCTCCGCCCCTTCAAAGGAAACTGACCCATGCTCAAACTCGCCAAACTCCCCGACCGCACGCCGACCAGGATCACCATCACGGTGAGCGCATATCTCAATCAGGCGCTCTGCGACTACCAGAAACTCTATGCCGCCACCTATGACACGACGGAAAAAATCGCCGACCTGATCCCCTTCATGCTCGAAACCTTCCTTGACAGCGACCGTGCCTTCGTCAAGGCGCGGAAGGAGGGGCTGCCGGAGGTTGATAACGAAAAGCCGCCGCGCCGGGGCCGTATATCCCAAGGGGGTGATGTAGTCCCCGCATCGACCCGCGCTGCCACTGGTTCACCCGATCAGGAGGGATGACCCATGCAAATTGGCACTTTCACATTGTCCAATAGCGTTGGTTGGACAGGCTCCATCCGCACCCTCACGATTGACGCAAAGATCCGCCTTGTCCTGAACGATGACCGCGACGGCAATAACGCTCCAGCCATCTGTTTTCTCGTCGAAAATACCCGCATTGGCGCAGCCTGAGACGCGTGCACAACTGGATTTGCTTTCGGCATGCCTGTCTTCCTGATCGCTTCTATGGCGATGTGTGGGCGCTTGGCACGCGCTATCCTCACCGTCGCAACTTTTCCTCCAGTGTTGCCAAGAGCGTGGCATGTTTGCGCGGATTGGATTGTTTGAGTTTGCGAATATTCTGGAGCTTCCATTTCACCGCTGGCATGTCCTTGAGAGTGGGAAATGGCAGCAATTGCCAGTCGGGTTCGCCCGCTTTCAGGCTGAGAAGGAAATCCCGCTCATCCCTCGTCAGGCTTACCGGCAACTCCCTGAACAGCCAGTCCCTTGTTTCTTCCAACATCTCAAGGCTGACGTCCTCTCGCGTCATGCCGACGAAATCATTGCGATAGGTGGTCTCAAGCGGTTGCGGGTTTGGCGTCAGGATTTCGTTGATGGGACGATTATGGCCGGCGACATAGGCGACGAAAGCCTGCCGCATTTCCGAGGTGAGCCCCTCATTTTGCCGCAGCAGCAGGCAGTCGAACCAATCGCGCGGATGCTGGCGGTCCATGGCAGCGACGAGCTTGCTGCCGTAGAGTTCCGCTGGTGCCAGGATCGGTAGTTTGATAGCGCGTTTGAATTCGTCTGCTGCCAGCGCGCAGAGTTCGGCCGGGCGCACGGGGTGAAGGGTGCCACGCCCGACCGGGTTGACCTCGACTTTGACCTCGGGAAGGCCGCGGCGAACGAAGAGCTTGATATCGCCCATGCCGGTTGCCGCCTGCCGCCGAACGGAAAAGCCGCGCCGTTCCAGATCGGCTGCCGCCCTGTTCAGCGCTTCGGATATGGCGTTCAGCGCCTCCTCACGCGGCTGATTGGCGTGGACATAGACCACGTCGATATCGACCGAGAGCCGGGGCATGTCGCGGTGAAAGAGATTGATGGCGGTGCCACCCTTCATCGCGAATTCCGTGCCTCGAAAGATGAAGGGTGCGACATCAAGCAGTAGCTGCACGGTCTCCCGATAGCGTTGGTCCATAGTTTACACCTTTATCGTGCCAGACGCATGGCGCCGCACGTATGGCGTTGCCGATCCTGTGTGGACATGGGTGAAGTCGAGTTCATCCCGAACGGGCAGGGCTGCCTGTCCGGCCAGCGCCAGGAAAAGCCGCACCGCCTTGACGCTGCGGCAGGATTCCAGCAACGGCTGCATCAGCGGGGCGCGGAGGCCGAAGAGGCTTTCGACGAGATGGGCGGCATCTTCCTCGGATTGATGCTGCGGCACGCCCCACAGCATTTCCAGAACGGCGCGCTCCGGCTCCGCAACGCACAGGACGGGCAGGTCGTGCCAGGGGGCTATACCGAGGTTCGGATCGTCAAAGAGATGCCGCCGCCGCACGGTGAGCGAAAAGCGCGCCTGCATCCAGTCCGGCAGGCGCAACGGGCTTTCCGTGAAAAGCTCCGTATCCGGCCTATGGGCGAGGTTATGTTGATAGCCGTGCCAGGCGAGCGCCGTCTTGCCCCCAACATGGAAGGTGCCGGGCAGGGCCGCGAGCGAAAGCCGCAATTCCGGCTCATCCCCGGTGCGCAGGAACCAGCCATGCCCAAGCCGCGTGAGCCAATCGGCTTGAACATAATGATACGCCAACTGCGCCGACACACCCTGTTCGGTGAGCCAAGCCGCCGTCAGCGGCTGACCCGGTTGGGCGCGCGTCAGAACCTGTTTCAGAAGTCCGTATCGATCTAAAGTCATGCTGTATATTTGCGCTTTTTGCAGAGCGAAGTCAAGAAGCATGTTTCACAATTATAATAAAATATAAAGTATGGCTATATATTTATGCCCTAGAAAGCTGTGGGGCTATGCCCCCGCGCTCATGATTGCCTTGCCGATGGCGTCGGAGACCTTGCCAGCGGCGGCTTTGACTGGATCGTTGGCGAGGTGGGCATAGCGGGCTGTGGTCTGAACCTGGGTGTGGCCCAAGAGCTTGCCAATCATCGGCAGTCCCTCGCCAAGCGCCAGCGCGCCGCTGGCATAGGAATGGCGCAGGTCGTGGATGCGAAGGTCAGGCAGTCCGGCCCGGGACCGGATGCGCCGCCAGGGGTGTTGCAGGTCGGTCAGGCGGGCACCTTCGAGCTTGCCAGTGATGACCCATGGGTTGCCTTCGATCCGCTCGATCTCCTTGAGTATCTTCGCGACCGCGTCGCCAAAATGCACAATCTTCGCGCCAGTCTTGGAATCGGGCAGGCAGAACTCGCGGGCGCGCATGTCCACGTAGTCCCATTTCAGCGTCATGATCTCGCCCAAGCGGCAGCCGGTGAGCATCAGCAAGCGGATGGCGTGAATCGCCGATCTGGTTTCCGAGCCATCGATTTTAATTTCGTTCAAGGTTTTACCCAGCGCTGCATATTCTTTTGGCGACAGGAAGCGCTCTCGCTTCTTCTCGGGAAACTTCTTCACATGCAGACAGGGGTTGGAGTGGTCGGGCCGCAGCCCCCAGACTTCGGCCAGATTGAACATTTTCGACAGCACGCCCAGCGTCCGGTTGGCCTGGTAGGGGACTTCCCGCATGTTGTGATGCAGCTCGGCGATATCCTTGCGTTCGATGTCGCTGGCTTTTCGCGTCCCGATCTTCGGGTTGATGAACAGCTTGACCGAACGCCGGTATTCATACTGCGTCGAGGGTTTGCAGCGCACCGCCACATAGTCCTTGAGGAACCGTTCGCCCAACTCCTTCATGGTCGGCGATTTACGGGTCTGATCCATCTCCTTGACCGGATCGTTGCCCGCCTTGGCTTCTGAGATGATCTGGTGCGCCTTTACCCGCGCCTTTTCCGGTGTCGTCGGACCGTGCGGGCCGATGGTCACTTTGCGCAGCCGCCCCTTCACGCGGGTGGTCGCGATATAGACTTTGCGACCGGATGGCCAGACGCGCAGGCCGAAGCCACGCAACTCGTCATCCCAATAGGTCACATCTTTGGCTTCGGGTTCGACCTGATCCACGAAGCGCTTTGTCAGTTTCGGCATAGGTAACACCTCCCCGCGAATTACGGCTTTGAACTTTCAGACTTCCGGTGCCTGCTGATGCAATCCTGAATCCAACCTGATGGGTTTGGGCAGGTAACATATAGGTAACAGAAGAGAGCAAATTCAGGGTAATGCGGGAGTAGCTGATCGGCAAGCGATATCTTGAAAAAAATAGCAATTACAGTATATTAAGGCTCGTAGCGCGTAGTGGAGCGCAAGTGAGGATATCGCAGTTATTGTGACTCATAACCTGAAGGTCGTAGGTTCAAATCCTACTCCCGCAACCAACAAATCACCCCGCCTCAGTGCGGGGTTTTTTGTGCATGGGGCCTGTCGGATCAGGCCAGGTGCCGCACCTGCTGGCGGGGCGGCCGCGCTACAGACTTTCTCCCGCAGCTACCGGATCGCCGCCGCTCCGGGTCCTGCGTCAGATTGCCGCTTTGTCTGCAGGCGAGCAGGCCGATAATAGTGGATTGTCCGTGCCTGCCCGCATAGAACGGCGCGGGAGAGGATAGAGGTTTATGGTCGCCAGCACGTTCGAGCTTTTCAAAATAGGAGTCGGTCCGTCGAGTTCTCATACCATGGGACCGATGCTGGCCGCGGCAATGTTTGTCGAGCGTCTGGCCGATGCCGGTCAGCTCGATGAGGTGACTCGCGTGGAGACCCTGCTGTTTGGCTCGCTGGCGCTGACCGGCAAGGGCCATGCCACCGACCGGGCGATTCTGCTGGGCCTGTCCGGGCAGCGACCAGAACATATCGAACCGGATGCAGCCGACATGCTGGTGGAGGAGATCCGGTCCTGTTCGGAAATCCGCCTGAATGGCTCCCGCTCCATCGCGTTCGATGAAGAGACGGACGTCATCTTTGACCAGAAAAAACGGCTCGATTTTCACAGCAATGCCATGCGCTTTACCGCCTATCTCGATGATCAGCCGGTCGAGAGCCGGGTCTATTATTCGGTCGGCGGCGGGGCGGTGCTGGACGAGGACCAGATTGGCAGCAACAATCCGGAAAGCGGCCTGTGGGACGTGCCCTATCGCTTTTGCTCGGGTGCCGACCTGCTGCGGATTGCGGCGGACGAGGGGCTGTCGATCGCCGAGATCATGCGCGCCAACGAGCGAACCCGGCAGGAGGACGAAGCGATCAGCGCCGGAATTCGCGCGATCGCCGATGCCATGTCCGCCTGTATCGATCGCGGGATCCTGCAGGACGGGATTCTTCCGGGCGGCCTGCGGGTCAAGCGGCGGGCCCCGCTGATCCACGCACGGCTGATGGAGCGGCAGGAGCGGGCGCTGTCCGACCCGCTGACGATTCTCGACTGGGTCAATCTCTGGGCGCTGGCGGTCAACGAGGAAAATGCCGCGGGCGGCAAGGTGGTCACCGCGCCGACCAATGGCGCTGCCGGAATCGTCCCGTCGGTGTTGCGCTTCTATGAACGATTCGCGCCCAAGGCGGATGCCGCAGGCGTCGAGACATTTTTGCTGACCGCAGCAGCGATCGGCTCGCTGTTCAAGGAGAATGCCTCTATCTCGGGCGCCGAGGTCGGCTGTCAGGGTGAGGTCGGTGTCGCCTGCTCGATGGCCGCCGCCGGCCTGACCGCAGCCTGGGGCGGAACTCCGTTGCAGGTCGAAAATGCAGCGGAGATCGGCATGGAGCATAATCTCGGTCTGACCTGCGATCCGGTTGGCGGGCTGGTGCAGGTGCCTTGCATCGAGCGCAATGCGGTGGGCGCGGTCAAGGCCATCGAAGCGGCGCGGCTGGCGATATTGGGGGATGGCACGCACCGGGTCAGTCTCGACGAGGTGATCGAAACGATGCGCAAGACCGGGCTCGACATGTCGGAGCGCTACAAGGAAACATCGCAGGGAGGGCTCGCGGTCAATCTGGTCGAGTGCTGAACGGAACGGGGGGATTATAATGAAGAAGCTGGGCATAGCATTGTTGCTGATGGTGCTTTTGGTGGTCGGGGCAGGGCTGCTGTTTCGGGAGCCGATCGGCGAGCGGCTGTTTGCCCGGGCGGTAGAGACCGGCGTTGCGCGCGATGTCATCGGCGACCTGCCGGATGGCATCCACGTCGCCCTGTGCGGGACCGGCTCGCCGCTGCCCGATCCGAGCCGCGCCGGCCCCTGTTCGGCGGTGATCATCGATGGCAAGATGTTCATTGTCGATATCGGCGGTGGCGCGGTGCGCAATCTCGGCCTGATGGGGCTGGCCCCGGGGGCAACGGAAGCGCTGCTGCTGACCCATTTTCACAGCGACCATATCGATGGCATGGGGGAGTTGATGCTGCAGCGATGGGCCGCCGGAGGGCGGGATGCGCCGCTTCCGGTGATCGCGCCGGAAGGAGTGGAGCCGATCGTTGACGGACTGAACGCCGCCTATGCGGCGGATTCGCGCTATCGCATCGCCCATCATGGTGAAGCGACCATCCTGCCCGGCGGCTTCGGTGCAACGGCAAAGCCCTTTGCCATTCCCGCCGGACAGGAACGGATGCTGGTCTATGACCGGGGCGGGATCCGGATTACCGCCTTTGCCGTCGACCACAAGCCGATAGCGCCGGCGGTCGGCTACCGGTTCGACTATAAGGGCCGTTCGGTCGTGTTCAGCGGTGACACGGTTAAATTGCCGTCGACCGCCAGGGCCTGCAATGGCTGCGACCTGCTGGTGCACGAAGCGCTCAATGCCGGGATGGTTGGCACGATGGAAAGGGAATTCGGCAAGGCCGGACGCAAGCGGCTGGAAAAGATCATGGCGGATATCCAGAACTATCACACGACGCCGGTCGAGGCCGCGGAGGTCGCGAAGGACGGCAAGGCCAAGATGCTGGTGCTCTCGCATATCGTCCCGGCGCTGCCGCTATCCTATCTGGAGGCCTATTATCTGAAGGGTGTCGGCGATGCCTTTGACGGGCCGGTGGTGCTGGGGCAGGACGGGATGCTGTTCAGCCTGCCCGCCAATAAGAATAGTGTTGAACAGGCGGATTTGCTTTAATCTGGTGGCGATCCCTGTGCTCCTGCGCAGGCAGGAGCCCATCTCCTGAAGAGCCACATGAACCAGCAAGCGGGAGATGGGCCCCCGCCTGCGCGGGGGCAAGATCATGACCATGAACCGATATTGGCGGCTGAACAGCCGTCCCGATGGCAGCGATGTGTCGGGCGCGCTTTCGCTGGAAAGCGAGCCGATGCCGGAGCTGGCCGAGGGCGAGGTGCTGGTCCGGGCGGCCTATCTGTCGATGGATGCCGGCACTCGGATGTGGATGACCGAGCGCGAGGACAGCTATCAGCCGCCGCTGGAACTCGGCACGAAGATGGTCGGGCTGGTGCTCGGCCGTGTCGCCGCGTCGCGCCATGCCGGTTTCGCCGAGGGCGATCTGGTGCGCGGCTTCGGACAATGGGCCGAAAATAGCGTGATGCAGCCGGAGCTGGCCGGGCTGATGACCGTCGATGATAGCATCGACGATATCAGGCAGCATTTCGGGGTGCTCGGTTTCAACGGCTGGACCGCGCTGTGGGGCATCAGGGAAACAGCCGGGGTGAAAGCGGGCGACAATGTGCTGGTCTCTGCCGCTGCCGGGTCGACCGGCGTGCTCGCCTGTCAAGTGGCCAAAATTCTGGGTGCCAATGTCTATGGCCTGGCCGGCGGGCCGGACAAATGCCGCTGGCTGGAAGAGGAACTGGGTGTCACCCGGGCGATCGACTACAAGAAGGAGGATATCGCTGCCGCGCTGGCGAAGGTCGAGGGCGGGATCAACGCCTATTTCGACAATGTCGGCGGGCCGATACTGGATGCGGTGCTGCCCAATATGGCGCTTTACGGCCGGATCGCGCTATGCGGTCTGCTGGCCCAATATGAGGGCGACGGGCGCGGCCGCGGGCCGGAACAGTTCGACCAGATATTGATGAAGCGGCTGCGGATCGAGGGTTTTTTCTCGCCGGATTTTGCCGATCAGGGCGAGCGGCTGACGGCGGAACTGAAACAATGGCTGGATCAGGGGCTGATCGATACGCCGTTCGATGTCACCGAGAGCATGGAAAATGTGCTGACCGCCTATGAGAAGCTGTTTACCGGCGGCAATATCGGCAAGGTGCTGGTAAAAATCTAGACCCCGTCACTCCGATGACTGCCGGAAGCGCAAGCCCCAGAGTGACAGGGCCATGATGATCAGCGCGTAGCTGATCGCCATGGCCGAAATTCCGGGCCATCCGGCATATTCATAGGTCGCGGTCGCCAGCCAGCTAGACAGGCCGCCACCGATGAACATGATGACAATATAGATGGTCATCAGACGGGTCCGGATGTCCGGCGCGCGGCTGAACAGGATCGTCCGGCTGCAAATATCGACCGCGGCGCCGCCAATGGTGTTGAGAATGACCGCGATCACTAGCAGCCAGAGATTATGGCCGGCAAAGGGGAGGAGGAAGACACCCGCCAGCTGGGCCAGACAGAAATAGATGCGCGCGCGCTCGGCGCCGATCCGGTCGGCGAAACGACCGGAAAAGGGGGAAGCGAAAACGTTGATAATGGCAATCACGGCAAGATAGCCGACCGTGTCGACGCCATAGCCCGTGCGTGGCAAATGCAGACCGATCGCCAGCCAGAGCGCCAGGAACAGGCCGAAGGAGAGCGCCTGGATCAGGCCGCCGAGCGGCACTTCGGGCAGAGATTTCATGATCGGCCAGAGCGAGCGGAGCAGCTCGCTGTAGCGCGGCGGTGCGACGCCGGAAGGCCTTTCGTCCCGTTTGCGCTCCATGATCAGGGGCAGCAGGATCACCAGCAGGGCCATGCTCGCCACCCCGACCCAATAGGCCGAGCGCCAGCCGAAATAATGACCGAGCAGGCCGCCGCCGACCCGGCTGCCCAATATTCCTAGGGTCACGCCAGCGCCCATGATCCCCGTGACATGGCCAATGCGGTGGGGCGCAACGCGCCGGGATACATAGGCTGGCAGCAGATAGGGCGCGATCGTAAAAACGCCTAGCAGGGAAGAGGCCGCGACAAACAATATAAAGCTTGCCGAAAGCGCCATCGCCAGCATCGCGAAAAACTGGCCGATGACGAAGATCGTCACCAGCTTGCGGTTGTTGATCCGGTCGCCGAGCGGCAGCAGAAACAATATGCCGAGCGCCAGGGCAATCTGGTTGAGCGCCGGAGCAAGCCCGATTGCCGCGCCGCTGACGCCGAATTCTTCCGCAACCGGGGTGATCAGCGGATGGATATAATAGCCGTTGGCGACCACCGCTGCCGAGGAGAGGGCGAAGAGGAACAGCCGGCGTTCGCTGATAGGGTCAGGCGCATGGCGTTCGCTGGTTTCGGGGCTGTTCATTCCGGCGTGCGTTTACGCGATAACCGCCGAGCGGAAAACAAAATTCCCCCGGCTATCGCCTATCAATTATGTCTGCCAGATTCGCGGCGGCCTGATCGTAGACCCGGTCACGCAACAGCGCGACCAGCTTCGGGTCGGCGATATCGGGATGGCCGCTGGAGAACGGAGGCTGCGGATCATATTCCAGAGAGAGCTGGATCGATTGGGCGACCTCCTCACCGGCGATTTCGGCGACCACGCTCAGGGCAAAATCAATGCCCGAAGTCACGCCGCCAGCGGTGATGACATTGCCGTCCCTGACTACCCGCGCCTTTTCATATCTTGCCCCGAATTTTTCGAGCAGGCTGGTGTAGGCCCAATGGCTGGTCGCCCGTTTCCCTGCCAGCAGTCCTGCGGCACCCAGCGCCAGCGAACCCGTGCACACCGAGGTGACATATCGGGCCGTGGCGGCCTGGTCGCGCAAAAATTGCAGCGATGCTTCATCCTGAATCACGTCCCTTGTGCCAAAGCCGCCGGGGACACAGAGCAGGTCCGCTTGCGGGCAATCGGCGAAATTCGTCGAGGGCAGAATGGCGAAGCCGCTGTCGGTCTGGACCGGCTTTACCGCTTTGGCGGCCGTGTGGACCACAGCGCCCGGAATGCGCGACAGCAATTGCGCGGGGCCAGTGAAATCCAGCTGGGTAATGCCGTCGAACAACAGAAAAACGATATGGAAGGATTTTGGGTCATCGGTCATCGGGCTGCTCCGCGCTTCGAGAAATGCCCAGGCGATCGGCGTCAACAATCTGTTCGCTCCCCGATGGGTTTCCATCCTGATCTCGCCAGTCACGAACCGGTGCTGCTTATCATTTTCAATGCGGGCGGACAATCGGTTTCGGTCCCGCCTGGCGGCCAGCCTTTATTAATCGATGTACTGCTACAATGTCGCCATGGCTTACGGAAATTATCATAGCGGGCAGGACCGCGCCCGATCGCTGGCGGCGGTGATCGCGATCCATGTGGCCATCGGCTATTTGCTGGTGAGCGGCATGGGTATGGATATCGCGAGGCAGGTCGACAACGGATTCACGGTCATCCGGATCAGCCCGCCGGCCCCTGCCGAACCTGCTCCGGACAAGCAGCCGGCAAAAGCCGAAGAAGGCGCGGCGTCCCCCGAAAATCTGCGATCCGATCCGAGCCAGATTGTGCTGCCGCCGCCGGAAGTGAAGCTGCCGATCAAAACGCCGGTGGTGGTCGCGCCGATCGCCGGACCCGGAAATGACGCCAGCGCAGGCGCTTCGGATCAGGCCGGCCCGGGTGCTGGCAGCGGCGGCCAGGGTGATGGATCGGGAAGCGGGCGCAGCGGGGACGGTACCGGCAGCGGTGGCATTGTCTCCGGTCCGCGCCATCTGTCCGGCACGATGACCCGCAGGGATATTCCCCGTTCCGTCTGGAAAGCCGAAACGCGCGGCAGAGTCGTGGTGCGGTTCACGGTCGGCGCGGATGGCCGAGCGCGCAACTGCCATATCCGGCAAGGCAGCGGCCATCCGGAACTGGATGCGATCACCTGCCGACTGATTGAGCAGCGTTTCCGCTTCGAACCGGCGCGCGACACCGACGGCCGGGCGGTGGCCAGCCCCTATGGCTGGGTGCAGGAATGGTGGCGCGATGGCCGCGGCCCGCAGCTGGTGAAGGAGCCCCGCTGACATTATCATAGAGTCGCGCTTGATCACCACGCCCGGCCTCCGCAGGAGATTGTTGGCCGCGGTGATCGGGGACCCGGTTGATTTCGGGTTTGGGGCCGATTCTAGAATATTCCGGAAAGAATATAGAAGCCGAGAGCGATAAAGCATCCGAATGTGCTGAACGCACCGATAGCGCGCAAGGCAGGGAACAGCCTGCCGGTAGCCGAGCCGTGCGAACCCGACGCCGTCGACAGGGCGATGGCGTGCAGGATCCGGCCAAGGACGAAGACAATGGCGATGACCCGGACCACATCATCCGGCACCACCGTCATTTCCGCCAGCGCCAGCACGACCAGGAACAGGGCTGCATTTTCAGCAAGATTGCCATGGCGGCGGATCTTGCGCTCCAGCGCCGGGTCGTCGCCTGTGCCAAGGGCGATCCTGTTGCGAAGACGGTGCAGGCCGACCAATATCATCAATAGAGCCTGCAGCATGACCAGTATCGCACCGGCGACGGCGGCTATAATCGGTATCGTCACTGGGCTTTCTCCTGATCCACTATATTCTGTTTTCGGGGAAATTTTCCGGGTTGGCAATCCGGCAGGTCAAAAATCGTTGTAAGTGTTGAAAATCTGCCAAATATCACGCTATTCAATACCAGGAAATTAACCATTGATTTGCACAGCTATGCAACCTGTGTCCACTATCGCAGCATGTCATGAAATCTTCCTTGTCCAGCTTGTCGCCAATCCGGCAGACCGCGATTCTTTCCGCGATCGCGGCATTATTGTCGGTCACGTTTACCGGAGCGGCATATCTGATATTTTTTGGTATGGACAACCGGTTCTGGTCCGCGATGAACATGGCGCTGCTGATACCCTGGACCATTACCATTCCGCTGAGTTTTCATCAGGCGAAACAGCGATTCAAGCTCGTCGGCCTGGCCAACCGGCTCGCCGAAGCGCAAAGCAGATTGCGGGACGCCAACCGGGCGCTCGAGCGGCGAGCGAATTTTGACGGGCTGACAGGCCTGCTTAGCCGCGACAGTTTTTTCGACCAGCTTGAGCTGATGCGCATGGATGACAAAGCCAATGTGCTGATGATTGTTGATGTCGATCATTTCAAGAGTATCAACGATAATTTTGGCCACCCGGTCGGGGACCAGGCGCTGATTTCGCTTGGGAAAGTATTCCGCAAGACGTTGCGCGCCACTGATCTTGTCGGACGCATAGGGGGCGAGGAATTTGGTATATTCCTGCGCGATACCAGTCTTCCGGAAGGGCAGGTTATCGGTGAAATCATACGCCATGAAATCGAGAATATGATTTTTGAACCTTATGCCAACATGCGGCACGTGATCACGGTCAGCATTGGCGTGACCGATGTGGCAGCGCACCATCGGCGCGCCGCGATAATGGGCAATGCCGATACCGCCCTGTTCACGGCCAAGCGACGGGGACGCAACCAGGTGGTCGTGTTCGAGCCGGGCATGCGGGCCAAACCGCGGCCCACTCAGGAAAAAGCGCAGAGCTTCCAGATGGCCATGATGCAATTTCCGCTGATGCAGAATTTGAAATGACGAAGTCCGCTGGCACTGCTAGTGCTCGCGGCTATGACGGAATCACCAGACAGCAAACCCAATCACCTCTATCTCGTTGACGGCTCGGCCTATATTTTCCGTGCCTATCACCGTCTGCCGCCGCTGACCAATGTGCGCGGCGAGCCGGTTGGCGCGGTCTATGGTTATACGACAATGCTGTGGAAGCTGGCCGACGAGCTCAACAAGGCGGACGGCCCGACTCATATGGCGGTGGTGCTCGACAAGGCCGGCACCAGTTTCCGCAATGATCTCTATGAGCATTACAAGGCCAACCGGCCGGAAGCGCCAGAGGATCTGAAGCCGCAATTTCCGATGATCCGCGATGCGACCCGCGCCTTCTCGCTGCCGCTGATCGAGGAAGAAAATGTCGAGGCCGACGACATGATCGCCTCCTACACCAAGGCGGCGCTGGAAGCCGGCTGGAAGGTCACCATCGTCTCGTCCGACAAGGATCTGATGCAGCTGATCGAGCCGCAGGGCGAGAGCCGGGTCGACATGCTCGACACGATGAAAAATGCGCGGATGAACCGGGCGACGGTCGAGGAGAAATTCGGCGTCGGGCCGGAGAAGCTGGGCGACGTGCTCGGCCTGATGGGGGACAGTTCCGACAATATTCCGGGCGTCCCCGGCATCGGACCGAAAACGGCGTCGAAGCTGATCAACGAATATGGCGATATCGAAAGCGTGCTGCAGGCGGCGCCGGAGATGAAGAAATCGAAGATGCGCGACAATCTGATCGAATATGCCGAGCAGGCGCGGCTGTCGCGGATCCTAGTGACGCTCAGGGACGATTGCCCGCTACCGGACACGCTGGAGAGCTTCCTGATCCAGGATATTCCGGACGCGCCGCTGCGCGAATTTCTCTCGCATCACGGCTTCAACAGCCTGCTCAGAAAGCTGGGCGGGGATGGCCATGCCGAGCCGCAGAATCCCGATATAGCCGACAGCGCTCCCGCCGAGGCGGTTGCCAAATTGCCGGATGCCCCGGCAATTGACCGCTCGAAATATGAATGCGTGCAGACGATCGCAGCGCTCGACCAGTGGATCGCCCGGGCGACCGAACAGGGTGTCTGCGCTGTCGATCTCGAGACCGACAGCCTGGAAAGCGTGACCGCGCGGATTGTCGGTGTCTGCCTGGCCACCGGTCCCAATCAGGCCTGTTATATCCCGCTCGGTCATGCCAGCGGCGACATGTTCGGCGAGACACCGCAGCAGATCGGGCTCGACGAGGCACTGGCGAAACTGAAACCGCTGCTCGAGGATGATGCGGTGCTCAAGGTCGGGCAGAATCTCAAATATGACATGGGCGTACTGGCCCAGCATGATATTCGGATCGCGCCGTTTGACGACACGCTGGTGATGAGCTTCAATCTTGATGCCGGGCTGCATGGCCATGGCATGGATGAACTGTCCAAACTGCATCTCGGCCATGAATGCATCAGCTTCAAGTCGCTGACGGGGACCGGCAAGAAGGCGATCGGCTTTGCCGAGGTGCCGCTGGACAAGGCGACCGAATATGGCGCCGAGGATGCGGATGTGACGCTGCGGCTCTGGGAGATCCTGCGCTTGCGGATGGTGCCGGAGCGGGCGACGCGGGTCTACCAGATGGTCGACCGGCCGCTGGTGCCGGTGATTGCCGGGATGGAAGCAAGCGGCGTGCTGGTGGACCGCGAGGAGCTGTCGCGGCTCTCCGCCACCTTTGCCGAGGAGATGGCCAAGCTGGAACTGCAGATCCACGAACTGGCAGGAGAGAGTTTCTCGATCGGCAGCCCCAAGCAGCTCGGTGAAATCCTGTTCGGCAAGCTTGGCCTGAAGGGTGGCAAGAAGGGCAAGTCGGGGCAATATTCGACCGATGTCACGGTGCTCGAGCGGCTGGCCGGCGACGGCGAACCGATTGCCCAGAAGATCGTCGACTGGCGGCAGCTGTCGAAGCTGAAATCCACCTATACCGATGCGCTGCAGGAGCAGATCAACGCGAAGACCGGACGGGTCCACACCTCTTACAGTCTGAGCGGCGCGCAGACCGGACGCCTGTCCTCGACCGAGCCCAATTTGCAGAATATTCCGATCCGCACCGAAATCGGGCGGCAGATTCGGCAGGCTTTTGTCGCGGCGCCCGGCAATGTCATCCTGGCCGCCGACTATAGCCAGATCGAGCTCCGGCTGGCGGCGCATATTGCCGATGTGGCGACGCTGAAAGAGGCCTTTGCCGCCGGCGAGGATATTCACAATCGCACCGCGCGGGAACTGTTTGGCAGCGAGGAGCGCGACGCCCGTGCCCGTGCCAAGACGATCAACTTCGCCATTCTCTACGGCATTTCGCGCTGGGGTCTGGCCAAGCGGCTGGAGGTCGATGCCGACGAGGCGCAGGCGATGATCGATACCTATTTCGAGCGCTTCCCGGGGATCAACCACTATATCTCGACGACGCTGCAGTCGGTGCGCGAGACCGGTTATACGGAAACCCTGTTCGGCCGGAAGACCTGGTTCGAACGGGTCAAGTCGCCCAACCAGGCGGAGCGGCAGGGCAGTGAGCGGGCCGCGATCAACGCGCCGATCCAGGGAACGTGCGCTGATATCATCAAACGGGCGATGGCCCGCATGGGACCGGCTCTGGCCGAGGCCGGGCTGGGCGATGTCCGGATGCTGATGCAGGTGCACGACGAACTGGTGTTCGAGGTGCCCGAGGGCGATGTCGAGGCGGCGAGCGCGGTGATCCGCAGCGTGATGTCCGGCGCGGCGGAACCGGCTCTGAAACTATCGGTGCCGCTGGATGTGGATATCGGGACGGGCAAGAATTGGGACGAAGCGCATTGAGCTGAGCGCGGTTCGGTTCGTCAGGTCTTGATCCAGAAGCGGATGAAAAAGCCGACCGCGCTGATCACCAGCACGCCCATCGCCCAATAGGCCAGCATCCAGGCCAGACGCCTGGGTAAAGGCGCGCTGTCCGCAGATTTGCCATCGGATGAGAGCGGATCAAAGGCCATCAGTGATAGCCATCCGATCCGACCTTGCCGCGGAACACCCAATAGGACCAGGCGGTATAGGCGAGGATGATCGGCACCATGATCACGGCGCCGACCAGCATGAACAGCTGGCTTTCATAAGGCGCGGCGGCTTCCCAGATTGTCACGCGCCCGGGGATGACATCGGGCCACATCGATACCGCGAGACCGACCAGACTGAGGCCGAAGAGGCCAAGGGCATAGAAAAAGGGAGTGGCCTCCTGCTTTTTCGAGAGGCTGCGGAAGAACAGGACCGAGAGGATCAGCGTGGCAAGCGGAATCTGGGCGGTGGCGAGGACACCGGGATAGGCGAGCCAGCGGGTATAATATTCGGCCTCGAGGAAAGGTGTCGCAATGCTGACGATGGCGATGGCGATTAGCAGCAGGATGCCCAGGCGACCGGCATAGCTGTAGCACTGGCGTTGCAACGGACCTTCGGTTTTCCAGATCAGCCAGCAGCAGCCGAGCAATGCATAGCCGACCAAAAGCGCGAAGCCGGTGAGCAGGCTGAACGGTGTGAGCCATTCCCACCAGCCGCCGGCATAGGCGCGGCCCTCGACCGTGATCCCCTGCAGCAGGGCACCCAGAGTGATGCCCTGGGCAAAGGTTGCGACTACCGAACCGACGGTAAAGGCCAGATCCCAGCGAGCGCGGTGAGACGGGTCACGCCAGCGGAACTCGAAGGCGACGCCGCGCAGCACCAGTCCCAGCAGCATCGCGATCAGCGGCGCGTAGAGCGCCGGCAGGATGATCGCATAGGCGAGCGGGAAAGCGGCGAGCAGGCCGCCGCCGCCGAGCACCAGCCAGGTTTCATTGCCGTCCCAGACCGGCGCGATGCTGTTCATCGCGGTATCCCGATCGGGACCGACCTTGAAATTGGGAAACAATATGCCGATGCCGAGATCGAAGCCGTCCATGATCACATAGACGACGACGGCAAAGGCGATGATGCCGGCCCAGATGACGGTCAAGTCGATGCCGTTCATGACGCTGCTCCCTCCTCATGATCGCCCTCGAGCACTGCCGCCGCCGGGGTGATGCCGGCCGAGCGGATCGGGGCATCCTCGGGCGTCGGTTCGTGCGCTTCGGGCGTTTTGGCGGCCAGCTTGAACAGATAGACGATGCCGGCACCGAAGACGACGAAATAGACCAGCACGAAGGCCAGCAGCGAGGCGGCAACCGCGGGGGCGTCGAGCGGCGCGGCGCTCTCGCTGGTGCGCAGCAGGCCGTAGACGGTAAACGGCTGGCGTCCGACCTCGGTTGTCACCCAGCCGGCCAGCACGGCGATAAAGCCGGATGGTCCCATCACCAGCGCGGCGCGGTGCAGCCAGGGCCAGTCGTAGAGTTTCCTGCGCGATCGGGCGAACAGGCTCCACAGGCCGAGGCCGAGCATGGCGAAGCCGAGGCCGACCATGATCCGGAAGGACCAGAAGACAATGCCGACCGGGGGTTCGTCGCGGTCCGGAATGGTATCCAGTCCGGCGAGCGGGGCATTGAGATCATGCTTGAGGATGAGCGATGAGGCTTTGGGTATCTCTATCGCATAGTCGACGCGCTTTTCCTTGCTGTTGGGAATGCCGAACAGGATCAGCGGCGCGCCATCGGGGTGGCTCTGATAATGGCCTTCCATCGCCATCACCTTGGCCGGCTGATGCTCGAGCGTGTTGAGGCCGTGCAGATCGCCCATGAAGATCTGCGCCGGAGCGACCAGCGCCGCCATCCACATCGCCATCGAGAACATCTTGCGCGCGCCGGGGTTGGTCCGGTCCTTCAGCAGATGCCAGGCACCGACGGCGCCGACGGCAAAGGCGGTGGTCAGATAGGCGGCCAGCACCGTGTGAACCAGACGATAGGGGAAGCTGGGGTTCCAGACGATGTCCCACCAGCCGGTCGCCGGGACAAATTGCCCGACATCGTTGATCGCATAGCCGACCGGCGTCTGCATCCAGCTGTTGACCGACAGGATCCAGAAGGCGGAGATGAAGGTGCCGACGGCCACCGCCAGCGTTGCGACAAAATGCAGCTTGCGGCCGACCTTGTTGATGCCGAACAGCATCACGCCGAGAAAACCGGCTTCGAGGAAAAAGGCGGTGAGCACTTCATAGGCCATCAACGGGCCGATGACCGGCCCGGCCTTGTCGGAGAAGACCGACCAGTTGGTGCCGAACTGGTAGGACATGACGATGCCGGACACGACGCCCATGGCAAAGACCACGGCAAAAATCTTGAGCCAGTAGCGGTAGAGGTTGGCGTAGACGCCCTTGTCGGTTTTCAGCCACAGCCCTTCGAGCACCGCGAGATAGCTGGCGATGCCGATGGTGAAGGCGGGAAACAGGAAGTGGAAGCTGACGGTGAAGGCAAATTGTATCCGCGCGAGATTGATTGCGAGATCGTTTTCCATCATATCATGCCTCTGGCCATCCACTTGTCAGGGTCGGTGTCGGCTTCATCCTCGGCATCCGCAATTGCAATTAACGCCGAATAGGCTGCATTTTGCGAAAGGAAGACTTGGCCAGACAGCTGCTCGAGAAAATGCGAGCGTTTCAGCCGGTCCATGACCGGTCCCTTCACTTCGGAAAGGTGCAGCGAAATGCCGCTATCTTCGAGCCGGTGGTTGATCGCCTCGATGCTTTCCAGTGCGGAGGCATCGATAGCATTGACCGCCGAGCACATCAATATGACGTGGCGGACGGTCTTCTGTTCGGCGACCTGTTCGAGAATGAACTCCTCCAGCCAGCGGGCGTTGAGATAGGTCAGGCTTTCATCGATGCGGATGGTCAGCAGGCGCGGATCGGTGAATACCTTGTGGCGGTCGACATTGCGGAAATGCTCGGTTTCGGGGACCCGCCCGACGATCGCCGCGTGGGGACGGGAACTGCGCCACAGGAAAAGGGCGAGGCTGAGGCCGACGCCGGCGATCACGCCCGGCTCGACACCGGCGAGCAGGGTGACGCCAATGGTGGCGGCCATCGCGGAAAAGTCCATTTTCGAATAGCGCCAGATCGTTTGTGGCGTCTTGAGATCGACCAGGCTGAGCACGGCGACGATGATGGTCGCGGCCAGGGTGGCGATCGGCAATGAAGCGAGCAGGGGGGTCAGAAACAGCGCCGCCAAGGCGATGCCGACGGCAGTGAAGGCGCCGGCGGCCGGGGTTTCGGCACCGGCATCGAAATTGACAACCGAGCGGGCGAAACCGCCGGTGACCGGATAGCCGCCGGAAAAGGCTGCCGATATATTGGCGGCGCCGAGACCGATCAGTTCCTGGTCCGGGTCGATCCGCTGCCGCCTTTTGGCCGCCAGTGTCTGGCCGACCGAAACGGATTCGACAAAGCCGATGATGCTCAGCAGCATCGCCGGGACGGCCAGCCGTTGCCACAGTTCGAGATCGACCAGCGGCACGGAAAAGGGGGGCAGGCTTTGCGGGATATCGCCGACGACCTTGACACCCTGGGCTTCCAGCCCCAGCAGAATCGTTGCTATCGTCGAAACGGCAACGGCGGCGATCGGCCCGGCCTTGGCCAGCAGTTCGGCGGGCCGGGCGGGAAGCCCCATGCGCATCAGCAAGGGCTTCAGTCCCTTGCGCACCCAGAAGAGAAAGGCGGTCGCGGAGACGCCGATGATCAGCGTCGGGATATTGGTGGTGCCGATCGTTGCGGCGATGCTGGAGACCAGTTCGGGCATGGCCGCTCCGCTCGCCTTGATGCCGAAGATCGACTTCAGCTGGCTGGTAGCGATAATGATACCGCTGGCGGTGATAAAGCCCGAGACCACCGGATGGGACAGCAGATTGGCGAGAAAACCCAGTTTGAAAATGCCGAGAAGCAGAAGAAACAGGCCGGAGAGCAGGGCGAGGACCAGTGCGGCGGCGATAAAGTCTGCGCTGCCGGGTGGCGCAATGGCGCTGGCTGCGGTCAGCGTCATCAGCGAGACCACCGCCACCGGTCCGACCGCCAGCGTCCGGCTGGTGCCGAACAGCGCATAGGCGATCAGCGGCAGGATCGATGCATAGAGACCGATCTCCGGCGGCAGGCCGGCGAGCATGGCATAGGCGAGGCTCTGCGGGATCAGCATGATCGTCACGATGATCGCCGCGACGCCGTCATTGGTCAGGGTCGTGCTGTTATAGCGGCTTCCCCAATCGAGGATTGGCAAATAGCGGGAAATTTTCATGCGCTATCTAATCCGCGCCAATGCGGTGCGGCTTGACCATCCATTCGCGCCCCTTGAGCATGCCGTGCCAGTAGACCGGCGGCAGGATCGTGTCCTTGAGCAACCATGACAGGCGTGATGGCCGCGTGCCATCGATCAGCCAGTTGGGGAAGCTGGGCAGCAATTTGCCGCCATAGCCGAATTCGGCGAGTACGACCTTGCCGCGCTCGACGGTCAGCGGGCAGCTGCCATAGCCGTCATAGTCGGCGACCGGCGCCTTGCCTTCGAGAGCAGCGAGGGCGTTCACGGCGACGATCGGCGCCTGTTTGCGGACCGCTGCCATCGTCTTTGCATTGGGCGCGCTGCAGGCGTCGCCGAGCGCGAAGATATTGGCATATTTCGGGTGGCGCAGGGTCGCTGGGTCGACATCGACGAAGCCGCTTTCGGCCGCCAGCGGACTGGAACGGATGAAGTCGGGAGCCAGTTGCGGCGGAACGACATGGATCATGTCGAACGGCACTTCGACCCGCTTCATCTCCTCGCCCTGCTTCTGCTGGAAGGTGGCAATTCTGGCCGGACCATCGACCGCGACCAGCGTGGATTGCATGTGCAGATGGGCATTATAGCGCTCGACATATTCCATCAGCGCCGGGACATATTCCTTGACCCCGAACAATGCCGGGCCGCTGTTGTGAAACTGTACATCGATATTGTCGAGGACGCCGGCTCTTTCCCACTTGCTGCAGGACAGATACATCGCCTTTTGCGGCGCGCCGGCGCATTTGATCGGCATTGGTGGCTGGGTGAACAGGGCGGTGCCGCCGGTCAGGTGCTTGACCAGGCGATAGGTATAAGGAGCAAGGTCGAAGCGGTAGTTGGAGGTGACGCCGTTTTTGCCCAGTGTTTCGGGCAGGCCGTCGATCGCGGCCCAGTCGAGCTTTATCCCAGGGCAGACGATCAGCACGTCATAGTGAATTTCCTGCCCGTCGGCCGTGGTGACAGCGTTATTCTCCGGATCAAAGGTAGCGGCTGCAGACTTGATCCACTGCGCCCGGGAAGGGATCAGGTCCTTTTCCTTGCGATGAGTGAATTCGGCGGAAAAGGCACCGCCCCCGACCATCGTCCAGCCGGGCTGGTAATAATGGTCGTCGGCCGGGTCGATAATCGCGAGCGAGATTTTCCCGTTGCGTTTCAGCATGCTGGCAGCGGTGGCGATACCGGCGGATCCACCCCCGACGATGACGACATCGAACCGGCTGGTCCCGGCGGACGGTTTCTTTCCGCAAGCGGCCTGTGCCATTTGCGTCAATTTGGTCGAGCGCGCGCCCGACCGGCAATAGGCAAGGACCGGAGAAGGCAGTTCGGCCAGAGCCGCCCTCATTTTTTCGCCGTCCTCGTCCGTGATGGCACCGGGTATTGCGGGAATATAGGCGAATTGCAGCCCTGCCTGTTCCGCGGCCTTGGCGACAGCAGCGGAACGCGGATGGTCGCCGTCTTCCTCATCCGGCCGGTTGCAGATGATCGATTTATAGCCGGCTTTTGCCAGAGCCGTGACATCGTCGAGTTCCAGTTGCGGTGATACGCTGACTGCATCGTTCACTCTGGTGATCTTTGGCTTGCTTGTCATTGGACATCCTTCCCGCTGTTTTTTTTAACTTGTCACGCGATGGGCGATCATGCCGACCAGCAACGCGCCAACAAAGGCCAGCGCGGGCAGCGGATTGAGCGCCAGATTGGCGAGGCCAGGCCCCGGACAGAGGCCGCTTATACCCCAGCCAGCACCGAACAGCACGGCACCGATTGTGAGCTTGCGGTCGATCAGCGATGTGCCGGGCAGCGAGAAATGGGCATCGGCAAAGGGCTGGTCGAGCCGCCGCTGAATGATCCAGGCCAGCGCCATGGGGATCATCGCTCCGCCCATCACAAAGGCAAGCGTCGGGTCCCACTGGCCAAACAGATCAAGAAAACCCTGGACGCGGGCGGGGTCGGCCATGCCGGAAAAGGCAAGGCCCGAGCCGAACAGCGCGCCGGCGACAAGGGCGACCAGAAGCTGCTTCACAAGAGGCCCCCTGCGCGCATCAGCGCGACGGTGGCAAAGCCGCTGGCCATGAAGATCGCCGTGGCGACCAGCGAGCGGGGCGACAGGCGTGACATACCGCAGACGCCGTGACCGCTGGTGCAGCCCGAACCAAGGCGGGTGCCGTAGCCGACCAGCAGGCCGCCGATCAGCAGGGGAAGGATGGAGGGGGGAAAGCGAGTCACGATCCCTCCGGTGATCCAAGACAGGATGAAGGCGCCCACTGGCAAGCCGATGACAAAGGCCGCTGCGATGCCGCGCGGCGCGCCGCTGTCGGCAATGCCGGTGGCACGCGCGGCCAGTCCGCTGACGCCCGCGATACGGCCCAGACCGAGCAGCATCAGGGCAGCGGCCACGCCGATCATCAGTCCGCCAAGCAGGCCTTCAACCGGCATCGCATGGGGAAAAGCAGCGAGCATCAGACGCCGTTCAGCGGTACTTTGAGATAGCGCACCCCATTGTCTTCCGCCGGTGGCAGATGGCCGGCGCGCATATTGACTTGGACCGATGGCAGGATCAGCCGCGGCATGTCTAACGTCTTGTCGCGTTCCGTCCGCATTTTGACGAATTCGTCCTCGGTGACGCCGTCATGGGCATGAATATTATGCTTGCGCTCTTCCGCAACGGTGGTTTCCCAGACATATTCGGTCCGGCCTTCCGGCAGATAGTCGTGGCACATGAACAGGCGGGTGGTTTCGGGCAGCGACAGGATGCGCCGCATCGACCGGTAGAGCTTGCGTGCGTCGCCGCCCGGGAAGTCCGCTCTCGCCGTGCCATAGTCGGGCATGAACATGGTATCGCCGACAAAGACCGCATCGCCCACGACATAGGCGATACACGCTGGCGTGTGACCGGGGACGTGCATCACGGTCACATCGATGTTGCCGATCTTGAACGTATCGCCATCGGCGAACAGATGGTCAAAGTCCGATCCGTCGCGCTGGAATTCGGTGCCGGCGTTGAACAATTTGCCGAATACGTTCTGGACCGTCACGATATGCTCGCCGATCGCGATCTTGCCGCCCAGTTTTTCCTGCAGATAGGGGGCAGCGGACAGGTGGTCGGCATGCGCATGAGTCTCGAGCAGCCATTCGACCTTCAGGTCCTGCTCCTTCACATAGGCGATCACCTCGTCGGCGGAATCAAAGGAGGTCCGGCCGGAGGCGGGGTCGAAGTCAAAGACGCTGTCGATGATCGCCGCGCATCTGGTCGCCGGGTCGTGGACCACATAGGTCACCGTATAGGTTGCCGGGTCGAAAAATGACTGGATTACCGGGATGCTTTTCTGCGCCCGGGTGATCTGTTCCGTTGCATGAATCAGGGCCGAATCGGTCATGGTAAATTCCTCATATTCATATTTACATAAATCATGTAATACACTATATGTGTTGCGTCAATATGTAGGCGCTGGCAATTCGCTGGCGAGGATAGATTAATGATAGATGCGTTGCAGAAAAAGTCCGGTTCATTGCGTATTGGTGACGTCGCGCCCGATTTCGAGGCGCGCACCACGCACGGCCCGGTCCGGTTGTCCGACTATCGCGGCCGTTGGCTGATCTTCTTTTCCCATCCGGCCGATTTTACACCGGTCTGCACAACAGAATTTGTTGCTCTGGCCCGCCATCGGGACAGGTTCGAAGCGATGGACTGCGCGCTGCTCGGCCTGTCGGTCGACAGCCTATATGCCCATTTCGCCTGGGTCCGGGCGATTGAAGAGCAGTTTGATGTCGCCATATCTTTTCCGATCGTCGAGGACCCGAGCATGGCCGTCGGATATGCCTTTGGCATGATCGACGAAAATGCGGACGATTCCGCCGCGATGCGGACCAGCTATTTTATCGACCCTGCAGGCGTCATCCGGGCCACCACGTGCTATCCGCACAATGTCGGCCGATCAGTCGACGAGATGATCCGCATGCTGGCGGCGCTGCAACTGACCGACAAGAAGGATGTGCTGACTCCCGAAGGCTGGCAGCCCGGGGACGATGTGCTGGCAATACCGTCGCTGTCGGACCAGGCGGGCCGCCAGGCAGACGACTGGTTTTGCCATCGGGTGAAAAATCCGTGACGGCCATTTTTGAAAGCCGCGAGCGTGCCGACGCTGCGACCGAAAAGCTCAAGGTCTACGCGCAGCCCCAGCGGCTGATGATCCTGTCCTATCTCTTGCGCGGCGAAAGCAGGGTCAGCGATATCGACCGGGCGACCGGGGTCGGCCAGCCGGCGCTCAGCCAGCAACTGGCGGCGCTGAGGCAGGCGGATGTCGTGAAAACCCGGCGGGAGGGGAAGCAGATTTGCTATGATCTGGCCGATGAATCCGTTCGACTCTGCGTCCGGACGATGGAGGCTCTGCTCGCGGACCAGCCCGATCCGCAACAGGTGATGGAGGCCGCTACGGTAGCCGATACCGCGGTCAAAAAACCGGTGACCGGGACCGGAACAGCGGGTTTCGCTAAAATTTTGTAGGACAGGGAAATACTCCATGAAGAATGACGAGGTCAGTCACGACGCGCAGCCCGAAGCGCTGAAACAGGAAGACTGGGCGGGCGAAATGGGCCAGAAATGGCTGGCGAGCCTGTCGATGTTCGAGGAGATGATCGCCCCGATCGGCGAGGCCTTGCTCAGCCGCGCTACCTATCAGAAGGGCGAGACGGTGATTGATCTAGGCTGCGGGGGCGGCGCCACCACAGTGGCGATTGCGCAGAGCGTCGCGCCAACCGGCAAGGTGATCGGCGTTGATATCTCGCCCGACTTGGTCGCCGCCGCGCGGGAGCGGGCGGCAAAGAGAGGCGCCACGAATATCTCCTTCACCTGCGCGGACGCCGCGACCGTCGCGTTGGCCGATGCTCCTTATGACCGGCTTTTCTCGCGCTTCGGCAGCATGTTCTTTGAGGAGCCCATCCGAGCCTTTGCTCATCTGCACGGCCTGCTCCGCAAGGGTGGCCGCATCGACCTTGCGGTATGGGGGCCGCCGCGCGACAACCAGTGGATCATGGAAATGATGGGCGTGGTCAGAAACCATATTGACGTGCCGCCGGCGGTGCCGCGCGTGCCGGGTCCCTTCGCCTTCGAGGATCTCGCTTATCTCGGCGAGATCATGGACAGCAGTGGTTTCTCGGATATGGATGTGGTCGCCTATGATGGTCTGCAACCCGTAGGGGGGAGAGGTGCAACGCCGGAACAGGCGGTTGCCTTTGCCTTTGCCTCGATGGCCGTCGGTCGTTTGCTGAACGACAAGAGCGACGCGATCAGGGAAGCCGCCAGCCGGGACCTGAAGAAGGTCTTTGCCCGGCACCATATCGAGGGCGAGGGGGTGATGATGCAGGGCAAGGCCTGGCTGGTCTCGGCGATCGCCTGAAGCCGGTCCACCCGGTCTACAGATCGGGGAGCAACTGTTCCCTTTCGCACCAGTGGCGCAAATCGGGGCTGTTTGCCCGCTCGATCAAGCGGGCTGCATCCGAGATGCCGAAATGCCCGGCCCTGTCATAATCGTCCAGCTCATCCCAGCTGACCGGAGCCGCGACGGGTGCGCCGCTTCTGGCGCGTGCCGAATAGGGGATTACCGAGGTCGCGCCGCGCTGGTTGCGGAGCCAGTCGATGAATATTTTGCCCTTGCGCTTTTCCTTGGACATTGTGGCGGTGTAGCGGTCCGGCTGCGACTGCGCGAGGGCAGTGGAAAAGCGGCGGGCGAAATCCTTCACTTCCGGCCATTGCGCCTTCGGTTCGAGCGGCACGATGACATGCACGCCCTTGCCGCCGGACAGCATCGCGAAGCTTGCCAGACCGAGATCGGCGAGTGTCTGGTGAATGTCCTTTGCAGCCTTTTTGACGTCGCCGAAATCCAGCCCTTCATCCGGGTCGAGATCAAGGACCATCCGGTCCGGCTGTTCGAGCGTTTCAATCCGCGATCCCCAGCCGTGAAATTCGATCGTCCCCATCTGGACGCAGGCCAGCAGCCCGGCGCTGTTTTCAATATAGAGATAATCCTCGACGCCGCCGTCCTTTTCGGTGATCGGCACCGCCTTCACATGTTCGCCAAAACTGCCTGCGTCATGTTTCTGGAAAAAACATTGTTTGGCCCGCCCCCGGGGACAGCGCACAAGGCTGACCGGGCGGCGCGCGGCCCAGGGCAGCATCAGCGCACCGATGGCCTCGTAATAATCGGCAAGGTCGCCCTTGGTTGCTTTTGCGTCGGGGAATATGACGCGGTCGCGACTGGAAATCTTGATTATCGGCTCTGCTTTTGGTGCCGGGGGAGATGCGGGAGTTTCCGGCCTGACCTTGCTGGCGTCCTTGTCCTCGCGCAATCCCAGAAAGCTGCCGTGTCGTACCCGCCCGTCCCCGGTAAATTCGGCAAAGGCGATTTCAGCGACCAGTTTTGGCGTCATCCAGTTCGCATCCCGGCTCTCCGTCTTTGGAACCGCGGCCGGCGGGGTCTTGCGCGCCAAGGGTTTCATCCGGGTGGCCAGCTCTTCCATGACGTCGTCCGTAAAGCCGGTTCCGACGCGCCCCTTGTAAACAAGCTGGTCCTTCTCGTGCTGGGCAAGCAACAGCGATGCAAACGGGCGCCCCTTCTTGTCTGACTTGCGCCAGCCGATGATGACAAACTCCTGCCGCCGCGTGCATTTGATCTTTCGCCAGTCCCTAGTGCGCCGGCCGCGATAGGGTGCGTCGGCCCGCTTCGAGATAATGCCCTCCTGTCCCGCCTTGCACATGGCATCCAGAAGTTTTTCGCCCGCACCGATCAGATGATCCGAGAAGCGAATCCGGTCATTGCCTCCCGCCAGGACAGCGCTCAGCCGCTCCTTGCGCTCGATATTGGTGAGCTGCGTCAGATTCTCGCCGTTCCGCTCCAGCAGGTCGAATGCAAATAATATCAGCCCGTCCGCCCCGTCCTTTAGCGCCTGTTGCAATCGGGAAAAATCGGGATTGCCCTTTTCGTCCAGCGCGACAATCTCTCCGTCGATCAGCGCCGATCCGGTAATCAGGCTAGTCGCGGCTGTGGCAATTTCGCCGAATTTTCCGGTCCAGTCCTTGCCGGATCGGGTGTAAATGCGCGCCTCCTCGCCGGCCACCGCCAGCAGACAGCGATAGCCGTCATATTTTATCTCGTGCAGCCAGTTGTTGCCGGTCGGGACCTCGTCCACCAGCGTCGCGAGCTGCGGCTTGCGGAATTTCGGCAGCACGCGATGGGGCGTCTTCTTGTCCAGAGCAGCCGCTTTGGCGGGGCGAGTCTTGTTTTCGGACCCTTGCCGCAACATCCGTCCGGCAACCGGGTCCGGCTTGTCCTGGAGCGACGCTTCTCCTGTCTCGTCGGCTGCTATCTCGGCCATATTGCGCCCGGTCTCGATGCTGGTCAGTTCGCGGGCCACCAGATCATCGCTGCCGCCGGCATATGGATCATCGATCTTGCGCAGCAGCCAGTTTTCCCGCTTCTCTCCGGACTTTTTGCGCATCCGAACGAGCAGCCATTCGCCCTTCATCCGGATGCCATCGAGGATGAAATGCAGATGGCCTTTTTCGAGATCGTCGGCGCTTTTGCCCTTTATCGGTGCCCAGCTGCCCTTGTCCCACAGCATCACCGTGCCGCCGCCATATTCTCCCTTGGGGATAGTGCCTTCAAAATCGGCATAGGACAGGGGATGATCCTCGGTCCGCACCGCCAGCCTCTTGTCATCCGGATTGAGGCTTGGCCCCTTGGTCACCGCCCAGCTTTTGAGAACACCGTCGAGCTCCAGCCGGAAATCATAGTGCAGTCGGCTGGCAGCGTGCTTTTGCACGATGAATCGGTTCGCTGTCCCGGTTTCCACCTTACCTGCCGGTTCGCGCGTCTTCTGAAAGTCGCGTTTGAGATTATAGTCGGCAAGGGGGTCGGATTTCTGTGGCATGGCTATCCGGCTTTGCTGGATTTGCCTTTTGAGGAGGATTTCTTCTTCGAACCGCTGTCGGATTCGACCGATTTTTTCAGTGCTGCCATCAGATCGATGACATTGCCGCCAGGCGCGGCGCCCTCATCGACATCCTCCAGGATTTTCTCGCCGCCCGACTTGCGTTTTGCGGCAATCAGTTCTTTCAGCGCATCGACATAACGGTCGTGATATTCTTCGGGCTCAAAAGGGGCCGCCTTGTCGTCGATCAGCTTTTCGGCAAGGCTGAGCAATTCCTTGTCCGGTTTGATATCGTCAATCTCGTCGAAATAGCCCTGCGCTTTTCTGACCTCGTCGGCATAGCGCAGCGTCTCCAGGATCATGCCATTGCCGCATGGTTTCAGGCTGACGACATGTTCCTGCCCGCGGACGGCAAGCTGGCCGACCCCGACTTTTTTGGTTTTCCTCAGCGCCTCGCGCAGCACGACATAGGCTTCCTCGGCAAGATCATCTGCAGGCACAACATAATAGGGCTTTTCGTAATAGAGAACGTCAATGTCGGAAGAATCGACAAATTGAGTCAGCACCAGCGTCTTCCTGCTCTCGAGCTTGACCGCGTCGATTTCGTCCTGATCAAGCAGGACGTAGCTGTCCTTCTCATATTCAAAGCCCTTTATGATATCGTCCCGGTCAATGGGGCCGATGCCCGGCACGACCTTTTCATATTTGATCCTTTTGCCCGAGGGTTCGTGGATCTGACGGAAGGATATTTGCGCACCACTTTTGGTGGCAGGATAGACCTCCACGGGAATCGAGACCAGGGCGATCCTGATCTGCCCTTTCCAGTAAGCTCGTGCGGCCATCAGCCGGCTTCCGGGACAAGGGCGGTCGTGCCACAGGCCTTGCCCATGCCCGCGATGCGGCTAGCGAGGTGATCATAAGCCAAGGGCACGCATTGCTCACCGCCTCCTGAGCTTCGATCGTGAATCGTATCGGACATCATCTTTTCCCTGGAACATGTTCTCGAACAACGCCCGGTTGCGATCCGGGTTCCGATCAGGAAATGATTTCACTGTCTGGCAACCCCCGGGTGCTGCCGACGTTTAGAAGGATGAGAGGAGCAAGATCATGCGTTCGGAACAGAGGAAATCTGAGGCAGAGCAATTGCCGGGGCAGTTGCCTCATACCAACGGTGGTCCCCGTGTCGGCCATTAGCGCCGGCGCGCCGGCGCTGACCGGGGAGATCCGCTTCTGGTGGCCAAATGGCCAGACCGGGGTCCTGAGCGCCTGGCTCGAGGAAAAAGGGGTCACGCTTTCTGCGGCCTGCGAACGGACCGATATCTATATCCCTACCGGCAGCAGCGCGGTCAATCTGAAGAAGCGGGGCGGAGAGCAATGGGAACTGAAAACGCTGGTCCGGGAGGTGCCGCTTGTCGTCGCTTTCGCCGGCCGGCAAGAGTGCGAACTCTGGGTGAAGCATGAAGTCTCCGCTTTGCCGGTTTCCGACGACAGGCAACTGAAAGTGAACAAGACGCGCTGGCTGGCCTGTCTGGATCCACGCGGTGAAATGACGACCGGTGAGCAGCTAGCTGCGGGCTGTCAGGTGGAGCTGAGCGAAGTGCGGCCGGAAGGGGCAGAGCGGACCTGGACCAGTTTCTGCCTGGAGGCCTTTGGCGATACAGACGGGCTGGCCGAGTGCCTGCAGGCGGTGATCGCAAGACTGGGCGACCTGCCCTGTGCGAACGAGCGACCGCTGATCGCCAGCTATGCCGAGTGGCTGTCCGGGCAAGACTATTTTGATCGCGCGTAGAAGGGCAGGCTGGTTCCGGTTCGACAGCGGTTGCATCGGGTCATTGCTCGTGCTCCCGGCCGCGAACCACCCGTTCGCCCTTGTGCGGTCCTGATGTTTCGGTGACCACGGTGCATTGCCCTTCGGGTTGATGGTCGGTGCTGAAAAATATGATCACCCAGTCGGTGGTCCGATCCAGCTGATGGGCGCGGGCGGTGTTGGAATAGAGTGCGGTAAAATGCCAAGGCCCTCTTTCGTTATGCAGAATCGGCAGCCAGGCCTTGCCGTGAGGATTGAACCGCTTTGGTGCAATCCTGGGCAGCTCCCCCGCTCGCGCCCGCTTCCGATATTCCCGGTCGACATCGAGCAGGATGGCGACGGGTGGAACGGCATCGGCGGTGCGGGTCGATCTGGTGCCTCGGAGGGAGAGCAAGCCCGCCAGGCCATTGCGGATAATCGAGAGCCGGCGCTCACCGATGCCCGGCACTTTTTCAAGTCGGCCATCGTAGGCCGCCATTTCCAGTCCTTCCAGCGTGTCGACGTGGAGATGCTCGTGAATCCGCTGTGCCAGTGCCGGTCCGATGCCGGGAATGGCAAGAAAGCTTGCTTCGGGCTCCAGGCTGCCGCGCAGCCGGTCGAGCTGTGACCATCGGCCGGTCGATAACAGTTCAAGAATGGCCGCTGCAATCGCTGTTCCGATATTGGGTAGCGCCTCCAGTGCTTCCCTCCCTTGTCCGGCAATGGCTGCAATATCCTCGGGGAGTGATTCCACCATATTCGCTGCCTTTGAATAGGCCAGACTGCGAAACGGGCTGGCATTCTGAAGTTTCAGCAAGCCTGCCGCTTCGCGCAATGCCGAAGCGATCGCCGAATTGGCCGCGGGCAGTGAGTTTTGCGATCGGTTTGGTTGCATAGCGGTCATCTTCTGCAATGCCTGCGACAAATTTGACGGTGCGTCCGGCAAGCGGATTTCTCGATTATCCGACTATCGCGCCAGACAGCAGACGGTTTCTGCATGCCGATGGCTGTTTATTCGGTGGTGACACCGTCGAAATGCTCGTGCGACGCCTCTGCATCAGCCTTGGTCTTGTGGACAGTAGCGTCCACATGCTCGGGCGGTCCATAAATCGTATAGAGACGTAGCGGCTCTTTGCCCGTGCAGACCACATTATGCCGCGCACCTTGTGGGACAATGATACCGTCATCTGCCTTCACCTCTGTGCAGCGACCATCAATCCAGACCTCTCCCGTTCCCTTTTCGATGCGGAAGAACTGATCCCTGTCTTCATGGACCTCTTCGCCGATCTCCGATCCCGGAGCGATTGCCATCAGCACCAGCTGCAAATTATGTCCTGTGTACAAGACCCGGCGAAAATCTTCATTTTCCTCGGTCAGTCCTTCAATATTGGCAATGAATCCTTTCATGGTCGAAACCTTTCCATCTATATTCAGGGGCGTTCAATCGTCGGTTCGAGTTCATTGATGACCTGCCGCGCGTCAAAGGCACGGTGGTTGTTCTGCGGGACCGGACCATGGAACATTTCGATTTCGGCATGGGCTTCGAACTTCTCGATGGTGCGCAGGTCGATCCTGTCCGCCCAGAATGGGCTGCCCCATTCCGGATGCCACCAGTACCAGCCCCCGCCAGGACGATAGTAGCGCCAGTGCGGTCGCCAATAACCATAGATATTGCCATAATAAGGCTCGTAGAAGGGATCGGGGGCAACATAGGTGCGCACATCGCGTTCGGTCAGCCGGTCATTGATCTCGAACCAGTCATAGCCTTTTTCGAGAGTCAGTTCGGCGGCCCGGTAGAGCAGATAGCCCTCGACCCGGTCACGCGATGTCAGGGTATTGCCGGCAAAATTCACCTGATAGCGATTGTCTCCGATCCAGGCTTCTGAATAGCCGCCCTGGATTTTCTGTCCCGCAATATTCGGTTGATAGGGCGTTGCCGTCATGCAGCTCGCGACGAGCGCTGTGCCACAGAGAATGATCAGCATCCGCCAAAGACAGGGAGATTTTCCCATCCCCTTCGATTTCTGATGCTGACTGGATTTTCGAGAGAATATTCCCGCTAAGCCAAGTACAAACATATTCATGACCTTTCGAACAGGCTGAGCTATCGATATCCTGCGAAAATAGGGCCCAAATCGATCGAAGAGTAATACGTAATCTTACCGATGACCCCGGCCGGAGATGTTGCGCACAAGAGCAAAGGCAGCGAAGGCCAGTGAGGAGAGTTGCAAATGTCCGATCCGTTGAAAATTATATGCCCGTCCTGTGATACCGCTAACCGCGTTCCCCGAAACAAACTCAAAGATCGGGGGAAATGCGGAAAATGCGGAAATTTCCTGTTCGCCGGAAAACCGGTGACGCTGACGGCTGCAAATTTCGACAAGCATGCCAGTACCAGTGACATTCCGTTGCTCGTCGATTTCTGGGCCAGCTGGTGCGGCCCGTGCCGGCAGATGGCTCCGGCCTTTGCGGCTGCGGCGGCGCAACTTGAACCCGATATCCGTCTTGGCAAGCTCGATACGGAAGCCGAGCAGGCGATTGCCGCGCGTTTTCAGGTTCGGTCGATTCCGTCGCTGATCCTGATATCCGGGGGACAAGAACTCGCCCGCACGGCCGGAGCCATGCCGACCGGCTCAATCGTGCAATGGGTGAAAGCTTCCCTTCCGGGCTAGCCCGCAAGGAGTGAGATCAGCCCATCACCGGCGGGCGCCTCCCGCTCCGCGACGCTCTGCCGGTACAGTTCGAGGACATCCTCCCGGTGGCACAATTCCGTGCCGGGGGTCATCACGGCGGCCGATCCGGCAGCGACGGCGAAGTGAAAGGCTTCGCCAATTTCTGTTCCTGACGCCAGGGCAAAGGTCATCGCGCCAACGAAGCTGTCGCCTGCCCCGACGGTGGAACGAACAATCGGGCGGGGAGCGGCGACGTCGAGCAGGGTTTGCGCATTGGCCAGCAGGGCTCCTGCGTCTCCCATCGAGACGACAATATGCTCGACCTTTCCCGCCTGCACCAGTCGCAACGCTTCCCGTCCGGCGGCAGCCCGATCCAGCGGACGGCCGACGAGCTGCTCCAGTTCGGTCAGATTGGGCTTGGCCAGATAGATGTCGCCAGCATCAAGCGCCGCTTTCAGCGCCGCGCCCGAGCTGTCCACAATGATGCGCGCGCCCTTGTCGGCGGCAATGCGGGCTAGCCGGGCATAGATATCGTCGGGGGCACCTTTTGGCAGACTGCCGCTGGCGACGAGATAATCAAATGACAAACGTCTCACTATGTCGAGAACCGTCTCGATTTCGTCCATGGTCACGGCGGCACTTTCGGGGACGAACCGATATTCCTGCCTCCGGGTCAATTCATGCACCGTATAGGAAATCCGGGTGGCCGCAGACGCGCCCACTCGATGCTGGGCGATCGGCAGCCGATCAAGGCTGTCCGACAGCAGCGCGCCGGTCGCGCCGCCGGCAAGATAGACCAGTTCGGGGCGCCCGCCGAGAGTGGCAATCACGCGTGCGACATTGACTCCACAGCCGCCTGGATGATGAATCTGGTGAAATGTTCTGATCTTGACAGTCGGTTTGACCTGTTCGGCATCACAGGACACATCAATCGCCGGATTGAGAGAAAGGCTCAGAATGGTCTGCATATATTGTTCCAGATCTGCCGGTCAAAAATCGTCCTCTGAATGATAGTATCTTTGATCATGCCGTGAAATAGGGCGTGGCACCTAGGTAAAATACCCTATCGTCGACGGATGGACCGCAACGGGGCCAGGTAATTATCAACCCTGTTTTCAACAATCATGAGCCGCTTTGATGCCCACTGTGCTATGATTGGACGGCTGGTTTCCATTTGTCTGATATCGAACAGTTTTTTCTGTGGTGTTGGCCTCGTGGAGGGTCAATATTATCGATATCGCTCCCAGAACGGGGTATCGGAGCGGCGAGGCGAACATTTTTCACTTCACCCAGGTCAAGTGGAAACGGATTTTGCCTTTATCGAATAGCTCCAACCTTCTGATTCAAACGATGTCGGACGAAAACCGGACCTTGTTATTGCCTGATATCAAGCGCGTCGAACTGGAGCGCAGAATGATATTGGTGGAGGCCAACACGCCGGTCACGACGATTTACTTTCCCGAGGGAGGAATCGCGTCGATCGTTGCGACCAACCAGAATGGCGAACAGACCGAAGTCGGCATTTTCGGCAGGGAAGGCTTTTCGGCTGCATCGCTGTTGCTGGGTAGCGAACAAATGCCGCATCGAACCTTCATGCAGATTGATGCGCCCACCGCCTTGTCGATCGGTGCAAGGCAATTGCGCAGGGCCGCCCAGAAGAGCAGGACGCTGCTTGATCTCTTGCTGCGCTATATCAACACATTTATGATCCAGATGGCCTGCAGCGTCGTGTCCAACGCTCATAACAGCATCGAGACCCGACTCGCACGCTGGCTGCTGATGTGCCATGATCGCACGGACGGCGATGATATCCACCTGACGCATGAGTTTATGGCGATGATGATCGCGGCGCAAAGGTCCGGAGTCACGCTGACCCTTCATATTCTGGAAGGCTATGGTGCCATCAAGGCGAGTCGCGGGAAAGTCACCATCACCGATCGTTTGCGATTGGAAAAGACGGCCGGGGACTCCTATGGCGAACCCGAAAAAATGTACCGGCAAACCATCGCTCCCTTTGGAAAGTAGGGCACCCGAAGCAGGGCCGGCTATATCCAGAATGTTTGGTAGCAAACAGTTTGTGGGTCCAACTTTATTTATTGGGCCGAATATTGTATAGATCCATCATGAAGAGTTGAGGTGTCTGACCGCTGACCCGCGACCCCCATGATGATGCTTCGGCTCTTCAAAAAAATTCGACCGATCGGACTATATAGAGAATTGGCAATGGTGGAGACGCAAGCCATCAGGGAAGCAATCTGATGACCAGCGGAAAGTTGGTCCATATTGTCGATGATGACATTGCTGTCCGCCATTCAACCGGTTTCATGCTTCGCCACGCCGGTTTTCAGGTCACAGAGTTTGAATCCGGTGCCGCTTTCCTGAAAACCGCTGAAAAATCTGATCGCGCCTGTGTCCTGCTCGACATGCGGATGGCGGAAATGGATGGTACGGCAGTGCAGCGCGAGATGATCGAAAAAGACATGGATATGCCGGTGATCATTCTTACGGGGCAGGGCGATATCGAAACGGTCGTGCAATCCATGCAGTTGGGCGCGGCCAATTTTCTGGAGAAACCCTATAAGAAAGAACTGCTTCTGGAAGCTCTGAAAGAAGCGTTCGCCTTTCTTGAAAACAAGGATTTGCGGTTCCTGGCCGCGGCACAAGCACGGGCTCGCCTGGCCGCTCTGTCGGGCCCGGAGCAGGACGTCCTGGAGGAGCTGATGAAGGGCTGCTGCAACAAGGCGATCGCCTTGAATCTTGGCATTTCGCTTCATTCGGTCGAGGTGTACCGGGCCAATTTGATGGAAAAGTTACGGGTAAAAGATATCGCACAGGCTCTTCGCATCGGATTTGCAGCATCCGTCGGCATTGTCCCGGTGCAGCCGGTGAAATAAAAGCGGCAGGCGGTTGCCGCCGACCGCCGACGAACATTCAGGCGAGGCGGACGATGACCTCCTTTTGGCTACCGTCCACGGGGAAGGTGATTTCCTGGCCCGTCTGTTCCTTGCCATCGACGACCAGTCCCCAGGGGCCATTCTGGAGGTCTTTTCGACGGTCCACGGTTATCTTCACAGAGCCCTTGGGTTGACGGTAGACTGCAGAAAAGCCGTCCCACTCGCTGGGTATCGAAGGATTGATGCAAAGCTTTCCGTCGCGCAGTTCGAGTCCCAATATCGCCTCGACCCCGAGTCGCCAGGTCCATGCTGCCGCACCCGTATACCAGGTCCATCCGCCGCGCCCGCCGTGGACTTTGCCACCGGCAATGTCGGCGGCAACGGCATAGGGTTCAACGCGGTATTTCTCGGCCTCCTCGGGATTCCCGACCCGCTTGACCGGATTGAGCATATCAAAAATCCGCATGGCCCGGTCGGGTTGGCCCGAGCGGGCAAAGGCGATGCCCAGCCAGGTCGCCGCATGGGAATATTGGCCGCCATTTTCCCGGATTCCGGGCGGATAAGCCCGGATATAGCCAGGGTCGCGCGGTGTTTTCTCGAACGGCGGCCATAACAGGCGAGCAATCTCGTCTTCATCATCCACCAGTTCCCGCCATGCTGCTTCCAGCGCGGTTTTAGTCCGCGCAGCATCGCCACCTGCAAACTGGGCCCAGGACTGGGAGATGGAATCAATCCGGCATTCCAGATTTTCCGAGGACCCCCAAGGATGGCCCTCGTCATCGAACGCCCGGCGATACCAGTCACCATCCCATCCGGCCGCTTCAACATGGCCGCGCAGTTCGTCGATCCGGTCGGCCAAGGCATCCGCAATGGTGGCATTGCCCGTGCGACAGGCAAGAGTGGAAAACGCACTGGCCGTCACGATGGCAAACCACGCCAGCCAGACACTCTCGCCCTGTCCGTTGCGTCCGACCCGGTCCATGCCGTCATTCCAGTCCCCCGTGCCGATCAGCGGGAGATTATGGCGCCCTCGGGTCAGGCCCTTTTCCAGGGCTCGCTGACAATGGTTGAACAGGGGTTGAGCGATGTTGGTCGTTTCGAACCCGGCATAGCGGTCCTCCTCGTCCGGTCCGAGCGGTGGTGCCTTTAGAAAGGGCATTTCTTCCTGCAGGATCGACTCGTCCCCTGTGACCTCAACATAGCGGCAAACAGCATAAGGGAGCCACAGAAGATCATCGGAACAGCGGGTCCGCACCCCCTTGTCGGACGGCGGATGCCACCAGTGCAGAACATCGCCTTCCTCGAACTGATGCGCCGCACAGTCGAGAATATGGGCCCGCACCCGGCCCGGATCATTGTGGAGAAAAGCCATCATGTCCTGCAACTGGTCGCGATATCCAATCGCTCCGCTCGCCTGGTAAAATCCGGCCCTCGCCAGAATCCGCGAAGCCATGGATTGATACAACAGCCAGCGATTGATCATGATATCAAATGCCGGATCGGGCGTATGGACCTCGACCGTGCCGAGAAGATCATCCCAGAACCGGATCAGGTCCTGGAACGCAGGGTCGATGGCATCCGGTGTCTTCCATCTGGTGATCAGCGTTTTGGCGTGGGTTTCATCCTGCCCTTGCCCCAGCAGAAAACAGACTTCCGAAACTCCCCCCGGTTCCAGGTCGAGGTGGACCTGATAAGCACCACAGGGATCGCAGCCAGCTTCGCCCAGTCCTTCCAGTCCCCAGCGGTGAAGGCCTGCCGGACTTTCCAGATTGCCTTCCCTGCCCAGAAATTCCTGACGGCTGGTGGTAAAGGCGTGCAGCGGCTGATCTGCGGTCAGGAATGCCGTTCGTTCGGCAAAATCCGGATTCCAGAAATTGCGCGCGAATATAGCCTGGAGCTCCCGTTCATAGGAACATAGCACCGTCGGTCGGGATACGCTGCGGAGGGAACCAAGCAGCCAGTCCGCATAATAGGTGGCGGTCACCCGGCGATGCCGTTTGCTATGATTGGTCAGCCGCAGCCGGATGATTTTGACCGGATCGTCAATCGGCACAAAAATCCGCAGATCCTGTTCCAGTCCGTGCGATATCTTGCGCCACTCGGAATAGCCGGTGCCATGCCGGATTTCACAGGCGGTCTCCCGCCCGGCTGGCCCCGGTGTTGGTGTCCATATCTCGGCCGTTTCTTCATCGCGCAGATAGAGAGCCTCGCCGGGCTCGTCCATCACTGCATCATTGGTCCATGGCGTTATCCGATTCTCGCCGCTATTGCGGGCCCAGCTAAATCCGCTGCCGGCTTCGGTTACCACCGACCCAAAACCGTCATTGGCCAGGATGTTGATCCACGGAGCGGGAGTGGTCTCGCCCGGTTGCAGATGGATGACATATTCCCGGCCATCGGACCCAAAACCGCCAATGCCATTGTCGCACAACAGATGTGCGGGGCGGACCAGATCCGGGATACCATCTTCGTCCACCGCTTTGCTCGCGGGCTCAAAATGCGGGAGTTCCGGCGGCAGTCGGAACGCCCTGGCAAGATGTTCGTTGAGACTGCCTTCGCCATCCTCGAGGACAACCCTTGAAACCGCTTCCACCAGCCGGACCTGATCGGGCCCGATCTGGTCGGCGAACAGCAAGTGAATTCCGCCGTTCCGTCCCAGCATCCACTGCGCATTCACGTCCTGCAGCAGGTCGGTCAAATCGTCGCGGACGGGTTCTATATAGCCCGATGCTACCGACTGCAGGATGACCAGGTCGACCTCCAGTCCCTGCCTGCGCCACAGCTGATGGGCGCGGATCAGGTCCGGCAATAGCGAGTTGGGCAACTGCCGCGTCCGCAGGGTGAGAATGGGATAGTCCCCGGAAAGCGCCATCCCCCAGAGGCTCGGCTGGCCAAGGCGATTGGACTCCTTCGCAGCCGGTTCTGCCTGCAAATTCCCATGCGGATATAGCATCAGCGAACCCAGTGCCTGGAAGTCCCTGTGCTGGCCCGGCTTCAATCCCAGCCTGTCGTTTTCGTGCGCAGCCGCCGAGGCCGCATCGTTGATAGCCCAGTCAATAGACGGCAGGCTTGTGTGGCGTTCGGCAATTTCCAGCGCCGCTTCCCGGGACATCGCTGCAACGGTCACAAAGCAGAGTTCCTGATGCTCAAATGGCTTTAACTCCAATGTGGCCTGCAGCGCCATGACCGGGTCCAGGGTCCAGCCCGTGGTTTGGGACAGGCTGTTCTGGGCCCCAAAAGGTCGCTGCATTGTACCGTTGCGACCCACGAATCGCCGACGGTCCGACTCATGCCCCGCGCGCAAAAATTGTCCATCGCCGCTGACCAGAAAGTGCAGCAAGACCGGCGGACTGTCACTGCGGTTGCGGGGCCGCCGGGTAAACAGCTGGCCACCAATTGAGGGAATGAATTCGCTGCCGACAAACAGCTTGCTAAAGGCCGGGTGGCGCTCATCCTCGAGCGGCGGGGCCAGCACGACTTCCCCATAGCTGGTAATTCTCAGGCGCCGTCGCCGGTTGCCCAGATTGTCAATGGTGAGCCTGCGAATTTCAATGTCATCACCGGCGGCAACAACGGCTTCCATTCGTACGCTAATATCATGATCGCGACGATGGAATTCCGCCATATGGCTATGAAATGTGACATCATATTGGTCCGGGACCTGGCGGGTTGGCTGGCGAGTGGCGGACCAGAGTTGTCCGTCTTCTTCATCATGCAGATATATCCACAAGCCGCTGTCATCGCGTACCGGATCGGGCACAAACCGGGTAAGGGCCTTGTGCCGCCACTGCAGCCCGCCACCCCCTCCTGTCGAGATTGAGGATGACAGGCTGCCATTTCCGAGCAGCTGGGCTTGTGGGTTGGCGGAATGGAGCGGCGGTTGCCATTTTTGCGAGACCGGTGTGGTGCTTGGCTGACGACTGGCGAGGTCGACGCTTTCCAGGCGTTTTACCTCGGACGGCAGTTCGTCCGGAACCCTCTCGTTTAACAGCAAGGAAACGGCATGAACCCGCGCATCTTGTGTAAAGCGGCTCACCAATATGTTGTTGCACAGGCTGTTGCCGATAGCGCACATGATCATGCCCTGGTGATGCGCCATATAGGCGTTGACCGGAATGACCCTGCTCCCGCCTTCCTGGCGCTCGGGTGTGTAGTCGACCGCTTCCAGCATGCCATAAAGGCCGGAATATCCCAGTTTGACAAGTGCTCTCAGATTGTCAGCAGATTCCGAGGGCAAGACCTGAAGGGCAAGCGCTGACGCATAGGGCGCAATCACCACATCTTTTGCCAGTCCGCGACGCAGTCCGAGCCCGGGAACACCAAAGGCCTGATATTGATAGCGGTGTTCAGGGTCTCTTGCCGCATAGGCGGATTCCGATACGCCCCAGGGAATGCCTTGTTGCCGCCCATAGATTCTTTGCATCTCCACGGCGATCTTCTCGCTCTCGCTCAGCAGCGTTTGCGGTCCGCTCAGCATCAGCAGGCGGGGCATCAGATATTCGAACATCGAGCCGTTCCAGGAAATCAGCGCCAGACCGCTGTCATAGCGCATGACCGGGCGGCCGAGATGGAACCAGTGCTCCATCGGTACATCCTGGTGGGCAATGGCGAGATAGCTGGCCAGCCTCGCTTCGCTGGCGAGCAGGTCATAATGGTGGGGATCCATCCGGTCTGCGCTGACATTATAGCCAATGTGAAGCAGCCGGCGCTCGCGGTCATAATAGGAAGAAAATTCCATTTGCCCGACATATTTCTGGGCCTTTTCTGCCATTTCCCGGAGGTTTCGTGCTAATTTTCTGCGATTTTGCCGACCCGCTTCCACGGCATTTTCCAGCGACTGGAACCAGCGGCGCTGGCCTGGCGTTTCATCCATCGCCTCTTTGATCGTGACCAGAGCCTGATCGAAATTCCGGTCGTTTTCCGGCTGCTGAAGCTGCCCGGCAATATCGGCGAGCAGGCCGTGACATTCTGATGGAATGTCATCCAGCCCCAGCCAGGGCGCAAGCGCTTCGATATCGTGCACGATGGTCTGCAGCTGATGCCGAAGACGATCAAACCAGCTGTGAAGTTCACGCAGATCGGCCGTGGTAATCGCTTCCGGTTGCGTTGCCACCCTGGCGATCGCTTGCTGGAGAACGGGAAGCCGGCTCTGCAATAGGCCGGTCAGCGCGCCATGCCATTGCAGAGGGTCATCAGCCAAGCCATCCAGTCTTGCCTGCAGCAGGCAGACTTCTGATTGCAGATCGTCCGAATTGCCGGAAATCCGCTCTATTGTTTCGAACAAAAGCCGAAAGAGATCCTCGAGCCCCGCCCATCGCTGTGGCTCGATCGGTGGCGCTTTTGCGACCTCTTCCAGCAAGGACGAATAGGCAATCAGGGATCCCGCCAGATTGCCGCTGTCTACAACGGACACATAACGGGGCTCTAGCGGTTGCAAGCTGAGCGTGTCATACCAGTTCAGAAAATGGCCGCGATGGGTTTCCAGCCGATCGAGAGTGGCAAAGATATTCGCCGTGCGCGCCGCCAGCTCTTCCCCTCCCAGATATCCGAAATCCCAGGCACTGGCGGTGGAAAGCAGCATCATCCCGATATTGGTGGGTGATGTACGGTGAGCGGTTTCGGGATAGGGATCGCCCTGATAATTGTCCGGTGGCAGCCAGTTGTCCTGCGGTCCGGCGAAACTTTCGAAATAGAGCCAGGTCCGGCGCGCCAGGCTGCGCAGGAAAAGCCGGTCCTGCTCGTTCAGAGCCTTGACCGGCTTGTGGCGCGGCCGGTTCAGCAACAGCGTGATTTCGGGCGCCACGAGCCACAGCAGCAAAAGCGGGAAGGCGGCAGGGAAAGCTGCCGGTTTCAAAAGCTGAAGGGCGATGGCAAGCGCCAGCGCCGTCGCCGGGCCGGTCCACATTTCCAACCAGATCGTGAGACGCGAATGGCGATTTCGCTGTTGCGCCGACAGCTGGGCTGCGGTGGTCCACTGCAGCATTTTCTGCTTCGAGATCAGCGTGCGCCAGAGCGTCGCGGCGATAGCATGAACGCTAATCGCTGCTTCAAACGGAAGATAGGCGATCGCCAGAAACCAGCGGCCGGCCTGATCAACCAGTTGGGCAAAAAGTCCCCGAACGGCGCCGCGCCTGCGCCCTTGCGCGAGTCCCGTGACGAGGTCGGTGAATATCTGTCCGCCATGGGCAAATATCGCGAGCAGCGTCCAGAACCAGGGATTGCCGGGCAGGAACATCCACCCCACGACCAGCATCAGCACCAAGGATGGCGCAACAAGGCTACGACGCAGATTGTCGACGATCATCCATTTGCTGAGTGCCGAGAGATTGTTGCGTCTTTTTGCTCCGTCTGCTTCGCGGATGCGCCGGCGCAGCCAGGGCAATAGCTGCCAGTCACCGCGGACCCACCGGTGCCAGCGTTTGACATATTCAAGATAGGTACCGGGGAAGCCCTCATAGAGGACGATATCGGATGCGAGCGCGGCCCTGCCCAGAGCGCCTTCCAGCAAGTCGTGACTCAATATCGTGTTTTCGGCAACCCGGCCGTCGATGCAGCGATGGAACGCGGCGACATCATAAATGCCCTTGCCGATAAAAATGCCGATCCCGAACAGGTCCTGATACACGTTGGAAACCGCGCGGCTATATATGTCTATCGCTGTATCGCCGGCAAAAAAACGGGTGAAAAATGTTCGGCTGATACCCTGGGGCGCCATTTCGACCCTGGGTTGAAGAATCGAATAGCCCGAGACGATCTCGCCAGTGACCGGGTCAAACCGGGCAACATTTTCCGGATGTGCCAGCGTGCCGGCCAGCTTTCGGACCGATCCGGTGGGCAAGATGGTGTCGGCGTCGGCGGTAATGACGAACCGTATCCCGGAAAGTGCCTGGCGGTTTCCTTCATGAACGGTGAAGGCCTGATCATCATCTTCGACAAGCAACCGGTTGAATTGCTCCAGCTTCCCTCTTTTTCTCTCCCAGGCCATCCAGCAGCCCTCGCCCCTGTTATAGTGGCGCGAGCGAAGCAGCAGATGAAACGGACCGGCCTCTTTCTGACCATGCCGACTGTTCAGCGCACGGAAATGCCGGACGAGCTGGGCGGTAATTTCCTCGTCGGCTGGCATATGTTGAGCGGGCGCATCGGCAAGGTCGGCAAGCAGGGCAACCTGAAGATGGGGGTCGACATTGGACAGCCAGTGGGCCTCGCACTGCTGAACCAGGTCGAGTATCTCTTCAGCCTTTCCAATCAGGGCAGGGATGACGACAATCGTCCTGCAATCGGAAGGCAGGCCTTCGGAAAAATCTAGTTTTGGCAATGTCTTGGGAGGGACGATCATCGTCACCAGGCGCTGGACGAAGGAGATCGAAAGGGTGGATGCCGGGATCAGCATGATCAGGAATGAGCCGATCCAGTGAACGGGTGCCGCCCCGATAAGCCACAGATAGATGGCAGGGATGAGGAACGCGCTGATCCAGCAGAATAGCTGTCCAAACGAATAGAAGGTTCCGGCATGGTCGAATGCCAGGCGCCTGAGTCGCAGTCCGAGAGGAACTGTTAGTCCCTGTTCCTGTTCAAAAATTCGCCTGCCGGCACCGATCAGCCAGTAACCGATATGGTCTTCACCCGGCTGGCCGGACGCCGCTGCCCGCTTCACCACCTTTGCCGCAAGATCCACTTCCGTCATGCCGGAATAGGAGGAGAGAATCTCAATCGCCCGGCGATATCGGTCCCGCGTCTCGAAATCCATCCGGGTATAATAGCGGGCAGGGTCTTTGCCGAGGATCTTTTCAACCTGACTGGTCTGGTCGAAGAAATCCTCCCAAGAAATGGCGGCGATCAGCGAGAGATTGGCTATGGATCGCGCCACCCGTTCGGTATTGTCAAGCGAACGGGCGGCCCTGGCCTCGATTGTCGGGGTGAAGGGCTGCTTGATCTGGTCATGCAAAATGGCGCCGAGCGATGACACCAGAATTTCGAGACAGGCGATCCGCAACATGGTTGGAAATGCCCAAAGCTCTGCGATGGTAAGCGGACTCCCTCGCTGATAGGCACAGATAAACTGGATCGCTGCCGGCAGCGTTATCTGCAAATGCGTGACTTTCAGCAGCGTATGGGCAAGCGCAAAGACCCGGGGAAATCTGGATTTCGGTTCCGCCTCCAGCGCGGGCAGTTTTTCATAAAAACTGTGCGGCAGGTCTTCCTTGATCTGGCGAATAGCCCGGTAAACCTGGTAGTCATTGTCGAGCAACCATTCGGCGGCTTTCCCTGCATCTGCTGGAGCATTTGCGCAGGATTCTCGTGCCAGCGTCAGCCAATCGACGGCTTCATCTATATGACGCCAGGCTGGAACGGGCTCGGGAACGCCATCCGATAGCTGGTGGTGGTGATTGAGATCAGCTGCCGCCCTTTCCAGGAGACTGGCTTCATCCCGATCGGAATGTTGTGGATCGGTGCGATCAGGATCAATGATGTTCCGATCCTTATCGTCAGCCGGAGATTGCGCGGTTTGCGCGGAAAGCTCTGTCACAGCCTAATGCGCCGACTCCCACGACAGTCGCGGACCATAGCGTTGCCTCGGCAGGGTCGAATGGTCGGCCGGCCCGGCCTTTCGCTGGCGAATAAGCAGCAACGGGCATTTTGTATGTCCCGCAATATGTCTGGCGACATTGCCGCAGGACATATTGTGAATCGTGCCTTTTCCCCTGGCTGACATGACGATCAGGTCCGCCGCATGACTGTCGGCAAGCCCGAGCAAGCGCTCCCGGACGTCACCTTCCTTCTCCAAAACCGATCGCACGACAATACCGCCGCTGGTCAATCGAGACTGCAGGCGATCAAGATAGGCTCTGGCGTTTTTTTCGTTGAATTGATTGAGTTTCATCACGAAATCATTGGCCTCCGCATCATCCAGGCCAGCCGCCACGATTTCGGGCTTGGGGATTACATGCGCCAGAAGCAGTTCGGCGCCATGTTTGCGCGCAATGCGCATCGCAAAAGGCAGCACGCTCTCGGCTCGCCATGATCCGTCAAGGGGAACGATAAGCCGCCGATAAACAATGTCCTCCTCCCCCTTCTTCCCGTCCGGGGGGATCAGCAGGAGCGAGGCGTCGGTGCGATCGAGCACCATCTGGGCAGTTCTGCCCAGCGCGAGGTCATTTGCCGAATGCCCGTTCTCCAGTCCGCACCGAGTCGTCATAGCAATCAGATTGTCGGCGTTTTCGCCGGTCCAGCGGGAGATTTCCTCGCCAGCGACGCCGTTGAGCAGAAGCTGGTCCTGCAGAACAAACGACCTGTTTTCGGGTTTCACGATGCGCGACAGATAGTCCTGCGCCTCGCGCATCTTGATCTGCCATCCGATCGGATCGCTAGGACTGAATTCCGCGGCCCAGCCCTGCAAAACATGAGCCGGTTTCACCGGAATGTCCAGACCGCTGGCCACGGCAACGGCATGACGGAACACATGGGCCGCGTCGCGGGAGTTGTCCAGGCATGCAACGGTGCTCCGGAAGGGGGCCGCGTCGCTATTGCTCTCCCTATAACCGGCGCGGGAATAGGCGTTGTTTTTCCTGAGTTTGGGACGGGGTCCTGTGAAAGGCGGCTGAACAGGCGGCGACTTCGTATGCATTTTTGGGTCCTTCCGAATCAAGGTCGACCCCCCAAGCTTCCTATATCGATTCGGCCTCCTTTCCGAATTGATCAGGATCAACTGAGGGCACGTTTTTTCTCGAGAAATCCGATGTTTGTGAGAAGACCAAGGACTTCAGAGACTGGGGCTATTTGCAAAATCATTCAGTCGTTTCCGATCAAGAATTTCGATTAGCTGATGGTTGCCGAAACGGTCCCGGGCGGCAATGACTCCGTCTTTCCGCAATTTTTTCATCGTCCGGCTGCAGGTCTCTGGCGCGATGTCCAGATAGGTGGCGATATCCCGCTGGGTCATCGGCAAATCGATGATCTCCTTGTCGGTTCCGGCGGATCGCCTTTGCCGGGAGACTTGTCGCAGCAGAAAGGCCGCCAGTTTTGACACAGGGCTATGCAAGGTGAGCATGGCAATATGTTCCTGGGTCATTTCTTCCTGGGTCTCGAACCAGTGCAGTAGCTTGTCCCGGGCAGCTCGGTCCTCCAACAATTGCCGATAAAATCCGGTCCAACGGATCAGGCGCAGTCGGGTCGGGGTCAGTGTTTCCGCAGCGTAGCGATATTCTCTGTCGCCGGTCAGGCCGACAAGTTCACCCGTTGAGGGAAATCCCAGAATGATCTGCCTTCCGTCCTCGGTGACCTGAGAGAGTTTCAACGTCCCGCTGATAATTTCAAACAGATATTCCGGCTTGCCGCCTTGCCGAAAAATCGTGCGATCGGCGGCGACATCGCGGACCGTCCAATCATGACCTTCATGTGGCCATGGGAAGAGAGGGGGTGAACCTTCGACCCCTGAATCGCCGAGCATATTCCGTTCAGAACCAGCGGTTCCTGATCTCGGTTTTCTGGCCATATCGTTCATTCAGGCATCGATCTGGGCTGTGCATTGATTGGCACGGGAAGGCTGACCCGGCTTTTGTGGCAATTGGTGATTGATGGCGAGTTGCTGCATCACTCCGAGCACACTGTCCGGACTGAGACTGATACTGTCGATCTGCCTTGCAACCAGCCAGTTTGCAAATCCGGGGCGGTCGGAAGGCGCCTGTCCGCAAATCCCGCATTTCAATCCATGACGGTGGGCACCCGCGATGGCTTGCTCGATCATCGCCAAAACCGCCGGGTCTTCCTCTTCAAAGTCGGCAGCGAGTATTTCAGAATCCCGGTCCACACCCAGAACCAGCTGCGTCAGGTCATTGGAGCCGATCGAAAATCCGTCAAAGAGTTGAGCGAATTCGTCGATCAGCACGACGTTGCTGGGAATTTCGCACATGATGTAAATTTCAAGACCATTCCGGCCCCGATCCAGGCCGTTTTGGGCCATGACTTCCAATACTCGCCGCGCCTCCTCGATTCTCCGGCAGAAGGGAATCATTACGATAAGGTTCGACAATCCCATGTCATCGCGGACCCGCCGCAAGGCCTGACATTCGAGGGCGAAGGCGTCCCGATAGGCGGGATGGATATAGCGGGAGGCCCCGCGGAATCCGATCATCGGGTTATTCTCGGTTTCCTCAAAATCACCGCCGCCGAGCAGCGAGGCATATTCGTTCGATTTGAAATCGGACGTCCGAACGATCACGGGACGGGGATAGAAGGCAGCCGCAATTGTGGCGATTCCTTCGGCCAGGCGCGTGACAAAATAGTCTGCGCCGCTTTCATAGCCGGACGTCAGCATCTCGATCTTCCTGCGAATCCGGCGGTCGCCGATCTGGTCCGGCAACAGCAATGCCATGGGATGCGCCCCGATTTCATTGGCAATGATGAACTCGGTGCGTGCCAGCCCGACACCGGCGACCGGCAAGGCGGCGACGCGGAAAGCGGCATTGGGATTGGCGATATTGACCATCAGGTCGGTCTCGGTTTTCTCCAGTTCGCCGATATCAACAGTGTGCACGGAATAGGGAATGATCCCGCTCATCACGCGACCGGTCATGCCTTGCGAACAGTCAACCGTGACTTGCTCGCCCGTCGCGAGGAGCTGCGTGGCACCTGCCGCTCCGACGATTACGGGAATGCCCATTTCACGTGCGACAATGGCGGCATGGCATGTCCGTCCGCCATGCTCGGTGATGATCGCGGCCGATCGTTTCATCGCCGGTTCCCAGTCGGGCGTGGTCGCTGTCGCCACAAGGATATCTCCCGGTCCGACCGTTTCCAGTTCGCTGCTGTCTTTCACCAGCCGGACCGGACCGCTGCCGATGCGATCGCCGACAGCCTGTCCCTCAAGGATCACCTTGCCAGTGCCATCCAGCTGATATTGCGTCAGAAGATCACCATCGGCGGATGCGTGAATGGTTTCCGGGCGGGCCTGCACGATATACAGCGCCCCGTCGGGACCGTCTTTTGCCCATTCAATATCCATGGGCGTCGGCCGGTCATGCCGCTCGCTGTAATGGGCTTCAATCGCCACCGCCTGTTTCGCGAGCGTGATAATTTCATCATCGGAAAGGCATGGGCGCATCTGTTCAGACCGGTGCACCTTTCGCCAGACGGTTGGCTCGTCCGCGCTCGTGGCGGCATAAACCAGTTTGACGTTCTTGCCGCCAATATGGTGCCGCAGAACATGTTCATGGCCCAGTTTCAGGGTTGGCTTGTGCACCAGAAATTCATCCGGATCGACAAGCCCCTGGACAATCGCCTCACCCAGTCCCCAGACCCCAGTGACCATCACGATCTCGCGATTTCCGCTTTCCGTATCCAGGGTAAAAATGACTCCGGATGATGCCCGGTCCGCGCGGATCATCCGCTGGACCCCGACTGACAAGGCGACGTCCTTGTGGTCAAAGCCCTTGTTGATCCGGTAGGAAATCGCGCGCTGCGTGAACAGCGAGGCAAAGCAGCGCCGTATCGCCTCAACCAGGGCGTCGGCACCGCGTATGTTGAGGAAGGTGTCGTGCTGGCCGGCAAAAGAGGCGTCGGGCAGGTCTTCCGCGGTGGCACTGCTGCGCACCGCCACCGTGACCTTGCGACCATGATCCTGACCGAGTTTTTGATAGGCCTGCCGGATTTCCGCGTCGAGAGCGGAGGGCAATGGTCCGGTTGTGACCATGGCGCGGAGCCGCCCGGACATTCGGGCAGCAGATTCCATATCGGACCAGTCCGTATCCTCCAGAATTTTCGCTATCCCCGGCCACAGGCCGTTGCTCTCCAGCAGATCGCGATAGGCTTCTGCGGTCACGGCGAAGCCCTCCGGGACCTTGATGTCGGTGGAAAGCGAGCCTGCCAACTCGCCCAGCGACGCATTCTTGCCGCCGACAAGGGAAATATCGTCGAGCGTTACCCTATCGAGCCAGCGTATATAATCTTTCTCGGTCATATGGTTTCCAAAGCTAGCCCCGGACATCCCCCCGATTTCAAAAAATAGAGTCGGCATTGACAGCAACCAGCCCTTGCACATCTCGCATCAACGGCTTGCGACTGTCTTTACGTAATGTTTCGGAGCGCCGCGGGTTGCAAACAGCCAGTGAACGGCAATACGGACCGTTACGGATTTTCAGATGGAAGAATTGGAAGCATCATGAAGGCAAGATGCAGGCCAGGCGGGAAACATATCGTGCGATGAAGCTGGACGGCCCGGGACAGCCGCTGCGTCTGGTTGAACGCGATATGCCGGTGCCGGGTCCCAACGAGATATTGCTCAAAATTCTTGCCTGCGGCGTGTGCCGCACCGATCTTCATATTGCTGACGGCGAGATAGCAGAAGCCCGCTATCCCGTCGTTCCGGGGCACGAGATCGTTGGCCGGATCGTGGAGATGGGAGCCGACGTCTCGGGCTTCGCAGTCGGCGAGCGGATCGGGGTTCCCTGGCTGGGTTCCAGCTGCGGCCATTGTGGCTATTGTCTGGCCAGCCGGGAGAATCTCTGTGACGATCCCGAATTTACCGGCTGTACCCGGGATGGCGGATATGCCAGCCATGTCGTCGCGAGCGCCCAATATTGCTTCGCCATCCCGGAGCGCTTTTCCCATGCGGAAGCCGCGCCATTGCTGTGCGCCGGCCTGATCGGCTGGCGCTCGCTGCGAATGACCGGCCTGGCCAGGACGCTGGGATTTTATGGCTTTGGGGCTGCCGCTCATATTCTCGCACAAATAGCGAAATGGCAGGGACGGGCCATCTATGCCTTCACAAAGACTGGTGATCGTAGCGGCCAAGCCTTTGCGCGGGAACTCGGCTGTACATGGGCTGGCGGTTCGGATGAGCCTGCGCCCGTCCCGCTCGACGCAGCGATCATTTTTGCACCGGTCGGGAAACTCGTTCCGGCCGCGCTCCGTTCGGTTCGCAAAGGCGGACGGGTGATCTGTGCGGGCATCCACATGAGCGATATTCCGACCTTCCCTTACGCCGAGCTTTGGGGCGAACGGGCGATCATGTCTGTTGCGAACCTGACCCGGGCGGATGGCACCGAGTTTCTGGCCGCAGCCGACGCTTCTGGAATCCGGCCGACGGTCGAGCGATTTCCGCTGGAGGAGGCCAATGCGGTGCTGGAAAGACAGCGTAGCGGACAATTGAACGGCGCAGCCGTTCTGCTTCCCGATTACCGGATCGTCAGGACTATATCGAGCTGATGTAAATGATATATATGTTCACCAGATAGACGGTGAAGAGGGTGATGCTTATCCATCCGACTGCCCGAAACAGTCTCGTTTGCGGGCGATATAGCAGTCCGATGATGACCACGCCGCTCATCACCATTGCCGCCATCGCCGTCGCTCCGTGGATCGGCGCCGCCGAGTCGAGCAGCGGACCATCAAGATACAGCCCGTCTTCTATGGCGAGTATCAATATGTTGAAAAGGTTGCTTCCCAGCAGGTTGGCGATCGCCATATTGACCGATCCCTGGCGCAGCGCCGCCAGGGACACCGCCAGTTCCGGGAGAGATGTCGCGGCCGCCACAAATATTGTGCCGACAAAACCTCTGCCCATACCCATCTGGTCTGCGATAGTGGCGCCAATCACAGGCAGAATCGATCCCCCGGCCAAAATCGCAACTGCCGCCACCAGCACCCACATTTGTGCCGTTGAAAGAGAGACCGCGGACGGTTCTTTGGCCACTTTCTGCGCGGTGCTGTCCTGTATCTTCGCTTCATAATTATAGATGGCCCGGGTCGCGACCACGTAGAACAATATGATCATCAGGGAGGCTGCGCTGAAATGGCCGATCGCCGGGATGATGCCGAGGCCGCCGACCATCATGGACAGACCGGCGAACCCGATCAGCATGATGCCGAAGCCGGCAGACAATATATGTCCCTGACGCGCGCGGCGGTAGACCGATTCCCCGCGTACCGCAAAATCAAGCACCACCAGCATGACCAGATTGAAAACGCAGCTGCCAAAGACCGCCCCGACGGCTATCTGGGGAGCACGCGCGATGCTGACCGACGATATGCCTGCGGCCAGTTCCGGTAGCGAGGTAATTGAAGCCAAGAGAATCAGGCCGATCCAGTCATCCGACAGCCCTTTTTTTGCAGCGATTATTTCGGCGTTCCGGGTGAGCCTGGGTCCAGCGGCCAGAATGAGCAGGGCACAGGCACCGAACAGCAACCATTGAACGATCAGGGCAGTCAGCCCCGCATCATCTGGAAGGAAGGTCAATTGCTCGCCGATGAGCCAGTCTCCTGCAGCAGCCGATTGACCAGCGGCTTGAGCAATTGCAGCACGAGCAGCAAAATGAAACCGTAGCCCAAGACGGCACCAATCTGGATGACGGAGAGTTTGGCAAAACCCAGGATGGACCGGGCGGGTTCGAACAGATAGATGACCAGCATCACGATCATCACGCCACCGAATATTATCATCAGCGCCTTGTTTCGATAATCCAATAGCGACCGAAGCGAAGCGCTGCTGCTGCGATTGGCGAGAATCAGAGCCAGTAGACTGATGACCAGAGCGGAAAAGGCCAGCGCCCGCAGCTCCGGCACCGGCAGGTTTTGCTGAACGGCGATGATAATTCCCAGAGTCAGCGCGCCCATCGCCAACCCTCCCTGGAATATGCTCCACAGCACCATCGGAAGGGAAAATAGCCGAGCCTCGGGATGGCGTGGCCGGCGGTGCATGATTTCGTCATCTTCCTCCTCGGCTTCAAAAACCAGCGCGCAAGCGGGATCGATGACCATCTCGAGCAAGGCGATATGGATGGGGCCAAGGAGCATCGGCAATCCGAACAGCAACGGCAGGAGCGCCAGTCCGGCAATCGGGACATGGGCCGCAAAAATAAACTCCATCGCCTTGCGGATATTGTCATAGATCCGGCGCCCCAGCCTGATTGCGCGGACGATGGCGCTGAATTCGTCGTCGAGGAGCACCAGCGCGGCCGCTTCCCGTGCGACATCGGTTCCCCGCAGGCCCATGGCAATGCCAACATGGGCGGCCTTGAGTGAGGGAGCGTCATTCACCCCGTCCCCGGTCATCGCGACCACCTCGCCCTCGGCCTTCAGGGCCCGTACCAGGCGCAGCTTCTGTTCCGGCATGATGCGGGCAAAAATATTGGTCACGCGAAGCCTTTTGCCCAATTCTGTATCGTCCAGTGCGGCGATATCCTGTCCGGTCATCAAGCTGGTACTTTCGATCCCTGCATCCGCTGCGATGGATCTGGCGGTTGCGGCATGATCGCCGGTAATCATCACCACCCGGATGCCGGCATTGCGGCACTGGCGGATGGCTTCGGGAACACTGGGGCGCAGGGGATCGGCAAGTCCGATCAGCCCGGCAAACGCAAAGTCATGGTCAAGCAGGTCGGTGTAATCGTCAATCGCGCCAGCCCGGACGGTTGCCACACCGAGAACGCGCATTCCTCTTGCCGCCATCTGCTCCACCGCTTGCAGCATCTCGTTCTGCTCTGACATCGACAGGCGGCATAGCCGTGCGATGGCTTCCGGTGCGCCCTTTGCTGCGAGCAGTCTCTCTGCTCCGGGCTCGCCGTCGTGCCACATGTTCGTCGTCGCCAGCAAATCGGGACGGATCCCAAAATGCCGTTCCAGTCGCCAATGCTGTTCGCCGCGGTTGTCCGGGAGCAGATCGGACGCAGCCGTGTGAATCGCAATATCCATCGGATCTGCGGGGTCGATCTCGCTGGCCCGCTGGCTGGCTCTGAGCAAGGGTTGAAACACGGCCGGCAAGCCCTGGTTTCGTTCGATCGTGAGATTCTGCCCGCCTGGCAGCCACAATGCGGCCACCGCCATATGGTTTTCGGTCAGGGTCCCCGTCTTGTCCGTGCACAATATGGTCACCGACCCCAGTGTTTCTATGGCCGCAGCCCGCCGGGTCAGGACATTGGCCTTGGATATCCGCCACGCGCCCATGGCCATGAACGTGACCAGCACCACCGGGAATTCCTCGGGCAGCATGGCCATGCCGATGGCGATGCCGGCGAGAAAGGCATCCAGCCAGCCACCGCGCAGAAAACCATAAGCCAAGGTCACCGAAGCAGCGATCAGAATGCCGCCGATGCCCGCCAGCTTGACGATCAGCCCGGTTTCCTTTCGCAAGCGCGGTGCGTCCGGCCGGATATTTGCGAGATGGCCGCCGATCTGGCCGATCTCGGTCTGTCCGCCAATCGCGACAACGCTGCCAACACCGGACCCGCGAACGACGAGGGTCCCCGAGAAGGCCGTCGCTTCGGCCTGTTTGCCCACAGCAAGGGATTCTCCGGTCAGCAGCGATTCATCAATCTCGAGCTCCGTGGCCGAGCACAGCTGGACATCAGCAGCGACCCGGTCCCCCTGTTCCAGTATGAGCATGTCGCCCACCACCACCTCGCGCCCCGGAATGCGTCGTCTTTCACCATTGCGGACGACCAGCGCGCGGGGACTCGACAGGTCCCGCAAGGCCGCCAGCACCCGCTCGCTGCGCGTTTCCTGAATGACCGAAATCGCGACGGAAAATGTGGCAAAGAGCAGCAGGATCGCAGCTTCCAGCCGGTCTCCGAGCAGCAGATAGACAAAGCCCGCCGCCAGCAACAGGGCAAGCATGGGTTCCCGCAAGACCTCGCCGATTATTCTGGCAAGCGAGCGCTGGTCGCGATGGGGTATTTCATTGGGGCCATAGCGCGCTTGGCGCTCCCGGACCTGCTCATCGCTGAGCCCTGTTCGCCTGTCATCGACCGGTGCAGGAGCTACATCCATCCATGGTTCCCCGGAAAGGCACAATCTTGTTTCATATCAATCTGTTGGTTCCAGAATTACCCGCTTCAAGGTCGAACGGGCATACGTAAACACCCGGAGATTCGCCGCCATGTACGGGTTGGAACGACACTACGTATAATCCACGACTGCGGGCGCGAGCGATATGAGCTAACAGCAGATCACCACGCGAATTGGTTGGCGCTTGTCGGTACCACGCATCATTTGACGGTCCGCAAGCGGCAATGTTGCTTTTGAATCGACGCAAGGATGCGAAAGATGACCGGCTTGGGACTACCGATATTCGACAAGGCCATTCAGGACGCCAATAGCTGGCTGAATGATATCATGTATGAACTGGACTGGGAGGACAAGCATCGCGCGTTCACGCTTTTGCGCTCCACGCTCCACACCCTCCGTGATCGCCTGCATGCCAATGAAAATGCGCATTTCGCGGCGCAACTGCCAACGCTGATCCGCGGCGTATTTTACGAAGGCTATCAGCCTGCGAAATATTCCGCCGATATCCGGCACAAGGACCAGTTTGTCGATGCCGTGATGGCCGCTTTCGGGGATAGTCCGAAAGATGATCCGGTCGCCACGGTCAGCGGGGCGCTCAACGTCATCGCCGACCATATTTCGGAAGGCGAAATGGATGACATCAAGGCGACTCTCCCTGAAGACATCCGCAAGCTCTGGTATTGAAAGCCGATGAACAAGCCGATCCACTGGGCCAGAGAGCCGCGTTCTCCATCTAAGGAGTTGGTTGCCGCATTGCGGGAGCACGCCGAATTGCTTCCCAAGCCGGAAAGCCAGGCGGATTTCGGCAAGTTTTTTGACCGCTATGGCGATGCGCAAGTGGTGCTCCTTGGTGAAGCAACGCACGGTACTTCCGAGTTCTACAGCGCACGGGCGGCTATCACTCGGCAGCTCATCGAGGAACACGGATTTACCATCGTGGCCGTGGAGGCGGACTGGCCCGACGCGGCCCGCATTGATGGCTATGTTCGCCATCATGATCCGCGACCGCGGCGCGGCGACAGCTTTGTGCGTTTTCCCACCTGGATGTGGCGCAACCATGACGTGCTCGCCTTCGCCGACTGGCTCAGGGATTACAACGAGCATAAAGCCGAGGAGCGGCAGGTCAGCTTCCACGGGCTGGACGTTTACAGCCTGACCGAATCCATTGCTTCGGTACTGGAATATCTGGATTCGGTCGATCCTGAAGAGGCTGCAAAGGCGCGCTGGCGCTATGGCTGCCTGACACCCTGGCAGGATCATCCAGCCGAATATGGCAAGGCGGTGGTCCATGGGGGACTTGGCGGATGCGAGGAAGCGGTGCTGGATCAGCTTCGCCGCCTGTTTGAAAACCGGCTCGACTATTTGAACGAGGATGGTGAGAAATGGTTTGATGCGGCGCAAAATGCCGGGATCGTTGCTGCGGCAGAGCGCTACTACCGTTCGATTTACGAAGGCGGGGCCGCATCCTGGAATCTACGCGACCGCCACATGTTCGACACTCTGCAAGCGCTGATCGCGCATCGCGGGGTGGGAACCAAGGCGGTTGTCTGGGCCCATAATTCGCATGTCGGCGACGCCTCGGCGACGGCGATGGGGTGGCGTGGCGAGTTCAATATCGGCCAGTTGTGCCGCATCGCCTATGGCGACGATGCAGTCAGCATCGGTTTCGGCACCGACAAGGGCACGGTGGCTGCGGCGAGCGACTGGGGCGCGGATATGCAGATCAAGACCGTTCGTCCGGCCCGGCCCGACAGCTATGAATATGCGTTCCGCCTGACCGGTTTTGCCCGGTCGCTGACCGACTGGCGAGGCCGCGATCGCCAGGATCTCGCCGCCATATTGCGCGAGCCCCTGCTGGAGCGCGCGATTGGCGTGGTGTATCGCCCGGAAACTGAGCTGCTCAGCCATTATTTCGAAGCGATACTGGCCGACCAGTTTGATGCCTATGTCTGGTTCGAAACCACCAAGGCGGTGACCGCGCTGGGACATGAAAAGCCCCATGGTGCGCCAGAAACCTATCCCTTTGGTCTGTGAGGAAAAGCCATGGCCGATAATATCGCCGAAGGCGTTCATGCAAGAGAAGTCGAGATACCGCCCGCCGGGTTAAAGGCGATCCTGACGGTACCGGCAAATCCGATCGCTATGGTTATTTTTGCCCATGGCAGCGGCAGTGGCCGGCTGAGCCCGCGGAACAATCATGTAGCGGCAGCGCTGCGCGAAGACGGGTTTGCTACGCTGCTTCTCGACCTGTTGACGCCAGAGGAAGAGCGGGACCGGGCAAATGTGTTCAATATCGAACTGCTCGCAGGACGTCTGTCCTTGGCTGCCCGTTGGGTCCGCGAGCAGCCGGCTTATTCCGAGATTCCGATCTGTTATTTCGGGGCAAGCACCGGCGCCGGTGCGGCGCTGGTCGCGGCTGCGCGGGATGAACCACCTATTGCGGCCATTGTCTCCCGTGGTGGCAGGCCCGATCTGGCAGGCCTGTGGCTGGGAAAGGTACGCGCTCCGACGTTGCTGATCGTCGGCAGCCTCGACGGTCCGGTGATTGACCTGAACAAGCAGGCCTATGACGCGCTGCAATGTCCAAAGCGACTGACCATCGTCAAGGGCGCCGGACATTTGTTCGAGGAGCCGGGGACGCTGGAAGAGGTGATTGTGCACGCCAGCGCCTGGTTCAGTGCGCACCCCGACCGGTGATGAGGAGAGGGCATGTGGATGGACGGGCAATTGCTTTTGAAAATCGACAGGACGCCGGCAGAAAGCTCGCCAGGAAGCTGAGCGAACGCGATTTTGACGATCCGCTGATCCTCGCGCTGCCTCGCGGTGGCGTTCCGGTTGCCTTTGAGGTGGCCAAAGCCCTTGGTGCGCAGATGGACCTTTTGTTTGTCAAGAAGATCGGCGCGCCCGGCTGGCCGGAATATGGCATCGGTGCGGTGGTTGATGGCGCCAGCCCGCAGATCGTGCTTACCGAGGAAATCGTCCGCCAGATCCGGCCCAGTCCCGACTATATCGAAGCCGAGACGCAGCGGCAGCTTAGGGAAATCGCCCGGCGACGCTCCGCCTATCTTGGCGATCGACAGCCGATTGATATTGCGGGCCGTACGGTGATCATCGTCGATGACGGTATCGCAACCGGTGGAACGGTCAAGGCTGCCTTGAAAGGCGTGCGCAAGAACAAGCCGCGCAAGACCATCCTGGCGGTCCCGGTTGCCCCGCCGTCCGCGCTCGAAGAATTGCGGGACGAATGCGACGAAATTGTCTGCCTGTACACGCCCAGCCCGTTCGGGGCCGTTGGCTCCTTCTACCGGAATTTCGACCAGACCAGCGACGGCGACGTGATCTCGCTGATGGCTCAATTGGATTTTTGACAAGCGCTCGTCTGCGCTTCGGTCGCTGTCGTTTCGCAATGATCAGCGGGCAATATTATTCCGTAACAATACCTATCGTTCCGGTTCCGCGGTCAACCTACAATGCCCGTTACGATTGAACCATCCACGTGATCCGTTCTCGAAGATGAGGAGCGAGGCATGCTGTTGCGCAAAGAAAGTCTTGTCGTAGCCGTTGATGGCACCAGAATGTCGATCTTCCGCAATATTGGCGATGCTTTTGATCCGGAACTCAAGCTGATCGAAGAATATCGCAGCCCGACCCGCAAGACTTCGGAACTGGGCACCGACAGACCCGGGCGGACCTTCCAGAGCAAGTCACTTCGCCGCGCCGCGCATGAACCGACGGATTTTCAGCAGCAGGAAGAGGACAATTTTGTCATCGCGGCTGTCAGGAAGATTGAAGAGATCGCATCTGAGAGTCGCGAGGACCTTGTGCTCGTCGCAGCGCCCCGTGCACTGGGACTGATCCGCAAAAATCTGAGTCCTGCAACCAGTGGCCAGCTGCGGGCGGAAATTCCAAAGGATTTTGGTGCCGATGATGCGGAGCCGCTCGCGAGAATGCTGGCAAAATACCAAGGCTGATGGCCGGGCCAGCACTCTCTCGTTCTCCCCAAGATGAAAGCCTGTACATCATTCGCGGGTTGACCAAAGTCTACGGCGAAGGGCCCACCGCAGTGCACGCACTGCGGGGAATCGATCTCGAACTGCCCCGATCGGCGATGGTCGTCTTGCTGGGGGCCAGCGGTTCGGGCAAATCCACCTTTCTCAACATCGTTGGCGGCCTGGATGAAGCGACGGATGGAGAGGTGTTTTTCGAAGGCCAGGAACTGACTGCGTTCGGCCCCGCCGAACTTACCGAATATCGCCGAAACTCAGTCAGTTTTGTGTTTCAATTCTACAATCTGGTGGCATCGCTCACCGCCCGCGAAAATGTCTCGCTGATTACCGAGATTGCGGATGACCCGATGACACCCGAAGAGGCACTGGCGCTTGTCGGGCTGGAGAAGCGGATCGATCATTTTCCCTCGCAGCTGTCCGGCGGCGAGCAGCAAAGGGTTGCGATCGCCCGTGCGATTGCCAAGCGGCCCAAGGTGATGTTCTGTGACGAGCCGACCGGTGCGCTGGACAGCCAGACCGGCGTGATTGTCCTGGATGCGCTGGATCAGGTCAACCGCGAGCTTGGTACAACCACCCTGCTGATCACGCATAATGTTGTCATCGCCGATATGGCTGACCGGCTGCTGCGCTTTGCTGACGGGGAACTGGTCGAAGACCGCGACAATCCGAACCGCGTGGCGCCGGCGGAGCTGAGATGGTAAGGCTGCCTGCCTGGCTCGGTGCGCTGGACCGCAAGCTGCTCCGGGATATCTGGCGGCTGCGGTCGCAGGCTTTTGCCATCGCACTGGTGATCGCGGCGGGTATCGGCATGGTGGTCATGTCGTTCGGGATGATCCGGTCGCTGGAGGCCACTCGCGATGCCTATTACGACCGGTATCGTTTTGCCGACATATTTGCCTCCGCCAGACGGTTTCCCGAAAGTCTGGTCAATGATGTCCAGTCGCTTGACGGCGTCAGCATTGCGGAGGGGCGGCTGACCAGCAATGGCACGCTGGATATTCCCGGCATAGCGGAGCCGATCACTACGCGCATTCACTCGCTCCCGCGGGTCGGCGGGATGTCACGTGTCAATGCACTGGTCCTGCGTAGCGGCAGGTTACCCAATCCCGTCCGTCCCGACGAGGTGCTAGCGAGCGAGAAATTTGCCGATGCCGCGCGTATCGGTCTCGGCGATACGATCGAGGTGTTGCTCTATGGCAAGAAGCAGCGCCTGAGGGTGGTCGGCACGGCACTGTCTCCGGAATATGTTTATGCCATTGGTCCTGGCCAGATCTTTCCGGACAATCGACGGTTCGGGGTGCTGTGGATGGGGGAAGAACATCTCGCCGCTGCCCTGAATTCGAGTAATGCCTATAACGAGGTGCTTATTCGCCTCGAACACGGCGCCGTCGCTCCTGAGGTCGTACGCCGGGTCGATAATCTGCTGGAACGTTATGGTGGCCGTGGAGCAGCCCCCCGAAGCGACCAGATTTCCGACCGTTTTCTCGAAAACGAACTGTCCCAGCTTGGTCAAATGACCGCGATCCTGCCACCGATATTTCTCGGCGTTGCGGCGTTCCTGATCAATATGGTCCTGTCTCGCCTGGTCGAATCAGAACGCGAGATTATCGGTTTGCTGACTGCCTTTGGCTACCGCAACAGGGCGATCATGTGGCATTATGCCAAGCTCGCGCTGGTGCTGTCCTTGCCGGGACTGGCCTTGGGCCTGATCCTCGGCTCGTGGATGGGCCGGGGGTTGGCCGGCCTGTACCAGGAATTTTTTGTATTTCCGTTTCTGACCTATCGCGCAGGATCGGATGTGTTTCTGATATCCTGCCTGATTACGATTACCGTCGTTCTGATCGGGGCGGCACAGACGGTCAGGCGGATCGGCAGGCTGAAAGCCGCGGAAGCGATGCGCCCGCCCGTACCGCCCAATTATTCCGGAGGGATTGCCAGGCTGATCGGAAAAATCCGGAAACTCGACGAGCCGACCCGGATCATCCTGCGCGGGCTGGTCCGCCGGCCGCTGCGTTCGATGCTGGGGTCATTTGGCGTCGCTGCCGCCCTGGGGCTCTATGTGGCGTCGGCGGGATCGATGGACAATGTCGGGATGATGACCGATCTGCTGTTCCATCAGGCCAATCGCGCCGACATAAGCGTTTCTTTTGCCGAACCGCGCGATGAGCGGGTGCTTTTTGAACTGGAGCGGTTGCCCGGAGTCATGCGCGTCGAGCCGGTGCGCTATATTGCTGCCACCTTGTCGGCGGGCCATCGATCGCGGTCGGAGAGCCTGACTGGCATGAAGCGTGATAGCGATCTCAACCGGCTGGTCGACATCGACGATGGTCTGGTGCAGCCGCCGGTACAAGGCCTGATGCTCTCGACAATATTGGCAAAGCAGCTCGCTGTTGCACCGGGCGACCGGGTCGAGGTCAATATAACGGAAGGGCGGCGACCCCATCTGACACTGCCCGTCAGAAGCATTTTGAAAAGCCCGGTCGGCAATCCTGCCTATGTCGATTTCGCAAGCCTTGGCGCGCTCATGCGGGAAACACCGCTGGCGTCCGGCGCCTATCTCAGCGTGGATCCGGACGAAGCCGATGCGCTGTACCGCAAGCTGAAGGCGATGCCGATCATTGCCGGATTTTCACAGCGTGCTGCGGCCCTTAACGGCATTGACGAGACGGTTGGTGAAACCATGGGGATTGTGACCTTGTTCAATACCGCCTTTTCCGCGCTCATCGTATTTGGCGTGGTATATAATAATGCCCGCATCAGCCTCGCCGAGCGGGCGCGCGATCTGGTTTCGCTTCGTGTGCTCGGTTATCAGCGCTCCGAAGTCTCCTATATCCTGCTGGGAGAGCTTGCACTGATTGTCATCGCCAGTCTCCCATTGGGTGCGCTGTTCGGTTACTATCTGTCCCAATATCTCGCATCCTCGATGAGCGGAGATCTGTTTGTCATGCCCTTTGCCCTGTCGACTGCGACGATTGCCTTTGCCATATTGCTGGTGCTGATGACCGCTGCGGTTTCTTCCCTGTTTGTCAGCAGCCGTTTGAACCGGCTGGATCTGGTCAGCGTGTTGAAGACCAGGGAATGACGGACAGAAAGCGCCATCTGTCCCGGCCGGGGCCCAGAATCATCCTCGGCCTGATTGCTGCGGTCGTGATCGCCGCAGTCTATTTGGCGTTGCGCACACCGCCGATGGATGTGGACGTCGCCAAGGCAGTGAAAGCCCCGCTGCTTGTCACGATTGATGACGAGGGCGAGACCCAGGTACGCGATATATATCTGGTCGCGGCTCCGATCAGCGGGGAGTTGCAGAGGATCGATCTGCAGCCGGGGGATCCGGTGGTTGCCGGCCAGACCGTGATCGCGCGGATTCTGCCCGCCCAACCCGATTTTCTGGATCCGCGCAGCGAATCGGAAACCCGCGCCCAGATCCGGGCCCTGGAAGCGAGCGTTGAATCGGCGATAGCAAGGATCGCTCAGGCGCAGGCCGACAGTCAGCTGTCGGCCGCAGATTTTGAGCGTACGGCGGCGCTCTATAAACGCGGATTTGCAACCCGGGCCGCGTATGACGGTGCACGCGCAGCGCGGGATAGCAGTGTTGCCCGGCTGGAGGAAGCCAGGGGCGCACGGGAGAATGCCCGGTTTGAGTTGCGCGCAGCCAGAGCGCGGCTGATGCCGCCTTCGAGCGTCAAATCGGGAGGCAAGGCGCTTGCTATCCGCTCACCCGAAAGCGGTTCGGTGCTTCGTCTGGTACAGGAAAGCGAAACCATGATCGCCGCGGGATCGACGATCATGGAACTCGGCAATCCGAAGGACATCGAAATTGTCACCGATCTGCTGTCCAGCGATGCGGTCAAAATCAGGGCAGGCAGCGAGGTGCTGATCGATCATTGGGGAGGGGACAAGCCGCTGAAGGGCAGGGTCCGGCGAATCGAACCTTATGGGTTCACCAAGGTCTCGGCGCTGGGCGTGGAAGAGCAGCGGGTGAATGTCATCATCGATTTGGTCGATCCGCTGGCTGCCCGCAAGAATCTCGGTCACGGCTACCGGGTCATCGTCCGGGTGGTGGAATGGTCGGGAGAAAATATCCTGCAGGTTCCGATCAGCGCCCTGTTCCGCGACAAGGGCCAGTGGTCGGTCTTCGTCATGCAGGATGGCAGGGCGCAGCTGGTGCCCGTCAGGGTCGGACGGATGAATGACGAACGGGCACAGATCGTGGAAGGCCTGAAGGCCGGAGCATCGGTTATCCTCCACCCGAGCGAAAAGATCGACGACGGTGTCGCGGTCAGGTTGCGGGCCGGGGTTTCGTGAGGTCAAACTCGAGCAGCATCAGCGAGGGGTCGCCTGGATAGCTTTTGGCCGAGAAACCCATTTCCTTTTCCAGCGTGATCGCTGCGTGATGGGAGCGGCTTTCAATTGACTGGAGCTTCTGGATTCCGTTGCGCCGGGCTTCGTCAATCACATATTCCAGGAACGTCCAGCTCATCCCGCGATGCTTGTAGTCACTGCGTACCACGATCGCGACTTCGGCTTCCGATTTGTCTTCGTTGGCGCCGATCATGGCGCTGGCGATGATCGTCTTGTCATCGATATCCAGGGCAATATAGTCTTCCTTGTGATCATGATCGACGTCGATCAGATCTTCGAGCAGGGAATCCCGGACTTCCGGTATCGGTGACAGGAAGCGGAACCGCAGATCGTCCCGTGATACATGGCGAAAGAAATCCGCCAGCGCTTCCTTGTCGGCAGGCTCGACCGGCCGGACATGGAATTCAAAACCCGACCGCGTGGTCAGCGGAATGCTGTGGCTGACGATCAGATCATGGCCTGAATCGGCGGCTGCTTGATCGGGGGCCGGATCCGTGTGTTTCGCATCGGACATGGGAGAAAATCCTTTGGTTGGAACTGTTTTTGGAACCACGCCATCCTAGAAACGGGCATGATCGTTGCTATCCGTAATGATCCCTAGGCAGCTCATGATGAGCCTGGAGATCGGCAGCTTTTTTTGATCTTGTCTGTCATCTTGGAGAACAGAGCGACGATATATCGCGTCGAATAAGGGAATTTCCCGATTGCGGGCATGGAGGGCCGGCCGATAGAATTTTCACTCACAGCAGTACCCATGTCTTCGGCGACGATCGCGACGGCAAGGACAGAATGATGGATGTTTCGGTTTTCAGCACCAGGCCATATGATCGCAGATTTCTGACGGCCGCTAATGCCGCCGGCGCTCACAGGCTCAATTTTCTGGAACCCCGGCTTACGGTCGACACCGCCAAGCTTGCAGCAGGCAGCCAAGCTGTCTGTGTATTTGTGAACGATCTGCTGGATGCCGAGATATTAAGGATGCTTGCCGATATCGGCGTCCGCCTGGTGGCGCTGCGCTGCGCCGGTTTCAACCGCGTCGATCTGAGAGAAGCGGCGAGGCTCGGGATCCATGTCGTCCGCGTGCCTGCCTATTCGCCGCACGCGGTCGCCGAACATGCCATGGCCCTGATGCTGAGCCTGATCCGGAATATTCATCGGGCCTATAATCGGGTCCGGGAGGGGAATTTCACTCTCGACGGACTGCTCGGTTTCGATCTCTCCGGAAAAACCGTCGGCATCGTCGGGACCGGGAAAATTGGCACGGTGATGGTTCGGATATTGACCGGTTTCGGCTGCCGGGTGCTGGCGTTCGATCCTGTCAGAAATGCCGCATGCCTTCACATGGGTGTGGAATATGCCGATTTTGACGAGATGGTTTCCGCCGCTGATATCATCACGCTCCATTGTCCCCTGACTCCACAAACCCGGCATCTGATCGGCGCCGGGAGCATCAGCCGGATGAAACCCGGCGTTGTCCTGATCAATACCAGCCGAGGGGCGGTTATCGATACACGTGCGGTTATCACCGGGCTGAAATCCGGTCATTTCGGGGGCATTGGGCTGGATGTATATGAGGAGGAGGGGGATCTGTTTTTTGAAGATCTGTCCGAACACCCCATTCAGGATGATGTGTTTGCCCGCTTGCTGACCTTTCCCAATGTACTGATTACAGGTCATCAGGGATTTTTCACTGTCGAGGCGCTGAGCGCGATCGCAGCGACCACGATCAGCAATATCTCAACCTTCGAAAATACGGGAAAGCTGGTGAACGAAGTGACGCTGGATATGTTGTGTCCGGCTGCCGATGCCAGCTAGAAACTTGATATAATTGCCGGAATCCGACATTGCGCGGTCAAATGGGTTGCGACCCTTTGGCAACGGGCGGGGGGCAAAAATCCCGAGAGTCGCAAGATACCGGCACAAGGATAATTGGCCGGTTCAGATGAGAATGTTCGGGTTCAGCGCTCAGCCCAAAAGCTCAATATGCATTCGATAGCCATGAAATTGGCCTGTGAGACGATGGGCGATAATGGCACTGTTCCGCCGCCAACAAAGGGTCTCTGGTCGCAGAGGCGACGGGCGCACCTCAAGTAAGCTACGGGACAATATGCATTAATTAGGGTATATCGAAGCGGTCGAGGAGACACTAGAAAATGGGAAACTGAATGGTGCCGCTTAGAGGATTCGAACCTCTGACCCCCGCATTACGAATGCGATGCTCTACCAACTGAGCTAAAGCGGCATCGATGAAATGGATGAGCGCGGACGCCACGCATTTGCATTGATGGCGGGCCATTACCAGCAGAGCTTTGCCGTGACAAGTCTGTCTGATCGTTATTTCATATGGTCCGGGTGCACAAACCGGCGCCTGATGGCAAATCGGCAGGTGGACCATGCCCCAAAATTTACCGGATATTTACCATGAGCGGTGCACAGCAGTGGAACGTAGCAGCAACCGCAATGGGACAGCATGGAAAACCTACAGAATTACGGCGAAATTAGCGACCAGGATCTGAATTCGGTTCCCGACTATACGGCCTATCCCGAAGACGATGGCGCAGTCGAAGCACCGCCGACCATCGGTCAGGACGAGCGGCGTATGCATGTGCGCGCCTATAATTTCTGGGCAGGGCTGCTGGGAGATCGGCTGTTTCCCAGCGTCGAGGACCTCTCCCCCGAATCGGACGATGATTTCGGCCCGAACAGCGTGTTGCTGGACTTTACCGACGGCATGGAAAACCCCACCATTCAGTTTCTCGGCAGGTCTCTGCGAGACGAGTGCGGCATTGATGCGTCGATTACCGCAGTGGCGGATGTACCGGCGCGCTCTCTGCTTTCTCGGATCACCGATCATTATTTGCAGATCATTGCCAATCAGTCACCGATCGGTTTCGAAGCGGAATTCGTCAACCAGCGCGATGTCACGATCATGTATCGGGGCATTCTTCTGCCTTTCTCCACCGATGATGAGACCATTGATTTTATCTATGGCGTGATCAACTGGAAAGAAATTGCGACCGATACCGTTCAGCAGAAAATCGAAAATGAGGTGTCGGATGCGATACTGTCCGCTCCGGCGCGAAAAATTGCGGGTCCGGTCTGGGAAGATGGGCCACATTCGGCCAGCCTAGACAAGGTCGAGCCGACATCGCAGCTCGACCTGACAGCGGAATTGCAAATCATTCCGGGCGGAAGCGAGATTGCCGCTGCCGATCAACTGGCGGACGACGCCAGCCTGGCAGACTGGCTCTCTGCTGCCCGGAACAGCGCCGACAACGCCGCGGATTGCGAACAGCGCAGCCGGACAGCGCTATATACGGCGATCGGCAATGCCTATGATTTCTATCTGATGACCGAGCAGCATCCGGATGATTATCGGGCGCTGCTGGAGGATTCGGGCCTGAAGGTTCAGCGACGCGCACCCATGACACCGATCGTCAAGCTCGTCTTCGGTGTTCGCTATGACAAGACGCGCCTGACCGAATATGCAGCAGCGCTCAAATATGCCGCGCGCAACGAAGTGGGAAAAGGCACGTTTGCCGATATGCTCGGTCAATATGATGGCGGGCTGAAGGCAATCGTCGCGGCTGAGCGAAAAGCGGCGCGACCGACTGGCCGGTCGGCCAAGCTGCGTATGATCGACGAAAAGCTGATTGCCAAATTGCGCTCGGCACCGCCGCAGCAGCTCGAGGACATCGACACGGGCGATTCGGAATTTGTCGTGCTACTCGCGCGCAAGGGCGGGGACGGGGAGCTGGCCATTGTCGGCCCTGTTCGCGGTAATGATAAGCTGAACAGTCAGGCGCTCAAGCACACGGAAATTTGACAGCTCCCGATGCCGGTTCCGTCCGGTGACGGGCAGGCACTGGTTGCATATGTAACGGAAATATCACTGTCGGCATTATTCACCGGTGCAGATCTGAAAAGCGCCGGCTAGCCCTTGAGCGCGTGCTGGAATAAGCGCATAGCGTTGCGATGCTGGCGAGATTCTGACTCGTCTTGATCCACTTGGGGGCAAAATGGCGGTCAACCGCGAACAAAAATCCATGCGAACAACTCCAGATATCGAGAGTCTTGAAAAAGAGCTCGTCGCGGCTTTTCGCGAAAGCGCATTGCCCGGCGAGAATATCGGTTTTGACCAGGCGGCTTGCGAAGAGGCTGCGCGCTTTACCTTGCGCTGCGCAGTGGAGCGGCAAGTTGGCCAGGCGAGCCTGTCGCTGGAAAGCGTCGGCGGTGCGCAGAATACCAGACATTTGCGCCTTGCGATCGTGAATGATGACATGCCTTTTCTGGTCGATTCGGTTTGCGCGACCATTGCCGGTTTCGGCCTGACCGTAGAAAGACTGATCCATCCGGTCGTCGCGGTACGGCGCGACGCCGAAGGGCAGCTGGTCCAGATTAACGAGCATGCCAATGGCGACGGAATCCGCGAGTCCGTCATCTATATCGAGCTCGAAAGGACGGAGGCCCGGATTCGCCGGGAACTGGTCCAGGCGCTGCGGGCGAACCTCAAGGATGTCGCTGCGGCCGTTACCGACTGGCTGGAGTTGCAGAATGTTCTGGCGGAACAGGCCGTCGCCTTGCCGGAAGGAGAGGGGGCCTCCCTGTTGCGCTGGTTCCTTGATCGCAACCTCACGCTCCTTGGTCACGAAATCGTCAACCCGGAAGGAGAGCGGACCCGGCAACTGGGCATCGCCCGGATGCGGTCGCAACCAATTCTGTCCGAAGAAAGCCGGCGACGCGCTTTCGAATGGTTCGAGAAAGGCGGGAAAGCACCGCTGATCATCAAGTCCAATCAGCTTTCCACGGTTCATCGCCATGTCCTGATGGATTTGATCATCGTGCCGGTCGAGGCCAAGGGCAAAATCAGCGGCCTGTCGATCACGTCCGGCATGTGGACCAGCGCCGCGCTGGCCGCACCGCCGGAATCCATACCGGTATTGCGCACCCAGCATTCCCGGTTGCTGGACAAGTTTGAATTTTCCGTTGCCGGTCATGCCGGGAAAAGTCTCACCCATGCGCTGACCTCGCTGCCGCATGATCTGCTGATCACCTTCGCGCAGGATGATCTGGAAAAGCTCGCACTGATTTCGATGTCGCTGATCGACCGTCCGCGTCCGAAATTGCACAGCGTGATCTCACCGCTCGCCCGTCATCTTTTTGCCTTTGTCTGGCTGCCGCGCGAGCAGCTTTCGACCGAGCGCCGGCAGAATGTCGAAAAAATGCTGACAGAGGCGACCGGCGCGAAAATATTGAGCTGGTCCAACACGCTGGAGGAAGGTGGCGTATCGTCCTTGCGCTATACCCTGGACATGGGAGCCGATGGCAGAATTCCCGACCCTGACGTGCTCGACCAGGAGCTGGAGAATATGGTCCGGGGGTGGAAGCCGGAAGTTGAACGCAATTTGCGCGAAGCGGGCCAGGAAAACCGCGCGGCGGTGTTGGCGCAGCGCTATGCGGACTGTTTTCCCGGAACCTATCAGTCGACTTATGGAGCTTTGGAAGCGGCCAAGGACATCATGCGGCTGTTCCGCCTTGAGCGGGGTGGACAGCGGTCGACCCGGCTCTACCGGCTGGCGAGCGACGCCGATCATCTGCTGCGCCTGAAAATCTATCATCTCGGCGGGGCGCTGCCCCTGTCGGATGCCGTCCCGACGCTGGAGAATTTCGGCTTCACCGTGCTGGAATCCGTTCCCACGCCGCTTGATGATGGGCGCCTTGGCTATATTCATGATTTTCTGCTCGAACTGCGATCCGAGGAAAAATGTGAAAGCCTGATTGCCCGGTCGGAAGAGATCGAAGCGGCGATCACCAGCGTGCTGGACGGGGAGGCTGAGAACGACGCCTTTAACCAGCTTATCGTCTCGGCCGGCATCGACGCCCGTTCCACCGTCTGGATGCGGGCCTGGTTCCGCTATTTGCGCCAGACCGGACTCAGCTATGGTCTGGTTACCGTTGTCGAAGCCCTCGCGGAAGCGCCCGGGGTGACGGCAGCGATGATTGCACAGTTCCGCGCCCTGCATGACCCGGATTTCGAAGGTGATCGTGCGCAGGCCGCGACCGCGGCTGTCCAGGACGGTGATACGGCGCTGGTCGACGTTCACGCGATTGACGACGACCGCATCCTGCGTTTGTTTCGGGCGGTCATCGAGTCGATATTGCGCACCAATGCCTTTGCCTATCGGGCAGGGGAGGCTCTGGCCTTCAAGATCGAGAGCGCCAAGATTCCGGAGCTGCCGGCGCCGCTGCCCTGGCGGGAAATATTCGTATATAGCCCGCGGGTCGAAGGCATACATTTGCGGGCAGGTCCGGTGGCGCGCGGTGGCTTGCGCTGGTCGGATCGCCGGGATGATTTCCGCACCGAAATATTGGGCCTGATGAAAGCCCAGCGAGTCAAAAATGCCGTGATTGTTCCGACCGGTGCAAAGGGCGGCTTTTTTGCCAAGCAACTGCCTTCCGGCGAAGACCGCGACGCGTTTCTGGCCGAAGGCGTGGAAGCCTATAAGATTTTCATTTCCGCGCTTCTCTCGGTGACCGACAATATCGTCGAGGGCAAGGTCGTTCCGCCGGAACGGGTCGAGCGTCTTGACGATGATGACCCCTATTTTGTCGTGGCAGCGGACAAGGGCACAGCGAGCTTTTCCGATATCGCCAACAAGATCGCAATCGATCGCGGCTTCTGGCTGGGTGATGCCTTCGCCAGCGGCGGCAGCAACGGTTATGACCATAAGGCGATGGGGATCACGGCGCGCGGTGCCTGGATGTCTGTGCAGCGTCATTTCGCGGAAGCGGGTATTGATGTCCAGACGGCACCGGTCCGGGTCGTCGGCGTCGGCGACATGTCGGGCGACGTGTTCGGCAACGGCATGCTGCTGTCGAAGAGCCTGAAGATCGTGGCCGCATTCGACCATCGCCATATCTTTATCGATCCCAATCCGGATCCAGCCAAGAGCTGGGACGAACGCAAGAGACTCTTCGACCTGCCGCGCTCGAGCTGGGATGATTATGACAAGAAACTGATCTCCAAGGGCGGCGGTGTCTTTTCACGCAGTTCCAAGACGATCAAGGTCTCCAAGCAGATTATCGAACTGCTCGACCTGCCGGATGATCCGGAGACGACGCCGGCAAAGTTGATGACCGCGATATTGGCGTGCAATGCCGATCTGCTGTGGTTCGGCGGTATTGGCACCTATGTGAAGGCCGCATCCGAAAATCACATTGAGGTGGGCGATCCGGCCAATGACAAGATTCGCGTCAATGGCGAGCAACTGCGGGTGAAGGTCGTAGGCGAGGGAGCGAATCTGGGCATCACCCAGGCCGCACGCATTGCCTTTGCTGCAAAGGGTGGCAGGATCAATACCGATTTTATCGACAATAGCGCCGGGGTCGATTGCTCGGACAATGAAGTCAATATCAAGATCGCGCTGAATGCCGAACTGGCCAGCGGCCGGCTGGAGCCGGAGCAGCGGAACATCCTGCTGGAATCGATGACCGACGAGGTCGGCGCGCTGGTTCTGGAAGACAACCGGCTGCAGGCACTGGGTCTCTCGATTGCCGAAAAGGGCGGGACGAAAACGCTGCCCTCCTATGTTCGTCTGATCGATCAGTTTGAAGACCAGGGGCAGCTGAACCGGGCGGTCGAAGGACTTGCGAGCAACGAGGACCTGATCCGCCGCGGTCAGGAGAACAAGGGCCTATATCGCCCGGAACTGGCCGTGCTGATCTCCACCGCCAAGCTGGTGTTGCAGGATGCGATAGAGAACAGCGATCTGGGCGATGATCCCGGACTGGACAGCGAGCTGCTCGCGGCCTTTCCGGCTGCCATGCGGGAAGCCCATGAATCGGCCATTCTCAATCACCAGTTGCGGCGCGAGATCATTGCCACAAAACTGGCCAACCGGATGATCAATCGGCTGGGCCTGATCGACCCGTTTGAACTGGCCGAGGAAGAAGGCTGCTCTCTCGGCGAGGTCGCTCGTGCATTTGTGATGGCTGAGCGATTGTTCAATGCTGACGGGATATGGCGTGAACTGGAAGTCGCCGAGATATCGGAAGATATCAGAATTACGCTGTTTGACCGTCTTGCTTATGTGCTGCGGTCGCACATGGCCGACCTGATGCGAATCGGGGTGTCGGATGACCGGATCGGTGATACGGTCGATATGCTGGCACCGGGCGTGAATCTGCTCAACGAGCATGTGCAAAAGCTGATTACCGCCGAAGGCCGTCTGCAGGCGGCGAAGCAGGTGAAAGATCTGGTCAAGGCAGGGGCGACGCCCGAAATCGCTGACAAGATTGCCAATATCTACATGAATGACGGGGCCGCGGGTATCGCGTTCCTTGCCCACAGCCGGGAGATCGATCCGCTGGATGTGGCGCTTGCCTTTACCAATCTCGGCAGCCAGCTTGGCCTTGACTGGGCGCAAATGACCGCGACCCGGATCAATCCCTCCGATCCCTGGGATCGTTTGCTGGTGGCTGGCCTGGCGCGCGATTTTCAGCAGATGCGTCTGGATTTCCTGCGGCGAACACGCGGCAAGGATATGCAGCAATTTGTCGAAAACTGGGCGGAGCGCAATATCGATCGCGTGGCGCAGTTCCGCAAGATCATGGACCGGGCGCAGCAAACGCCCAAACCGTCGATTGCAATGCTGGCGCAGATTGCAGGCCAGGCCCGACTGTTGCTGTCGCGCTAGATCCAGTAGCCGAGCAAGTGGAGCAGGAGGCCAACGAGCCCGCCGACGAGAGTGCCATTGACCCGGATGAACTGCAGGTCGCGTCCGACCGCATTTTCGACCCGGTCGGTGATGGTCTGGGTGTCCCAGCTGCGGATGGTCTCTGACACCAGCTTGACGATATTGTCGCCATAGCTGTCGACCACGCCGATGACCGCACGTCGGCCGAAGCGGTTGATTTGGCGATTGAGTTGCTCGTCCTGCTGCAGGCTGTTGCCCAGCTGGATCAACGCGTCACCAAACTGGCCGGCCAGAGCGGCATCCGGATCACGGGCAGCCCGCAACAGCGCCTCGCGGCCCTGTTCCCAGATGCCGTCCAGCCAGGATGCGATAGCCGGGTTCTCGATCAGCTCGAGCTTCCATTCATTGACCTTCTTGCGAAGGTCCGGGTCATGGCGCAGTTCAGTCGCCAGATGCACCAGACTCTCTTCGGTTTTGGCCCGCACCGGATGATGGGGGTCGGCGGCCATGTCGGCGAGCAGCTTGTAGAGACCGTCAAGCACCTCGTTGGCGACCCGGTCATCCAGGCCGGTCCAGCGCATTACGGCATTGGCGCGGTCCGAGACGATATTCCGGATCACCATCTCATTGGTGTCCAGCGTCCGGTAGGCCCAGCGAATGGTGGAATCGATCAGCGGGCCATGGCGATTTTCGGCCATCACCACTTCCAGAATCTGTCCGAGGGGTGTTGCGATGTCGAGATTGACGGCCTGCTTTTTTACGGCGCCCTTGAACATGGTTCCAAGGCGATCCTTGTCCAGCGACGCAATGGCGTCGCCCAGCAGTCGGGAAGCACCGAATTTGATCCGGCCTTCGCCGCCGCTCGGAGATTGCAGGAAGCGTCCGATGCCACTGGCCAGATCGACATGCCGCATACGCTGGGCAACCAGCCGGGAGATCAGGAAATTGTCCTTCAGGAAACTGGCCAGCGTATCGCCGATCCGGTCCTTGTTGCGCGGTATGATCGCGGTATGGGGGATCGGCAGACCCATGGGGTGACGAAATAATGCGGTTACCGCGAACCAGTCCGCCAGACCGCCAACCATCGCTGCTTCGGCAAAGGCGCGCACAAACCCGATCGCCGGATGCACGGCTTCATAGCTTTTCGAGGTGACATAGATGATCGCCATGACCACCAGCATGCCGGTGGCAATGATCTTCATGTCCTGGCCGGCATTGCTGGTTTTGGCGGCAGCACCCGTGCCGCCGCCATTAGCGATTTTGGACGATAGGGGCTTCACTCGGCCGGCTGAACTTCTGCATCGGGCCGATCGTGACGGTCGTCACCCGGCCGGTAGGTCAGGATCCGGCTACGCAGCCACGGACCCGCCCGGCGTTCGAAACCGTCTGCCAGACTGAAGCCCGCGGGCACGATGACGAGGGTCAGCAGGGTCGAGACGGTAAGGCCACCAATCACCACAATCCCCATCGGCTGGCGCCAGGCGCCATCGCCTGAAAGAGAAATCGCTGTCGGCACCATGCCGGCGGTCATGGCGACAGTGGTCATGACGATCGGCTGGGCACGCTTGTGGCCGGCATCCATGATGGCCTCGAACTTGGGCACGCCCTTTTGCATTTCCTCGATCGCAAAGTCGATCAGCAGAATGGAGTTCTTACTGACGATGCCGAGCAGCATGAGCACGCCGATCAGGACCGGCATCGACAGCGACTGCCCCCAGAGCCAGACCAGGAATATGCCGCCAAGCGGTGCCAGCGCCAGTGAGCCCATGTTGACCAGGGGCGACATCACGCGCTTGTAGAGTAGCACCAGGGTAGCAAAGACGAGCAAAATACCGGCGATCAGGGCGATCACGAAATTGACGGCCAGTTCCTGCTGCCACTCATCTTCGCCAAAGGCCTCGTTTGACACGCCCGTAGGCAGGTCCTTCATGATCGGCAACGCATAGATTTTTTCCATCGCCTCGCCCTTGATGACGTCGGGCGCCAGATCCGCACCGACAAATGTCCGGCGGTTCTGGTTGTAGCGCTGGATCGAGGTGGGACCGGAACCGAAGCTCACCGAGGCCACCCGACTGAGCGGCACGGTGCCGCCGCTGGCGATCGGGATCGGCAGATTCTCTATCGTGGTGAGATCGGTGCGCGATTCGAGTGGCAACATCACCCGGATCGGAATTTGCCGGTCGGAGAGCGAGAATTTGGCGGCATTCTGATCGATTTCGCCAAGCGTGGCGATGCGGATCGTCTGGCTAAGCGAGGCCGTAGTGACGCCCAGTTGCGACGCGAGATTCATGTAAGGCGTGATGATGATTTCGGGACGGCTGAGATCGGCGTCGATCCGCGGTGCTCGTATCAGATCGATGCCTTTCATCTGTTCAACCAGCTGAGCGGCCGTTTTGTCCAGCAGATCGGGGTCCGAGCCTGTCAGCATGATCGAGATGTCGCGCCCGGTCCCGCCGCCGCCGCTCTGCGACTGGAAGGAAATCCGGGCGTCCGGAATCTTCTGAAGCTCCGGCAAAAGGCTGCGTTCAAATTCGATGGATGTTTTCTTGCGGTCTTCTTTCAAAGACACGAAAACCGTTGCGTTGGTTTCCCGGACGCGCGTCAACGCGCGCTCGACCTCGGGCTGTGCATACATCAATGCCGATACGCGGTCAGCGATTTTCTCGGTCTGCTCTAGGGTCGTGCCCGGTACCACCTCAATCTGGATGCGACTGTTGTCCTCGTTGATGGTCGGCTGGAACTGGGCCGGCGTAATGGCGAACAATATCACGGTGAGGCCAAAGGCAATCAGGCCTACGCCCATCATCCATACCCGATGGTCATGACCCCGGGCCCGGAAGCGGCCCGAACGATAGGCATACCAGAGTGCGAAGCGCCCGCCGATCAAGCCAACAACCCATCTGATTGCCTTAACCAGCAGGAAGGCAGCAAGAGTACCGGCGGCGATGCCGAAGATCAGGCTCAATATGGCGCGCAGGAAGTCACTGGGGATCAAAGTCACCATCAGGCCGTTAAGCGCGTATCCCGAGCTTGCTGCAACCCCAGCGAAGACGGCGAAAATCGACGTGAACAGAAAGAAGCCAATCAGATATTGCCACCAGGAGGCTTTTGCCGGAACCAGTGTCTCCCGGACGCGGTCGGCCTCCGAACGGTCCAAAACCCATTGCAACAACTTCATATAACGGTCCATCCAGACCCCGCCACCATGCTCGGCATGGCCCTTGGCCTTCAGGAAATAGGCGGCGATCATCGGTGTTATCATCCGCGCCACCGCGAGGCTCATCAACACCGACACGACGACCGTGATACCGAAATTCTTGAAAAACTGACCGGAAATGCCCGGCATCAACCCGACCGGCAAGAATACGGCAACGATACAGAAGGAGGTCGCGACAACCGCGAGGCCGATCTCATCCGCAGCGTCGATGGATGCCTGATAGGCGGTTTTCCCCATGCGCATATGACGCACGATATTCTCGATCTCGACAATGGCGTCATCGACAAGGACACCGGCCACCAGACCGAGCGCGAGCAGTGAGAGGAAATTGAGGTTGAAGCCCAGAAGGTCCATGAACCAGAAGGTCGGGATAGCCGAAAGCGGGATGGCGATGGCGGAGATGACGGTCGCGCGCCAGTCGCGCAGGAAGATGAAAACCACGACGACCGCCAATATGGCACCCTCGATCATGGCCAGCATCGAACTCTTATATTGTGATCGCGTATATTCCACGCTGGTGCCGAGAGGAATGAACTCGATGCCCGGGTTTTCCGCTTCGATCTTGTCCATGATTTCGAGCGCTTCGTCATAGACCGTCACATCGGACGCACCGCGCGCGCGCGTCATCGCGAAATTGACAACTTCAACGCCCTTGACCTTGGAAATCGAACTGCGTTCGCCAAAGGCGTCGTTCACATCGGCGACATCGCTCAGCTTGACGGCTTCCCCGTTGCGCAGGGATATTTGCGTCTGGGACAGGGCGTAGGCGTCGTCAGCATTGCCCAAGACGCGGACCGACTGTCTTGTCCCGCCCACTTCGGCCCGGCCGCCAGCCGCATTGATGTTCTGCTGACGGAGCGCATTGTTGATCTGATTGGCCGTGACACCCAGCGCCTGCATCCGGTCGGGCTTCAGGATCACGCGAATCTCGCGGTCCACGCCACCGAAGCGGTCCACTTCGGCCATGCCGTTCACCGTGAGCAACCGCTTCGCCACGGTGTCATCGACAAACCAGCTAAGCTGCTCGACGGTCATATCGTCGGCCTTGACGGCAAAATAGCCGATTGGGCCGCCGACTGCGTCGACTTTCGCGACTTGCGGCTCCAATATGCCTTCCGGCAAGGATCCGCGAATCTGGTCAACGGCATTTTTGACTTCACTGACGCTGTCGTTGACGTCCTCGCCAATTTCAAACTCGACGAACGTCCGGCTGCTGCCCTCGCTCGCCGTGGAGCTGATATTCTTCACGCCGCTGATCGAGCGGACCGCCGCTTCGACGCGCTGGGTGATCTGGTTCTCGATTTCCGTCGGCGCAGCGCCCGGCTGCGAGATATCGACGGAAACGGCCGGAAACTCGACATCTGGGTTATTCACCACATCCATGCGATTGAAGCTGAGCAATCCGGCAAAAAGCAGCCCAGCGAACAGTACCAGCGGTACAACCGGATTGCGCGTGCTCCAGGCGGAAATATTACGAAGGTTCATTGATCAGGCCTCAAATTTCCGAATGAATCAGGCGCCACTGGCTTTTTTCTGAACTTCCGGTCTAACGGTCTCACCCGGGTTCAGGAAGCCGCCTGCACGCAGCACGACCTTTTCATTTCCGGTCAGACCCGATGCGATGGATAAACCGGCGCTGGATACAGAACCCACGACGACATCGCGGCGGACCGCCTTGTTGTCAGGCCCAACGATATAGACAAAGCTTCCCTTGCTGTCGTTCAGTACGGCGGATTCGGGCAAGACAGCTGCCTCTGAAGTGCCACTTTCGATACGTGCATTGGCAAAGCCGCCAGGACGCAAGGAGCTGTCATAGCCGAGGGCAATTCGGGCGATACCCTGGCGGGTTTGCGGATCAATCACAGGAGAAATCTGCCAGATCTGGCCCGTCAATGTCTTGTTGGCGCCCACTGGAGTGACCTGAGTGGTGGTGCCGACCGAGACATTGGCCAGATCGCCTTCACCGAGCTGTGCCCGCAATTCCATTTCGCCATTCTGGGCCAACAGGAACAATGTTCCGCTGCCCTGGGTGACGGTTTGACCCGGCTCGACATTGCGTTCCAGAACAAAACCGGCCTTGGGAGCAACAATGTTCAGGCGGCTGTTTCGCGCGCGCGACTCCTGCAACTGCGCCTGGGCCACGCGGAGGCGGGCGGCCGCGGAATCGCGTGTTGCCGTCAGCCGATCAATATCCGCCTTGGAAATAAATCCCCGGTCGACCAGCTGGGTTGCACGATCCAGATTAGCCTGCGCCAGATTAAGATCGGCGCGAGAAACCCCGACCGATGCCTCGAGGCCCGCCGCCTGCTGGGATTGCACTGACTGATCGATACTCGCCATGATCTGGCCTTGCTTGACCCAGTCGCCGGCATCGACGTAGACATTTGTCACGCGTCCGCCTTCACCGACCACACTGACTGCAATTTCCCGTCGAGCTGCCAGGGTCCCGGTAGCGTTGATGGTGCGTGTGACCTGTTGCTTGCCTGGAGCCATGACCGTGACGGTCGGTGCCTGACTGGCGGAATCATCCTCCGCAGCACCCGCGCCCGCGAAATAATTATAGCCGATATAGGCGAGCAGCAGTGCGACCGCCACCGCCGCAGCGATAATCAACCGCCGCCGGGTTTTAGCGGCCGCCTCGGGATCGTCCAGAACTTCTGCATCTTCGCTGGGAATGGTGGATTCATAGTTCATTATTTTTACTCTTCGGTCGGTCTCTTATCGTATTTTCAAGCGGCAATACACAAAAGAATCGCTGATTTTCCGTTCAGTTCGGCATTTCACCAGCTGTATTACATAAATATGGCACCAGCGGCAAGCGGGAACAGTATCGGGCCGCTGTCGCAAGCCTCGCTTCGATCAACGACCAACGTCATCATACGAAAGGGCCGATTGCCACCGAACCGGCCCTTTCTGTCAATAACTTGTCTGCTGAAAGCGGGTGTTAGCGCACTCGGCCGCGCTGGATCAGATTCAGGATCAGCAACAGAACCACAGCACCGACAAAGGCGGTGAACAAGCCGATAATGGAAAATTCCTGGATACTTCCGCCAAAGCCGAAATACCCGCCGACAAAATTGCCGATAAACGAACCGATGATGCCGACAATGATATTCAAGAAAACGCCCATGGACGCATCACGTCCCATCACCATGCTGGCAAGCCAGCCCGCGATTCCGCCAACGATCAAAGCAATAATCCAACCCATATATTCCTCCTGCTTCATGCGAAAGTGAAAATCCTTCGCTTGTGAATACAGCTACATACAGGATTATTGACGTTACTAGAAGAAATAAAAAGGGCCGCTGGAACTCTTCTAGCGGCCCTCTTGATATGGGGGAGGCTGGGCGGTTGTCCGTCAGTATTTTTGCTGTCTTTCGTACAAGTCGCGATAATGCTGGATCCGCGTGACCCGCAATCCTGGCATTCCCGACCGGTCGACAGCCCGTTGCCAGGATGCAAATTCCTCGAGCGAAAGATCATAGCGGTCACAGACTTCATCGACCGACAACAGACCACCATTGACCGCCGCAACGACTTCCGCCTTGCGACGCACCACCCAGCGCGTGGTTCCCGGTTTCGGCAAATCGTCAATGGTGAGTGGTTCACCAAGGGGCCCGACAACTTGCGCTGGTTTTATTTTTTGATTTTCAATCATACTACCCTCAATTTAGCCTTTCGGCATTTTTGCCCCGTTCCCCGTTACGTCTGGCCTTCGTAGCGGCAGAGCTTTTCCATTACCTGAACTGCCAAGGTAAACGTGGCGTTTACAAATCGATTATTTCTCCATTTTATACAATTCTTGCTGTGCCAGATCCGGTCGGAAGCAACCGGTTCTGAACAATGTTGGCTCGCGGTGACCCGCCAGATTTTGCCCCAAACGGCCAGCAAAAAAAGCCATCCGTTCATCCATGAAGGAAGCGCGCACGGCTTCCTTCGAAGCTTCCCCGGTTGGACGGGCCGCGCCGAAATCTCTTGCTGACTGGCTGGAAGCCTGACGGGCAATCGCACGGGCGAGCAGGGACTGATGATCCGTAGACTTGCCGCTGCCGCCAATGCTTTGATTGCCCACAGTCGGATCGCGGTGCTGGTGGGGAAAATTCATATCCATAGACACTGCTCTAGCAGCGAAGATATAAGCTAGTGTAAAAGGGACGTTCACATAGCCTTAGGACAAGTTAAGCAAACCTTCCTTTTATCGGGGCCGTTCGTGCCAAAGTGAAGCATATTGGAACCAAAAGAGGCAGATATTCGCTGCGCTGGCGTTAGCAGCGGGATGTCGTTAAGGACGGCAATTGAGATGATGGACAGAATCAACGGAAATTTTCAGCTGGGCGATGACCTGGCAGGCAAGCGCATCGTCGTGGCGATGTCGGGCGGTGTGGATTCGAGCGTCGTCGCCGCGCTGGCGGCGCGCACCGGCGCGGAAACCATCGGTATTACCCTGCAGCTTTACGACCATGGCGAAGCTGTGGGACGCGTGGGAAGCTGCTGCGCCGGACAGGATATCCGCGACGCCCGTGCCGTGGCCGACCGGCTTGGCATCGCCCATTATGTCTTCGATCATGCCAGCCGTTTCAAGGACTCGGTCATGGATGTCTTCGCCGATGAATATATGGCTGGCCGGACTCCGATCCCCTGCGTTCAGTGCAATATGGGAGTGAAATTTACCGATCTGCTGCAACTGTCCCGCGAACTGGGAGCGGATTGCCTGGCAACGGGTCATTATGTCCGGCGTGTCGCGACTCCGGATGGCGCGCAATTGCACCGGGCGCTCGATCCGGCTCGCGACCAGAGCTATTTCCTGTTCGCAACCACCCAGGAGCAGCTGGATTATCTTCGTTTTCCGCTGGGCGATCTGCCCAAGACACAGGTTCGTGAAATTGCCGAAGACATGGGGCTGGCGGTGGCATTTAAGCCCGACAGCCAGGATATCTGCTTCGTTCCCAATGGTGATTATGCCAGCGTCGTCCGCAAATTGCGGCCGGACGCGGATGATGACGGCGAGATTGTGCATATCGACGGTCGGTCCATGGGACGGCACAAGGGCCTCATCCATTATACCGTGGGTCAGCGCAAGGGACTGGAAATCGGCGGTCAGGCGGAGCCGCTGTATGTGATTCGGCTGGAACCGGACACGAAGCGCGTGATCGTCGGTCCCAAAGCGGCTCTGGCGGTTGCCTCGGCCTCGCTGCGCGACATCAACTGGATTGGCGGCGACTATGCGGGACCTGTCGAAGTGAAGGTCCGCTCGATGGCCAGACCCACTTTGGCCCGTCTGGAAGGACAGGAGTTGCAGTTCCACAATCCAGAATTCGGCGTTTCTCCGGGTCAGGCTGCGGTTTTCTATCACAAGGACCGGGTGTTGGGTGGCGGCTGGATCGACGGCACGGCTGCCCTGGAACAGCAATGGCTGGCCGGAGTCGAAGTGCAGTGAGCTTGCGGAGCAGGCTCCTGGCGGGCTGAATATATCGGAAGATGAGTCCGATGCCGGGACCGGCAATCTCTGGCTGCGCTCCGGTCTTTGCCCGGAACGATCTGTTGAGTCGCCTTTGTATGGCGCCGGTGCATTGACCGGATCAACGATTGCGGGGAACCGCAGGCGGGGTGCGAACGTATAATGCATTGTGGAAGCCACATATCATCATGCCGGCTGCCGGACCGGCCTGAATGATTTGCCCTCGCACCCCATCGCAAGATTGGCAAATGATTGGATCGGACGATAGCGAAGGCCGACCCGACAGGATGAATCTTCTCGGTCCAAGCATTGCCGGCTAGCAACACTCTGGGATCATATTATGACGGCGGCATCACTACTCATATTGGCAGCAACAGGGGGGACCTCCACCTCGGATCCGGTTATGCAGAATGAAGTGGGAAGGGACATGATCTCGCTCCATATTCCGTTGCTGCTGGGGCTGGGCTTTCTCATCTTGATGGTGGCCTGGCTGCCCCTGATCTTGCGTCGGCTGCCGCTGAGCCTGCCCATTATCTGCCTGGGACTGGGCATGGTCATATTTTCCTGGCCGCCCTTTTCGGACTATTCCCCGCACCCTACGGAAACGCCGGTAATCATCGAAAAAGCCACGGAACTCATCGTGATTATTTCCTTGATGGGGGCTGGGCTGAAGATATCGCGGCCCTTTGCGCGCGATGGATGGGCGCTGCCCGTCCGGCTGCTCGCGCTGACCATGCCGTTGACGATCCTCTGCCTGGCATTTCTCGGCGGCTGGCTGTTGGGGCTTCCGGTAGCCACGGCCTTGCTTCTCGGAGCGTGCCTCGCTCCGACAGATCCGGTGCTGGCGTCGGATGTGCAGATCGAACGCCCTGCCAATACCGACGAGGACGAGGTGCGATTTGCCCTGACGGCGGAGGCGGGCCTGAACGACGCGCTAGCATTTCCGTTCGTTCATCTGGCGATCGCCGCCAGTATCGCGGGTTTCGGGATGGATGTCTGGAAAGAATGGGTGATCACCGATGTCGTTGTGCGCGGACTGGTGGGTGTCGTGGTCGGCATGATATTGGGTACCTTGCTGGGCAAGGCCATCTACAAGCTGCCTACCGGCACCCGTCTGTCGCGCACCGGAGACGGGTTTGTCGCGCTGGGGGCTACACTGATCGTCTATGCGCTGACCGAATATCTGCATGGGTACGGATTTCTCGCGGTATTCCTAGCGGGAATGAGCTTGCGCCGCGAGGCAGGAGATCATGAATATAATGTCCGCCTGCATGATTTTGCCGACGAAACCGAACGGTTGCTGATGATGATCCTGTTGGTCTGTTTTGGCGGAATGATCATTGGTGGCGGACTGCTTCAGGAAATTGGCTGGCGGCATCTGCTGTTCGCGCTGCTTGCACTTCTGGTCATTCGCCCGATGGCCGGCTGGCTGAGCATGGCAGGCATAAAGCGTTCCGCAGGCGAACGGGCCATTGTCTCCTTTTTCGGGATCCGCGGTCTAGGCTCGGTCTTTTATCTGGCTTTTGCGCTGAATCATGGCGATTTTGGCGCCGGAAATGACCTGTGGCCGGTTGTTTCTCTGGTAATATTCTTGTCGATCCTGCTCCATGGCGTTGCCGTGACGCCAACAATGAGGCGACTGGACAGGATCAAATCAGACTAGGATCAGCGGGCCGATATTTGCGGTACAGCCGTTAGTTCCCTTTTTGCCACATACGTGGCCGGCAGACCCGCAGTCATCCGAAAGGAAGGGGGCTCTTCCTTTCATTCTTGGTCGAGCTGGGCTTCCGTGAGCATGACACAACCCCAGCCCTCCCGAAACTCGGCCGTTGCAGAGGCGATCATGAGGGCAGAGGCGGTTACACGTCTGCGCTCCTCGTCCAGGCTCAACCCGATCACTTCCATGCCGGGCTCGAAATCCTTTTTGCAATCCTCGAGGTCCCGTCCACCGATATAGTGACAGGAACAGGCCACCCGCGCGCCATAGGCGGTGCCGACATTCAGCTGCCCTTTTATGAAGGCAAAATTATATGCCAGGACAGCGAACAGAATCAGCAGGAAAAACGCCCCGACATACAAGGCTATCCGCCTGTTGCTCGGCCGGTAGCTTGAAGTTCTTTTTACGGTTGCCATGGCGGTGTCTATTGGTGCAACGACGCGCCATGCACAAGATTAAACTCGCATTGTTGTCGGCGTTCACGATAGCCTTTTCCGGTTGCGGAGCCGCCGGGGATTCGGCGCCTGCGCCGGAGAAAAGCGCGGCCGAACTGGCCTATATTTCGGACGCGAGCCCGATTGCCAAATCGCGGCTGGACGCGGCCATTGCACCGTTGTTCGACGACCCGGCGATGGCGGAAACACGGGCCTTGCTGGTGATGTATCAGGGCAAGATCATCGCCGAGCTTTACGGAGATGGCTATGACGCCGACACGCGGTTCATTAGCTGGTCCATGGCGAAAAGCTTTACCGGCGTGCTGATCGGCTTCCTGGTGGCAGACGGGCGCCTGGTGCTTGACGATCCCGCTCCCGTCCCGGCGTGGCAGAGAAGCGGAGACCCGCGCGGCGAAATCACGCTGCGGCAACTGCTCCAGATGTCGTCCGGTCTCGACCACACCGAAACCGCCGAAGAAGGCGGCAAGACCGTTTTCGAGGCCGACACCAACCGCATGCTGTTTCTTGACGGTGCCCAAGACGTTGCCGCCTATGCCGAAGCGCGCCCGATGGAGGCCCGGCCGGGTGAAAAGTTCGAATATAGCACCGCGACCAGCATGATTCTCTCCGACATCATCACCCGGACGCTGACCAGAAGCACCGATCCACAGGTCCGGCGCGATATCACTTTGCGCTTCATTCGGGGGCGATTGCTGGAACCGCTGGGAATGGACAGCACCTATCCAGAATTTGACTCGAGCGGGACATTTCTGGGTGGCAGCATCATCCAGGCCACCGCCCGCGATTACGCAAAATTTGGCGAGTTTCTGCGCCACAAGGGTGCCCGCAAGGGTGCGCAGCATCTGCCGGTCAGCTGGGTGCGATTCATGACGACCTCATCGGAAAATGATCCGGCCTATGGTGGGCACATCTGGCTCAATAAGCACCGTCCGGAGGGCCGGAATCCGGTTTTGTTTCCCGATAATGGCCCGGACATTATTTTCGCCGCGCTTGGCCATCTGGGTCAGCAGATCGTGGTATCGCCCGATCAGCAGCTTACCGTGGTTCGGCTGGGCAAGACCCAGGATGATGTGCTGGCACCGATGAGCGCGCAGATCGGTCGGATCATGGCGCTGTTCCCGGTCAGGGGCTAGTCTGACACAGGCAATCCTGAATTAAAGGCGAAACAAACCTTCCACCACGGTCACACATGTTCCGCCCAGCCAGGCGCGGTCACCGTCGAGGCGGCAATTGACCTGACCGCCGCGCCGGCTCGCCTGATAAGCAATAAAGCGGTCGCGGCCCAGTTGATCGGCCCAATAAGGGGTCAGCACGGCATGCGCCGAACCGGTCACGCTGTCCTCGTCCACCCCGCCGCCGGGGACAAAAACTCGGCTGAGGACGTCCGTATCCTTGCCGGGTGCGGTACAGATAAACTGATCGTTGCCAATCGCCGCCAGTGCCTTGAGATCGGGTTTTAGCGCGAGAACCTCTTCGGCATCGGCATAACGCAGGACATGATAGCCTCCCTGACAAGTGAGGGTCTCGACGGGACTGCCGCCGACCAGCTCGACGATAGCCGGAATGGCTGCGGCTTTTGGAGCATAGGCGGGGAGACCCAGCGCGTAGCCGTCGCCGTCGCGCGTCATCGTCAATATGCCCGCCTTCCGCGTCCGGAATGTGACCTGGTTGCGATCGGGTTCCTCCGACAAAATGATATGGCCGCTGGCCAGCGTGGCGTGGCCACAGAGCGCAACCTCCTCGGTTGGCGTGAACCAGCGCAATTCGTAATCGGCCTCTTCGCTGCTGTCGGGAAGGTAAAAGGCGGTTTCGGCGAAATTATTTTCCTCGGCAATGGCCTGCAAGACCTCATCTTCCAGCCAGGCCTCGAGCGGCATGACCGCTGCCTGATTGCCGGTAAAGGGCCGGTCGGCGAAGGCGTCGACATGAAAATAGGGCAGATTTGTCATGGATAAAGCAGGCCTTCGGTCCAGCCCTCTCCCTTGCGGACAAAGGCCCGCCGTTCGTGCAGCCGATGTTCCCGATCCTGCCAGAATTCAAACCGGGCGGGGACCAGGCAATAGCCCGACCAGTGCGGCGGGCGCGGAACATCGCGGCCTGCAAATTTGTCGCTCATTTCCCCGTACCGGGTTTCAAAGGTTTCCCGGCTGTCCAGCGGGCGGGACTGGTCGGAAGCCCAGGCGCCCAATTGCGAATCACGGCTGCGCGTGGCGAAATATGCATCGGCCGTGCTGTCCGGAACCCGAGAGAGGCTGCCTTCGATCCGAATCTGGCGGCGCAGGCTTTTCCAGTGAAACAAGATCGCCGCCTGCGGATTTTCGGATATGTCGGCCGCTTTCCGGCTCTGCTGGTTGGTATAGAAGACGAAGCCGTCGGGCCCGTGACCCTTGAGCAGAACCATCCGGGCAGATGGTTGCCCGCTGGCATTGGCGGTGGCTATAGTCATGGCATTGCTGTCGTTGATCTCGCTTGCGCGGGCTTCAGCATACCATTGGTCGAACAGGATAAAAGGATCGGTCATATACCGTCCTTAACATTGCGAACCGGACCGGGAAACAAACAAAATTTTGTTCCACGACAACGGGCAACTTTCTGTTAAAAGCGGCGGAGCAGGAAAGGGGCGCCATGGACTGGGACCTGATTTATACGATCACCAATAATTACGCCCTGCTGATGTGGCTGATTCTTGCCTTCGCTCCCCGAGGGGCAGCGATAGTGACAGGCCTGTTTTACGGCGGGGTCGGCCTGCTCGCCGGCACTTATGCGGTGATCATCATTCCTCTGATGACCGGGCTGATCGACGGCGGCGGTACTGCCGCGCCCGATTTTACGAACTTGTCAGGCGTCCGGCAGTTGCTGTCCAGCCCGGGCGGGGCGACCGTGGGCTGGATCCACTATCTCGCCTTTGACCTGTTCGTCGGCCTGTGGGTGGCGCGCAATGCGGATAAATACGGGTTTGCACGCTGGCTGCAGATACCTATTCTGTTTTTTATCCTGATGCTCGGTCCGCTCGGACTGATTCTCTATCTGCTCTTGCGTTTTACGCGATATAACAAGGTTGCAGATGCCGTTATGCCTGAATAAGACAGTGGTGTTGAAAATCAGCGGAAAGTTCCAATCTCTGCATGATAAGGATTTGAAAAAGGCTAAATAATGATCGATCCCTATCAAGCATTGGGTGTTGCCAAGGGCGCAAGTGACAAGGAAATCAAGAGCGCCTATCGCAAGCTCGCAAAAGAACTGCACCCTGACAAGAACAAGGATAACCCGAAGGCGACGGAACGTTTTTCCGACGTCACCAGAGCCTATGATCTGCTGCTGGACAAGGAAAAGCGTGCCCAGTTTGACCGGGGCGAGATAGACGGGGAAGGTAACCCTACCGCGCCCTTCGGCTTTGGCGGCGGCGGATATCAGCGCCGCCCGGCTGGCCAGCAGCATGATTTCGGCAATGCGGGTGCGGATTTCGGGGATATTTTTGAAGGCCTGTTTGGCGGCGGTGGCGCCGCTGGTTCGCCCTTCGGCAACCGCCAGCGCAGCGCACCGCCTCCCAAGGGTGCCAATGTCGCCTATCGACTGAAGGTGGAATTTACCGCTGCGGCGTCATTGCAAAAACAGCGCATCACGCTGGAAGATGGCAAGACCATCGACCTCAGCCTGCCAAAGGGTGTCGAAGAAGGCACGCAAATGCGCCTAAGCGGCAAGGGGCGGCCGGGTCCTGGCGGAAACGGCGATGCGATTGTCACCATCCATATCAACCCGCACCCCTTTTACGAGCGGGACGGCGATAATATCCGGCTGGACCTGCCGATCAGTCTGAAAGAGGCGGTCGAAGGAGCCAAGATCAAGGTGCCGACGGTGGACGGACCGGTGATGCTGTCCATTCCCGCAGGATCGAGTTCCGGCAAGACGCTGCGACTGAAAGACAAAGGCTTTCACGGCAAGTCCGGAGTGCGTGGCAATCAGCTGGTGACCCTGATGATTGTCTTGCCGGAAAAGGATGAAAAGCTCGCGGAATTTGTCAAAAACTGGAACCCGAAAGACAATCCTCGCGCCAGCATGGGTGTATAGGCTTGGCCCGGAGCAACCTGTCTGAACTTTCGCCCGAAGCGCGGCATCATGACAAGGGCGAGGCGGGACCCCCGGGGAACAGGGCCAGCGAGGATCTCGCTGGCGAAAGTCTGGTTCGCCGTGCCGTTATCGTTATCGAGCGGACCGCCGTTGGCGTCTATCATGACGGTTTCACCTTCGCAGGCAATTTCGCTTACATGTCGCTGCTGGCAGTCTTTTCCTTCTTCATTATTGCAGCTGCGATCATCGGAGGCTTTGGTCAGACCGAGGTTGGCACCGAATTTGTGGAGGCATTTCTGGTGACCGTCCCGCCGTCGGTCGCTAGCGCGCTGCACGATCCGATACGCGAGGCGATGACCGCGAGAACAGGGCCGCTGCTCTGGCTCAGCGCGGTCGTCGGGCTGTGGACGACGACCAGCTTGATCGAAACCATCCGCGAGATTCTCCATCGGGCCTATGGCGTTCAGGCTCAGCGTCCGTTCTGGGAATATCGCCTCAGTTCGATCCTGCTCATTCTCGTCTCGGTTTTCGTCGCGATGTTCGCGCTGAGCGCGCAATTTGTGCTGGCAGGGATCAGCGGCTTTCTGGGCGCATATTTTCAGGCGATACAGACGAGTCCGCTTTGGCTTTCATTGTCCAATGTCGTGCCGTTCCTTGTTCTGTTCGCAACCTTATATTTTCTGTTCCGGCTGCTCACTCCCCGGCAATATCGGCCAAGCCAATATCCGAAGTGGCCCGGCGCCGTTTTCATCAGCGGCTGGTGGCTGCTGATCACCGGACTGCTTCCGGTATTTCTAAAATATGCTGCCAATTATCAGCTGACCTATGGCAGTCTGGCGGGCGTCATTATCACCCTCGTCTTTTTCTACATGGTTGGGCTTGGCATGGTTATCGGTGCAGAGATCAATGCGGCGCTGGCCGACCGGCCCTGGAGAAACGGAAATAGCGAATGATCCGCTGGAAAATCATCCAGATAGCGTTTATCAGCAGCAATTATCTGATTTCAGGAGACCGGGGCAATGACTGAACTAATGAAGGGCAAGCGAGGCTTGATCATGGGACTTGCCAATAACAAGTCGCTGGCCTGGGGAATTGCCCAGAAGCTTGCCGGAGCAGGAGCCGAATTGGCCTTTTCCTATCAGGGCGAGGCGCTGGCGAAGCGAGTCAGGCCGCTTGCCGCGGAACTGGGCAGCGATTTCCTGATCGACTGTGATGTTTCTGATATGGCGGCCTTGGATACAGCCTTTGATCAGCTGAAAGAGCGCTGGGACACGCTGGATTTTGTCGTCCACGCGATCGGTTTTTCGGACAAGAACGAACTGCGCGGCAAATATGTCGATACCAGCCTCGACAATTTCCTGATGACCATGAATATTTCTGCCTATTCGCTGGTCGCTGTTGCGCAGCGGGCTGCGGCGATGATGCCCGACGGCGGCAGCATCGTTACCTTGAGCTATTATGGTGCCGAGAAGGTTATCCCGCACTATAATGTGATGGGCGTGGCCAAGGCGGCGCTGGAGACCAGCGTGAAATATCTCGCCAATGATCTGGGCCCCGACAATATCCGGGTGAATGCTATTTCCGCAGGGCCGATCAAGACGCTGGCGGCCAGCGGTATCGGCGACTTCCGTTATATCCTGAAATGGAATGAATATAATTCGCCCTTGCGCCGCAATGTCACGATCGATGATGTCGGCGGTGCGGGTCTCTATTTCTGCAGCGACCTGTCATCGGGCGTGACCGGGGAAACGCACCATGTTGACGGCGGCTATCATGTCGTCGGCATGAAGCAGGAAGATGCACCCGATATCGCGCTGGATTGATCATCCGCGTATTTTCGTGAATGATCCTCTTGAAATAAATTGAATTTATAAACGCGGAGAGCGAGTTTTGAGCTTCAACACATTCGGGCATGCTTTTCGCTTTTCCACCTGGGGAGAAAGCCACGGGCCAGCGCTTGGCGCGGTTGTCGATGGCTGCCCCCCGGGCCTGAAGCTCAGCGAGGCGGATATCCAGCCGTTTCTCGATGCGCGGCGGCCGGGACAGTCGAAATATACGACCCAGCGGCAGGAACCCGACCAGGTCAAAATCCTCTCCGGGGTTTTTGAAGGGAAAACCACCGGGACGCCGATTTCGCTGATGATCGAAAATGTCGATCAGCGGTCAAAGGATTATGGCGAGGTCGCAAAGGCCTATCGCCCCGGCCATGCGGATTATGCCTATGACCAGAAATATGGTTTTCGCGACTATCGCGGCGGCGGGCGGTCGAGCGCGCGCGAGACCGCGGCGCGAGTAGCCGCAGGGGCCGTGGCCCGGCTGGTGATTCCGGAAGTGACCATTCGCGCCTGGGTTGCCGAAATTGGCGGCGATGCCGTGGACCCGACACATTTTGATGTCGCGGAGATCGGCAACAATCCCTTTTTCTGCCCCGATGCGCAAGCCGCGAAGCGCTGGGAAGCGCTGGTCGATAGGGCGCGCAAGGACGGCAGCAGTCTGGGCGCGATAATCGCCTGTGAAGCGACCGGTGTGCCTGCAGGCTGGGGCGCGCCTGTCTATGCCAAGCTGGACAGCGAGATTGCCGCGGCAATGATGACCATAAACGCGACCAAGGGTATAGAGATTGGCGACGGTTTTGCCGCTGCCCGCCTGCGCGGAGAGCAGAATGCCGATGCGATGCGACCGGGCGAAAATGGTCCCGAATTTCTGGCCAATCATAGCGGTGGGACTGCGGGTGGCATTTCCACCGGCCAGCCGGTTTTCTGTCGGGTAGCGTTCAAGCCGACCAGTTCGATCCTGACGCCGGTCGAAACCGTCACCCGCGAAGGCACGGCAACCGAGATTATCACCAAGGGGCGCCATGATCCCTGTGTCGGAATCCGCGGGGTCCCGGTGGTCGAGGCCATGATGGCCTTGGTACTGGCAGACCAGAAGCTGCTCCATCGGGCGCAATGTGGATGAGCGGGATATTTGCTCTATGCATCGCACCGCGACCGATGGTTCTGACCGGTGGCGGCGCGGCCGAAAGGGAAATCCGCAAAAACAGGCAAGCGCGTCCCGTTTCGATCCGTCCTGACAAAGAATGTTCCTGATCGATGATCGACCTCATTCTTCATGTCATCAATGAATATATCCAGGCGCACAAGGCGATCATCGGTCTGATCATATTGGTCTTTCTGTTTGCCGGTTTCATCATGGAGCGTTTCCCGGCTGCGGTGGTCGCGGTGCTGGGTGCCTGCATGTTCCTGTTTCTCGGCATTATTGACTCCGACGGCCTGTTCTCGGTTTTTTCAAACACCGCTCCGATCACCATTGCCGCCATGTTCATCCTTTCGGGTGCGCTGCTGAGGACTGGCACGATCGATGCGATCGCCGGCTTCATCATCAAGCGGGCCAAGCGCCATCCAAAACTGGCGGTTGCCGAGATGTTTCTGGGTGCCTTTGTCGCCTCCGCCTTCATGAACAATACGCCGGTCGTGATCGTTTTGATTCCGATCATCCTCCGCCTGTCGCGGGCCACCGGCTACTCCTCCAAGAAATTGCTGATCCCGCTGAGCTTCATCTGCATTCTTGGCGGCACGACCACGCTGATCGGTACCTCGACCAATCTGATCGTCGATGCGGTAGCCCGCGATCAGGGGCTGGCCGGCTTCGGCATTTTCGAGATTACACCCTACGGCCTTCTTGCGGCGGTCGCCGGTACCGTGATGATGGTGCTTTTCAGCAGCTGGCTGCTCCCTGGCGGCGATGTCAAAGGCCATTTTGACAGCAGCGACGAAAGTGATTTTCTGACCGAGCTTACCGTGCGTCGCAATGCATCGGTAATCGACAAGAAACTGGCCGCGGTGCCGGAATTGCGCCGCGCTGGCATCAAGGTCACTGCCGTCAAGCGGCTGAGCAGTTATATCCGCCATGATCTGGATTTTCATGAATTGCGGGCCGGAGACCGGATCGTCGTGCAGCTGGATCTGGCCGAGCTTATTTCGCTGAGGAAATCGGACGATTTCAAGGTCGGGATCGTTCACAAGGGCGATGTTGGCCCGCTGGGCGAGGAACTGGTCGAGGCCACGGTGGCGCCGAGCCATCCGAGCATCGGTAACCGGCTCTATGACATTCCCTTCCTCTCCCAGCTCAATGTGCGCATTTTGGGCATGACCCGCTTCCGCAACCTGCCGCGCTCGGATCTGACCAATGCCCGCATCCATGCCGCTGACCGGCTGCTGGTCACGGGTTCCAGCGAAGACATCAGTCGCATGTACCAGAATCCCAATCTGTTTGGCGTCGGGCACACCAAGATTCGGGCCTTCCGTCGCGATCGTGCGCCGATTGCCATCGGTGCGCTGGTTGCGGTGGTCGTTCTCGCCGCGCTCAATATCATCCCGCTGGCGGTTGCAGCCATTCTCGCGGTCGGTGCGATCCTGCTAGCCCGCTGCATCGATGCGGAGGAAGCCTGGGGATCAATCGACGGCAATGTGCTGGTGCTGATTTTCGGCATGCTCGCGGTCGGCCTGGGTCTGCAGCAAGCCGGGAGCGTCGACCTTATTGTCAGCGAACTGACGCCTTTCCTGCGAGAAGTGCCACCCTGGGGTCTGGTCTTTGCAATCTATATTCTGTCGGTGATCATGACCGAGATTGTTACCAATAATGCCGTCGCGATCATCATCACGCCGATTGCCATCGCGCTGGGCAATGATCTGGGAGTGGATCCCCGGCCGCTGGTGATCGCGGTGATGTTCGCGGCTTCTGCCAGCTTCGCCACCCCGATCGGCTATCAGACGAACACCCTGGTCTATGCAGCGGGTAATTACCGCTTCACCGATTTCTTCAAGGCCGGCATTCCGCTGACCTTCGGTGTCGGCCTGTCGACCTGTCTGGCAATCAGCTTCTGGATGTAGTGCCGTCCTAAAGGCTTGCCGCGCGCTAATGCGAAGGATAGGCATGGACAAAGAATAATTATCGGGGACAATCGCATGCTCGCATTCTGGTTCAAGATTCCGCTTTGGCAGCGGGTAATCGGAGCGCTCGTTCTCGGTGTGATCACCGGCCTGATCTGGGGGCCGGAATCCGAAGCTATCAAATGGATCGGCGATTTCTTCATCAAGTCGATCAAGATGCTGGTCGTACCGCTGATCTTCTTCTCGCTGGTCTCCGGCGTCGCCGCGATCGGTGATTTGCGCAAGCTGGGTGCGGTCGGCGGCCGGGCGATGCTGATGTTTGTCGTGACCGGCCAGATTGCGGTCTGGCTGGGTCTGATGCTCGGAACGATGATCAAGCCGGGTATCGGCGTCGATACCAGCGGCATCGAGATGGGCGTCACCCCGACACCGGCCGCGACCAGCTGGACCGACATGATTCTTTCGATCGTCCCCGAAAGCCCGGTGCAGGTGATGGCCGATGTCCAGGTGCTGCCGCTGATCGTATTCGCGCTGCTGATCGGCATCGGCATATTGATGGCCAAGGAAGAGGGCGCACCGGTCGCGAAGATCTTCGATTCGGGCGCGATCGTGATGCAGAAAGTGACGATGATCGTTATGGAACTGACCCCGTTTGGCGTGTTCGCGCTGATGGCGTGGGTTGCCGGCAGCTTCGGCACGGATGCACTGCTCAGCCTCGCCAAGCTGGTCGGTCTCAACTATCTCGGCTGCCTGCTGATCATCATATTCATTTATTCGTCGATGATCCGCTTTCTGGCCAAGCTGCCACCCGTTGATTTTTTCCGTGGCATTGTGGATGCGATGGCGGTCAGCTATTCGACCGCATCGTCCAACGCGACGCTGCCCGTGACGCTGCGCTGTGCGGAGCGCAACCTGGGCGTCTCGCCGAGCGTTTCGAGTTTTGTGATATCCCTCGGTGCCACCATCAATATGAACGGTACCGCCATGTATCTCGGGCTGGCCACGCTGTTCGGGGCGCAGATTTTCGGTGTCGACCTGTCATGGGGCGACTATTTCATGATCTCGATAACCGCCACGCTGGGCGCCATCGGTGCGGCGGGTATTCCCGGCGCCGGCCTGATCATGATGGCGCTGGTTTTCGGCAGCGTCGGCGTTCCACTGGAAACCATTGCCTTCGTCGCCGGCGTCGACCGGATCATGGACATGATGCGGACAACCACCAATGTTTCCGGAGATGCCGCGGTTGCAGTGACGGTGGCGGCAATGACCGGCGAGCTCGATCGCGAGGAACTGATCTCGGCGGACGACGTCTGAGCGATCAGGTTCATCCAAAGGCTTGCTCACGGATGCTTGCCGTCGGCGCACAGGCAGATTTTCAGCGGGTTGATTGATCGATCAGCTGCATTCGCCGCTAGCGCCGGTGCTAGGCGGGGATGAGGGCGTTTCGATACAGCGGATCTTCCAGCGCTCGGCCTGCTCCGTTGGCAACGCAGGTCAGCGGGTCCTCGGCGATGGTGACCGCGAGTCCGGTTTTTTCGGCTATAAATTCGTCAATTCTTCCCAACAGGGCGCCACCGCCGGTCAAAACGATGCCCTGCTCCATGATGTCCGCTGCGAGTTCCGGCTTAGTTTGCTCGAGAGCATTGAGCACGGTCTCGCCTATCTGGCCTACTGGCTCGGCGATTGCATGGGCGATTTCGGCTTCGGTGATCGCGATCTTTTTCGGCATCCCGTTCACCAGATCGCGACCCTTAATGTGCATCGTTCGTCCGTCGCCAACCGGGCTTACCGCGCTGGCAATTTCATGCTTGACCAGTTCAGTGGTGCTTTCACCGATGGCCAGATTATGCTTGCGACGGATATGGGATGCGATCGCATCGTCGATCTTGTCTCCGCCCATGCGTCCGGATGCGCTGTAAGCCAGTCCCTGCAAGGACAGGACCGCTACTTCGGTTGTCCCTCCGCCGATATCGACCACCATCGCGCCGACCGGCTCGGTTACCGGAATGCCAGCGCCTATCGCAGCCGCCATTGGTTCCTTGATGAAAAAGATGCCGGACCCGCCCGCGCTCGAGGCGGCGTCGCGAAGAGCGCGGAGCTGGACGTTGGTGGAGCCGGAGGGAATACAGACGACGATATCGAAGCGCCGGAAAATGCCCGGCTTTTTCGGGTGAACCTTGTGAATGAAATGTTTGATCATCTGCTCTGCGACGTCAAGGTCCGCGATGACCCCATCCTTGAGAGGACGAATGACAGAAATGTTTCTCGGCGTTTTGCCCATCATCAGCTTAGCATCGCTGCCAACCGCGCGTACCTTTGTTACGCCTTCGTTGGTCTCGAGGGCAACGACCGAGGGCTCATTGAGCAGAATTCCGCGATTCCGCACATAGATAAGGGTATTTGCGGTACCGAGATCGATCGCCAGGTCGAGTGACTGGAGTTTGAAAAAGCTTTTCATAAAAATGGGGATATTTCGATTAGAGCGATTGCATTGCCAATGGGGAAAGTGGGCATAGCTGGGTGGCACCTGTCCAATGAACTGGCAATGTATAGCTCACTGTTGCCTGCGATTTGAGCCGTTCCTCTGGACATGGAAGACGGCAAGGACCGTTTTTCGGGGTTCTGTCCGGATGGTCAGAAAGCTTCTCTGCCCGCCCGCCTCAGGTTAACTATCGTGGCAGCGCGGCTTGTTGCCTGCCGGGACGGGACCGAACCTCTCAGTCGGCAAACGGATCGGTGACCAGAATCGTGTCGTCCCGCTCGGGCGAAGTGCTGACCAAAGCCACCGGGCACTGGATCAGTTCCTCAACCCGCCGGATATATTTGATCGCCTGTGCCGGCAGATCGGCCCAGCTGCGCGCGCCGGCGGTGGAATCGCTCCAGCCTTCCATCGTTTCGTAGATCGGCTTGACCGCCGACTGGTCCTGATGATGGGGTGGCAGATAGTCATAGGTCACGCCATTGAGGTCGTAGCCGACGCAGATTTTCAATTCCTTGAAACCATCGAGGACATCCAGCTTGGTTAGCGCGATCCCTGCCACGCCCGATACGGCGAGAGCCTGACGCACCAGCACGGCATCAAACCAGCCGCAGCGCCGCTGCCGGCCGGTATTGGTACCGAATTCATGACCACGTTCGCCGAGCCGCTGGCCTATCTCGTCATCCAGTTCGGTCGGGAAGGGGCCTGATCCGACACGCGTCGTATAGGCCTTGGTAATGCCCAGCACATAGCCGGTGCCGGACGGGCCGATGCCCGATCCGCCGGCTGCGGTGCCGGAAATCGTGTTGGAGCTGGTGACGAAAGGATAGGTACCATGATCGACATCAAGCAGCACGCCCTGCGCGCCTTCGAACAATATCCTTTTGCCATCGCGGCGTGCTTCGTTGAGGCGTTTCCAGACGGGCTGGGCATATTGCAGAACGCTGTCGGCGATATCCTTGAGGTCAGCCAGGAGCCGGTCCCGGTCCACAGGCGGTTCGCCAAATCCGGCACGCAGCGCATCATGATGGGCGCAAAGCCGGTCGAGCTGCGGCCCAAGATCGTCGAGATGAGCGAGATCGCAGACGCGGATCGCGCGGCGACCCACCTTGTCCTCATAGGCCGGGCCGATGCCGCGGCGGGTGGTGCCGATCTTGCCCTTGCCGCTGGCATCCTCGCGCAGCGCGTCCAGATCACGATGGATCGGTAGGATCAGCGGACAGGTTTCGGCGATGCCGAAATTGTCGGTGTTGATGGTGACGCCTTGGCTTTCCAGCTTCTTGATCTCGTCGCGCAAATGCCAGGGATCGAGCACGACGCCGTTGCCAATGATCGACAGCGCCCCGCGCACAATGCCCGAGGGCAGCAAGGAAAGCTTGTAGACCGCGGCATCGACAACCAGCGTATGGCCAGCGTTGTGGCCGCCCTGAAAACGGACCACGACATCGGCACGTTCGGACAGCCAGTCGACAATCTTGCCCTTGCCTTCATCGCCCCATTGTGCGCCGATTACCGTTACATTGGCCATATCCAGAGTCTTTCCTACAAGGGTTCCGGCTGGTCGCCGGTCAATATGTGCGAGCAACCAAGCGCCTGCGCCTGATCCTGTTCCGAGAGCGCTGCCACCGTGCGCCATCCCGCCTGGCGCAGCCTTGCCGCAGCCTGTGGGTCATGGCCGAGCGGCAGAAACACCTGGTCACGGGCTTTTGCTCCGAAGCCCGCGTTGATCAGCGGATCGGGATAGAGCGAGAAGCCGACTGCCGCTTCGGTCTGACCATCGGCCCGCGCTATTTCGTAGCTGCCGCCGCGACCGAGGGCACCGATGAAACTGTCGGCATAAAGCGTGAAACCGAACCAGTTCTGATATTCGAATCCGTGGCGTTCGGTCGGGTCCAGAGTCAGGCTGGCCTGTCCCCTGATGCTGTCCGCTATCTTCGAAACGCCGTCCAGCCGCGAGCCGAGCAGATCATTGCTGTCAAAGGCCCGCAATTTTGCCATCGCTTCGTCGAACGGGCCGGTCGCCTCGATCAGCGGCAGATAGCCGGTTGCGCCCATGGCATTGAGGCCCCCGGCGTCCTTCATGTCGAGCTCGCCGCGCACTTCGTCAATCTGCGCCTGATTCAATGGAAGCGGTCCCGCCGCCAGAATGTCGATCAGATCGGGCAGGGTGAAATCAACCGTGATGCCGGTAACACCAGCGCGCTCCAGCGCCTCGATCGCAACCGAGACGATCTCGCTCGCCGCAACCACGCTGTCGCTGCCGATCAATTCTGCTCCGATCTGCAAACGGCTCCGCTCCGGCTGCAATTGCCCCGAACGCAATTTCAGCACCTGGCCCGAATAGCTGAGCCGAAGCGGCCGCTGCCGGTCGGCCAGACTGGTCTTGGCAATCCGGCCGATCTGCATGGTCATGTCCGGTCGCAACGCCAGGGTGCGCTGCGAAATCGGGTCGACAAACCGCATCAGGTCGCTTCTGGACGCGCCCTGCATTCTTTCCGTCAGACCGTCTTCATATTCGGCCAGTGGTGGCATCACCCGGGCATAGCCATGGCTGGCAAGCGTATCCAGGACATCACGCTCCAGCCGCGACGCCGCCTCGGCATAAGGCGGCAGCGCGTCGTGAAAGCCTTCGGGCAAGAGATTGGATGACGTTCGCATGGCCCTGCTCCATAGCCCAAGCACAGGCTCAGGCCATCTTTTTTTCTTGGGTCTGGTGCTATCGAATCAAAACTTCAAGGCCTTGACCGTCTTGACGCCTTCCAGTTGGCAAACGGCCCATAGTACCGCTTCTTCTACCGGTGAATCGATCGAAAGCAGCAGAACCGCTTCGCCGCCCGGCGCATCGCTGCGACGGCCAAGATGGAAGGTTCCGATATTGACGCCCGCCGCGCCGAGAGTCGACCCGACGCTGCCGATGAAGCCCGGCTGATCCTGGTTGACGATATAGAGCATATCGCCCTCCAGGTCCGCCTCGACCTTGATCCCGAACATTTCGACCAGGCGCGGACCGGAGGAACCGAACAGCGTGCCGGCAACCGACTTCTCGCCTTCGTCGGTGGTCACCGAGACCCGGACCAGGGTGTGATAATCGCCTTCGCGCTCGTGGCGGATTTCGCGGACATCAAGACCGCGTTCCTTCGCCAGATAGGGCGCGTTGACCATGTTCACCGTATCGCTATAGGCCCGCATCAGTCCGGCCAGGACCGCAGCGGTAATCGGTTTCTGGTCCAGTTCAGCGGCCGCGCCTTCCACTTCGACGGCGACGCCCTTGATCTGGTCGGCCGCAAGCTGCCCGACGAGCGATCCCAACTGGCTTGCCAGCGCCATATAGGGCTTCAGCTTGGGTGCCTGTTCAGCCGAAAGGCTCGGCATGTTAAGCGCATTTTCGACGCCGCCATTGACCAGATAGTCGGCCATCTGTTCGGCGACCTGGATCGCGACATTGACCTGCGCCTCGCTGGTCGATGCACCGAGATGCGGGGTGCAAATCAGGTTCTTCGTGCCGAACAACGGGTTTTCCTTGGCCGGTTCCTGCGCATAGACGTCCAGGGCCGCACCAGCGACATGCCCTGATTCCAAGGCTTCTTTCAGTGCTGCCTCGTCAATCAGGCCGCCGCGGGCACAGTTGATGATCCGGACGCCGGGTTTCGTTTTTGCCAGTGCTTCCGCGGACAGAATATTGCGGGTCTGGTCGGTGAGCGGCGTGTGCATGGTGATGAAGTCGGCGCGAGCGAGCAGATCGTCCAGCGATACTTTCTCGACACCCATTTCAACAGCGCGCTCCTCGGTCAGGAACGGGTCATAGGCGACGACTTTCATCCTGAGACCGATCGCGCGTTCCGCGACGATCGAACCGATATTGCCGGCACCGATCAGACCGAGAGTCTTGCTGGTCAGTTCGACACCCATGAATTTGGATTTTTCCCACTTGCCGGCCTGCGTCGACGCATCGGCCGATGGCAACTGGCGCGCCAGAGCGAACATCAGCGCGATGGCATGCTCAGCGGTGGTGATGCTGTTGCCGAACGGCGTGTTCATGACCACGACACCTTTTGCAGAAGCCGCCGGAATATCGATATTGTCGACGCCGATGCCGGCGCGGCCGACCACTTTCAGATTGGTTGCCGCCTCGAGGATTTCGGGGGTTACCGTGGTCGACGACCGGATGGCGAGCCCGTCATATTCGCCGATGATCTTCATCAGCTCTTCCGGCGTCTGGCCGGTGATTTCATCCACTTCGCATCCGCGCTCGCGGAAGATCTGAGCGGCTTTCGGGTCCATTTTGTCGGATATAAGTACTTTTGGCATATTCTGGATTCCTTATCGGGACAGTCAGGCCGGCGCATGCCGGCTTCCAGAGCAATATCTGCATAGGTCGGACATTGGTCTGGTGCCCCGGCATGGCCGGGGCGACACAAATACTAGGAAAGTTCGGATTTGACCTGGGCAAAGGCCCATTCGATCCACTGCAGCAGACGGCGAATATCCTCTTCCTCGACGGTCGATCCGCACCAGATGCGCAGCGAAGGCGGGGCATCGCGATAGCCGTTGAAGTCGTAGGCTACATCCATCTTCTCGAGCATGCCGGCGATCTTCTTCGGCACCGACGCCTTGGCGTCGTCATCCAGGCCTTCGTACCAGTCGCCCTGGAACACCATGCAGACACCGGTGTTGGTCCATTTCGCCGGGTCGCTGACCATATTGCGCATCCATGGGGTGGCTTCCAACCAGTCATGGACGATCTTGGCATTGCGGTCGGCGCGAGCATGCAGTTCCGGCAGGCCGCCGATCGATTTGGCCCATTCCAGCGAAGCGATATAGTCTTCGGTCGCCAGCAGCGATGGCGTGTTGATCGTCGCGCCTTCGAAAATCGCGGTGTTGAGCTTGTCGCCCTTCTTTACCCGGAAGATTTTCGGCAGCGGCCAGGACGGCGTATAGCTTTCGATCCGCTCGACCGCGCGCGGGCTGAGGATCAGCATGCCATGGCCGGCTTCCGATCCCATGACCTTCTGCCAGCTGTAGGTGGTGACATCGAGCTTGGACCAGTCCATCGGCTGAGCGAATACGGCGCTGGTGGCATCGTTGATGGTCACGCCTTCGCGGTCGTCGGCGATCCAGTCGGTGTCGGGAATTTTCGCGCCTGAGGTGGTGCCGTTCCAGGTGAAGACCACATCATCGCCCTTGTCGATCGTGGTCAGGTCCGGAATTTCGCCATAATCGGCGTCGAGAACTGTCAGGTTAGGCAGCTTCAGCTGCTTGACCGCATCCTGGATCCAGACATTGCCAAAGCTTTCCCATGCGGCAACCGTCACCGGGCGTGCGCCGAGCATGTTCCACATCGCCATTTCGACGGCCCCGGTATCGGAGGCCGGAACAATGCCGATCAGATAGTCGTCGGGGATGCCGAGCAGTTCACGGCTCAGGTCAATGGCATATTTCAGCCGGGCCTTGCCAGTGGCGCTGCGATGCGAGCGTCCCATGGCGATGGTGTTGATTTTGTCGAGGGACCAGCCGGGGAATTTGGCTGTCGGACCCGAAGAGAAATTCGGGCAGTCAGGACGCAACTCAGGCGTCGGTACGGTCGTATCAGTCATTTAAACGCTTCTCCTTACAGAGAGCTCGCGCGGCGTTGGGACCGCGTGGCCCGGCGCCGCTTTGTCTGGTGCGGTGCAGCATGTCAAGCATGTTTCTGGTTGCAAACGAAACCGGGCGCTGAAGTTTTCGCACCTGCCACGCCGGTCAGTTTCGGCCATATCGCGCCTATGGCCTAGGCTTTGGAACGGTGGCGGCGAGCCTGTGGCTGATCTTGCTCCTTAAGGCATTTTTAACCATCATCTGACACAGTTTGAATATGAGATTAGCGAATGAAACAGCACCGGCGTTGCGCGGTATATGTATCTTGGCTCTGGCATCCGTTCTGTTGAGTGCCTGCGGCGCGATCCCGGACGGACGTAGTCAGCATTCGCAGCGTCCGCCCTCTTCCGCTGGCCTCGGTGTTTTTGACCCCAGTCCCTCTGCCCGGCAGTGTTTCAGCGAACTGAGCAAGGCCCATGTCCGTTTTTCTCCCTTGCCAAACCGGCAGTTTGGGGGCGGTTGCAGCCAGATCGACAGTATCAAGCTGCTGGATGTCGGCGCGGACGTGACCAATCTGGGGCCGGTCAAGTGCGAGCTGGCCGGCAAATTTGCCGCATGGACCGAATTTGCGGTGAAACGGGCGGCACGCCAGTATCTGGGCAGCGACCTCAAGCGGATCGAAACCATGGGCAGCTATAGTTGCCGCAATATTGCCGGGTCGGGCAAATTGTCGGAACATGCTCATGCCAATGCGATCGACGTATCGGCCTTCGTGCTGGCTGACGGGCGCCGGATCACGGTCGAGAACAACTGGAAGAGCGGCCGCCGCGAGATGCAGTTTCTGGCCGCTATCCACGACAGCGCATGCAAGCGTTTCGGGACCGTTCTCAGCCCCAATTACAACGCCGCCCATCGCGATCATTTCCACCTTGATATGAGCGGAAATGGATATTGTCGCTAGGCGAACAAGGCCTCTGGTCAGTCCCAAATCTTTGCTCTAGGGCAAAGCCATGACCAACAAAGATCTCCACGACCGCCGCTTTTACCACGCCAAAGAGGAAGCCGAATTTGCCGAGAAGGCAGACGTCGGCACGCCGCAGACCCGTGACCCGGCCTACCGGCTTGCCTTTCAGGACACCGAGTTCCTGCTTCGGGAGGAACTGCGACCGGTTCGGTTCCAGCTGGAACTGCTCAAGCCGGAGATGCTGCTCGACGAGGCCGGTATCGGCTCCACGCTGGTCATGTACGGCTCAGCCCGGATACCGGAGCCGGACAAGGCCGATGCCCTGATCGCAGCGGCGGTTGACGACGACTCGCGCAAGATCGCAGAGCGGCTGAAAGAGAAAGCCAAATATTATGACGAGGCCCGCGAACTGGCGCGGCTGGCCAGTGCCTGCGGCATTTCCGCCAATGGCAAGCGCGATTTCGTCGTCTGCTCCGGGGGCGGGCCGTCGATCATGGAGGCGGCCAATCGCGGCGCCGCCGATGCCGGCCAGGAGTCGATCGGACTCAATATCGTGTTGCCGCACGAGCAGGCACCTAATGAATATGTGACGCCGTCGCTGAGTTTCCAGTTCCACTATTTCGCGCTGCGCAAGATGCACTTCCTGCTGCGGGCGCGAGCGGTGGCGGTCTTCCCTGGCGGCTTCGGCACGCTGGACGAATTTCTCGAGCTGGTCACGCTGGTCCAGACCGGCAAAATGGAAAAACTTCCGATTCTGCTGTTTGGCGAAGCCTTCTGGAACCGGGTGATCAATTTCGAGGCACTGGCCGAGGAGGGCACGATCAGCCGCGCCGATCTCGACCTGTTCCAGTTCGTCGAGACCGCCGACGAGGCATGGGCCATCATCCAGCGCTTTTACGACATAAGCTGCGACTAGCAGCCGCCCGGTATTTTACTCGGCTGGTGCTGCCTCTGCGCCTTCGGCAGCTTCTGCACCTTCGGCCGGCTCTTCCGTGCCAGCGGCTTCAGCCTCATCGCCTTCTGCCGGAGCCTCTTCAGCGACCGGCGCTGCCGGCAGCGGCAGGTTCGAACCCTGCGCGTTCAGATAGACCATCAGATTGGCCCGGTCTTCTGCCTTGCCGAGGCCGGCAAAGGTCATTTTCGTGCCCGGCGCATAAGCGCGCGGCGAGGTCAGCCAGGCGTTCATGCCTTCCCAGTCCCAGTTGCCGGGAACGCTTTTCAGCGCATCGCTATAGGCAAAGCCGGCAACATGACCGTGCGGCTTGCCCATGGCGCCCCACAGATTTGGTCCGATACCATTGGCGCCGCCCTGGTTGATCGTGTGGCAGGCCGCACATTTGCTAAACACCTTTTCGCCCGCTGCGATATCAGCGGTTTGCAGCAGCGTTTCGATCGAGGGGCCGGTATCCGCAGCGCCGTCAGAGGATTCGACGCCCTCGATGACATAGCCCATCACTTCGGGGCGTTCATGTTTGCCGGCGTGGAAATATTTGCTGCTGACAATGGAAAAACCCAGAGCCGCGATGCCGCCAGCCAGTACCCAACCTGCAATGGTGTTATTGTTGCTCATAAATTGTCTCAAACCCCTGAGTGAGCGGCGGCCAAGGGCCTGCCAAATTTGTGCTGTCTGTAAAGAGGGCGAGGGAGCAACGCAAGGCCTCAATTGCCGTAATTTGCGCTTCGCCCGATGGCAAATTCGCCATAGGCTGACCGGAAGGCCACTTCCCTCTTGCCCCGCTCCGTCCCGTTCGACTATCGGAGCAGCGCAGAAGAGGGACGAGATGGACAGCTTTCCGAAAAACGCATTGGGCATGGTCAGAAAATTGGCCGAAAAAGCTGCTGAACAGCCGGAAAAAGCGATTGCCTTTCAGGGCGCGCCTGGTGCCAATTCGCATCTGGCGGCGCTCGATTACGCGCCCGACGGCCTGCCGCTGCCCTGTTTCTCGTTCGAGGATGCCATCGATGCGGTGAAGCATGGCAAGGCCGGCTGCGCGATCATCCCGATTGAAAATTCGCTGAACGGCCGGGTCGCGGACATCCACTTCCTGTTGCCCGAATCGGGCCTGTTCATCGTCGATGAATATTTCATGCCGATCCGGCACTGCCTGATGGCGCAATCTGCCGATGTGGCTATCCACACCGCGATGAGCCACCCGCAGGCGCTCGGCCAGTGCCGCCATTATCTGCGCAAGCGCGGTATCATCCCGGTGGCCTATGCCGATACGGCCGCGGCGGCAGCCTTTGTCGCGCAGCATGACGACCCGCATGCCGCCGCGATCGCACCACGGCTGGCGGCCCAGATCTATGGCCTGCAGCCGATCGAGGAAGCGATCGAGGATGCGCCCGACAATATGACCCGCTTCGTCGTGCTGGCGCCGGAGGCAGCGATGCCGGAAGCCAACGGGCCGCTGATGACGACCTTCGTGTTCGAGGTCAAAAATATCCCGGCCGCGCTGTACAAGGCCCTGGGCTGTTTTGCGACCAATGGCGTCAACATGACCAAGCTGGAAAGCTACCAGCAGGGCAGCAGCTTTGCCGCGACCGAATTTTACGCCGATATCGAGGGCGCTCCCGGCGACCCGGCGATTGACCGGGCGCTGACCGAACTCGGCTTTCACTGCAACAGCGTGCGGCTGCTCGGAACCTATCGGCAAGCCCGACCGCGGACGGTCATCGACTAGCCCTTGCTCAGCCGTTTGACGATTCGACGTCATTGCCGAACAGCACGATCATCAGGCCGAGTATTGCCAGCAGGATGAAGCCGAAGCCCCTGAGCCGGTTGCCGGGAACCAGAAACGCCCGGCGCGCGGCGATCACCGACTGCAGCGTGTAGTAAAGCGCAAAGGCGCGGCTGGCATAAGCAATGATCTGGAAAATATTGACGCTCCAGGTCATCAGCAGGCCGATGCTGACCAGAATCGCATAGCCGGTGCGCGCCTTGATCCTGCCCCTGGTCAGTTCCTCGATCAGCCCGCCCGAGCCGCTGGTATCGGCGATCGCCGCGCTGAACTGAGCGGCCAGCGCCGCGGCGACCAGCAGCAGCGGCAGGATCGGGGTGATAATCCCCATCATGTCGATGATCGCGGTCTCGCTGAGCGCGAATTGCTCGCGCTCGAAACTATAGGCAAAGAGCCCGATATAGACCATGTAGATCAGCGCGCTGACGAACTGCGCCAGACGCATCGACCGGATTCGGGTGGCGGCATCATAATTATGGCCCAGATAGCGCGAGGTTTCAAAACCCTGCACGGTGATGATCAGCCCGAAGGCGAGGGTGATTGCCGGCCAGCCGGACAGCAGCGGCGGATGGAGGAACAGGGTTCCGGCGCTGGCCTTCTGGTAGAAATACCAGGTCAGGCCGACCAGCAGCCCGACGATGATTGCCAGTTTCAGCGTGACCGCGCCATATTCCATATTTTCCAGTGCCTTGAACCCGCGCGTCCAGCCGACGATCAGGATCAGGATATAGATGATCGAGGTCAGCAGCTTGGCATTGGCGGGGGTATCGAAGCTGGTCAGGCTGACGCCGAAGGCACCGAACAGGTTGAGATAATAGCCGACCGAAATGGTGAAGGCGAAGACCAGTGCCCAGGAAGCGGCCAGTTCCAGCCGGTCGATTCCGTCATTCTGCACCGGCTTATCGACATTGCGGTGGAGGATATTGAAGCGGATGGCCGATCCGAACAGAAAGGCACCAAGGCACAGGCCGGCCATGATCAGCGGCGCGATATAGCCATAGTCCGACACCAGGATCGGCGCGAGCACGAGAAAGCCGCTGCCGATGATCGAGGCCAGGGGCGTCACCGTCGCTCGCCAGACCGGCATTTTTGACAGGCGCGGAGCGAGCAGCAGCAAGCCGGTCGCGATCACCGACAGGATGATGAGAATATTGAATATCAAGGCAAAATCCGATGGTTCGGGCTGATGGCGAAGGAAGGCGAGCAGGATAGCCCTGTGGCCAAGCGCTTGTCGACGGGTTTTTCACCGATCGGGCGGAGCGGCGGCATATAGGCGGTGGACAGGGTCACACGGGTCACACCCCCTTTAGTGGAAAGGTCTGCTGTCCGGATCGGGCCAATCCCCCGAGTCATCGTCATCTTCATCGCCGTCATCGTCGAGGCCTTCGGGAGCCACTTTCTCCCAGAAATCCGGCTCGTCCATCATGCCGCTGCGTTCGGCGCGGGCCCATTGCAGATCGTCCCATTCTTCTGCCTTGCAGGGATCAAGATCGGACGTGTCGATGTCCTCCGGCGGGGTCTGCGCTATCCGATCGCGTTCCTGACACATCTCGAGTCGGGCAAACAGCTCCTCATCGCTCGGACCCGAGCCGCTGCGGCCTGAGACAAAAGTGCGCCGGGCGCGGGCTGTCTCATCCTGCCGTGCCAGCATTTCGGCGCAATCATCGCCTTCGCCAATGGCCTCGACCATCGCGTCAAAATCGGCGGCAGCTTCGCGGGCGGCTTCACCGGCCATATCGATACCCTCGGCCTTGGCATCGAGCCGAGCCAGCGCCGCGAGCAGGAGGCCGGGTGAAAAGCGGGTGCGCTCGCCGACCTCCTCGCCATGATACCAGACGGTCTCCGTCCAGCCATGGAGGCCGGTTTCGAGCAGGGTCTCTGCATAAAGATCGCGCGCATGGATCAGCGCCGCATCCCAGGCGCGGTCGAAGGCGCGCCCTTCCTGCCGCCGGCGCAGGCGATAGGCGCCTTCGCGGCTCATCCCGACATAGGCGGCCGAAGCCTTGACCGAGCCGCAGCGGGCGAGGGCTTCCAGAAATTCGCGCTGTTTTTCCGGGGTCCAGCTTGGCTGGGGCGATGGAGGAAAATCATCAAAGGGGTCTGTATGCATGACATCATTCTTTCTTATGGTGAAAAAGGAATGATATTTATAACCTATATGGTTTATTGTAGGAAAGGCCCGATTAGACTTTTAATATAAAAATATGAATTGCTCCGGGCTTCGGCGACCGGGAGCAATTCGCAGATCATGGTCAGGCCGCCTGTCTGTGCAACAGCTTTGATACGCAGCCGACATGGCGGTGATCGGTGCCGCAGCATCCGCCGACCACGCGCAGGGAGGGCAGCAATGCGGCCAGTTCCTGGTGCAGCTCGCCAAATTCCAGCGGGTCGCCGGCGTCGAGCGTTTCGGCCTCGTCCAGTTCTGCGTGGCTGAGCCGCGAGGCATTGGCGCGGACGCCGCCGATGCGCGAGGGCCAGCCCGATCCCGATGCCAGCGTGTCGCGGAAATGGTCGGGGTGAGCGCAATTGACCATATAATAAGCCGGTGCTGCGCCGGTTTCCCGGTCGACCGCTTCGATGGCCTCGCCGAGCAGATCGCCGCTGGGCAAGCGACCATCGGTTTCGACGGTGAAGGATATGACCGAGGGCAATCCCTCTGCCTGAGCGGCACGGGCAATGCCGACCGCTTCCGGGATGCCGGTCATGGTGATCGCCGAGATCATGTCGACGCCGCTCGCTGCGAGGGCCTGGATTTGCGGCGTGTGAATGCGCTGCGCGGTTTTCGCATCGGTGATCGTGCCGGCTTCATAGCCGTCACCTGCCGGGCCGATGACCCCGTTGACGAGAATGTCGGCAACGCGGTCAGACCAATTGCTGCGAATATCACGGGCAAAATCGACGGCGTCGCGGCTCAGCCGCAGCAAGTCCGCTTCCGACCGGCCAAGCTTGTCTGCCCATATCGGCGTGCCGCGCCAGGTTGCGGTGTCGAGCACAAATCCCGTGTCCGCCCGATCGGCCATTTCCATGAATCCGTCAAAATAGCGGCGCAACGCCGCTCGGGCCTCGTCATCGTCCAGCAGCACAATCGCGGCAAATTCGGGGGCCGAGAAACCCTGCTGGAAGAACAGCCAGGTCTCCAGTCCGCCATCGGTGAGCCAGGGCCGGTCGGCCTGCATCAGTCTGTCAATTGTCGTCATAGAATATCTCCTCATATCTGGTGACGGGAGCGGCATATCCATCGGACGCGATGATGAGACTAGTCGATCCGTGGTACGGTTCGGCCAGTTCAAAAGAATATAATATTTACAGAAATTTACCGGAAAAGGGCCAAAACGGCCGGGGCGCGCGTTGCAAAAAACCATACTCGTGGTACAGTAAATCTCCACGCAGGTGGAGGGACAGGCAGTGGCGCGCGGCAGTGAAACCCGTTCGAAAATCATGGATGTCGCACAGGCTGCGATCCTTGCCAAAGGCTTTGAAGCGACCTCGATTGAAGAGATTGTCGCGGGTTCCGAGATTACCCGCAGCGGTTTCTTTTATCATTTCCCCGACAAAAATGCCTTGGCTCATGCCCTGATCGAGCGCCATATCGAGGTCGAGAACGAGCTGTTCGACGATCTGTTCCGGCGCGCCGCCGCACTGGGCGAGGGGCCGCTGCAGACCATGCTGATCGGGCTCAAGCTGATGGCGGAGTTGCTTGACGATATGCCGAATGGCCATCCGGGCTGCATCGTCGCGACCGCCGCCTATCAGGACCGGCTGTTCAACCGGGATGTGCGGGACGCGAACAAGCGCGCGGCGCTTGGCTGGCGCAGCCGTTTTCGCGGAATGTTCGAGGATATCGTCGCGACTCACAGGATGCGAGACGATGTCGATATCGACCAGCTGGCCGATATGGTGAGCGCGATTATCGAGGGCGGACTGATCCTGTCACGGGCGGTGGATGAGCCGTCTGTAACCGCGCAGCAGGTCCGGTTGCTGCAATCCTATGTAAAGCTGCTGTTCGCGCCGGAGCCCGGCCTGTGACGAAGCCGCCTATTTCCGGCGTTTCTTGCGTGCCGCATAGCGTTCGTCGCGAGCGGCCTTTTTCTCGGTTTCGGTCAGGCCAAGCGCGAGCTTGGGCTTGGCCTTTTCCTTCGCCGCCTTGCGGTCGGCCTTCTGCTGTTCGAATGCGGCGCGTTTCTCTGCGCTGGCGGCGGCCTGTTTTTGCTCGCGGGCGAGTTCGGCTGCCTTGCGCTCGGCCAGGACTTCCGGGCTGAGGGGCTTTTTGGCCTTCAGTTTTTTGAGCGCATCCTGCTTGGCCTTCGCGGCCATACGAGTGCGTTCCTGGAAACCTGGTTCTGAAAATGGCGGCATATGCGTTGACAATTCCTTGCTGGAGATGGCGGGTTATCGGATGGAACCCGAAAGCAGTTGCTGCCCCTACAGACAATGACCGGGTCGGGCAATGTTTAAGCGTTCGGCGCGGACGGGGCGGTAGATTATAAGCTTTGCCGCCGGGAACCATTGCAGCGTCCGCACGTAAAAACAGCATCAGCTGGCGGATATGCCCCGCCGGTCCGGACCTGCGGTGGTCTTCGCCGGTCGAGCCACCGCTATCATCTGCCTCCAGGGAAGGACGCCGTCATCATGGAAACCACAGAACTGACCGTCAATGGCAAGCGCCATGAGCTGGAGGCCGACAGCCGGGTCACCCTGCTCGATGCGCTGCGCAATCATCTCGGGCTGACCGGGACCAAGAAGGGCTGTGACCATGGCCAGTGCGGGGCCTGCACCGTGATCGTCGAGGGCCGGCGGATCAACAGCTGCCTGACCTTGGCCTGCATGCACGACGGTGACGAGATCACCACCATCGAGGGGCTGGGCGAACCGGGCAATCTGTCCGATCTGCAGGCGGCCTTTGTCGCGCATGACGGTTTTCAGTGCGGCTATTGCACGCCGGGGCAGATCTGCTCCGCAACGGCGATGATCGAGGAGGCGAAGGCGGGCTGGCCGAGCTTTGTGTCGGACGATCTGGCGGGGCCGGATGCGCTGAGTGACGAGGAAATATCGGAGCGGATGAGCGGCAATCTGTGCCGCTGCGCTGCCTATCCCAATATCGTCAATGCGATCCGTCAGGTTGCGGGAGGCAAGTCATGAAGCCTTTTACCTATGCCAGAGCGAATGACCGCGCCGATGCGACCAGCCAGGCGGCGGACGATGCGACCTTTATCGCTGGCGGCACCAATCTGCTCGACCTGATGAAGCTGGAGGTGATGGCACCCGACAGGCTGGTCGACATCAACCGGCTGGACTTGGCGGAGATCGGCGAGACCGACGAGGGCGGGCTGCGGATCGGGGCGCTGGTGAGCAACAGCGACTGTGCCGCCCATGTCCGCGTGCGGCAGGTCTATCCGGTGCTGTCGCGGGCGATCCTCGCGGGGGCCAGCGGACAGTTGCGCAACAAGGCGACGACCGGCGGCAATCTGTGCCAGCGGACCCGCTGCTATTATTTCTACGACACGGCGATGCCGTGCAACAAGCGCGAGCCGGGTTCCGGCTGTCAGGCGCTGCAGGGTTTCAACCGGATCCACGCGATCCTCGGCGCGAGCGAGGCCTGTATCGCGACCTATCCCGGCGACATGGCGGTGGCGATGACCGCGCTGGATGCTGCGGTCGAGATCGAGAGCGCGGCTGGCGAGGTCCGGCTGGTGCCGGTCCGGGATTTTCACCGGTTGCCAGGGGATCATCCGGAAAAGGACAATATCCTGGAGGCGGGCGATCTGATCACCGCGGTGATCCTGCCGCCGCCGGTCACCGGCAGGCAGATTTACCGCAAGGTCCGCGACCGCGCTTCCTATGCCTTTGCGCTCTGTTCGATGGCGGCGGTGGTCGAGATGGATGACGACAGGATCGCCTCGGCCGCGCTGGCCTTTGGCGGGCTGGCGCACAAGCCGTGGCGGGACGAGACGGTCGAGGCGCTGCTGGTCGGGGAAAAGCCGAGCGCGGCCCTGTTCGGCCGGGCAGCGGATCAGCTGCTCGCCGAGGCCAGGGGCTATGGCAGCAATGATTTCAAGATAGCATTGACCCGGCGGGTGCTGATCTCCGTCCTGACAGAAGCCACGCAAGAAGGAGCCGCCGCATGACCGCGCATCAGAAAATGGACAAGGCGGACGACCGCAACCGGCTGGACGATATGGTGCAGGGGCTGGTCGGCACGCCGATGGACCGTCCCGAAGGGCCGCTCAAGGTGTCGGGACAGGCGACCTATGCGCATGAATGGGATGTGCCGGACATGCTCTATGGCGTGCTGGCCCGCGCGACGATCTCCAAGGGCCGCGTCACCGATGTCGCGAGCAGCGGCTTGATCGGCAAGAATGGTGTCCGGGCGGTGATCACCGACGACCGGCTGCTGCGGCGGCCGGCGCAGGGCGGCGCCGACGAAGCGCCGGCGCAGGGCGCCAAGCAGGTTGACTATTTCGGCCAGCCGATCGCGCTGGTGGTTGCCGAGACTTTCGAGCAGGCGCGGCACGGGGCGAACCGGCTGGAGATCAGCTACGAGGCCGAGGGCAATGCGGCCTTTGATCCCGAGGCGGAGGATACCGATACCGATCTGCCGGAGGACGACCAGCTCGACCAGGGCGATCTTGATCAGGCGATGCGGGACGCGGCGTTCACCGTCGACCAGGTCTATCGCACGCCGGGCCACAACAGCGCCGCGATGGAGCCGCATTGCGCGATTGCCAGCTGGGACGGCGACAAGCTGACCCTGCGCGGCAGCTACCAGATGCTCAATTTCAATATCAACGAACTGGCCGACGCGCTGCATATCGTGCCGGACAATATCCATATGCTGTCGCCCTATGTCGGCGGCGGCTTTGGTTCCAAGCTGGGCATTTCGCCGGAAGCGGTTTCGGCGGCGCTGGCCGCCAAGGAAGTCGGGCAGCCGGTCTGTGTCGCCCTGTCACGGCCGCAGGTATTCGAGACCACGATGCGCCGGTCGGAAACGCGCCAGCATGTCCGTCTGGCCTGCGGCGAAGATGGAGTGCTGACCGGTATCGGCCACGAATGTCTGGTTTCCAATCTGCCGGGCGAGGGCTTTTACGAGCCGGTCACCCAAGCGACCCATTTCCTTTATGGCGGCAAGCACCGCAAGCTCGGCATCGAAGTGGCGCGCGTCAACCGCACCTGCGGCGGTTCCGTCCGCGCGCCGGGCGAGGCGGTCGGGATGCAGGTGCTGGAAAATGCGCTGGACGAACTGGCGGAAGCGTCCGGGATCGACCCGGTGGAACTGCGCAAGCGCAATGTGCCGGACCGGCATCCGGAACAGGATATCCCTTATTCCTCCCGCCGCTTTGTCGAGGCGCTGGATGAGGGCGCCAGACGGTTCCAGTGGGACCAGTGCAACAAGAAGCCTGGCTCCTTGCGCGAAGGCGACTGGCTGATCGGCCATGGCATGGCCGGCGCGTCGCGAGTCAATATCCTGTCGGAAGCCAAGGCGAGAGTGACGCTGCAGGCGGATGGCAGCGCGCTGGTTGAAACCGACATGACCGATATCGGCACCGGCACCTATGCGATCCTGACGCAGATTGCCGGCGAGATGCTCGGTCTGCCGGCAGCGAAGGTCGAGACGCGACTGGGCGACACCGATTTCCCCCGCGGCCCGGGCTCGGGCGGATCGTGGGGCGCGGCTTCCACCGGTTCGGCCGTGTTTCTCGCCTGCGAGGAAATTCGCGGGACAATCGCCGAAGCGATGGGCATCGAGGAAGACGAGCTGACGCTGGCAGACGGCAAGGCAGGGAAAGGGGAGGCGGCCCGGCCGCTAACGGATATTCTTGCCGGCAAGCCGCTTTCGGCAATCGGTCATATCGAACCCGGCCAGACGCTCGAAGAGATGCAGCAGGCGACCTACGGGTCCTATTTTGCCGAAGTGGCGGTCAATGCGGTGACCGGGGAAACCCGGGTCCGACGGATGCTCGGGGTATTTGGCGCGGGCCGGATCCTCAACGAGAAAACCGCGACCTCGCAATGCTATGGCGGGATGATCTGGGGCATCGGCAGCGCGCTGACCGAGGAACTGGTGTTCGACAATCGCGATGGCCATATCGTCAACCATGATCTGGCGGAATATCATATTCCGGTCAATCTGGACGTGCCGCAGATCGAGGTGGTGCTGCTCGAGGAGCGGGACGAATATGCCAGCCCGATCCAGGCGAAGGGCATCGGCGAGCTGGGCATATGCGGCGCGGCGGCTGCGGTTACCAACGCGATCTATAATGCGACCGGAATCCGGGTGCGCGACTATCCGGCGACGCTGGACAAGTTGCTGGCCGATCTGCCTGACGCCTAGGGCCTATTTGCCGGCGAGTTTTTTCGCTTCCGCCAGATGGGTCCGGCCGATGCGGATTTCGGTGCCGCATTTCAGGCAGGCCATCCATACGCCGCCGCCGTCATGGCGGAGGCCGGCAATCCAGTCCCGGCGGACCAGATGCGAGCGGTGCAGCCGGATGAATTCTTCCGGATTGAGCCGTTCTTCCAGGCCGGTGATTGTCTGGTGCAGCAGATAGCTGACGGGGCCGACATGCAGCCGCATATAGTCGCGTTCGGCCTCGACCCGGTCGATTTCGGTGGCGACGATGCGGCGCAGCTCGGATTTGTAGGGTACCCAGAATTCCTCCGCCCAGGGCGAGTCGTCGCCCTCGCCGGTGCGCGGCTCTGCCGTGCGTTCGCGGACCCGGGAAATGGCCAGGCTGAGCCGCTGGTTCTCGACGGGTTTCAGGACATAGTCGATCGCGGCGACATCGAACGCTTCGACCGCAAAACGGTCAAAGGCGGTGACAAAGATGATCGCCGGGGCATCGGCCTTGCCGGACAATGCGCGCGCGACATCCAGGCCGTCCTTGCCGGGCATCGCGATATCGAGCAGCAGCAGATCGGGTTTCAGTTGCTCGGTCAGGCGCAGCGCCGCCTCGCCATCGCTGGCGGTGCCGATCAGATTGATATCCGGCTGACGCGCGCAGAGCAGTTGCAGCCGTTCGATCGCCAGCGGTTCGTCGTCGACGATCAATGTGGTCAGCGGTTTGCGTTCGGTGTCTTCGGTCATGGATTATCCAGCATCAATGGCAGGGTCAGTTGCGCAATATAGCCGCCTTCTTCCGGACGTACAGTCTGCAGGCTGGCTTGCCGGCCAAAGCGGGTTTCGAGCCGGTCGCGGACATTGGCAAGGCCGATGCCGTTGCTCATACCCTCGTCGTGCAAATCGACCGGGCGCGGATCGCCGTCGTCGGCCACGGTGAGGATCAGATTGTCGCCATCCGATCGCGCGCTGATCGCGATCGTGACCGGCCGCTTGCTGTGCGCAACGCTGTGCTTGATCGCATTTTCGACCAGGGGCTGGAGGATCAGGCCGGGGACCAGAACGCCGAGCAGCTCGTCGGGAATATTGACCTTGGTGCGCAGCCGCTCGGGGAAACGGACGGCCTCGATATCGAGATAGAGATTCTGCAGATGCACTTCTTCCGACAGCGGAACATCTTCCAGCGGATCGCCCGACAGGCTGGTGCGGTAGAATTTTGACAGGTTGAGGATCATTTCCTCCGCCTCTTCCGGCTGGCTGCGCATCACCAGGGTGCTCAGGCTGTTCAGCGTGTTGAACAGGAAGTGCGGATTGACCTGATAGCGCAGCGAGCGCAGCTCCGCATCCTGAGCGGCCTGGGCGAAGCGGGCGGCCTTGCGCTCGACCTGGCGCACCTCTCCGGCATAGCTGAGCGTCAGGTAGAGCGAGGCCCAGCTGATGATGAAGAAAAAGCGCGAGGTGGCGTCTTCCGAGATTGCCTTCAGCGCGAGATTTTCCTGAGCCATATATTTGCGCATTTCCTCGACATGCGTCTCGTCCCACAGGTTCTCCGGATAATAGACGTTGAAGACCAGATGGTTGAACGAGGCGATGATGAGCGCGCAGGGGATCGCGGCGGCAAAGGCGGTGATGATCCGGGTCGAGAGCGCCTTGTCCTCGAATTGCCGGAGGACGAGATAGAGAAGATAGGTGATGCCGATACCGAAAATCGTCACGACAATGCGCCGCACCGCCATTTCGCCCTGTGCCGGCCAGTCGCCGATCGAGGCCCGCAGCGTCAGCACGATGACGTAGAACAGCCAGAACCCGAGTATCGACAGAATGGCAACCTGATGGCCGACCGACGGCTTGTGATTTCCCAGTTCAAATTTTCTCATAAATATGTGCAATTCACCATTTCAGGGCAGCTTAGGACAATATGGTATCAATTGTCTCTAGGGGAATCGTGACCGGTCGAAACAGGGTTGCGGTTGGTCGAAACTTTCTGAGTCAGCGGCGCAATTTTCCGACTTTTCCTGTCCAAGATGCAATAAACCCGACCATGCTTAACCAGTTGCTAACCATGTTTGTGTCAAATGTGCCTGTGGGAAGTCCACAAGGAGTTGTGACATATGACCAAGGAAATACGCCCCGTTCCCGGCGCCCTGACGCTGACCGAAATGAAGGAATTCGCGAGTTTCAGCTCTGCGGCGCAGCGCTATATCCGCCGTTCGCTGGATGTCGGGCTGGAACGGTCCGATGCGATCGAAACCTGGTCGCGTGACAAGGTCGAGGAAGCCGGGATCAAGGTCCAGATGTCCCTGTACCGGCGGCTCCCGGAGATTCGAAAAGCCATTCCCCAGGATTGCGCGATCGACAGCATCGAAGCTTTCATGCCGCCGCTGATTTCGCTGGCCGCCTATGATCTGGGTCAGGGTCGCATCCAGAGCTTCCCGGCCTTCCGTTTTCTCTACGAGCGTCTGCTGGGCCCGGATTCCCGCCCCTGGCTGCCCGGTGCCTTTTGCGCCGCATCGGCCTTGCCGCACCTGCATCCGAAAACCCGCAAGGGCCTGTTGCAGTCGATCAGCGAAGCCGCCGCGACGGCACCCGGCTGGTCCAACCGGGAGCCCAGTTTCTTTCCGGAATGGGTTGAAAAAGTCGATATGAGCAAGGCGGCCCACTGATCGCGTCTGCCTAGGCTGTTGCCGGTTTTCCCGTCATCGCCGCTTCATACTCGCTTTCGGCGCGCTGGATCAGATGCCGGTCGTCCTCGTTCCAGGGATGGAAACCGGGCAGAAAAAATTTGCACCACGGGATGATGATCGCCCGGGCAATGCCTGGCTTTACCAGCAGGAATTTCAGGAGTCTGAGCTTTATGCGCCAGCCGGTCAGACCGTCCTGCGCAAGCAGGTCGAGCGCGTCCTGCCAGCGGTTGCCCCAGAAATTGCGGGTGATGACCAGCATCATCAGCGCCTTTACCTTCCAGCGCTGCCAGCGGCTCCAGTCGCGGGTCGCATAGAGCCAGGTGTCATAGGCGACGCCCTTGTGCTCGATCTCTTCCAGCGCATGCCAGCGCCACAGTTCTGCGGTTTCCGGATCGGAATCCTGCCAGTGCCGGGGATTGGCCAGGAATTGCTGCGCCATGATCGCGGTAAAATGTTCCAATATCATTGTCGCCGCCAGATTGGCGATCTTGGGCCGGCCCTTGGTCATGGCCAGCGATTCGATGATGCGCTGCTCGATCCGGCTGGTATCATAGCCATTTTCCTCGACCCGGCGGTTCAGCGCCAGATGTTCGCGGCTGTGGATCACTTCCTGCTGGACGAAGGCGCGGATTTCCTTTTGCAGCTTTGGCGGTGTCTGATCGCGAAACTGCTTGACGCTCTCGATGAAAAAAGCCTCGCCGCGCGGGAAGGTGAGGGACAGGCAATTGTAGAAGGCGGTCGCCACCGGGTCGCCATTCTGCCAATATTTGTCAGGATCATATCCCTTGTCCCGGCCGAAACGGCGGTCGCGGGGCGTGATTTCATGGCCCGCTGGCGTCGGCGTGTGAATGGTTTCGGGTGGAGTGGTGACGGTGCCAAGCATATTCATCGGATGCTTCCATTTTGCGAAATGCAGACTATAGCTAACAGCGACAAGAATAAGGTTGCTTACATAAATGTCAATAGCGAAGCGTCGACTTTCCCCTGAACAAAGCCGCGGCATGGCGCTGGCTGCCGCCCGCGATCTGCTGATCGAAACCGGGCCGCAATCGGTGACTTTGAAGGCTGTCGCCGGACGGATCGGGCGGACCCATGCCAATCTGCTGCACCATTTCGGCTCCGCCTCGGGCCTGCAAAAGGCGCTGGCCGCCTATCTGTCGGACGAAGTCTGCGGAACCATCAGCCAGGCAATTTTCAAATCGCGGACGGGCGAAGGATCTGTGCGCGATATCGTCGACCTGACCTTTGACGCTTTTGACAAGCAGGGTGCGGCGGCGCTCTGGTCGTGGATGATGCTGACCGGCAACGAGGACGCGCTCGACCCGATCGTCGATGCGATCCACACGCTGGTCGACGATATCGGCGAGGGCGGGCACGAGGACCGGGAAATGCACGAGGACACGCTGACGCTGGTGCTGATGGCGCTCGGCGACGCGCTGATCGGCGACCGGTTGTCGGGTTCGCTGGGGCTGGCGCGCGATTCCGCGCGCGACATGGCAGAGCGGCAGCTGACCGGTGCACTGGATCGCTGGAAAAGCGAGCACGAATCCTGACATTGCGAATCCACCAGCTTGTCCGGTCATCCTGAGCCCAATCTCACCGGGTGCTGAAACAGGTTCGGGATGATGAAGGCGAGCGATCAGTCCTTGGCGAACAGCTGGTCATCGCTGGCAAAGGCCTTGAATTCCAGCGCATTGCCGCTCGGGTCCTGAAAGAACATCGTCGCCTGCTCGCCGACCTGCCCGCGGAAGCGGACCGTCGGCGCGATGACAAAGGCGATCGCCGCTGCGGTCAGCCGGTCGGCCAGCACCTGCCATTCTGACATAGTCAGCACCACGCCGAAATGCGGCACCGGGACCTGTTCGCCATCGACCGGATTGGCCAGCGGCCGCGGCTCGAAATTCTCGTCGAGATGAGCGACAATCTGATGCCCGTAGAGGCTGAAGTCGATCCAGTGCGGGTCGCTGCGGCCTTCTGCGCAGCCAAGCAGCCCACCGTAGAAATTGCGCGCGGCGTCGAGATCATGGACCGGGAAGGCGAGATGGAAGGGGCGCACGGCGGCGGCGGAATCAGTGTTCATTGCGGGGCTGCCTGTCTTCCGGCGCGGCCAGAACGAAACAATGGTCGAAATCCAGATCGGCACCCTGACCTTGCGATTCCCGCTTCCTGGCGTCGGCGAGCATGGCTTCGCGGCTCTGCGTCAGGACGATGTCGCTTTCCTGGCCGCTGAGCCCTTCGGCGCGCAGCTGATCGCGCGCGCGGCTGTCGAGCACCGCGGCCAGCGTCTTGAGATCCTGCGCGGTCTTCGACAGGCCTTCGCGCTTGTGGACTTCCTCATAGGCCAGTTGCAGCATGCCGGCGCACTGCGTCAGGTCGGGCTGTGGCTTCGGTGGCACGGCAGTGTCGAGCAGGGGCAGGCAGGTCGCCATTTCGTTGCGGACCAGATCATCCGGATCGGTCGCATCCTTCGCCAGCGCCTGCTGGGCGGCCACCGCTGCCAATATCTCTTCGCGCACCTGTTCCCGGCTTCTGCCGGTGTCGGTCATGATCCGTTCGCCGACCAGCCCGGCATAGGTTGCGCCGCGTTCGCTCAGCAAAGGATAGGCCAAGGCGCTTTCCACGCCTTGTTCCTGCTCTGAAGCGACGATCGCCAGCACCGCGACGCAGGTCAGGTCCCGCTTCTGGCTTTCGTCGAGCGGGGCAGGCGGGACGGGTGCGGGCTGGGACAGAGCCAGGATCAGCAGGGAAAGGATGTTCATCGCGGGATAATAGCAAGCAAATCGCGCTCGGGGCAATTAGCAATTGAATGGCGCCCGCGAACACGGCAAAAGCCGCCAGTGTCAAAAATCCAGCAAATGATCGCCCGCCATCCTTTCGGATTCGCGCTTGTCGCCGGGGGGATCAGCGCCACCGGCTTTGCCCCGCTCAATCTCTGGCCGCTGACGATAGCGATGCTCGCGCTGTGGATCGCCATCCTGATGCAGGCGCAGAGCCGCAGGACGGCCTTCTTGACCGGCTGGCTGTTCGGTCTGGGCCATTTCGTGGTCGGCCTGAACTGGATTGCCAAGGCCTTTACCTTTCAGGCGGCGATGCCGGAATGGCTGGGCTATGTGGCGGTGCTGCTGCTGTCTCTCTATCTGGCGGTCTTTCCGGCGCTGGCGGCGCTGGGTGGCTGGTGGATCGGCAGGAACAGGCCGCTGGTACTGACCGTCGCGCTGGCCGGCATGTGGATCGTCACCGAATGGCTGCGCAGCTGGCTGTTCAGCGGCTTTATCTGGAATCCGCTGGGCGCGGTGGCGCTGCCGCTCGGACGGATAGCCGATCTCAGCATGTTCATCGGCTCCTATGGCCTGGCGGCGCTGCTGTTCGCCGGCGCCGGCGGCCTGTGGCTGCTGTGCCGGAAAGACTGGCGAGCGGGATTGCCGCTGATCTTTCTGTTCGCTGCACTCGCGCTCTGGCCGCGTCCCGATGCCGGCCTGATTTCCGCGGACCAGCCGCTGATCACCGTGGTCCAGCCCAATATCGGCCAGCAGGACAAATGGCAGGCGGGCTATGAGGACCAGAATCTGACCAAGCTCGCACAGCTGACGCTGCGGACAGACGATCGTCCGCGGCTCATCTTCTGGCCGGAAGCGGCGATCCCCGACTATCTCGAGAGCGGCTATCCGGCGCGCTATTATTATGGCCGGCCGCCGGAATTTGTCCGCCGGCAGCTGGCGTCGCTGATGAAGCCCGGCGACATGCTTGTGCTGGGCGCGCTGAAACTGGAATTTGACGAGGCCGGCGAGCGGGCGATCGGTGCCCGCAACAGCGTTTTTGCCATGGATGCCCGGCGGAACCTGCTGGGGCGCTATGACAAGTCCCATCTGGTGCCTTATGGCGAATATCTGCCGATGCGGCCGCTGTTGTCGGCGATCGGCCTGTCCCGCCTGGCACCCGGCGACTTTGATTTCTGGCCCGGTCCCGGCGCGCGCTCGCTTGATCTCGGTCCGTTTGGCAAGGTCGGCCTGCAGGTCTGCTATGAAATCATCTTTTCCGGTCAGGTGGTCGACCGCAGCAACCGGCCGGATTTCATCTTCAACCCATCCAACGACGCCTGGTTCGGCAGCTGGGGACCGCCGCAACATCTGGCGCAGGCGCGTCTGCGAGCGATCGAGGAAGGGCTGCCGGTGATCCGTTCCACGCCGACCGGCATTTCCGCAGTGATCGACGCCAACGGTACGGTACGGGCCAGCGTGCCGATGGCGCAGGCGGGCCGGATTGACAGCCGCTTGCCGCAGGCAAAGGCCGCACCGCTTTTTGCCCGCCATGGCAATATCCTGCCGCTCAGCCTGGCGCTGATTTTGCTGCTATCGGCCATTGCCATCCGCCTGCGTGCTCGTTAAAGCACATATAAACATTTCCTTATGTCACAGCGGTCAGCCCCTTTCTGACCAAAAATCAGGAACTTACTATGCGTTCAGAATTTATCTTCACCTCCGAATCAGTCTCCGAAGGCCATCCGGACAAGGTTTCCGACCAGATTTCCGACGCGATCGTCGATCTGTTCCTGTCCAAGGATCCGGAAGCGCGGGTCGCGTGCGAAACGCTGACCACAACGGACCGGGTGGTGCTGGCTGGCGAAGTGCGTGGCAAGGGCATGATCGACACCAATGGCAACTGGGCACCCGGTGCACAGGAAGAAATTCAGACCGCTGTCCGCGAAACGGTCAAAAATATCGGTTATGAGCAGGACGGATTTCACTGGCAGAACCTGACCTTTGAAAATTACCTCCACCCGCAGTCGGCCCATATCGCGCAGGGCGTTGACGAGAGCGGCAACAAGGATGAAGGCGCTGGTGACCAGGGCATCATGTTCGGCTATGCCAGTGACGAAACGCCGGAACTGATGCCAGCAACGCTGCATTATTCCCACCAGATCCTGAAGCAGATGGCCAATGATCGTCACAGCGGCGCAGCGCCGTTTCTGGAGCCGGACAGCAAGAGCCAAGTGACCCTGCGCTATGTCAACGAAGTACCGGTCGAGGCGGTCGCGCTGGTGGTCTCCACCCAGCATGCGCCCGGCTATTACAAGGACAGCGACAATCCGGCTTTGTACCAGGAATTGCGCGACTATGTGATGAGCGTATTCCCCAAGGTGCTGCCGGAAGGCTTCATCACCGACAAGACGGTGATTCACGTCAACCCGACCGGACGGTTTGAAATCGGCGGCCCGGACGGCGACGCCGGTCTTACCGGCCGCAAGATCATCGTCGACACCTATGGCGGGGCCAGCCCGCATGGTGGCGGTGCTTTTTCCGGCAAGGATCCGACCAAGGTCGACCGCTCGGCTGCCTATATCACTCGCTATCTCGCCAAGAATGTCGTCGCGGCCGGTCTCGCAAAGCGCTGCGCGATCCAGCTGTCCTACGCCATCGGCGTTGCCGAGCCGCTGTCGATCAATGTCGACCTGCACGGTACCGGCACGGTGAGCGAAGAGAAGCTGGAAGAAATATTGCCAAAGCTGGTGCGCCTGACGCCCAAGGGCATCCGTACCCATCTCGGCCTGAACAAGCCGATCTATGGCCCTACCGCAGCCTATGGCCATTTCGGTCGCAAGGCAGAGGGTGACCTGTTCACCTGGGAGAAGACCGATCTGGTGGATGCGCTGAAAGCTGCGCTCTGAGCCTGATATGTCTGCTATATTGCTGGACCAATGACCGCATATAAGGACGGCGACCCGACCACGATCCGCCAGCTCTACGGCCGCCGGCAGGGCCATGCCTTGCGCGATCAGCAGGTGGAGCTGGTGGAAAAACTGCTGCCGCAAATTGCCGTTCCCACCGAGGGGCCGGTAACGGCGGCAGCGCTGTTTGGCATCGACCGGCCGATGCATTTCGAAATCGGCTTTGGCGCCGGCGAGCATCTGGCCAGCCGGGCCGACATGCTGCCCGATCACGGCTTTATCGGTTGCGAACCCTATCTCAATGGCGTGGTTGGCGCGCTGCAGCATGTCCGCGACCAGCATCTCGGCAATGTTCGGCTGCATATGGGCAATGCGCTGGACGTGCTCGAACGAATCCCGGACGGTTCGCTGAGCTTTGTCTACCTGCTCCACCCCGACCCCTGGCCCAAGGCGCGTCATGCCAAGCGTCGCTTCATGAATCACGGACCGGTGGATCTGATCGCGGCAAAATTGAAGCCCGGCGGAGAATTCCGCTTCGGAACCGATCATCCGGTCTATCTGGAATGGGCCATGATGATCATGAGCCAGCGGGACGAGTTCGAATGGCTGTGCCAAAGTCCCAAGGACTGGATGGTCCGCCCCGGCGGCTGGCCGGAGACGCGCTACGAAGCCAAGGCCCGCAGGCAGGGCCATGATGTGTGGTATTTTCGCTACCGGCGCAAGTAAACCATAGCGGATCAAAATCGTTCATATTCGAACGCTCGGGTTTTTCCCCCATCCCCGCCGAATACACATAAATTTAACGATGTTTGTAAAGCATCCTGTGATGCCGATCCTTAACCTTCCTTGTCTATCCGGTGTTTAACAAAACTTGGTCGCGCAGGTTAACAAAATACCGGGAGGTACACAGCCAGATATGGACATTGCTCCGACTACCGTTTCTTCGGCGACCGAAGTTCCCGCGCACAATCAAAGCGCAACCCCGGCCGATCTGCAAATCCGACCCCGCAATCGAAATTTTGCCAGCGCCGTGATCGAGCGCCGCCGCTGGGTAGGCGGGGACCCTTATGCATCGGCATTTTTCAACGCCCTTTCGGTGACGTTTCCCGAAGGCGAGATTTTCTTCATCGAATCGCTCAAGAAATTTCGCAAGCGCGTGCCTGCGAAATTGCAGCGGGAGATTCGCGCCTTCATCCAGCAGGAGGCGATCCACAGCCGGGAGCATCACAGCTTCAACGAGCATCTGAAAGATTGCGACTTTGAAATCGGCCGGCTGGAAGATGCAATTTGCCGCGTGGTCAACGGCATTCGCAAGCGGTCGGAATATGACCAGCTGGTGGCGACCATGTGCATCGAGCATATTACCGCGATTCTCGCTGCCGAAGTGATTTCCAATCCCGCGCATTTTGAACATGCCGATGAAGAACAGCGCAAATTGTGGCTATGGCATGCATCGGAGGAGATCGAGCACAAGGGCGTGGCCTATGATACCTGGCTGCACGTCACGAAGGACTGGACTCCGCTAAAATGCTGGTTCGTACGGTGCAGCTTCATGGCCAAGATAGCTCTAGGCTTTACCAAGAACCGGGCCAGAGGCGTTCTCGACCTGCTGCGCCAGGACGGCATTTCGGGACCGCGCGCCTGGTGGGGGCTTGCGCATTATGCCTTTCTCGGCAAGGCGCCCTTCCGCCGGACGCTGTGGCCCTTGCTGCAATTTTTCAAACCCGGCTTTCACCCGTGGGATATCGATGACCGTTCGCTGATCCGGCTCGCCGAAAGCGAATATGAGGCGGCCATCATGGTCGAAGTGGAGGCCGGTTTCGAACGGCAACAACGCCCCCGCCTCCATCGAATCGAAGAACTGAAAAAAGTCGCCTGATCAGGCTGCCAGCGGTCGCATGTCGTCGCTGTCCGCCTCATCCTCCAGCAGACAGGACAGTTCTATCGCCCGGACGTCGCTGTTGCGGCCCAGGCTGAACAGCTCCACCGTCCGGCCCGTCGGCTTGAATCCCAGTTTGCGCAAAACCGAGGCCGAGGCAGGATTGTCGACAAAATGGCTGGCAACCAGCCGTCTGTGCCCAAGCGCCCGTGCGTTCTCCAGCACGGCCCGGCCAGCCTCGGTGGCATAGCCGTTGCCCCAGTACGGGCGGCTGATCCAGTAGCCCAGTTCGATCTCGCCCCGGTCCCGCGAATCGATCCCGATGCAGCCGACGAGCCGGGGCTTGCCACCGGTACGGCTGAAGATCAGCCAGCGGGGGTGGTTGCGGTCATCGGGCAGGGACAGGAACTGCCGTGCATCCTCCAGCCGGTAGGGCCAGGGCGCGCGTGCCATATTGCGGACAATTGCTTCATCATTGATCGCGGCAAACAGGGCACCGGCATCTTCGGGCCAGCCGGGCCTCAGCAACAATCTTGGGGTAACGGCGAACATCGGGACTCTCCATTGTCAAATTGCGACGCCCCTGTCTTGACTGGTTAGCCCGCTAGCGGGAATCCATGACAAGACCGTGACGTTACGACAGGGAGAGACAAAAAAAGGGAGAGGATGACCCTCTCCCTGAAATTGACGGTTCTGTAGAACCTGCCGGGTCATCCCTCTGGTGGATAACCCTTTATCGATTATCCGGTTATTCTGCGGCTTCCGCCATGAGGTCGACAGACACATATTTGCGGCCGAGCTTGCCCTTGTGGAATTCCACCTTGCCATCGACGAGCGCAAACAGGGTATGGTCCTTGCCCATACCGACGTTGCGACCCGGATGGGTCTTGGTTCCGCGCTGGCGGATGATGATATTGCCGGCGACAACGGCTTCGCTGCCGAATTTCTTGACGCCCAGACGACGGCCTGCGGAGTCGCGACCGTTGCGGGATGAACCACCTGCTTTTTTATGTGCCATGGTTTAGTCCTCTTTCTTCGCAGCCGGCTTCTTGGCTGCTGGCTTTTTCGCTGGCGCCTTCTTTGCGGCAGCGGCTTTGGTTTCGGTTTTTGCAGCAGCCTTTTTCGCTGGTGCTTTTTCGGCTGCAGCCTTTTCAGCCGGAGCAGCCTTGGCTTTCGCAGCCGGCTTGTCTTCGGCAGGAGCCGCTTCCTTTGCAGGAGCCGCCTTCTTCGGTGCCTTTTCGGATCCGATGGCGCTGATCTTCAGTACCGTGTGCTGCTGGCGATGGCCGTTTTTGCGGCGATAATTGTGCCGGCGGCGCTTCTTGAAGATGATGACCTTCTCGCCTTTTTCCTGTCCGAGTATCTCTGCAGAGACGGTCAGGCCCTTGACGTCCTTGATGTCGTCGCCGTCGCCTGCCAGCAGAACGTCGTCCAGGGTTATCGAATCACCAGCTTCACCAGCTAGTTTTTCGACTGCGATAATATCTCCTGCGGCAACCCGATATTGTTTGCCGCCGGTGCGCACAATTGCGAACATGGCTATGTTTCCGTTTCAAATTTATGGTTCCAGCGCACAAGGCCGTTAACGCGAGTCTTTGGGCTCACGCTGGAAAGAGTGGGCAGCTAACCGATGAGACCGGGACTGTCAACCAGCTTAAGGCGATTTTTCGGCAATTCCCTGCCGCATGCCGAGTCGATGGAATTTGCGTTGCAGGCCATGGGGTGCGGTTCTAAAAGAATTTCATGATAGCAAAAACCCCGCTCCTGTTGTTGACGATCATTGGCCTTTCCGGATGCGCGATGCAGGAAGGCGACTTTCCCTCGCTTGCCAAGCGGCCTTTTGAGGACGGACCGATGATTGCGGAACCCGATTCTGTCGTGCCGCCTCCGGCTGCCAGCCTGTCACCGGCGGTACAGGCTGCCGTCGAAAAGGCGACAGCGACGAGCAATGCGGCGCACAATGAATTTCTCACCCGTCTGCCCGCTGTTCAGAAGCAGGTGCGCGCGGCTCGTAATTCGGCCGTTTCAAGCGAATCCTGGGTGGTCGCACAGATGGAGATGGCGGCGCTGGAAATGACCCGCAGTCCGTCGGTAGAGGCTTTGGCCGATATGGACCGGCTGTACCTGCAACAGCTGCAGGCCGAAGCAGACGGCGCCGCTGCCGGCAGTGCGGCGATCGTGGCCGAGCAGAAGCAGGGAATCGCCGAACAAGTCAGCAAGCAGCAAAGCGCGATAGACGGGCTCAAGGATATCATCCGCTGATTGGCAATCCCCGGAAAAGCTAATCTATGTTTATGCTGGCCGCCGCTGGTTTCGCTAGAGGCTCGGGCCAATATAATTATGGCGGATCTTAGTTTTGCAGAATGATAATGAAGTCCGGCCGTCGGAGCGCCGGCGCTCGGGTGAGCGAGCGGTTATTGATTGCACCGTCAAGATCAAGCCGCGCGACCGGAGCTATTTCGAAAGCGTGATGAGCGATCTTTCGACCACCGGTTTTCAGGTGAGCTGTCCCGCCGATCTGGAGGTTGGCGCGTCCATTCTGGTGGCCATCCCGGGCCTCGAAATGCTGCCGGCCCGTGTCCGGTGGAAGTCAGGCTTTACCTATGGATGCAAATTCGAGCGCGAATTATATCCGGCCGTGTTTGACCATATTGTACAAAAGGCCCGCTGATCTGGTCCTCTACCGGCTGGCCGCTTCGATGGCCGCCTTGTGGGCCTTGGCATTCTCGACATAATGGGCGACGCCCATGCGCATGCCGGCGATCGCCTGTTCCGGCAGGTCGCGCATGAATTTGGCCGGGGATCCGGCCCACAGCTGTCCCGAGGGAATGCGCTTGTTCGGGGTCAGGGTCGCGCCGGCCGCCAGCATTGCATCGCCCTCGATCACGCAGCCGTCCATCACAGTGGTGCTCAGGCCGACAAAGGCGCGGTCTTCCAGCGTGGCGCCGTGCAGCATCACCATATGGCCGACCAGCACATCATCGCCGATGATGGTAGGATGGCCATTGGGCGTCGCCGGCGTGGCGCTGTCGCAGTGGATGGTGCTGCCATCCTGGATATTGCTGCGCGCGCCGATGCGGATGAAATTCACGTCGGCCCGGATCACGCAATTGTACCAGACGCTCGATTCGGGACCGATTTCGACATCGCCGATGATCTTGCAGCCCGGCGCGATAAAGGCGCTGGGGTGGATTTTCGGGCTCTTGCCGTTGAACGGCAGGATCAGCGGATCGGTCATATTCTCGAATTCCATTCATCTGCGGTGATTTTATAGACAATCGTCGGGTTCAGATCGTCGCCATAATTGGGGTCGTGGAAATCCAGTTCCGGATAATGGACCATGCCCAGCCGTTTCATCAGGCCCCAGCTCGGCTCGTTGCCGGCTACGGTCAGCGCTACCACGAAGGGTGCGTTCCAGCGAGTGAAGGCAGCGTTCATCGAGGCGCTTGCCGCTTCCTTGGCATAGCCCTTGCCCCAGGCATCCTCGCGCAGGCGCCAGCCGATCTCGTGCGCGCCGGTCAGCTTCGGCTGCGGCGCATTGACTCGTTTAAGTCCGCAAAACCCGAGGATTTCCGCGTCGGCCTTGCGCTCGACAATCCAGAAGGTATGGCCAAAGTCGCGATCATAGCCTTCCAGCCGGGTGATCGCTGCGTCGAATTTTTCGCGGCTTTGCACCCCGCCCAGCCAGCGCATGACATTGCGGGTGTTGAGATGCTGCAGGAACGGTTCGCTGTCGCCGGCGCGCCATTTGCGCAGGATCAGCCGTTCGGTTTCCAGCACGATATCGCTGACCGTCTCACCCATGGAGCAGGCGGGCCGCATCGGCAGCAAAATACGTCAGGATGCCGCTGCAGCCGGCGCGCTTGAAGGCGATCAGTTTCTCCATCATCAGCGCGTCATGGTCGCCAATGCCGGCGGCGGCCCCGGCCTTGACCAGCGCATATTCGCCCGACACCTGATAGGCGAAGACCGGCACGTTGAATTCCGACTTGGCCCGATAGATGATGTCGAGATAGGCAAGGCCCGGCTTGACCATCACGCTGTCGGCGCCCTCGGCAATGTCGATGGCGATTTCGCGGATCGCCTCGTCGCTGTTGGCCGGGTCCATCTGATAGGTTTTCTTGTCGCCCTTGAGCAGGCCGCCCGATCCGACGGCATCGCGGAACGGACCGTAAAAGGCGCTCGCATATTTGGCGGCATAGGCCATGATCTGAACATTGTGATGATGGGCCAGCTCGAGCACGTCGCGGATCGCGCCGACCCGGCCATCCATCATGTCGGACGGGGCGATGATGTCGGCACCGGCATTGGCCTGGTTCAGCGCCTGCTTGGTCAGCATGTCGAGCGTCCGGTCATTTTCGACATAGCCGTGCTCGTCGATCAGGCCGTCCTGGCCGTGGCTGGTATAGGGATCGAGCGCGACGTCGGTCAAAATGCCGATATCATTGCCCAGCGCGTCCTTCACCGCCCTGGTGGCGCGGCACATCAGATTGTCGGGGTTTAGCGCTTCCTTGCCCTCGTCGCTGCGCCTGTCGGCAGGCGTGTTGGGAAACAGGGCGATGCAGGGAATGCCAAGATCGCGGGCCTCGCGGGCGCGCTCGACAATGCCGTCAACCGACCAGCGGGAAACGCCGGGCAGAGTGGTGACCGGCTCCTCGACGCCTTCGCCTTCGGTAATGAACAGCGGCCAGATCAGATTGGCGGGAGACAGGCGGTTCTCCCTGACCATCTCCCGGCTCCAGCCATGGGAGCGCGTGCGGCGCAATCTTGTATGCGGAAAAGAGGCTTGCTGTTTCATGGCGGATGCTTAGCCGAGCGGGCAGCGCCGCTCAACTCTTCTGTGCAACTCTTTGGTGGCCGGGTTCGCCTCTAGCTCTTCAGCGGCTTGTTGAGCCGGTTGATCTCGCGTTCGGGTTCGACCTGCGTCGAGGCGCTTTTCAGCGCGCTCAGGGCGGCGCCCGGTTCGACGCGCTGCAATTTCTGCAGCTCGCCCTTGAAGCGGCGCAATTCCTGTCCGCCCAATTGCGCCCGTTCGACAAATTTGACCGACTGCGGATTGATCGTGCGGCCGCCGCGATAAAGTTCGTAATGGAGATGGGGGCCGGTAGACAGGCCGGTCGAGCCGATATAACCGATGATCTGGCCCCTGCGGACCCGGGTGCCGTTGCGCACCGCGATCCGGCTCATATGGCCATAGCCGGAGGCGAGACCGCCGCCATGCTGCAGCTTCACATAATTGCCAAAGCCGCCCTTGCGGCCCGAATAGACCACCGTGCCGTCGGTCACCGCATAGATCGGGGCACCATAGCCGCCGCCGAAATCCATGCCGCTGTGCATGCGCTTGTAGCGCAGGATCGGATGCCGCCGCATGCCGTAGCTCGAGGTGATCCGTCCGTTGGTTGGCCGGGCCAGTTCGCCGTTCGACTGGCCGACCCCGGAAGCCTCGAACCAGTTGGTGCGGCCGCCGCTCTGCCATTTCAGCATCTGCGCTGCCGGCTTGCCGTCGCGTTCCAGTCCGGCATAGATCAGGTCGCCGACCTCCACCTCGCCGGTTTCGGCGCGCCGGTAGGAGAGGATGATGTCAAACTGGTCACTGCTGCGAATGTCGCGGGATACGGACATTTTGGAGCCGATCACCTGCAGATATTTCTGGACCGCGTCTGACGGTGCGCCGGCCGCACGCGCCGACCGGTAGAGGCTGGATCCGACCGTGCCCTTGATGCGCAAGGGCGTATCGTCGACCAGGATCGGTTTGCGGTTCAGTTTCAGCCGGCCGCCGTCGCGGACGATTTCGAGATTGAGGTCAAAGCGCGCGCGAAAGGCGAGCTGGTCGAGCGGCCGTGCCTGGTTCTTTGCCGGACGGCGCCCCAATATCACATCGATCTTGGTGCCCGGCCTGATATCGCCCAGCGAAACCGCACCGCCGACCAGATCATTCACCTGGACGGCCTCTTCGCTGGCGACTCCGGCGCGTTGCAGCACCCGGCGCAGGCTGTCGCCGCGGCCCAGCGTGGCAACCAGCTCGATCGATGGCCGTTCGGGGCTTTCCGCCAGCGGGCGGACCGCGTCGGTGGCCGCCATCCGGATGCCGGTGTCGGACCCGTAAGCAAGGGGTGCGATCATTTGCGAGCGGGCCTGGTCGGCGCGATAGCCGCTGAGCGGTTCCGGTCGATGGCCGGTGATCGGACCAAAATCGGGCAGGCAGCTGATCGCAAAACCGCACAGGGCGGTCAGGGTGACGAGGCCGCGAAACCAGGTCGGGCTGCCGATATCGACGCCCAGATCGGGGACCCAGTCGATTTCGGCCATATCGTCCCGCCATTCTGCGATTTTTTCTTGCAGGGAAGGAGCTTCGGGTAACGGCGACCGCAGGGGAGTTGTCGCTGCGATGGCAGCCCCCTGACCGTTCCATTCGATATCATCGATACTCTTGAACAAACGCACCCCTCGGTGATGCAGGTTTTCGCCATACATCCGATGTTTAGATTATCTCTGTGCAGGAAGTTGGTTAAAGTCAAATTAAGCCGCCACTATGAGTCTGGACATGCGGCGAGCCGTGTAAAATCACGGTTATCCGGTCTGCCTCTCCGCTTTTTGCACAAGCCCCTTGCAACTCTCCGCCCGATCGGCTGTTGTGCGAACAATGTCCCGGTTTTCCCAGTCGTCTCTTGTCGCCGTTCTCGGCCCGACCAATACCGGCAAAACCCATCTTGCCATCGAGCGCATGTGTGCCCATTCGAGCGGCATGATCGGTTTTCCGCTGCGCCTGCTGGCGCGGGAAGTCTATGACCGGGTGGTGGCGCTCAAGGGCGCCAACCGGGTGGCGCTGGTCACCGGCGAGGAAAAGATCATCCCGAAAGATGCGCAGTGGTTTCTGTGCACCGCCGAAGCCATGCCGATGGACCGCGAATTTGCCTTTGTCGCGATCGACGAGGCGCAGATCGGTATCGATCCGGAACGCGGGCATATATTCACCGATCGCATGCTGCACGCACGCGGGCGCGACGAAACCATGATCCTGGGGTCGGAGAGCCTGCGGCCGCTGATCGAGGCGCTGCTGCCCGATGCCGAAATCGTCACCCGGCCGCGCTTTTCGACGCTGAGCTATGCCGGCCCCCGGAAATTGTCGCGGCTGCCCCGGCGCTCGGCGATCGTCGCCTTCTCGGTCGAGGATGTTTATGCGATTGCCGAGATGCTCCGGCGTCAGCATGGCGGCGCGGCGATCGTCATGGGTTCGCTGTCACCGCAGACCCGCAACGCGCAGGTCAAGATGTATCAGGATGGCGAGGTCGACTATCTGGTTGCCACCGACGCGATCGGCATGGGGCTCAATCTCGACGTCACCCATGTCGCCTTTGCCGCGCTGAAGAAATTTGACGGCCATCGCCGGCGCCGCTTGACCCTGGCGGAAATCGGCCAGATCGCCGGCCGTGCGGGTCGCCACCAGAAGGATGGCAGTTTCGGCATATTATCCGGGCTGGCCTCGTCCGACTCCCTGCAGCCCGAGGAAATCGAGAATCTGGAATCGCATCGCTTTCCGAAGCTGGAATGGCTGTACTGGCGCAACGCGCGGCCGGACTTTGGCTCGGTCGAGAGCCTGATCCGGTCGCTCGAGGAAAAACCGCAGGTCCGCAGATTGCACGCGGCGCCGGAAGCGGTCGATCTGGCGGTGCTGAAGCGGCTGGCGCAGGATCCTGCGCTTTCCGCGCTGGCGACATCGCCAGCACAGGTGCGGCTGCTGTGGGAAGCGGCGTCGATTCCCGATTTTCGCAAGGTCGGTGCGGACCATCAGGCACGCTTTGTCGCATCGCTGTGGCCGCATCTGGCCACAGGGTCTGGAAAAATTCCCCATGCCAGGATGGCGCAGGAAATCGCTCGGCTGGAAAATGTCCAGGGTGATATCGCCACGCTCGGCGCGCGCATCGCTGCCGCCCGCAGCTGGAGCTATATCGCGCAAAAATCCCGATGGGTGGAGCAGCCCGAGGCGATGATGGATCGCACCCGCGCTCTGGAATCGCGGCTCAGTGATGCGATGCACAGCCTGCTGACCCAGCGTTTTGTCGACAAGCGCACACGGGTATTGCTGCGCGGTCTGCTGAAAGATACACTGCCGCAGGATGTCGTGGTCGATGAAGATGGCAGGGTCCTGGTCGAAGGGCAGGAATTGGGAACACTCAAGGGCTTCCAATTTCTCGTTCCTTCCGATAGCCGGAGAGAGGATCGCAAGATGCTGCTTGCGGCCGCAGAGAGATATTTGGGACGAATTATGACAGATAATGCAGACGCTCTAGCCAAGGCACCGGATTCGGTGCTGGCACTGGTCCCCGATGCCACCGGGCAGCCGGCGATCATGTGGGGCGACAGCCGACTGGCGGTTCTGGCCAGGGGCAAGACGCTGCTGCAGCCCGAGATCAGGTTCGAACGGTCGATCAAGGATATGGCGCCGGAAGACAGCCAGAAGGTCATCGACCGGGTCAAGGCCTGGGTCGACGCCATGAAGGCGAAGCATCTGCAGGGGCTGATGAAAATTGACGCGCTCGCCAATGACCCGGCAACACCGCCGGCGGTTCGGGCCTTATTTGCGCAGATTGTCGATGCCGGCGGGATATTGTCCCGGCGCGACATCGACCAGGCCGTCCGCGCGCTGGACAATGACATGCGCGGCCATGCCCGCCGTGCCGGTCTGGTGTTCGGGGCGCTCGATATTTTCCATCATGCGCTGATGAAGCCCGGTGCGGTGCTCTGGCGGACAGCGCTGTTCGCGGCCTTTGACTCCGAACCGATGATCGAGCAGGCGCCGGACAATGCTGTCCATCTCAAGCAGGGCACCTTTGCCGCCGCCCATCATGCAGCCCGGCTCGGTTTCCGCAGGATTGGCGATGACTATGTCCGGGTCGACATGGTCGAGCGGCTGGTCAAGGAGGCGCACGAGGCGCGCAAGCAGGGCGATATATTCGCCGTCGAGCCTGCCCTTGCCACCTCTCTCGGCCTGTCAGGTGCCTGTCACGAAGCGTTGCTGTCGCTCGCCGGCTTCGTCAAAAGCGATGCTCCGCCCGCTGCGGCGGAAAAGCCTGCCGCTGCCGACGGCTCGGCACCCCAGCCGACCGCCGACCAGGCAGACAATGCAGATAATGCAGGCAAGGCCGAGCCGGTGCCCGAAGCGGGCAAGACCGAAGAGGCCGCGGCATCGGACAGCGCCGAGACGGTCGCTGTGGAGCCAGATGCCGACCCCGTCGATGCTGTCGATTCTGCCGCCTCGCCGGAACCACCGGTTGCGGCGGTCCAATATTGGCGCTGGAAAGGCATGGCGCGCGCCCAGAAACGCAGCCAGTTCAAATCCGGTGACAATCGTGCGAAAAAGCCCCGCAATGCCCCTGTCAAGCGCAAGCCGGAGCCCGTGCTGGCGACCGCTGGCGGCGCCTTTGCCGAACTGGCTGCGCTCAGGGACAGCATGAAAAAATAGGATGCAGGCTTGAGCAGCAGAGCAGCGGATCCGAACCCCGCAGCGCTTCCCGCGCTGCGGATAGACAAGCTGCTCTGGTTCCTGCGCTTTGCCCATAACCGGGTGCTGGCGCGCAAGCTGGCGGAAAAGGGGCATGTCCGGATGAACGGCCGCCGCATCGAGCGTGGCCATGTCAAGGTACGGCAGGGTGACATCCTTACCATCCCGCAAGGCCAGCTGGTGCATGTGGTGCGGATCATCGCATTGCCCGAGCGCCGGAGCAGCGCCGCGCAGGCGCAATCCTGCTATGAGATATTGCAGACTGGTAATTGAATTAGCGGCCAAACCAACTGTTGACGTGTCAGAAATTGCGCAATAGCTAGGACGAGATTTCTGACCTCGAGTGGCGGACCGGATTAGGGGAGTTTCACGACCATATGACTTATGTTGTTACCGAAGCCTGCATCAAGTGCAAATATATGGACTGTGTGGAAGTCTGCCCGGTGGATTGCTTTTACGAAGGCGAAAACATGCTGGTCATCAACCCCAGCGAGTGCATTGATTGCGGTGTTTGTGAACCGGAATGCCCTGCCGAAGCCATTCTGCCCGATACCGAGGACGGTCTTGAAAAATGGCTCGAGGTGAATACCAAATTCTCCGAAGAATGGCCGAATATCACCGTCAGCCGCGAGCCACCGGCCGACGCCGACGAGTTCAAGGGCATGGAAGGCAAGTTTGAAGCCTTTTTCTCGGAAAAACCCGGCGAGGGCGATTAAGGACTATTTTGCGGATCATATCTCGCAGATAATTCATCCAGCATCTCGAGCATTTTCTCTGACTTGGCGCGCTGTTCGGGCTGATACGCATTGGTTTTTGCCAATTCGAACCACTCCCGAGCCACCTTCATCTTTTTGAGATCGATGCCGGTGATTTTGTCGTCCGTATAGATGAACATCTTGGTTACATTTGCGTTGCCCAGATGGAATGAGGCATCCTTGCGCCCGGCTTGATAGGATGTCCCCCACCATTTCTGCGCTTCTTCTCTGTTCCTCTCGACGCCATCACCATTCCAGTAAATCTGGGCAAGAACGAACGACGCATTGGCGTGTTTTTGTTCAGCGGCGGCCATGAACCATTTGCGCGCTTCGACAACATCTTTTGCGACGACCTCCCCAAGCAGAAGGTAGCCGGCCAGATCGGCTTGAGCGTCAGCCACGCCCGCCTCCGCCGCTTCCCGGCAAAGCGCCATGCCCCGATCGATGTCCATTGCACCACCCTCCGCCGCGATAAGCATGTTGCCATAGGCGCATTTGGCTTTGGGATATCCCAGTTCAGCAGCTTGTTTGTAGAGTGATCTCGCTTGGCTATAATCCTTTGGCCTGCCATCGCCGGAATAGGAGCAGGTCGCGAGATTGTGCAATGTGTCCGGTCTCACTTCCACCACTCGCTCAAAATACGAGCAGGCCTTGGCATTGTCCCGTTCGAAGCCAAAGGCTCCAGAGTGAATTTCGCCGAGCAATTCCAGGGCGCTGTCATCTCCTGTGCGGCCTAATGCGTCGAGAGAGTCCATCATTGCGACATTGCCGATTTCATCGCGCGCGTTCAGCAGATCACGGACTTCCTCGGTAACCGCAATTTCTGCTTCTGCTGGGGACGGTTCTGTTTGGGCACCAACAATCAGCAGTGGCAGGACCAATTGCAGAAGTAGCGATTGCAACATCAAGCCTCCGACCATCTTGCGGAGCGTTAGATTAGATCAAGTCGAGAGATTAGATCAAGTCGAGTCGAATCGCAATCAACACCGCGGATGGGAATGGTTTGTGAATCGCGTTCCCGATTCCATGATCAGTTGTGCATTGCAACGATAAATTGCTTTTTTGTGACGAATCTGTTAATGATGCGCCAGTTGGCGGCTGGACACTCGTGGGAGCGGGCAGTGTTCGGTCGTTAAACATATGTACGAAAGGGTTTTTTCGTCACTGACCACGAAAATCGAACGTTAGCAGCGTTCTTTTCCAATGTACCAAGAAAGGCTTTTTATGGCTGCGAATGTGCTGTCCTTTGATGTGGGCGATTATGTTGTTTATCCAAAACACGGCGTTGGCCGGGTTGTCGAGCTGCAAAATGAAGAAATTGCCGGCATGCAACTCGAACTCTATGTTTTGCGCTTCGAAAAAGAGCGGATGACCTTGCGGGTTCCGACCAACAAGGCAGAAGGCGTCGGAATGCGCAAACTGTCGTCGGACAAGACGCTCAAGGAAGCCATGGAAACGCTGAAAGCGAAGCCCAAGGTCAAGCGGTCGATGTGGTCGCGCCGGGCCCAGGAATATGAAGCGAAGATCAATTCCGGCGATCTGGTATCGATTGCCGAAGTGACCCGTGACCTGTTCCGCGCCGACGACCAGCCGGAACAAAGCTATTCCGAACGGCAGATTTTTGAAGCGGCATCCAGCCGTCTCGCGCGTGAACTGGCGGCGATGGAAGAAACCGACGAGCCGACGGCTCTGACGAAGATTCTGGAAATCCTCAATATCGCTGCACCGCAATATTACGAGAACAAGGACGATTGATCGACGCACCTGCGTTTTTCGTCGAAACCATCAAGGGGTTGCCGCAGCAATGTGGCAGCCCCTTTTTTTTGCGGTGAGAGCGTTGCAATATTTTGGTTGATCTCCTCCACGGACAGGCGTATTATATGCATAATACAGTGATGGAGGACTAGATGAAGAAAATCCTATTTTTGGCGCCGCTGCTGATGCTTGCCGGCTGCGAGGGTTCGATCGCCGAGGCGGTCGGCGATGCGGCTTCGGGAAACAGCAGCTTCTCCGACGGGATTGCGATCAGCACCAGCGCCAGCAACCCCGGCGAATTTGCCGGCGTCACCCTGGCGGGGCCGGACAATATCATTTTCACCACGGGTGACTTTTCGATCCGGGCCGAAGGGGATGCCGGTGCTCTCGAACAGCTGCGCTACAAGATTTCCGGTGACGAGATAAAGATCGGCCGCGAACAAAGCCGCTTAACCGTTGGGGACAGCGACCGGGCGACGATCTATCTCAGCGCGCCTTCGCTGAAAAGTGCCAAGCTGGCCGGTTCGGGCAATCTCGACGTCGATGCGATGACTACGGAATCGGTGAAACTGAGTATCGCCGGCTCCGGCGATATCCGGGTGGCGAAGATTGATACCAGTGCGCTGGATTCAAGAATTGCCGGTTCCGGCAATCTGACCCTGGCGGGCAAAGCGGATACGGTCGACATCTCGATTGCCGGATCGGGCGATGTCAGCGGCAAGGGTCTGAAAGCCGACAGTGCCAGCATCTCGATCGCCGGTAGCGGCGATGTCGAGCTGTCTTCGGACGGGTCCGTCAATGCCAAGGTCATGGGGTCGGGTGACGTGCGGATTCTCGGCGATGCCAAGTGCAAATCGCGGGCCATGGGATCGGGCGAGATCACCTGCGGGTGAACCGCTGCCCCTGCTGAAATCGCTTGGCGATCTGCTGCGCCTGTGGCAGATTCGCCGGTGATGCCAAATCTATGGGAAAAACACGCGGTTCCAAGGCTGATCCGGTTCGCCTGCTCGCAACCGGCGGTGATGAAAGACCGCAGCAAGATCGTGCCTAGGGCCGAAGGCGCGGTGCTTGAACTCGGCTGCGGCGGCGGGATCAATCTGCAATTTTACGACCGGAGCCGCGTTACCAGCCTGACCGGTCTCGATCCGTCCGCAGAATTGCTCGACCATACCCGCCGGGAAGCGAGCGAACGCTGCTTTGCCATGGAAATTATCGACGGTATCGGCGAGGCCATGCCTTTTGCCGATGGCAGTTTTGATACGGTGCTGACGACCTTCACGCTCTGTTCGGTGCAGGACGGGGCGCAGGTCCTGTCCGAAATGCGGCGGGTATTGAAACCCGGCGGCAAGATTCTGTTTCTCGAACATGGCCGCGCGCCCGACAAGGGACCGGAAAAATGGCAGCAGCGGATCGAGCCGGTGTGGAAATATATTGCCGGCGGATGCCATCTGCATCGGCCGGTCAGCAAATTGTTTGAAGCCGGGGGTTTTTCTCTGGCGGACAGCCACGGCCATTATGCCCCGAAAACGCCGCGCTGGCTGGGCTGGATGGAATCAGGAGAGGCCCGACCATTATGAGATTGCTGCCCGTTGTTCTGGTCTCCGTCTCGCTGCTGCTGTCCTCGGCAGGGCAGGCGGCGGAACGCAAATTTTCGATCTTCGGTTTTGACGATATCCGGATCGGCAATGGCGTCGATGTGGTGCTGACCTCCGGCAAGGGGCCCTCGGCGCGGGCGGAAGGCAGCAACCGCGAGATTCTGGACCGGGTCTCGCTGCAGAAAAACGGCAAGCAGCTGGTCGTGTCGGCGCGGCCCAAGTCGCTCGACCGGAACAATTATGAAGAGGATGCACCGGTCACTCTCTATCTCAGCAGCTTTGCGATCGAGAATCTGACGCACATGGGTTCCGGCATGGTCACGCTCGACACATTGTCTGGCCGGACGCCGAAAGTACGGCTTGGCGGCTTTGGCACGCTCCGGATCGATTCGGTGGAGGCCGACCGGCTTGACGTGGTGATGGCCGGTGGTGGCCAGCTGACGATCGCCGGAGAAGCGGTCGCCGCCCGGCTCGAATTGCAGGGTGCCAGTATTTTCGAAAGCCCGAATCTGGAAGTCGAAAAGCTGATTCTGATCCAACGCGGCCCGGTCAGCAGCCATCTGGCGGTCGAGCGGGAAGCGAATATCACCAATTTCGGTACCGGACGCATCCAGATCGAGGGCCGTCCCAACTGCATGGTACGGACCGACGGATCAGCGGAAATCATCTGCAACCCGGACCGTTAGGCGCCGGGCAGGAAGATCAGTGCACCGTGCCGATCGTCTGGTCGATCGACAGCAGAATGCACAGCCGTTCCACCTGCCGCCATTTGCAATAATGGAGATGGTTGCCCAGCGACCGGCTCTCGTCGGCGCGGTTGGCGGCCTCCAGGCCAGCTTCCTCGCCATAGTTGCTGATCAGCAGTTCGGCGGCGCTATAATGGGTGGAGTCAATGAACACGGGTAACAGCATTTATGGCTCCTGTTTCGGGGAAGCTGATCCGCTTCCAACATGACCGGAAGCCTAGAGGTGACGAGTGGAAATATGTTCAAAAGCTAGGGTTACCAATATGTTAACCATAAGTGCAGCGGGAAGCTCTGGTCATCGGCAGGATTGTCGTTTAGGGCTTCAGCCATGAATCCTGAACAGCCCGAACATGCTTCCAATTCTTCCAGCAACGGATCGCAAAACCGCAATGGCGGCGGCGTATTTATCGCCATCGGTGCCATTGTCGGCGCAATTGGTGGCGGCCTGATGGGCCAGCCGTCCGCCGGCCTGCTGGCCGGACTGGCGCTGGGTGCCGTGGTTGCTCTGCTGATCTGGTGGCAAGGCCGCTGACTATTTCAAAGCGCGCTTGTCAGGTCCTTTGACGCCACCTATTATCGCTTCATGCTGAAACATATTAGAAACGTCGCGATTCTGCTCATCATCCTGGGGTTGGCCGCAGGATATTATTTCACTCGCGGCGACACCGCCCGCCTGCCGCTGGAGGCAACCGAGGGCGTGGAACCGGCGCTGACCAACGTCCGCAAGGAAACATTCCCGACCATCAATATCGCGAAAGCGCAACCCTGGGGTGAAGAGGGCGGCCCGGTTGCCGCCGAAGGCCTTGTGGTGGAGCGCTTTGCCGAAGGTCTTGACCATCCGCGCACCATGTTCCGGCTGCCCAATGGCGATATTCTCGTCGCCGAGACCAACAGTCCGCCAAGAACCAACAAGGGGATTGAAGGCTGGATCATGCGCAATCTGATGAGCAAGGCCGGCGCGGCGGGTGAATCCGCCAACCGCATCAGCCTGCTGCGCGACAGCGACAAGGACGGCACCGTCGACGAGAAATTCACCTTCCTCGACAATCTGAATTCGCCCTTTGGCATGGCACTGATCGATGACATGCTTTACGTCGCCAATACCGACGCGGTCTATGCCTATCCCTATGCGGAAGGCGATACGAAAATCACCGCCGAGGGCCGCAAGGTTGCCAATCTGAACGCCAAGGCGCCGAACAACCACTGGACCCGTGACCTGCTCGCCAGCAAGGACGGGAAATATCTGTACATCTCGGTCGGCTCGAACAGCAATATCGGCGAAAATGGCATGGATATCGAGAAACAGCGCGCCGCCATCCTGCAGGTCGAGCTCGCGACCAACAAGAAAACCATCTATGCCGACGGCATGCGCAATCCGGTGGGCATGGCCTATCTGCCGGGCACCGACAAATTCTACACGGTGGTCAACGAGCGGGACATGCTGGGTAGCGACATGGTGCCCGACTATCTCACCGAAGTCCGCTGGGGCGCGCATTATGGCTGGCCCTGGCATTTCTGGGGCGGCTATGTCGACCCGCGGGTAGAGCCGAAAAATCTCGACCACCGCCAATATGAACGGCGTCCGGACTATGCGCTCGGCGCGCATGTCGCGCCGCTGGGCCTGGCCTTCACTCATGGCCAGGCGCTGGGCAAGCCCTTCGCAAGCGGCGCGGTGGTGGCGCGGCATGGCTCGTGGAACCGGCAACCGCTGGCGGGCTATGATGTGGTCTACGTTAACTTCAACCAGCGCGGCGAACCGGAAGGCAAGCCGGTCACCATCCTGAGCGGATTTGTCGATGACGATAAAGAGGCCCGCGGCCGGCCGACGATGGTCGCCTTTGACCAGACCGGAGCCTTGCTGGTGAGCGACGATGTCGGCGGAATCATCTGGCGGGTTTCGCGTAAGGGCGCAACCAAGCCCGACCTCGAAGCCAGGAAATAATCTAGGCCAGAGGCTTTCCGGCGCGCCCGGCCAGTTCGACAATATATTGCCAAGCCACCCGGCCGGACCGGCTGCCGCGCTGCCTGGCCCAGAGCAGGGCATCGTCGCGGTCGAAGTCCAGACCGTGGGCGTCCGCATAGCGGATGATCATCGCCAGATAGTCGTCCTGCGATGCAGCATGAAAGCCGAGGCGCAGTCCGAAGCGATCAGACAGCGCCAGCTGGTCATCGACCACGTCGCGCGGATTGATCGGATCGTCCTGCTCGCTCATTTGGCGCGACACGATATGGCGGCGGTTTGAGGTGACATAGAGGCGGACATTGGCGGGCCGTTCGCTGGCACCGCCTTCCAGCATCGAACGAAGCAGGCGTGGCTCGGCACTGCCTTCGCTGAAGCCGATATCGTCGATGAAAATCACAAAGCTGCGCGGCACGGCGGCCAGCAGTTCGAACAATTCCGGCAGTTTCTCAAGCTGGTCTGACGGGGCCTCGACCAGAGCTATATCTTCCCCCCTGGCCTGCAAAGCCCGGACCACGGATTTGGAAAGCGCGGATTTCCCCATGCCGCGAGAACCCCAGAGCAGCACATCATGCGCCGGATGCCCCTTGGCGTGGCGGCTGCTGTTGTCGAGCACGTGCGCCTTCTGCTGGTCGATGCCGGTAAGCAGGTCGATGTCTATCGGATTGAACGGTGCGACCGCCTTGAGTCCCCGTCCATTCCACACGAACGCTTCTCCCGATGCCAGATTGACCGGCGGGGCCGCTGGCGGCACCAGCCGCTCAAGCGCATCGGCGATGCGGCTCAGGACATCGTCATTGGCCTTGCCGGTCATGATCAGCCAGCCAGTTCGGCGCTGTCGAGGCGATACAGGATATCGGCTCCGCCCAGGGCAGCAGCCTTCAGGCCGAGCGCTTCGGGCACCAGATGATCAAGATAATAGCGGGTGGTGACCAGTTTCGCCTTGAGAAAAGCATCGTCGCCGTCCGCCAGCTCGGCGCTGGCAATCCGGTGCTGCTTCTGCATCAGCATGCCGCAGGTGGCCGTGGCCAGCATCGTCATGAACGGATAGCTTCCCGCCAGCCGGTCGTCGATCGACGCATCACCGCTTGCCATCCACTGGCGGATTTCTTCACAGGCCTGAGCGAGGGCCATCAGACTGCTGCCGTCCTCGGCTTCGGCGCGGATTTCGGCGATGAATTGCTGCATCGCCTCGCCGCCATCGAGGCCCAGCTTGCGGCCGACCAGATCGGCGGCCTGGATACCATTGGTTCCTTCATAAATTGGCGCGATCCTCGCATCGCGGAAATGCTGCCCGGCTCCGGTTTCCTCGATGAAGCCCATGCCGCCATGGACCTGCACGCCGATCGACGCCACTTCATTGCCGATATCGGTGCCATAGCCCTTGATCAGCGGCGTCAGGATTTCGGCGCGCGACTTGGCCCCTTCGATTCCCAGAGTCGCCCGGTCGACGCTGGACGAGGCATAATAGAGCAGGGCGCGAGCAGCCTGGGTCAGAGCTTTCGAGCGGAGCAGCATCCGGCGCACGTCGGGATGCTCGATGATCGCCACCGGCGCCTTGTCGCCGCTGCCGGCGCGCGCCGACTGGATGCGCTCCATCGCGAAGCGGCTGGCCTGCTGGGTGGCGCGCTCGGCGATCTGGACGCCCTGCGAGCCGACGTTGATGCGGGCGTTGTTCATCATCGTGAACATCGCTTTCATGCCGCCAAATTCGCCGCCGATCATCTCGCCGATGCACTCGCCCTGCTCGCCATAGGCCATGACGCAGGTCGGTGAGGCGTGGATGCCGATCTTGTGCTCGATCGAGACGCAGGTCACATCATTGGGCGCACCGGCCTTGCCGTCCGCATCCAGATGAAATTTGGGGACGATGAACAGGGATATGCCGCGGGTTCCCTCCGGCGCACCCGGTGTGCGGGCCAGCACCAGATGGATGATATTGTCGGTCAGATCATGTTCGCCAAAGGTGATGTAGATTTTCTGACCCCTGATCCGGTATTTTCCGGCATGTTCGCCTTCGGTGATCGGTTCGGCGGTCGAGCGCAGCGCGCCGACATCGGATCCGGCCTGTGGCTCGGTCAGGTTCATCGTTCCGGTCCAGGCGCCGGAAATCAGATTGGGCAGATATCTGGCCTTCTGCTCGTCCGAGCCATGGGCGTGGATTGCCTCGATCGCGCCGAAGCTGAGCATCGGGCAGAGCGTGAAGGCAAAATTGGCAGCGCCGCAGGTTTCCAGGATAAGCGCGGACAGTGAATAGGGCAGGCCCTGGCCGCCAAATTCTTCCGGCCCGTCGATCGAGGCCCAGCCACCCTCTACGAAATGGGCATAAGCTTCCTTGTAGCCTGCTGGCAGAGTCACCCTGCCGTCGCGCCATTGCGCCCCTTCGGTGTCGCCGATCCGGTTGAGGGGAGCAAATTCGCCTTCGGCAAACTGGCCGATTCCTTCAACAATCGCCTCGACCATATCTTCGCTGGCACCGGCAAAGCGGTCATGGCTGGCCAGTTCGCCAATATCGGCAATATGTTTGAGGACGAAATTCTGTTCGCGACCGGGGGCTGTAAAGCTCATGAAATTGCTATCCGTTGTTGCCTGAATTTGCGCTGGCCTATAGCGCAGGGTCATGTCCGGCTCAAATGATCATATTGGCGCAGCAGCCCGTCGCTACGGCAAGGCGACGATTGCAGAGGCCGTCGCGCGCTTGCGCGGTGGCGGGCTGGTCGCGGTGCCGACGGAAACCGTTTACGGCCTGGCTGCCGATTCGACCGATGCGGCCGCTGTCGCCGAGATCTACCGGGCCAAGGGGCGGCCGGATTTCAATCCGCTGATTGTCCATGTCCCCGATCTGGATGCCGCCCGGACGCTCGGGCAATTCAATGAACGCGCCGCCGGTTTCGCCGCGGCGTTCTGGCCGGGGCCGCTGACGCTTGTCGTCCCCAAAACCGAAGATTGTCCGGTGACGGCAGCGGTAACCGCCGGTCTCGATACGATCGCGCTGCGGGTTCCTGCCCATCCGGTGATGCGCGAATTGCTACAGGCTTCCGATCTGTTTCTGGCCGCGCCGTCCGCCAATCGCAGCGGCGGGATCAGCCCGACCACGGCAGATCATGTGACCCGCAGTCTCGGCAAGGCCGTGCCGCTGATTCTCGACGGCGGCCCCTGTGAACGCGGCATTGAATCGACCATCGTCGCGATCGACGGCGATGATTACAGGATCTTGCGGCCCGGTCCGGTGACGGCTGCGCAGCTGGAGGCAATTGCCGGCAAGCCGCCGGCGACGGCGCGCATCGGCAAGATCGAGGCGCCCGGCCAGCTGGCTTCACATTATGCGCCTGCCAAACCGGTTCGGCTCGGCGCGCAAACAGCCATGGCGGATGAATATCATATCGGCTTTGGCCCTGTTGCCGGGGACATGAACCTGTCCGAAGACTCCGATCTGGCAGAAGCAGCAAGTTTGCTGTTTGCCGCGCTTCACGACGCGGACGCGAGCGACAGGCTGAGGATTGCGGTCGCGCCGATCCCGGAGACCGAAATCGGACTGGCGCTCAATGACCGGCTGCGCCGTGCGGCCTCGCCGAAATAGCCTTCTGTCCGCAATCAGCCTGGCCTGAACTGGCGCGTCGATTGTATCTGAACGACTGGCTTGGCCGACCGGTCGGAACCCGCCCCGTGGAAACTGACACTTTAATAACACAGTCGCGGACAAGGTTGTAACAATCCGCTCCCTTCGGTTTTCTTTTGCAATTTTCTGTTGGTCAACGCCCGGTTGTGACTTTAGACAAGGATTCAGGGGTGGAAACGCGCGATATGACGCTTGGCAGAACGATAATATCGATTTTGACCGGTCTGGTTTTTTTAACCGGGTGCAGTTCGAGCGAATCGAAATCCAGGCCCGATCCCGACGAGCCGATTCCCGCTGCGGTTTCCGTGGTCCAGCCATCCGGAGAAAATGAAATACTGACTGCCGCCGGCACGGTGCGTTTACGCCGCGAAACGGCGCTGGGTTTCACGACACCCGGCAAGGTTGCCTCGGTCCGCTATGAAGAGGGCGACAGGGTCAAGCGCGGTGCGCTTCTGGCCGCTCTGGATTCGAGCACCGTGGCGGCGGATCTAAGTGCGGCACGCGCCGAGCGCGACCGGGCGGCAGCAGAATATGCCCGTGTCGAGAAATTGTACAAGGATGGCTGGGTCACGAAATCCCGGCTGGAGCAGGCGGAGGCGTCCGCCCGGGCGGCCCGGGCGCAGGTGGAATCCGCCGGATTTGCCAGTCGCACATCGCTGATCCATGCGCCCAGCAACGGGATTTTGCTGACGCGCAATATTGATGCCGGGCAGATCGTGGCAGCGGGCGAGACGGCGCTGGTCCTTGGAGAGATCGACAAGGGTTACGTCCTGCGGGTGCCGATGACTGACCGCGATGCGTCCCGCTTGCGTGTTGGTATGCCGGCCGTCGTCCGCGTTGGCGGGGCTGATACCGATCCCATCCGCGCGGTGGTCAGCGAAAAGGATGGCCGGGCGGATCAGCGAACCGGCGCGTTCGAGGTCAGCTTCAGCCTTCCCGCCAGCGACCGGCTGCGCTCCGGCCAACTGGGCAGCGTCGAGGTCGCAGTGTCGCGCAATCGTTCAGACAGCTTCGCCGTTCCCGCCAATGCCATATTCGGCGTGCGGGCCGGTGAGGGACTGGTTTATATCGTCGATGACAAAAATCGCGTGAAGCAGCGCAACGTCCAGATCGGCAAGCTGAACGACAAAAGTCTCGAGATTCTTGCCGGCCTGTCGGAGGGAGACGTGATTGTCACGCGCGGGATCGAAAAGCTTCGGGATGGCGATGTGATAAAGCCGATCCGGGTTGCAAAGTGACGGATTCGGCCAAGCAAGAGGATCGTCCGCGCTGATATGCTTGCCCGGTTCGTAATATCCCGCTGGCAACTCAGTCTCGTGCTCTTCGCCTTGCTGGTGATGCTGGGCATTTCTGCGCTGGTCAATATTCCCAAGGCTGTGGATGCCCATTTCCCGATCCCGGCGGTCAACATCATTGCCATTCAGCCGGGGGCGGATGCAAAGGAAATGGAAGAGACGGTTGCCAAGCCGATCGAAGAGATCGTCCAGGGGCTTGATGACATTGTCAAAGTGCAGTCGACAAGCACCGACGGCGGTACGATCATCCATGTCGAATTCAGCGAATGGTCCGGAGATGTTGACGGCTATTATGACGATGTGGTGCGGGCCGTATCCGCGATACGGGACCGGTTGCCCGCGGGCCTGCAGCGGCTTGATTTCCGGAAGATCCGGACCACGGAAGCGGCCGTCATGCAGGTCGCGCTGGTCAGCGAAAATGCGTCCTGGCGACGGATGGAAAAATATGCGGATGATATGGCGGACGTGTTCATGCGGAACCCCGGCGTTCGAGAATCACGGATTTTTGGACTGCCGCAACCCGAGGTCAGCGTCGAAGTCGATGCCCAGAAGCTCTCCGAACTGCGGGTTCCGGCGAGCACTGTTGCCGACGCAGTACGGCAGGGCGGAACGGAATTGCCTGGCGGTGCGGTACAGAGCGGCGAGCGGCGGCTCAACGTCGAGGCTGGTGGTGCCTATCGGGAACTGGATGCGATAAGCGGCCTGCCGCTGCGGGCCTCCGATGGATCGCTTTTGACCGTGGGCGATGTTGCAAAGGTCAAATGGGGCGCCGAAGAGCAGATCTATCGTGCGCGTCACAACGGGAAGCGCGCCGTTTTCCTGACCGTGACGCAAAAGGACCGGGTGGATGTGACCCGGCTCAAAAAGCAGCTGGACAGCGAGCTGGAGCGGCAGCAATCGATTCTGCCGCCGGACATCAAGCTGGTGATGCAGTTCGACCAGAGCCGCGATGTGCAGCGGCGCTTGAACGAACTCACCCGTGATTTCACCATCGCGATTGTGCTGGTTGTGTTTACCCTGCTGCCGCTGGGCTTGCGATCATCCGCCATCGTGATGATCTCGATCCCGCTGTCCTTGGCCTCGGGTCTGCTGGTGCTTTATGCCGCCGGCTTCAACATGAGCCAGCTTTCGATCGCCGGTTTCATCGTTGCACTCGGCCTGCTGGTAGACGACAGCATCGTGGTAACGGAAAATATCGCACGACATCTGCGGATGGGCAAGACGCGGACCCAGGCTGCGATCGATGCCACGCTCGAGATCAGGGCTGCGGTCATCGGCTCGACATTCGTGCTGGTCTTTGCCTTTGTCCCCCTGCTGTTTCTGCCCGGCGGCGCCGGGTCCTACACGCGGTCCTTTTTCGTCGCGATTATCGCGACCGTGATTGCCTCGCTGCTGATATCCCTGTCGCTTATCCCGTTTCTCGCCAGTCGAATCCTGCGGCGGGACGAGAATCCGGAAGGCAATGCCGCGCTGCGCTGGGTCAATGACAAGATCCAGCGCTTTTACCGGCCTTTCTTGCATATATCGCTGGACGCACCGGCGAGGACCGTCGGCCTGGCAATGGTCCTGTGCCTGTCCGCTTTCGCACTGGTGCCGGTACTGGGCTTCTCGCTGTTCCCGTTCGCCGACGCTCCCTATTTTCGCGTATCGGTCGAGTCCGAGCAGGGGAGCAGTCTCGACCGCACCGACCGGATTGTTTCTGAGGTCACCAAGATTTTGGAGACCGAGCCGAGCATAAAGGTGCGGGCTGAAAATATCGGCAACGGTAATCCCCAGGTGTTTTACAATGTCGGGCCAAGGGCTGAGCGGGTCAACTATGGCGAGGTCCTGGCGGTGCTGGACGAGTGGGACACCCGTGAAGGCCCGAAAATGATCGACCGGTTGCGCCGGCAGCTGGACCAAATTGCCGGGGCCCGTGTGAAAATCGAACTCTTCCAGAACGGGACCCCTGTCGAAGCGCCAATTGTCATTCGCGTTTCAGGGCCGGAACTGGACAAGCTCAAGCAACTGTCCGGCACGGTAGCTGACGTGTTGCGGCAAACGCCCGGTGCGCGGGACATTGTCAATCCGGTGGAAACCGACAAGGTGGACCTGGATATCGGTCTGGACGAACAGAAGGCGGCATTGCTCAATATCCCATCGGGTGAACCGCGCCGGGCCATCCGACTGGCGTTAAGCGGTGAGCGGGCGGCCTCTTTTCGGGACGAGGAAGGGGATGATTATCCGGTCGTCGTCCGTTTCCCGTTTGAAAACAACTTGCCGATATCGGTGCTGGACAAGGTCTATGTTGCCACGCGCGCTGGCGATCCGGTGCCGCTTGCGCAAATAACCAGTCCCCAATTGATCAATGTTTCACCGCAAATCCAGCGTTACCAGCTGCAGCGTTCCGTGCTGGTGACAGCCCAGGTGGATTTTGGCGAGATCCCGTCGACGATCACCAATCGTGCCGTAGAGAAACTGGATACGATCGACTTCCCCGAGGGCTATCAATGGTCGATTGGGGGCGAATCCGAAGCGATCGGGGACACATTTGGTGACTTTGGCCCATTGATTCTCACTGCGATCATGCTGATTTTCGCGATTCTTGTGGCCGAATTTCGGCGGTTCCGTGAGACGATCGTCGTGGCGGGCGTCATCCCTCTGGGCACTTTTGGCGGGCTGCTGGCGCTGCTTGTCACCGGCAATTCGCTGAGTGTCATGGCGATCATCGGCTTTATCGCGCTGATCGGTATCGAGATCAAAAATTCGATCCTGCTGGTCGACTTCACGACGCAATTGCGCGCCCAGGGCATGGGTTTGCGCGAAGCTATCGAGAAAGCGGGCGAGGTCCGTTTCCTGCCGGTGCTTCTTACTTCGATAACCGCAATTGGCGGTCTGACCCCGCTCGCCTTCTGGGGCGGCGCGCTCTACGCACCATTGGCTGCCATCATTATCGGGGGCCTGATCAGTTCGACCCTCTTGTCTCGCGTGGTGACACCCGCCATGTATCTTCTGGTCGCACGACGCGATGATGCGAACAGCGATGTAAAGAACGGAGGCGATGCCGCCACCGCATAAAAGGAGTGTCTATGGCAAATCAGGAAGCCATTTTTGCCGGTGGCTGTTTTTGGTGCACTGAAGCGGTATTCAACGATATTGCCGGTGTCCATGCGGTTGAGAGCGGCTATATCGGCGGTGCGAAGCCGGACCCCACTTATCGTGAGGTCTGCTCGGGCACGACCGGCCATGCCGAGGCGATCAAGATCGGGTTTGACGATTCGGTCGTCAGCTATTCCGATCTGCTCGATATTTTTTTCGCCACCCATGACCCGACGCAGCTGAATCGCCAGGGCAATGATATCGGCACCCAATATCGCTCGGCGATATTTCCGCTGAATGATGACCAGCGCGCCGAAGCGCAAGCAGCAATCGAGCGCGCCAGAGAGGGACGGTCGGAACCGGTTGTGACGACGATCGAGGGGCCGGCGACCTGGTATGTCGCGGAAGATTATCATCAGCAATATTGGGCTGACGAGGGGCGCGGTAATCCCTATTGTGTCGCGACCATCCCACCGAAGCTGCAAAAACTGCGCACCAGTTTTGCCGACAAGTTGAAGGACTGAGACAGAGCCATGAAACCGATCAAGAAAGCCGTATTCCCGGTTGCAGGAATGGGAACCCGTTTTCTGCCAGCCACCAAGGTCATGCCCAAGGAACTGTTCCCGATCGTTGATCGACCGCTGCTCCAATATGCTGTGGATGAAGCATTGGAAGCCGGGATCGAGCAGATGATCTTTGTCAACGGCCGCGGCAAGGGGATGATCGAGGACCATTTCGACATGGCGTTCGAGCTGGAAAGGAACATGGCCGATCGATCGAAGGACCGGTCGGTGCTGGAGGGTACCCGTCTCAAACCGGGCGACTGCGTTTTTATCCGGCAACAGGAGCCGCTCGGCCTGGGCCATGCGATCTGGTGCGCCCGGGATATTATCGGCGACGAACCCTTTGCGATCTTCCTGCCCGACGAGTTCATGGTCGGCTCTCCCGGTTGCATGAAGCAGATGGTGAGCGCCTATGACAGGCTGGGTGGCAATATTGTTTGCGCGCTGGAGATTCCGATTGAGGACACGCCGTCTTATGGCGTGATCGATCCGGGCTATCGTGACGGCCCGATCACCGAGGTCAAGGGACTGGTGGAGAAGCCGGCCGCGGGTACGGCGCCTTCCAATCTGATCCTGCCGGGCCGCTATATATTGCAGCCGGAAGTGATGCGGATCCTGGAGACGCAGGAAGCGGGCGCCGGCGGCGAGATCCAGCTGACCGATGCAATGGCGCAGATGATCGGCAAGCAGCCGTTTCATGGGGTTACCTTTGACGGCAAGCGTTATGATTGCGGCTCCAAGCAAGGCTATGTCGAAGCCAATCTGGCGATGGCGCTGGCCCATCCGGACATTGGCAGCGACATTCGCGCGATGGCCGAGAAGCTGCTGGCCGAGTCATAAACCGTTCCGGCATTCAGCCGGACTTCATCCTGCCGGGTGCAAACGACGTCTGAGGAGTATTTGATGCGCGCATTTCCCCTATTGTCGGCCGCCCTGATCCCCCTGATGCTGACCGGCTGCGTCAGCAAGATCGTCACCGCTCCGTTCCGGGCCGCCGGCACGGTCGTGGAGACAGCGGTCGACGCCACCACCCAGACCCAGTCCGAAAGGGAAGAGGATCTGGGCCGCAAGGTGCTCGCGGACCGCAAGAGGCAGCGGGACCTCTGTCTGGACGAGGCGCAGACCAAGCAGGAGCGCCGAAACTGCGAGGACGCCTACAGGCGGGACGACTAGATCAGTCGAGTCCGGCCAGCAGCGGCGGCGCATATTTGCCGTTGACCGACTCCGTTGCTGCCATTTTTTTCATTTCTTCTTCAAACAACCGGACCCGCTTTTTCCAGCGATAATGGGTTGAAGCCGAGAAGATTCCCTTGCCATGTTCCTTGCCATAGCGGGTCCAGAAACGGATCGCGGCCTGCGGGTCATAGCCAGCATTGGCCATCAGCCAGACCGATAGCCGGTCCGCCTCGATCTCGGTGCTCTTGATCTGGCTGGCGCTCTTGCCGAACTGGCCGAAAAAGCCGCGATTGACCTCTTCCGCATCAAGCCGGTTCCGGTGCTTCAGCAGATTATGCGCCAGTTCATGTGCGACCACGGCGGCAAATTCATCATCGTTCAGAAAATATTCTGCCATGCGCGACGTGACGGACACTATTTTCCCGTCGGCAGAAGCACCGCGATCCTCACTGACTGTGATCTGGAAGCGGCTCGGGCAGGCTTGCTGCGACGCGACGGTCATCTTCATCCGTTCGCCACCGCGCAAAATATCGAGAGTCGCATCCGCTTCGACCAAAACCTTGTCGAGCATTTCATTTACCGCAGCGATCCGCCGATATTCTACCGGTTCTTTGGCGAAAGCGGGATCGTCCGCCGGGACATCCTCAATACTCATTCCATTTATGGCCAGAATATCATCGCCCGGCAACAGCCCTGCTGTTGCACCCGGGCTGTCGGGGGCGACCGCAATGATCGTTACCGCTCTGTCAAAACCCAGCGCGAATCGCGCGACTGCGGGGTTGGGATATTGATCAATATCGTGCAGCAGCAATCCCGTCTGGGCCGCTTTTCGAGGGCAATAAGGAGTGTTCGCCTCGGCTAGCCGGTATCCGATCGCATTCAGCCGCTGGTCCAGTAACTGCAGCCCCTTCAGCGCCAGAATGGCGTCCGGATCGAACCCGCTTGCGGGCGCATCCTGCGCAGATAGCGGGCTGGCAAAGAGCAGAGCCAACAAGGATAAACAGATTCGGATCATCGCGCTCATCTAGCCCATCTTGCCTTGCGTCAGGTTGAACGCGCTCTGCATGGCACCGTCGGTCAGATTCCACCAGGCCAATATCAGCGCAGCGGTAATCAGCACGGCCGCAGCGATTTTCTGGAACAGGGGCTGCGCCTGATCGGCACGACCCAGTTTGCGTGCCCGGGAGGCGAGGCTGGCGTAGAAGGTGAGGCCGGTCGTCTCGGTAATCACGGTCAGGCCTGCCAGGATCGCGAACTGCAGCAGCAAGGGACCATCCGGGTCGATGAACGGCGGGATGATGGCAGTATAGAACAGAAGCGCCTTGGGATTGGACATATGCACCGCCAAGCCATTGAGAAAGCCTCGGCCAAAGCTGGCGCGCTCTGCCGATTGCCGGGCAAGCGCGCTATTTCCGCCACGCAGCATCCGCAAGCCCAGCCAGAAGAGATAGATAACACCGATCCAGCGCAGCACCGAATAGGCTGTCGGAAACGCCTGTATCAGCGCGATCAGGCCAAAGGCCGTCAGGCCATACCAGAGGAAATTGCCGATGTTCACGCCGACGATGGGGCCGAGAGCGCCGCGCATGCCTCCGGCGGGGCCGTGCGGCAAGGCGTGGCTGACGGTGACCAGGGTTGCCGGGCCGGGAGTCAGGCAAAAGGTCAGGTCCGTAATCAGAAACAGCAGAATGGTTTCGAGCGCCATTAATATTGGGCCCGACTTTCCTGATGAACTTTACAAACTTTACAGTGTAAGAGAAGAAGTTCGCTGGTCCCCGATTGCCATTCGAAAGCCTCCCTTTCGGGTGCGCGGATTGCCGTTCGAGGAGAATTTTTCGCCATAACTTCAGACCAGTATTTCATGGGTTGCGGCTGGCAGAATACAGGATGCGTGTAGTGTAGGACAGCGAATAATCGCAGCAGAGCCTGGCTATCGCAAATGGTCTTTCAGGAAGTTGACCAGTGCGTCGACCCGCGCGGGACGCAGGGGCGAGGGCGGCATGATGATATTGAGAGCGATATCCCCCATGTGCCATCCTGGCAGAACGTTGACCAGATCGCCCGCATCCAGCGCTGGCTGACACAGAAAGTCGGGCAGATAGCCGATACCCCGACCGGCAACGAGGGCCGGCAGCATGACATCACCATTGTTGCTCTGGAAACGGCATTTGGGCCGCACGTTGGCAATCTGGCCATCGGGACCGGTGATTTGCCAGAACGCCGGACTTGGTGTGTTGGAATAGAGAAAGCAGTCATGGTCCGCCAGATCGGCGGGTGCCTCGGGCTGGCCCATGCGCTTGATATAGAGCGGGGCAGCGATGAAATAGCCAGTGACCTCGCGCAGCCGGATTGCCCTCAGACTGCTGTCCGGAAGCGCGGCGATCCGGATAGCACAATCGAAGCCTTCGTCGACCAGATCAACCCGAGCGTCATCGAGTTGAAGATCGACGGTGATCTCGGGATAGGCGCACATGAAATCAGCAATCACCGGCGCCAGGTGGGAGATGCCGTAACTCAGCGGTGCGGCCAATCGCACCTTTCCTCTTAGCAAATGGGTCGTATCGCGGGCCGCTTCCATGGCCGTCTCGCCGTCGCGGGCAATTTGCTGGGCATGCGGGAGCAGTGACTTGCCCGCTGTGGACAGGGATATTTTGCGCGACGTGCGGTGAAACAAGACGGTGCCGAGCGACGCTTCCAGACGCGATATCGCTTTCGAGATCGTCGGCTTGGAAAGCGCCAGTTCATCGGCAGCAGCGGTGAAGCTGCCGAGCCGAGCCACGGTTGCAAAAATCGCCCATGCTTCATAATCAGGTAAAGCCATCAGCGCATATTAGACAATATTTGGAAACAATCAAATTCTATATTGTCTATTTAAGAAACAGAGAAATGCTCCTATTTCCCTAGCATAAGGAGCGGAACAGATGCCGCTCGAACAGGAGCAAGTCGATGATGGAGAAACGCGAATTCAAAGATCTGGCGCATGTGGACCACGATTGGCTGCAGGCGCGCCACCATTTTTCCTTTGGCAATTATTGGGACCCCGCCCGCATGGGCTTTGGCCCGATCCGGGTGTGGAATGATGACGAAATTCAGCCAAAGACCGGATTTCCGATGCATGGCCACAAGGATATGGAAATCATTACCTACGTCCGGGAAGGGGCGATCACCCACCGCGACAATATGGGCAATGAAGGCCGTACCGAGGCCGGCGATGTTCAGGTGATGAGCGCCGGTACCGGCGTGATGCACAGCGAGTATAATCTTGAGGACGAGCAGACCCGCTTGTTCCAGATCTGGATCCAACCCCGGGCGGCCGGCGGTGCTCCGCACTGGGATGCAAAAGCCTTCCCCAAGGGCGAGCGTGCCGATCAGCTGGAAATCCTTGCCAGCGGATTTGAGGAAGACATCGCGGCCGGTGCGCTGAAGATCGGAGCGGAAGCGCGCTTTTATGGCGCGACGCTGACGGCCGGGACTGTGATCGAGCATGAGATTGCCGATGGCGCCCATATCTATCTGGTCGGCTCTGCCGGTCAGGTCCGGGTCAACGGCGAACTGGTCGGAGCCCGCGATTCGGTGGCGATCCGGGACGTCGCCTCGCTGAAAATCGAGGCGATCGACAATTCCGAGTTCGTCTTTGTCGAAGCCTGGGAATCGCAAAACTGACACCCGCAAGGACCAGCGCCGGATGAACTGGCGCTGCTCCATTTACCCCCCAACCGAAACAAACGGAGAATGAAAATGGCGAAAATACTGGTATTATATTACTCTTCTTATGGTCATGTCGATGCGCTGGCCCAGGCGATTGCCGAGGGCGCAAGCGAAGCCGGCGGTGAAGTGACGATTGGGCGCGTGCCCGAGACCGCACCGGCTGAAGTTGTCGAAGCAGCGGGCTTTTCCTCCAATGAGGATCATCCGGTGATCGAACCGGATCAACTGGCCGACTATGATGCGATCATCGTCGGGTCGCCAACCCGCTTTGGCCGTATGTCGAGCCAGATGGCGTCCTTCTGGGACCGTACCGGTGGCCTGTGGATGAAAGGCGCGCTGGTCGGCAAGGTCGGTGCCTCGTTCACCTCGACAGCCTCCCAGAATGGCGGTCAGGAAACCACGCAGTTTTCGATCCTGACCAACCTGCTGCACCAGGGCATGACAATCGTCGGGCTGGATTATGGCTTTCAAGGGCAGATGAGCAATGAAACGATCGTCGGCGGTTCGCCTTATGGCGCATCGACCGTGGCTGGCGGTGACGGCAGCCGGACGCCGCACGAGATCGATATTGCCGGCGCCAAATATCTGGGTGACAAGGTCGCACGGACAGCAGCGAAGCTTATCGCTTAACAAGCGACCATCAAAAAACCCCGCCGGAACCAATTCGGCGGGGTTTTCATTTTGTCAGGGCACTGTCGGACTAGAAGTGTGCTACGATACCCGCAGTCGGGCGCAGGCTGCCGAAATCGTCAAAAGTCTGGACTTCCATGCGGAGCCGGATGCCGGACTGGCCAGTCACGCCGCCGAGACCGATGTCTTTCGGACCCACTTCCACACCAAAACCGTACAGCATGCCGTCATAGTCCGGGCTGTTGTTTCCGAGTGCGTCGAAATTGACCCACTGATAGCCAACCTTGCCGTAAATAAGGCCGCTTTCGCCAACGCGCGCACCGGCACGACCCGCTGCACCGTAGGACCAGTCGATGTCGCCATCGACGCCCTTGGCAACGCTACCTTCTGCACCGACAAAGAACGCGCCGAGCGGAACGTTCACGCCAGCGAGACCCTCGACGATGGTGCCGGAATAGCCGACCGGCGGAATGCCGGATTCAAGAACCTCGGTGTCAAATTCATGGCGACCAGCCATCACTGCGACATAAGGTTCAATGCCGAATGCTTTCGAACCGTCGGGCGATTGATCCTGCGCCAGTGCTGGCGATGCAGTCAGGCCGAGAGACAGCAGCGAGGCTGCAGCGAATAGATATTTTTTCATTAGGGGGAATACTCCACATTCATTTTCTTGTTACGCAACTTCATCCAGGGTGCAGAAAACCACCGTTACGAAACGCTCGTAACGCCGGATTCCATCCTGCCCCTGCATGATAGGCTCTACGTGGGTATAAGTTCTGTGGTTACAATGCGTTGCCCGGCAAACGGGACGGTTTTGCAAATTATCCAAATATCGTGACACTAATGTCACTGATTATGAACCGCCAATAAACGACTTCGGGTTCTTCAGGAAACGGCGATCCACACTGGAGCCCTGTTCATAAAAAAAGCCCCGCTGAATGAACTCCAGCGAGGCTTTTTCACTATTTCAGGCGACTATTTGTCGTCGTCGTTTTCGTCCTGCTGAGCGGCCTCGGTTTCGCTTTCCCGGATGCCTTCGCCCATGGTTTTGGCCATGTGCGAGTCACCGGTTGCCGCATCAGAGTTCTGCGCCAGTTCGGCAGCATGCTGCTCTTCCGAACTGTCCGCAGCGATCAGCGTTTCCTCGACCGGGGCGTCACGGAACACGTCTTCTGCCTTTGGCTCCGCTTCGGCGGGAGCCGCGGCCTGTGCCACTTCTTCCGCTTTCAGGTCAGCCGCCGCCTGCATCGCATCCAGCATTTTCTGCTGCTGCGCCCGCAAGGCCGCATCGCGGCTGGTAGCGGCGATCCGTGCACGGTTCATGCCCGCGCCGGTACCGGCAGGGATCAAGCGACCCACGATCACATTTTCCTTGAGACCGATCAGCTGATCTTTCTTGCCCTCGACCGCCGCCTGGGTGAGGACCCGGGTGGTTTCCTGGAACGAAGCGGCAGAGATGAAGCTGCGGGTCTGCAGGCTCGCCTTGGTGATACCGAGGAGAACCGGCTTGCCTTCGGCCGGAATCTGCTTCTTGGTCAGCTTGGCATTATATTCCAGCATCTCTTCCAGATCGACCTGCTCGCCCGGCAGCAAGGTGGTGTCGCCACCATTGGTGATTTCAACCTTCTGCAACATCTGACGAACGATCGTCTCGATATGCTTGTCGTTGATCTTCACGCCCTGCAGACGATAGACTTCCTGAATTTCCGAAACGAGATATTCGGCCAGCGCCTCTACCCCCAGAACCTCCAGAATGTCATGGGGATCGGGAGAACCGGAGACCAGATTGTCGCCCTTCTTGACGAAGTCGCCTTCCTGGACGTCGATGACCTTCGTCTTCGGCACCAGATATTCGACCGGTTCGCCTTCTTCCGGAACAATCGCGATCTTGCGCTTCGCCTTATAGTCGCGGACGAATTCAATCCGGCCATCGATTTTCGCGATGATCGAATTGTCCTTCGGAATACGCGCTTCGAACAGTTCGGCGACGCGAGGCAGACCACCCGTAATATCACGAGTTTTTGCCGCTTCACGAGACACACGAGCCAGCACGTCACCAGCGGCAACCCGAGCACCATCTTCGACGGAAAGGGTTGCACCGTTAGCGAGCATGTAGCGACCGGCTTCACCGCTATTCTCATCCAGCAGGGTGAGGCGGGGACGCAGGTCCTCCTTGTTGGCACCGCGGCCAGAGGCCCGATATTCGGTGATCACGCGCTGCGCGATACCGGTGGCTTCATCGGTCTGTTCGGTCATCGTCTTGCCTTCGATGACATCCTGGAACTTGATGACGCCCGGTTTCTCGGTGATCATCGGCATGGTGAACGGATCCCATTCGGCGAGACGATCGCCGAGGTGAACCTTTGCTCCATCCTTGATCAGCACGCTGGTACCATAAGGCACCTTGTCGGCAGACCGCTCGCGACCGTCATTGTCGATCACGGCGATGATACCGCTACGCGCCAGCGACAGGAAGCGGCCGTTCTTGTCCTCGATGACCGGCATGTCGCGATATTCGACCGTACCTTCTGCCACCGATTCCAGATTGGACTGCTCGTTGAGCTGCGCCGCGCCGCCGATGTGGAAGGTCCGCATCGTCAGCTGGGTGCCAGGCTCACCGATCGACTGAGCGGCGATAACGCCAACCGCTTCACCGATATTCACGGGCGTACCGCGAGCAAGGTCACGACCGTAGCAGGTGCCACAGACGCCCATCTTGGATTCACAGACCAGCGGCGAGCGAATGCGCGCGGACTGGATGCCGAGTTCCTCGATCACCACGATCGCGGCTTCGTCGAGCAAAGTGCCCGCCTTGATCACGACGCTGTCGTCTTTGCTGTCGACAATATCTTCGGCCATGGTCCGGCCCAGGATACGTTCGCCCAGCGATGCGATAACCGAACCGCCCTGGACGATGGCTTTCATCTCCAGCGCATTTTCGGTGCCGCAATCTTCCTCGACGATCGTGCAATCCTGCGAGACGTCGACGAGACGACGGGTCAGATAGCCCGAGTTGGCGGTCTTCAACGCCGTATCCGCGAGACCCTTGCGGGCACCGTGGGTGGAGTTGAAATATTCGAGAACCGTCAGGCCTTCCTTAAAGTTCGAGATGATCGGTGTTTCGATGATCTCGCCGGAAGGTTTCGCCATCAGGCCGCGCATGCCGCCCAGCTGCTTCATCTGGGCTGGCGAACCACGGGCGCCGGAGTGGCTCATCATGTAGATCGCGTTGATCTCGCGCTCGCGGCCATCCTCGTCCAGCGGGGTGGCGGCCAGCTCGTCCATCATCGCGTTGGCAACCGTGTCACCACAGCGGGACCAGGCGTCGATAACCTTGTTATATTTTTCCTGCTGGGTGATCAGACCATCCTGGTACTGCTGCTCATAGTCGGCAACCTGTTCACGGGTGGCAGCGACCGTCGCATCTTTCGAGTCCGGAATGATCATGTCATCCTTGCCGAAGGAAATGCCGGCGCGGCAGGCGTGGCGGAAACCAAGACCCATGATCGCATCGGCGAACAGGACAGTGTCTTTCTGACCGGTGTGACGGTAGACCTGATCGATCACGTCGCCGACTTCTTTCTTGGTCAGCAGCCGGTTGACGATGTCGAACGGAACCAGATGCGACTTCGGCAGACATTCGGCGATCAGCAGACGGCCCGGTGTGGTGTCGAAACGCTTGAGGATCGGATTGCCGTCCTCGTCGGTCTGCGGCACCCGGGTGGTGATCTTGGAGTGCAGGGTCACTGCACCGATTTCCAGCGCCTGATGCACTTCGGCCATGTCAGCCAGCAGCATGCCTTCGCCGGGCTCGCCCTTGCGGTCCATTGTCAGATAATAGATGCCGAGAACCATATCCTGGGAAGGAACGATGATCGGCTTGCCGTTGGCGGGTGAGAGGATGTTGTTCGTCGACATCATCAGCACGCGTGCTTCGAGCTGGGCTTCCAGCGAGAGCGGCACGTGGACCGCCATCTGGTCACCGTCAAAGTCGGCGTTGAACGCGGAGCAGACCAACGGGTGAAGCTGGATGGCCTTGCCCTCGATCAGAACCGGTTCAAAGGCCTGGATGCCGAGACGGTGAAGCGTGGGCGCGCGGTTCAGCATCACGGGATGCTCGCGGATCACTTCTTCCAGAATGTCCCAGACTTCCTTGCGTTCCTTTTCGACCCATTTCTTGGCCTGCTTCAGGGTCATCGAAAGACCTTTGGCATCGAGGCGGGCGTAGATGAACGGCTTGAACAGCTCGAGCGCCATTTTCTTTGGCAGACCGCACTGATGCAATTTCAGTTCCGGACCGGTCACGATCACGGAACGGCCGGAATAGTCGACGCGCTTGCCGAGCAGGTTCTGCCGGAAGCGGCCCTGCTTGCCCTTGAGCATGTCGGACAGGGATTTCAGCGGACGCTTGTTAGCACCGGTAATGGTCCGGCCACGACGGCCGTTGTCGAACAGGGCGTCGACCGATTCCTGCAGCATGCGCTTTTCGTTGCGGACGATGATGTCCGGCGCGCGCAGTTCCATCAGGCGCTTGAGACGGTTGTTCCGGTTGATCACGCGGCGATAGAGATCGTTGAGATCGGAGGTCGCGAAGCGGCCACCATCGAGCGGCACCAGCGGGCGCAGCTCGGGCGGGATCACTGGGATGATTTCGAGGATCATCCATTCCGGCTTGTTGCCCGAATCGATGAAGCTTTCGACCACTTTCAGGCGCTTGATGATCTTCTTGGGCTTCAGCGTCGATTTGGTCGTGCGCAGATCTTCCATCAGATCGTCGCGTTCCTGCTTCAGGTCGAGGTCCTGCAGCATGATCTTGACCGCTTCGGCACCGATGCCGGCGGAGAAGGCGTCTTCGCCATATTCATCCTGGGCAGCGAGCATTTCGTCTTCGGTCAGCAGCTGAAATTTTTCCAGCGCCGTCAGACCGGGTTCGATAACCACATAGCTTTCGAAATAGAGCACGCGTTCCAGCTGCTTGAGCTGCATGTCGAGCAGCAGGCCGATGCGGCTAGGCAGCGATTTCAGGAACCAGATATGGGCGACGGGAGCGGCGAGGTCGATATGACCCATGCGCTCGCGGCGGACCTTGGTCACCGTGACTTCGACACCGCATTTTTCGCAGACGATGCCCTTGTATTTCATGCGCTTGTACTTGCCGCACAGGCATTCGTAATCCTTTACCGGACCGAAGATACGGGCGCAGAACAGGCCATCGCGTTCCGGCTTGAAGGTCCGGTAGTTGATGGTTTCCGGCTTCTTGATTTCACCAAAGGACCAGCTGCGAATCCGCTCCGGCGAGGCCAGGCCGATCTGAATCTGGTCGAATGTTTCCGGTTTTGCGATCGGATTTGCAAAATTTGTTACTTGATTCATGTCTTAATTCCTCTTGGGCTTTCGCCCCAAATTTGAAATGCTGCGTGGCGTGAAACTAGCGCTTCACTCCGCCGCGATCGCAATTCCGTCGTCGCCTTCCTCGTCATCTTCGTCACCAAAGCTGGAGAGCTGGATGTTGAGGCCGAGCGACCGCATTTCCTTGACCAGAACGTTGAAGCTTTCCGGAACGCCGGCCTCGAACGTGTCGTCACCCTTGACGATCGCTTCGTAGACCTTGGTCCGGCCGATCACGTCATCGGACTTGACCGTCAGCATTTCCTGCAACGTGTAAGCCGCGCCGTAAGCCTGCAATGCCCAGACTTCCATTTCGCCGAACCGCTGTCCGCCGAATTGCGCTTTACCGCCAAGAGGCTGCTGCGTGACGAGGCTGTACGGGCCGATCGAACGGGCGTGGATCTTGTCGTCGACCAGATGGTGCAGCTTGAGCATGTAGATATAGCCCACGGTCACCTTGCGGTCGAACTTGTCGCCGGTCCGGCCGTCATAAAGATCGACCTGACCGCTGCGATCCAGACCTGCCAGTTCCAGCATGTCGGAAATGTCACCTTCGTGCGCGCCGTCAAATACCGGTGTGCCCATCGGGACGCCGTGACGGAGATGGCCAACCATTTCGACGATCTCGGCTGTGTCACGGGAGTCGATATCTTCATGATATTGCTCGCCGTAGATGACCTTGAGCCGTTCCTTGACCGCGTCCGGTGGCGGAGCCGCTTCCGGATCGGGGTTGGCCAGGCGCCATTCTTCCAGCGCTTCGGTGACCTGCTGGCCCAGACCACGTGCGGCCCAGCCCAGATGGGTTTCGAAAATCTGTCCGACGTTCATACGCGAAGGCACACCCAGAGGGTTCAGCACGATGTCTACCGGCGTACCATCCTCGAGGAAGGGCATGTCTTCCTGAGGCAGGATGCGGGAGATAACGCCCTTGTTGCCGTGACGGCCAGCCATCTTGTCGCCTGGTTGCAGCTTGCGCTTCACCGCGACAAAGACCTTGACCATCTTGAGCACGCCCGGTGCCAGTTCGTCGCCGCGTTCCAGCTTCTCGCGACGGTCTTCGAACCGTTCGTTGATCAGCTTGATCGCTTCGTCATATTGCTGACGCGTGGCTTCGAAATCGGACTGAACCTGGTCGTCCTTGACCGCGATCTTCCACCAGTCGACCTGTTCCAGTTCGGACAGGCTTTCCTCGGTGATTTCTGCACCCTTCTTCATCGGCTTTGGCGCGGAGGTCGCAGTCTGGCCGATCAGCATGTCCTTCAGCGTGTTGAAGGTTGCGCGGTTGAGAATGGCGCGTTCGTCGTCGCGATCCTTGGTAAAGCGTGCAATTTCCTCGCGTTCGATCGCCAGGGCGCGTTCGTCCTTGTCGATGCCGTGACGGTTGAACACGCGGACCTCGACCACCGTGCCGGCGACGCCGGGAGGCAGACGCAGCGACGTGTCGCGGACGTCAGACGCTTTTTCACCGAAGATGGCGCGCAGAAGCTTTTCTTCCGGCGTCATCGGAGATTCGCCCTTGGGCGTGATCTTGCCGACGAGAATATCGCCCGGCTCGATTTCCGCACCGATATAGACAATGCCGGCTTCGTCGAGGTTGCGCAGGGCTTCCTCGCCGACGTTCGGAATGTCGCGGGTGATATCTTCCGGTCCGAGCTTGGTGTCGCGGGCCATGACTTCAAATTCTTCGATATGGATCGAGGTGAAGACGTCGTCTTTCACGATCCGCTCGGAGATGAGGATCGAATCCTCGTAGTTGTAGCCATTCCAGGGCATGAAGGCGACGAGGCTGTTCTTGCCCAGCGCCAGTTCACCCATGTCGGTGGACGGGCCATCGGCAATCGTATCGCCCTGCTGGACGATTTCGCCGACCTTCACCAGCGGACGCTGGTTGATGCAGGTGTTCTGGTTGGACCGCTGGAATTTCTGCAGCGTGTAGATGTCCACACCGGACTTGCCGGCTTCCACTGCACCCGAGGCGCGGATGACGATACGGGTGGCGTCCACCTGATCGACGATACCGGCGCGGCGTGCCGCGATGGCAGCGCCAGAGTCGCGGGCCACGGTTTCTTCCATGCCGGTTCCGACAAACGGTGCTTCGGCTTTCACCAGAGGCACGGCCTGACGTTGCATGTTCGAACCCATGAGGGCGCGGTTGGCGTCATCATTTTCCAGGAACGGGATGAGCGATGCGGCGACCGACACCAGCTGTTTCGGACTGACGTCCATCAGCGTGATGATGTCGCGCGGCGCCATCAGGAATTCGCCAGCCTGACGAGAGGAAACGATTTCCTCGACGAAGCTGCCGTCTTCGGTCAGTTCGGCATTGGCCTGAGCGACCGTGTGCTTCTGCTCTTCCATGGCGGAGAGATAGACCACATCGTCGGTGACCTTGTTGTCCACGACTTTCCGATATGGCGTTTCGATGAAGCCATATTGGTTGACGCGGCTGAACGAGGCCAGCGAGTTGATCAGACCGATGTTCGGGCCTTCCGGCGTTTCAATCGGGCAGATGCGGCCATAATGGGTCGGGTGAACGTCGCGGACTTCAAAGCCGGCGCGTTCGCGGGTCAGGCCACCGGGGCCCAACGCTGACACGCGGCGTTTGTGAGTGACTTCCGAAAGCGGGTTGGTCTGATCCATGAACTGCGACAGCTGCGAGGAGCCGAAGAATTCGCGGACGGTCGCGACGGCAGGTTTCGCGTTGATCAGGTCGTTCGGCATCACGGTGGATACATCGACGCTGCTCATGCGTTCCTTGACGGCGCGTTCCATGCGCAGCAGGCCGACACGATACTGGTTTTCCAGCAATTCGCCCACGGAACGGACGCGGCGGTTGCCGAGATTGTCGATGTCATCGACTTCGCCCTTGCCGTCCTTCAGGTCGACCAGGGTCTTGACCACGGCGATAATATCTTCCTTGCGCAGGATGGTATAGTCGGCCGGTGCGTCGAGCTCGAGACGCATGTTCAGCTTGACGCGGCCCACGGCGGACAGGTCATAGCGTTCCGGATCGAAGAACAGGCCTTCGAACAGGGCTTCGGCGGTTTCGCGGGTTGGCGGTTCGCCGGGGCGCATGACGCGGTAGATGTCGGACAGGGCGCCGTCACGGTCTTCGGCCTTGTCGGCTTTCAGCGTGTTGCGGATCCACGGTCCGGTCGTGACATGGTCGATATCGAGCAATTCGAGCGCGTCGATGCCGGCATTGTCGATCTTCTCGAGATTTTCGGCGGTCACTTCGTCGCCGGCTTCGATGTAAATCTCGCCGGTTTTCTCGTTGATCAGGTCAAAGGCGCTGTAGCGGCCAAAGATTTCCTCGGTCGGGATGACGATATTCTTCATGCCATCGCTTTCCGCCTTTTTGGCGGCGCGCGGGGTGATCTTGGTGCCCGCTTCAAACACGACTTCGCCGCTCTCGGCGTCGACAATGTCAAAGGTCGGCTTCAGGCCACGCCATTGCTCGGTGACGAATGGAATGGTCCAGCCGTCCTTGGCGCGCTTGTAGACGATGCGCGCATAGAACAGGTTGAGGATATCCTCTTCGGAATAGCCCTGCTTGACGATCTTGACGAGCTGGGCGCTCTTGGTGCGGCCCTCGTCCTCGATCTTGCCCTGGACGTCGATAGCACCCATCGGTTCGCGGATGGTGATCAGATTGCCGTCGATTTCGAGAATTTCGGCGGGCTGCTTCATGCCGGCCACGCGGACCATTTCGCCGACCTGGAAGTCCGGCTTCTTTTCCTTGACCTCGAGGATCGCGTCGCCGAGCGAACGCAGCAATGCGGTCACCGGCAGCTTGCGCTTGCGGTCGATGCGGACGTTGACGATGTCCTTGGCGTCAAATTCAAAGTCGAGCCAGCTGCCGCGATATGGAATGACGCGGGCGGCGAACAGGAACTTGCCGGACGAGTGGGTCTTGCCGCGGTCATGGTCAAACAGCACACCGGGCGAACGGTGCATCTGGCTGACAATAACGCGCTCCGTGCCGTTGATGACGAACGTGCCGTTCTTGGTCATCAAAGGCATGTCGCCCATGTAAACATCTTGCTCTTTAATATCGAGAACCGAGCGCGCTTCGGTTTCGGGGTCGACCTCGAACACGATCAGGCGAAGGGTGACCTTCATCGGTGCGGCATAGGTGATGCCCCGCTGACGGCATTCCTCGACATTATATTTGGGATCTTCGAGCTGATAGTTGACGAAGTCCATTTCGGCGGTGCCGGCAAAATCGCGGATCGGGAAAACGCTGCGCAGCGTCTTTTCGAGGCCCGACACATATCCGATCGAGGGATCCGAGCGCAGAAACTGTTCGTATGATTCGCGCTGCACTTCGATGAGATTCGGCATCTCGATGACTTCGTGAATGTCCCCGAAGATCTTGCGAATGCGCTTCTTGCGGGTGGGGGTCGGAGCCGTGGTCTTGACCGATGCTGCGTGGGTAGCCATAAAGTTTTGCCTTCTCGCCATCGCCGGAAAACCGGCGGAAAATCAAAATGTGGAGGCGCTTCAAGACAACAAAAGCCGCATGTCTCCCGGAGAGGGTGACTGCAGCTTTTTAGCGTCCTGAAAACCGTGCAAATTTCATTTCTTCTGGCGCGCCGCGCGACTGCACGCCCTGTCTCGAAATCTGTGGTGAGGTGGCGATATAGGATGTTGTTGGATTTGGGTCAAGGGGGCGCGTCGCACATCGCCCGGATATCGGTCAGCCGGACGGCGCGTCTGCCCGGTTTTGCCATCGGGCGGAACCCCAGATCCGGATCAGTCGCTCGACGCGATCCTTGAAGCCTCCGCTCAGCTTGCGGACATTGGCACATTGCTTCTGCTCCACCAGGCAGGCTTCGCCGGTGTCGAGCCGCAGGCTGGTGAGGCGTGATCCGCTTTCGGCCATGCCGATCTGGGTCGGATGATCGAGATCGCCGACCGTCATCAGTACCGGTTTGGCATCGACATGCGGCTTCTTGCCCTGCAGCAGCGAGAGGATGATGGCGCGATAGTCGCTCAGGCCAATGGGGCCGTCACTGGTGACTCCCGGGCCGTTGGTCACCAGGAAGGTGCCGTTCTGGCGGACAGTGATATTGTGGCCATGGCCGAGCAGACCCTGCTCGAACAGCTCCTCCCCATGATCGCCGGTGATCATGACCACGCTCTTGTCCCATAGCCCGTTCCGCTTCAGCCGGGCTACCAGCTGGCCGAGCTGATGGTCGGAATAATGGACCGCGTTCCAGTAGGTCTGCTGCAGCCGCTCCTGATTGTCGGGGCTGATCTCGGACCGGGGCAGGGGTGCATCGGTCAGGGCGAGCGGCATGCCTTCGTGGAAATAGGGGAAATGCGGCGACTGGAAATTGAAATAGACAAATTGCGGCTGGTTCCATTGTGCCGGGTCGGCATAATGGTCGTCAAAGGCCTGCAGCAGATGCTTCTCGTCGATCAGGATCGAGCCTTGCGCGCCGTTGCCGAAGGCGCGGAGATGTTTCAGCTTATCGCCATCGATGAAGATATCGGCATTGTCGCGCATGCCGACGGTTTCGGAGATGTCGCCGAAATCCTCGGGCTGGCCGGAGAAGACGGCAATTTTATAGCCGCTGGCCTTGAGTTCGCGGAACAGCGAGGGCGAACCGACGGCCGGTTGCTGGGCGCCGCCGAAGATCGACTTGAGCGAGGCGGTGGTGAAGCCGACATGGCTGAAGACGGGGGCGAGCACGCTGCCCGTTCTGGCAATGGCCTCAAGATTGGGCGCGACGGGCTGGCCGTTGATGCGCTTGCCGATCGCGTCATAGCGAGTGCTCTCCATGACGATCAGGATCAGATTGGGGCGCTGGCCGACGATCAGGGTTTCGGGTTGCTGCGACGGCAGGGAAGCAAGCTGCAGATCGCCGCCATAGCCATCCTCGTCGACGCCATTGCCCGGGATGTCCAGTGCCAGCGGGTAGCGGGAGCTGTCGAAGGGATGGCGGTCGGGGATGCTGGAGACCCAGCCATAGCCGTCCTGGTCGAAATCGGTGAGCCTGTTGGCGGCATCAGTGAACAGCCCCCAGGCGAGGGTGCGGTTGAGGCCGTTGCGGACATCGGCCGACGCTGCGGGCACGGCGAGGGCGAGCAACAGACTCGCAAAACATGCTGCGATGACCAGGCGGCCGTAGGCCGACCATCGGGGGCCGTCGGTCCGCACCGGGAATTTCCGGGAAAGCCAGCGGTAGATCGAGATATAGGCGACCAGCCCGAGCAGCAGCGCGGTGATGCCGACGACAATTTCGTTGGAGACGAACAGCATGGCATCGGTCAGGCTGCCGCCGCCGAGATTGGCCATCAGCGCAAAGCTCATCGTGTCGCTGAAATATTGGCCGAGCTTGAAGGTCAGGGCGAGCAGCAGGGCATAGGCACCGCCGGTGAGGGTCACCAGGAAGAACAGCGGCGGCCATGATGCCCGGCTGCGGAAAATCCGGACGATGATCCACCACATGATCATGATCATCAGGGTTATGGAGCAGAGATAGCCAGCCGCGAAGAGCAGCCGTTCGGTGAGCGTGTCGACAGCCTGTGACTGGCCGAATCCGCCCGTGAACAGGCCGTATTTGCGGTCGGCGAGCGCGAGTTCGAGTGTTCCCAGAATCCCGATCAGGGCAAGGATGATGGCGGCAAGGCGCTTTCCCTGCTGATTGCTTCTGCTGAAGACATGTCTCATCGGCTCTGCTGTGGATTCCCGCTCGTGACTGGTGCCGCTGCGCTAGCAGACGCAGGTAAAAGGCAGGTTAAGCATGGCAAAGCGAGGGGCAGCCCGCCGGCAGACAGGTCAGGGGGCGCGGAAGTCCGTCATCAGCACCACCTTGCGGATCATCGCCTGGTCATAGTCGATCTGGCCGTCGAGGATCAGCATCGCCAGGCCATGGACCAGCGACCAGGCGTGCAGCGTGGCGGCAATACGCTCCTCCGGCGCAAGGTCGCCCGGCATCTTTGCCGCTATGCCCTTGCGCAACTGGCGGAAGGCCTCGCCCATCGCGGACGGATCGTCGATCGCGAGATCGACCCGGCCGACCCGGCTGTAGATCAGGCGGAGCAGAGCGGGATGCCGGACCGCCCATTCGACATAGGTGATGCCGACCTCGGCAAAGCCGGCCTCACCGCCACCGGCAGCTTCCGCCGCTTCGGCCTGACTGTGACCGAGGCGGCTTAGGCCTTCCAGGGCCAGCGCGTCGAGCAGCGCATCCTTGTTCGGGAAGTGCCGATAGAGCGCCGTTGCCGACACGCCGAGATCGCGGGCCAGGGCGCGCAGCCCGAGGTCCGGCTGTTCCTGATCCGCCAGCTTTTCCATGCCCATCTGCAGCGCCGCCGCGCGCAGGTCGCCGTGATGATAGGGCGCGTTCACTGGAAGAACTGGAAGCATGTTCTGCTTCCCCGAAAAGTCATGTTGACACTGTTAGCATTGATTGGCATGTTAACGGCATAAACATTGCGAGTCGATTTGCCAATAGTTGTGTTGCCGATTTTGCGATCAAGGAAAGGAACCGCCGATGGCCTCCGTAATCGAGAAAACAATCCGTTCCGCCGTGACTCCGGTGATTGCCGCCGTCGCCAATTATAACCGCAAGCGGCTACCCGAACCCAATGGCGGCCATCCGTTTCTCGACGGGCTGCATGCGCCGATGGCGAGCGAGGAAACGATCTCGGCGATGCAGGTGACGGGCACGATCCCCGACCAGCTCGACGGGCGTTATCTGAGGATCGGGCCCAATCCGCTGAAAAAACCGCACAGCCCCAGCCATCACTGGTTTGTCGGCGACGGCATGGCGCATGGCATCCGGATCAGGGGCGGCGAGGCGGTCTGGTACCGCAACCGCTGGATCCGCAGCAATGCGGTGAGCGATGCGCTGGGCGAACCGCGCAAGCCGGGCGCGCGCAATCCGCGGTCGGATACCGCCAATACCAATATTGTCGGCATTGATGGCCGGACCTTCGCGCTTGTCGAGGCCGGCGGCTTTCCGGTCGAGCTTAATGACGAGCTCGACACGATCCGGCACAATCCGTTTGATGGCACGCTGACCCACGCTTTCTCCGCCCATCCCCACCAGGATCCGAAGACCGGCGACATGCATGCGATTTGCTATGATGCGGCGATCCAGGACAGGGTCTGGCATGTGGTGGTCAATGCGAAAGGCAAGGTCATCCGCGAGGAACCGATTGCCGTGAAGGATGGCCCTTCTATCCATGACTGTGCAATCACCGAAAACTATGTCTTGGTGCTCGACCTGCCGGCGACGCTGTCGATGAAGCGGCTGATCAAGGGCTTCCAATTCCCATATGACTGGAACCCGGACCATGGCGCGCGGGTCGGCCTGCTGCCCAAGACCGGCAGCAATGATGATATCATCTGGTGCAATGTCGATCCCTGCTATGTCTTTCATCCCGCCAATGCGTTCGAGACCGCCGACGGCAAGGTGATTGTCGATCTTGTGGTGCATGAAAGCATGTACGCGCAGTCGCCCTACGGCCCCGGCGGCGACTGGGCGCGGTTCGAGCGCTGGACGATCGATCCCCAAAGCAGAGCGGTCGACCGCGAGATCATCCATGACAAGAATCAGGAATTCCCCCGCTATGACGAGCGCCGGACGGCGCAGCCCTATCGCTATGTCTACAGCGTTGCGCTGGCGGAGAATGACAGCGGCGTGTTTGATCGTGGCGGATCGCAACTGTTCAAGCATGATCTGGAACGCGGCGAAACATTGACGCGCGAGCTGGGCGAGGAACGCTATCCGGGAGAATTTGTGTTCGTGCCGCGCGCGGCGGAGTCCGCAGAGGATGACGGCTGGCTGATCGGGCTGGTCATCGACGCGGCCAATGAAACCACCGAATTGCAGATATTGAACGCCGATGATTTTCTCGGCGAGCCGCAAGCGGTGATTCATGTGCCGCACCGGATTCCGCCCGGTTTCCATGGCAATTGGGTGGCGAGCTAGGTTGGTATTTTCGATACGCGCGCAGAACCGAAATTTTCCTCGAATTGCGGGGAATTGTCGGTGATTTCCACCCAGGGTGCCTTCGAGCCGACAAAGATATGGGCGACATAGCCGCGCTGGCCCGGGTCATCGTCGAGCAGGCCCGCCGGGATGAAAACGAGATTGCCGGCCTCTGTTTCCAGCGGTAGCGGGCTGCCGCACTGTCGGCAGAAGACCGAATGCCAGTGGCTTCCTTTTTCGGGATAGTAAGTTTCGATCAGGTCCTGCCCACTCTCCCAGGCGAAATTTTCGGGGGCAACACGCGTTACCGCATTTCCGTCGGTGCCGGAGACCTTGCGGCATTTTGAGCAATGGCACTGGCCGATCGGGCCGGGCTCTCCCGAGATGACGAATTTTACGTCGCCACACAGGCAACTCCCTCTGATCCGGTCATTCATAGTTTTTGTTTCCTTGGCGCGTGGCGGCACATCCGGTCATGCTAGCGCAACATATCCGGCGCATCACAAATATTCAATAAAGCGCGCGGCCTCGCTGGCGGCAAGCTTGGCGGCGCGTTCGAGATTGGCGTGGAAATCGCCCGAGCTGTCGCTGTTGGCGCCGTCGGTGACTGCCTTGATCCCGGCCCAGGGAATATCGAGCAGGGCTGCGATCTGGGCGACGGCTGCGGTTTCCATATCGACCAGATCGGCTTTCAGCACATCGCGCAGATAGCCGGAACGGTCGGGGCATTTGACGAAACAATCGGCGGTCGCAATCCGCGCCTGCGGCAGGGCAAGGCTTTCGGGCATCGGATGGGACTGGAAGGGCCTCCAGTCTGACGGACCAATCGGCCAGGCACCGGCGTTATAATGGGTGAAGCCGTCATGATCGCCGAACCGTTCCAGCGTGCCATAATCGGCCTGCAGCGATTCGCCGAGATAGAAACAGTCGCCAGCAAGCGCGCTGACATGACCGGCGGTGCCGATCACCAGAAACAGGTTCGGCCGGAAGTGGCTGTGCATATAGAGGGCGGCGGCACCGGCGTGGACCTTGCCGATACCGCAGCAGAGGATGGAAACGGTCTTCCCGGCATGGTCGAGCTGCCGGACCTTGCCCAGCGGGCTGTCCAGCCGGGTTGCCGGCTGGTCGGACAGAAAGGCGTCCGCCTCGTCCTGTACCCCCGTTATCAGGGCGATATGCTCAATCACCGGCAAAGGCCATCAGAGCGCCTGGCGTCACGCCGGCGGCGGCCAGTTTTTGCGCTCCGCCAAGATCGGGCAGATCGACGATGAACAGCGCCTGTTCGACGGTCGCGCCCTGACCGCGCAGCAATTGCACCGCTGCCATCGCGGTGCCGCCGGTGGCCAGCAGATCATCGACCAGCAGCACCCGCTGTCCCGGCACGATCGCATCGACATGCATCTCGATCCGGTCGGTGCCATATTCCAGCGCATAGTCGATGCTGACCGACTTTCCGGGGAGCTTGCCGGGCTTGCGCAGCATCACCTTGCCCTTTTCCAGCGCGTAGGAAAGCGCTGCCGAAACGATGAAGCCGCGGGCTTCGATACCGGCGATCAGGTCAAAGGATGCGGGATCGACCAAAGCCACCATTCGGTCGATGGTCCGGCGAAAGGCAGGGCCGTCGAGCAGCAGTGTCGATACATCGCGAAACTGGATGCCCGGTTTGGGATAGTCGGGGATCGTCCGTACGAGATCGATCAGGTCCTGATTGTCGGTCATGGCATCCCCCGGAATCGTGAAAACCTCTAGTTGCGCAGGGGCCGGGCCGTGTCAATCATTCTGCCGGGGCAGGGCGGCAATATCGCAGCACTATGGGCAGCGGGCATAGAAAAGGGCGGCTTCCGAACCGGAAACCGCCCCTGATAATTTGACAAACCGAAAGGCTTACTTGAGTTCGACGGTACCGCCGGCAGCTTCGATCTTCGACTTGATTTCTTCTGCTTCGGCCTTGTTGACGCCTTCCTTGATCGCCTTTGGCGCGCCTTCGACGAGAGCCTTGGCATCGGTGAGGCCCAGAGCGGTAATCGCACGGACTTCCTTGATGACCTGGATTTTCTTGCCGCCGTCGCCGGTCAGGATCACGTCAAATTCGGTCTGTTCTTCAGCAGCTTCGCCACCGCCTGCAGCAGCAGGTCCGGCAACAGCAACAGCAGCGGCAGCAGAAACGCCCCACTCTTCTTCCAGTGCCTTGGACAGTTCAGCCGCTTCCATGACGGTGAGTTTCGAAAGTTCTTCAACCAGTTTTGCAATATCAGCCATTTTAAATACGCTCCAATTTTCTAAATATTTGAAAAGTTAAATTCATTCACCCGCAGCAGCATAAGCGCTGAGTACGCGTGCGACACTGGTCGCCGGCTCGACAAGAACCCGTGCGATTTTCGTTTGTGGTGCGACAAGCAATCCAACAATCGTTCCGCGCAGTTCGTCAAGCGAAGGCATGGCAGCCAGAGATTTGATGCCCGCTTCGTCAAGAAGGGTGTCACCCATTGCGCCGCCAACGATTTCAAGACGTTCGTTGGTTTTTGCAAATTCCACTGCGATTTTTGCAGCGGCCACCGGATCATCCGATGTGGCAAGCGCGGCCGGACCCGTCAGCATATCTGCTATCGGGGCATAGTCGGTACCTTCCAGAGCCAGCTTGGCAAGGCGGTTTTTAGAGACTTTGAAGCTTGCGCCTTCGTCCCGCATTTTCGTCCGCAGCGCCGTTGATTGCGCGACGGTCAGACCCAGGTTGCGTGTCACCACGACCACCCCGGCCTGCTTGAAAACAGCGTTCAGAGCGGCAACCGCTTCGGTCTTTTGACCACGATCCATATTTTGCTCCTTCACGTGGACTGCGTTTTGAGGCGCAATCCAATTCTAGTTATCGTCATCCCGGCAAAGGGAGGGCGAGCGAAAGGATTGACCGAAATCAATCCTGTATAATCCGAAGGGGGGTTTTGGCCGCTCTGCCGCGTCAGAAGGCGCTGGCTGCGTGCCCGTGTGTTGCCACACGAAAAAACTGATCCCCGTCTAGGCTGGAAATTAAGAGAGGCAAATTCCCCTCACCCGCTGTCTCGGACGGAAATTGCGATTCTTTTGAGGGAAGCGCAATTTGTAGGGGAGCCATTAACGGGTGGGGCTGGGATGTCAAGGGGTGAGTATCATCTGCCACAGAAAGCGAAAGTGAGCGGCTTCAGGTTGACAAAATCAGGTATTTCTACAAGAAAACGGGAAAGTGCAGAATAGTTGTTCCAAATGATGATGCTACACGCCATCAATGCAACGAACATAAGCGTGCCTAAATAATTGGGGGATTCAAAGATGGCTGAATACGTTTACACTACTGTTCCAGGAAAGATTGGCAATTTGTTGGCGAAGATTCGGGAAGTGGGTGTTCCCTCAAAAGCTACAAATGCTTGGTTGAAAACGATTGGCTTTACATCAAGCAATGACGGCAGTTTAATCCCTATTTTGAAATATGTAGGCTTTATCGATGCATCTAATGTTCCCACAGAAACGTGGGCGCAGTACCGCGGAGCGAAACATAGACAGATTTTAGGGCACGCTATCAGAGAAGGTTATGCAGAATTATATGCCATTTATCCGAATGCGCATGACCAATCAGTATCCGATCTGGAGAATGTTTTTAGTACCAGCAGCAAGGGCGGCAAGCAGGTTATAAGCAAACTTGTAAGCACTTTTCGTGGATTAGCGGAACAAGCAGATTTCACTAATTTGCCGGAATCATCCTCAAGCGTTGAGGCCCCAGCCACACACGCTCCTATTGCTCAGGCCGCTCCGCAACCGCCATCATCAAACAGCCCAGAATCGGCGAATCCTTCACTGCATATTGATCTGCAAATTCACATATCGCCAGAGTCATCACCTGAGCAAATTGATCAGATTTTCGCTAGTATGTCGAAGCATCTTTACAACAAAAAGAAATAGCATGGATGCCACCAAAAACTTTGCATTAACGGCGAAGGCCATTTCTATAGAACTCTCGGAAATCAATGGACCGCCCGCTGAAGGTATTTTGGCTGGCACCCAATCTGTAATTGCGGTTAGCCTTGTCAGAAATACTCGAGGTTATATCGAGAAGATCGCGAATCAAATCAATGGCACGTATGAGAATGGTTGGTTCGATGGTTGTTCCGTATTAATCAGAAGGTTGCTTGAGACATTGATAATCGAATGCTTTGAAGCCCATAGAATTTCCGCAAAAATTAAAAACTCGAACGGAGATTTTTTTCATCTTCGCGATCTAATTTCTCAAACTATTTCAGAGCCAAGTTGGAATTTGGGGCGCAACTGCAAAGGTGCTTTGCCAAAATTAAAAGATGTTGGAGATAAATCAGCTCACAGTCGAAGGTTTGTTGCTCATCGATCAGACATAGAAAAATTGCTACCGGAGATACGGCTTGTCATTCAGGAATTGCTGTATTTAGCTCAACTAAAATAACTTTTTCGATCTAAATTCAACCTCTCGAAAATTCCGTAGAAAGAAAGCCGGGCGACCGACTTCTTGCTAGTTTTACCGAAATTGAACTATCAAGTTTAGTGGTCCCGCTGCAGCACCCCCGGCTCGATCTCGTAATAGTCGCCCTTGTCGGCGACATGGATATGGCTCCAGATCTTGGTGCCGGTCGGCTTGTCGAAACAGCCCATGGCGATGGCGAGCTTGTCGGGGTGGTGGATCGGGTCCCAGAACAGGAAGGAGCCGCAGGTGTCGCAGAAGCCGCGGCGGACCTTCTCCGAGGACTGGTACCAGCGGATATGATCCTCGCCGCTGATTGTCAGGGCGCTGGTCGGGACATCGGTCGAGGCCCAGTAATGGCCGGACTGCTTGCGGCACTGGCTGCAGTGGCAGGCGTCGGCTTCGGGCAGGTCGCCCTCGACTTTGATATTTATGGCGCCGCAGAGGCAGGAGCCCTTGCGCATGATATCCTCCGGAAAATTGTCAGGAGGCGATATTACCGGAAAACCGCAGCGGTCTGGAAGCCGGAAATTTTCAGGCGCGGGACACCTGGACGCGCTGCGTCACCATTTCCATGCTGCCGAAGCCGGTCAGGAAGGAAACGTCGGTGGCATCGCGGCCGATGCCGATCACGGCCATGTCGCTCGCCACTGCCATGCCGGTGGGATCGACCAGATGCCAGCGCCCATCGAGAAAGACCTCGGCGACGGCGTGGAAATCCTGCGGCGTGACATCGGGCGCATAGGTGCTGACAAAGCGGGCCGGGATATTGGCGGTGCGGGCCATGGCGATCAGGATATGGGCATAGTCGCGGCATACGCCCTTGCGCGCGGCATAGCTCTGCTCCGCATTGGTGTGGGCATTGTCGCTGTCCAGTCCATAGGTCATGATCCGGGCAACATGATCCGACATGGCGGCAACCAGCGGACCGCCGGCGAGATCGGCAAATTCGTCGGTGACCAGCTGATCGAAGGCATGAGCCGAACAATAAGGCGAGCTGAACAGAAAGGGGACCGCTTCGCCCGGCAGGTCGGGCAGGTTTGTCGCGGCCAGGGTGGCAAGATCCGGATTGGCGCGATCGACCGTGACCCGGGCGGTGTAGGAGACGGTCAGTTCCTGCTGCTGCGTCGTCCACAGCCGGGTGCCGATACGATCCTGTGCGGCGATGATGGTCTGGTCGGGGGCGGGGCCGACCGTGAGGACGGCCTGGTCGAGCCGCTGCTCCGCGGTCGCCGCTGCCGAGACCTGGACCAGGATGGTGCAGGGCGCGGGGAGGCGATAGGAGAGGTCGGCGCTGATCTGCAGTCGGGTCATGGCGGGTCCTTCAAAAAAATCGGGCGCATGAAAAAAGGCCGGGATTGCACCCGGCCTTTTTTTAGCAGTTTGTGATGTCATCCCCAAACGGGTTGGGGTGACCGGTGGTCAGGCGCCTTCGATCTCGCTGAGATCAACCTTGAGGCCGGGGCCCATGGTGGTGCTCAGACCGACCTTGCGGACATATTTGCCCTTGGCGCCGGCTGGCTTCGCCTTGACCACGGCTTCGACCAGCGCGTCGAAATTCTTGCGCAGATCGGCTTCCTTGAAGCTGACCTTGCCAATGCCATTGTGGATGATACCGGCTTTTTCCACGCGATATTCGATCTGGCCGCCCTTGGCGTCCTTGACCGCCTGCGCGACATTCGGGGTTACCGTGCCGAGCTTCGGGTTTGGCATCAGGCCTTTTGGACCCAGAACCTTGCCGAGACGGCCGACAATGCCCATCATGTCGGGCGTGGCGATGATGCGATCATAGTTGAGATCGCCGCCCTGCATGGCTTCCATCAGATCTTCCGCACCCACCGTATCGGCGCCGGCTTCCCGGGCTTCGTCGGCCTTGGCATCCTTGGCAAACACCGCGACGCGGGTTTCCTTGCCGGTGCCCGATGGCAGCGAGACCACGCCGCGGACCATCTGGTCAGCATGGCGGGGATCGACGCCGAGGTTGATCACGACATCAAGGGTCTCGTCAAACTTCGAGGTCGAAGCGAGATCTTTCAGCGTCTTGATGGCTTCGTCGATGCCATAGATCTTGTTGCGATCGACTTTTTCGTTGATCGCCTGCATTTTTTTGGAGAGTTTCGCCATGTTCTTATCCCTCCACCACTTCTACGCCCATCGAGCGCGCGGTGCCTGAAATGATTTTCATCGCCTGGTCAATGCTGTTGGCATTGAGGTCGGCCATTTTCGTTTCGGCGATTTCCTTGATCTGCGAAGCCTTGATCGTGCCGCCGGAGGTCTTGCCCGGTTCGCTCGAACCCTTTTTCAGCTTGGCCGTCTTCTTGATCAGATAGCTGGCTGGCGGGGTCTTGGTCTCGAAGGTGAAGCTGCGATCGCCATAAACCGTGATCTTGGTCGGGATCGGCGTGCCTTTTTCAAGCTTGTCGGTCGCTGCGTTGAACGCCTTGCAGAATTCCATGATATTGACGCCGCGCTGACCCAGTGCTGGGCCGATCGGCGGGGATGGATTTGCAATACCGGCTGGTACTTGCAAATTGATATAACCATCAATTTTCTTAGCCATTTGGCTGTCCTTTCATTCTTTTGGGCTTGGCGATATTGCCGCACCCGCAAATTAAGCGGTCAAACGGAGAGCGAACCCTCCTCCCGCGCTGGTATTCGAAACCGGAGTTTCAAATTCTGTGGTGCTCCGGACTTGATCCGGAGCCTTGCGCGACAATCGCAAAACCAGCTTCTTGCCGCACCGGTTCCGCATTCCCCGCCTGCGCGAGGACAGGCAAGTGCGGAACACAATTAGCTGATCAGTTCGACTTCGCCGAAGTCCAGCTCGACCGGGGTTGCGCGACCGAAGATGGACACGGAAACCTTGACCTTGTTCTTGTCGAAATCCAGTTCCTCGACAATGCCGTTGAAGCTGTTGAACGGGCCGCTCTTGACCTTGACCTCGTCGCCGATTTCGTAGCTGACCGTGATCCGTTCCTTGGGAGCGTTGGCCGCTTCTTCCTTGGTGTTGAGGATGCGGGCGGCTTCGGCTTCGCTGATCGCCTGCGGCTTGCCGCTGCTGCCGAGAAAGCCGGTGACCTTGGGCTGGTTCTTGACCAGATGGTAGACATCATCGGTCATTTCCAGCTTCGCCAGCACATAGCCGGGGAAGAATTTCCGCTCCGACTGAATCTTCTTGCCGCGCTTCACTTCGGTGATCGTCTCGGTCGGAACCTCGATATCCTCGACCAGTTCGGTCAGGCCAAGCCGCTTGGCATCGGCCTCAATGGCTTCCTTGACCTTGTGTTCAAAGCCCGAATAAGCGTGAATGATATACCAGCGTGCCATGCGAATAACCTAAAAAATCTGTGTGGGGCGCTTACGCAAGGCTCAGGAGCCAGGCGACAATCGCATTAAAAATCGAATCAACGCCGAGAAAAAATATACCCAAGATGGTGGTCATGATCAGCACGAGGATCGCCGTACGGACGGTTTCGGGCCAGGTAGGCCAGACGACCTTGTTGGTCTCAGCCTTGACCTGATTCATGAATTCGCCTGGATTGACTTTTGCCATGCTTGATTCCCTAAACTTTCTTGCCGGTTTTACCATAAACTCCGGGTGTCAGCCATTTGACTGTGTCCGGATATATGCATGGTTTCGGAAAGAACCAGCCCTTTAGACGCAGATTCCCGGATTCGCAAGAAAAGAGTGCAAATGCAGCGGCACAGTCAGGCAGACCCGTTTGCCAATGTCCGGCTCGGATGCATGCCATCGACATAGCCCATGAAGGGCGGGTGGATATTATAGCCGAGCAGTTCCTGCACCCGTTTCGGCAATTGCGCCGCTTTCTCGCGCGAGACGGCGAGCAGCTGCTGTTCCAGCGGGCGGCACCAGCCCTTGCAGAATTGCGGGGTGACGATCAGCCGGTCGGAGCCGGAGCGGTTGCCGCCGCCGCGATGCCACAGCGTGCCCTTGGCGATCATCAGCGAGCCGGCCGGCATGACGGCTTTGATCATGCCGGGATGGTCCTCCGTGCCGTGACTGGCCTTGTCGATGACGCCGGTTTTGAAATCCGACCCGCGATTGGCGCCGGCCGGCTGCTCGTCGCCCCATTTGTGGCTGCCCGGGATGATCTCGGTGGCGCCGTTTTCCCCGGTCGTGTCGCTGATCGACCAGAAGGTCGACAGGCTGAGCGGATCGCGCGGCCGGGCGAGGCCGCAATGGCTGTCGTCGAAATGCCAGGGCTGGGCGGTTTCGCCGGGATGCAGGTTGATCGCCAGGCAGGCGTAGAGCAGGCAGCTTCTGCCCAGTTCGCGTTCGGCAAAGGCGAGCTGCAGGGGATGAGAAATCAGGTCGGCGAAGACCGGATCCTTGTCCAGCATGCCGTAGATGCGGTTGGACTGTGCACCTTCGAAATTGTTGCGCCCTCGCTGGTCGGCATCCAGCCATGGCTGCAGCGCAGCGCGTTGCCGGCCCAGCTGTTCGGCGGTCAGGACATGGGGGAGAATGACATAGCCTTCCTCCTCGTATTGCTCCCAGGCGTCGGCAAAGGGACGACCGTGCAGCCAAGGGCTCAGGTCGGCCTGCGACAGGTCCCTCCCGCTTTCGCTATTCATGCATCCGCTCCGTGATTCGTTCTGAGCAACAGACCTATGAGATATTTGAATTGAATTCAATTCAAATATCTCATAGGGGAGGCATCATGGTTAGCGATGAAGAAACAGGGGCAGAAACAGGGGCAGGAACAGGGGCAGGAACAGGGGCAGGAACAGGGGCAGGAACAGGGGCAGGAACAGGGGCAGGAACAGGGGCCGGGGCCGGGCAAGGCAGGGCAGGGGGACGCACCGACCGCAAACTGCTCCGCGCCGCGAAAATCCTGGCTGCGGCGGAGGAGATTCTGCGGCAGGGCGACGGTGCGCTTGAAATGAGCCAGGTCGCCGGCAAGGCAGGTGTATCGGTGGGTCTGGCCTATCATTATTTCGGGTCCAAGGCCGGGATGCTGGGCGCCATTATCGATGCCTTTTATGATCGCTACAATCATGTGGTGAACCAGTATATCGACCCGGATATCGCCTGGCGTGTCCGCGAGAGGCAGCGGCTGATGGCTGCTGTGGAGTTTCTCTACAACGACCCGATGGCGCCCGTCATTCTGGGCCGGATGGCCCGCACGAGCCATGTTGCGGCGGTGGAATCCGCTCGCCATGAAGAAATGATCGAGATGGCGATCCGCAACATCGCCTCGGGGATCAGGCGCGGCGATATTGGCGATCATATTGACCCGGCGATTGCCGGCGCTGCCATTAGCGGGGCGATCCGCAGCGGAATCATGCATGCGATGGGCATGCGGCCGCGGCCCGATCCGGCGAAGCTCACGCACCAGATCTGGGGCATGATCGCCGGTGCGCTCGATATCGAGCGATAGACTTCAGTAGCGTTCGATCAGGTCCCACTTGTTGCCGAACGGATCGCTCCATTTGACCACCATGCCATAGGGCTCCTCGCGCGGTTCCTCGAGAAACCGGATGCCGGCGCGCTGCATGATCGCGTAATCGGTTTCGAAGTCATAGGTTTCCAGAAACAGAAAAACCCGGTCGCCCGCCTGTTCGCCGATCACTTCTTCCTGCGCTTCGTTGCTCGCCCGTGCGAGTAGCAGCCGGGTTTCGGTGCTGCCGGGCGGGGCGACCAGCACCCAGCGCTTGTCTTCCGACAGGGGCGTGTCTTCGATCAGCTCGAATCCCATCAGGCCAACATAAAATTCGATTCCCGGATCATAATCGGGAACGAGCAGCGTGATGGCGGAAATGAACTGGGGCATGAAGATTTCGGTGCAAGAGAGGGAGAATGGCAGGAGTGCACGGACTCGAACCGTGGGCCCTCGGTTTTGGAGACCGATGCTCTACCAACTGAGCTACACTCCTGCACAGGCCGTTTCGCCCTCGCGGAACAGCCGGTTCGCGGGCATTAGCGTCCCGTGAGCCATTCGGCAAGCGTCATTGTGGGGATGCGGTCGAATCGCGCCATGGTTAAATTGAGTCGCACTATTATTTACCGGAAGGCGGAAGACGGGCTTTACCGGAGTGGTCGCATCAGCGTGTGTCGCAATCTCTCCCTCGACTCGTGGGGACCGCTCTGGCGACACCCAGTGCCGAGGAGATAGATATGACAGACTCAACGGTTCGCAGGCCGTCTCCATCCGCAGCTGATAGCCTGTCAGCGATTCCCTATGCGATGGCAGCCGACGAAGATCGATGCGCGACGCGTCACCGGCTCTCCATCCCCGCCAGAATGCGTTTTTCCTGCTCTTCCGCTTTTCCGGTACAAGTTCTGGACATGTCGGTTGCCGGTTTTGCCTGCGACGCCTTGCTGCAGACGCCGCCCGGCACCTTGTGCTGGATCACCCTGCCGGGGCTCGGGGCGCTGGAGGCCGAGGTGGTGCGCCACGATCCGGACGGCATGGGATGCGCGTTCAAGACTCTGCTCAATCCGGCGGTTCTTGACCATTTCATGCGAAAATATCCCGCAGAATAGACAAATTTCCCCTTTTTTTGGGCAGAAGCTGTCGTTTTGCGGGCTTTTCGCAGCGATGCCGGCGCTGCCACAGGCCGACCGACGCCGGTAAGGGCCAACCCAAGCGCCTGATTTCCCCTATTCCGCCGCCTGCAGTTGCGGGGCAAAAATCCGCTCGAGTTCCGCGTCATCGGCTTCGGTCAGACGCTCGACCCAGCGGTGGAACGCCTGCCCGCCGCCTTCATTGCGGCCGAACCAGACTTTATCGATGAGGCCCGACTGCAGCGCTTCGTGCTGGCGCTTGCCGGTCTTGTAATCCTCTTCGGCGACGACCGTTTTCAGGAAGTCAAACTGTTCCCGCGCGCCCTGGCGGACGGCATCGTCGGTCGGCGCATGTTCCATGACGTAAAATTGCGTCGTGTAGCTTTCCCCGACCGTTTCACCCGGAAACAGCTGCGAGATCATCGCACCGCGTCCGCCGCCGCCGTAGAAGCTGGCGATCGAGATATGCGGGAAGATCGTCCAGACGCCCTGCAGCAGCGCGTCGATCGGCCAGTCTTTCTCGTCAATCTGGGTGAGATCAACTTTCTCGTCGCTGCCGGTCTTCTGGACAAATTTCGAAGGCGAGGACAGGCGCTGGTGCGGACCCCAGGCGAAATAATTGGCGCGGTTGAAAAAGTCGGCGCCGAACGTGTCCTTGTGCAGCACCGGCAGATGATAGAAGTCGAGATAGCCGTCATAGGCCGTCTTCCAGTTGGGTCCGGGGATGGTGCGCTGGTCGAACAGGTGCCAGCCATCAAAGCCGAAATGTTCCAGCAGGCTGTCATAGCCGCAGAGATAGGCCTCGATATCGAGCGTGCTGTCCGGATCGAGCGTTACCCAGATCAGGCCGGCGCGTTCCAGCGTCGGGAATTTCGTCAGGCAGAATGCCGCCTTGTCGACCGCGCCGAAATCCTTCGGCGAGGCGATGGCGAGAAGATCGCCGTCATTCTTGAAGGTCCAGCCGTGATAGCCGCAGGTGAAACGCGAGGCCTTGCCGCTGCCTTCGGCCACCGGATTGCCGCGATGGGTGCAGCTGTTGAGAAAGGCCTGGGCGGTGCCGTCCTTTTGCCGGGTGATCAGCACGGGGATGCCGGCCATGTCCACGGCCTTGTAGCAGCCCGGCTCGGGCAATTCGCAGGAAGGTGCCATCATCAGCGGCAGGCGCTTGAAGATCAGATTTTTCTCGCGTTCAAAGCGTGCTTCATCGGTATAGTCGGATGCCGGGATGGCGACCACGTCATCGACCAGTTCCATCGTGTCTGCCTTGCCATGCTCAACCAGTGAGCGGGTCATTTCCAACAATTGCTGTCGCGACATTTCTATCTCTCCTAAGATTCCGGGAGAGAATAACAGATTCAAAAAGGGCTAAAACTATTCTTTATGCGGAGGGGGTTGCACGGGCAATTGTGCCGGACCGGGCTCGTTGCGGGTCCAGAGCCAGCTGCCGGTGATCAGCGCGGCAGCGATGGGAAAGAGATTCCACGGCATTTTCATGAACAGCAGGGCGATCGTGATACTGACCGCAAAGGCAATGGTTGCTGCCCATTTTCCGCGCCGGGTGATCGCCCTTCTTTCCCGCCAGTTGCGGATATGGCTGCCGAAAACATGATGTTCGACCAGCCATGCCTCCAGTCGGGGCGAGCTGTTGGCGAAGCAGAAAGCGGCCAGGATCATGAACGGCACGGTCGGCAGCAAGGGCAAAATGACGCCAATCGCGCCCAGAGCGACAGAGGTCAGGCCGGCTGCCAGATAGAGTTGTCGTTTCATGACCCGCCCTTAGCATGGATTGAAACGCGCGCCGACTGATTCGATTGCGCTCGCCGTTTTGCGGCAGAGGGGAGGCTCCGCGCCGATATTATCCTGTCGCGCGGCGGGAGGAGGATGATCGCAATATGGCATATCCCAGCAGGCCCGAAACCAGCGAGCCGCTAATCACACCGAGCTTCACCGTTTCAATCTGGTCCGGATCGAAAAAGGCCAGATTGCCGATGAACAGGCTCATCGTGAAACCGATGCCGGTCAGGCAGGCGAGGCCATAGAGCTGCAGCCAGCTGACACCGGGAGGGCGTTTTACCAGACCGGCTTTGGTTGCCAGAAACATGAATCCGAACACGCCCAGCTGCTTGCCGACCACCAGACCCGCCGCGACGCCCAGCGCCAGCGGCGCCATCAGGTCGCTGATCTGCAACCCGGCCAGCGATACACCGGCATTGGCGAAAGCGAAGATGGGCAGCACCAGAAAGGCGGTCCACGGGTGGAGCATATGTTCGAGATGCTTGAGCGGCGAGCTGCCGTCCCTGGCGTTGAGCGGAATCGCCAGCGCCGCGAGCACTCCGGCAAGGGTTGCGTGCACTCCCGATTTCAGGACGCATATCCAGAGGAATATGCCGACCAGAATATAGGGTGCCGTGCGGACCACACCGAGCCGGTTCATGGTGAAGAGCAGCACGGTTCCGGCACCAGCCAGCATGAGCGAAACGCCCGATACTTCGGCCGTGTAGAACAAAGCGATGATGATGATGGCGCCGATATCGTCGATGATCGCGATCGCGAGCAGCAGGATTTTCAGCGAGACCGGGGCATGTTTGCCAAGCAGCGCCAGCACGCCGAGCGCAAAGGCGATATCGGTGGCGGCCGGAATCGCCCAGCCATTGATATTGTCGGCCAAGCCCCAGTTGAAATAGGCGAAAACGGCGGCGGGGAGCGCCATCCCGCCGATCGCTGCAATCAGCGGCAGCGACGCTTGTTCGACGCTGGAAAGCTGGCCCTCCATCAATTCGCGCTTCACTTCCAGCCCGACCAGGAAGAAGAAGATGGCCATCAGCCCGTCATTGATCCACAGCGACAGCGGCTTGGCAATCTCCAGCGCGCCAAATTGCACGGCAACCGGAATGTCGAGGAACGCCAGATAATAAGGACTGAGCGCGCTGTTTACGGCGATCATCGCCGCCACCGCTGCACAGAAGAGAACAATGCCCGCGCTCGTTTCCTGCGCGATGAACTGTTGCAGGGCATTGCTCATCTTTTTCACCATTGCAGCATCGTCCTGTCGAAAAAAAGGGGCGGCTAGCGGATGGGGGTTTGCTGCCGCCCCAGGGTTAGGGGATGGTGTCTTGAGCTATGCGGAACCGAAGCATATTCTCTTTCTATCGAGCTTTCGCATCGATATGGTTGATATGATACCGTTCAGGTGATAATTCCAATCGAATGAAATCATAAGTATCGATAGAATGCTTCTATATGAGGGAGCCTCTGGGCCATGCCGACATTACGCCAGTTCGAATATCTCGTCGCGGTGGCCGATCATCGCCATTTCGGCAAGGCGGCGCAGGCCGCCGCTGCGTCCCAGCCAACATTGAGCCATCAATTGCGGACGCTGGAACAGCGGCTGGGGGTAACGCTGGTCGAGCGGCGCACCCATGGTGCCGAACTGACTCCGGTCGGGCGGGAGATTGCCGACCGCGCGCGCCATGTGCTGGTTCAGGTGAAGGATATCCGTGATCTCGCCGAACGGGCCAGCGACAGTCTGGCCGGCATCTTGCGCTTCGGCGTTTCTCCCACCCTTGGACCCTATCTGATGCCGCCGGTGATTGCGGCGCTGCACCGCAGCCGCCCGGATCTGCGCTTCTACATGCGCGAGGGGATCCCCGATCTGCAGGCGATGGAACTGACCAAGGGCTCGATCGACATGCTGCTGGGGCCCCTGCCGATCGAGGGCGAGAATCTGCATATCGAGCCCTTGTTTCGCGAACCGCTGATTCTGGTTGCGCCGCCGGATCATCCGCTGGCTGCGCGGGAGCAGCTCGAGCTGTCCGACCTTGCCGGCCTGCCGGTGCTCAGCCTCGACCGCCGGCACCATCTGCACCGCGATGTGGTGCGCCAGTGTCAGCAGCACGACATGAACCTGCTGCGCGACTATGAAGGCACCAGTCTCGACAGCGTCCGGCAGATGGTGGCATCGGGTCTGGGGCTGGCAATCCTGCCGGAACTCTATGTACGCTCCGAACTGGCCCGCGGCGGTGACGTGGCCTTGCTCAACGTCGAAGGCTGGGCGGTGAACCGCAGCATCGGGGCCGCCTGGCGCACCAATGCCGGCTTCGCCAGCGAATATGCTGCCATTGCCGAGAAAATCGCCGACGAAGCCCGTGTCTTGATGGCAGACTGACGCCGTGCAATTGTTGCCCATCAGCGCCTGAACGAACGAAACGGACCGGACGACCCCTTATCCATGACCATTGATCTCGATCTCCTTATCAAAGCCTATGCGTCGGGAATCTTCCCGATGGCCGATGCCCGGGACGACCCGGAAACCTTCTGGGTCGAACCCAAGGCCCGGGCCGTCATTCCGCTCGACAATTTCCGGCTGTCGCGCTCGCTGCGCAAAACCATAAGGTCCGACCGTTTCCGGGTGACCGCCGACGCGGCGTTTTCAGATATCATTGCAATTTGCGCCGAGCAGGCCGGGGACCGTCGGGAAACCTGGATCAATGCCGAAATCGAGGATGCGTTCAATCAGTTGCACCGGCTGGGCCATGCGCACAGCATCGAATGCTGGTTGCCGGATGAAGAGACCGGGGAGGACCGGCTGGCGGGCGGTCTCTACGGTCTGGCTATTGGCGGGGCCTTTTGCGGGGAGAGCATGTTTTCCCGAGCGCGGGATGCTTCGAAAGTGGCCCTGGCATGGCTGGTCGCCCGGTTAAAGGTCGGCGGATTTCCGCTGCTTGACTGCCAGTTCATGACCGACCATCTGGCCTCGCTGGGGGCGATTGAAATCAGTCAGCAAGCCTATCTGGAAGAGCTGAAACGGGTCAGGGGCTATGTACCGTCGCCGGTTTCGGGGATCAGGTCGCCGATCGGATCGGCAGGCTCGGCCGCCGGAGCCGGTCTGGCTGCGGATGGCGGCCTGGCGGCTGGCGCCGCAGGGGATTCTGCTGCCGGTTCGGTCTCGTTCGGTGCGCTGGATGCGCTATTGGCGAGATTGGACGAGGAAGTGCGCGGTGCGGTCGGATCCGATGAGTCGTCTGGCGACTCTTCTTCGCCCGGGAAGCTCATCGCGCAACTCTTGACCCAGACGTCATAGATCGGATGCTCGACCACGTTCAGGGACGGTGATTCCCGGAACAGCCAGCCGGAGAACACACGCTTCCACTGATCGTCACCCGACCGGTTGGGCGGCCGTTCATTGACCAGAAGCTGGACAAAGGCCCCCTGTTCGGGCGTCATTTCCCAGGGAGCGGTGCGTTCGCAGGCTCGCAGGCGGACGATCGCGCGACCGATTCGGACCGACTGGCCGGGCCGCAGCTCGAGATCCCGGGTCAGGCCATTGCGCTTGTTGAGAAAGCCGAGCGTTGCAACGCGCTCCGCCATTGGCGTGCCGATCTGCTCGGTCACCGGAGCGACCAGGTCGCCGTCGGTTGCGGCAAGCTTGCGTTTTTCCGCCGCCTGGCCAGTGGCATGTTCATCGATCTGATCGCTGTCGAACCAGCCGCAGCCGGCCAGCAAAAACGTCGCTGCTAGCACCGATAATGAAAGGGAGTGACGGACCATGCCTGTCATTCCGCTTCGGCGGGATTCCACGATTCATAATCGCCGGTCGCGGCCGCACGGTGTCCCCCGTGTTCCAGCGCGCCTGCGGGGCGATAGGCCCGCGCGGTACCGGTCAGATTGCCGCTTGGCTCTTTTTCCCAGATGCGTGCCGGTGGCAGATAGCTCTCCGGAATGTCGTCAAAACTGTGATGCAGCCAGCCATGCCATTCGGGGGGCACCCGGCTGGCGTCATTGGCGCCTTTGTAGATGACCCAGCGCTGTCCGGCAGGATGGCGGCTGTCGGTTTTCTTCGCCTGGAAATATTTGTTGCCAAAGATGTCCTCGCCGACGGATTTCCCGTTGCGGGCGCTGAACAGGCTGGTGCCGATCGTGGCACCGTCCCACCAAGTGAATATTTTCGCCAATATGCTCATGTCGCTCGCTTAGCCCCGCAGCCATGCGCTCCGCAATGAAAAAATGTCAAACAGCAAGCAGGTTCGCCGAGGCGCAGATCGTCATTGCCAGGTGACGGTGTCACCCGGCGCGAGGCCCAGCTCGGCAGCCCTGCCTGCAGCGATTTCGAGAACGGTGGCGACCGGTTCATTGGAACGCACCGGATCCAGCGAATAGGGCGTGGTATTGGCCGCAATCGATTCGATCGTCCCGTCCCTTCGAATGAAGATAATATCGAGCGGTATCACGGTATTCTTCATCCAGAAGCTGGCAACGCGATCTTCGGGGAAGGGGAAGATCATGCCCTTGTCGGGGGCCAGCCGGGTGCGGAACATCAGGCCCTGTGCCTGTTCGGCACCGGTCGCCGCCACTTCCACAACAAAATCATGGATGGCGTCGGATGTCTGGATAGCGAGGGGGACCTGCTTGAGACCCGCCTCGGACAGCGGCAATTCGCCCTGCTCGCTTTGCGGGCTGGCGGCCGCCGTATCGCCAGTCCGCGCGTAGCAGCCGGACAGGCTGGCCGTCACGACCAGACTCAGGGAAAGCACGAGCGCCTTTGAGATCTTTATCATCTATATGCTTTTCTGTTTCAGTCCGGGGCCGGCAGGCATACTTGCACGGCCATATGGCCGCGATTACCGTCCTTTATGCGGACGAGCAAATGCTGGCCCGGAACGATTTCGCCGATGCCGGCGTCCCGAAGGGTTTCCATGTGGAGAAAAATATCGCCGTCAAAGTCTTCACTTATCAGAAAGCCATAGCCTTTGGCGCGGTTAAACCATTTGACCTCGGCGTGGGCGAAATCGGAATCCTCATCGACAATATGCACGGACTGGCGCGCGCGGGCGGCAGCCGAGGGATCGTTTCGCGGGCCGCATTCGGAAAGGTCGATATCGAGAATTCTTGTGGCCTGCAGACCTTTGGGTGCCACCGCATATTCGCATGTCACCACTGCCATTTCCGGCAATTCCCTTGTGCCCAGGGATTCCAGCAGGCTCCAGTGCACCAGAATATCCGATTGCGGGAGCGCGTCCTTGTCCTCTGAAAGGTCATTGTGAGGGACGATGAAACCGAAGCCGCGGTGGCTGTCGAACCATTTCACCCGCCCCGTGGCGCGCCGCATCGCGCTATCGGACGAGGAAGGACTCTCTTCTCTGTCATGGCGCGCAGGACTATCCGCAGGGTCTGATTCCGCAAACAAGCTGGCCACGATGCATCTCCGAACAAAACTAAGCCAAATCAAATGTCTATCACATTTCGACTCGCCCGCTAGTATATATCACAATAATATTAAACTGGCGATTCTTCACCGCAATGGAGTCAATCCCCATTAGGCGGTCTGTGTACTTGCGTCGGTCAGGATCAGTTTTCCGCCGTTATTTCCTCTCCCGGCCTTGCGAAAACAAAGCGGCTGGCCAGATCAAAGTCATGGCCTGCCCTCAGGAAGGCCTGCAGTTGCTTGCGGCATATATCCGCATCCTGCTGCCGATCAGAATAGGGGCCTATTTTCCGTTTGCGAGCGAATTTATCGGCCGCGATCCATTTGTTCGATTCACTGATCTGATAGGCCTCGCGCCCGTCCGCTTCGCTGATGCCCGCCTGATAAAGGGCATGCGACACCCGGCGGGTGCCATAGCCGCGACGGATGAGCGCCGAGGCCTTGTTCTGGGCGTATAGGGCGTCGTCAATATAGCCCTGATCGACGAAGCGTTCGATCAGCTGTTCAACGGCAGGGGGCTCCTCGCCCCGCCATTCCCGTTCGCGGATTTTGCGGTGAAGATAATCGGCCAGTTTTTTCCGGCTCGTGGCATATCGTTCGACATAGCGTATGGCCAGCCGCTGCAAGCTTTCCTGATCTAACGTTTTAACGCTGTTTTTCAACGGTTTGGCTTTCAAGTATGACGCGTGCCCTTTTTGTGCCACAGTCGGGCCGAAATTTAAACGCCAGAGGCTAGCAATGACCTTGGTAAAAGCGGCTGAAGGACGTGAAAAAGGCAATATTCGCGTCCTTGCCGAACAAAAGAGACTGATTTTGGAGAGGCTGGACCTCCCGGAAATGGAAATTGGATGACCGAATTGACACCAACTCCGACTTTGGACGAGCTGCCGCGGCGCTTCTCCGACTTTGACACTCTGGGCGAAGCCCTGGATTATGCAGCGCAAGGACAAAAGGGCTTCAACTTCCACGATGCCCGCGGTTCGCTTGTCCGTGCTTATCCGTTCCGCGAATTGCGGGATGACGCGATCGTGGCGGCAAAACGCCTGATCGCATCCGGCATAAAGCCCGGCGATCGGGTCGCGCTGATCGCCGACACGGAGCCCCAGTTCTGCGCGCTGTTTTTTGGCGCGGTCTATGCCGGTGCCTTGCCGGTACCATTGCCCTTGCCCACCTCCTTCGGCGGCAAGGAAAGCTATATCGACCAGATCGGCGTGCAGCTGGACAGTTGCGACCCGGCGATATTGCTGTTTCCGGACGAAATTGCCGAACTGGCGGGTGCCGCCGGCCAGTCGCGTGCCATTCCCGCGCACGGATGGGATGGCTTTGCCGGCCAGAACGCTCCCGACGTTTCCTTGCCGACCGCCAGCAGCAGCGATATTGCCTATCTGCAATATTCCAGCGGCTCGACCCGCTTTCCGCATGGTGTTGCGGTTACCCACAAGGCGTTGCTGCACAATCTGGGATCGCATGCCCATGGCATGCTGATCGGAGACAGCGATCGCTGCATTTCCTGGCTGCCATTCTATCATGATATGGGGCTGGTCGGCTGTTTCCTGTCGATGGTCGCCAACCAGGTCTCGACGGATTATCTCAAGACTGCGGATTTCGCGCGCCGGCCGCTGTCTTGGCTCGACCTGATTTCCCGCAATCCCGGCACATCCTGCAGTTTTTCGCCGACCTTCGGCTATGAGATCTGCGCTCGCCGGATCGGCAGCCAGTCCAATGTCCAGGAACGGTTCGACCTGTCGCGCTGGCGGCTGGCCGGCAATGGCGCGGACATGATCCGTCCTGATGTGATGCAGCGTTTCACCGATGCCTTCGCGCCGGCAGGGTTTGACGCCAAGGCCTTTTTGCCGAGCTATGGTCTGGCCGAAGCCACGCTTGCCGTGACGCTGATGCCGTCCGGTGAAGGCATGGAAGTGGAACTGGTCGAGGAAACCGAGCTTTCCGGCGAGAAGAAGAGCGACGGCAGCCGCCCGAAACGCTTCCGCGCAATCGTCAATTGCGGCAAGCCCGTGCGCGATACGCAGCTGGAGATTCGCGCCGAAAATGGCGCGGTTCTGGCGGAAAAAACCGTTGGCAAGGTCTGGATGAAGGGCCCCGCAGTGATGGAAGGCTATTATCGCGACCAGGAAGCGACCGATGCCTGTCTCGTCGACGGCTGGCTCGACACCGGGGACATGGGCTATCTGTCGAACGGTTATCTTTACATCGTTGGCCGCGCCAAGGACATGATCATCATCAACGGCAAAAACCACTGGCCGCAGGATATCGAATGGGCGGTGGAACAACTGCCCGGATTCAAGGCGGGCGATATCGCCGCCTTTGCCATCACGACTCCGGGTGGCGAGGAAACGCCGGCCGTGCTTGTGCAATGCCGGACCTCGGACGAGATCGAGCGGCTGCGGTTGTGGAACGAGATTCGCGAGAAGGTGAGAGCGATTACCGGGATGAACTGCGTGATCGAGCTGGTGCCGCCACGCACCCTGCCACGCACCAGTTCGGGCAAGCTGAGCCGTGCGAAGGCGCGAAACCTGTATCTTTCCGGCGATATTCAGCCTTATGCGGTCGCTGCCTGAGCGGGACTGAGTCCTGCCGCTCAGCCATTGCCGAAAAATTTAGGCCAGTCCTTACGTTTCGCTAAGAATTTCGCCCTATACAAGGCCAGTGTTAAAAACGATCACTCAGCCTGGTTTGCCAAAGGTAATTCCGCTTCGCGTGTTGCTTGGCCTTTCTGATCCTCCAGGAGTGGACTGGGGGCGGATTCGGGCTCTGCAGTTCAATGGCAATAATGAGCATGGTTTTCTGAAGATCGTTGCCGCGATCGTCTGCGGCCTGTTGATGGTTCAATTGGGCATCGGCCAGGTCAACATATGGTTTCTCGGTCTGTGGCTCGCAGGTTTGGCTGCATTATATATTTACGCTCACCTGATGTATCGCAAACAGTCGGCATGGCAGCGCAAAACGATCAACCGTTCCGAGTTGACCAAGGTTTATCTTGTTTCCCTTGCCGGAGGCTCGCTGTGGGGTGTCGGGTTCTTGCTGTTCGCATTCAGCACGAATCTCATGACCATGATACCGATATGGGCGATCATCATCTGCCTGATGGTCGGTTCCGCGATGCTTCTGTCAAATGTGCCGCTCAGCAGCATTTTGTTCATATCATCCTCCAGCGCGGCCATGATTTTTGGCTGGTTGTATATCGGCAGCCCCCATTTGGCATTGGCTACACTAGCCATCGCCGTATTGCTGATTTCCGGCTGCCTGATGACGGGTCGATCATTCATTGAAAGACGGGTTGCGGAAGCCAGTCTCACCGAGAAAAGCGAAGTCGTGAGCCTGTTGCTCAAGGAATTTGAGGATACCGGTGCCGACTGGCTTTGGCAGACGGATACATCGCGCCGGATAACGCATGTCTCGCCGCGTTTTGCCCATGCGCTGGGGCAGCCGGCAGAGCAGATCGAAGGCAAGCCGTTTCTGCAACTGGTTGCCGGAGAATCCTGGGAAAGCGGCAAATTCTCGACCGCCTTGCACGAACTGGCGGAAAAACTGAAACGGCGGGACAGCTTCAGCAATATGCTGGTGCCTGTCCAGATCAACGGCGAAAACCGCTGGTGGGAATTGTCCGCTTCACCAAAGCTGGATGATAATGGCATCTTCCACGGATTCCGCGGCGTCGGGTCGGATATTACCGAACAGCGGGAATCGGCGGACAAAATCTCGCATCTGGCCAGATTTGATACGCTGACCCGCCTGCCAAACCGTCTGCAACTGACCGACACCCTCGGCAAGGCGATGCAAGAGGCGGAAAAGTGGAACGGGCGCTACGGCTTCATGATGATCGACCTGGACCGGTTCAAGGCGGTGAACGACACGCTTGGTCATCCGGTGGGTGACCGGTTGCTGGCACGGGTATCCGATCGGCTGCGATCGATCATGACCGACAACGAGCTGTGCGGCCGGCTGGGCGGCGATGAATTTGCTGTTGTGGTCAAGGACGCAAGCGACACCAGCTATATGGAATTGCTGGCCAACAAGATCATCGAGGTACTGTCGCGGCCCTATGAGGTCGACCAGCACACGCTGTTCGTCGGTGCCAGCGTCGGTACGGCGATAGGCCCAAGAGATGGTCGTACGGTCGAAATGCTGATGCGCAGTGCTGACCTGGCCCTGTATCGATCGAAGGATCAGGGCGGCGGCGCATTCACGCATTACGAGCCACAGCTTCACGTGCAGGCAGAAGAACGGCGAGTCATGGAAATGGCCTTGCGCAAAGCCATGAAGAATGACGAGTTTTCGCTCCACTACCAGCCCGTCGTCAGCGCGGATTCGGGCGGCATTGTCGGCTTCGAGGCGCTGCTGCGCTGGAACAATCCCGAGTTCGGATCCGTCTCGCCGGCCAAATTCGTGCCCTTGGCGGAAGAGGCCCGGCTGATTGTGCCGATTGGAGAGTGGGTGTTGCGCACCGCGTGCAAGGAAGCCATGCGGTGGCCCTCCACGGTCAAGGTCGCGGTCAATGTTTCCGCAGACCAGCTCACCGAAGTGAATTTCCTGTCGATGGTGGTCTCCGCGCTTGAGGAGAGCGGGCTTCCGCCTAGTCGCCTGGAGATAGAAGTGACCGAGAGTATCTTCATGCACGAGGGTAATGGCGCGGCAGCAACGCTCGACCAGATCATCGCTCTGGGGATCAACCTGTCGCTCGATGATTTCGGCACCGGCTATTCCTCGCTCGGCTATCTGCGCAAGACGCGATTCTCGACGATCAAGGTCGATCGCAGCTTTGTTCAGGGAGCCGCGAAAAATGCACCGGAAAGCCTCGCGATTATCCGCGCGGTTGTGGCGATGGCAGATGCGCTCGGCATGTCCACCACCGCAGAGGGAGCCGAGACGGAAGAAGAGGTCCAGATGATCCGCCGGCTTGGCTGCCGCAAGATCCAGGGCTATTATTTCGGCCGGCCGATGATCGCCGAAGACGCGAAAAATCTGTTCGGCGAACTGGATGCACCGCAGCTGCAATATGATAAAAAATCGGCCTAGCCGCGCTGGGCCGCGCTATTTTTTTGTCAGTCGCTTTTCAATGCCGCGCCAAATCCGGGCATAGGCCCGGGCAGCCGTGCTGTGCGGCGCAAAACTGCCGACCGGCTGCTGCAATTTTGTCATATGTTCGACCGCGCTCGACATCGGGATGACCGGCCATTTCGGATTACGGACCAGGCCCTGTTTGTGGATCGACCGCCGCCGGTCGACCATATTGTAGACCGGGAGCAGCGGGGCATGTTTCTTGCCGCTGCCGTCCAAGAACATCTGCACGTCGACAAGCGCGCGTTCGGAGAGCGGGGAGGGAATGACCGGGACAATCACGATATCGGCGTTGCGCAGAATTTGCTCGCTCGTCTCGGTCAGTCCCGGCGGGCAATCGAGGATGATCCGGTCATAATCCCTGCCAATTTGCCTGAGCAATTTTCCGAGATGCCGTTTCTTGCTGATCTGGAAGAACAGCCGGTCTAGCCCGCGCAGCGACACATCCGCTGCCAGAAGGTCCAGATTGTTTATTTCGGTCGGCCGGATCAGTTTTTCCGGTTTGACATTGCCGGCGATCATGGCGCGAGCCCGGTCCTTTTCCGTCTGATCCCCCCTGAGAATGAACGAGGCTGCGCCCTGCGGGTCAAGATCCCAGAGCAGGGTCCGGCGGGAGCTTCCGACCGCGCTGTTCCATGCCAGGTTGACGGCCGAGCAGCTTTTGCCGACGCCCCCCTTCATGCTGTAGACTGCGATTACTGCCATCAGTTTCCCCGGTCTGTATCGCCACTGCGGCTTTCGTCAGAGAAGGTCCCGGACCATGTCCTGCGGACGACACAGCCTGACGCCCTTGTCGGTCTCCACCAGCGGCCGGTTGATCAGGATCGGCTCTGCGGCCATGGCATCCAAAATCTGGTCAGCGGTGGCGTCATCCTTTGTCAGACCCAGCTCTTCTGCGGGCGAGCCGCGCACTCTCAGGCCCTCCTGCGGAGTCATGCCAGCGTCGCGGAACAGCTGTTCCAGCTTGGAACGCGTCGGCGGATTTTTGAGATATTCGACCACTGTCAGGTCAACGCCGGGTGTCTCTTCCAGTATCGCCAGTGTCTTGCGGGACGTCCCGCATTTCGGATTGTGCCAGATCGTGGCTTTCATGTTTCTCTCCTGTTTGGCGGATACACTCCATAAACAGGAGTGGCCGGCTTGTTCAAAGAAAAAGACCTCTCCGAAACGGTCTATTTGCCGGGTGTGAGCGCCGGAACCGCTTTGGCCGCATCTTCGGGATCGATGCCCGGGGGTGGCGCGGCGCTGAGGACGGCCTCTCCGCGCGCCACACGGCCGGCCCGCTGGATCGCCTCGCGAATCCGCGGATAGGTGCCGCAGCGGCAGATATTGGTGATCGCCTCGTCAATCGCGGCCTTGGACGGGTTGCTATTTTTCTTCAGCAGCACCGCCGCCGCCATGATCATGCCGGACTGGCAAAAGCCGCATTGCGGGACATTTTCGGCCGCCCAGGCCTGCTGTACCGGATGGCTGCGATCGCGCGACAGCGCCTCGATCGTGGTGACAAACCGGCCTTCCATCTCGCCGATGGTGACCAGGCAGGAGCGGATCGCCTCGCCATCGACCTCGACCATGCAGGCGCCGCAGTCGCCGGTGCCGCAGCCATATTTGGTGCCGGTCAGATTGGACGCATCGCGCAGCGCCCAGAGCAAGGGCGTATCCGGGTCCATCCGGTACCAGACCGGCCGGTCGTTGACGGTGAATTTGGTCAAATCTCCCCTCCCGCTTGCGGGAGGGGGAGGGGGTGGGAATTTTGGAATATTGATGCCGAGGAAATCATTGATTTATCTATGCCCACCCCTAGCCCCTCCCGCAAGCGGGAGGGGAATATTATTACTCCCGCCAGCTTCGGTCCTCACGATCGACCAGCCGCACCATCGCTTCAAATTCGGGCACGCCCTGTTTCATCGGATCAATCGCAGCCTGCGACAGATTTTCCATATGCTTCCTGATCACGTCTTCGCCAATCATCACCGGCTTGCCCATCGACAGGGTCTGCATCTGGATTTCGCAGGCGCGCTGCAGCACCCAGTGGTTGAGGAAGGCTTCTTCCAGGGTCCGGCCCATCACCACCGGACCGTGATTTTCGAGCATCATCATCCGCTTCTTGCCAAGGCTGGCGAGGAAGCGCGGGCCTTCGTCCTCGTGTACGGTGATGCCTTCGAACTTGTGATAGGCGAGGCGGGGGACGACAGCGGCGGCGTAGAAATTGACCGGCTGGAGCCCGCCTTCGACAGAAGAAACCGCCATGGTCGCCGTGGTATGGGTGTGGATGATCGCATGGATATCGGGCAGTTCGCGGTGGAACAGGCTGTGCTGGGTGAAGCCGGCCTTGTTGACCGGGTAGGTCGAGCCGTCCAGCGTGTTGCCGTCAATGTCGATCTTGACCAGAGTCGAGGCGGTGACCTCGCTGAAATGCAGGCCATAGGGGTTGATCAGGAAGGCGTTATCTTCGCCCGGGACCTTCAGCGTGATATGGTTGAAGATCAGTTCGTCCCATCCGAGATAGGCGAAAATCCGGTAGCAGGCGGCGAGCTTCTGGCGCGCCTTCCATTCGTCTTCGCTGCAGGTCGACTGGATATTGATTGCCGTGGCCATTTTTCTCTCCTCGATTCGCTTCTATTGTCTCTTGCTCCAACTTGTATAGCAAGTTGGCGGAAACGGGAATGCAAACCGCCTTTCATTTGCGCAATTGAATCGTGTAAAAGCTTGCCTTGCTGCCGGGAAATTGATAGGCGGCGCGAGATTGAAGCAGATTGATTCTGCTGCAAACCCTTTTTTATGGCTTTTATACCAATTCAGGCCAGAAGAAATTGCTTCTGGTCCGCTACGAAATTTGAACGGAGTTACTCAGTCTTATGCAAATCATGGTTCGCGATAATAATGTTGATCAGGCGCTCCGCGCGCTCAAGAAAAAATTGCAGCGTGAAGGCGTTTATCGCGAAATGAAGCTTCGCCGCCATTATGAAAAGCCATCCGAAAAGCGTGCTCGCGAAAAGGCTGCGGCTGTTCGCCGCGCCCGCAAGATGGACCGCAAGCGCATGGAACGCGACGGTCTGATTTAAGCGCTTCGGCTCCACGAACTTTAAGGTAGCCTGCCCATGTCTGTCACGACGGTTCCGATTCATCCCATCAAAAAAGGCTCGCTGACCAAGCTCTGGCTCGGCGTGCTGCTGATTGTTGCCGCCGCTCTGCTGCTCGCTTACACGGGCACCCAGAATGCTGTGATCAATGGCGCCAGCAACGAGCAGTTTCTGGCTGCCAATGCCGATGAAGACGGGGTAGAGACAACCGCATCCGGTCTGCAGTACAAGGTGCTGAAGCCCGGCGAGGGGCCGTCACCGACGGCCACCGATACCGCGCTGGTCAAATATGAAGGCCGCCTGCGGGACGGCACGGTTTTCGATGCCAACGAGCAGACTCCGATGCCGGTTGGCGGCGTTGTTCCCGGTTTTTCCGAAGCGCTGCAGCTGATGCAGAAGGGCGGCGAATATCGCATCTGGATCCCGTCGGACCTGGCCTATGGCGAAGCATCGCCTGGCGAACAAATTCCGCCGAACAGCCTGCTGATCTTCGACGTGACCCTGCTCGATTTCATTTCGCAGGCGCAGATGGAAGAATTGCGCCAGCAGATGCAGGCGCAGGGCATGCCCGGCGGACCTCCGCCCGTTCCCTAAATCTTAAATTATTGCCAATGACATCAGGCGCGTTCGGCCTGGGCCACCGCGTCCGAGGCGCGCAACGCCGACAATATCCGCATGAGATGATGGACATTGTGCACTTCCAGATCGACGTCGAACGTGTGGAACGGTCCGTCGCGATGGGACAGGCGCAGGTTCAGGATATTGGCATTGTGAAAGCCGAACACGCCGGCCATCTCGGCCAGCGTACCGGGCTTGTTGTGCAATACCACGCATAGCCGGGCGGGCGCGCCGTCGCTTTCATTGCCCCAGCTGAGATCAACCCAGTCCGCATCCACGCCATCGGCCAGACTCGGGCAATCGATCGTGTGTACCTCGACATTCTCGCCGCTGCGCCGCAGCCCGACGATCCGGTCGCCGGGAACGGGATGGCAGCATTGCGCGAGATTGAAGGCGACGCCGGGGGTGAGGCCCCGAATCGAAATCGCGCGATCCTGTTCCGGCCATTTGCGCTCGTCATCATTGTCGTGGACGCTGCCAGGGATGATCGCCTCCATCACCTCGCGGTCGCTCAGCTCGCGCGTGCCGATGGCCATCATCAGATCATCGGGCTCTTTCATGTCCAGCCGTTTCAGCGCCGCCTTCATCGCGCGCTTGCCGATCTTGCCGGGCAGGCGTTCGATGATTTCTTCATAAAGCTCTGTGCCGATCGCGATCATCTCGTCGCGTTCCTTGAAGCGGACGTTGCGGCGAATCGCGGCGCGCGCCTTGCCGGTGATGACAAAGGACAGCCAGCCGGGCTGGGGTTCCTGGCCCTTGGATTTCAGGATTTCGACGACATCCCCATTTTGCAGCTGGGTGCGCAGCGGCACATGGCGGCCGTTGACCTTGGCGCCGACCGCTTGGTTGCCGAGATCGGTATGGACGGCATAGGCGAAATCGACGGTGGTCGAACCGCGCGGCATCTGCAGCAGCGTGCCCTTGGGCGTGAAGGCAAAAATCCGGTCCTGATACATCGCCAGCTTGGTGTGCTCGAGCAATTCCTCGGCATCTTCCGCCTGGTCGAGAATCTCGATCAGGTCGCGAATCCAGCCGGCCTGTCCGTCGGGGCGGTTGCCCTGCTTGTAGGCCCAGTGCGCGGCCAGCCCGAATTCATTATCCTCATGCATCCGCCGCGAGCGGATCTGGATTTCCACGCGCATGTTGGTGCCATGCATGATGGTGGTATGGATGGAACTGTAGCCGTTGCGCTTGGGCGTCGAGATATAGTCCTTGAACCGGCCGGGCACCATTTTCCATTTCTTGTGCAATATGCCGAGCGCCCGGTAGCATTCGGAGCTGTTGTCGGTGACCACCCGGAAGGCCATGATGTCGGTCAGCTGTTCAAAGCTGACGTGCCGCTCCTGCATCTTGCGCCATATCGAATAGGGATGCTTCTCCCGCCCGCTGACTTCTGCCAGCAAGCCGCCGCTCTCCAGCGCCTTCTGGATCGACTGTGAAATCTTGTCGACCTGGCCTTCATCCCCTTCCTTGATCGCCTGCAATCTTTTGGTGATCGTGTCATGGGCTTCCGGTTCCATGTGCTGGAAGGCGAGCAATTGCATCTCGCGCATATATTCATACATGCCGACCCGCTCGGCGAGCGGGGCATAGATATCCATGGTCTCATGCGCGATCCTGAGCCGCTTTTCCTCGCTCTTGATGAAATGCAGCGTCCGCATATTGTGCAGCCGGTCGGCGAGCTTGACCAGCAGCACGCGGATGTCGTCGGACATCGCCAGCAGGAATTTGCGCAGATTCTCGGCGGCCCGCTCATTGTCGGTCTGGGCTTCGATCTTGGACAATTTGGTCACGCCGTCGACCAGCCTGGCGATTTCCTCGCCGAACAATTTGCTGATTTCTTCCGTTGTTGTCAGCGTGTCCTCGACCGTATCATGGAGCAGCGCAGTGACAATGGTCTCCTGGTCCAGTTTGAGATCGGTCATCAGGCCGGCGACCTCGATCGGATGGCTGAAATAGGGATCGCCACTGGCGCGTTTCTGGCTGCCATGCCGCTGCACGGAAAACACATAGGCGCGGTTGATCAGATCTTCATCCGCATCGGGTTCATAGGATCGGACCCGCTCCACCAGTTCATATTGCCTCAACATAGGTTGAAGATGGTGCGCTTTCGGGACCGGGGCAACTAAAAAGAGCGCCGAAGCAGGCTCTTATTTCCCGGAGACCGGAAAAGGAGCTTGCTTCGGCGCCATGGCTGACCGGCAGACCATGAATCTGGTCTGATCAGGGAGCGAGAGGCCGGTCAGGGGGATGTCAGGTCAGTCGTTGCATCGTGCGAGGGCTTTTGCGTCAAACACCTCGCCCTTATAGGCAAAGCTGGCGACCGGGCCGAATTCGTCGGCGATCTTGGCACAGATGGTTCGCGGCGAGGAGCTGCTCTGGCCACCGATACATTGGGTGCCATCGCAGCGGATGACAGCGCCCTTGATGATTTCCTGAACAGCCTCGACCGGGGCTTGCAGCTCTGCGGTATAGGCGACGGCCGTACTGCGCGCCTGTACCGTGGTCGCGGTGAACAGGATGAGGGAGGTGAATGCCGCAATGGAGAAAATGATTGCAGCGCGAAGCGGGCTTTGGGAGAGAAGCATGATAGATCCTTTCTTCAATCTGTCCCGGGCGTTCTGGTGAGGCCACCGGGGAGAATTTTGCAGTTGCAAATTAGGTTGCGAATCGATACCTATAATAATAGGTTTTAAGTTGCAACTAAAAACTTATATTTTTTTCGCACTTGCCCCCAAACTGGTTTAGGAATGGAGAATGGACAAAATCAGAGAACATCTATCGAATCTGGCCAGCGGTGAGTGCAGTCTCCCGATATCCCTCGAAGTGATCGGAGAGCGCTGGTGTTTCATGATATTGCGCGCAGCACTCAACGGAGTGGGCCATTTTGAGGATTTCCTGTCGCAGATCGGCATTGCCCGGAATATCCTGGCCAACCGGCTGACCCGTATGGTGGAGGCCGGGATCATGACCCGCCGACCCTGTGAACATGACAAGCGCAAGGTCGAATATCGGCTGACCGAAAAGGGCCAGGATCTGCTGCCGACGATGATCGCATTGCGCCAATGGGGCGAAAAATGGCAAACCGGCGTCCCGTCCAATCCGATATTGTGCGATTCGCGCGACCGCCGGCCGATTCGCCGGATCAGCATGCGGGCGCATGATGACCGAATTCTCGAACTGGACGATCTGTGCTGGATCGACGAAGCGGAATTGAGCCAGGATTCAGACGGATCCAGTCGCGACGATATGGTCGTGCGTCATCTCAGGAAGATTGGCGAATCTTCAGCCGCCTGAAGGCTGCTTTCCGCCAGTCCTATTCGTTCACATAGATGCTGTTGACCGGCCGCGCCATGACCCGGCGTACCATCGGCTCAAAAAACTCCAGTGGTGCGGTGTCATAATTGGCGTCAAAGGCGGTCTGGTCATATTTCGCACAGAATTCCGCGCAATCCTCGAAATGTTCGTGGCCGCGGAACTGTTCGCGCATGTCGCGATCCTGTCCCAGATAGTGGAAGAAATAATAGCCCTGGAAGATGCCGTGCTTTTCGGTGATCCAGTGGTTCTTCGCGCTGACAAAGGGTTTGAGAATGGCCGCGGCAATATCGGGATGGTTGTAGGTGCCGAGCGTATCGCCGACGTCGTGCAGCAGGGCCATCACGACATATTCCTCGTCCCGCCCGTCGCGGTGGGCGCGGGTCGCGGTCTGCAGGCTGTGCTGCATCCGGTCGATCGGAAAGCCGCCAAAATCGCCATCGAGCAGTTTCAGATGATCCAGCACCCGGTCGGCCACCTTGCTGGCAAAGGGACCGAAATGGCCACCGATTATCTGCCAGTCTTCCTGGGTACCTTCTTCCATGGAAGGAAATTTTGCCCGGACTTCGTTGGGACCGCCCATCATATTCTCCTTTGTCTGTTGCCGGTCTTCAGCCTTATTTCTCGCGTCGCCAATGCCAATGATTTGGCATTTCGACAGAAAAATCGAGCATTCGCCGTCTTAATCACACAAATGATAGGCGATTCTTCCCCAAGCGGCAATGCCCCGCTATAGATGGGCCGATGGCCGTTATGGAAATTCGCCCCCAGCCGTTTTTTGGCAACAAAAACCGCGCATTCTGGAACCTGCAGTCGGCGGGCTGGGCGGGGGCGCTGATCTTGCGCGCGATCGGCGGCATTTCCAACGGACTGCCGCTGAGCTTCCTGGTGCCGGTGATCATTTCGACCATCACCGGCTATTCCATCTCGCTGCTGCTGTCGGTGGTCTACAAGAATCTGATTCACCGGCGGCCGATCGTCACCTGGAGCAGCACCGCAGCGATATTGACGATTGCCGCAGCGCTTTACGCTTTTATCGATGCCTGGGTCTTTCTGATCCAGAACCCGGCGACGGAAACCGCGTTCGGTACCCTGTTTCTGGGCTCGCTGTTCCTCGGCATCATGCTGCTCGGTGCCTGGTCGGCGCTCTATTATGCGATCAATTTCTTCCTGCGGGTCGAGGAACAGAATGACCAGCTGCTGCAGCTGGAAGCGCAGGCGACGCGCGCGCAGCTGGCGATGCTGCGCTATCAGCTCAATCCCCATTTCCTGTTCAACACGCTGAACAGCATTTCGACGCTGGTGCTGCTGCGCCAGACCGAGCCGGCCAATGCGATGCTGTCGCGGCTTTCTTCCTTTTTGCGCCATACGCTGGTCAACGAGGTGCACAGCCGGGTGACTCTGGCGCAGGAGGTGGAGACGCTGCTTCTCTATCTCGACATCGAGAAAATGCGATTCGAAGACCGGCTGCGGTCAAATTTCGATATCGATCCGGCGGTGCGCGATGCCCTGCTGCCCTCGCTGCTGCTGCAGCCGCTGGTCGAAAATGCGATCAAATATGCGGTGACGCCGCAGGAAGAGGGCGCGGATATCTCGGTCTCCGCCTTTCTCGACGGCGACAAGCTGCGGATAATTGTGTCGGATACCGGGCCGGGCAAAAGTGGGCCGACGACCAGAAAATCCGATTCAACCGGTGTCGGACTGGGCAATATTCAGGAGCGATTAAACCAGGCCTATGGAGAAGGCGCGATATTCGAAACGCGTTCGTCTCCCGGCGAGGGCTTTTCGGTTATCATTGCCTTGCCATTTGAAACGAGAGAACAGATCGAGCGGGAAGCGGCGGATCATTCCGCCACCGACGAACAGGTGAGAAACGAGACTATTTTTGGGGAGCATGCATCCAACGAGGACCGTCAACGGGAGCCGGCAAACCCGCCGGCGATGGCCTCGTTTCAGCATAAGGATTTGAAAACATGACGATCAGGACGATATTAGTCGATGACGAAAAGCTTGCCATCCAGGGCTTGCAGATCCGGCTCGAGAAATTTGATGACATCGAGATCGTCGACACCTGCCGCAACGGCCGGGAAGCGATTCGCAAGATCAAGACGCTGAAACCCGATCTGGTATTTCTCGATATCCAGATGCCCGGATTTGACGGCTTCTCCGTGGTGCAGGGAATCATGGAGATTGAACCGCCGCTGTTCATTTTCGTGACCGCTTATTCCGAGCACGCCGTCCGCGCGTTCGAGGCCGAGGCGATCGATTATCTGGTCAAGCCGGTCGAGGAAGACCGGCTGGCCGACGCCATCGACCGGGTGCGCAAGCGATTGACGGAAAAACGCGGCGGGGCGGAGCTGGAGAAGCTGAAAAACGTGCTCAGCGAAGTGGCGCCGGACGCGATGGCCAATATTGACGATTCCGAGGAACCGGCGTCGACGAATCGCTATGAGAAGCTGATCAACGTGAAGGACCGCGGCCAGATTTTCCGCGTCGATGTCGACACGATCGAACGGATTGACGCCGCCGGCGATTATATGTGCATCTATACCGCCGACAACAGCCTGATCCTGCGCGAAACGATGAAGGATCTGGAAAAGCGTCTGGACCCCCGCAATTTCCAGCGGGTGCATCGCTCCACCATCGTCAACCTCAGCCAGGTTCGGGAAGTGAAGCCGCATACCAATGGCGAATGTTTTCTGGTGCTGGGATCAGGCGCGCAGGTGAAAGTCAGCCGCAGCTATCGCGATGTTGTCGCGCGATTCGTTCACTAGGCTTCAGGCCCGTCGGCCCTGGAAAAAATCGAGCAGCATTTTCGCCGAACGCTCTCCCTCCATGCCCGCATAGATATCCGGTCGATGGTGGCAGGTCGGGGCATCGAAAAACCGGACTCCGCTCTCAACCGCACCGCCCTTGGGATCGTCGGCACCATAATATAGCCGTGCGATTCGGGCGTGGGCGATGGCACCGGCGCACATCGTGCAGGGTTCCAGCGTCACCCAGAGATCGCAGTCCTCCAGCCGGTCATTGCCGAGAAACCGGCTGGCCTGCCGAATCGCGACGATTTCGGCATGGGCGGTGGGGTCGCGATCGATGCGCGTGCGATTATGGCCCCGGCCGATAATTTCGCCTTGCCGGACGACGACCGCACCGACCGGCACTTCGCCGACCGCGATGGCCGCATCGGCCAGAGACAGCGCGTCGCCCATGAAAGAAGTATATTTTGCCGTCGCCATATATATCGGTTAGCGCGGAAGCGACGGGAAGACCATAGGATAGGGCGATCGTGCAAAATGCCCCGATATACTTGACGCATGGCCTGATTACGGTTAGGGGACCGCTCTTTCCCGCTGGGAATCATTCAACAACAAGAAATTGGACTTATACGATGTCGCGGATTTGCGAACTGACAGGTAAGACTCGGCTGGTAGGCAATAATGTGTCGCACGCCAAAAACCGGACCAAGAAGACATTTTTGCCCAACCTGCAAAATGTAACGCTTCTGTCCGATACGCTCGGCAAGGGCGTGAAGCTTCGCGTTTCGACGCACGGCCTGCGGTCGGTGGAACATGTTGGTGGCCTCGACAACTGGCTGCTGAAAACATCCGATGACAAGTTGAGCCTGCGCGTGAAGCGCCTCAAAAAGGAAATAGCGAAAAAGCAGGTTGCCACCGCTTAAGCGATCAATCCGATTCGAACGTTGAAAAGCCGGGGCTCGCTCCGGCTTTTTGCTTTTCGCCTCTGCCCGATCCCTTTTTGGATGCTTCCTTGTTCGGGAGCAGCCGGAATTTGAGCAGCAGCGTTTCCTGCAGCGTGCTGAAATTGTCGTCGGAAGCGATCCAGACAAGGGTTCCCTCCGCATCCCGGGTAATCGCCAGGGCCTCCATATTGTCGACCTTGATCGGTGATTTCAGCGTCGCGATCGGGATGGATGTGGCGACATTCCCGGGCCTGAACTCAGCGAGCTGCACGAGCGACAGGATGGCGGACACGCCTTCGAATGGCGTGAAGCGCCGGTGGAGCATAAGGGCGGAGCGGTTGTCGAGCAGCGCCGCATCGGTGAGATTATAGCCTTCGGGCGGCCGATAGCCAAAAGCCGCAGCCTTGCTGGCCGGTTCGGAGGCATCGGCGTCGAACAGCAAGGCCTGATAGCCGCCAGCGGCATATTCTGCGGATTCCGAAAAGACCAGAAAGCGCCCGTCGGGCAACCGCAGCATCGCCTCCGCTCCGCCATTTTCTGGCCAGGCTTGCATTTCTGCCGGATAGTTCGCCGCTTCCTTGCGCGACAGCGACGATCCATAGCGCCAGATACTGTGCTGATGCTCATAACCGACCCAGAACTGGCCGGTGTCGGGATCGTGTAGAAACGATTCGGCATCCCAGTTCTGCCGCGCAAATTCATTGGGCTTGGGCGGGCCGTCGGGAAGCGGGGCGATAAACGGGCGTATCGCTCGGAGACGGGCTTCATCCAGCGTGAAGCCGACCAGCGTGCCATTGTCGCTGAGCATCAGGAACCGGTTGTCCGGCAAGGCCACCATCGAGGATATGCCGCCGACTTCGCCATTGTCGCTGGTGATTTTCCAGCCGCCAAGAAAGGCGAGGCGGCCGACCCGGGTCCGGTCGGGGTTTCCGGCATCGAGGGCGATGGGCTCGATCGCTATATATTGGCTTTCATTCTGCACTGGCGCGGGGCCGCGCACATAGGTGACCGGGACCAGAAAGAAAAATAGCGACAGGCAGGCAAGAAAGCGGGTCATTGGCGCGCGCATAGCGGATTCGCGGTTGCAAACATATTCTATTCTGGACGCTCGTGCGCCTCCTGCGCTAGACGCCGGGCAACCATTCAAGAAAGCGCGAACATGAAAAAAATCTATCCGGACGCGGCCGCCGCTCTCGAAGGCCTTTTATTCGATGACATGCATCTTTGCGTAGGTGGTTTCGGCCTCTGCGGCATTCCGGAAAGGCTGATCGACGCGATACAGGCCGATGGCGTCAAGGGCCTGACCATTGCCTCGAACAATGCCGGCATCGACAATCAGGGGCTCGGCAAGCTGCTCCGCTCGCGTCAGGTGAAGAAGATGATTTCCTCCTATGTCGGCGAGAATAAGGAATTCGAGCGGCAGTTTCTGTCCGGCGAACTGGAAGTGGAATTCTGCCCGCAGGGAACGCTGGCCGAACGCTGTCGATCCGGCGGAGCGGGCATCCCCGGCTTCTATACCAGGACCGGCGTCGGCACGCAGGTCGCAGAGGGCAAGGAGCACAAGGATTTCGATGGCGAAACCTATATTCTCGAGCGCGGCATTTTTGCCGACCTGTGCCTGATCAAGGGCTGGAAAGCGGACAAGGCGGGCAATCTGATGTTTCGCAAGACCGCTCGCAATTTCAATGCGCCGATGGCCACCGCTGGCAAGATCTGCGTCGCCGAGGTTGAGGAAATTGTCGAGGTCGGCGAACTGGATCCGGATTGCATCCATGTGCCGGGCATCTATGTCAAACGCCTGATCAACGGTTCGCCCTATGACAAGAAAATCGAATTCCGCATGACCCGGGAACGCGAAACGGCCTGATGGTTCGCCGCCGCCTTTCTCTGGCCACTCTGGTCTTGCTGCCCCTGCTTTCGGGTTGTGTAGCGGCATTGCTGCCGCTGGCGGCCGTAGGGGCATTGGGCAAGAACCAGATTGACCGCACCAAGGCAAAACGCGAACTGGTTGCATCCGGTGCTATCGACCTGGCCATGCCGGTCGGTTCGGTTACGGTGGGACCTGATAGCGAGGCGGCCCGCGATTTCCCTGTGACGGAGAAGATGTTCTCCGGAAGTGGCGGTGCCTACAAGGTTGCCGAGGTTGGCCTTGATGGGGAAGCCGCTGACTATATTTCCCGGATTTTCCAGCCGGTCGGTCCGGATGTTTCGCCCTATGGCGGATTTGCGGCTTATGCCCTGCAGCAATCAGCCCTGCTGGAAGCGGGAGAAGGCGTAAAATCGGTGGTTCTGGTGCCGCGGGTCGATTTGATCAGGCCGGAAACGATGGGGTGCGAGGGCAAGCCGCTTGCTGTGGCTATCGATCTGGACGACAAGACCGGTGGCGACTGGCTGAAGGCTGAAACCTTGTATCGGCAAAATGGTCTGATTGAGGCCCTGTCCAGTCTTCGAGCTGCCGGTATCAGCGTGATCTGGCTGTCCGACCAGCCGGTAGCGGCGTCCGAGACAATTTCGGCGATCCTTGACGACGCCGGTTTTTCGCAATCCGATTCGGATGACTTCCTGTTTCTGGATCGCGGCGGGGAGGATCGCAAGCAGGTCCGGCGCTGGGAAGCCGCGCGCCATTATTGCATTGTCGCCATGGCCGGCGACGACCGCTCGGATTTTGACGAGCTCTATGCCTATTTGCGGGACCCGGACGGCGCGGTTACGCTGGAAAAAATGTTCGATAACGGCTGGTTTCTGACCCCGCCTCCGCTTGTGGAAGCGACGGATGCACCGACGCCAGATAACAAAGAAGGATGAATATGCCCTGGACTCGCGATGAAATGGCCGCCCGGGCGGCGAAGGAACTTCAAGACGGCTATTATGTGAATCTCGGCATCGGTATTCCGACGTTGGTTGCCAATCATATTCCGGACGGTGTCGAGGTCACGCTGCAGAGCGAGAACGGGATGCTCGGTATCGGGCCTTTCCCTTACGAGGACGAGATTGATGCGGACCTGATCAACGCCGGCAAGCAGACGATCAGCGAACTGCCATCGTCGAGCTATTTCGGTTCGGCCGACAGCTTTGCGATGATCCGCGGCGGACATATCGACCTGACCGTGCTGGGCGCGATGGAAGTTGCGGAAAATGGTGATATCGCTAACTGGATGATCCCTGGCAAGATGATCAAGGGCATGGGCGGCGCGATGGACCTGGTCGCCGGCGTGAAGAAGATCATCGTGGTGATGGATCATTGCGCCAAGGACGGCAGTCCCAAATTCATCCCGGCCTGCACCCTGCCGCTGACCGGGACCGATGTCGTCGACATGATCATCACCGATCTGTGCGTTTTCCAGCGCGCCGACCATGACAGCCCCTTCCGGCTGACCGAACTGGCACCTGGGGTCAGCGCCGAGGATGTCGCCGCCAAAACCACCGCTGCCTATGATCTAGATTTATAAGATCCGGCATGAACAGATATCTGGCGCTGCTGTTCGGGCTTGCAGGCCTGTTGCTGGTCGGCTGGTACGGCTATCGCGCGCTGGGTGAACAGCAAAGCGGTTTCCCCCTGCGGGCGATTGCCGCAAGGGAAGCCCCCAAGCGCCTGCCTACCGAACCGAGGGACTGGCAGGGAAAGATTGATTATCTCAATCTTGACCAGCAGTTCGCCGCGCTGGCGGCCCGTCCGGAAATGGCCGGGCTGGCTGTCGCGATTGTCGAGGATGGGGAACTGCGCTTCGTTTCCACCTATGGCGTGACGGACAAGCAGAGCGGCGAGCCGGTGACGCCGCAGACGGTGTTTCGCTGGGCATCGGTCTCAAAGGGTGTGGCGGGTTCGCTCGCGGCGCAGCTGGCCGCTAAGGGCAAGCTGAATCTTGATGCGCCGCTGAGCAAATGGCATACATCCCTGCGCCTGCCGGGAGGCGGGGAATCGCAGATCACCCTGGCGCAGCTTCTGTCTCACCGCACCGGGCTCACCAAAAATGCCTATGACAGCAGGCTGGAAGACGGCGAAGAGCCGGGGCTGCTCCGCATGCAGCTTGGCACCGCGCCGTTGCAGTGCCTCCCCGGCACCTGCCACAGTTATCAGAATATCGCCTTTGACGCGGCCAGCGAAATCCTGGGGCAGGCGACGGGCACATTATATTCGGACGCGGTGCAAAAGCGCCTGTTCAAGCCGCTGGGTATGAAGAGCGCGCAATTTGGCATGGCCGGCCTGACCGGCGCGAAAAGCTGGGCGCGGCCACATCACGGGAATCAGGTGCGTCCGCTGTCCGAATCCTACTGGCGGGTGCCGGCGGCGGCGGGCGTCAGCAGTGACATTGTCGACATGGCCCGCTGGATGCAGGCGCAGATGGGCGAAAACAAGGATGTGCTGTCGGCCCGGGCGCTGGCCCTGGCGCACGCGTCGCTGGTCAGCACCAGACATGTGTATAGCGGTGAACTGGCCCGCGCCCTCGGCGACGCCTCTTATGGCCTGGGCTGGCGGAGCTTCACTTACGCCGGCCGGCTGCTGATCGGCCATAGCGGCGCGGTCGACGGCTATCGCTCGACGATGATATTTGATCCGGCGACCCGCACAGGCGTGGCTGCGCTATGGAATGATGGCTGGGGCCGGCCCTTCCGTCTGCCTTTTGCGGTGTTCGACAGCTATTATGGCGAGACCGGACATGACTGGCTGGATCTGTCGGACTTGCCAGAGGTGAAGCGTCCGGCGGTGACATCCGCGCCGAACTGAGACAGCTGTTCGTGCCCTGCTGAGCGGCGAGAACTAGGCGCGACGCAGCGCCGCCTGTTCAAACAGGGACCGGTCCCCCATTTCCCAGGTCATATTGAGCTGCGTGGCATGAATCAGCCAGCCGTCGGCGTCCCGTCGCAAATCATGGACATAATAGCCGCCGATACTGTGCATCTCCCTGAGGTCGCCTGTGACCAGATGGTGATGCGCGGCCATGTAGCAGGTGCAGGTGGCCTCGGCGCCGTCCACCCCGATCACGAAATTGGTCAGCACATGCTGTGTAGCGTCGAACGGGTCCAGCGTGGCGCGGACACCGGCGACCCAGTCGTCGGCATTCATTCGGGTTGCCGGTTCGCCGGACCAGCTGGAAAAATCGATGGTAATCTGGTCCGCGAAAATCGAGCGGTACAGTGGCCAGTCGCGCCGGTCGATGCCGGTGGCATAGCGCAGCACATGGTCGGTAATGCGGGCGCGGTCGAGCAGATCATCGCGGGTCATGTCATTTCCTTTCGGCAAACAGGGCGCGGCTGGCCGTGATCGCGCGTTCCGCCCAGGCAGTGGCCTCGACACCCGGGCTGAGTGCATGGCGCGGTACTTCAATATCGATATCGACATGCGGCCCGAGCAAGGCCACCAAGTCGCGCAGGGGAAAGACACCCTCGCCGGGGATCATCCGGTTCATCGCCTCGGCTATATAGTCCTCCGCGATGTGCAGGTCCGGGCCATCACAGAGCTGGGCATAGGCGATGATCGCCGGGTCGACCTCCTGCACCTCGGCCAGGCTTCCGCCGGTGCGGATGAAGTGCAGCGCGTCGATGGCTATCCCCAGATTGGGCTGGCCCACCCGCCTGTGCAGCGCGACCGCGCTCGCCAGACTGTTGCAGCCGCCGGCAAAGCCGGTGAATTCGAGGCCAACCGCAAGCCCGTGGCCGCGCGCGATGGTGCAGAGCTTGGACAGCTGGTCTCCGGCCCTTTGTCCGTCGGTTTCATGAATATGGGTGACCAGTCGTTTCGCGTCCAGCTCAGCGGCAAGCGCGATGGCGGGAAGATATGCGGCGACGTCCTGTCCCGGCATCACCGGAAAATATTCGGCGTTGATGATCCGCAGATCATGGTCGCGGAGCAGCCGCTGGAAAGAAGACGCCGTCGCCGGATCGACCACCGGGAACATGTCCCGGCCTTTCGCGTCGAGCGGTGTCGCCGTGAAAAGGCAGACTCCGTCCAGACCGGCCCCGGCGGCAAATCGCACAAGCCCTTCCGGCCCGTCTTTCATCATCGTGATCTGGTGCAATGCCAGCTTGTGCATGGGCCAATCCTAGAGCAGCATGCGCCCGTGATGCCACCGGTTTCAGGGCATCGCGGCTAGTCAATCTGCTAGGCTGTATCCTATCGCAGCCTCTCTATGTATCTTGTGGAAAAAGCCGATCACGGAATCGCGCACAGAGGATATTTGCATGACCGAAGACGATATTATTTCCATTGGTGACGTAGTGCGCTTCCAGGCGCAGGAACAGCCGGATGCGGTGGTCTTCACCTTCGAAGGCGACGAGATGACCTATGCCGCGCTCGATGCCGGCAGCAACCGGGCAGCGCAGGCGCTGGCATCGAAGGGCGTCGGCAAGGGTGACCGGATCGCCTATATGGGCAAGAACAGCCATCTCTATTTTGAAATATTGGTCGGAGCGGCCAAGCTGGGCGCAGTGATGGTGCCGGTCAACTGGCGGCTGGCCCCGCCGGAGGTCACCTATATCCTGAACGACTGTCAGGCGAAGCTGCTGTTCATCGGGCCCGGCTTTGACGAACTGGCCAGCAATATCCGGGATGATCTGGACCATGTAGAGCTGATTCTGGGCAGCGAGAAAGCGGAAGGGGATTTTCCCGGCTATCCCGCCTGGCGCGACGGTTTTGATCCGGTTGATCCGATGATCCCCTGCGCCGAGGATGATGATGCGCTGCAGCTCTATACATCGGGCACGACCGGCCATCCCAAGGGCGCGATCATGACCAATGGCTCGATCTTTTCCTCGCGCAGCGCCGGGATCAGCGAAGAGGATCTGATGGACTGGCAGAAGCCGGTGCCCGGCGAGATCACCCTGCTCGCCATGCCCTGTTTCCATATCAGCGGGACCGGCACCGGACTGGCGGTGATGTTCACCGGCGGCAGCGCCATTGTCCTGCCGGAATATGATCCGACCCAGGCGCTGGACCTGATCGCGCAATATAATATTTCGAAAATCTTCATGGTCCCGGCGGCGATCCAGATCCTGCTCAACCATCCGCGGGCCAAGGACGTCGATTTCTCCAATCTCAAATATATCACCTATGGTGCCTCGCCGATTCCGCTCGAGCTGATGAAGCAGGCGATGGACGTGCTCGGCTGCGGCTTTGTCCAGATGTACGGCATGACCGAGACATCGGGCACGATCACCACGCTCAATCCCGAAGACCATGATGTCAACGGCAACGAGAAAATGCGTTCGGTCGGCACGCCTTTGCCGGGGGTCGAGATAAAGATTATTGATCCTGAGACAGGCGAGACGCTGCCGCCCTATACGATCGGGGAAATCGCCACCCGCTCGGCGAAGAATATGAAGGGCTACTGGAACCGGCCCGAGGCGACGGCGGAAACGATCGATGCTGATGGCTGGCTCAGGACCGGCGACGCCGGCTCGCTCGACGAGGACGGCTATCTCTATATCCAGGACCGGTTGAAGGACATGATCATTTCCGGCGGCGAGAATGTCTATCCGGCGGAAGTCGAAAATGCGCTCTATGCCAATCCCAAGGTCGCCGATGTCGCGGTGATCGGCGTACCCGATGAAAAATGGGGCGAGGCGGTGAAGGCCTGCGTGGTGGTCAAGGCGGGGCAGGAACTGACCGAGGCCGAGTTGATTGCCGACGCGCGCAGCCGCATCGCGGGTTATAAATGTCCCAAGTCGATCGACTTCATCGATGCCCTTCCGCGCAACCCCTCGGGCAAGATCTTGCGCAAGGACCTGCGCGCGCCTTATTGGGAAGGCAAGGACCGGGCGGTCAATTGATCACGCGGGATAGGGAACTACAGATAATACCGTTCGCCCTAAGCCTGTCGAAGGGCGCTTCGCCACAATGCTTCGACAGGCTCAGCACGAACGGAATCTGAAAAAGGGTGAGCGAACATGACAGAACTGGTGCTGCGCGAAGATCAAGACGGCTGGGCGCTGCTGACGCTCAATCGTCCGGACAAGCTGAACGCGCTGACCGTGGCGATGTTCCGGGAATTGCGCGATCATGTCGCCGATCTGCGCAAGGATGACAGCATCGGCTGCGTGGTGCTGCGCGGGGCTGGCAAGTGCTTTTCCGCCGGCCATGATCTCGGCGATATTGCCGAAGGCGAGGCGGTGCCGTCGCGCGGCTGGCATTCGGAGACGCTGCGGATGCTGGAAAAATTGCCCAAGCCGGTGATCGCGGCGGTGCATGGCCATTGCTATACCGGCGCGCTTGAAGTGGCGCTGGCGGCGGATTTCATTCTGGCAGCGGACAGCGCGAAGTTCGGCGACACCCACGCCAAATGGGCGCTCACCCCGGTCTGGGGCATGAGCCAGCGCCTGCCGCGCCGGGTCGGGATTGCGACTGCCAAAAGGCTGATGTTCACCGCCGACATGATCGATGCCGAGGAAGCGGTGCGCATCGGCCTGGCGGAATATTCCGTGCCTCTGGAGCAATTTGACGCCGAGATTGCAGCGCTTGCACAGAAGGTCGTTGCCAATTCCGGTTTTTCCCATGCCGCGAACAAGCGCCTGCTGGAAGCGACCGATGGTGGCCCGCTCGACGCGGGGCTGCAATGGGAAGTGATGGAGTCAGAAGGCCACGGGCCCGATATGCATCAGAGGATCGGGACCTTCATGGGTAAAGGGAAATGATACTGCAGTGAATTGGCTGTCACGGCCCGTAATATTCCGAAAGCATGTTCCAGCAGCCGCTCGTTACCGTTAACGCGATATTATCCATCCGCTGCATATAGCCGGTCCTGAATATAAGGATTGGCGTATATGTATTACGACAGGAAGATCAAAAAACTTTGCAAAGACAGCTCCGGCGCCTCTGCTATTGAATATGGTCTGATTGCCGCCCTTGTCGGCGTCGGAATCTTGGCCGCTGTCAGCGGTACCGGTAAAACGGTGGGTAACACCGTGACCACGGTTGAAGAATGTCTGGACGGCGCAACCGATGTTTGCGCCGGTGCAAATGGAACGACTGGAAGCTCTGGAGGCACCGGCGGCGGCTCCTCCTCCTCCTCATCCAGCGGCAGTTCGACCGGAGGCAGCTCAGGCGCTTCTGCAGGCAGTTCAGGCTCGTCCGGCAGCAGCGGAGGTGGCACGACCAGCTCAGGCGGCACGACCAGCTCTGGCGGTACCAATACGGCTTCGGGCGGTAGCGATGCTGCTCCCGGAGACAGCAGCAGCTCCAGTTCGGGTGGGCGCACCGTCGTCACCGGCACCGAAAACGGCCGTCGTCGCCGGCGATAGTCCCGTTTTTTCGTGAAATCGTCTCGCCTGTCGCCGCAGGCCTGCGATGGGAAGTGATGCCATCCGAGCGCCAATATATAAAAAGGGCCCCGGCCATCAAGCCGGAGCCCCGATACTGTTAGCCTGGACGTTCCCGGCCTAGAATTGCACGCGCTTGGTAAAGCCGCCGTCGATCACGAGGTGGGCGCCGGTGGTGTAACTGGACGCCGGGCTGGCGAGAAAGACGACGCCGCGGGCGACATCGTCGGCGGTGCCGAAGTCGCCGAGCGCAAAGCCGGTCTTCGTGGCTTCGTAAAATTCCGGCATGCCCTTCTCAATCTGCGACCAGTTGCCGCCGGGGAATTTGATCGGACCCGGAGAAACAATGTTGACGCGGATGCCCTTGGGGCCGAGCGCCTGGCTGAGCTGGCTGCCATAGGTGATCAGCGCGGCCTTCATCGCATTGAAGGCCTGCGGCGCAACAAAGGTCTCGAACGCGGCGGTCGACGACATGAAGATCACGCTGCCATCGTCCGATTTTTCCAGATGCGGCTCCAGCACTTCCATTGCTCTGACCGCGCCGAGAATGTCGGTCTGGAAGGTCACTTCCCAGTCACCGGTCGCTCCGGCACCCGAGGAGCTGACATTGTGGACGAAAATATCGCAGCCACCGAGATCGCCGCAGGCCTTTTCCAGCCATTTGGCATAGGCGTCGAGATCGGTCATATCGAGCGCATCGGCGAAGACCTTGCCGCCATGTGCTTCCAGTTCCTTTTTCGCGGTGGCGACCTGTTCGGCATTGCGCGAGAAAAAGGCGACGTCAGCGCCCTCGCTGGCGAAATGCTCCAGCGCGGCGCGGCCGAGGCCGCGGCTGCCGCCGGTGAGAATGACTTTCTTGCCCTTGAGTCCCAAATCCATTTTCTTCTCCTTTATGTTTCGTGAATCGGCGTTAGAATTTTGCTATCGCGGTTTCGCAGCTCCAGCCGATGCCGCGCCGCAGCAGATCGTAGATGATCGGCTGCTGCCAGCCGGACCGGTCGATCTCCGGCCACCAGTCGAGCACCGGTTCCATATCATAATGGCCGCGGCAATGGCCCATGGTGAGATAGAGAACTGCGCCTTCGCCCATGCGCCTTATATAGAAAACCGGATGACGGCTCTTGGGAATGTCGCTGTGAACAAAGCCGCTGATATCGTCCGTGCCATTATATTCGGTGTCGAGCAGCACATCGAGTTCGGCGCGGGTCTCGACCAGATATTGCTCGTCGGTGGTCTCGAAACTGGGGATGCCCTTGACCAGCGGATGATCCGGCTGGGCATTGTCGACGGTGAACGGGATGATCGGCGGATGCGACAGGAAGCGGGTTCCCAGCGTGTCCGCAAAGACTGGCATTTCATCCGGCGCATCGACCAGCCCGTTTTCCAGAAATTTCAGCACCGCGTTGGTGCCGTGCAGGGCAAAATAGCGGCCGCCGCCGTTGACGAAATCCTGGATATTTTTCTGCGCCGCCGCGCTCGGCTGCACATCGCAGGTGTAGCTGACCAGAAAATCGGCATTTTTGATCGCCTCGAGATTTTCATAATCCTCGAACACCCGCACCCGGATGCGGTCATCCTCGGCAAGCAGCTTCATCACCTCCAGCCGGGCATAGTCAATGTCATGATATTTGCCGGCAGCGACCAGCACGCATTTGATCGGTTTCTGGTCGGGGCGGCGTTCGGGCGCTTCGCTCATCTAGTCTTTTCCTATCACGGGGTTTGTCTGGCCATCCCAGTCGAGATGCATTTGCCGCATCGCCGCAAAACCGTCGATACCGGCCTGCGGAATCTGCAGATATTCGATGATCGTTCCGGGGCCGCCGCCATAATCGGCGTAAAAGGCGCCGCCGACACCACCGGGCAGGCTGACCTCCTGGATGACCTCGCCGCCGGCCTGTTCGGTCAATGCGCGGGCATGGTCCAGATCATCGACGATCAGGCACAGATGCTGCACGCCCTGCAGGCCCTGTTCGCGCCAGTCCCTGAACATCGACGGTGCGTCGTTGTTGGGGCGGATCAGCTCGACCTGGATATCGCCCCAATAGCCGATCGCCATCGAGAACTGGATATCGGAGGGTTTGCCACGATATTTGACATTTTCCACCTCGACCTTCTCGGTGTGGAAAAACGGACCGGCACCCATTTTCTGCGTCCAATAGTCGAGCGCCGCGTCATAATCGTCGGGCACATAGCTGATCTGCATGATCGAGCCGAGCTTTGCGAGCGTGGCCGGGCTGTCGGTCATTCTTCACCGCGCCAGATTTCGGCGGACGGCCGTTCTTCCATCATCGCTGCAAAGCGGGCCAGATTGTCTGTCCCTTCGGGCAGGCTCCATCCCACGGTGCCGCCAAATTTGATGAAACAGAAGGCCACCAGATCGGCCAGGGTCAGTCTGTCGTGACAGATATAGTCCTTGTCGCCCAGTTGGCCGTCCAGCCAGATCCAGTGCTTGTCCGACATGGCAGACAATTCTGCTGCAGCCTCGGGGCTGACGACATTCATCCGCGGTTCGAACATCGGGCGTCCGGCTCCGCCGCGAAAACCCATGGTCATGGGAATAGCGATCTCCTGGTCAATCCGCCGTGCCCAGCGCCGGGTTTCGGCGCGCTCCAGCGGTGTCGAACCGATCAGCACGGGCTCTGGGTGCATTTCCTCCAGATATTCGCAAATCACGGTGGATTCGGTCAGCAGACTGCCGTCGTCCAGTTCCAGCGTCGGAGTGGTCTGCATGCTATTCTTCCGTGCATATTCTGCCGACCGGTTTTCACCCGCAATAATGTCGAGGTGAATCCGCTCCACCTCGATGTTTTTTTCCACCAGGAACATGCGCACAAGGCGAGGGTTTGGTCCCAGACTCGAATAGAGTTTCACGAAAATGCTCTCCTTTGCCCATGCCAGATCATGGCAGACTCCTATCTGCTTCTTGCTGGCGAGGATACACAGGTCAGCGCCCCCGGCTATCCTCAAAAACAACAGGGTCGGCTGCCAGAATCACTAGTGGCAACGACCGGCCTATCCGCTAACTTGACAGTCAAAGAATATCTGTTTTCAGGAGAAGATAATGGTCGAGACGTTAACCGGACATAATCGGTCCAACGGCATTTCCTATACCGAATTGCTGGAAGGCGACAAAGTCGCGCCGCCAGCGATCTATCTGGAAGAATCTCCCATGGAACCCGGCGTGACCACCGTGGAAGTCAGTCGTTACTGGAGCAAGGAAGAGCATGATCGCGAGGTCGAGCGTCTGTGGAAACGCGTCTGGCAAATGGCGTGCCACAAGGATGATATCAAGGAAGTCGGCGACACGTTTGTCTATGATATTGCCGAGCTTTCCTTTCTGGTCGTGCGGGTGTCGGAAGACGAGATCAAGGCATTCCCGAACAGCTGCATGCATCGCGGCCGGGCGATCTGCGACCATCACAAGAAAGGCCAGAAAGCCCTGCGCTGTCCTTTCCATGGCTGGTCCTGGGAACTGAATGGCAAGCTGAAGGAAGTGCCTTGCCAGTGGGATTTTCCGTCGGTCAGCGAAGAGACCCACAGCCTCAAGGAAGTGAAGGTCGGGGAATGGGGCGGATTTGTCTTTATCAATCCGGATCCCGATTGCGAGCCGCTGGAAGATTTTCTCGGCGATATCGACCGTCATTTCCAGGTTCCGTTCGAGCGGCGCTACAAGGCGGCGCACATGATCAAGCGGCTGCCCTGCAACTGGAAAATCGCCCAGGAAGCCTTCATGGAGTCCTATCATGTCGTCGGCACCCATCCGGAGCTGATGCCGGCCTTTGCCGATGCGAACAGCAAATATGATGTCTGGCACAATTTTTCCCGGGCGATGTCGGCCCATGGCCAGCCGAGTCCGCACACCGGTCTCGTCAATCCCGATCCGACCGCCTTTCCGGATGCCAAGGCGTTCCAGAGCTTCATCCACCCGATCAGCCATCACAAGTTCGAGCGGCTGGAAGAAAATCGCGTGAAAGTGTCCCTTCCCAACGGAAAGAGCGGCATTTTCGACATGGAAGCCAATTATATCGAAGGTGATCTGAAGTCGGCCGATCCGCATATGTGCAACTGGATCGGCGGCAAGATCGCGCCGGCGGATGAAAATATGCCGATGGTCTATAGCGATGTCTCTGCCCACGCCTTGCGGGACGAGGCCGCGCAGGCCCGCCGCGAGGAAATGCGCCCGGCCTGGGGAGACATGGTCGATGACATCAGCGATGCCGATCTGGTTGACGCGATTTTCTACAGCGTGTTCCCGAACATCAGCCCCTGGGCCGACTTCAATCCGATCTTCTATCGCTTCCGTCCCGACGGCGACAATCCGGAGCAATCGCTGCACGAAGTCATGTTCATGGTCGCGCTGCCCGAAGGCGCCGAACGGCCCGAACCGGCAAAATGCACCTTCCTCGATCTGGAGGATGACTATACCCAGGCGACCGAGTTCGGCAGCTATCTGAACAAGATATTCAACCAGGATTATCTCAACCACAAGGCGATGCAGAAAGGGGTCCGCAGCAAGCCGGATGGGGTGTCCCTGTTCGCGCAATATCAGGAATCGAAGCTGCGGCATTTCCACGAAACGCTGGACCTGTGGCTGAACTCGGAGGAAGCCCCCAAAAGTCCGAAGCGCAAAGTGGCGGCCTGACCTTGGCCGACATCCCGGCGGGTTTCGAGCGGGCAAGATTTTCCAGCCCGTTTCTGGACGTTGCCGGCCCTTATTACGAGCGTCAGGGCGAAGGCGGCATCATTGTCGCCACCCGGATCAACAAGGGGCATATCAATCATATCCAGGTCGCCCATGGGGGCGTCCTGGGCACATTGGCCGATGTCGCGCTCAGCTATCAGGTGCACCGTGCGGAGAAGCCGGGGCTGCCGGTGGCGACGATGAATCTGAACACCAACTTTCTGGCCGGGGCAAAGCTCGGCGACTGGGTCGAGGCCCATGCGGTGATCGACCGGATCAGCAAGCGCACCGCCTATTGCAGCGGGCGGATTGTCTGTGGTGACACGGTGCTGATGACGATGAGCGCGGTCTTCGCGATCTTGCGCAAATAGCGCCGCTCCTTCGCTGCGGTCGCTATATCAGTCTGTCGCGCCCAGATATCCCAGCTGCCCGGCCTTGAATATGGTCTGGCCGCGATTGACGCTGTTCAGCTTTTGCCCGGCCCGGTTGACATGATAGCGGATTGTCGCGTGGCTGAGCGACAGGATCATGCTGATCTCCTTGTCGGTCTTGCCGATCGCCGCCCAGTGCAGGCATTCCGCTTCGCGCTTTGACAGGACGCAATTGGCCGGCATCCGGTGCTTCTCGCGCATCGCAAGCACATAGCCGGTGACGAACCGGCTGGTGACGATCCCGAAAAAGTCGGAATAGAGCCGATAGGCCTCCTTGAGGTCGGTGATGCCATGTTCGAGCGTCGAGAAGCTGACCGCCGCGATCTGGCCGAATGGCAGATGGACCGGAATCAGAATGTGCGACTTGGATGTCTGGGACTGGGCGTAAAAATCCTTGAGATCGATCTTGTCGAGATATTCATTCGGCCAATGCCCGTGGAACCCGTCGGCGTTGCACCAGACCGGTTCACTTTCATAGCGGCACGCCCGGGGCAGGGGGGAGCTGAGCGCCAGCCGGGTATCTTCCCACCAGCGTTCTCCTTCGGCGACCCAGCCGAAAACATCCTTGTTGATCAGATTGCCGTCGGCATCGACGAGATGCGCCTTGGAGGAAATATCGGCCGACACCGCAATCCGGAAGCCATAAGACTGGGCAATCTCATGCATGGCTTCGGCTGCCGGCCGAATTTCCGCCGGATTGGTGATGGTGACACTGTCTACATTTTCACGAAATCGCTGCCGCCCGATCTCGGGAATCTCGGCGATAAAATTCTCGGCCATTCCGCTCCACTCCTTACGACGATTTTATTATTGTTCGCCGTGTGTCGCGGTGTTTGGTTTTCTAGTCAACCCAACATCCCTAGCAATAATGCTAGGTAATATAGATTGATGTTACCCGCCTATTCGATCGTCCCGATCAATTCGCCGACGGGATATTCTTCCCCATCGGCCTGGACGATGATTTTCAGTTTTCCGCTGGCCGGCGATTCGACTTCCTGCGTCGATTTTTCATTTTCCAGCGCGTAGATTTCCTGGCCAGCGGTCACCTCTGCGCCATCCTCGACCAGCCATTCTGCGAGAATGCCGGATTCCATGCTGAAGCCCAATTTGGGAATGCGTATTTCTGTTGCCATGATCTTTTTCTTCTATCCTAGAATCTTGTGTACTTCGCGCTCGATATCATCCTGGCTGAACATCCAGGCTTTCTCGATAGCTGGGGAAAAAGGCACCGGTGCATAGCCGGAGCCAACGCGTCCGACCGGCGCGCGCAGTTCGGAAAACAGCTCTTCATGAATGCGCGAGGAAATCTCCGCGCCGGTGCCGAAGCTGCGCACCGCTTCGTGCACGACCACGGCAGCCTTGGTCTTGGCGACGCTTTTCAGCACCGTTTCCTCGTCAAACGGCGCAATCGTGCGCAGATCGACAATCTCGCAGGAAATGCCGTCTTCCGCCAGCTTGTCGGCGGCGGCGTGGCATCGGCTGATCGCGCTACCATAGCCGATAAGGGTAATATCCGTGCCTTCGCGCGGGATCGACGCCTTGCCCAGCGGCACGCTGTGATCGGCGCTCGGTGCCGGGCCTTTGACGAAATAGCCGGGGGTATTCTCGATGAAGATCACCGGATTGTCGTCCATGATCGACGAATAGAGCAGGCCATAGGCATCCTGCGGATTGGACGCCGCAACAACCTTAAGCCCGGGGACATGGGCAAGCCACGCCTCGAGCATGTCGCTATGCTGTCCGCCGAGACCGGTACCGGCACCGGTGGTGGTGCGGATGGTCAGCGGCACGCTGGTCTGTCCGCCGGACATGAAACGCAATTTTGCCGCATGATTGACGATCTGGTCCATCGCCACGGTGATGAAATTCATCAGCATGATTTCGGCAACCGGCTTGTAGCCGACCAGCGCCGCACCGACTGCGGCACCGACGATGGCCTGCTCCGAAATCGGCGTCGAGCGGACGCGGTCGGTGCCATAAGTGCCGGACAGGCCAGCGGTGACCTTGAAAACCCCGCCGCCTTCCTTGTCGGCGATATCCTCGCCGAGCAGGATGACCTTGGGATCGTCTGCCATCGCCTTGTTCATGGCCATGTTGAGGGCCTGCGCGAACATGATGTCTTTTGGTTTTTCTGCTGTATCGCTCATGCTGCAATCTCCACGTCGAGGACATCGATGCGATATTCATCTCCGGGAGGATAGTCGCTGTCGAGGGCAAATTGCGCCGCTTCTTCGATGATTGCGGCATTTTTCGCTTCGATCGCAGCGACATCTGCCTCGCTGATCTGCAGGTCGAGCAATTGCTGGCGCAGGATCGGCATCGGATCGTCCTTCTTCGCCTGCTCCATTTCCTCTTTCGGGATATAGTGGCTGGTGTCGCCGAGCAGATGGCCGTGGAAGCGGAATGTCATCGCCTCAATCAGGGTCGGGCCATTGCCGGCACGGGCATGGTCGACGGCTTCCTTGGCCGCCTTATACATGGCGCTGGCATCATTGCCGTTGACCTGGACCGACCGCATGCCAAGCCCTTCGCCGCGCTGCTTGATCGAGGCCGAGCCGGTGGTGTCGCGCATATGGGTATGTTCGCCATAGAGATTGTTCTGGCACAGGAAGATGACCGGCAGCTTCCAGATCTGCGCCATGTTCAGGCCTTCGTGGAAGGCGCCGATATTGGTCGCGCCGTCGCCGAAGCAGCAGACCGTGACCTTGCCGTCCTTCTCCAGCTGGCTGGCGAGGCCGAGGCCGTTGGCGATCGGTATGCCCGATCCGACAATGCCGGTGGTGACCATGACGCCGGTGGCTGGGTGAGTGATGTGCATCGGCCCGCCCTTTCCCTTGCAGGTGCCGGTCATCTTGCCGGCAAATTCCGCCCACAGTTCCTTCGAGGGGATGCCCTTGGCGAGTTGATCGTGAAGACCGCGGTAGATTGTGACCAGATAATCGTCCTGGTTGACTGCTGCCATCATCGCGGAAGAGACGACCTCCTGACCGCGTACGGGATAATAAACAATTTGCAGCTGACCCGCTCCGATCATCTGCCGGAACTTGATGTCCGATTGCATGATCAGGTCGGCGCGGGTAAAAATATCGACGAGGACGTCTTTGTCCACCATGTCTGTAGATGCCAAGGCTTTGCTCCTTCATGTCGCGTCCCTCAGTCGGGGGCGCTATTGTTGCCAACTTCATAGCGCGAGCCGGCTCTCCTGCCACTATTGTTATAGGGAGGGTGCCGGCTGTTATAGGGAGGGTATCGGGATTGTCAGGTGCCGCAATCCGGCATGTCTTCCCCTGTAATCTCCGGCCAGAAATCAGCCTTTTCTGCCACCGGCGTGGCGCAGCTGCGCGGGCCAGGGCTTTCTCACCGGGATAATATAGCCGGCCGGCGGGACCCTTTGCTCCGCCTCTCTTGTGTTTCCTTACGGTTCTGCGGTTCGGCGTCGCGGAGCAGCAGGCTGCCGGGCAGCATTTCCATCGACCAGCTATCAAAGGTGGCAGTTCGGTTGAGCGACATAATCTGTCTAACAGGCGTGCAAGTCTTCCAATGGAGAGAATTTATGACTGATAACAGGCAATGGCTGATCAACGGGCGTCCCAAGGGCCGCGGGCTGGTCGACGATGATTTCAAGAAAGTTGTCACCCCGGTACCGGATTGTGCCGAAGGCCATGTGCTGGTCAAAAACGAGATACTGGGTTTCGATCCGGCGCAGAAGGGCTGGATGGAAAATATCGGCGGCTATGTTGCTCCCACGGAAATTGGCGAAGTAATGCGCGGCTCGGGCATTGGCACCGTGATTGAATCGCGGCATCCCGGATTCTCCGCAGGCGACAAGGTCATGGGAATGCTGCGCTGGCAGGATTACGCGCATGTGCCGGGTGGTGAGCTGAACAAGGTTCCCGATGATGATCTGCTGGCAGCCAATCTTGGCGCCCTCGGCACGACCGGCATGACGGCCTATTTCGGTCTGCTGAAACATGGTCGGCCGCAACCGGGCGATACGGTCGTCGTTTCCGGTGCAGCCGGTGCCACCGGTTCCATGGTCGGGCAGATCGCCAAGATCGCCGGTTGCCGGATCATCGGCATCGCTGGCGGTGAGGAAAAATGCCAATGGCTGACCGAGGAGGTGGGCTATGATGTCGCGATTGACTATAAGAATGACGATGTCCGGGCGAAACTGAAGGAACATTGCGCCCAGTCGATCAATGTCTTTTATGACAATGTCGGCGGCAAGATATTGAACGATGCGCTGGCCCATCTCGCGATGCACGCCCGCGTTGCCATTTGTGGCGGCATCTCGCGCTACGAGCAGGGCGACATGCCGGCCGGTCCCGAGAACTATTTCAACCTGATCTTCAAGCGCGCCAGCATGTCGGGCTTTATCGTATCCGATTATGCAAGCGAATTTCCGGAAGCGCAGAAGCGCATGCGGCAATGGATCAAGGAGGGCAAGATCACCTTCAAGGAAGATATCCAGCATGGCTTTGACAATATTCCCGATACCCTGAAGCGCTTGTTTGCGGGCCAGAATTTTGGCAAGCAGATGCTTCGCCTGGATTGATGCGATCGATGATATCGCTAACTAAATGCGCAGTGCCCGCATCCGGTCGGCTGACATATGACATTGTCATTACGAGAGGTTAGGGCATGAGCGATCTGGAAGAATTTCGCGCCGAAGTGAGGGCATGGCTGCAGGAAAATTGCCCCGAGGAAATGCGCGACGGCGATATTACGGCCGAAAATCAGTGCTGGGGCGGGCGCCAATGGGAGTTCCAGTCAGAGGCGCAGAAAATATGGTTCGAACGGGCGCTGGCCAAGGGCTATACAGTGCCCAGCTGGCCGAAGGAATATGGAGGCGCGGGGCTTTCCGCCGATCAGGCCAAGATTCTGGATGAAGAGCGGCAGGCCATCAACGCCCGCAAGCCGCTGAGCAACTTCGGTATCTCGATGCTCGGCCCCGCCTTGCTGGCCTATGGTACGCACGAGCAGAAAAAACAGCATCTGACCGGCATCGCGCGCGGCGAAATCCGCTGGTGCCAGGGATATTCCGAGCCGGGTGCCGGATCGGATCTGGCATCGCTGAAGACCAAATGCGAGGACAAGGGCGATCACTGGCTGATCAACGGCCAGAAAATCTGGACCTCCAACGCCGATATCTCGGACTGGATCTTCTGTCTGGTGCGGACTGATTTTGATGCTCCGAAGCATGAAGGCATTACCTTCATACTGATCGACATGGCGAGTGAAGGCATCAGCGTGAAGCCGATCGTCCTGATCTCCGGCCATTCGCCATTTTGCGAAACCTTCTTCGACGAGGTCAAGGTGCCCAAGAGCTATGGCGAGGGCAATCCGTCCGTGGTCGGAGAGGTCAATCGCGGTTGGGATGTGGCGAAGAACCTGCTGGTGCATGAGCGCGGCATGCTGGGGACGATGTCACCGCTGAAGGGGACAACCGGACCCGAAAATCTCGGCAAATTTGCAGTCGAGAAAATCGGACTGGATGCAGCGGGCCGTCTCGACGACCCCGCGCTTCGGGAACGGATAGCCCAGGCAGAGCTCGACAACTGGGCCTATAATCTGACGGTTGAGCGGATGACGGACGAAGCCAATGCCGGCAACGGTCTGGGCGCCAAATCGTCGATGCTGAAATATGTGGCGTCGGAGCTTACCAAACGTGGTACCGAATTGCGTATGGATATCGAGGGCACGGCAGCGGCCACTATCGGCGCCGAGGGCATAGAATATGGCAGCCTCGCCAATAACTGGCTTTACAACAGGGCCTATTCGATCCTCGGCGGGACCACGGAAGTCCAGCTGAATATCATTTCCAAGCGCGTCTTAGGATTGCCGAGCCAATAGGGCGAATTATCATGCCGCTTATACTCAACGAAGAACAGGAAATGCTGCAGGATGCAGCGCAAGGCTTCCTGGCCGAAAAAGCTCCTGTCGCTGCCTTTCGCAAGGTTCGCGACGACAAGCCGGCCGACGGTTTTTGCCGCGATCTCTGGGCCGAGATGGCCGAAATGGGATGGGCCGGGATCATCGTCGATGAAGATCATGGCGGCAGCGGCTTCGGCTATGTCGGTGCGGGCGTGCTGGCGGAACAGATGGGCCGCAATCTGACCGCGTCGCCCTTTTTCTCCACTTCGGTGCTGGGGGCCACGGCGATCCAGCAATATGGAACGCAAAAGCAGCGGGACGAGAATCTGGCTGCGATCAGCAGCGGCGAGCGGCTGTTTGCCCTGGCGGTAGACGAGGGCCCCCGTCACAATCCCAGCCGGATCAAATTTTCGGCCAAGCCGGCCGGCAACGGCTTTGTCCTGTCCGGCACCAAGACTTTTGTCGCCGATGGTCATGTTGCGGACAAGCTGATCATCGCTGCCCGCACATCGGGAGAAGAGGGCGATGCGGACGGCATCACCCTGTTCCTGGTCGACGCCGACGCTCCGCAAATCCGGCGCGAGCCGACGCCGATGATCGACAGCCGCAATGCGGCCAATATCACCGTCGACGGCCTTGAGGTGACCGGGGATGATATATTGGGTGAGCTGGATGGCGGCTATGCTGCGCTGGAAGGCATATTGTCTGCCGGCCGCGCCGTGCTGAGCGCCGAAATGTCCGGGTCCGCCCAGCAGGTCTTCGGTGTCACCACCGACTATCTCAAGGAACGCGAGCAATTTGGCCAGAAGATCGGCTCCTTTCAGGGACTGCAGCACCGGGCCGCGCATCTGGCGACCGAGATCGAGATGATGAAATCGGCGGTGCTCAAATCGCTCAAGGATCTCGACGAGGATTTTGAAAATGCCGGCATTACCTGCTCGCTGGCCAAGGCAAAGACCGGCCAGGTGGCGCAGCTGGCGACCAAGGAAGCGATCCAGATGCACGGCGGGATCGGCGTTACCGACGAATATGATGTGGGCCTCTATTTCAAGCGCGTCCATGTCGCGCAGCAGATGTTCGGCGATGCCGGATTCCACAGCGATCGCTGGGCAAAAAATTCCGGCTTTTGAACGAAGGCTGTGCCGCCTAGGCGTTTCTGACCGTCATATTGGAAGGACCGAAATGGGCCATCATCCTGGCGACTTTTCCGGCGGGATCAAATTCGAATATATCGATCACCTCGGCGATCAGTATCTGTCCTTCGGGTCGGTTGATTTCCGCGCGGAACGGGAAAGCGGCCGCCTGGGCCGAAAGCCGGACGGGACCAGTCAGCTCGACCCTGGCACCACCGGCAAAGGCATTGGTGTAAAATTCCAGGATTTCGTCGCCGCGCTTGGGCTCCGTACCAACCGGGTCCTCGACCGAGGCATCATCGGCATAAAGTGCCATAACGGCTTGCATGTCGCCGGCATTGATCGCCGCCAGATAGCGGTCGACGGTTTGCTGCATATGTTCCGGTGTGAGCATCGAATATCCTTTTGCTGGAAAACAGCGCGAAACTAGATTGCCGGGACAGCAGTGACTTCTGCTGAATTAGATAGGAGGTGAATATGGCGGGTCAATTGGAAGGGAAGGTCGCGATTGTAACGGGCGGCGCGTCCGGTATCGGCGCGGCGACCGTCAAACGCTTTGTCGAGGAGGGGGCGAAAGTGCTTTCCACCGATGTGCAGGAAGCGCTGGGCCAGTCCGTCGCCGACGAAGCGGGCGCCCTGTTCATGGTTCAGGACGTGGCCGATCCCGATGCGTGGGACGAGGTGATGGCCAGGGTCGGGAACGAATATGGACGGCTCGATATATTGGTCAACAATGCCGGCATCGTGATTGGCAAGACGATCGAGGATGTCGATCTGGAAAGCTGGCATCATCTGCTCGGCATCAATCTGACTGGTGTGATGCTGGGTTGCCAGAAAGCGATCGCGTTGATGAAGGACAATCCGGGCGGCTCGTCCGGTTCGATCATCAATATCGCCTCGACCAGCGCCTTTGCCGCGCTGCCCGGCGATGTGACCTATACCGCCTCCAAGAGCGCAGTGCGGATGCTGTCGAAGTCGGTGGCCGTCCATTGCGCGCAGAGCGGCCTGAATATCCGGTGCAACAATCTGGTTCCCGGTGCGACGCACACCGCAATCATCGACACCGCCGCCAAGACGGTGCCGGGCATGGTTGAAATGGCCGCCGCCATGTCGCCGCTGAAGCGGATCGGACAGGGCAGCGACCTTGCTGCCGCCGCGGTGTATCTGGCCAGCGACGACAGCAGCTTTGTAACCGGCAGCGATCTGCTGGTCGATGGCGGGATGCTGGCGGTGCATCCAGGCTATTGAATGGACGTCCTAGCCGTTTTGCCAGTTCGGGGCGGGCGGCTTTCGTCCTTATAGAAGGCACAGAAAAGGGAGAGATTTTCGTGAGCGCACAGCCGATTGCCGACAATTTGTTTACCGAGGACATGAGCGCGCTGATCGGTGCGCGGAACCGGGAGACCGGTCATATTTTCTTTCCTCTGCCCCTGACCCCGGACGACAATATCGAGCCGATCCGGCTGGCCACGCGCGGCACCGTCTGGACCTATACGGTCCAGCGCTTTCCACCCAAGGAACCTTATGCAGGGCCCACTGATCCCGAAAAATTCAGGCCCTATGCAGTGGCCTATGTCAGCCTGCCGGGGCAGACCATGGTGGAATCGCGCCTCACCGGCGTCGATGTGGATGATGTCAGGATCGGCATGGAGGTCGAACTGACCGCGATTCCGCTCGATCCCGAGGCTCCGCCCGAGGAGCAGAAACTCATCCACGCCTTCAAGCCTGTTCAGGGAGAATAATCATGTCAGATGTTTGTATCGTAGGAGCAGGGATTCACCCGTTCGGCCGCACCGAAGGGCGCGACGGCATGGACCAGGGCATTTTCGCGGTGAAGCAGGCGCTCGCCGACAGCGGCATCGAATGGAAGGATGTCGAATTTGCTTTTGGCGGCTCTGCGGCGTCGGGCAATGCCGACAATATGGTATCGCAGCTCGGCCTGACTGGTATCCAGTTCATCAATGTCTCGAACGGCTGCGCGACCGGCGGGTCGGCGCTCAACGCCGCGGTCAGCGCGATCAAGTCGGGCGAATATGAAATGGGCATGGCGGTCGGCTTCGACAAGCATCCGCGCGGTGCCTTCAACGCCGATCCATCCGCTTACGGCCTGCCGAACTGGTATGGCGAAGCCGGCTATATGCTGACCGTGCAGTTTTTCGGCGCCAAGATCATGCGCTATCTGTACGAACATAATATCAGCCGCGAGACGCTGGGCCGGGTCGCCGAAAAGGCGTTCCGCAACGGCGTCAAAACCGATCACGCCTGGCGGCGCAGCGAGGTCGATCTGGAGACGATCATGAACGCGCCGATGATCTGCGATCCGCTGACCAAATATATGTTCTGCTCCCCGGCGGAAGGCGCGGTGGCGCTGATCCTCGCCAGCGAGAAAAAGGCGCGGGAGCTGGGCGTGCCGATCATCCGGCTGAAGTCCTCGGTGATGCGCACCCGCCCCCCCGGATCGTTCGAGGTATTTGCCGCTTCGATCGACAATGAGCGCGGCGGGACGGCAACCGAGATCGCATCCAAGGCGGCGTTCGAACAGGCCGGCATGGGCCCCGAAGATATCGATATCGCCCAGCTGCAGGACACGGAATCCGGCGCGGAGATCATGCATATGGCGGAAAACGGTTTCTGCAAGCCGGGCGAGCAGGAGCAGTGGCTGCTGGAAGGGTGGAGCGACATTAGCGGCAAATTGCCGATCAACACCGACGGCGGTTGCCTTGCCTGCGGCGAGCCGATCGGCGCATCCGGCCTGCGGCAGGTCTACGAGAATGTCGTGCAATTGCGCGGCACCGCGGGGGCCCGGCAGGTGCCGGGCAATCCGAAGACCGCCTATACGCAAGTCTATGGCGCGCCGGGCGTATCTGCCGTAACGATTCTCCAAAGATAGGAGATTCAATGACCAAGGAAATCAGCGCCGAGGCGCGTGACATAGCCCAGCGGGTGGAGACATTCGTCCGCGACAAGATTTTTGCCTATGAAAAGGACGAACGCTGCGAGGATCATGGTCCGACCGACGAACTGGTCCAGGAAATGCGCGTGCTGGCCAGGGAAGCGGGCGTCCTGACGCCGCATATCCGCGAAGATGGCAGCCATCTCACCCATCTCGAAACGGCGCTGGTGCTGCGCAAGTCCGGCTTGTCGCCGCTCGGGCCGCTGGCGGTGAACACCTTCGCGCCGGACGAGGGCAATATGTATCTGCTCGGCAAATGCGCCTCGCCCGAGCAGAAGGAGCATTTTCTCGCGCCATTGGTGTCGGGCGTAGCGCGTTCCGCCTTCTTCATGACCGAACCGGCCAGCGAAAATGGCGCGGGTTCGGATCCGATGATGATGCAGACGACGGCAAAGCCGGACGGCAATCACTGGGTGATCAACGGCCGCAAGACCTTCATCACCGGTGCCAAGGGCGCCAAGGTCGGGATCATCATGGCCAAGTCGGAAGAAGGCGCGACCATGTTTCTGGTCGATCTTCCCGATCCGGCGATCCAGATCGAACGGGTGCTGGACACGATCGACAGTTCGATGCCGGGTAGCCATTCCGTGGTCAAGATCGACAATCTCCGCGTCCCTGCCGACCAGATGCTGGGCGAAAGCGGCGAGGGTTTCAAATATGCCCAGGTGCGACTGGCACCGGCGCGGTTGACCCATTGCATGCGCTGGCTCGGCTGCTGCGACCGTGCACAGGAAATCGCCATCGACTATGCCTGCAAGCGCCAGGCCTTCGGCAAGCCGCTGATCGATCACGAAGGCGTCGGCTTCATGCTGGCGCAGAACCAGATCGATCTCAAGCAGGCGGAACTGATGATCGACTGGTGCGCCTCGGTGCTCGACACCGGTGCGCTCGGCACCACGGAAAGTTCGATGGCCAAGGTCGCCGTGTCCGAGGCTCTGTTCCGCATCGCCGACAATTGCGTCCAGGTGATGGGCGGCACCGGGCTCAGCCGCGATACCGTGGTCGAGCAGGTGTTCCGCGAAGTGCGCGCCTTCCGCGTTTACGACGGCCCGACCGAGGTCCACAAATGGTCGCTGGCCAAGAAGATCAAGAAATCCCACAAAATCGCCAATGAAGGATAATCATGACCAAGAACCGCAAATTCACGCTCGTTAGCCGCCCGGTCGGCGAACCGAAAGAAAGCGATTTTGCGCTGGTCGAGGAGGATGTGCCGGAGCTTTCCGACGGCGCCTTTCTGGTGCGCAATCACTATATCTCGCTCGACCCGGCACAGCGCGGCTGGATGAGCGATGCCGAAAGCTATATGCCGCCCATCGCTCTGGGGGCCGCGGTTACCGCCAGTACGGTCGGCACGGTGGCTGAATCAAGGAACCCCGATTTTCCGGTCGGGCAATGGGTGGTCGGGCTCGGCGCGATGGAAGAATATTCCGTTGTTCAGGCGGGCGGTTTTACCTCGCCGGTCGATGCCTCGCTGGTGCCGTCGCCGACCAATTTTCTCTCGGTGCTCGGCGCGGTCGGGATGACGGCCTATTTCGGCATGATCGACGATGGCAAGCCCAAGGAGGGCGAAACCCTGCTGGTGACCGGCGCGGCCGGTGCTGTGGGATCGCTGGTCGGGCAGATCGGCAAGATCAAGGGCTGCCGGGTTGTCGGCATCGCCGGTGGTGCGGACAAATGCGCGCGGCTGATCGACGATTATGGTTTTGATGCGGCGATCGACTATCGCGGCAAGAGCCAGGCCGAACTGGAACAGGAAATCGCGACGGCCGCGCCCGATGGCGTCGACATCATCTGGGAAAATGTCGGCGGCGAAATCCTCGACGCCGGCATCACCGCGATCAACGAGCATGGCCGGGTCGTCCTGTGCGGCCTGATCAGCGAATATAACAGCCCGGAACCGGTCGGCATTCGCAACCTCTGGTATCTGATCTCCCGGCAGGCAACGATCAAGGGCTTCCTGGTTCGCGACTATCCGCCGCGCTTCGGCGAAGGCATTGCCGAAATGGGCAAATGGCTGGCCGAGGGCAAGATCAGGCATGACGAGGATATCGATCGGGGCATCGAAAACAGCTATGCCGCCTTCATGAAGCTGTTTTCCGGTGCCAATCAGGGGAAGATGATCCTGGATGTATCGCCGGCGGAATAAGGGGGCAGATTGATCATGTCAGACAGCAAACAGCAGGTGCTCGCCTTTATCGATGCATGGAACCGGCTGGATTATGACGCGATTTACGCGGCCATGACCAACGATATCTTCTATCACAATATTCCCATGGAGCCCTGTGTCGGCATCGAGGCGGTCCGGGGCTTCTTCGAGGGCTCCGGCATGGGCTCCGACGGCGCGGAATGGATCGTCCATCATATCGTGGCCGAGGGCGACACGGTGCTCACCGAACGCACCGACAAGTTCCGGATCAATGGCCAGTGGATCGCCATCCGGGTGATGGGCACGTTTGAAATGCGCGACGGCAAGATCGCCAAATGGCGCGACTATTTCGATCTCGCCGAATTCCAGAACCAGCTCGCCGCCGCCATCGGTGGCAGCGCCGCCTGACCTCAGGCCGGCTTGTAGAGCATGCCATTGTCCACCGGATATTCGCCGGCGGTCATGAAGCGGGATTCATCGCTCGCCAGATAGACGCACAGCGCAGCCACATCCTTCGGATGCCCCAAGCCCCCCAGCGGAATCATGCCCGTCTCCGGCGTCGGGTCACCGCCCGCACCGACCGATTCCTGTCGCACCATCGGCGTGTCGATGCCCGCGGGATGCAGGCTGTTGCAACGGATCGGGTAATTCTGCTCCTTGCAGTGCAGCGCGACCGATTTGGTCATCGATCTTACGCCGCCCTTGGCAGCGCTATAGGCGACGAACGGGGCATAGCCCTGCAGCGCCGCCATCGAACTGAGGTTGATGATCGAACTGGGCTGGTCATTGGACTTCATCACCTTGACGGCCGCGCGGCAGCCCAGAAACACGCCCTCGAGCATCACCGCATTCTGTTTGCGGAACTGCTCCAGCGAGCAATCCTCGATCGTACCGGGAATGACCAGACCGGCATTGTTGACCAGAATATGCGGCGTGCCAAAGTTGTCGATGGTCGCTTCCATTATGGCGTCCCAGCGCTGCTCGTCGGCAACATCCTGATGCAGGGCGACAGCATTTGCGCCGATCGCATCGGCAACTTTGGTTGCGGCCTGCAGATCAATGTCGGTCAATAGGACCCGAGCACCCTGTTCAGCAAAGCTCTCTGCAATCGCCTTTCCCAGGCCGGAACCCGCCCCGGTCACGACAGCAATTTTTCCGGTGAGACGGCTCATCTATTTCTCCATGTTTCCATTGCATCCTTTTAGGCGGCGAGTTTCCCCTCGCTGCAATGCCCAATTTGATTAGCACGTCTGCAGATTGTGCCGATAGCATGAACAAATGTTGCCAGAAAAACACAGTTTGTCTTACGCGCTATCAAATTGGCTAGCAGAGCCTCCACGAACCCAAGCTTAAGATATGGCGATAACAAGGCGGAGAAAACCGCAGAGATTTTGAAGTTTGGGAACCGGCAAAAATTGCCGAACCAATTTGGGAGAGCGCCATGACCAAATATTTCTCACGCCACAAATCCGACTTGAAAAACAAGATAGCGATATCCCTTTTGCTGGGATCCGCGGCCAGTTTCGCCCTTGCGGGTCTTGCCACGCCGGCCTTGGCGCAAGATGCCGAGGAAGTCGATGAAGCCACTATCATCACCGTGATTGCCCGCAAGCAGACAGAGACATTGCAGGAAGTGCCGGTGACCATCACCGCTATTGGCGGAGATACGCTGGACAAATTTCAGGTCAACGAAATCGCTGACGTGGTCAGCCGCGTGCCGGCGCTCAATGTGCAGGTCGGGGGGTCCGGTTCCGGTGGTCAGATCAGTTTGCGCGGGGTTGGTTCGTCCAATATTTCGGCGGCTTTTGATTCCGCCGTTGCCTTCGATTTCGACGGCATTCAGGTCAGCACGATGCGCATGGTGCAAGCCGGCTTTTTCGATGTCCAGCAGATCGATGTCCTGAAAGGGCCGCAGTCGCTTTTCTTCGGTAAAAGTGCTTCGGCCGGTGTGATTTCCATACGCTCGGCCAATCCGACGCAGGAATGGGAAGTGGCGGGCAAGGGCTCCTACGAGTTTGAGGAAAACGGCTATACAATCGGGGGTCATATTTCCGGTCCGATCAGCGATACTCTGGGTATCCGCGTTGCAGCGCAATATCAGGATATTGAAGATTATGTGAAGCTGGCACCGGGTACGGCCGCCTTCAATCCGGATGGCAGCATCAGGAGCACCAAAGGCTTCAAGAATTTCATCGGCCGTGTGACCCTGCAATGGGACCCCTCCGACAATTTCAACGCCAATCTGAAGCTGAACTATGTCAAGAACAAGAATGACGGAGCGATCGCGCATTCGGACATCAATTGCGGTGCCAATGGCGTCGCGGATCCCGTATATTTGCTGAGTGGCGCTTTGATCATTCCCTCCAACGCTGACTGCAATGACAGGGACGGCCTGTATCATACGTCAGACGGCGCCGCTGCTTTGACCAGCCAGGTTCCGGACGGATCGGCCGGCAAGCCGCGGTTCGAAAATGGCATTCCCTATGGCGAAACCGATATTTTCCTGGGACGGCTGAGATGGGATCTCGATCTGTCCGATACGCTGACATTGTCATCGGTCTCCGGATATATGAGTCTCGATGCCGTTGATACCGATTGCTATGCCTATGTCGGTCAATTTTCTCCCACCGTACCGGCAAATTCCGGTTGCAGCGATCCGCAAAACAAGACCGAGCAATTCTCTCAAGAACTGCGCATCGCCAGTGATTTTGATGGCATGTTCAATTTCATGGTCGGCGCATTTTATGAAGACCGCGACATTGATTTCAACACCTCGCAGCAAGGCGTGAATATCTCGTTCGTCGCGCCCGACCCGGTCACCGGCAATACATATGACTGGTATAAAAAGCAGAATACCAAAACGGAGGCGCTGTCGTTCTTCGCCAGTGCGACGCTGGATCTGACGGAACAGCTGGAACTGTCGGGCGGCCTGCGCTGGACCGACGAGAAAAAGGTCTCCCGTATCTCGGTGCCTTATGTTCATACGTTCCTGTCTTCGACGCCGGCATTTATCAACAGCGGTTTCTTCTCGGGACCCATCATCTTCAAGGACTCCAATTTCTCGCCGGAAGTATCGATCAAATATCAAGCGACACCGGACATCAATATCTACGGTGCCTTCAAGACCGGCTTCAAATCCGGCGGTATCGACAATAGCGCGCTGCCCTCGAACAGCTTGCTGGGCTTCAACGATCCTGATCCTGCCGTTCGCGCAGCGGTTGCGGATGCGCTGAAATTCAAGTCGGAAACCGGGCTCGGTGGCGAAGTCGGCGTGAAGGCACAATTTGCAGATCGTACGGTGACGCTGAACAGCTCGCTCTTCTATTATGTGTTCGATGATCTTCAGGTGCAGAATTTCGACGCGGCGACGGTGCAGTTCCAGACTTTCAATGCCAGCCAGTTGACGAGCAAGGGTGTCGATGTGGAATGGGGATGGCGGACGCCGTTGGAAGGTTTGAATCTGTCCGGTTCTTTTGCCTATACGGATGCCAAATTCACGGCGCCGTTCGTGACGACTTCGGGCGAGGACCTTGATGGCCGGGCTGCCGCCCGGGCTCCGAAATTTGCCGCCAATGCCGCCTTTGACTGGTCTGTCCCGATGGGCAACGCCATCGAATTCGGGCTGAACGGCAACCTTCAATATAGCAGCTCCTATTTCACCAACGAGGATTCCCTGTCTGACCTCAAGCAGGACAGCTATGTATCTGTCGATGGCGCAGTCTCGGTCGGTGATCCCGACGGCAAATGGAAATTGTCACTGATCGGCGTCAATCTGACCGACAAAATCTGGGTCAATACCAGCGGCGGGCGTCCGTTTCTGCAACCGGGTGTCGGCGACGATCTGATCGTTACCCAGAATCGTGGTCGCCAGGTCTTCGTGGAAGCCGCGTTCAAGTTCTGATCAGTTCGCTGATCCAATCGGACCGGGGCAGCGCAGGCTGTTCCCGGTCTTTTTTTGTTTCTGCGGGCATTTTGAAATAGCGAAAGTGACAGTGGTGGGTACCTGCTGAACTGCTAGTCGCAGCGCAGTCAAGGCGGAAAACCGTCGTACATTATGGATGTACCTCAGGTCAGAAACTGAGGTATTTTTTTTGGAGGAACTGATGACTGCACAATCGACACGTCTTAATTATTTATTCCCGCGCAAGGCCGTTCGTGTGTTGCTGATGGGTACGGCCGCCAGTCTGGCCCTGTCGGGCATCGCGACTTCGGCCCACGCTCAGGACGCTGTCGATGAAGTCGATGAGGCGAATGTGATCACCGTGGTTGCCCGCAAGCAGACAGAGACCTTGCAGGAAGTACCGGTAACCGTCACCGCCATCGGGGGCGACACGCTGGAGAAATTCCAGGTCAATGAAATCGCCGACGTGGTCAGCCGCGTCCCGGCGCTCAATGTCCAGGTTGGTGGCTCCGGTTCCGGCGGGCAGATCAGCCTGCGTGGTGTCGGTTCGTCCAATATCTCCGCTGCATTCGATTCTGCTGTCGCCTTTGATTTCGACGGGGTGCAGGTCAGCACCATGCGGATGGTTCAGGCCGGTTTTTTTGACGTTCAGCAGATCGATGTTCTGAAAGGACCGCAATCGCTGTTCTTCGGCAAAAGCGCTTCGGCCGGCGTTTTCTCCATCCGTTCTGCCAATCCGACGCGGGATTGGGAAATGGCGGGCAAGGCCTCTTACGAGTTTGAAGAAAAGGGCTACACCGTCGGCGGCCATATTTCCGGCCCGCTTACCGATACGCTCGGCATCCGGGTGGCCGCGCAATATCAGGATATCGAGGATTATGTGAAGCTGGCACCGGGAACGCCGGCGTTCAATCCCGACGGAACGGTTCGGGATTCCCGGGGCATCAGCAGCTTTGTCAGTCGTGTCACCCTGCAGTGGGACCCCGTCGACAATTTCAATGCCAATCTGAAGATCAATTATATCAAGAACAAGAGCGACGGCGCGATCGGTCATACCGATATCAACTGTGGCGCAAATGGTGTTGCAGACCCCGTATATCTGCTGAGCGGCGCTGTGATCATCCCGTCCAACGCCGACTGCAACGATCGCGATGGCCTCTATCATACGTCGGATCCGGCTGCGGCCCTGGCCGGCAATGTTCCGACAGGATCGGGCGGTGATCCGCGCTTTGAAAACGGTGTCACCTATGGCGAGACCGATATTTTCTTCGGGCGGTTGAAATGGGATCTGGACCTTTCTGATGCGCTGACCCTGTCATCGGTTTCCGGCTATCTCAGCCTCGATGCTATCGATACCGACTGCTATGCCTATGTCGGTCAGTTTGCCAATGGTGCGCCAGGCAACTCGGGCTGCAGCGATCCGGTCAACAAGACCGAACAGTTCACCCAGGAACTGCGTGTGACCAGCGATTTTGACGGTATGTTCAACTTCATGCTCGGGGCCTTTTACGAAACCCGGGACATTGATTTCAACACCTCGCAGCAGGGCGTGAACATTTCGTTCCTTGGCGCGGATCCGGTCACCGGATTCACCTATGACTGGTATAAAAAGCAGAATACCAAGACCGAGGCGTTGTCTTTCTTTGCCAGCGCAACGCTTGCCTTCACCGACCAGCTGGAGCTTTCCGGTGGTGTGCGCTGGACCGATGAAAAGAAGGTGTCGAGGATCAGTGTTCCTTATGTTCACAGCTTCCTCTCTTCGACTCCGGCCTTCATCAGCAGCGGCTTCTTCTCGGGTCCGATTACCTTCAAGGACTCCAATTTCTCGCCGGAGGTCTCGATCAAATATCAGGCCACGCCGGACGTGAATATCTATGCCGCCTTCAAGACCGGATTCAAATCGGGCGGTATCGACAACAGCGCCTTGCCATCGAACAGTCTGCTCGGCTTCAATGATCCCGATCCCAACGTTCGCCAGAATGTGGCCGATGCGCTGAAGTTTAAATCGGAAACCGGCCTCGGCGGCGAAGTCGGCGTCAAGGCGCAATTTGCTGACCGCACGTTTACTTTGAACACATCGGCATTTTATTATGTCTTTGATGACCTGCAGGTGCAGACGTTCAATGCCGCAACCGTCCAGTTCCTGACCTTCAATGCCAGCCAGCTGACCAGTCAGGGTGTCGATGTCGAATGGGGATGGCGGACACCGGTGGAGGGTCTGAATCTTTCCGGTTCGCTGGCCTATACCGATGCGGCTTTTTCTGCCCCGTTCGTCACCACTTCCGGCCAGGATCTCGACGGTCGCCAGGCCGCTCGTGCTCCGAAATTTGCGGGCAACGCAGCTTTCGACTGGACGGTGCCAATGGGCGATTCGTTCGAGTTCGGCCTGAACGGCAATGTGCAATATAGCGGATCCTATTTCACCAACGAAGATTCGCTGACTGATTTTCGGCAGGACAGCTATGTCTCGTTCGACGGTTCGGTCTCGGTCGGAGATCCGGACGGCAAATGGAAATTGTCGCTGGTCGGCGTCAACCTGACCGACGAAATCTGGGTGAACACCAGCAGTGGCCGTCCGTTCCTGCAGCCGGGCGTGGGTGACGATCTCGTCGTGACCCAGAACCGCGGTCGCCAGGTCTTCGTGGAAGCCGCCTTCAAGTTCTGATCATCCTCTCTGATCAATCTGGGCCGGGGTAGCGCACGCTATTCCCGGCCCTTTTTTTGGCGCTGCACATTGCCAACGGTAGCCATAATGAGAGTAGCCGACAGTCAGCGACCGGCTAAGGTGCAGCGATAAATAGCAACCAGGTTGAGGAGCAAGTCTATGGGACGTCTAGAAGGAAAAAGAGCGGTCATTCTCGGAGCCGCGGGCAAGGACAATATGGGGCAGGTCATTGCCCGGCGGATGCATGACGAAGGTGCGGATGTGCTTGTCGCCGGCCGCCATGAAGACGAACTGAAACGCTTTGCGGAAGAGATTGGCGGCCATTATGCGATTTGCGATCTGACCCAGGAATCCGATATCAAGGCGCTGGGCGAGGCGGCCAAGAGCAAGATGGGCGGCGTCGATATCGCCATCAACGCGACTGGCATAGGCTTTCTGAAGCCCTTTCTGGAAAATACCAAAGAAGAACTGGAAATGATGTCGGCGCTGCAACTGGTCGGGCCGTTTCAATTCTATCAGGAAATGATCAAGGCGATGGGCGAAGGCGGATCGATCATCCAGATCAGTTCGGCGACGGCGACGATTATGCTCAACGACCACGCCGCCTATATGGGGACCAAGGCAGCGACCGATCATATCATCCGCTGCGTTGCTCATGAATTTGGCGAGAGGGGAATCCGTGCGAACAGCATTTCTCCCGGTCTCACGCGGACGCCGATGACTGCAGGAGTCGATCAGGTGCCTGGACTGGTCGAGTCTTTCGAAGCACGTTATCCGCTTGGCCGGATCGGTACCAGCGAGGATATCGCCGCAGCGGCTGTGTTCCTGGCCAGCGACGAATGTTTCATGACCGGCGAGAATCTGCAGGTCAATGGCGGGCTGTGCCTGCGCGGCAATCCGACCCGCAAGGATCAGCAGCTGATGATGGAATCGCTCGCTTCAGCCTCCTGATCTAGTCGATCGGTTTCAGTCGCTTCTGGATGTGCGGGCGGACCCTGAGGAACTGTTGATACAGGGCCTCGAGGACCGCCAGTACGCCGGGAAAGCGGGCGAGCAGGCCGAGAGGCCGAAGCAGCGGGATCGCGCGCCACATCGCGGCAAAGGCAGCTGCACCGGACAACAGGCGCCCGTCTTCTTTGGCATGAAACCGGTCCAGCATCAGCTGGCGATCAAGCGGGCACGTGACATCGGGCCTTGCAATATCGATGAACCGGATTGCCTCGCGCCGATCCAGCTTGCGCATCAGGGCGATTTCCCGGATGCACAGCGGGCAGGCGCCATCATACCAGACGGTGACGTTGGCCATCAGAGCTGTCCTGGCCTGTGTTTCTTGTCTGTCCTGGTCAACATGGGCCCAAACTACGCGCCGGAACGATCTGATGCCATATGGCCTAAAGACCTACCGCGGGAGCGGGCGAGGGCCCTCAGACGTCGAGATTTGCCACGTTCAGGGCGTTGTCGACGATGAACTCGCGCCGCGGCTCGACGACTTCGCCCATCAGCTTGGTGAAGATGTCGTCGGTGACGTCCGCCTGTTCGACGGTCACCTGCAACAGCGAGCGCACGTCCGGATCGAGCGTGGTCTCCCACAGCTGCTCGGCGTTCATCTCGCCGAGACCCTTGTAGCGCGAGATCGCCAGGCCCTTGCGGCCGGCAGCCATGACGGTGTCGAGCAGTTCGGAGGGACGGGTGATCAGCGTGCCGTCGGAGCCGACGCCTGCATCCTCCCCTTCCTCCGCCTCAGCCGAGGTCGATTTGATAAGCCGGCTGCCCATGTCATAGGTCGCGGTCTCTTCCGAGGCGAGACGGTGCAGCTTGCGGGCTTCCGCGCTTTCGAGAAATTTCGCCTCAATGATATGATGATCGGTGACGCCGCGCCAGAAGCGCTGGAACAGATAGCCGCCTTCTTCCGACACCTGGCCGGACCAGCGGCCTTCCTCGTCAACCTTGTCCATCCAGGCCGCGGTCGCGTCGACGGCCGCCTGCCGTTCCGTTCTGCCATGGTCGGGATTGAGAGCGCCCGTCAGCGCCATGCCCTCGACAATCGTGCTGTCATAGCGCCGCGGCACATAGGCCATCAGGCTGCGCATCCTGCGGGCATGTTCGATCAGGCCGCGCAGATCGTCGCCGCTGCGTGCGCCTTCACTGGTCTGCAGGACCATGCCGGACAGGCCGGCCTCGACCAGATATTGGTCGAGCGCATTGTCGTCCTTGAGATAGACCTCGCTCTTGCCCTTGCCGACCTTGTAGAGCGGTGGCTGAGCGATATAGAGATGGCCGTTTAGGATGATCTCCGGCATCTGCCGGTAGAAGAAGGTCAAAAGCAGCGTGCGGATATGCGCGCCGTCGACGTCAGCGTCGGTCATGATGACTATCTTGTGATAGCGCAGCTTTTCCAGATTGAAATCCTCGCGACCGATGCCGGTGCCCATCGCCTGGATCAGCGTGCCGACTTCCTTGGAGGACAGCATCCGGTCAAAGCGGGCGCGTTCGACATTGAGGATCTTGCCCTTGAGCGGCAGGATCGCCTGATACATGCTGTCGCGGCCCTGCTTGGCGGAACCGCCAGCGGAATCGCCTTCCACCAGGAACAATTCGCATTTGCTGGCGTCCTTTTCGCGGCAGTCGGCCAGCTTGCCGGGCAGCGAGGCAATATCCATCGCCCCCTTGCGCCGGGTCAGTTCGCGCGCTTTCTTGGCGGCCTCACGGGCAGCGGCGGCGTCGATCACCTTCTGTATGACCATGCCCGCATTCTGCGGATTTTCCTCGAGCCATTCGGCGAGCTTGTCGGCCATCAGGCTTTCCAGCGGCTGGCGTACCTCGGATGAGACCAGCTTGTCCTTGGTCTGTGACCCGAATTTCGGATCCGGCAGCTTGACCGAGACGATCGCGGTCAGGCCTTCGCGCATATCGTCGCCGGTCAGCTTGACCTTCTCTTTCTTCAGCGCGCCGGAGCTTTCGGCATAATTGTTCAGCGTCCGGGTCAGCGCCGAGCGGAAGGCCGCCAGATGGGTGCCGCCGTCGCGCTGCGGGATATTATTGGTGAAGCAAAGGACGTTCTCGTAATAGCTGTCGTTCCACTCGAGCGCGACGTCAATGATGACATCGTCGCGGTCGCCGTGAATGGCGATCGGCTCCGGCACCAGCGGTGTCTTGTTGCGGTCGAGATACTGGACGAAGGCAGCGATTCCGCCCTCGTAGAACAGGTCGATTTCCTTGGCTTCCTCGTGCCGCGCATCGCGCAGGATGATATGGACGCCACTGTTCAGGAAGGCGAGCTCGCGATAGCGGTGCTCAAGCTTCTCGAAATCGAATTCGGTGATCTTGAAGGTCGCGGGCGAGGGGAAGAAGGTGACTTTCGTACCCTTCTTGAAGCCGGTCTTGTTGTCCGCCGGCGGGGCATCGCCGATCACCTCGAGGGGCCGTACCGCATCGCCAAATTCAAAGCGCATATTATGCTCTTTGCCGTCGCGCCAGATGTCGAGCTCCAGCCATTCTGACAGGGCATTGACCACTGAGACACCGACGCCGTGCAGGCCGCCGGAAACCTTGTAGGCATTGTCGTCCGAGGTATTCTCGAACTTGCCGCCGGCGTGGAGCTGGGTCATGATGACCTCGGCTGCCGAAACGCCTTCTTCGGTGTGCATGCCGGTCGGAATGCCGCGGCCATTATCCTCGACCGAGACGCTGCCGTCGGGGTTGAGGGTGATCAGGATCAGGTCGCAATGACCGGCCAGCGCCTCGTCAATCGCATTGTCCGATACCTCGAACACCATATGGTGGAGGCCGCTGCCGTCATCGGTATCGCCGATATACATGCCGGGCCGCTTGCGCACCGCGTCCAGGCCCTTGAGAACCTTGATCGAATCAGCGCCATATTCGTTCTGGTTGGAAGAGCTGGAAGCATCTTCCGGGATTTTGTCTTTATCGATGTCATTCATACCGGGACCATAGCCGCTGGCGCCCGCAAACCCAAGAAAAATGTCGGATTTCGGGATAATATTGTATCAATATATCAACGGCTTAACATATTGGAGCAAGCGGCGATATTTTCTCGCGCGAAGCCGCGAAGAATGCGAAGACTCTCTATGCAAATTCCGTTCGAAAAGCTGTCGGCAATCGCCGTCGAATGGGGCTACAAGGCGGTCGGGCTCGGCCGCGGTCTCCTGATTGGCTTCGGGGCAGCGGCCTTTGCGTGCATCAACCGAGAAAAGGATCTCTTCCATGACCAATCCCGCCGATATGGTTCCCTTTGCCAAGACCATGGGCATCACGATCACCGCGATGGACAAGGACAAGGTCTGCGGCGAGATGCTGGTGCGGCCGGGGATCTGCACCGCCGGCAACGGCCGCGGCAGTCCCAGCATCCATGGTGGCGCGGTGATGACCTTTGCCGATGTGCTGGGTGCGTTTGGCGGTTTCGCCAATCTGCCCGAGGGATCGAACGGGACCACCACTTCCGAAAGCAAGACCAATTTCCTGAATGCCGCGCCCGAGGGCAGCATCGTCTATGGCGAGGCGACGCCGTTCAAGGTCGGCCGGCGGCAGTCGGTCTGGCAGACGAAGATTACGCTGGAGGACGGCACGCTGGTGGCGGTGGTGACGCAGACCCAGATCGTGCTGTGAGGGCTGCCGCGTCAATCCGTTCGTCCCGCGGCCGTCGCAGCCCGGCCACCCGCCGTTCGTCCTGAGCCCTGTCGAAACCGCAACTTCCCGTTCGTGCTGAGCCTGTCGAAGCACCCTTGGCGCTCTCCAGCGTCCTTCGACAGGCTCAGTACGAACGGGATAGCAATGCTCGTCTGGGGCTTGGGGTGACCAGTTGGTATCGGGACTCAGCAGCCCCCCCCAGGCCGCAATATATTCGCCGCTTCCCAAAGGGCCCGCCTTTGCGCTAAACCTGCCTGCATGAACAAAACCCTGCTCGCCGCGTCGCTGTTGTGCCTGGCAACCACCGCCTGCTCCGAATCCACCAAGGTCAGCGATGACCTGCGCGAGAGCAGCGCCGATCTGGAAAATCCGACCGGGCGGACCGAGCGGGTCGAGGCCGACCCGACCGCCAAGCCGGTGCGGATCGGCGAGGGGGGCCCGCGCTTCGCTGCCTGCCAGTCGGTCGGCGAGGTCGGTCGCCATGACAGCGGCGCGCTGCCGGTGCTGAGCGCCCCGTTCGACGCGGCAGAGAAGAAGGACAGCCTGGCCCCCGGTCAGCGCGTCTATATCTGCACCCGCAGCATCGACCAGCAATGGTTCGGCATTGTCTATGACAAGGCGCCCGCAGCCGCGGAAGGCGCAGCGGCCCCCCGCAGCCCCGGCAATTGCGGCGTCTCCTCCCCGGTCCGCGCCAAGCGCAATTATGATGGGCCGTGCGCGAGCGGCTGGGTCGAGAGTATTTATGTGGTGCTGGTGGCGGGGTAGAGTGCCTGCGTAAACCACGCGCAAGATACGAAGCTGTTGGTGTTTGGCGGTTAAGGTTTTGCACACCCGTATCAGAGTCGTCATTGCGAAGAGCGCAGCGACACGGCAATCCAGAGCGTCTAGCCATTGCGGTCCATGATTGCCGCCTGGATTGCTTCGCTGCGCTCGCAATGACGATCGGCCTCCGGGTGATCGCCGGACTGGCGAAAGCGTGGGGCTGCGAGCAAAGCCGTTGCATTTGCGCTTCAGATGCGGAATTAATCACTTGATGAAACACATAGACCCCGCCCGCTATCTCGAGCAGCCGTTCGGCCAGCTCGCCGATCTGATCAACGCCCATGCGATCAACCAGCCCGACCGGATCGCGCTGGATGACAACGAGCAAAAGCTCAGCTGGGTCGAGACCGCCGCGCTGGTCAACCGGATCGCGGCGCAGCTGCAGGCGGACGGGCTGCAGAAGGGGCAGGCGGTGGCGATCCTCGGGACCACCACGGTGCGCTATGCGCTCGCCTATCTCGGCGCGATTGTCGCCGGCGGCTGCGCGGCGCCGCTGACCACCTCGGCGACGCCGAAGCAGCTGGCCAACATGATGGCCGACAGCGGCGCGATGCATCTGTTTGTCGACAGCGCCAAGCGGGCGGAGCTGCTGGAGAGCGGCGAGCAATTGCCTGCGCTCAAGCACATCATGATGGACGCAGCGGCGGACGGCGCGCCGCTGATGGATGACTGGATGGCGGCAGAAGGCGCAACGCCCGCTGATCCGGATGTCGGTCCGAAAGACCCCTATAATATCATCTATTCCAGCGGCACCACCGGCACACCCAAGGGCATTGTCCACAGCCGCCAGATGCGCTGGTATCATGCCGCGGTCGGCGAGGGCACCGGCTATGGCCAGCCGGGGCAGGTGACGCTGCTGTCGACGCCGCTCTATTCCAACACGACGCTGGCGCTGTTTACCCCGACCATTGCCTATGGCGGGACGGTAGTAATGATGGGCAAGTTCGATAGCCGGCGCTGGCTGGAGCTGGCGCAGCAGCATCGCGCCAGCCACACGATGCTGGTGCCGGTGCAATATCAGCGGTTGATGGATTTCGAGGGCTTTGACGATTATGACCTCGGTAGTCTGACCCATAAATATTGCACCAGCGCGCCCTTCTCGGCGGAGCTGAAGCGCGAGGTGCTCGACCGGATGCCGGGCGGGCTGATCGAGATCTACTCGATGACCGAGGGCGGGGTGGTCTGCCTGCTGTTGTGCCACGAACATCCCGACAAGCTGCACACGGTCGGCATCGCCTGGGGTGGCAGCGAGGTGATTACCGTCGATGAGCAGCTCAGCCGCCTGCCGCCGGGCGAAATGGGTGAGCTGGTCGGGCGGTCGCAGACGATGATGTCGGGCTACAAGAACCAGCCGGAGAAGACCGAGGAAGCCAGCTGGTATGACGAGAATGGCGAGCGCTGGCAGCGGATGGGCGATATCGGCAAGGTCGACGCCGACGGCTTTATCACCTTGATGGGCCGGACCAAGGACATGATCATCTCCGGCGGCTTCAATATCTATCCGCGCGATCTCGAGGAGGCGCTGATGGCGCAGCCCGGCGTCGCCGATGCCGCCGTGGTCGGCGTCGCCTCGCGGCAATGGGGCGAGACCCCGGTCGGATTTGTTGTCGCCGAGACCGGGGTTGAACTCGATCTGGAGGCGCTGAAGGCGGCGACCAATGCCGGGCTCGGCAAGACCCAGCGCTTGTCCGAACTGCGCCTGATCGACGAACTGCCGCGCAGCCATATCGGCAAGATATTGAAGACCGAGCTGCGCGCGATGGCCGAGGGATAAGTGCCCCCGCGCAGGCGGGGGCCCATCTCCCGAGCTTGCGCCTTGCGGCAAGGTTGTGGGTCGCGTGCTGGCGCAGCCTGTGCGCACTACCATTCCCACCGCGTTAGAAATGGCGCGCAGGAGATGGGCCCCTGCCTACGCAGGGGCACGGACTGGCTATCGTTCGTGAGGGACGTTTTGCGCCTGTTATATCGGGAAGTATTGAAAACCAAATTGCGGACGAGGGGCGCGGGATAAGTCTGCACTGTGCCCCCGCGCAGGCGGGGGCCCATCTCCCAAACTCGCGCCTTGTGGCAACGGTTGTTGATCGCGTGCTGGGCAACCTGCGCGCTCTGCCATTCCCATGCTTGGTGAATGACCTTCACGAGACGAGCCCCTGCCTGAGCAGGGGCGCGCAACCTAGTCCCGGCGCGCGCGTAACAGATTGATGCTGATGACCTTTCTAGTATTGGCGATAGTGTCGGCCGCGCTTATCGCCGGAGCGCTGTGGGGCATTTACGGCAAACTGACGACGCAGACCCAGGGCTTTGTCATTGCCCTGGCCGGCGGCGCGCTGATCGTTTCGCTGGTGACCGAGCTGATCGAGCCGTCGCTGGAACAGAGCAATATGTGGGTCGGGCTCGGCGCGGTCGCGGCCGGGGCCGTCGTGTTCACCGCGATCGACTACTGGATCGACGAAAAATGGGGTGCCGACGGCGGCGGTGGCCTGCTGGCCGCGATCACGCTCGACGGTATCCCGGAAAATCTGGCGCTGGGCGTGGCGCTGATCGGTGCCAAGCCGATCGAGGTGGCGGCGCTGGCCGGATCGATCCTGCTCTCCAATCTGCCGGAAGCGGCCGGCGGCGCCAAGCAGATGGCCGGCGAGGGTCATTCCAAGGCCAAGATACTCGGCCTGTGGGCAGCAACCGCGGCGATCCTGTCGGCAGCGGCGATCGTCGGCAATATCGCGCTGGAAGGTGTCTCGCCGCATGTCCTCGCCGCCACCCGCTGCTTTGCCGCCGGTGCGGTGGTCGCCTCGCTGGCGACCGAGGTCTTCCCCCAGGCCTATAAGGAAGACCATCATATGGCCGGGGTCGCGACCGCGATCGGCGTGGTGCTAGCGGTCTTTCTCGGTGAACTGGGCGGCGGCTGAAAAAGCGCTGCCTTTTGCCGCGGCAGGGACAATCGCGCTGGACTCAAAAGAGGCGGCCCACTAAGCGCTTTAGCCATGTCCATTGCTCATGAAGAAACCATCCTGATCGTCGATTTCGGCTCGCAGGTCACGCAGCTTATCGCCCGCCGGGTCCGCGAGGCCGGGGTCTATTCGGAAATCGCGCCGTTCAACAGCGCCGAGGAGGCCTTTCACCGGCTGAAGCCCAAGGGCATCATCCTGTCGGGATCGCCGGCCGGCGTGCCCGACGAAGGCAGCCCGCGCGCACCGCAGATCCTGTTCGACAGCGGCCTGCCGATCCTCGGCATCTGCTACGGCCAGCAGGTGATGACGCACCAGCTTGGCGGCGAGGTCCGGCCGGGGCACGAGACCGGCGAGGGCGGCGAATTCGGCCGCGCCTATCTGACCGTCACCGAAGGCTGCGTGCTGTTCGACGGTCTCTGGGAGGTCGGCGAGCGGCACCAGGTGTGGATGAGCCATGGCGACAAGGTCACCCGTTTCGCGCCGGGCTTCCGGATCGTGGCGACCAGCGACGGCGCCCCCTTCGCCCTGATCGCCGATGACGAGCGGCGCTATTATGGCACCCAGTTCCACCCCGAGGTCGTGCACACGCCCGATGGCGCCAAGCTGATCGCCAATTTCGTCCGCCATGTCTGCGGGCTGGCCGGCGACTGGACGATGGCGGAATATAAGGACGCCAAGATCGCCGAGATCCGCGAGCAGGTCGGCGACAAGAAGGTCATCTGCGGTCTGTCCGGCGGCGTTGACAGCTCGGTCGCGGCAATCCTGATCCACGAGGCGATCGGCGACCAGCTGACCTGCGTGTTTGTCGACCACGGCCTGTTGCGCCTCAACGAGCGCGAGCAGGTCGAGACCCTGTTCCGCGACCATTACAACATCCCGCTGGTGGTGGTCGACGCCGAAGCCCGCTTCATGAAGGGCCTGGCCGGCGAGACCGACCCGGAGAAGAAGCGCAAGTTTATCGGCGGCGAATTTATCGAGGTGTTCGACGAGGAAGCGGCCCGGGTCGGCGGCGCCGATTTCCTGGCGCAGGGCACGCTCTATCCCGATGTGATCGAGAGTGTCAGCTTTACCGGCGGGCCGAGCGTGACGATCAAGTCGCACCACAATGTCGGCGGCCTGCCCGCACGGATGAACATGAAGCTGGTCGAGCCGCTGCGCGAACTGTTCAAGGACGAGGTCCGCGATCTCGGCCGCGAGCTGGGCCTGAACGACCAGTTTGTCGGGCGTCATCCGTTCCCCGGACCGGGCCTGGCGATCCGGATTCCCGGCGAGGTGACCAAGGAACGCTGCGACATCCTGCGCAAGGCGGACGCGATCTATCTCGAGGAAATCCGCAGCGCTGGCCTGTACGACGCGATCTGGCAGGCCTTTGCCGTGCTGCTGCCGGTCAAGACGGTCGGCGTGATGGGCGACAGCCGCACCTATGACAACGTCTGCGGCCTGCGCGCGGTGACCAGCACCGACGGCATGACGGCCGATGTCTACCCGTTCGACGCCAGCTTCCTGACTCGCGTGTCGACACGGATCGTCAACGAGGTCCAGGGGATCAACCGGGTGGTTTATGATTATACGAGCAAGCCGCCGGGGACTATTGAGTGGGAGTGACGCGGTTAACCGCAAATGCGCGGGGCGCATCTGCCCGCGTCGCTCGGCATCGCAAGATGCCGCATGGTTGAGAGCGGATGTCCAGGGAGATTCGTTTGGTATGAAGGCTCGGTCGTTTGTGTATGCGTTGATTGCCTGCTTGGGAGTGAGCGGCTGTACCGATAACTCAGGCTCTGAAACCTATACGCTTTATCGAAATTCCGTAGTCGGAAGCGATATCCGCATTCACGTAGCAACCTTCGACGCCGAGGAAATGGACCGTCTGTATAACCACAATAATTGTGAGATGAGCGCAAGGCTTCGTAACGCAAATGTAAGAGCGTTCAATCCGGCCACTGATCAGAAAGCTGGCTTTTGGTGTGAACCTGGAAAATTTGTAGAAAAGGGAAGCATCCCTTTTACATTCGATTCTGAGTTTCCGACAGATGTGCCTTAGTTCTCTCTCCGTAAGCAAGGCCAGTGCGACAGGTCCTGAATTACGGTCTGAGTGACGATCGCCATCGTGCGTGCCTCGGTCCTTCGACAGGCTCAGGACGAACGGGGGTTTGGCGGCGCTTCCCCTTAACAGTTCTGGCCATTCACCCCTCTTCCGTTCGTCCTGAGCTTGTCGAAGGACGGGTGCGCGCTATCCTGCGGCAATGGCATTCTGGACTTATATGCTGCGCTGCGCGGACGGGCATTATTATGTTGGCCATACCGATGATCTGGAAGCCCGCATTGCCGGACATCAGTCTGGATTGATTGGTGGATATACGCAAAGTCGCAGACCCGTGGAACTCGTCTGGCACCAGGATTTTCCGACACGCGCCGAGGCCCTGGCCGCCGAGCGCCAGATCAAGGGCTGGTCGAGGGCGAAAAAGCAGGCGCTGGTTGTTGGTGACTGGGAATCGATTTCGCGTTTGGCGCGGTCGGGGTCTTGCCGATAGACGGTGCGAATTCGTACTTCGACAGGCTCAGCACGAACGGAGATGGTTGTTGACCGCATATTTTGTACAGAGTTTCCCCTCCCGTTCGTCCTGAGCTTGTCGAAGGACCGAGGCACCCAGAACCGGTGCCGGCGGAACCCGATCGCGTCTCGCCCGTTACCCTATTGTCGCCTGCGCCAACGAGACGCGAGCGAAACAGGAGAGAGAAAATGATTAAATTGCAAAATCTGCTGCTGGCCGGCCTCGGCACCGCCGCGCTGGCCGGATGTGCCACGGTGGAAGAGAAGGTCGCCGAGCGCACCGGCGATGTCTATCGCACGACCCTGCTCGGCAGCGAGGAAGTGGGCGGCGGTGACGCCGATGGCTACGGCCGAGCCGAAATCAGCATCTCCGAAACATTTGGACAGATTTGCTGGGATATCAACGGGGTCCGCGGGATCGGACCGATCACCGCGGCGCATATTCATCGCGGGGTCCGCGGTACCAATGGTCCGCCGGTGTTCACGCTGCGCCCGGCCAATGAAGGCGGCTACAAGGGTTGTGCCGATGGCTCGGAATGGACGCAGAACCGGATCGAAGACGATCCATCCGCCTTTTATGTCAACGTGCATACGGCGGAATATCCCGGCGGCGCGATCCGGGGGCAGCTGAGCCGCTAGGTTCGCGCGCCCACAAAGGCAGGAGCGTCCCGGTCCCGAACGGCCGCGGCGCACCGGCTGGCCGCTGCTCAGGCCAGATCGCCGTACAGTTTTTCGAACCACTCCGGCACCTCACCGGCCCGGCGCACCACCTGACCCTGCGCCAGTTCCAGCAACACCGCCGGCCGCTCGTTCAGGGCCGAGGCGTTGAAGATCATCGCCCGGTCGGCAAGCAGAGCGGCCTCGCGGATCAGCGGGCCGTTGCGCGCGAACCTCTCGCGGATCTTGTGTTCCGGCACGGGGTGCCCGCCCTCCTGGGCGCGGGCCTGGACCCGCGCTACGGCTAGGTCGGCCGAGGCCAGCGCGAGATGGAAGACAATGAGGCGAAAGCCGGCCTCGCGCGCATCCTGCAGAAGCGCGAGCTTCGACGGATGCGAAAATACGGTTTCCATGACGAAGGACCGGCCCGCCGCGATATGGTCGCGCCGCCGCTCCCCGGCAATTTCCGCGGCGCGATAGGAGGCTTCGGGCGACGGATCGCCAAGCTCGTCGCGCTGGATGATATCGGCGTTGATAAAGGGAGCGAGGGTGCGCGGTGCCAGCACCGTGTCGTAAAAGGTCGACTTGCCGGCTCCGTTCGGCCCGGCGATCAGAAACAGGGTCGGGCGACCGGCGACAATGGCCATCAGTCGGCGGGACCGCTTTCCTTGCGAATCTCGCCGTCGCGCAGTCCTGCGCCCAGACCGTCAGCCTTGCGGGTTGCGAAAAATTTACCCTGTTCAACCGTGCCGGAGCGCGCTGCGTCGAACAGGTTGTCGACATAGGCCTCCCGTTCGCCGGCGGTCAGCGCGTCGGGAGACAGCTTTCCGCTTAGCGCCTCTACAATCCGCGACTGGTCGAAGAAACGGGATTTCTCTATGCTCATCCCGATCCGCACCCAGTGGCGGACCTGTCCGGCCAGCGAGCGGCTCATCATCTCGGCTTCGCGGCCGATGACTTCCATCAGTTCGTCATCAATCTTGATCGTCTTTGCCATAGTGTCAAAATGACACTTGGGTGACCATTTGTCAAGCTGGCCTTTGATGTCATCTGCGGCCTGACCCGGTCCTATATTGACCGCCTGCTGCACTGCTCCTAAGCCTGAATTTAATTAGACAATTAAATTCAGGAGAGCCCCCATGAAAGCCATCCAGCTCAAAGCCCCCGCGTCACTCGACAATCTGACTCTGGTCGACCTGCCCGATCCCGCCGCCCCCGGTCCCGGCGAGATCGCGGTGCGGCTGCGCGCGTCCAGCCTGAACTATCATGATTATGCGGTGGTCAAGGGCATGATCCCGACCGCCGAGAATCGCATTCCGATGTCCGATGGCGCGGGCGAGGTTACGGCTGTGGGCGAGGGCGTCAGTGATTTCGCAGTGGGCGATCTGGTGGTCTCGACCTTCTTCCCCGACTGGCTCGACGGTGTGCCGCCCGAAGGCGGCTTCAAGCGCGTGCCTGGCGACGGAATTGACGGCTATGCGGTGGAGCAGGCAGCGGGGCCCGCGACCTCGTGGACGCGCGCGCCGAAGGGTTATAGCGCGGCAGAAGCGGCGACGCTGACCTGCGCCGGCCTGACGGCCTGGCGGGCGCTGTTTGCCGATGGCTGCGTCAAGCCCGGTGATACGGTGCTGGTGCAGGGCACCGGCGGGGTTTCGATCTTCGCGCTGCAATTTGCCAAGGCAGCGGGCGCGACGGTGATTGCGACATCCTCCTCCAATGACAAGCTCGAACGGCTGAAGGCAATGGGCGCGGACCATCTGATCAACTATAAGGAAGTCGAGGCCTGGGGGGCGAAAGTGCTCGAACTGACCGGCGGCAAGGGCGTCGATTGCGTCGTCGAAATCGGTGGCCCCGGCACGCTCGACCAGTCGATGATGGCCACCCGGATTGGCGGCCATGTCGCGCTGATCGGCGTGCTCACCGGTTTCGCCGGGCCGGTGCAGACGGCGCTGCTGATGGCGAAGAATTTGCGGGTGCAGGGCTTGACGGTTGGCAGCCGGGCGCAGCAGCTGGACATGATCGCGGCGATCGAGGCCAATGGCATCAGGCCGGTGCTCGACAAGCATTTCCCGCTTGCCAGTCTCGCCGATGCGTTCCGCCATCAGGAATCGGGCCAGCATTTCGGCAAGATCATCGTCGATATCTAGGCCCCGGCCAAGCCTGGCAGCGACCCGCATCTTGCTAGCTCGCTCTTGCTGACCCATATGCCGGTGATGCAACTTGACCTCGGTACTGACCCGCGCAGCGGAATATTACGGCGCATGCATGGGCGATTGATCGAAACATTTGGCCGGGTGATCCGCCCGGACGACAAGCGCCGCGATCCGATATGGACGCTGGTGCAGGGCGTCATCGGCGCGCGCGCCAAGACAGCGGTGTCCAACGAAAATACCGACCGGCTGCTTGCCGAATATGGGACATGGGAGAAGGTGGCCGAAGCGGATCTCGGCGTGCTCACCCGCACGCTGCAGACCGCCACCTTTCCGGCGATGGCGGCGGAACGTCTGCAGGCCTGTATGCAGGAGATTGTCAGACAGTGCGGCAGCGCAACGCTGGATCATCTGGAGGAACTGGATACCGCCGAGGCAATGGCCTGGCTCGAACGGCTGCCGGGGGTGGCGCGCAAGATCAGCGCCGGCGTGATGAACACCAGTCGCTTCAACCGCAAGGCGCTGGTGCTCGATTCCGGCCATCGCCGGGTGGTGCAGCGGATGGGGCTGGTGCCGGCCAAGGCCGATACGGCGCGGGCTTATGATGCGCTGATGCCGGTCTTGCCGCCCGAATGGACGGCAGCGGATGTTGATGAGCATCATCTGCTCGGCAAGCGGCTGGCGCAAACGATCTGTCGTCCGAAACGACCGGATTGCGGCTCCTGTCCGGTGCAAAGCGATTGCGAATTTGCCTGATGGCGGAGAAAGAGCTGCTCGAGCCGGACCAGATAGAGACGGTCTACCGCCGCCTTGCAGAAGCGATGCCCGGTCGCACCGCAGATGCGAAGGGACCGAAGGGCCAGCCGGATGCCTTCCGCTCCTGCATTTCCTGCATGTTGTCGGCACAGTCGCTGGACCGCAATACCGCCAGGGCGGCGGCCGCCTTGTTCGCGCTAGCGCAGACGCCGGAAGAGATGCTGGAGCTGGACGATCGCGATATTGCCGCCGCGATCAAGCCGTGCGGCCTCTATAATAACAAGACACGCAGTATCCGGAAATTCTGCGAGCATTTGCTTGCCGAACATGGCGGGGTCGTGCCCGATAGCCGGAAGGGTCTGCTGGCCATGCCGGGCATCGGCCGGAAGTGCGCCGATATCGTCATGAGCTTCACCTTTGGCGCCGATGTGATCGCCGTCGACACCCATGTGCACCGGGTCTGCAACCGCATCGGCCTGACCGATGCGAAGACGGCGGACAAGACCGCGCAGCAGCTGGAAGAGCGCAGCCCCGATTGGGCCTTGCGCGACGGCCATTTCTGGCTAATTCAGTTCGGGAAGCGAATCTGCACTTCCCGGAGCCCCAAATGTGACCGATGCCCGGTTGCTGACATCTGTCTCTGGGTGAAAGCGCAGCAGAAACAGGACAAAAGCGATGAGTAACGAAACCAAGATGTATGGTATTTCCAATTGCGACACCATCAAGAAGGCGCGCAACTGGATGGAGAAGAACGGCATCAACTATGTCTTCCATGACTATAAAAAGTCCGGGATCAGCAAGGAAAAGCTGGAAATGTGGGTGATGCAGGTCGGCTGGGAAACGCTGATCAACAAGCGCGGCACGACCTTTCGCAAGCTGCCCGACATGGTGAAGGAAAATATCAGCGACGATACCGCAGTGATGGTAATGGCGGAAAACCCCAGCATGATCAAACGGCCGGTGCTGGAACATGGCGACGAACTGGTCGTCGGCTTCAAGGCTTCGGACTATGAAGCCGCCGGACTGGCCGCGCGCAACAGCTAGTGCCGACGATCCTGTCCCATGCAGCGGTGCCACTTGCTGGCTTGCTGGTCCTGGGACGAAGCAGGCTGTCCTTGCCGGGGATGGTAACCGGCATAGTCTTCGCGATGTTGCCTGATGCCGATGTCATCGGTTTCGGATTTGGCATCGACTATGGAGACCGTTGGGGTCACCGGGACGCCACCCACAGTCTGGCCTTTGCAGCTGCGGCAGCCTTGGCCGCAACAGCGTTGTTGCGGCCGGAGCGCTATGGCGTCGCCGCCCTTTTTCTGGTCGTGTCGATGGCCTCGCACGGGCTGCTCGATATGCTGACCAATGGCGGACTGGGCGTGGCCCTATTTTGGCCGTTGGAGACCGTGCGTCATTTTGCTCCGTTTACCCCCATTGCCGTATCGCCGATCGGACTTTCTGATTTTATCAGCGCCCGTGGCATCAAAGTGTTATATTCCGAAGCTATATGGATTTGGGTACCGTTGACACTGATCGCTGCCGCAGGTTTTGGTATCAGGAAAAGGACGCGTTTATGGTTCAGGCAAAATGGAATGGAGCGGTGATCGCGGAGAGCGAAGACACGGTGGTGGTCGAGGGCAATCACTATTTTCCGCGCGATTCTGTCTGGTCGAAATATCTGATGCACAGCGACGCCACCAGCCATTGCCCGTGGAAGGGCGATGCGTCTTACCATTCCCTGATCGTCGACGGCGAAATCAATGACGATGCCGCCTGGTATTACCCAGCTCCGAAAGCGGCAGCGGCTGAAATCGAGGGCCGGATCGCCTTCTGGAAAGGCGTTGAGGTCAGCTAGCGATGAACGTCCGTACCGCTTTTTTGTTCGCATTTACACTGATGCTGGCGGGGTGCGGCGTTCAGGCGGCGCCGGGCGGAGAGCGGGAGGTGCACATGGCCACATTGAGCGGGGAGCCGCCGATCATCATCGCCCATCGCGGCGCCAGCGGCGAACGCCCGGAACATACGCTCGCGTCCTATACACTTGCGATCGAGCAGGGGGCGGATTTTATCGAGCCCGATCTCGTGCTGACCAAAGACGGCGTGCTGGTGGCGCGGCACGAAAATGAGATCAGCGAGACCACCGATGTCGCCGAGAGGGCGGAATTTGCCGGGCGCAAGACGGTAAAGACGATCGATGGCCAGCGCCTTGAAGGCTGGTTTACCGAAGACTTCACGCTGGCAGAGCTGAAGACCCTGCGGGCAAAAGAACGGTTGCCGCAATTGCGCGCCGCCAATGCGGCCTATGACGGTCAGTTTGAAATACCGACGTTCGAAGAGATATTGCAACTGCTGCAACGGCAGGAGAAGCAAAGGGGCAAGCGGATCGGCGTCTATCCGGAAACCAAGCACCCGAGCTATTTCAAGGCTCTGGGGCTGAGCCACGACGAACCCATGCTCAAATTGCTGAAACAATATGGCTATGCTGGCAAAGCCGATCCGGTCTTTATCCAGTCGTTCGAGGTTGGCAATCTGACCGCCCTTAACAGCAAAACCGACATCCGGCTGGTACAGCTGGTCGCCAGCGAAGCCGGTCCGCCTGATATTGCCGGGCAGACCTATGCCGCGATGGTAACAGCAGCTGGTCTGAAAGAAATCGCGACCTATGCGGATGGTCTCGGACCTTCTAAGGATATGGTGATCGGCCGCAATCTTCTTGGCCAGCTGGAGGAGCCGAGCGGCCTGGTCGAGGCCGCGCACAAGGCCGGCCTTGTTGTCCATCCCTGGACCTTCCGCCGCGAAAACTACTTCCTGCCGACCGATTTCAAGAGCGGTATCGATCCGCGGGAACCGGGCGATCTGCAGAGGGAGATCCGTGCCTATATGGCTGCAGGAGTGGACGGACTGTTCAGCGACAATCCCGGGATAGCGGTGCCGGCCATCGAGCGATAATTGCGAGACTGGCCTTATCGACCAGCGTCGCTTATCAGGGCCGGTCTATCAACTTTATCGCTGAGGCCCTCCATGTCCACGACCTTCAAACTCGATACATCCACCAGTCGCGCCAATCCGCGCCCGCAGCCGATGCGGCGATTGTCGGTTCCGAAGATCCAGGGGCGCAAGGTCGATGGGGTGACCGAAGAGCCGGTGGTCATGCTGACCGCCTATACCGCGCGGACGGCGCAGCTGCTCGACGCCCATTGCGATATGCTGCTGGTCGGCGATTCGCTGGCGCAGGTCATTTACGGCCTCGATTCGACGATCCCGGTGACGCTCGACATGATGTGCAACCATGGCGCGGCCGTTGTCCGGGGCAGCTATCACAGCGTTGTCGTGGTCGACATGCCGTTCGGATCCTACGAACGGTCGCCGGAACAGGCCTATGAAAGCGCGGCCCATATCCTGAAACAGACCGGCGCGGCTGCGGTGAAGCTGGAAGGTGGCGAGGTGATGGCGGAGACCGTTGCGTTTCTGGTGCAGCGCGGCATTCCGGTGGTCGGTCATGTCGGCCTCACCCCGCAGGCGATCAACGTGCTGGGCGGCTATGCCGCGCGCGGCCGCGACGATGCGGAAGCGAAAAAGATTGTCGGCGACGCTGTTGCCCTGGACCAGGCCGGTGCCTTTGCGATCGTTCTGGAAGGCGTGCTGGAGCCGATCGCGATCGAGGCAACCAAGGCGGTTCAGGCGATCACCATCGGCATTGGTGCCTCGGCGCAATGCGATGGCCAGGTGCTGGTGACCGAAGACATGCTCGGCATGTTCGACCGCACGGCGCGTTTTGTGAAACGCTACCACAATATTGCCGAACAAATTGACCAGGCCGCCGAACAATATGCAGGAGAGGTCAGGGAGCGCAGTTTTCCGGGAGCGGATCAGCTCTATCAGCCGAAAAAATAGCGAAAATTACCCCGATCACCCGATCCTCCGTTCAGCCTGTGGAAATGGTCAATAGACTTTTACTTTTGCTATTGCGGGCGCTAAAGGACAGCCGATTGCAAATCGCCTGCGGCTGACCGGCAGGCAGGGCGCGCAAGACAATATTGAGGAAGCCACATTGGCCAAAGACAAAAACAAGGCACCAGAACAGCAGCCAGACCGCCAGGAACAGGTATTCCTGCGCGAAGTCGACGAAGCGGTGCGCGAAGACCAGCTGAAAACCTTGGCCACCCGCTATGGCATCTGGATTTTTGCGGCGGTGATCATCGGTCTCGGTTCGCTGGCTGGCTGGATCTTCTATCAGAACAACCAGGGCGAAAAATCCGGTTTGCGCAGCGAGGAATATATCGCGGCGATCGACAGTGTGCGCCAGAACAATCTCGACGGGGCGGCAAAGGCGCTCGAGCCGCTGATGGACGCCGAACAGCCGGGTTACCGCGCCGCGGCACAGCTGCTGCAGGCCAATATTGCCCTGGAAAAGGACAATCCCAAAAAGGCGATCGAAGGCTATGCCAAGGTTGCTGCCGATGACAGCCTGCCCAAACCGTTCCGCGATCTGGCTCTGATCCGCCAGACCACGGCTGAATTCGACCTGCTCAAGCCACAGCAGGTGATCGACCGTCTGAAACCGCTGGCGGTACCGGGCAATGCCTGGTTCGGCAGCGCCGGTGAAATGGTCGCCATATCCTATCTCAACATGGGCAAGTCCGATCTGGCGGGGCCGCTTTTCGCGCAGCTCGCCAAGGATGACAATGTCCCGCCAACGATCCGGTCGCGTGCTTTGCAGATGGCCGGTGTCGAAGGCATTGACGCTGTCGAACTGGACAGCGATGAAAAAGTGGTTGCTCCGCTCAAGGCGGTTGCGGCTGAGGGAGAATCCAAGGAATGATTTCCAGTAAGAAACTGATCGCCAGCCTGCTCGCCCTGTCCCTGCTTTCGGGCTGCGGCATATTGGGAGGCGGCGACGGCGAAGACAAGAAAAGCACGCCGACGCTCGGCAAACGCACGCCGATATTGAGCGGTGAAAGCGGCGCGGAAGTCGATCCGGCTCTGGCCTCGATCGCCGTGATCCTGCCGGCTCCGGTCGCGAACAGCGAATGGGCGCAATCGGGCGGCAATGCGAGCAAGTCCATTGGTCATGTCGCTCTCGGGGACAATCTGTCCCGTGTCTGGACCGCCGATATCAGCGGTACCAACAAGCGGGAACGGCTCGCCTCTGCTCCGGCGGTTGCGGGTGGCCGGCTGTTCGTTACCGACACCCAGGCCGTGGTCCATGCCTTTGACGCCGCCACCGGCGCGAAAATCTGGTCCGTCCAGATGGACGTCAAGGGCGACGGCGAATCGTCGCTCTTCGGCGGGGGCGTGAGCGTATTTGACAAGATCGTCTATGCCACCAATGGTGTGGGCGACGTCGTTGCGCTGAACGCGGCTGACGGCAGCGAGATATGGAAAGTGCGTCCCGCCGGCCCGCTGCGCGGCTCGCCGACCATTTCCAACGGCAATGTCTATGTGATGACCCAGGACAACCAGATCTACGCGCTCAACATGCTGGACGGATCGGTGCAGTGGAACGAAGCCGGGACCGTCGGTCTGGCCGGAATTTTCGGCGTCGCCGCGCCTGCCGCTGGCCAGGGCACGGTGGTCGCTGGCTACAGCTCGGGCGAACTGACCGCCTATCGCTATGAAAATGGCCGCAATCTCTGGAATGATGCGCTTGCACGGACCAGCATCTCGACTTCGGTCGCGACCCTGTCCGATATTGACGCCGATCCGGTGATCGATCGCGGCCGCGTATTCGCGCTCGGCCAGGGCGGCCGCATGGCGGCCTATGAGCTGGTCACCGGCCAGCGAATCTGGGAATTGAACATCGCCGGAATCACCACGCCGGTTGTGGCCGGCGAATGGGTGTTCGTGCTGACCGATGATGCGAAGCTGCTGTGCATCGCTCGCCCGAATGGCAAGGTCCGCTGGATCAGCCAGCTCGCCGCCTACAAGAATGACGAGAAGAAGAAAAATCCGATCAACTGGACGGGGCCGATTCTGGCCGGCAATCGGCTGATTGTTGCCAATACCGAAGGCGAGGTCGTGGCGGTGTCGCCGGGCGAGGGATCGAGCCAGACTCTGTTCGAACTGGACGACGGCATTTCGCTGCCGCCAGTCGTTGCCGGTGGCATGCTATATATTCTTGACGACAGCGGCCGCATTTCCGCGTTCCGCTGAGGATCAGAACCAAAGGACAGGGACCGGCTTTATGCTGCCCAATATTGCAATCATAGGTCGACCCAATGTCGGCAAATCGACGCTGTTCAACCGTCTGGTTGGCAAGAAGCTGGCGCTCGTCGACGACATGCCCGGCGTCACCCGCGACCGCCGCGAGGGCGCGGCCAATCTGCTGGGCCTGGAATTTAACGTCGTCGACACGGCGGGCTATGAAAATGAAGATGCGAAAAGCCTGCCCGGACGGATGCGCAAGCAGACGGAACTGGCCGTCGCGGGCGCGGAACTGGCGATTTTCGTGATCGACGGCCGCGCCGGGCTGACGCCGCTGGACGAGGAAATTGCCCGCTGGCTGCGCAGCGCGAAAACGCCGGTGGTATTGCTGGTCAACAAGGCTGAAGGCAAGGCAGCGGACGCCGGCATATTGGAAAGCTACGCCCTGGGATTTGGCGATCCGATTCCGTTCAGCGCGGAACATGGCGACGGCATGGCCGACCTGTTCCAGGCGATCCAGCCCTATGTCGAAAATTTCAAGGCAGCCGCTGCGGACGAACCGACCGACGAATCCGCGCCGCTGAAACTGGCCATTGTCGGGCGCCCCAATGCCGGCAAGTCGACTTTGATCAACAAGATGCTGGACGAGGACCGGATGATTACCGGTCCGGAAGCGGGCATTACCCGCGACAGCATCACCGTCGACTGGGTCTGGCATGATGATTCGCTGACCGAGGAAGAAAAGCTCGACGGCATCGATCCCGACCGCCGGGTCCGCCTGATCGACACCGCCGGCATGCGCAAGCGCGCCAAGGTCAATGACAAGCTGGAAAAGCTCGCCGTAGCCGATGCCCGCCACGCGGTGGACTTTGCCGAAGTGGTGCTGCTGCTGCTCGATGCGACCAAGGGTCTGGAAGCGCAGGATCTGCGCATCGCCGATCATGCCATCCAGGAAGGCCGCTGCCTGATCATCGGGATCAACAAATGGGATGTGGCGGAAGGCCCGAGCAAATTGTTCAACGGCATCCGGGCGGCGCTGAATGATGGCCTCGCGCAGGTACGCGACGTGCCTTTGGTCGCCGTCTCGGCCTTTACCGGCAAGGGCATTGACCAGCTGATGAAAGCGGCGTTCCAGGCCCGCCGGATCTGGTCGCAGCGCGTATCGACCGGCAAGCTCAACCGCTGGTTCGAGGATGCGATCACCGAAAACCCGCCACCGGCTCCGGGTGGCAAGCGGATCAAGCTGCGCTATATCACCCAGGCAAAGACCCGGCCGCCGTCCTTCGTGATCTTCGGGACACGCATTGATGAGCTGCCGGAGAGCTACCGGCGCTATCTGGTCAACGGCATCCGCCGCGAGCTCGGTTTTGGTGGCGTGCCGGTGCGGCTGATCATCCGGGCACCCAAAAACCCCTATCACGACAAAGATTGATGACGGCTGCGGCAGGGCAAATGCCGCTGCCTTCATGGTTAACGATTTTGGAGTCCGGTAACCAAGTCTTTACCGGTGCGGCGCTAAAGGCTGGAATAGCGTATCTTCGCTAATTTGTCGGGAGCGGCCGGTGGAGCCATTGGAAAGCGAATTGATTGACTGGACGGTTTGCGCTGCAACCCGTTCCTCGCTTGGCCCCAATTTCGTCCGCATCCTGGGCTATTTCCGCGAAGACGGCACCGACTCGGTCAGCAAGATCGAAGCGGGCATGCGCGCAAAGGACCCGGTGGCGATGGTCATGGCGGCGCACACGCTCAAAGGGGAGGCGCTGCAATTCGGTGCCTTGCGGCTGTGGGGCACGGCGGAAGTGATCGAGATGACCGCCCGCGCCTGCGTCGAGCATCACGACACGCCGGACGAACTGCTCGAACTGGTGGTAGGGCTGCGCTCGATGTTCGAAGAAACGCTGGCCGTGCTCGAAGAGGATGCGAGCCCGGTGGTCCGGGAACGCCATCCTCTCGGCTTCGGTCGCCAGTTCGGCTGAACGCGCCTGTCCGGCTATTCGATCGATTTCGACTGCAGCTGGATATAATTCTCGATTCCCATCCGCTCGATCATGTCGAACTGCTGCTCGAGCGAATCGACATGGTCTTCTTCGCTTTCCAGAATTTCGGCAAACAGGTCACGACTGACATAGTCGCGGATGCTCTCGCAATATTCGATCGCGTCCTTGAGCATCGGCAGCGCTTCATATTCAAGCTCGAGATCGGCCTTGAGCACTTCCTCTACGGTTTCCCCGATCTTCAACCGGCCAAGCAACTGGAAATTGGGCAAGCCGTCGAGAAAGAAAATGCGTTCGGCCAGCTTGTCGGCATGCTTCATTTCGTCGATCGATTCGTGCCGCTCGAACTCGGCGAGCTTGGTCACGCCCCAATTGTCGAGCATGCGATAATGCAACCAATATTGGTTGATGGCAGTGAGTTCGTTTTTCAACGCTTCGTTGAGAAACTCGATGACTTTTGTGTCGCCCTTCATGGCAGCTTCCTTCCCGCTGTCGGTCTAAAGATTGCCAGTGGCTATACAGTATCAGAAAGCGAAGCGAAAGGGTGACTTCGATAGAAAATATAAATATTTCAATGATTTGATAACGAGAATGCTAAGCGGTTGCAACTTCTGACTGGATGATCGTCCGGGCGAAGGCGAGACATTGTCCGCATTTCGGCTTGCGGCCGAGCTGGGCATAGACCTTGGACGGCCGGTCGGCACCGCTGCGAACGGCAGCTCTCAGGTCTTTTTCCTTAATCGCATTGCAGACGCAAACAACCATTTCCGTTCCTCTCGGCGATTCGTATATCGCTAATGAGAATAGATCGCAATAGTAAAGTAGAAATTGATTTATGGTTTGCTTCCAAGGAGAAGGACATTCGATTTCGAGATGAGGTTGATGATGCAGAGAATATGGCAATCCTTTCTGTCCGTCGCGATGCTGGTCGCTCCAGCATGTGCGAACGCGGCCAGTATTCCTGAACCCGAGTGGGACGCTTCCGATGCAGAGGTTTCGGCAACTGAAACGGCCAGACCACCCATTTCGATCGCCGAATTTTGGCGGATCATGCAATCGGAAATGTCTGAAAAGTTAAAAGAAATCGGCGTCCTGCTCGAAATAGAGATGAGCGAGGCACTGGCACCGACGGGAGATCCCGAACAAGGCTGGGCAAGCAAGGGTTTTGATCTGATCGGGCATCTCCAGTCCTTACCGGGAGGCATCGGGAACAACGCTTTATTGTCGGGGGGTGAACTGCCGACGCTGCAATTTTTCGGGAAAATTCCGGCGGGCCTGCTGGACGATTGGGAAATTGTTCAAACGGGATCGAAAGCTGTGAGCCCGGCAGCAGCCAAAGCGGGAACTTTCGTCGTGATGGGGCCATATCATATTGCCTTCATGGCAGACGAGCAAATCCAGAAGGCCAATGCCCATTGCCTCAAAGAACCAATCGAGAAAGCGACAGATTATTTGATTGTCTATCGATATTCCGGCTCGTCGTTTGATCTCGATGATGATGCTTCGATTGACGCAGAGTCGGAGGCCATCGTAATATCCAGCATGATCAGTAATTTCGGACTTCCTGTATTCTGTACAATTTACCGGCGGCAACAGGACGGGAGCTTTGTGACTTTGTCTTATACTCCAGAAGGACGCCCGCTCGGGAATATGGATGACGAATCTGACCGATCCAAAATTGTCTCTACGTTCGATTTGTTTGAGCAATTGAACGGCCATTATGTGAGCCTTTTTGCAGATGAGGAATCGCCGCCATCAGAAAATGATGCCGCGGTCGACGAACAGTAATCACAGCCGCATCGGCTGCAGCTGCTTCCTTGCTAGGCTCCGCCACAGCCATTCCAGCGGACCATAACGAAAGCGCGTCAGCCAGGGTGCGGACCAGAGCAGCATAAGCGCCCAGGCAGCGAGCACGAACAGATAAAGCTCCACGCGCCCGACCGATCCATAGAGGCCCAGTCCCCAGCCGTAGAAGAGGAAGGTCATCAGCAGGCTGGTGCCGAGATAGTTGGAAAAGGCGGCCCGGCCGACGGCGGCCACGCGCTGCATCCAGGCCGATGCGGCCCACTGCCGGACCAGCCCGATCAGCAGCGCCGCATAGCCGACCGTCATCAGCAATTGCGAGGGCCAGTTCCAGGCATAGCTGGCGTTCAGCATCAGCAATATGTCGAAGTCCCGGTAGATCAGGACCGACGTGATCGCGGTCAGGATCAGGGCACCAGTAACGGTCATCCGGATGCCCAGCCGGCGATAGTCCGCTGCGCTCCATTCCCCGGTCATGAAGCCATTTTTGTACAGGGCCATGCCGATCATCATAAGTGGCAGGGTCTCGGTCAGACTATAAGCCACGAGAATCAGCGGCTGAAAGAGATCGTCGCGGAATTTTGCCATGACGATCGCAAGAAATCCGGATCGATGCAGGGCGATATCGGCGGCGATGGCGGTTGAGTCCGGGTCAAAATCCCGGAGAGTCTCGGCCAGGCTGTCGATCGTGTCGGCGCTGGCACCGGGCAGGCCGGCCAGATATTCCAGGTGCAGCAGGCTGCCGAACATGATCGCGAAGCCGACAAAGCCGAGGGTGAAGATGAACAGCGCGCGCCGGAACAGATCCTCCACGGTCAGACCGCTGAGAAAAAAGGCGATACAGCCGACCGCGGCATAGAGGAACAGAATGTCGCCGGCCCACAGAAGAAAGAAATGCGCGAGGCCGAAGATCGCCAGCCACGCCATGCGGGAAAAATGGATGTTGGCGACATTCTCGCCCTTTGTCTGTGCGCGTTCGATGATCAGCATCATGCTGGCCCCGAACAGAATGGTGAACAGGCCGCGCATCTTGCCGTCGACGAAAATAAAAGACAGCGCCCAGACGATGACGTCGGGCATGTCGGTGCCGCCATAGACCGCCGGGCTGGCATAGGCCATTTCCGGCATCGAAAAGCCGACGATATTCATCAGCAATATGCCCATCACCGCAAAGCCGCGCAGGGCATCAAGCTCGAGATAGCGCGGGGTGCTCGGTGCTGGGGTCATGCGCTCGCATCGTAAAAGGCCGGCGGCGCGGTACAGGGCAGGGGATCGTGCGGCTTCAAATTTCTCTCTCCCGCGTCCGGCATGGGCAGGTTTATCCCGGTCGGGACGGGATGGGGATTAGCCGAGCCGGCTGGCGGTGGGAAGCGATGAATCTATATTGACATTAATGTCAGTAATCTACATATGGGGCTTATGAAAATTGACCATGACTTTACCGCCCCTGGCGATTCGCAAAGACCGTTCATCCACCCGGACCGCCCGGCCGCCCGCTTTCGGCCATTGAAAGCGCTCCATCATTTCCGCGAACTGATCAAGGACAAGGAAGATACCGAGCAGGTCTTCCATATCTTTGAATGTCTGCCGCGCCCCGGATTCCGCAAGGACGCACGGGCCTTTGTCGAAAGCGACAAGGGCAGGGCGCTGCTGGTCAGCGAACCCGAACTTGCGCCGATCCTTGACGATCATGACCGCCTGCGCGAAATGCCCGAGGGCAGCCTGGCCCATGCCTATTGCGATTTCATGGAAAAGGAAGGCCTCAGCGCGGCCGGACTGATTGCCGAATATGACCGGTTCAGCCCGCGCAAATATCATGACCTGATCGAATGGTATGGTTTTCGCCAGCGCGACACCCATGACCTGCTCCATGTGCTCACCGGCTATGGCCGCGACGCGCTGGGGGAAGCCTGTGTGCTGGCCTTTACCTATGGCCAGAACCCGTCATTGGGCAATGTCTTCATCGCCTATGCAGCTGGCCTCAACATGAAGAAACAGGTCAGGAGCGATGCGCCGATCTTCAGCGCGATCCGCGAAGCCCAGAAAATGGGCAAGGCCTGCCCCAAGATCAACGAGGAATCGATCACCGATCTGCTCGCCCAGCCGCTGGCTCAGCTTCGGCAACGGCTGCATATCCGGACGCCGCATTTCTATCACCAGGCGCATGAGAAATTCCGCGCCCGGGATATCGATCCCTATGATATGCTGGCGCAAGCGGCCTGAGCTCCCGTTAGCACTGAGCCTGTCGAAGTGCGCTTATCGTCTTGAGGCGTCCTTCGACAAGCTCAGGACCAACGGATAGAGGCTCAACGCAATTCCCTGCGGATGACCAGTTTCAATCCCGACCAGATGGCGTCCACCGCACAGACCTTGATATCGACAAAGCCCATCGGCAGAGCGACGGCGCGGATCGTGTCTTCGGCAATGTCGGTGGTGACACCCGATGCCTTTTTCGGCCAGCTGACCCAGATCTGACCGGCGGGATCGATCATCTCGCGCAGCGTCGCCAGCTGCTTTTCCATCTCCGCCCTGTCGGTCACGAAAATATGCGCGGCATTCAGCCCGGGTGTCGGCACCTGCTCCTCGGACAGCGTCAGGCCGGCCTCCTCTATTTCCGCCCGGACATTGTCCGGCATATCGGCAAACCAGACCCGCATTCCGTCCTTGAAAGAGAGTTTTTTGGCGAGCGGGGTCTGGGAATAGCCTGCGGTCATGAAGGGCATCCTTTTCTCTGGTCATCAGGGACTCTGTTCCCCTGATCAACGGCAGGATGCCGTAGGGGTTCCATATTCTGTGGGGGGAGTGGCTTTTTGGGAACGTCTCTCTGATTGCTAGTGCCATTGCCCCTCCGTCATCGCTACGCGATGCCACCTCCCCATTGCTGCGCAACGGGGAGGAAAGTTATACCATAGCAGTCGCTATTTGTGCATCCTCCCTGTGCCGCAGGCATGGGGAGGTGTCAGTCCGAAGGACTGACGGAGGGGCCTAACGCAAGCTCTGAACATATCGCAATATCCGGTCTGCAACATCTTCCGCGTCATGCAGGACGTCCTGAGCCGATATGCGGATGGTTTCAACACCCTGCTGAGAGAGCTCCCACTCCCGCCGATTGTCATACTCCGGTCGCTTGCCCATATCGTGCGCCATACCGTCCACCTCGATCGCCAGCTTGGCAGAGGGACAATAGAAATCGACGATATAGGAGCCGATCGGATGCTGGCGGCGGAATTTTATGCCCAGTGGTTTCTTGCGCAGCAGTTGCCACAGCATGACTTCCGGTTTGCTCATCGTCTTGCGAAGCTGCCTCGCTTTGAGAACGGTCCTTCTTGTTGTTCGCGCCATGGCCCCTCCGTCAGCCTTTCAGGCTGCCACCTCCCCATTGCTTCGCAACAGGGAGGAAGAGATAGCATAGCCATCGCTGTTTGGGGATATTCGGGACGGAACTGTCAAGCCAATCATCCTCCCCGTGCCGCAGGCATGGGGAGGGGGACCGCGCGAAGCGGGGTGGAGGGGCGGAGGTTCTAGTCTTCCATCCAGTCGCGGAAAAAGCTCTCGTGCGCCTGCCGCAGATCGCTCACCGGAACCGGACGCCCGTTCAGCACCAGCCGGTCGCCTTTCACCTCGCCGATCTTCTCGAACGGAACTTTCTCGCGATCCAGTTCGGCATCGGCCCGGTAGGTGATGACATAGCGGCCCTGCGCCTCGCTGAAGGCGAAGGCAGTGGTCATGGTATCGATCTCGGCCCCGAGATTGCCGGCCAAAGCCATTTCAGCCAGCGCCACGGCAAGTCCGCCATCGCTGATATCATGCACGGCGGTGACCTTGCCGTCGGCGATCAGCTCGCGAATGACCTGTCCGGCCCACAGTTCGTCCTCGAGATCGACCTTGGGCGGCGGGCCGTCCTGCAGGCCGTGGATCTCGCGCAGCCACGTCGACTGGCCGAGCTCCTCATAATGAAAGCCGATGGTGGCGATATGGTCGCCCTCATTCTTGAAGCCGATGGTCATCATTGTGTCGAGATCGTCGATCAGCCCGACCGCGCCGATTGCCGGGGTCGGCAGGATTGCGTGGCTGATGCCGTCGGCACCGGTGGTCTCGTTGTAGAGGCTGACATTGCCCGAGACGATCGGCATGTCGAGCGCCTTGCAGGCTTCTGCCATGCCCTCGATACAGCCGACAAACTGGCCCATGATATGCGGCTTTTCGGGATTGCCGAAATTCATGCAGTCGGTGGTCGCCAGCGGTTTCGCGCCCACCGCACAGAGATTGCGATAGGCCTCGGCGATCGCCTGCTTGCCGCCTTCATAGGGATCGGCCTTGCAATAGCGCGGCGTGCAGTCGGTGGTGATGGCGAGGCCCTTGTTGGTGCCGTGCACGCGGACCACTGCGGCATCGCCGCCGGAGCGCTGCGCCGTGTCGGCGCCGACCTGGCTGTCATATTGTTCCCAGATCCAGCGGCGTGAGGCGAGCGCCGGGCTCGCCATCAATTTCATCAGATCCGCACCGATATCGGCGCTTTCTGGAATATCGGCCAACGGCTTGATATCAATATGCGCGGCATATTCCTCGCGGGTCAGATGCGGGCGATCATAGAGCGGCGCATCGTCGGCAAGGGGCCCAAGCGGAATGTCGCAGACGGTCTCGCCCTTGTGGGTCAGCACCATGCGGCGGGTATCGGTGACTTCGCCGATCACTGCGAAATCCAGTTCCCATTTGGTGAAGATCGCCTGGGCCATCTCTTCCCTGCCGGGTTTCAGGACCATCAGCATGCGTTCCTGCGATTCGCTGAGCATCATCTCGTAGGCGGTCATGCCGGTTTCGCGGCACGGCACCTTGTCCATGTCGAGAATGATACCGACTTCGCCATTGGTCGCCATTTCGACGCTGGAACTGGTCAGGCCGGCCGCGCCCATGTCCTGGATCGCGACAATCGCATCGCTGGCCATCAGCTCGAGGCAGGCCTCGATCAGCAGCTTCTCGGTAAACGGGTCGCCGACTTGCACCGTCGGGCGCTTCTCGTCGCTGTCATCGTCAAATTCGGCGCTCGCCATGGTCGCGCCGTGAATCCCGTCGCGGCCGGTCTTGGAGCCGACATAGACGATCGGATTGCCGACACCGCTGGCGGCAGAATAGAAAATCTTGTCGGCATCGGCGACGCCGACGGTCATCGCATTGACGATGATATTGCCGTCATAGGCCGGATCGAAATTGGTCTCGCCGCCGACGGTTGGCACGCCGACGCAATTGCCGTAGCCGCCGATGCCGGCAACCACGCCCTTGACCAGATGCTTCATCTTCGGATGGTCGGGCCGCCCGAAGCGCAGCGCGTTCAGGTTCGCAACCGGGCGAGCGCCCATGGTGAAGACATCTCGCAAAATGCCGCCGACGCCGGTGGCAGCACCCTGATAGGGCTCGATATAGGACGGATGGTTATGGCTCTCCATCTTGAAGATCGCCGCCTGGCCGTCGCCGATATCGATGACGCCGGCATTTTCGCCCGGGCCGCAGATCACCTGGGGACCGGTAGTGGGGAGCTTTTTCAGATGCAGGCGCGACGACTTGTAGGAACAATGTTCCGACCACATCACCGAGAAAATGCCGAGTTCGGTGATATTCGGCTCGCGGCCCAGCGCGTTCAATATGCGCTGATATTCCTCCGCGTTGAGGCCATGCTCGCGCACGGTTTCGGTGGAGATTTTGGGCTCTGAGATCAGCGTGTCTGTTGTCATGCACCGCCTTTAACGACCTCCGCCAATTTCGACCAGAGGGAATTGATGTTTCGTGCCGCTGCTTTATGGAGTGCTGTGTCCCCGCGATGGCGGGGGCCATCTCCAGAGTTTGCGTCTGGACGACATGGTGGGAGATGGGCTCCTGCCTCCGCAGGAGCACTCGTATGACCAGGACCATCGAGCTGATTTTCGATTTTGTGAGTCCGAACGCCTATCTGATCTGGTCGCCGCTCAAGGATCTGGCCGCCAAATATGGCGCGACAATCGCGGTCACGCCGGCCTTTCTCGGCGGCATGCACAAGTTGACCGGCAATGCGCCTCCCTTCGTCCGCGATGCCGAGGTCAAGGGCAAGAATGACTATGCGATGCTGGAGATGAACCGCTTCATCAAAAAGCATGGCCTGACGAAATTCCGGATGAACCCGAAATTCCCGTTCAACACCATCACCCTGCAGCGCATGCTGGTGGCGCTGGAACCGGAAAAGCGGGCGGGGTTCATTGAGGCATTGCTGCCCGCCATCTGGGAACAGGGGCTGGACGTTACCGATGCCGATCTGCTTGGAAAAATTCTGGCGGACGGCGGCTTTTATGCGCAGGAATTGCTGGCCAGGACCCAGGATCCGGCGATCAAGCAGGCGCTGATCGACAATACGGAACAGGCGGTGGAACGCGGCGCCTTTGGCATCCCGACCATGTTCGTCGAGGGCGAAATCTATTTCGGCAAGGAACGGCTGGGCCAGATCGAAGAGCAGCTGGCTTCGCAATGAAATCGCCCTGCAACGATATCTGCAAGATCGATCGTCCGAGCGGCCTTTGCATCGGCTGCGGACGGACATTGTCGGAAATCGGCGAATGGGCATCGGCCAGCGAGGCAAGGCGGCGCGCAATTTTCGCGCTTCTGCCGGCGCGAATCGCGGCCCTGGGCCCGAAGTTCCGGGGATGAAATGCCGGGGCTGGCGGGTTCAGCCTATGCCTTCACGAAGCGCAGCACCAGCCAGGCGGTCAGCGCTGCGGTGACGCCGGTGGCGAAGCTGCCCCAGGCAATGTCATAGAAGCTGATCTTCGTCGACCAGACCTTGAGCACCGCCTGGCTGGTCAGGTCATAGGTGGCATAGGCAATCGCCCCGAACAGCGCGCCGTTGAGCAGCGCCGTGGTCCACTGGCCGCTGACCAGCGCCGGCTTGATGCCGAACCAGACGATTCCGAACAGATAGATGGCATAGAAGATCATCGCCGGGGCCTTGCGGAATTCGTCCGCCATGATTTCGCCAATCACCGGGCGGTACAGGGACTCGGCCATATTGCTCAGCCAGAGATAGTCGAGAATGCCGAAGACGAGAGCGGCGATAAAATAGGCGGCGATATATTGGGTCATATTATGCTCCGTCCTCGAGGCTGTTGCACGATCCGCGTCCGTCCCGCCCACCATGCCGCGCAGGCGGCAACGGTAAAGGCAAGCAGGCCGGTCAATTTCATGGCCGTGTCCGCGGATTGCGGCTCCGGCCCGAACCAGTTGACCGACTGGAAGGCCAGCAGCAATACGGCCAAAAGACCAATCGCATATTTGGACTGGCCGGAAATCGCTCTGGTCCGGATCACGTAGAAGGCCAGCGCGCCAAAGGTGATCCCTATCTCCAGCGGCATCTCGATCATCGGATAGTTCCACAGGCCGAAGCCGAACTTCGGCGGTGATCCGGCAAGGGTCAGGTCCGGCGCATGGACCAGCAGATCCAGAAACCAGTGCGACAGCACCACCGCGCCGCCGATCAGCGCGCCGGTCCGGTTGCGCGTGACCAGCCAGATCAGCAGGGCGAAGGCCGCTGCCAGCACGGTGCTGCCGAGCAGGCTGTGCGTATAGGGCATGTCATAGAGGTCGAGTGGCACCATCCTGGTGATGCCTGGCGTGATCCGGAAATTCTCGACCCCGGCCAGCGCCAGACCGAAAAATCCGAAATCCAGCAACTGCCCGGCAACGAACAGCGTGCCGAGTCCCGGTGCCCTGGGATGGGTGGCCGCGACCATCGCCGGCGCAAAATGACCGATGAACATATTCTCTCCCCCTCTTTTTTCCCGGAAGCTACACCGGAAGTTAACGATAGTGAAGCCCAGCCCCTTGACCGCGACCGAAAGCGTCGTCATTGAATTTCGCCATGAGCGAAACCAAAGAAGACCTGTCGACGCTGAATTTCGAGGACGCGCTGAAGCGGCTGGAAGAGATTGTCCGCAAGCTGGAAAGCGGCGACGTGCCCCTCGACCAGTCGATCGAACTGTACAGCGAAGGCGAAAAATTGCGCGGCCTGTGCCAGCAGCGGCTGGAAGCGGCGCAAGCGAAGATCGAGAAGATAACCCTCGATCGCGAGGGCAAACCGCAAGCCACCACCCCCTTTGACGCGGACTGAGCCATTGGCGGCCAACAATAATTCCGATCTTTTCCGGGAGATGGGGCGGGTGGCCACCGCAGTCGACCGGCAGTTCGATTCCCTGTTGCGGGTTCCCGATGATGCCCGCAGCGCTCTATATGAAGCGATGCGCCATGCCGCGATCGGCGGCGGCAAGCGGCTGCGGCCCTTGCTGGTGATGGCGACGGCCCGGCTGTTCAATGTCGATGAATCCTGCGCGGTCCGCGCTGCCACGGCGGTCGAGGCGCTGCATGTCTATTCGCTGATCCACGATGATCTGCCCTGCATGGATGATGATGCCATGCGCCGGGGCAAGCCGACCACCCATATCGTCTTTGGCGAAGCGACCGCGGTTCTCGCTGGCGATGCGCTGCATGCGCTGGCTTTCGGCCTGCTGGCCGACGAGCGCACCCATCATGATCCCTTTGTCCGGGCCGAGATGACGGCCTGCCTTGCCAAGGCCGCCGGACCGGCCGGCATGGCGGGAGGCCAGATGATGGATCTGGTGGCGGAAAATTCCACCTTCGACCTGCAGACGGTGACTCGCCTGCAGCAGTTGAAGACCGGCGCGCTGATCGGGGCCTGTGTCGAGATTGGCGCGATCCTTGGACGGGTGCCCGAGGAAGGCCGCACCAGCCTGCGCGGCTATGCCCATGATCTGGGTCTCGCGTTCCAGATCGCCGATGACATCCTCGACGTCGAGGGAGACGAGCAAAAGGCCGGCAAGGCGCTGCACAAGGACGCCGAGGCCGGCAAGGAAACCTTTCTCAGCCTGATGGGGCTGGACCGGGCAAAAGAACAGGCGCAGATGCTGTCGAACCAGGCCAAGTCGCATCTGAACGGCTATGGCGAGGAAGCCGATTTGCTGCGCGCCATCGCCGAATATACAATCACAAGAGACCGCTAGTCGGGGGGAGCTATACATGAGAATCGGTGTCTATCCGGGGACTTTTGACCCCATAACCCTTGGCCATATGGATATTATCAAGCGCGGCATGCGCCTGGTCGACAAGCTGGTGATTGGCGTCACCACCAACCCGTCGAAATCGCCGATGTTTTCGGACGAGGAGCGGCTGGAGATGGTGCGCCGGGAAACTGCCGAGCTGGGCGACGGCGTCGAAGTCGTCGGCTTCAACATGCTGCTGATGAAATTCGCCGAAAAACAGGGCGCCGGCGTCATCGTCCGCGGCCTGCGCGCGGTTGCCGACTTTGAATATGAATATCAGATGGCGGGCATGAACCAGCAGCTCAACGGCAATATCGAAACGGTATTCCTGATGGCCGATGTCTCGCTGCAGCCGATCGCCTCGCGCCTCGTCAAGGAAATCGCCATGTTCGGCGGCGAGATCCACAAGTTCGTCACCCCGCTGGTGGCCGACGAAATCACCGCCCGGGTGCAAAAGATCGGGCTCAAGGGCGATCAATAGCCATTCCCAGCAATTCATTGCAGAGAAAGGCGGAATCGTCCAAAGGCAGATTGTCGATCAAACCCCTGATGCCAAATGAGTATGCCATGCTGCGTAAATTTTTCCTGACCTTCTCCACCCTGTTTCTGCTTCCCTTCGCTGCGCATGCGCAGGAAGCGGCGGAACAGCCGGCACCGGCGCCTGCCTCTGTCCCGGCGGAAGAGAATATTCTCTATCTCGACCTGTCGACCGGCGGCCGGGTGGCGATCCAGCTGTTTGCCAATCTCGCTCCCGCCCATGTCGAGCGGATCAAGACGCTGACGCGGCAGGGATTTTATGATGGCCAGATTTTCCACCGGGTGATCGACGGCTTCATGGCGCAGACCGGCGATCCGACCGGCACCGGCACCGGCGGCTCCGAGCTGCCCGATCTGAAAGCTGAATTTGGCAAGTTCCCGCATGTGCGCGGCGTCGTATCGATGGCCCGGGCGGCAAGCGAAGACAGCGCCAACAGCCAGTTTTTCATCGTCTTCTATCCGCGCTTCTCGCTCGACGGCAAATATTCCGCCTTTGGCCGGGTCACTTCCGGCATGGAATATGTCGACAAGATCGCCCGCGGCGAACCGCCGCTCAATCCCAGCCGGATCCTGCAGGCATCGATCGCCGCCGACAACAAGCCCCCGGTTCTGCCGGGCCCCGGGACAGGCCTGTCCGAGAAACCGATCACCGTGGATGATCTGAACGCCCCGATCAATCCCTAGCCCGGCCGGTGCGCGTTGATCTTTTCGACTTTGACCTCCCGCCGGAGAGCATAGCGCTGCGACCGGCGGTGCCGCGCGACAGCGCGAAGCTGCTGCAGGTCTCCGGCAACCGGCTATCCGACCATCTGGTCAGCGACCTGCCGGATCTGCTCGGCCCCGATGACATTCTCGTTTTCAACGATACCAGGGTCATTCCGGCGCAACTGACCGGCACCCGCGGCGACGCCCGCATCGGCGCGACCCTGCACAAGCGCGTCGACCTGCGCCGCTGGCAGGCCTTCATCCGCAACGCCAAACGGCTGCGCGTCGGCGAGACCGTCGATTTCGGCAAGGATGTATCGGCGGAGGCGGAAGCAAAGCTCGACGACGGCAGTTTCATCCTGCGCTTTCTCGGCGACGAGCCGGTCGAGCTGCTGCTCGAACGCGCCGGCACCATGCCGCTGCCGCCCTATATCGCCAGCAAGCGGGCGATCGACGAGCGCGATGCCAGCGACTATCAGACGATGTTTGCCCGCGAAAAGGGCGCCGTCGCCGCGCCCACGGCGGCGCTGCACTTTACCGATGCCCTGCTGCAGTCGCTGAACGCAGCGGGCGTCGGCAGCGAGACCCTGACCCTGCATGTCGGCGCCGGCACCTTCCTGCCGGTCAAGGTCGACGAGACCGACGACCACCGGATGCACAGCGAATGGGGCCGGATCGACGCCGCCACCGCCGACCGCCTGAACAGCGCCCGCGCCGCCGGCGGCCGGATCATCGCCGTCGGCACCACCAGCCTGCGCCTGCTGGAAAGCGCGACCGGCGCAGACAGCATCATCCGCCCGTTCGAGGGCGACACCGATATCTTCATCACGCCCGGCTACAAGTTCCGCGCGATCGACGGCCTGATGACCAATTTCCACCTGCCCAAATCCACCCTGTTCATGCTGGTCAGCGCGCTGATGGGCCTGGAGACCATGCAGGCCGCCTATGCCCATGCGATTGCGGGGGGGTATCGGTTTTATAGTTATGGGGATTCGAGTTTGTTGTTGCCTTGAGCCCGCCATTGGTAATGATGAGGTCGAGAGTTCAATTCTCTCTGGCAGCGCCACCCTTTTTATCCTTTTAATCAACTATGTAGATGTAGAGGCATGCTTGGATATTGTCGCGCAATGTCCGAGGGTTACACGCCGTTGCTGAAATGGCTCGGTCGCCAGAGACGCTCTGGAAGCCGCGAATCTGCTGAGTTATCACGAATTATCTCTATGGCCCAAATATTGGAGTCCAGATGCAGATGGATGGATTTGGCGTAGAAGTCATTTTTGAGGGTCGATTCCCTGAGTTTCTAGCTTATGCGAACCTGAATATTATCTCGCTGGCTGGGCCAGTCCAGCGGGAATTTATTCTTCCTCATGATCTGGCCACCGATGAGTTCGGGTGGCTGAGTTCCTTTGACAATAGTGGCTTTTATATCGGGAGCCAGATAACTGAGGCGAACAAGCTGTTTCAAATGACGCGTGGTATAAGGTGCGACCATGGGCTGTGGAATATTGTGGATCAGATGATCCCGTGCCGCAAAGGCATGCGAGATGAGCCGGAGCAGTACGGGATCAGGCTAGGAAGTCGCCGAACCCTGATCGGGAGCAATAGCGAGTTTCCGTTCGTTACCTCTCTATACAGCTTGGCATCGACGTTGAACTTGTGCCTGACGTTATGAGGATTGAGGAGCAGATTTATAACGACGGTGTTATCCTAATCCAACCGGTCCAGGTCTGGGCGGGGGGGCGTTTTCTGACATGAGCCTAGTTCGAGGTGGTTGGAATGTGGTAGCAATGACCAAATCCGGCCAGAAATATTGCGGAGTAGCACAATGACCGTTTTAAAGTACATTGTTGCCTTGGCGACCGTTGCCTTGTTAACGGGCTGTAATGGTAGCAAGGTTGACCCAATATTTGTGACGGCGGGCGATCCTTTTTTTGATGACGCTGTAAGGCGCCTCTCGCAACCCGAACAGCTTCGGTTAGGTTTCCAAGGACCGGATGATATAATGGGATTCTATTTCGAAGGGCGGAAGAAGGCGTGCATCGTGCTTCTACCTCGAAAACGGAATGTTATCCTACATGGACCAGAATCTGTATTTTGCTATGATAAAACTACAAGTAATTACATCGGGCGCATGTGATGGATTGCGCAAAGTGATGAAGGTTTTTTTAACAAGTTGAAAGACCTTGTATTTGCCCTTCCGACATTCGGCATTGGGATATTTTGCACCCATTCTTTGTAATGGATTTGTCGGTCTATCTCGCCCCAGCCGACCCATTCGCCATCATCCCAAATCGCATTGTCCGGACCCAACATAATCGCCTCCTGTGATCAGGAGGAAGGCCAAGCAATATCGATGAATGAATAGTCGCAAGCCGACAGTTCCTCGGCCTGCCCCTCCTATCCCCCTTTCCTACACCCCCGCCCATCGGCTATGCTCGCACCCGGCTACCCGCCGCCGCTGCGGTCGCTCGCTCTGGTCTGGCCCGCATGGCACGGCCCGCGCGAAAGATCACACTAGGCGGCCTGTGGCTGGGCGTAGAATGGCGGAAATTTGCGGCTTTCAGGCAAAGGTCACAGAATTGAAAAATGCGCGTCTTTGTCAAGATCGGTTCTGCCGGGGGCGCGCTGCGCGACGCGGGGTGCGGGCCTGTTCTCCGCTTCTTCATGGTCGGGGCGAGGGGGCCGGGCTGTCGAACTTGCTACTGGAACCGCGAGGGAAATCAGGGCATAGCGGCGGCCATCACACAGAATGGAGAGATGACCATGGACAGCTACGAACAGAATTACATCAACGGCGAATGGGTGGATTCGATCGGCGGTACGCCGCACCAGGTGATCAATCCCGCGACCGAGGAGCCCGGCACCAAAATCGTGCTCGGCACCAGGGCCGATGTCGATGCCGCCGTGGCGGCTGCGAAGAAAGCGTTCAAGACGTTCAGCCAGACGTCGCGGGAAGAGCGGCTGGAGCTGCTCGGCCGGATCATCGAGGAATATAAGAAGCGCATGCCCGATATCGCCGCGTCGCTCGCGGTCGAAATGGGCGCGCCGGTCAGCCTCGGCAACGCGGCGCAGGCGCCGGCCGGGCTCGGCGGCTTCCTCGGCACGGTGGAAGCGCTGAAGAATTTCGAATTTTCCGAAAAAGTCGGTGACAATAAAATCGTCTATGAACCGATTGGCGTGGTCGGCATGATCACGCCGTGGAACTGGCCGCTGAACCAGATCGCCCTGAAAGTGGCTCCGGCTTTGGCCGGCGGCAATACGATGGTGCTGAAACCCTCGGAAGAATGTCCGGGCAGCGCCGCGATTCTCGCCGAGGTGATGGACGCCGCTGGCGTGCCTGCCGGCGTGTTCAATCTGGTGCAGGGCGACGGTCCGACCGTTGGCGCCGCGATTGCATCACATCCCGATGTCGATATGGTCAGCTTCACCGGCTCGACCCGTGCCGGTATTCTCGTTGCGAAAGCGGCGGCCGATACGGTCAAGCGCGTGCATCAGGAGCTGGGCGGCAAGTCGCCCAATCTGGTCCTGCCCGGCGCCAAGCTGGAGGAAGTGCTGCCACCGACCATCGCCGGGGTGATGGTCAACAGCGGCCAGAGCTGCATCGCGCCGACCCGCGTGCTGGTCCACAAGGACCAGAACAGCGAGGCGATCGCGGTGGTCAAGAATATCGTCGAGAGCCAGCAAGTCGGCGATCCGACTGCGGAAGGCGGCCATCTCGGGCCGGTGGTCAACAAGGCGCAATATGGCAAGATCCAGGACCTGATCCAGTCGGCGATCGACGAGGGCGCCACGCTGGAAACCGGCGGCACCGATCTGCCGACCAATGTCAACCGCGGCTATTATGTCAAGCCGACTTTGTTCAGCGGTGTCACGCCCGATATGCGGATCGCCAAAGAGGAGATATTCGGGCCGGTGGTGACGCTGATGAGCTATGACAATCTCGACCAGGCGATCGAGATTGCCAATGACACGGACTATGGTCTGTCCGCGGTCATTTCGGGCGATCCGGCGGAAGCCGCCGCCGTCGCGCCGCAACTGAAAGCCGGCATGGTGGTCGTCAACAACTGGGGACCGGCTCCGGGCCTGCCCTTCGGCGGCTACAAACAGTCCGGCAATGGCCGCGAGGGCGGTGTCTATGGTCTGCGCGACTTTATGGAAGTGAAGTCGATCAGCGGTCTGCCCGGCTAAGGGGGGTCCGGCCAAGCGGGCAGGGCTCTGTGCGGCCTAGCTTTTTGCTGGCGGGACCGGCGGATCATTGTCGGCCACCGCGGTCAGCGACCCGCCCATCGCCTCGCAATCGCCGGCTTCGGTATATTGCCAGGCGTTGCCCTGATAGTCGAGCAGGGCGGTGCCGGCGCAGCTGCTTCCTTCGCCGGCCTTGCAGTCATTCTCGCCCGCCTTGGCGATGCCGTAGCATTTCTCGCGGTCAGCGGCGGTGACCCGGGTCACGTCACTGCTGCGCACTGCGCCGGGGTCGCTGCCAGCCCGGGCCTGCTCGCCGCTCGCCTCGCCCGTCGCTTCCCCGGTCGCTTCGCCGGTCCCGCCGGAGCAGGCCGCGAGAGTGGCCGCAGCGATCAGCGCGGTCGCCGCCGAAGTCAGCTTTGTCGCCTGGGTCATGATATGCTCCCGATTTAGGTCTTTGAAAATGGGCTCCCATCCTGCACAGGTGCCAGAAAAGACGAACAGGACGGACCATTGGATACACGAGCATCAGCAAGAGATAAAGCCGGAGCAGGCAGAAGCGGGCCGCAGCATGGCTGAGCGCTTCGCCTTCTCGATCGCCGCCACCGACGGCAAGGCCCGCACCGGCACGATCCGCATGCAGCGCGGCGATATCCGCACGCCTGCGTTCATGCCGGTCGGCACCGCGGCAACGGTCAAGGCGATGAAGCCGGACAGCGTGCGCGCGACCGGCGCGGACATCATTCTCGGCAACACCTATCATCTGATGCTGCGCCCCGGAGCGGAACGGGTCGCGCGGCTCGGCGGCCTGCATAGGTTCATGAACTGGGATCGCCCGATCCTGACCGACAGCGGCGGCTATCAGGTGATGAGCCTGTCGGAGCTGACCAAGCTGAGCGAGGACGGAGTCGAATTCCAGAGCCATCTCGACGGCTCGCGGCACATGCTGACCCCGGAACGGTCGATGGAAATCCAGCGTCTGCTGGGCAGCGATATCGTCATGGCCTTTGACGAATGCACAAAGAACGGAGCAACCCGCGAAGAGGCGCTGGCCTCGATGGAGCGGTCGATGCGCTGGGCGAAGCGCTCGCGCGACGGTTTCGACAGCGGCGAGGAGCATGCGGCAAAGGCGGCCCTGTTCGGGATCCAGCAGGGCTCGCTCGACAGGGACATGCGCGCGGCCTCGGCCGAGGCGCTGATCGAGATCGGCTTTGACGGCTATGCCATCGGCGGCCTTGCGGTTGGCGAAGGGCAGGAGGCGATGTTCGACGTGCTCGACTATGCGCCGGGGCAATTGCCGGCCGACAAGCCACGCTATCTGATGGGGGTCGGCAAGCCGGACGATCTGGTCGGGGCGGTCGAGCGCGGGGTCGACATGTTCGACTGCGTGCTGCCCAGCCGCTCCGGACGCAATGGCCAGGCGTTCACCGCGCAGGGCGCGATCAATATCCGCAACGCCAAATTTGCCGAGGATCTGGCACCGCTGGACGAAAGCTGCGCCTGTTCGGTCTGCGCCAGCTACAGCCGCGCCTATCTGCACCATCTGATCCGCGCGAAGGAAATATTGGGAGCGATGCTGATGACCGAGCATAATATCGCTTATTATCAGGCGCTGATGGCGGGCATGCGCGCGGCGATTGCCGAGGGGCAGCTTGCCGCCTTCGCCGCAAAATTCCGCAGCGACTATCTGAAGTCATGATCGCAGGCCTGCCGGAGAGAACCACCCTGCAGGATGCGCTGCAACGCGCCCGGTCGCATGCGCCGTTTCTAGCCATGGCGATGCAGGTCCAGCCCGAACTGACCGATTTGCTGGCCGCAGAAAATCTGGATGGGGCGCTGGACTATTGCGGCACGGCGGGGGAAGGCGCGGACAATGTCCGGCAGAAACTGCGCCAGGAAAAGCGCGCGCTGGCGCTGACCCTGGCGATCGGCGATCTGGCGGGGCAATTGTCCCTGACCGATGTCACCAACCGCCTGTCGGATTTTGCCGACCGGGCGCTGGATGAGGCTTTGGCCGACATCTACGCAACGCGCTATCCCGATGCGCCGCTGGAGGGCTTTTCCATCATCGGCCTCGGCAAGCATGGCAGCCGCGAACTCAACTATTCCTCGGATATCGATCCGATCTTCATCTACGATCCGGAGAAAATCCCGGTGCGCGGTCGGGAAGAACCGAGCGATGCTGCCCGGCGCATCGGCCAGCAGCTGGTCGAGGCGCTCAATGCCCGCGATGCCGATGGCTATGTCTTCCGGGTCGACATGCGGCTCCGACCGTCGCCGGAAGTCAGCCCGGTGGCGCTGCCGGTCGAGGCGGCGATCAGCTATTATGAATCGAGCGCGCTGGCTTGGGAGCAGGCGGCCTATATCCGGTCCCGGCCGGCTGCCGGCGACCAGCATCTGGGGCGCTATTTTCTGGAAACGATCAATCCCTTTGTCTGGCGGCGGTCGCTGGATTACGGAGCGATCCGCAACATCGGATCCGTCACCGCGCAAATCCGCGACCATTATGCGGCGGGTCAGAAATTCGGGCCCGGCTTTGACCTGAAACGCGGCCGGGGCGGGATTCGCGAGACCGAATTTTACGCCCAGATGCACCAGCTGATCTTCGGTGGCCGACAGCCCGATCTGCGGGTGCCTGCAACGCGCGATGCGCTGGCCGCGCTGGCCGGGGCGGGCCGGATCGATGGCGACAAGGCGCAGACGCTGAGCGAATCCTACGAACTTTACCGGGTGATCGAGCACCGGCTGCAGATGGTCAACGACCAGCAGACGCACAGCCTGCCCGACGAGGGAGCGGCGCTGGACCGGGTCGCCCGGCTGCACGGGCTGGAGCACGGCCAGGCATTGCTGGATCTGCTGGCACCGCATGTGGAGGCGGTTGGCACAATCTATGACGATCTGATCGAACCGGAAGACAGTGCGCGTCTGCCAGCCGATGAAGAAAAGCTGGCCAGCATGCTCGCAGCGAAAAATATCATGGAAGGCGAAGCCTTTGTCCATGCAATCCGGCGCTGGCGGAGCGGCAAGGTGACCGCGCTGCGCTCGTCTGCTGCGCAGGAGTCCTTCGAAGCGATCCTGCCCGATCTTGTCGAGACGATCGCAACCGCCCCCAATTCCGCCAAGGCGCTGGCCCGGCTGGACAGCCTGATCGACAAATTGCCGACGGCGATCAATTTTTTCCGGATACTGGAAGCGCGCCCCGCGCTGTTGCAGCTGCTCGGGCAGATCCTCAGCCACGCGCCGGTGCTGGCAGACGAACTGGCGCGGCGTGCCGAGCTGTTCGACGGGCTCATCGATACGACGGCGCTGGACCTGCCCCCATCCGTCACCGAACTGGCCGAGCAATTCGCCCGCACCGAACCGGGTGATGACTATCAGATTCTGCTCGACCGCGTGCGCGAGCGGGTCGGTGAAAAACGCTTTGCGCTCGGGGTCCAGCTGATCGAGGGGCGGCACGATGCGCTGGCCATCTCGGCGGGCTATGCCCGCGTCGCGGAAGCCGCGATCCAGGTGCTGACCGATGCAACCATTGGCGAGTTTGAAGCGACGCACGGCAAGATTGCGGGATCGGCGCTGGGAATTCTGGCGCTGGGCCGACTGGGCGGGGAGGCATTGACCCATGCCTCGGACCTTGACCTGATCTTTCTGTTCACCGGCGACCATAGCGGCGAATCCGATGGTGAGCGGCCTTTGGGCGCCACTCGCTATTATAACCGGCTGACGGCGCGCATTGTGACGGCGCTGTCCGTACCAACCGCAGCCGGTCCGCTTTATGAGGTCGACACCAGATTGCGGCCATCCGGGACGCAGGGACCGCTGGCGGTGACGCTGGAGAGTTTCTACAAATATCAGCGGGAAAATGCCTGGACCTGGGAGCATATGGCCCTGACCCGCGCCCGCCCGGTCTATGGGGATGCGGCCCTGCGGGAACAATTGCAGACGCAGATATGCGCTATATTGAAGCAGCCGCGGGAACCCGAAGAACTGCGCAAGGCGGTTCGCAAGATGCGTCTGGATATTGTCGAGCATAAACCGCCGAAAGGGCCGCTGGATACCAAGCTGATGGAAGGCGGGCTGGTCGACTGGGAATTCATCATCCATTTTCTGCAGCTCAAGACCGGCGACGCGCTGCATCCGCAACTGGGCAAGGCGGTGCGCGCACTGGTCGAAGCCGGCCATCTCGGCGGGGATATGGTGACGGCGCACGAACTGATGACACGGTTGCTGGTAGCCTTGCGGCTGATGTCGCCGGATTGTGACTATCCGCCGGAAACCAGCCGGGCATTGATCGCCAGGGCGGCGGGACAGGAAAGCTGGGAGGCCCTTCTGGACGGCTATGACAAGGCCAGGCAATGCGTTATTGACGAATGGAACCGGCACCTGCGGCCGGACCCCGATGAAATTTTAGGAGATATCATATGATCGATGTGGGCGACAAGATTCCGGACATGGAACTGGTGGCGCCGGATGGCAGTCCGGTAAAGATATCGGATTATGCTGGCAAAAAGCTGGTGCTGTTCTTTTACCCGAAAGCAAGCACGCCCGGATGCACGACGGAGTCGAAAGATTTTTCGGCGCTTTTGCCAGAGTTTGAAAAAGCCGGTGCCGCGGTGCTCGGCATGTCCGCCGATTCGCCGAAGCGCCAGGAGAATTTTATCACCAAGCAGGAACTGACGGTGGATATCGCTTCCGACGAAAGCACCGAATTCCTGGAGAAGATCGGCGTCTGGGCGGAAAAGAAAATGTACGGCAAGACCTATATGGGTATCATCCGCTCGACCTTCCTGATCGGACCTGATGGTACGGTTCTGAAGGCCTGGCCGAAGGTGAAGGTCAAGGGGCACGCGGAAGAGGTTCTGGCTGCGGTGCAGGCCGCGTAGCAGCTTCCCAATGACCGAAAGCGACACCGTCGGCAGCGCAGTGCTGCGCGTGCTGCAAACTGCCAGTCCTGCCGCCAAGGTGATGGCAGCGCGGCAGGCCGCACGGCAATGGCGGCTGGGGCGGCTGACTCACGAGTTTTGCGACAGCATGCCGGACACGCCCGCCCGGCCCGAGCAACCAGTGCTGATGCGTCCCCGCGACATGCCGCGCCGTGGTACGGGCACTTCGATACCGAGGCGGGTCGCCCTGATTCATGCGCTTGCGCATATCGAATTTGTCGCGATCGATCTGGCATTTGATATGATCGGCCGGTTTGGAGCACAATTTCCCTCCGAGTTTACCGACGACTGGATGCGGGTGGGTGCGGAGGAAGCGATGCACTTCGTGCTGCTTGACCGGCGGCTGCGGGCAATGGACTGCTTTTACGGCGCTCTTCCTGCCCATGACGGGCTTTGGGACAGCGCCCGAAATACCGCGCATGATGCTTCGGCGCGTCTCGCGATTGTGCCGATGGTGCTCGAGGCGCGGGGTCTCGATGTAACGCCGGAAACGGTGGAGCGTTTCAAGCGACAGGGCGATGATCTGACGGCGAGGGTGCTGGACCGAATCTATCAGGACGAAATCAATCATGTCTTTTTTGGGACAAAATGGTTCGAATTTGACTGCAAGAGACGCGGCCATTCGCCTCATGACCATTGGAGAGCGCTGGTAAAAAGCCATTTTAAAGGCGGGCTGAAGGCTCCATTCAACGACTCAGCGCGCCGGACAGCCGGTCTAACCCGAGAATATTATTCCGCTATTGAATAGTTAACCGAATTGAATTTACACCAGTCCTCGATCAGCAAACGATCATCGGGGACAAAGGTTCCAAAAAAAATTCACGCCATGATTTTCATGGGTCGCAAGTAAAGGTTCGATCATTTTATGACCGAAAACATAGTCGCTTTATTCCGAAAATCTGTGCGCAAGATCACAGCCATTGCATTTCTCGGCTCCGCAATGATTTTTTCCACCGCCGCGTCAGCGGAAGCCGCTTCAGACTCCAGTATCCCTGTTGATGTTCTTAAAAGTCAGGCCGCAGAAAGCGCTCTCGGCGACGCAGACCCCGCTTTCAAGATGCTGTTTGACAACTGGTCCGGCGAAGGCAAGCTGCAAGCCGTCAAATTGACCATTCCTTCGCGCAAGCCGGTGAAAGACTTCACCTTGACCAGTTCTTACGGTTTTCGCTCCGATCCGTTCCGAGGCCGCCGGGCCAATCACAAGGGCCTTGATATGGCCGGACCAATCGGCACCCCCATTTATGCGACGGCTGACGGCATCGTCGGCCGTGCGCAATGGGTCAACGGCTATGGCAAATATATCGAGATCAATCACGGCAATGGCATCCAGACCCGCTACGGTCACATGTCGCGTCTCAATGTCGAGGCCAATACGCGAGTGAAGAGCGGCGACCTGATCGGCTTCATGGGTTCGACCGGTCGTTCGACGGGTAGCCATCTTCACTATGAAGTGCGCATCGCCGGAGAAGCGGTCAATCCGATTCCGTTCATGCAGTCGAATGATTTCCTCATCGCGCAGAAGATGAATTCCGGCGTTGCATTGGGCGGCCCAGCGGAATAAGAAGCTTATTATACCTTTGGGAGAGGGTGCATTAAGGAGCGGCTAAAGCTTAAGGCTTGCCGCTCCTTTTGTTTGTCCCTATCTTAGGAGCATGAACCAAGCCATCGCCCCTGTCGAACAGGATATCATCCTGACCCCCAATGCCGCAAAACGCGTCGCTGTAATTGCCGGCAAGCAGGGTAAGGCAGCGATCTTGCGCCTGGCCGTCGAAGGCGGAGGCTGTTCCGGCTTTCAATATCGCTTCGGGCTTGCCGACAGCATCGAGGATGATGATATCGCGGTCCATGAATCGGGCGTCACCCTCGTCGTTGATGAGGTCAGCCTCGACCTGGTGCGCGGAAGCGCCGTGGATTTTGTCGAATCCCTGGGCGGCAGCGCCTTTCAGGTGACCAATCCCAATGCGGCTTCGGGTTGCGGCTGCGGCTCCAGCTTTTCTATCTAAGTGAAAATAGCCAGTTTCAATATCAACGGCATCAAGGCGCGGCTGCCGCGCCTGCTGGAATGGCTTGAGGAAACGCGGCCCGACGTCGCCTGCCTGCAGGAAATCAAGACTCAGGACGAGGGCTTTCCCGCCGACAAGTTCGAGGAAATCGGCTACGGCGCGATCTGGCACGGGCAGAAAAGCTTCAACGGCGTCGCCATATTGGCGCGCGACCAGGTGCCGGAAGAGATCAAGCGCGGGCTGGATGGCGAACCCGAAGACGAGCACAGCCGCTATATCGAGGCGAATATCAGCGGCAAGGACGGGCAAAAGGTCCGGGTTTCGAGCATCTATCTGCCGAACGGCAATCCCCATCCCGGACCAAAGTTCGATTTCAAGCTGCGCTGGATGAAACGGCTGCGCGATCGTGCCGCCGAAATCTGGGCAGAAGAGGTGCCGGCGGTGCTGGCTGGCGATTATAATGTCATCCCGCGCGACAATGATGTCTATTCGGTCAAGGCGATGCAGGACGATGCGCTGATGCAGCCGGAAAGCCGGCAAGGCTACCGGCGTATGCTCAACGATGGCTGGACCGACGCACTGGGCGTCACCCATCCGGCAGGCAATATCTGGACCTACTGGGACTATCGCAGCGGCGGCTGGCAGCGCGACCAGGGCTTCCGCATCGACCATCTGCTGCTCAGCCCGCTGGCGGCTGACGCGCTCAAAAGCTGCGGTGTCGACAAGGAGCATCGGGGCCGGGAGAAGGCAAGCGATCATACGCCGGCATGGGTCGACCTGAATATCTAGGCCGGCATCTGGCGAGCCATCACCGCTGTGCGGAATCGATCGGCTTGTCGTAAATCAGATATTCCCGGTTGATTTTCGCGCCAATCGCATCGGCGATCGCGACCATTCCCTGATTGTCCTCGAGTATCCAGCCGATCTCCGCATAGCGGGTGCCAAAATGGGCGACCGCATCGCGTCGGATATATTCGATCATCATGAAGGCCATCTGGCTGGCGAGACGACTGTTGTGCAGTTCCTTTTTGACGCCCATCAGCGGCACCCGCATCGACTGGGCCTTGGGAAATTTCAGCCACCAGAGCAATTTGGCCCAGCCGAACGGCAATAGCGAACCTTTCAGATCCTTGATCACCTCATTCATGTTGGGCAGGGTCATCATGAAAGCGACCGGCTCGCCGTCGAGCTCGGCAATCCGGATCAGCGCCTCGTGGACAATCGGCTTCAGGCTTTTGCCGGCATGATCAATCTCGTGATCGGTCATTGGAACAAAGCCCCAGTTGGTCGACCAGGCATCGTTGAGCAGGCCCATGATGATCGCTGCGTCGCGGTCGAAGTGCTTCTTGTCGACCTTGCGGATCACCAGTTTCTTGTTACGCTCGCCCGAGGCAACGATGCGGTTGATCAGCTCCGGAAAACCGTCTTTCACCGGCAGGTCATAGGTCACCAGACGCTTTGCAACCTTGTAGCCGAGATTCTCGATCCAGCCCTGATAGGCGGGATTATGGTGACCCATCATGATCATCGGACTCTGGTCATGCCCCTGGGTCAGGAGGCCGGGCTCTTCCCAGACCGAGAGGCTGAGCGGGGCGAGCACGCGAATCATGCCCTGATCGCTCAGCCACTGTTCTGCGGCCCGGATAAGGGCGTGCATAACCTGCTCGTCCGTTGCCTCCATCATGCCCCAATTGCCGGTGCCCGGTCCCATGCCCTGTTCCGGCGGCTGTTGCAGCGCCAGTTCGTCGATATGCGCGCTGATCCGGCCGACGACCTGACCCTGCTGCAAGGCAAGAAAAAACTGCACCCGCGCATGTTCGAAGAAGGGATTTTTTCCCGGTGTGATGAGATTGGCGACTTCCGACCGCAGAGGCTGAACCCAGTGTGGATCACCGGCATTGAGCGTGTAGGCAATGTCGATAAACTGCTTGGTCTGGGCCTTGGTAGTCACAGGCTGAATCACTATATCCTGACTGGCCACCGCATTTTTCCTTTTATATTTCCGGCTGGCTGTGACGTTAATCGCGGCGCAATGTCAAGGGCGTGAACAGCCTCGCTGTCTTGTCCTTGCCATGATCTCGCCACGATATGTTGCTCTAGGCGGTTCAAAGATTGTGCAGGTATTTATGAATTCGACAACCATCATTCCGGAAAATGCGCCAAAGGCGACCGCTGACTCGCGCTCGAGTTCGGCGCGTATCGCCGTTCCCGAGGACAATGAACTGATCCGGACTGCGGCGCAGGTCACTCGCGACCTCAATACGCCTAAGCCGGCCATCTACTGGGCCGATTTTCTGGCATCTTTGGTGACGGGTTACGCTTCGCTTGCCGGAGCGATCCTCGTCCAGTCGACAGCGCTTGCGATCCTGTTCGGCGTGATTGCGGTGCTGGCGCTTTACCGCGCGGGCAGCTTCATCCACGAACTGACGCATGTTCGCCGCAATACCTTGCCCGGCTTCCATTTTGCCTGGAACGCGCTGTTCGGCGTGCCGATGATGATCCCCTCGTTCATGTATGAGGGCATTCACAGCATCCATCACCGGACCAAGAAATATGGCACGGTCGAAGACCCCGAATATCTGCCGCTGGCATTGATGAAGCCATGGTCGGTGCCATTGTTCGTGATCGTCGCCGCGCTGGCACCGGTTGCGCTCTTGTTCCGCTTTGCCGTGCTGGCACCGCTTTCCGCCCTGATCCCGCCGCTTCGCAAGATCGTGGTCGAGCGCTATTCCGGGCTGATCGTCAATCCCGAATTTCGTCGCAAGCCGGCGGAGGGCGAGCTGAAGCGTCGCTGGCTGGCCAGCGAGATCGGAGCCAGTGTCTGGTCCATTGCCCTGATCGCCATGGTCGCGACCGGCGTGATCCCGATGCGGGCCTTTCTGATCTTCCTTGCGGTGATCTCGGGCAGTGTCGTCTTGAACCAGATCCGCACGCTGGTCGCGCATCTGTGGGAAAATGACGGCAGCGAAATGACCGTGACCGGGCAATATCTCGACAGTGTCAACGTCCCGCCGCCCGGCACCCTGCCAGCGCTATGGGCACCGGTCGGACTGCGCTACCACGCGCTGCACCATCTGCTGCCGGGCATTCCCTACCATAATCTCGGCGAGGCGCACCGGCGAATCGCGGCCAAGCTGCCGAAGGATTCCCCTTTCTATCGGGCGGATCATCGCAGTCTTGTGCGTCTGGTCGCTGGTCTGGTGCGAGGCAGCGCCGGCAGAAACTGACGCGGCTATTCTTCGGTGCGAATGAGCACCGTTTCGCCGATCAGAAAAAACAGCATGAACGGCGCCCAGGCCGCCAGCAGAGCGGGATAGGCGCCGATATTGCCCATCGCGAGGGCGAAATTGTCGGCAACGAAATAGGCAAAGCCCAGAGCCATGCCGATCACCGCCCGGATGAACAGCTGTCCGGAACGCGCGAGACCAAATGCCGCGACCGCACCCAGCAAGGGCATCAGGATTGACGACATCGGTCCCGAAATCTTGTGCCACCAGCCAGCCTTCAGGCTCATCGTCGGGCGTCCTGCCTGTTCCAGTTCACCGATGGCCCCGCGCAGAGCGAAAATCGAAAGGCTGTCCGCATCGACACTGCTCAGGGTGAACTGGTCGGGCCTTATGGAATCGCCGATCAGCAGTTCGGGCGTCTTTTCCTCGGTTCCGCTATTCACGTTGAACCGCGTTACATCGCTGAGCAGCCAGCCGTTGTCGGTGAATCGCGCCTGATCCCCGTGCATCAGGCTGTTCAGTTCATTGGCGGAGCGATTGTAGATCGTGACATCGCGCAGTTGAACATTGTTCCCCCGGCCGATCACCGTCCGTGCGTTGATCAGATCGTTGCCATCCTTGACCCACACATTGGTGCGTATATTGCTCTCCGCCGGAATAGGTCCGAAATCCACCTTCTCCCATTGCGTCAGGCGAGCGGTCGCGGGCGCGACCAGCGTCTCGTTGAATATAAAGGAGAGCACCGCCACGCCCATGCTGGCAACAATCAGCGGCGCAAGAATCTGGTGGGCGGACAGGCCGCCCGCTTTCATCGAGATGACTTCGCTATTCTGGTTCAGGGTCGCGAGCGTGATGATCGTGCCCAGCAGGACCGAAAAGGGCAGGAAACGGGCGATGAGTTGCGGTGCCCGCAGCGAGACATAGGTCCACAGTTCGGCCTCGCCATTGCCCGGATGGGCCAGAATCTTGCCGCTCTCGCCCAGCAGGTCCAGTGCCTGCAGCACCAGGACCAGCAGCGCCAGCACCGCGAGCGTGCGGATGATGAACATTTTTGCCATATAGATGGCCAGCGTCCGGGAGGGGAAAAAGTCCATGGCGGGCTAGTCCTTCATCATCGCGCGTTTTCGGTTGAAACTGAGCAGTCCCTTGAAGACCCCGCCGAATTTCGAGAAGGCCTTTTCCAGTGCCCCGATCGGCTGGCCGCCGGGGACATGCGCGGCGACATGATACATCCAGATGATCAGTGCGGCGAACACGCAGAAGGGCAGCCACAGGGCGATGATCGGGTCGACCAGACCCAGCGAGCCGATATCCTCGCCATATTCATTCACCTTGTGATAGGTCACGATCATCACGATCGACAGAAAGACGCCAAGGGCAGAGGTGGAGCGCTTGGGTGGAACCGCCAGCGCGACCGCCAGCAGCGGCATCAGCAGCATCATCACGACCTCGACCATCCGGAAATGGAAATTGGAACGGGTTTCGTTGCGTTCGGTTACCGGACGCTTGGCATCGCTGCCGACCCGCACCAGTTCGGGGATCGTATATTCGAGATTCTTGCCGCCGCGCGACCGGAAGGATTCGATGTTCGGCAAATCGATCGGCAAGTCGTGATTGCTGAAGCTCAGAATCCGCGGCTTTTTATAGTTGGGCGCATCATGCACCAGCACGCCATCGGTCAGACGCAGGATGATCGTGTCGGGATCATCGGTTGCCAGAAACTGGCCATTTTTGGCCGTTACCGAAACGGTCTGGCCCTTTTTGCTTTCGGCGCGGACGAACATGCCGCTCAATTTCGTGCCATTATCCTGGCTTTCCTCGATGCGGAGGGTCATCCGGTTGCCCAGATTGGTAAATTCGCCGACCTTGATCGAGGCGCCGAGCGCGCCCGAGCGCAATTCGAAGCGGAGTTCTTCATAATAATAGCGGGACAGGGGCTGGATGAATCCGACCAGCGCCAGATTGACCAGCATCAATGCCACGGCGAACAGATAGGGCACCCGCAGCAGACGACCGTAGCCCTGGCCTACCGCCCGGAAGACGTCGAGTTCAGAGCTGAGCGCCAGTTGCCGGAAAGCCAGCAAGATGCCGAGCAGCAAGCCGATCGGGATGCCCAGCGAGAGATATTCGGGTATCAGGTTGGCGAGCATCCGCCACACGACGCTGACCGGCCCCCCTTCCGCAGCGACAAAATCGAAAAGCCGCAGCATTTTTTCGAGCACCAGCAGCATCGCTGCAATCACCAATGTGCTGAACAGCGGCAACGCTATCAATTTTGCCAGATAGCGATCGGTGGAAGTCAGCAGTTTCAACTTGTTGTCTCCCTCTCACCATGTTTTCGCCGCAAATCAAATCCATAACGATAAGCGGATCGGGGGCTGATTCTTGACCGTGTCGGAGTGTTGGCGCGGGTATAACGACTAGGAGTAACTTCGTCATGTTGAAATTTGCGGCTTCCATCGCATTATCGACTACCCTTTTGCTTTCCTCTGCCCCGGCATTTGCCGGTGGCCAGGAGATATCCAATGACATGCGCCCGTGCCGGACAGGCAAAGGCCCCGCTGTGAAGGTGGAAATCAACGGCCTGAAGGAAGCAACCGGCAAGATTCGTGTCCAGAGCTATCGCGGTACCAAGGACGAATGGCTGAAGAGCGGTGCATGGCTGAGCCGCATCGAAGTCCCTGTCACTGCCAGCAGGATGAGCTTCTGCATCCCTTTCAGCAAGACCGGCGAATATGCCATTGCCGTGCGTCATGACCTGAACGGTAACGGCAAAACCGATATCACCAGCGACGGTGGCGGCATGTCGAACAACCCGAGCATCAGCATCTTCAACCTTGGCAAGCCAAGCTACAAGAAGACCAAATTTGCGCTCGGCAATGAGGTCAAGACCATCAGCATCAACATGAAATATATGTGATGCATCCAGCGCACAGCATAATTTGGGGCTAAATTCATGGCAAATGTCGCACTTCTTTCCAATCCGAACTCAACCGGAAATCGGGCGATATTGCCAGAAGTAAGGTCTTACTGCGTTAAGAACAGCGATGTTTTCCATTATGAAGTGGATCATGTCGACGAAATTGCCAAGGCACTGGAAACCATTGCCCGGGTGAAGCCGAAAGTGCTGGTGATCAATGGCGGTGACGGCACCGTTCAGGCTGCGCTGACCGAATTATATCAGGGCGGCCATTTCGGCGACAATCCGCCCCCGGTGGCCGTGCTGCCCAATGGCAAGACCAATCTGATCGCGCTCGATCTGGGCGCCGAGGGCAATCCGCTCAAGGCGCTGGAACGGATTGTCGAGCTGGCCAAGCATGATCTGCACGAACATCTGGTCTCGCGGGAACTGATCGCATTGTCCGATGGCGGCAAGGACAGCAAGGTTGTGCTGGGCATGTTTCTCGGCGGTGCCGGATTGTCGGAATTCATTCTCTATTGCCGGCACAAGATCTATCCGCTGGGGTTGCCCAATGCTGCAGCGCACGTGCTGACGGTCTTTGCGGCGCTTGCCTCTGTCCTGTTCGGGATTCGCGGCAAATTTCTGCCCAACCGGTCGCGACCGATCAAGATATCGCTGATCCGCGAGGGACAGTTTCAGGGCAATTTTGCCGTGCTGATCGTCACCACGCTGGAGCGACTGCTGCTGATGAAGCGATCGATGCGCAACCAGAATGCGATTGGCCGGATGCAGTTTCTTGCGATTGATCAGCGGGCCGGAGCCATCGTGCGCTTTCTGCTGTCGGTCATATTCGGCCGGCTCGGCAAAAATGTCCAGAAGGGCATTCATCTGGAACGCGGCGACACGATCCGGATCGAAGGCGAGGGCAGCAATGTGCTGATGGACGGAGAATTATTCTCCGCCCAGCCCGGACAGCCGATCGTGCTGAAATCGACCAAGGCAGTATCCTTCCTTCGGCTCGCCGCTTGAGCTAGGACGTTTCGCGTGAGCGAACTCAAATCATTGATTGCGGAAGAACTGGCGCAGCCCGTCGACCCCCGGGTTTCGGCCTTTGCGGAGTCTATCGCCGCGCAATATGGGGATGCATCGCGGGCGGTGCTGTTTTACGGCTCCTGCCTGCGCACCACCGAACTCGACGGGCAGATGCTCGATTTCTACCTGATCGTCTCGAGCTATGAGGCGGCATATGGAAAAAGCTGGCTGGTTGGCGCGAACAAGCGGTTGCCGCCCAACGTCTTTCCGGCGGAACATGCCGGACTGGTCGCCAAGGTGGCGGTGCTCAGCGAGAAGGATTTTTACCGGCTGAACCGGATCACCGCCAGCGCGGTCAGCGTCTGGGCGCGATTTGCGCAACCGTCCCGGCTCGTCTGGCAGGCGGATCCAGCGGCGCAGTCGCAGGCTGTGGAGGCCATTGCCGGGGCAACGGTCACCCTGTTTGACATGACCTTTCCGATGATGGGCATTGATACCGAATATACGATTCCGGACCTGTGGAAGCGCGGCTTCGAGCTGACCTACGGTGCGGAATTGCGGGCCGAGCGCAAGGACCGGTCGGCGTCAGTCGTGGACTCCGATCCGGCGCGCTATGCCAGATTTGGGCCGGCTGTGATCGCGGCGATTGCCGAACGGGAAAAGGGCCGGGGCAAGGCGCTGAAAATCATCGCCTCGCGCGAGGCGGTCGAGAAAAGATGGCGGCAATTGCGGCGCAACGGCAAGATATTGACGCTTGCCAGATTGGCAAAGGCATCCGCCACCTACGCTGGCGGCATCGATTATCTCGCCTGGAAGATCAACCGCCATGCGGGGACCGATTATGTAATTCGGCCCTGGCAGCGCAAGTGGCCGATCCTGGGCGCGCTGGTGATGCTGCCGCGATTGATCATGGGCGGGGCGATCAAGTGACTTCGTTATCCTGAACAGTCCGTACTAACGGTCCTTGTAATCCGGTTTCCGCTTCGCAAAGAAAGCCTTGGCGGCCTCGCGGCTGTCCTCGGTCATTGACAGCATCACCTGCTGCCGGTCCTCGATCGCGAGCGCTGCCTCAAAGCTTTGGGCATCAATATTGCGGTTCAGGGCATCCTTCGACAGGCGCAGCCCCATGGGAGCGGTGTCGAGCATTTCTCCGGCCAGTGAAAGACCCGTCGAAAGCAGCTTGTCCTCGTCGACCACTTCGCTGATCAGGCCGTATTTTTCGGCCCGTTCGGCATGGATGAACCGGCCGGTCAGGATCAGTTCCGACGCGATCGATGCCCCAACCATGCGCGGCAGGAAATAGCTGGATCCCATGTCACAGCCGCCCAAGCCGATCTTGATATAGGCGGCATTCATTTTCAGACTCGGCGCGCCATAGCGGACGTCGCTGGCGAGCAGCAGCGAGAAGCCACCGCCACAGGCAGCGCCCTGGGCCAGCGCAATGATCGGCTGCGGGCATTGCCGCATCAGCTGCATGACCGTGGCGATCGAACGCTGCGTGTTCCAGACATGCTGGACCTGTCCGCGCGAGCCGTCATTTTTCCAGCCGCCGATATCAAGCCCGGCGCAAAAGGCACGACCCTCGGCGCGAAACAGAACCACGCGGACGTCGAGGCGCTTCTGCAGTCCGCGAAAATAATCCTGCAGCGCGAAGATCATCGCCTCGTTCATCGTGTTGAGCTTTTCGGGGCGGTTGAGCGTCAAAATCTCAACCGCGCCGCGCTGTTCGATGAGTATGGGGTTGGTCATTTCGGCTAGATGGCTCCGACAGCCTTGCCGGCTGCTTCAAACATCCCCAGAATCTGGTCGACCTGTTCACTCGTATGTTCCGCGCAGAGCGAGCAACGCAGCAGGGTCATATTGGCCGGTGTTGCCGGCGGTCGCGCCAGGTTCACATACAGGCCTTCGGCGAGCAGCGCCTGCCACATCATCGCGCCTTTTTCGAGGTCGGGCATGATCACCGCGATGATCGCGCTTTGCGCCTCGGGCGTGCCGAGGGAGAAGCCGAGATCGCGCAGGCCCTGGTGCAGCTTCTTGCTATTTTCCCAGAGATGGGCCCGCTTGTTGCCGCTGTGCATCAGCTTGCGGATCGATGTGCTCGCCGTCGCCATGACGCTGGGCGGCAGGCTGGCGGTGAATATATAGGGGCGGCAGACCAGCCGCAATATCTCGAATTTCGGATGGTTGGAGACGCAGAAACCGCCGACCGTGCCGACGCTCTTGCTGAACGTGCCGATGATGAAATCGACATCGTCGATCACGCCCTGGGCCTCGCAGACGCCGCGGCCATTTTCGCCGATAAAGCCCATCGAATGGGCCTCGTCGACCAGCACCATCGCGCCATTTTCCTTGCAGATTCGCACCATTTCCTTCAGCGGGGCGACATCGCCGAGCATCGAATAGACGCCTTCGAGAACGACCAGCTTGCCGGCTTCCGCAGGCAGGCGTTTCAGCCGTTTCTCGAGCGCCTCGACATCATTGTGGCGAAAAGCGACGATCTCGGCATTGCCCATCGCGCAGCCGTCGTAGATCGAGGCATGGCTGTCGGTGTCGAGAATGATATAATCGCCCTTGCCGGCAAGGGTCGAGATGATGCCCAAATTTGCCTGATAGCCGGTGGAAAAGACCATCGCGTGGTCCATCGCGTAAAATTCCCTGAGCGCATCCTCGCAATCGCGGTGCAGGCTGTAGGTCCCGTTAAACACCCGGCTGCCGGTGGTGCCGGATCCGAACTCTGCCAGCGCCTTGATCCCGGCTGCGCGCACGTCGTCGTCAAAGGTCATGCCCATATAATTATAGGTGCCGAGGAGAATCGTTTCCTTGCCGTTGCAGATGGCAACGGTCGGCGAGAGCACCTCCTCCATCACCAGGGAAAACGGGTCCTTGACGCCGGTGGCCAGAAGGTTTTCACGCTCCTGGATAAGCGGATCAAATTTGCTGAGTAGATCGGTCATTCTTTACTTCCGTTCGTGCTGAGCTGCCGGAGTACGAACCACCCGCTCGTGCGACCCTTTGGCTAGCTCAGGGCGAACGGGTGCTGGGCTTTAGCTGTCCATCAATTTTGCAACGGCATCGGCGAGCTGGCCGACGGTTTCGATTTCGGCCTGCATGTTCATGGTGATGATGATGTCAAATTCATCCTCCACGGCAGCGACAAAATCCATGACCGTCAGACTGTCCCATTCGAGATCGCCCTGAAAGGTGGTGGATGCCGCAAGATCGACGCCCTTGTTGTTGAAGGGCCCGATCAGTTCGCAGATCTTGGCCATGATGTCTTCGCGATTTGCCATATATTGCTTTCCTCGTGTCACTGGCAAAAATGCCTTCCCGGACCTTTGCCAACGGATGCGCCCCATTGGCAAGCGAATAAGGCGCAAAAGCGGCATCAGCTTGCCCAAATGCGTCGATTGTGTCACTTTCGCGGAAGCGCAGGGGCCATGGTGTCGGATGAGGGGAAAAGGCCGGATGACCCAGTGCAATCTGTCGAGCATCTGCTGAACCAGCAATCCCGCCACCAGGCATCGCCCTGTCGCATGGTCCTCCGAAACCCGTTACAGCCAGTCGTTCTGGCGGTACCAGTTCGCGGTGTCCCGCAGGCCGTCCGGGGTTTTGATCCGCGGCTGCCATAGCTGGCTTGGCAGTCTTCGCTGCGGGTCAATCGTCCAGTCATCATGGCAGAAATAATTGACCCGGTCCTGGGTCAGCTTGGCCTTGTCCCGCCGCACCAGGCGGTCCGCGACAGCCCCGAAGCGAAGCAGCGGCTTGGGGATGCCGACGGCAGAAATCCGCTTGCCCATCGCGGTGCCGATTGCCTTGGCAAAGCCGACCTGGGTCCAGCCACCCGGTTCGCCGTCGTCGACCTCGAAAATCTGGGCGGTCAGATCTTCGTCTTCCGGCAGCAGCGCCAGCAAGGCGCGGCACAGATCCTCGACATGGATGACCGACAGCCGGCCGTCGGTATCGGGCGGCATCGTCACAAATCCCATCCTGGCCATTTTGAACAGATCGAGAAATTCGCCATCGCCGGGTCCGTAGACGGCGGGAGGACGGACGATTGTCCAGTCGAGGCCGCTGGTCGCGACAATTTTTTCCGCCTTGGCTTTGGTCTCGCCGTAGATCGACAGCTTCGGCTGTGTGGCGGCCAGCGACGAGACGTGGAGAAAGCGCCTGGTTCCGGCCTGTTTTGCCGCTTCGACGAGCGCCAGCGTTCCGCTGACATTGCCGGATTCAAACCCGGCGCGGTCGGGAGCATTGACGACCCCGGCGATATGCAGAACCATGTCCGCGCCGGCGCATAGCCGGGTCAGACTGTCCTTGCTGTCCAGCGCGCCGGGCACCCACTGCACACCGGGCCGGTCATCCTGCCGCCGCCGCGTCAGCGCGCGCGCCTCATAGCCTTCGCGAACCATCAGATCGAGCATCCGGCCACCGACAAAGCCGGTTGCGCCAGTAATAGCGACGGTTTTGCGAGCGGTGCCGGCCATGATGCTTACACCAGCACCATCTGGTTGCGGTGGACGACAGCGCTGCGCGGCGCATAGCCGAGCAGTGCTTCCAGTTCCGAGCTGCGGTGCCCGATGATTCGTGCGCAATCCAGCGCGTCATATTCGGCAAGACCGCGCGCGATCGTCAGCCCGTTCTCGTCCCTGATCTCGATCACGTCACTGCGTTCAAATTGCCCGTCGATCGCGATGATACCGGCGGCCAGGAGGCTGCCGCCCGATTGCAGGGCCGATACCGCACCGGCGTCGATGGTAATCGTCCCTGCCGAGGTAAGCCGCCCGCCCAGCCAGGCCTTGCGGGCATTGGCACCATCGCCGGCCTTGAACAGGGTTCCGACATTGGTCAGCGCATAGCGTTCGAGCGGATGTTCTTCGCGTCCCGAGATGATCGACAGTTCAATACCGGCAAGATTGGCGATTTTTGCTGCCTGCAGCTTCGATGTCATGCCGCCCGATCCCAGCCCGGACGAGGAGCTGCCGTCGGCCATTGCCATGATCGATTCATCGACCGCTTCCACCAGACCGATAAATTGTCCGTTGGTCTCGCTGCCCGGCCTGCGGTCATAGAGGCCGTCGATATCGGAAAGCAGCAGCACGCGATCGGCCCCGGCAGCCTGCGCCACGCGCGCGGCCAGCCGGTCATTGTCACCAAAGCGAATCTCGTCGGTAGCGACGCTGTCATTTTCGTTGATCACTGCGATGGCCCGATGTTCCAGCAGTTTTTCCAGCGTGGCGGTGGCGTTGAGATAGCGCTTGCGGTCTTCCAGATCGTCGAGCGTGAGCAGCATCTGGGCAGCGGATATCTGATGCTCTGCGAGAAGCTCCGACCAAAGGCTGCTCAGCGCAATCTGGCCGACGGACGCAGCTGCCTGTGCCTCGGCGAGGCTGGCGCGACCGCCTCTTTCAAGGCCCAGCTTGCGTGCGCCCAGCGCGATCGAACCCGAAGAAACGATGATGACATCGTCACCGGCCTGGTGGCGTTTGGCAATGTCCGCGACCAGCGTTTTCAGCCAGGCACGGCGGGGCTGTCCATCCTCGCCGACCAGCAGCGCAGACCCCACCTTGACGACAATCGTTTCCCGCTTTGCGGCATTCACAGCGGCGACCAATCCTTGGCTTTGTCCTCTTCATCAGGGGAGCGCGTGACCCGGCCTTTTTGCTCGATGGAGCTGTTTTCGCCGACAGCCTCCAGAATCTTGTCGAGCGCGGCATCCAGTCCGGCGCCGGTCGCACCGGAAACCGGAAGGACATGTTCGGCTCCTGCGGCGCGCAACTGACCGGCGATATCCGCCATCAGTTCGTCGTCCAGCAGATCGGCCTTGTTCAACGCCAGTATCTGCGGTTTTTCGGACAGGCCGCCGCCATATTTCTCGAGTTCCTTGGTGACAGTCTGCCATGCTTCGACCGGATCGTCACCGGTGGCATCGACCAGATGCAGCAATATCTTGCACCGCTCGATATGACCCAGAAAGCGGTCGCCGATACCGGCGCCGTCGGCCGCGCCCTCAATCAGTCCCGGAATGTCCGCGAGCACGAATTCGCGGCCCTTGTGGCGGACCACGCCGAGCTGCGGATGGATGGTGGTGAACGGATAGGCACCGACCTTGGCGTCGGTGTTCGTCACCTTGTTGATCAGGGTTGATTTGCCGGCATTGGGCAGGCCGACCAGACCGGCGTCGGCAATCAGCTTGAGCCGCAGCCAGACCGCCGCTTCCTCGCCCAGTTCGCCGGGCTGGTGCTGGCGCGGCGCGCGGTTGGTCGAGCTCTTGTAGCTGGCATTGCCGCGTCCGCCGATACCGCCTTCAAGAAAGGTGGCGCGCTGGCCCTCCTGGGTGAAGTCGAGCAGCACATGTTCCTTGTCTTCCGACAATATCTGCGTGCCGACCGGCACCTTGATGACGAGATCTTCACCCCCGGCACCCGTGCGATTGCGGCCGGCACCGCCCTTGCCGCGCGGGGCCTTGAAATGCTGGGCATAGCGAAAGTCGATCAGCGTGTTGAGGCCTTCGACGGCCATGAAGACGATATCGCCGCCCTTGCCGCCATTGCCGCCGTCGGGGCCACCATATTGAATATATTTTTCACGCCGGAAACTGACAGCACCGGGCCCGCCCTGACCGGAGCTGACATAGATTTTGGCTTGATCGAGAAAATGCATGTAGGTGCATTTAGGGACTAGCCGAGCGAAACGCTAGGCTTTGGTGCAATATAACGACATTGCCCGTCGGTCCCGTTCGCGAAAGCGCCTATATGCTCAGGCCGCCGTCGACCGCAAAGGCGGCCCCGGTGGCGAATTTGCTTTCGTCAGAGGCCAGATAGACCAAGAGATGCGCCACATCATCCGGTTCTCCCATATGGCCGACCGGCTGCGCGAGCTTGAACGCTTCCTCGGTTTCCGCCGGATTGGGCGTTCCGTCGATCACGCTGCGAACATTGGGAGTCATGATCGTGCCGGGCAACACCGCATTCACCCGCACCCCGTTTTTCTCGCGCGCGCAATAGAGCGCGATCGATTTTGTCATCATCGGAATCGCCGCCTTGGCGCTGTTATAGGCGACCAGATCGGGGCTGGCGTTGATTGCGGCGGCGGACGAAAAATTGATGATCGAACCGCCGGTTTTGCTCATCAAGGGCAGGGCGGCCTTGCACCCCAGGAAAATCGAGTCGACATCGACCGTGTAGCAGCGCCGGAAATCTTCATAGCTAACATCCGCTATCGAACCGAAGACGGTCACCGCAGCATTGTTGATCAGTACATCGAGCCGGCCATATTCCGCCTCGACATGGGCGATCACCTCGCCCCAGCGGTCGGGGCTGGTGACATCCTGTTCCAGAAAGTCGACATTGCTGCCCAGTTCCGCTGCCGTCGCCGCTCCGGCCTCGGCGTTGTGATCGGTGATCAGCACTCGGCCGCCTTCTTCGGAGAGGCGCTTCGCCGCAGCCTTGCCGAGGCCCATCGCACCGCCGGTCAACAATATGATCTTGTCCTGCACTCGTCCCATCATGGATCCTTTTCCCGGCCTTCGCCGATGTTATATTTCTCTTCTTACTCTGCCGCTTCCAGCTGTTCCATCTCGGCGACGCGCGGGTCGTTCGGATAGACCCACTCTTCGCCGATCACCTGCTCGACGGCCAGCCCTTCCGGAATGCGGTTGAGGCCGATCATCTTGTCGCAATTCTGGTGAAAGCTGTAGATGCGGGCTTCCTGATAGCTCAGCGGCACGCTCTTGAAGCCGTCGCTTTCCATCGATTTCTGAATCATTTCTCCAAATTGCGTGTCCTCGAGGATGATCGGCGACATGTCGCGACCATTGGGCTTGCTTGCGTCGGGCACGGTCCAGAGGTCCGGTGCCGGCCCGTCGCCCCAGTCCATCGCCATCGTCACCAGTTCCAGCCGGGTCGTGTTGAGCGAGGTCGGCCAGAAGATCAGCGGCGGCACGAAATAATTGCTGAGCGGCGATACCCAGTTGGGGAACATCGTGTAGCTTTGGGTGCAGGTCCGGCCGAACTCGCCGACCCCTTCAATCTCCTGCCAGTTCGGCGGGCTGTCGATCGCCCTGACATGCTCGCGGTCGGTCTGTTCGGGGGCAGGGGCCAGCATCCGGGCATGACCATTGGGATAGAGCGTGTTCACATTGCGCTTGCTGTCGACCAGCGGCGATACGGTATCCGGATGGATGAAGGGGACATGATAGACCTCCATATTGGCCTCCATCGCGACCTTCCAGTTACACTTCAGATCAAAGCTGTGCCGCGCCGCCAGCCGGATCTTGTCAAAGCGGAATTCCTTCCACTCGTCCCAGACCGGGCCCAGCCATTCCTTCAGCGGCATCGCCTCTGCATCGAAATTGACAAAAATCAGATTGCCCAGCATCTCGCATTTGACCGGGATCAGGCTGCGGCAGGACATGTCGAAATCGGGACCAAAATCCTGCTTTTCCGGCACGCCGACCAAAGTGCCATCGGTCTTGTAGGTCCAGTTGTGATAGCCGCACATCAGGCGGGGCGTTCTGCCCCTTGCTTCGGTCACAACCGGGGCGCCGCGATGGCGGCAGGTGTTATAAAAGGCACGGACCTCGCCATCCATGCCGTGGACGATGACGATCGGATCGCCGACCTGCTCCCATTTCATGAAACAGCCCGGTTCCGGTATCTCGTCAATATGGCCGGCGAACAGCCAGGTCTTCTTCCACAGATATTGCTGTTCGAGGTCGTAATATTCCTGGCTGGTATAACGCCCGGCGGGCAGGTCCGGGAGATGGGGAAAGTCTCGCGGTGGGGCGGTGCGGGACGCTTCCCACTGCATCAGGCGTTTCATTTGATCGATATAGGCAGAATCCATCGGCATGCATATTCTCCTTCTCCGCCGATTGGCTCGCACGGGGCAAGGGCCAAGTCGATTGGCAAATATGATAGAGGGCGTCGGGCCGGAATCCGGAAGTGGGATGTCAGATTTCGTTGATCATCCGCAGGTCAGCTTGCGGCTCTTACCGCACCAATCAGATCGGCTGACCGCATATCCCCCAACAGCCCTTCGCCCATCCTGTTCATGACATAAGAATAAGTCGCGCGATTCTCCATATCGATAAGGATTTGCGAGCCGCCATAGCCACCCCAGAACATGCTGTTTTCATTTGGCAACTGGACCGTCTCTCCGGTCAGGCCAAAGCCGAGGCCGAATTTTAGCGGCAGTCCAAAAAGCACCAGGTCATTGCCTTCAATCTGCTGTTCCAGCGCCTTGCGGCAGCCGGCTTCGGACAGAATGCGCTTGCCCTTGGCGATCCCGCCATTGGCGAGCAAGACATGGATTTCCGCGACCGACCGGGCGTTGCCGGTACCGCCTGCTGCGGGTATTTCGGCGCCGCGCCATTCTCTGGACCGCGTGTCGAACGGATTGATTGGCGGGTTGGTGAAGGTCTTGCGCTGGATATCGTTGGCGGCTGCCTGCGCTGCGCCGGCTTTCGGCGGGATCAGATCGGCAACCCTGTGATCATGTTCGGCCGCCAGACCGATGTGGAAGTCGGCATCGAGCGGCTCGGCAATTTCCTCCCGAAACACCGTCCCAAGTGACTTGCCGGTGATCCGGCGTATCACTTCGCCAACCAGATAACCCTGGGTGATGGCATGATAGCCGACCTGCGTACCGGGTTCCCACCACGGTGCCTGCGCCGCCAGCAGCGAGGTCGCCTTCTCCCAGTCATAAAGATCTTCCCGCGTGATCGGCACTTCCCAGCCGGAAAGGCCGGACGAATGGCTCATCAGCTGAGCGACGGTGACGTCTGCCTTGCCGTTCTGGGCAAATTCCGGCCAATATTTCGCAACCGGCGCGTCAAAATCGAGCTCGCCGCGATCGGCGATCAGCAGCGCGGTCAATGCGGTCATCGTCTTGGTCGTCGAATAGACATTGACGATCGTGTCTGCTTCCCAGGGCCGGTTTTTTTCTTCGTCGGCCCAGCCGCCCCAGATATCGATGACGGTTTCGCCGTCAATCGTGGCGCAAAAGGAGGCTCCGACATCGGCACCACTTTCGATGCTTGCAGCCATAATGTCGCGCACATGCGCAAACCGGTCCTGGCTGGACCCGTGTACCAAATTGTCTGTCATCGGCTTTTCCTAAGCGGCTGAAACCCTGACGGGTATCGCGCTTTGCAGGGCCTGTCCAGTGATCGGATCGATGTTGCTGTCGTCGGTCAGCAGGCGATTGGTCGATCCCCCCCTGGTCATGACATCATCCTTGCCCGCCTCGCTGTCGCCAAAGGCATGGCTCATCGAAATCACACCGGGACGGACCTTGTCATCGGCTTTGGCCAAACCGAAGATCGAGGCCGTGGGCGAGGTGATTTCGATAATCGCTCCATCTTCGATCCCGGCGGCCGCCAGATCGGCCGGGTTGAAAAAGGCCGGATTGGTCGGCATTTTTTCGACCAGTTTCGGGAAAGTGTGGCCGTTGCTGTTGTAGCGATGCTTGGACCGGCGCGAAATCAGCCGGAAATCGAAGCCATCCTGAGCCGGATCATTCGCCGCATAATCGGTCAGCTGGCGCGGCATCGCGCCTGCATTGAGATCGAATTTCTCCTCCGCCTCCGGATCGGCCGGCCCCACAACCGGGTGCAGTTCATCATAGGTAATCGCTGCGCCCTTGCGCTCCAGCGCCGCCGCATCGGCTTTGGCCTTGCTCGGCTTGAGCAGCGACCCTTCGGAAATCAGATCTAGGACCGTCGCCTTGTCCGGGCATTCGTCCATCGATACCGGGCCGCCGGGAAAGTTCATCTCAATGCCCATATGCTTGGCCAGCCACCACAGCATTTCATATTCGTCCATCGTGTCACCGGGCGGCGGTACCATCGCCTCGGTATAATGGGCATAGGCTTCTTCGGTGAAGGCATCGGAGACATTGTTGATGTCTTCGCGCTCCAGACACATGCTCGGCGCCAGAATCATGTCCGCCCGTTGGGCGCTGGCCGACATCCATGGATCGACCTGGATGAACAATTCGCATTCATCGAGCGCGCGACGGACCTTCTGCTGGTCCGGGAAAGCAATTTCGGGGTTGCCGCCGATCGAGATCAGCGCCCTGATCTGGCCTTCGCCCGGAGTCAGAATTTCATCGGCCAGCACATTGCACGGCATTTCCTTGCCGAGCACGCCGAGGCCGCGGATGCGGGATTTGGCAAAACCTTCCCCAAAAGTGGGCATTTTTGCCGCAACTTGTGCTTTTTTGGGCAGACCGCTCAGCGGATTGAACACCATTGGTGCAGAAATGCGCTCCCCTTCCTGGTTGAAACGCGCGCAGAGAATATTGAGCGAAGCCACCAGATATTCTGTAAGCGTGCCATTGCCAGCCATTTCCGGGCCGGTTCCGGTCACGACGCGGCCTTTATTGGCACTGGCAAACATCCGGGCAGCAGCAATCAGCTGATCCTTCTCCACCCCCGCGCGTTTGGCCGCAATATCGGGAGTTATAGGCCTTACAGATGCTTCCAGTTCTTCCAGTCCATCGACGTGGGCGGCAACGAAATTCTGGTCGTAAAGCTTCTCTTCGAAAATCACATTCAGCATGCCGGCAAGCAGCGCCGGGTCCTCGCCCGGTTTTACCGGCAGATAAATGTCCGCCAGTTTGCCCATTTCGCTGACCCGCGGATCGGCGACGATCACCTTGAGTCCGCGCTCCTTGGCATCGCGCAAGCCGCGCGATGGCGAGGCGGTAGGCATGCCACCGGAATAATGCGAAACAATCGGATTATTGCCCACAAACATCGCCACATCGGAATCGCGAAAGGCATTGCCGCCGCCCATCCACATGCCATAGCGGGCGGTTGTGAAGACCTTGGCCGGCTGGTCGACGGTCACGCTGGTATACCAGTTGCGCGACCCGATGCCCTGGGCAAAGGCATAGGATGTGCCGAGCACAGCGCTGTTCTGAAAGGCGTTGGTACCGCAATAGACGGCGATGCTGTGCGGGCCGGACTCCTCAACCATCTGCTTCATCCGCTCGCCAGCGAGCTTCAGCGCATCAGCAGTGGCAATGTTCCTGAAACTGCCGTCGGGCTGGCGAATCTTGCTGGTGATCATCCGCTCGGGAAGATTGTGCATGTCGGGAAGCTGGCGACCCTTGACGCAGGTATAGCCGTGGAACAGATGATCTTCCTTGTCACCGCGAACGGAGACGATCTTGTCGTTTTCCACTTCCACCACCATCGCGCAGCTGGCGTGGCAGAAACGGCAAAAACTGCGCTTGGTCTCGACGGCCATGAATCTCTCCTGTTTCGGAGAATTCTAGGCACGGAAATGGCCGCAGGCGACTGACAAAAATGCTCGGAAGAAGCGAATTGTAGTTCTGTTTGTAGTGCTGTCCGAGATTGGACCCGTTGGGCCCCTCAGCAGACCAATCAGCCGCTATTGCGCAACGCGGTGGCGATGGCATTGAGCGACAGCTGGATGCCTTCGCCGATGCGCGGGTCCTCTTCACCGGCGCGCAGCCGTTTCATCAACTCGATCTGCAGATGGTTGAGCGGCTCGATATAGGGCAGGCGCAGTTCTATGCTGTTGAACAAAGACGGGCTTTTCGCCAGCAGATGCGGCTGGTCGGTAATATCGAGCAGGATATCGCGCGTTTGATACCAGCCGGATCGAATCCGGTTGAAAAAAGCCTGCCCCATCTCCTGGTCCTCGACCAGCTCCGCATAGCGGGCAGCGATGCCCATATCGGACTTGGCCAGCACCATTTCCATATTGGACAGTGTCGCCTGAAAGAAAGGCCAGCTTTGCGCCATGTCCCTGAGCTTGGCCTTGTCCTCGAATGCCGACAGCGCCCGTCCGACGCCATACCAGCCGGGCAGCATCACGCGCGCCTGGGCCCAGCTGAAGACCCATGGAATTGCGCGCAGATCCTCGATCTTGTCGCTCTTGGTTCGGCTGGCCGGCCGCGATCCGATCTTGAGCTTGGCGATCTCGGTTAGCGGGGTCATCTGCCGAAAAAAGGTGCGGAACGAATCGTCACCATAGACCAGGTCACGATATTCGGTGAAAGCCACCTGCGAGATTTCGTCCATGGCCGAAGCGAAATCGGCCTGCACCTTGGCATCGGTCCGGTCTGGTTCCAGCGAATTGATCAGCACTGCCGATGTCATGGCTTCCAGATTGGCTTCCGCGCCGTCTTCCGTACCATATTTGGCAGCAATGACTTCACCCTGTTCGGTGATCCGGATACGACCGGCAACGGTCCCCTTGGGTTGCGCCTTGATTGCGCCAAAGGCAGAGCCGCCGCCACGTCCCACGGCGCCGCCGCGGCCATGGAACAGCTGCATTTTTATGCCAGCCTCGGCAAAGATCGGGGTCAGCGCATCGCTGGCCTTGAACAGGCTCCAGGTCGAGGTCAGATAGCCGCCATCCTTGTTGCTGTCGGAATAGCCGATCATCACTTCCTGATGGCCGCGACCCTTTGCCAGCGCGTGCATTTCGGGAATGGCGAAGAAATCGGTCATGACATCGGGCGCATTTTCCAGATCGGCAACCGTCTCGAACAGCGGCACCGCCATGACCGGGCAGGACGGCGCGTCTTCCTTCTCGGTCGGCGCGTGGTAGAGGCCGGTCTCCATCAGCAGCACATAGACTTCTAGGATGTCCGAGACGCTTTCGCCATTGCTGATATTGTAATTGGTGATGACTTCGGGGCCATATTTGCGATGCGCTTCGGCAGCCGCCCGGATGATCGACAGTTCTTTCGTGGTTTCTTCGCTGTAGGCGATCCAAGGGCTGGCCAGCGGACGGTTGTTGGCCAGTTCTGCACGGAGACGTTTTACGCGCGCCGCCTCATCCAGCGCCAGATAATCGTCTTCAACCCCGGCCTGTTTCAGCAGTTCTGCCACCACCCGTTCGTGGACCCGGCTGTTCTGACGCATATCGAGCGTGGCGAGATGAAAGCCGAACAGTTCGACCGTCCGGATCAGCCGGCCCAGTGCGCCGGAGGTCGCGAACACGCCCTTGCCCGCCGATTTCAGGCCATGGGCAAGGATCGCCAGTTCCGCGCGCAGCTCTTGCGGATTGTCATAGGCTTTGGCTGCAATCGGCGACTGGCGGCCCGGTACATGGCCGCAGAGCTTGAGATGGGTTTCTGACAGGCGGGCATAAATCCCTGACAAGGCGCGGCGATAGGGCTCGTCCTTGCGGCTCGGCGCGTCGTCGCCGCTGGCCTCCGCCAGTTCTAGCACGCTCTCCGGCACGTCCGCCAGTTCGGTGGAGATCGAAAGCTCGGCGCCCAGTGTGTGAACGCATGTCAGATAATAGCCGATGACGGTTTCGGCGGCGCGCGACAGGGCTTCCTCCATGGCATTGGCGTCGACAAAGGGATTGCCGTCGCGGTCGCCGCCAATCCAGCTGTTGAGTTTGAGAAAGCTGGGCAGGCGCGCTCCCAGTATCCGCTCCCATTTCGCATAGAGGCGGGGCAGAACCGGTAGAAACACGTCCTTCATGTAGCTTTGTGAAATCTGAACTTCGTCGGTGACGAACAGTCGCTCGCGGCGCAAAGGCCGGGTCTGCCAGAGCAGGGCGATCTGGCGCAGGATCGCGGCATCGAGCATATCGCCCTGGGGCGTTTCTTCTTCGCCCGCGTCTTTCATCAGCAGCAGCTCTGCGATGCGGGCCCTGTGGTCGATGATACTCTTGCGCCGCACCTCGGTGGGGTGCGCGGTCAGCACCGGGGCAATCAGCGCCTCGTCGAGCAGGTCCAGTATCGCCTGCCGGTCGACCCCCTCGCTGGCCAGCAGCTCGATCGCCTCGACCACCGTCGCTCCTTTTTCAGCCGCGACGCCTTGGCGATCCTCGGCCAGATTGGCGAGCAGCGAGAAGAGCATGAAGCCGCGGACAAAGGCGAGCGTTTCGTCGAGCGTCAGTGCGTCGAGACCCGGATCGATCGCGTCGGCGTCTGCCAGGCCCCGGTGCCGATCAACGCTGGTCGAACGGATATATTCGGTGCGCCGGTATAGTTCCTCCCCACCATAGGAACGAATGACATCGCCGAGCAGCTTGCCCAGATATTTTATGTCAGGATTTTGGCGGACGTTGAGGGGCTGTGTCATCCATTTATGCTGCACTGCAACGATTGAAAGGTCAACGGATATTGCCGCTCTCGGCGAAGTCAGGGGCCGCCGCAACCTCTGGCCTGGCTCGACGGACGAGCAGCATTTTCGTGCCGTTCGCTACGGTCAGCTTTCCAGTTCGATGTCCCAATAGAGCCAGTCGTGCCACGTATCGTGCAGGAAATTGGGTGGAAAGGCCCGGCCATGCTCCTGCAGATGCCAGCTGGTCGGCTTGATCGGCTGCTTGGCCAGCTGCATATGCGCTTCCTTGGGCGTGCGGCCCCCTTTCTTGAGGTTGCACGGCAGGCAGGCGGTGGCGACATTTTCCCAGGTCGTGCGGCCTTTCTGACGGCGCGGGATGACATGGTCAAAGGTCAGATTGTCGGGCGATCCGCAATATTGGCATTCGAACTTGTCGCGCAGAAACAGGTTGAAGCGGGTGAAGGCCGGATATTCCGACGGCTTGATATATTTCTTGAGCGCAATCACCGACGGGATTTTCATGTCGAGATTGGGGCTGTGCACTTCGCGCTCGTAGCTGGAGATAATATCGACCCGGTCGAGAAATACCGCCTTGATTGCAGTTTGCCATGGCCACAGGCTGAGCGGATAATAGGACAAGGGGGTATAATCAGCGTTCAGGACGAGCGAAGGGCAGCTTTCCGGATGCCTCAGCAGGTCGGGGTGATACATATGCACTGTCTCCCTTGGCCTTTACTGTCCGCTCTTTATGCCTAAGAACATGACATGGCTGTTACACAGAGAACAATATCCCGCTCATGACGTCAAGTGCCCAGTTAAATCCAGATGTCGTGGTGCGTTTTGCCCCAAGCCCCAACGGATTGTTGCATTTGGGCCACGCCTATGCGGCGATGGTGGCCCATGATTTCGCCCGGCAACGGGGGGGACGAATTCTGTTGCGGATCGAGGACATCGATAGCGGGCGCAGCCGCAGCGAATTTGTCGCCGCGATATTGGAAGATTTGCGCTGGCTCGGATTACACTGGGACGGAGAGGTGATTTTCCAGTCCGAGCGGCTGGACAGCTATGCTCTGGCTGCGGATCAGCTGAAGGCGAGGGGCTTGCTCTATCCTTGCTTCTGCAGTCGCGCCGAGCTGCGGCAGTTGCTGGTGGATCGCCCGCAACCGGAGAGCGCCGATGGTCCGGTCTATCCCGGAACGTGCCGGCATCTGGACCCGGAACTGGCCAGAAAGAGGGCTGCAACCGAACCGCATAGCTGGCGGCTGGACATTGCGAAGGCGATGGCTATCGCTGGGCCCCTGCAGTGGATCGACGAGCGGCATGGTCCGCAAGCCTGTCACCCCGAGCGGCTCGGCGATGTCATTCTCGTGCCAAAGGAAATGCCTGTGGCCTATCATCTGGCGGTAACGCTCGACGATGCGCGAGATGGTATCAGCCATGTCGTCCGTGGTGACGATCTGTTCGCCTCCACTCATATACATCGACTGTTGCAGGCGCTGCTGGAACTGCCAACACCGGTTTATTTTCACCATCGCCTGCTGTGCGACGGCAAGAGCGGAAAACTGTCGAAAAGTCGCGATTCTGCCTCTTTGTCCGTATTGCGAAAAGGCGGTCAAAGCGGGCATGGCCTGATGCAGGATTTGCGGCAGGGAATCTTCCCGGTTGGAATCTCTCTTCTGTAAGCTTAAGGTGTTTTCATGAGCTATATTTTGATATTGATGATCATCGCAGCGGCAGGTGCCGTCGTTTACGCCCTGGTACGTGGACTGATTGCTTTCGCCAATATGGAGCCGGGGGATGTCGATGCTGACGGCATCACAGCCTCGCACAAGAAGCAGAATGAAATGATGTTTGCCCGCGTCAAATATCAGGCAATTGCTATTGGACTCGTTGTGCTTCTGCTGGTTCTGGCTGGCGGTCAGGCCTAGGCCACCGCTTCGATGGTCAAACTCAACAAAATATACACCAGGACCGGTGATAACGGCACGACCGGACTGGTCGACGGTTCGCGTATAGCCAAACATGACCCGCGTATGGCGGCGATCGGTGATGTTGACGAATTGAACAGTGCGCTGGGCGTCGCAATTTGCGAAATTGCCGATGATTCGCTGGTTCGGGAATTGCGTAACGTTCAGAATGACCTGTTCGATCTGGGTGCGGATCTGGCCACGCCGGCCGAAGCGGATGACGATTTTTCGCCTTCGGAAATGGTGCTCCGCATCGTGTCCTCGCAGGTCGAGCGTCTGGAAACGCTGATTGATGCTGCGACCGCGACTCTCGACCCGCTTACAAGTTTCATTCTGCCTGGCGGCGCAAAAGCCGCTGCGGCAGTTCATCTCGTCCGTGCGGTAGCGCGGCGGACCGAGCGGACCTGTGTCGCCGCAGGCCAGGAGATGGCGCTGAATCCCCAGGCGCTGGCCTATGTCAACCGGCTCTCTGACTATCTGTTCGTGCTCGGACGAGCGCTCAATAACGGCGGCAAGGACGATATATTGTGGGTCCCTGGAGGATCTCGCTAGAGCGCAAAAGCGCGCAGGCCCGACGAAATGTTGCAACCATTTCGGGCCAATATACGTTGTTGACCTGAATATCGTTCGCTCTATGTTCTGAAAAGAAACAGAGCTTCCACCGGAGTAGGATTGATCGCCAGCCAACCACAACGTCCGTTCATGCCTTCGCCTGACGCAGATAATGATAGCCGACCGAGCGATCTTCTCGCTTGTTTTCGAAACGTCCGCAGCCATTCTGTCGGGCTGGCGGAAGGTCTGAGCGACGCAGACGCCACCGTGCAGTCGATGGATGATGCGTCGCCGACCAAATGGCATCTTGCCCATACCAGCTGGTTTTTCGAGACCTTCCTGCTGCGCGACCATGTCCCCGGCTATGCCGCTTTCAACGACCGATATGCCTATCTTTTCAATAGCTATTACGAGGCCGAAGGTGATCGCCACGCACGACCGGAGCGGGGGCTGCTGACTCGCCCCTCACTGGAAGAGATTCTCGTCTATCGCGCGCATGTTGACGCTGCGATGACGGAGGCGATGACCGGCTTCACGGAGCCGCAGCTGGATCTGGTGGAACTCGGTCTCCATCACGAACAGCAGCATCAGGAATTGCTGCTGACCGATATTCTCCATCTTTTTTCCCGCAATCCTCTGATGCCGGCTTATTCGGAGAAGCGGCCCGATATTGCGGCCCTTGCTTCTTCGCTCCAATGGCTCGAAGGCCCGACCGGCGTGCATTCGATCGGGCATGCGGGCCCCTCGTTCGCCTTCGATTGCGAAGGGCCGCGTCACGACGTGCTGCTCCATCCCCACGCCTTGGCAGACCGTCCCGTGACCAATGGCGAATGGCTGACATTCATTGAAAGCGGCGGATATCGCGATCCCGTTCACTGGCTGTCGGACGGCTGGGCATGGGTCCAGAACCAGCATATCGAGGCGCCTTTATACTGGAACAGGGCGGCCGGTCCGGAGTGGTCGGAATTTGGCCTGGCGGGCAATCATCCGCTCGATGCTTCCGCACCGGTCAAGCATATCAGCCTTTATGAGGCCGATGCCTATGCCACGTGGGCCGGTGCGCGCTTGCCGACCGAAGCGGAATGGGAAGTGGCGGCGGCACAGGGCTTGCCGAACAGCGGCCTGGTCTGGGAATGGACCGGAAGCGCCTATCGGCCCTATCCGGGCTTCAGGCCTGCTGCCGGAGCGGTGGGTGAATATAATGGCAAGTTCATGTCGGGCCAGTTTGTCCTGAAAGGCGGCAGCATCGCCACTTCGCCCGGCCATATGCGGTCCAGCTATCGCAATTTCTTCTACCCCCACCAGCGCTGGCAGTTCACCGGATTGCGGCTCGCCAAAGACCTATAGGACCAAGGATTTCTGTCATGGATATGACCACCAGCATCGTCGATAACAATTTTCGCAAGGACGTGCGCCGCTGCTTTGAACAGCAGGCCTATGCGATCCCCGCTCGCTGGCTGTATGACCGGCGTGGATCGGAACTGTTCGAGGACATAACCGAGCTGCCGGAATATTATCCGACCCGGACCGAAACCAAGCTGCTGGAGGATCATGGCTCCGACTTTGCCAAAGCCATTGGAACGGGGCGGGCGGTCATTGAATTTGGTTCGGGAAGCTCGGTCAAGACCCCGCATCTGCTGCACGCGGTCAAGCCCGCAGCCTATGTTCCGATCGACATCTCCGGCGAGTTTCTCGAACATAGCGCTGCCATGTTGCAGGACGATTTTCCGGACCTACCGGTCTATCCGGTCGAAGCCGATTTCATGAAGCGGGTGGAATTGCCCGATGCCGTGGCCGATCTGTCCAAGCTGGGTTTCTTCCCCGGTTCAACTATCGGCAATATGATTGCGAGAAGCTCGGTCGACCTGCTCCGGTCGATGCGCGAAACGCTCGGCATCGGCTCGCAGCTGCTGATCGGAATGGACCGCATCAAGGACCCCGCGATACTGGTCGATGCCTATGACGACAGCGCTGGCGTGACCGCCCAATTCTCGCTCAATCTGCTCGACCGGATAAACCGGGAACTGGACGGCGATATTCCGGTCGAGAAATTCCGCCATGTCGCGGTCTGGAACGATCATTATGCCCGGGTGGAAATCTATCTCGAAGCGCAGGATGATGTGACTTTCACCGTCGACGGCACAACCCACAGTCTGACTGGTGGCAAGCGTATCCATATCGAGAATAGTCACAAATTCGGTTTGCGCGATGCCCGGCTGATGCTGCGCGCCGGCGGCTGGACGCCGCTTTGCGAGTGGAGCGACGAACAGGACTATTTCACGCTGATCCTAGCCGAGGCGCATCCCTACAAACATGCGCCGTGATTAATCGGTCGCGGATCCGCTCTGCTCGGCCTGGCGGTAATTGGCGCGCCAGATCGTGATCCATTCATGGGCGCCGCGGCATTCCGTCATCGCGCTGGCTTCGATCAACCGGAACATGTCTCCGTCCCAGACATAATTTTCGGCTTTGCCGCAATCCCCGAGACCGCGCCCCTTGCCATAGCTGCTGAGAATCTGGTTCTGTTCGTCCCAGCCGGCATTGACGAGCAACGGATCAGTGCCTTCACCGCCCCAGCTGGGCTGCCGGTCAAATTTCGCCGGGGCAAAGGTCCAGCCGCTTTCGGCATCGGAGTTTTCGACATATTCGCCGATATAGGGCGCGCTGGAAAAATTATAGGCGCCCGCACCGCAGGATATCAGCACCAGCGCCCGATATCGGTTGCCGCGCTTGCCGAGTGGATAGGCCTGATCCTCGACCAGGCCATAGCGGTCGTCCTTGCATTTTGAATCCTCTGCCAGGGCGACCAAAACTGTGGCTTCGGGAACCAGCGCTGCGCTTTCCCAATGGTCTACGGTGATCAGCGGGATGCCGAGGGTGCGGGGCTGGAACGCGCGTGAACCTTTTGCGACCAGCGCCGCCTTGGTGCCGGCACGGGCCTGTTGCTGGTCGATATAACGCAGGGCAGCGGATGAGCCGGCCAGCGAAATTTTGGAGATGATTTTGTCATCCGGCCCCTTCAGCACAAGCTCGCTGCCCTGGATGATGGACTGCACGACCTTTCTGGCATCCTGGCCGACAATTTCGATCGGATAGTCGCCCTCGACAATCGGACCCGTATCGACCAGCCGGTCGTCGACAAACATCCGGTAGCGATCGATATCGTCGACATGGACCGTCGCCCGAACCCTCAGAATATCTTCGCTGCCGGCCGTCCGGATGATGGATACCGGGCCGTGCACGTCGTCAAAGACCGTACCCAGCTCTTCCGGTGTCAGGGACACAGCGCGACATATCCCGCCATTGTCGCAGCCCACGGCCCAGTTTTTGAAGCTGAGGACTTCGCCCGGCTGGGCGGCCGGTGCGGCGGTGGCAGCGGCCAGGGCTGCGAAGATTCCGGCAATGAAATTGATAGGGGACATAATTGCAATCTAGCCAGTTTGACCGACAATCGCTAGTGGCATGTTCAATTCTAGAGAAAAGTTTGGAAGGCAGAGAATGAAAGCAATCGGCATTATCGGATCGGGGCAAATGGGTGCCGGTATCGCACAGGTTTCGGCACAGGCTGGCTATCATGTCTATCTGTCTGATATCAGCATGGAGATTGCCGAGCGCAGCAAGGAGGGTATCGCCAAGCAGCTTGCGCGGCTGGTGGAAAAGGAAAAGATCGATCATCAGGCCGCCGAAACCGCGCTCGGACGGATCGAACCGATCGTCCAGCTCGATCCGATGGCGAATGCCGATATCATCATTGAGGCGGCAACCGAGCGGGAAGAGGTGAAGCGCCAGATTTTTGCCGCCGCTTCCGAAGTGCTTGGCCATCAGGCGATCCTTGCCAGCAACACCTCGTCGATTTCGATCACCCGTCTGGCGCAGGCGGTCAAGGATCCGTCGCGCTTTGTCGGCGTGCATTTCTTCAACCCCGTACCGCTAATGGGGCTGGTTGAAGTGATCCGCGGCCTGGCGACCAGCGACCAGACTGCGGCGATGGCCAGCGACTTTGCCAAGGCGGTCGGTAAAATTCCGGTGATGGCTAAGGATTCGCCCTGTTTCGTGGTCAACCGCATCCTGCTGCCGATGCTCAACGAGGCGTTTTTCGTGCTTGGCGAAGGCACGGCGTCGATGCAAGATATCGACCGCGGCGTGCAGCTTGGCCTCGGCCATCCGATGGGACCGCTGACGCTGGCCGATCTGATCGGGCTGGACACATTGCTGGAAATCCTGCGTGTACTGCAGACTGATTTCGGCGACCCCAAATATCGCCCCGCGCCGATCCTCTGCAAATATGTCGAGGCCGGCTGGCTGGGTCGCAAGACCGGCAAGGGTTTTTATGATTATTCGGGCGAAGTGCCGGTCGCGACGATGTGAACGGATATGATCCTCAGACGCTGGCTTTCTATCAGCAGAACGCCGATCATTATGTCGACGACCATCCCCGTGATGTAGCCAGCCATATTCCTGCCTTTCTTGATCTGCTGCCACCTGCGGGGACCATTCTTGAATTGGGCTGTGGCGGCGGTATCGATGCTGCTTATATGACAGAGCGGGGTTTTGTCGTCGATGCTACGGACGGCGTCGCGGAAATGGCCGCCAAGGCGGAGCGGCGCTTGAAACGCCCGGTAAGGATCATGAGGCATCACGAACTGGATGCATTTGAGCGCTATGATGCGGTGATAGCGACCGCATCCCTTTTGCATGTACCGAAGCAGGATCTGTCCGATATTCTCCGCAGAATCTGGCGTGCGCTGAAACCCGGCGGATGGCATGTGGCGACATATAAGACCGGCCATGCGGAAGGATGGGATGACCATCATCGATATTATAACTATCCCTCGCTGGAAGAATTGGAGGCATGTTATAAGCAAGCCGGGCTATGGTCCGGTTTGGAAATAAGAGCCTCTATGGGAAGCGGCTTGTTTAGCGGACCATGTCCATGGCTCACGATCCAAGTGCAAAAATAGAAGCGGAAAGAACAGCAGATATGACGGAAATCAGAGACTTTACGATCGATATCCCGAAGACCGCACTGGACGATCTGGACATTAGATTGCGGCATGTGCGCTGGCCCGATCCGGAGCCGGTCAATGACTGGTCTCAGGGGGTTCCGCTCGACTATGTCAAGACCATCGTCGATCACTGGCGGACCAGCTATGACTGGAAACGCTGCCAGGATGCGCTCAATCAATATTCGCATCATCTGACAGAGATCGACGGTGTCGATATCCATTTCATGCATATCCGCTCGCCGGAAGCCGGGGCCCGTCCCCTGATCATGACCCATGGCTGGCCGGGATCGATCGTCGAGTTCATGGAGGTGATTGGGCCGCTGACCGATCCGGTGGCTTATGGCGGTGAAGCGAAGGATGCCTATCATCTGGTGGTACCGTCGCTGCCTGGCTACGGCTTTTCCGGCAAGCCCACGACGACCGGCTGGGGCATGGAAAAAATTGCCACGGCCTGGGACAAGCTGATGACGCGGCTCGGCTATGACCGCTATTTTGCGCAGGGCGGCGACTGGGGCGGGATGGTGACATCGGTGATTGGTGCGCAGGACCTTGGTCATTGCGCGGGCATCCATGTCAATCTGGTGATTGTCGGGCCGCCTTCCGAAGAGATCATGAAAAATCCGACGCCGGAAGAGCAGGCATCGCTGGCCCATTTCGCTGTTTATCAGTCGCAGGGTGCGGGCTATGCGGAAATCCAGCGGACCCGGCCACAGACGCTCGGCTATGGTCTGGCGGATTCTCCGGTCGGGCAGATGGCCTGGATCATGGAGAAATTCCAGGGCTGGTCGGACGACGCCAAGGCCCCGGATGACAATTTCGACTGCGATCATTTGCTCGACAATGTCATGATCTACTGGCTCAACAATGCCGGGGCCTCCTCGGCACGGCTGTACCGCGAAAGTTTTGGTGCGCCCAATATCGACCCGGTCAACATTCCCTCGGGTTGCAGTATTTTTCCCAACGAAATCATCACCCCGTCGCGCCGCTGGGCCGAGCAGCGGTTCAAGGACCTGCGCCACTGGGGCGAGCCGGAGCGCGGCGGTCATTTTGCCGCTATGGAAGTACCGGAATTGTTCATCGCCGAAGTACGCAGCTGTTTCGGCGCGATGGAGCTCTAGCAGCGCGTGCTGGCCCTGATCACCCGGCGGCTGATGACGGCCATCCCGACGCTGCTGGTGATCATATTGGGGTCCTTCTTCCTGATGCGGCTGGCGCCGGGAGGCCCCTTTGACGGGGAGCGTCCCCTGGACCCGGAAACCCGGGCTGCCTTGCAAAAGGCCTATGGTCTGGACCAGCCGCTCTGGGAGCAGGCATGGCTTTATCTTTCGCGGCTGGTGCAGGGCGATTTCGGGCCGTCTCTGGTGTACCGCGATTTCACCGTATCGGAGCTGATCGCGCAGGGCCTGCCGATCTCCCTCACTCTGGGCGGACTGGCGATAGTGCTGGCGCTGATGATCGGAGTGACGGCTGGCCTGTTCGCGGCGGTGCGGGCCGGAAAGACGGCGGACCAGACAATCATGATGGCGGCGACGGTCGCTACCGCGCTGCCGACCTTTGTGACCGGGCCGGCGCTGGCGCTGTTTTTCGGTTTGTGGCTTGGTCTGCTTCCCGTTTCCGGTACCGATGAAGGCCTTTCATGGCTGATCATGCCGGTCGTGGCGCTGGCGCTGCCCGTGTCGGGAGCGATCGCCAAGCTTACCCGTGCCGGGCTGGCGACTGTGCTCAAGCAGGATCATATCCGCACCGCGCGGGCGCGCGGGCTGTCGGAGACGAAAATTCTGTTCAAACATGGTCTTCGGCCAGCGCTGGTGCCGGTAGCAAGCTATCTCGGGCCAGCTGCTGCTGGCCTGCTGACCGGAGCGGTAGTGGTCGAAACCGTATTCGGCCTGCCGGGCCTCGGCCGCTATTTTGTGCAAGGGGCGCTTAACCGCGACTATCCGCTCGTGCTTGGCGTGGTCACTCTTTATGCGGCGCTGATCATCCTGTTCAACCTGTTCGCCGATCTGGTCTATGGCTGGCTCGATCCCAGAATGCGGGAAGGGTGAAGCGGTGCTGAAACCCCGTTTCCCGCTTGTGGTTGTCCTGGCGATCATAGTGCTGGCTTTGGTGCTGCCCTTTCTGTTGCCCTGGACTTATGACCAGATCGACTGGGATGCGGTGCGTGCACCGGCGTTTAGCGGCGCGCATATATTCGGCACCGATGAAATCGGCCGGGACCGCCTGGCGCGGCTGGCCGCCGGCACGAGGATCACCCTGATGGTCGCGATTGCCGCGGCGCTGGTTTCGCTGGTGGTCGGCATCGCCTGGGGCGCGACCGCCGGCTGGATCGGCGGCAGGGTCGATGAGGCGATGATGCGAATTGTCGACGGTCTCTATGCGCTGCCGTTCATGTTCATCGTCATCCTGCTGATGGTGGTCTTCGGCCGCTCGATCCTCCTGGTGTTCGTCGGCATCGGGCTGGTCGAATGGCTGACCATGGCGCGGGTGGTGCGGGGGCAGGTGATGGCGCTCAAGCAGCGGCCGTTCATTCTCGCCGCCGAGGCGGCAGGGACGCCGTCCAGAATGATCATGTTGCGCCATATATTGCCGAATATCGCTGGTGTCGCTCTGGCCTATCTGATGCTGACCGTACCGCAGGTGGTGATGGTCGAGAGTTTCCTCTCCTTTCTGGGTCTGGGCGTGCAGGAACCGCTGACTTCGCTGGGCATACTGGTCAAGGAAGGCGCGGATGATATGGACATGACTCCGCTCGGCTTGGCGCTACCCGGCGGTCTGCTGGTCATGCTATTGGTCTGCCTGACCATCGAGGGCGAACGGCTGAGAGACCGCTTCTCATGAGCCTCTACGAAATCCGGAACATGGCGGTGACTATTGCCGGGCAGCGGCTGGTAGAGGACGTCAGCCTGACCGTGGAGGCGGGGCAGTGCACCGCCCTTATCGGTGCTTCCGGCTCGGGGAAGAGCCTGACCTGTCTGACACCTTTTGGCCTGACGCGCGGCGTCGCTATGGGCTCAATGGTCTTGGACGGGATTGATCTCGGCAGCGCCGATGCCGCCAGGACAAGAGAGGCACGATGTCGCATCACCGGATTTATATTCCAGCAGCCCCTGACCGCGCTGACGCCGCACCTGACGGTGGGGGCGCAGTTGCAGGAAGCGACGATGCAGGCCGGTGCCGCCCGGCCCTCCCTCCGGGAGCTGGTTCGCCAGCTGGAGCGCGTTGGACTTTCCCGGGCCGATGAGCGGCTCGACCAGTTCCCGCATCGGCTGTCCGGCGGTGAGCGGCAGCGAGTGATGATCGCGGCGGCTATCGCCCATGATCCCAAATTGCTGGTTGCCGACGAACCGACCAGCGCCCTGGACGCTTCCCTGCGCGCCGAGATCATGGGACTGCTCGACCAATTGCGTGCCGAGAAAGGCCTGGGGCTGCTGCTGGTGAGCCACGATCTTGCGTCGGTCGAGGGCCATGCCGACCAGCTGGTGGTGATGGACCGGGGGCGGGTAGTGGAGCGCGGTCCCGCGAGCAAAGTGCTTTCCGATGCCCGGGAGGATTATACCAGGCGCCTGATTGCTGCAACACCGCGCCTGCAGGAGGTTGCACCGAAACTGTCCCGGCCCGGCGAAATCTTGCTCGAAACGCGGGGCCTGGGAGTTACGTTTGACCGCCCAGGCTGGCGGCGGGGCAAGATACAGGCTCTGGCGGACGCCAGCCTCATCATACGTCAGCGCGAATCGCTGGCGATTGTCGGTGGATCGGGTTCCGGAAAATCCACGATCGGACGAGGGATTACCGGGATCGGGCCAGTGACGGAAGGCGAAATTCTTTGGCGAGGAACAATGCTGCCGGAACGGCGCCAGCGCAGCCTTGACATGCGCAGGCTGATCCAGCCGGTATTTCAGGATCCGGTGGCCAGCCTCGATCCGCAATGGCGGGTTCAAGATATTGTTGTCGAACCGCTGCGCAATCTCAGGCCCGGCCTGACAACGGCCGAATATCACGAGATGGCGCGAGTGGCCTTGACCGATGTCGATCTGGCGGAGGAGTTCCTGGCGCGCTGGCCAGCGAGCCTCTCGGGTGGCCAGGCACAAAGGGTGGCTATCGCCCGGGCCATTATCGCTTCGCCGCAGCTGCTGGTGCTCGATGAAGCGACATCGGCGCTCGACCCGCTAGTCGGTGCGGGCATTCTGGAGCTCCTCCTCCGGCTACAGAGCGAAAATGGACTAAGCCTGCTGTTCATCACCCACGATATCGCCGCTGCACGCAGATTATGTCACAGGATCGCGGTGATGGAAGACGGGCGGATCGTAGAAACCGGGGCCATGCAGGAGGTGATCGATGATCCCGCGCATCCGGCCACGCAAAAGCTGATCAGCGCGAGTTAAAAAAGGGGCTCCCCGGTGTCTCCGAGAAGCCCCTTTTTCAGCGTGACGTTTGTGAATTCAGAAGGAGACGCCGAGCGTGAAAACTACCGCATCATCGGTGAGATCATTGACCGCAGGGCCTTCTGTGCCCGTGTACATGATGCTTGCCGTCAGGTTGCTTGTAATCGCCCAGTCCGCGCCGAACGAATAGTCCAGTCCGGTGTCATCGGTTGTACCCGCGAGAAACGGAGGAGCAAGCGGGCCTTTGGTATAGCCCAAATGTCCGTTGATCGTGATTGGACTGTTTGGAATGCCGGCACTCAGATCGGTGTACAGATAGAGATTGTCGTCATTGCCGAGCGAATCCTGTTTCGGTGCCCAGGCGACACCGACGGTTGCCTCGACAGGGCCGAGCGTCGCTGCGACCGAAGCATAAGGCTCGAAATAATCCAGGTCCGCGCCTTTTATACCGTTGGGATAGAGATAGTAGAGAAGGCCGACATCGACGGTTACGCCGGAGGAAACTTCACCCGACCAGCCGCCATATATATCCAGTTCGGTACCGCCATAAGGATTGACCTTGCCTTCAAGCGACGATCCCCATGTTCCGATGTAAAAGCCGCTTTCATGGCCAATATCGATGCCGCCCTGAATGGCGATATCGCCGCCCGACAGCGACACACCGCGAAAGCGGTAGTCGGATGTGACAGCCGCGTTCCCCGAAATCGTGATACCACTGCTGGATTCGGCTGCTTCATCCTGCGCGAATGCAGGTGCGGCCGTGCTGGCCAGCAGGATAGCCGAAAGGCCGACGATGGTTGATTTGGCTTTTCCGCCAAGAATATTTTTACTGGACGTGCGCATGGAAATCCCTTTCTCGTTAATGCGTATCGCCCCTCCTGATTTTGTTATGGCTGTCTTTTTATTGCGCCAGATGCCCCGAACGCGAACAGTCTCTAAACATGCAAGGAAAAGCTGCTCTATTTTATTGCGCTGCACAAGATAGAACGGGTCAACAAAGGTGACATAATTGGGACATGTTGCACTTGCGCAACAAAGCGCAATCCCGCCGCTTAAAATTTAGGCGGATTTGATTCACTCTGATTAATAATGCATCATTCAGGGTGACTCTGTCGCAAAATGCCTTTTCGGCCTTAATCGGTTGTCGTCGATTCTGCTCCATCGGCGGAGGGGGGCGGAGCGGCTTCGAGGGTTACGGTCCCTCCCTGCGGCAGGGACTTGATATGAACGTCGCGCTGGGGGAAGGGGATTTCCACCCCATGTTCCTTGAACAGGTCCCACACCCGTTTCAGAATGGCCGCCTTGAAATTGCCGACTCCGGACTGCGGGTCCTTGATCCAGCAGCGGATTTCAAAATTGACGCTATTGTCGCCAAATTCAAGCATCCAGACAACAGGCTTGGGATGGCTGAGAACGCGCGGTACATCGACACAGGCCTGTTTCATCAGATCGATCGCCTGGTCCATGTCGGTATTATAGGAGACGCCGACCGGGATGCTGATCCGGACATTGGGATTGGAATAGGACCAGTTTTCCACCTCCCGCGTCATCAGATCCTCATTCGGAATCAGATGCTCCTTGCCCTCGCGGGTGAGAACCGAGACGGCGCGGACGCCGATCTTGTTGACCCAGCCGAAACTGTCGCCGACTGCGATGACGTCACCCGGCTTGATCGAGCGGTCCATCAGCAGGATGATCCCGGCGATCAGATTACCGATCGTCTTCTGCATGCCAAAGCCGATGGCAAGGCCGAAGGCGCCGGAGAACACGGCCAGGGCGGTCAAATCGATGCCGAGGATATCCAGTCCCAGAACGAAGGCTCCGGCCAGAATGGCAACCGTGGCGAGCTTCTGCCCTAGAACCTTTTGGGCGCCGTCGAGTTCGCTGTTTCCTATCACATAGGTGACCAGCTTCATAAGCACGCGCGCCACTGCAAGCAGGATCACCGCGGTCATCGCCACGGTAACAATCCACAGCAGCGAAATTCTTCTGGTGCCGAGGCTGAACCCGACCTTGTCCATCGCTTGCGTGATCGGTTCGATACCGCCAACCAGACCCGATCCTATGCTGATGAACAAGGCGAGGCCGATCAGCGTCCCCAGCCAGTCCGGCATGCGCACGCCGCGGATCAGGTCATTGGCGAACAGCCCTACGGTTATGGCAATGGTGAGCGCAAACACGACCTGCGCGATCATATGCCAGGGATAGAAAGCCAGGAAAATCCCGCACAGAATGAATGTGGTCGCACGCCGGGTCATGTCCCGGATGCGCCGCCCAGCCAGTTCGCTCTCGTAGCCAGCGCGGACTTCCCAAAGATGGCGCAGCTTGGGACCGATATATTTGCTGAGATACCAGCCAGCGGTCAGCGCCAGCATCACCAGTGCGGTTGCCACAGCGCCTTCGATATACTGGACGTTGCGCGGCGTATCGGCAGTCAGGGTTTCCAGATATTTGAAGACATTGCCGATCATGACTGGGCACTGTGGTAATATTCAAAAGCTTTGGCAAGGTCCGCAATCAGATCCTCCGGATCTTCCAGCCCAATATGCAGCCGCACCAGCGCACCGCTGGCGGACCATGTTGTGGCGGTACGATGTTTCCGGGGATCGACCGGGAGCGCGAGACTCTCAAAACCACCCCAGCTGTAGCCGATGCCGAACAGCTGGAGCGCGTCGATGAAAGCGGCGCGCGATTGGTCATTGCCGTGCTTCAGTTCAAAGGAGAACAGGCCGGATGATCCCTTGAAATCGCGCTTCCACAGCTCGTGGCCGGGGCAGTCGGGCAGGGCAGGGTGCAGCACCAGCCCCACTTCCGGGCGGCCCTTCAGCCAATGGGCAATCTCAAGCGCACTGGCTTCGTGCTGCCGTAGACGGACTTCCAGGGTCCTGAGCCCGCGCGCGGCAAGATAGGCATCATCAGGCGATACGACTTGCCCCAGTTGCTGGGCAGTGCGCCGGAGCCGTGCCCAATATTTGTCGTGCGTGGTGACGGCGCCCATCATCACGTCGCTATGGCCGACGATATATTTGGTGGCCGCGACCATGGTTATGTCAACGCCATGCTCCAGCGCCGGGAAAAAGCGCGAGGTTGCCCAAGTGTTATCGAGCAGAGTGACAATATCCGCAGCCCGGGCCGCCTCGCAGATGGCGGGAATGTCCTGGACCTCAAAGGTCAGGCTGCCGGGACTTTCCATCAGGACCGCCCTGGTTTTCGGACCGAACAGGCTGGCGATTCCGGATCCGATCAGCGGATCATAATAGCGCGCCGTTACGCCCATGCGCTTGAGAAAGGCATCCGCGAAGCTGCGGCTGGGGTCGTAGCTGCTGTCGGTAAGCAGGACCTCGTCGCCCGGCTGCAGTATAGCGAGCAGCGAGCATGATATGGCCGCGACGCCGGACGGATAGAGCATCGTCCCGGCCGCTCCGGGCTCCATTTCGGTCAGCGCTTCGGCGAGCGACCATTGGGTCGGAGACCCGCGGCGGCCGTAAAAGAAATGACCGTCATCATTTGACTTCAGGCCCTCTTTCAGATGCGCGACATCATCATAGAGATGCGTACTGCCCCGCCAGACCGGTGGATTGACCACGGCACCGGTCCATGTCTTGCGGCGACCACCGGTTACGGCCTGGGTCGCGGGCCTTTTTGAACCAGAGTCGTGATCGGCCAACTATAGTTCCAGCATCGCCGTCATTGTCAGGCGGTTTCTTTCGGTGTGTCGGCGTCGGCACCCCATTCGGTCCAGCTGCCATCATAAAGCGCGGTCTTCTCGGCCCCCGCCAGCGCTGCGGCAAAGGACACGACCGCTGCGGTCATGCCGGATCCACAAGTGGTGACCAGTGGCTTGGACAGATCAACCCCGGCATCCTTGAAGATCGTCTTGATCTCATCGCTGTTTTTCCAGGTCCCGTCCGCGTTGAAAAAGCTGCTGTGCGGAATATTGACCGATCCGGGGATATGGCCGGACGCAGCATTGCCGCGTGGGTCGGGGGTTTCGCCACTGAACCGGTCAGCGGGGCGAGCGTCGACGACCTGCTCCTCTTTGCTGTGCAGATTGGCGAGCATGTCGGCCTTGGTGCGGACATCCTTGTCATCTTTCCAGACGGTGAAATGCCGGTGGCGCAGGGCTTCCTTGCCGGTTTCCAGAGGACGGCCCTCGGCCTTCCACTTGGCAATGCCGCCGTCAAGAATGGCAACTTCATGGGCACCGAATATGGTCAGCATCCACCATGCGCGCGCGGCGCTTTTCAGCGGGCTGTCATCATAGAGGACGACGCGGCTGCCATCGCCCAGGCCCAGCGATTGCATGCGGCTGGCAAATTTTTCGGCGGGCGGCAGCATATTGTCGATCGGACTGCTGGCATCGGTCAATTCAGCAAGGTCCATGAACACGGCACCCGGAATATGGCCGGCTTCATATTCCGCGGCGGGATTGCGCCCAGCATCGGGCATGAATTTTGTCGCGTCGACGATACGCAGGTCCGACGCACCCAATTCGTTGGCCAGCCAGTCGGTCGTTACCAGCAATTCCATATATAGCTCCTCATGCCCGCAATTATTTGCACTGTTCGTTCCGCCGTTTAGCGATTCGATTTCCAGCCGTCGAGGCTATAACGCTTTCCCCGGCGAATCCACCGCTTGTGTGGTTTTTCTGCATGGTCTGGAGTTGTCATTGCCCGATGCTGGCAGTGATTTCAGCCCGTGGTCAGCGCACGATAGCCCAGCGGCGCAAAGCTGCGGGGGCCAAGATCGAGCCGAAATGGCGCCATCTTGGGACGAGGCGGCTGATGTTCCCTGCCGACCAGAAAGGATGCGGTCTGCACATGTCGGCGGCCGGCTGCATCGGCAAATTCGAACGCGAGCTGTACCATCGGTACAAACAGCGCCTGGGACTGGAACAAGATCGGGTCGATGCTGTTCAACGGGATACGGAATTCTCCGACAACCTTCTCGCTTTCGCCATTCCGGAGTTGGTCGATGTGGGCCAGGGACGACAGCGGGATAGACGCGCTGTCGCTGTTGCCATGGTTGCGGGCCTGAATCATGGCGCCGGTGATCCGGATATCGGATATATCCTCGCTCGCAGGGTTGGACAGGGTGAGTTCGAAATTCAGCACCGCGTTGATCAGCGTGGCATTGGCCGAGCGCGGCTGAAAGGCGACCAGGAGGGCAGGCGCCGGCGGCAAAGCCTCCGAAATTCCCGTGTCCGTTTCAGGCATCTGCGGTTCCCCGGTATCGGGCTTTGGAACCAATGGAGCGGCTATTGGCTGTTCTGGGCGGGCGGGCCGCTTTCGCAAGAGCAGGAGGGTGACCAGCAGCGCGGCCAGCAGGGCAGCTGCCACCCATAGCAGCCAGTCGCTGATTGGGCTTTCGCCGGCCGGTACCGAAGGCGGAGCAGCAGGGGATGGGGCGATATCACCCGGTCCGGTCGTCGGTTGCGGTGGCTCATTTGCTTCCGGTGCCGGTTGGGGGGCGGCGGAGTCGGCTGTGTTCGCCGGCGGGCTCTCGGACGATTGCGGGACCGGGTCGGGCTGGCGGTCCGGTTGGCTGAGCGCGCGGTCGGCGCTGCTTTCGGTCTGTGCCGGCACGCCGCTCTGACTGTCCGGTGGGGGCGTCCGCCGGACGGGGGCCGGGACGGTGCGCGGCGTTATTATCGTGGGGTTGGCAAGCGGAATGTCGGGGGCAACCGGGCCTTGCAATCCGTCTTGCTCGGGGTTGCTGTTGGGCCCGGGCGGGAGCGAATAGCTTTCCACCGACGGCGAACTCTGTGGCAAGGGGGCCGCGGGATCGTCTGACACCTGGGTCTGCGCGCCGGCGACGGGCGACAGCGCAACGGCCACGCCGATCAGAGCCGTCCCCGACAGCGTGCGAATGGCAATCTCAAACACCGAATTTATCCCTGTCCATTTCACGTTTCAATGCGGCGCGGTGCACTGAACCGGCGATGAATGCAGCAGGGTGATGACATGAAGCGCCCCGTGCACTAGATGATCTGCATGACAGATCATCCTTCTTCCGCCTCGCCACCGAAATATCTCGGCAAGGCCAGCCCGATGCCAGCGTCCCCCGAGGAGGCCGTGCTCGACTATGTTCCCAATCCCCGGTCTGGAGAATTGTATCTGACGCGCTTTGCGGCGCCGGAATTCACCTCTCTCTGCCCGGTCACCGGCCAGCCGGATTTTGCCCATCTGGTCATCGACTATGCGCCCGATCAGAGCATCGTCGAATCCAAGTCGCTCAAGCTGTTTCTCGGGTCGTTTCGCAACCATGCCGCCTTTCACGAGGATTGCACGGTCGGAATCGGCAGGCGCCTGTTCGACGAAATGCAGCCCAAATGGCTGCGGATCGGTGGCTACTGGTATCCGCGCGGCGGCATCCCGATCGATATTTTCTGGCAGTCCGGCGAACCGCCTGCGGGTTTATGGGTGCCGGAACAAGGGGTTGCTTCCTATCGCGGTCGCGGCTGACAGAGGCTTTCCGGCCAAAATGGCTTTTGACTTTGCAACGTCACAAACTACGCCTATTATGATCGGATGGGTCAACAACATCAGCACAGCATTGCCATCGCGGCATCCGATATCGATTTCATGGGGCATGTGAATAACGCAAATTATCTCACCTGGGTACAGGATGCGGTTGTTGCTCACTGGCAGAGATTTGCGCCTTCCGAAGCGGTGGCGGCGCATCTGTGGGTCGCGATCAAGCACGAGATTACCTATCGCAAGCCCGCTTTTCTGGACGATGACGTGATTGCCGAGGTGCTGCTGGAAAAGGTGCACGGCGCCCGGGCTTTCTACAGCACGATCATCAAGCGCGGAGAAGATGTGCTTGCCGAAGTGCAGTCCAGCTGGTGCTGCATCGATGCCGACACGCTGCGGCCGACTCGCCTGGCAAAGGACATCGTGGCGCGGTTTTTCGGCTAGACGCCGCTTCGCCAACCCCGCTTCGAGCGGGTCTCCCATTTTCAAAGTTTGTCAAAGTTCGGGCCAAGAAGCGGTTCTGCGCGCGGACATGTTTCTCGCTCGGTTGATCAGATGTAACCTGACAAAGAAGCGGGTTTTTATTTTCTGTAAGTTTTGGCCCAAAGCCGCAGATTTCCGACCTTTGTTGGACGCCAGCGGGACGTCGAGTGTCAACTTTCGGCAAGACGGATTCTCGGGCAGATCGCAATAGCGGGTCGCGGCGGCTCCATTTTTATCCAGATTGTCAAAGAGCCTGTCCCGAATCTGTCTGAGGACCGGCACAAACATATGATATCCGGGTGGCTGTAGGAAAGGACTATCGACGCTTGGCGATCGGACCTCCCAACCCTTATCGCATCAGGCCGCCGATCAGGTTGCGGACGAACCGTCCGGCCACCGGCCCGGCGAGATCGGTCACCACCGATCCGACGGCGGATGTCACGCCCGATTGCACAGGGTTGGCGCGCGATTTTTTGCCGAGAATGGTTGTTGCAGCCATGCCCGCGGCGGAACCGGCTGCGACCTTCGCACCGCGGCTGAAGGCCTTTTCCCAGATACTCTTGCTCTTGCGCGGCTGTTTGCCGACCTCTTCCTTGCCCTTTTCCTCGACTTCCTGTGCGGTTGCCGTAGCATCGATCACCTTTTGCGCCAATATTTCCTCGGCGCTGGCGCGGTCGATTTCCTCGTCATATTTGCCGTCATAGGGCGAGATTGAGCTGATAATCGCGCGCTCTTTGGCGGAAACCGGACCCAGGCGGGACCGGGGCGGCTTGATCAGGGTCCGCTGGACGATCGATGGCGCGCCGTCTTCGAGCAGGGTGGAGACCAATGCCTCGCCGACGCGCAATTCGGTAATGGCCTGCTCGACATCCAGATCCGGGTTGATCCGGAACGTATCGGCCGCCGCTCTGATCGCTTTCTTGTCGCGCGGGGTGAAGGCGCGCAGCGCGTGCTGCACCCGGTTGCCGAGCTGGCCGGCAACCTCCTGCGGAATATCGATCGGGTTCTGGGTGACAAAAAAGACGCCGACGCCCTTCGACCGGATCAGCCGGACGACCTGTTCGATCTTGTCTTCCAGCGCCTTTGGCGCGTCGTCGAACAGCAGATGGGCCTCGTCAAAGAAGAAGACCAGTTTCGGCTTTGCCGGATCGCCGACTTCCGGCAGCGTTTCGAACAGTTCGGCGAGCAACCAGAGCAGAAAGGTCGCATAGAGTTTCGGGCTGCGCATCAGCTGGTCGGCGGCGAGTATGTTGATATAGCCGCGGCCCTGATCGTCGCATTTGATGAAATCATCGATCTCCAGCGCCGGTTCGCCAAAAAACTGGCCGGCACCCTGGCTGTCGAGCTGCAGCAGCTGGCGCTGGATCGTGCCGACGCTGGCCTTGGTGACATTGCCATATTTGGCGGACAGCTGCTTTGCATTTTCTGCCGTATAGGCGAGCATCGACTGCAGATCGTCGAGGTTGAGCAGCAGCAGTCCCTCCTCGTCGGCAAAGCGGAAGACGATGTTGAGCACGCCTTCCTGTGTCTCGTTCAGATTCATGAGACGCGCCAGCAACAGCGGACCCATTTCCGTGATCGTGGTGCGGATGGGGTGGCCCTGCTTGCCGTAGAGATCCCAGAATATCGCCGGGTTGTCGGAATAGGCATAGTCGCTCATCCCCAGTTCCCTGGCCCGTTCCTCCAGCTTGTCGGCATGTTTGAACTGCGGGGACCCGGCCATCGATATCCCGGAGAGGTCGCCTTTTACATCGGCAACGAACACCGGCACGCCATTGGCGGAGAAGCTTTCGGCCAGGCCCTGCAGGGTGACGGTCTTGCCGGTCCCGGTCGCACCGGCGATCAGGCCATGCCGGTTGGCACGGGACAGATTGAGACTCTGGCGCTCGCCACCGCCCAGTCCCAGGAATATGTCTGTTGCATCGGCCACTGGCGAATCCCCCCTTTTGATCCTGTTTTTATGTGCTTGACGCAAAAAAAAGGCCAGCGTCAAGCGCCGGCCTTTTTCTGTTACATCTGTTCAGCAGCCACTATTTGTCCTGCAGACGGACCGCGACAAATTGCGGGTCGCGTGCGCCGCGACGGATTTGCAGCAGCACCGCTCCCCGGTCCGAGCTTTTCGCACGGCTGATCGCATTGTCCAGATCGGCGGCGCTTGTGATCGGCTGCCGATTGACACTGGTGATCAGAAATCCGCGGCGAATTCCCTTCTGGCCGGCATCGCTGTTCGGGTCGACCGTAGATACGACTACGCCTTTCTGCGTGGACGGAACCCCGATCTGCCGGGCGATAGCCGGAGTCAGATCGACCACCGAGAGGCCCAGGGCATCGGCGGTTGCCTGCGCGCTGGTGCCATCATCTTCATCCTGTCCCATGGCATTTTCTTCTGCATCCGGGTCGAAGCTGTTGCTGGCCAGTTCCTCTTCGGACGGACGCTTGCCCAGCTTGGCATTGACCTTGATGGTCTTGCCGTTGCGGATCAGCTCGATCGGAACGTCCGTGCCGATCGGCAGATTGGCGACCAGATAGGACAGGGTCTGGTCCGGTGTGACCTTCTTGCCCTGCACCTTGACGATCACATCGCCTGGCTGGATGCCGGCCTTCTGTGCGGCTTCACCGGGCTCAACCCGTTGCACGAATTCGCCTTCATTCTTTTCCAGTCCGAGGGAGTCAGCCAGATCCTCGGAAAGCGCGCTGATCTGGACGCCAAGATAGCCGCGCTCGATCGTCTGTCCCTTTTTCAGGGTTTCGACGATCGGGGCAGCGACTTCAGCCGGAATGGCGAAACCGATTCCGACATTGCCGCCGGTTGGCGAGATGATCGCATTGTTGATCCCGATGACATTGCCGTTGAGATCAAACATTGGTCCGCCGCTGTTGCCGCGGTTGATCGAAGCGTCGGTCTGCAGGAAGCTGTCATAGGCACCCTGGCCGGTCCGCCGGTGGATGGCCGACACGATACCGGTGGTAACGGTTCCGCCGAGCCCAAAAGGATTGCCGATCGCAATGATCCAGTCGCCGACGCGGGCCGACGCGCTGTCGCCGAATTTAACGAAGGGCAGGGGCTTGTTGGCCTTGATCTTGAGCACCGCAATATCCGATGCCGCATCGCGACCGACCAGTTCGGCCTCATATTCGGTGCGGTCGGGCATGATCACGGTGATCGATTCGATGGTGGCGTTGCGGTTGCCGGGGGCAACCACATGGTTGTTGGTGACGACATAGCCGTCAGCCGAAATGATGAATCCCGAACCCAGAGACTGGGCTTCCCGGGTCTGTTCACCGCCACCGCCCTGGCGATTGCCGAACAGGCCGTCGAACGGAGTGCCGGCAAAGGGGTTGGCGGTGTTCACGCGGACGCGCTGGGTGGTGGAGATATTGACCACGGCGGGCTGCAATTGTTCGGTCAGATCGGCAAAGCTCATCGGGGCGCCTGCGCGCGGGGCGAGATTGCGTATCACCGCGCTGTCATTGGCGGCGGTTTGTGCTCCTGCCGGACCAATGCCGGCCAAGGTTGCTGCACTGCCGGCCAAAAGCAAAGCTGTTGAAATTCCGTAAGCGTAACGCACTGTCATTTTCCTCTCAAATTCCTGGCGGAACAAATATCAGGCCCGCACCAGCTCCATTCAAATTCGCCGCGATATCTGGCGAAATTTTGATGAACGGATATTGAATATAAGCATATTTGTTCGCCGCTCATGATCGCAGAACTGCGGGATATTCCCGTTGCGGTCTATTTGGGTGCAACCATAGGCTTTCGCAACCCGGAATTCGCGGATTGGCCGAAAAAAATCGGGTTCTGGCAGAAAAGATCACGTTTGTAGTCGATTGCCGCACCTGCGGTGTTTGCTGCGGCACTGATTCCGGGCGTCCATCTGTGGTGGACGCCCGGTATGTTCGCGGCGGGTGTTATTTGCCCCGGAACTGGCGCAGATATTCGTTGTCCGGCGAAAGCACGAACGAGCTTTGCGGATCGTCCGGACCGCCACCCTGGAAGGTCGTTTCATAGCTCTTCATGGCCCGGTAGAAATCATAGAAGTCCGGGTCCTTGCCAAAGCTTTCGGCATAGGTGCGGGCAGCGCTGGCATCTGCTTCGGCGCGAATGATCTGCGCCTGCTTGGCGCCTTGCGCGCGAATCGTCCGTGCTTCCTGATCGCGGGCGGTCCGCATTCTCTGATAGGCGCTGTCTAGCGGCGTGCCGTCGGGCAAATCGGCCCGCTTGATCCGCACGTCGACAATCTCTGCGCCATATTGGCGAGCGACCCGGTTAAGACCGGCCTGGATATTGTCCATGACCTGGCCGCGTTCCGGGCTGAGCAGCGCAGCGAAGGGCCGTTTGCCGAGTTCGTTTCTCAGAGCCGAACCGAGGATTGGACGGAGTTCTTCCGAGACGCGTTCTTCGCTGCCGGCGGCAATATACATCCGCAGCGGGTCGGTGATCCGGAACCGGGCAAAGGCGTCGACCTGCAGCCGCAACTGATCGGTGGACAATACCTGCTGCTGTTCCATCTCGACGTCGCGGATACGCTTGTCGATCCATACGATCTGTTCGAAGAACGGGATTTTCGCGATCAGGCCGGCACCGGTTTCCCCAAAGGCTTCGCCAGCTTGGTAGCGGTTGACGATCCGCTTCGGTTCACCGAGCTGGACCACTACGCCCTGTTTGGTTTCCGGCACGATGACAATCGTGTTGAGCAGGATGAACAGCGCGGCAATGACGATTACGCCAAGGGCGACGGGATTTTGGAATATCCGTTTCATTATTTGCCCTCCACGGTTGTAATCGCGGGTTGCTGCGCGCGTTTCTTCAGTTCCGGCAGGGCCAGATAGGGTGTGACGCCGCGCGCCTCGATGACCGTCTTGTCGACCTTGGACAATACGCGCTCCATTGTTTCATAATACATGCGCTGCCGGGTCACCCTCGGGGCAAGGCGATATTCTTCATAGACCTTGTCAAAGGCCGCGGATTCGCCCTGCGCCTGGGCGGTGAGCTGCTGTGCGTAGGCCCGGGCTTCGTTGAGATAGGTCTGCGCGGTCTGCTGAGCGGCGGACACTTCCTTGAAGGCGTCGTTGACCGCAGTCGGAGGGTCGGCCTTCTTGATCGCAATGCCGCGAATGACAACGCCGGCACCATAGCCGTCGAGCAGCTTTTGCATATTCTGTTCCACCTGCTGCTCGATTTCGGTCCGCTCGGAGCCAATCGTGTCATCCAGGGTGAAATTGGCGACGGCGGCGCGCATCGCGGCCTCCGCAACTTCCTTGATCGTTTCTTCCGGCTCGGCGATCTGGAACAGGAACAGTTCCGGTGCCTTGATGTTCCAGCGAACCGAATAGGCCAGGTCGACGATATTCTGGTCGCCGGTCAGGATCAGCTTTTCGGATTCGCCCTCGGGGATATCGATCGTCCGGATGTCCTCGACGTCGAGCTTGGTCACCTGTTCCAGCGGGGTCGGAAGCGAGAAGTGCAGCCCCGGTTGCAGGGTCCGCGAATAGGATCCGAGAAGCGTCACCACGCCGCGTTCCTGCGGGCTCACGCGGTGAATGCTGGTCAGCGCTACCCAGAGAATGACAAAGCCGATGGCCATGAGCGGCCACCAGGGCCGTCCGCCCGGACGCTTGGGAATGCCGCCGCGAAAGCCGCCGCCGGTGCCTCTTTTGAACAATTCTTCGAGAGAGCTGGCCCCCTTGCGTCCGCCACCGGGCGATCCGCCGGGAGGATTGCCCCACGGATTGCGGGGGCCGCCACCATTGCCGTTGCCGCCATCATTGCCCTGGTTGCCATCATTGCCCCAGGGACCGGCCATATTCATGATTGCGCCCAAAATCGATCCGCGACGCGTTGCGCCGTCAATATTTTTATCCATTGCTCTTCTATAGGTAGCGTGTCGCCAGAAAAACAGTGTCAATCCGAGAAAAGTGTAACTATGTCGAACCGATGACCGATCTTACATCCATCGAAGCCGCGCTGGACAGCGTTGCCAAAGGCCGCTTCAGCGCCGTCAAATTTTCAGAAGGCCGGGTCACTCTGGTACTCAACGTCGGGGGTCTCGATGTGCGGGATCGCGGCCAGCTCGAGATTGCCGTGAAAGCCCGGTTGCTGGAACTGGAAGGGGTCGAGAAAGTCGATATCGCGATGACCGCTGAGAAGGTGGAGCGACGCCTGATCGCGGTGGCCAGCGGCAAGGGCGGGGTCGGCAAGTCCACCCTGTCGGCCAATCTGGCGATTGCCATGCAGCAGATGGGCCGCAAGGTCGGCATGGTCGATGCAGATATTTATGGACCGTCGCAGCCCCGGCTGCTCCATTGCGAGGGCAAGCGGCCGGAGGCGGAAGGCAAGCAACTGATCCCGGTGCCGAATGATTATGGCGTGCCGCTATTGTCGATGGGCCATCTGGCCAAGCCGGGCCAGGCGATTGCCTGGCGCGGGCCGATGGCGGGCAAGGCGCTCGACCAGCTGATCGACGCCCATTGGGGCGATGTCGAGGAACTGATCGTCGACATGCCGCCCGGCACCGGCGATGTGCAATTGTCGATGATGCAGCACCACAAGCCGGTCGGCGCGGTGATCGTGTCGACGCCGCAGGATCTGGCGCTGATGGACGCGACGCGCGCGGTCGACCTGTTCAACCAGGCGAAGATTCCGATCATCGGCATGGTCGAGAATATGGCCGGTTACCAGTGCCCGCACTGCGGCGAGGTCAGCGATCCTTTTGGCGCAGGGGGCGCGGAAGCGGCGGCCAAGACCATGGGCATGCCGTTTCTGGGACGCATCCCGCTTGATATCGAGATCCGCAAGTCGAGCGACGGCGGCACGCCGCCGGCATGCGCCGACGACGCGCACGGCCGGGCTTTCCGCGATATCGCCAAAAAGCTCGCCACTTGGCTGGATAATCAATAGCCGGAAGGACGTTCATCATGCTGCTGGAACGCGATCAGGATATAGCCGCCTTGCTGATATCGACACAGCGCATCGCGCTGGTCGGTGCGTCTGCAAAGCCCGAACGGGCCAGTAACCAGATATTCGCCTTTCTGCTGGGGCAGGGCTATGAGGTGATCCCGGTCAATCCGGGTCTCGCCGGTCAGACGCTGCACGATGTGCCGGTGGTGGCATCGCTGGCGGAGATCGAGGGCAAGATCGATATGGTCGATATCTTTCGCAACAGTGCCGCCGCCGGGGATACGGTCGACGAGGCGATTGCCGTTGGCGCGGGTTCGGTCTGGATGCAGCTTGGCGTGATCAACGAGGCGGCGGCACAGCGAGCGGTCGAGGCGGGGCTTCAGGTGGTGATGGACCGCTGTCCGAAAATCGAAATTCCCCGCCTGGGACTGCTGAAGAGGCCCCATGGCGGCTGAATCCGACCTTCCACCGGACGAATCGGCGTCTCCCGGACTGAATCGCCGCAACTTCCTGATCGGAGGGGGCGCAGTGACAGGTCTGGTGGTCGCCTGGGCGCTGTGGCCGCGCCGCTATGAACCCAATGTCGCCGCGACCGAGAATGAGCAGATATTCGGTGCCTATCTGAAAATATCGGAAGAGGGTCAGGTCACGGTGGTCGTGCCGCAAAGCGAAATGGGGCAGGGGGTCTATACCGTGCTGCCGCAAATCCTGGCCGACGAACTGGGGGCGGACTGGCGAACGGTGGCGGTCGAGCCCGCGCCGATCAATCCGCTGTACAGCAACGGCCTGCTCGCCGAGCAGTGGGCGGAATCGCTGATGCCCGCGGGCAGCGAAAAGCTGACGGAAAATGCGGCTATGCAGTGGGTCGCGCAGAATATTGCGGTCCGGGAACAATTTATCGTGACCGCCGATTCCACGTCGATCCCGGCGTTTGCGGAGAGTTTCCGGGAAGCCGGCGCAGCGGCGCGTATCTTGCTGACCAAGGCGGCCGCCGCTCGTTGGGACGTTCCCTGGGAAAGCTGCACGGTCGAAAATGGCATTATCTCCCATGGCGAACGCGAATTGCGTTTTGGCGAGCTGGTCCGCGATGCCGCCACCCAGGACCTGCCCGACCCCGTGCCGCTCCGGCCCGCCGGCACCGGCCAGTTGATCGGGCAGGATGTGCCGAGGCTTGATCTGCCCAGCAAGCTCGACGGTTCCGCCAATTTTGCCGGGGATGTGAGGCTGCCGGACATGGTCTTCGCGGCCATCCGCCAGGGTCCGATTGGCGACACAAGGCTGAAATCCTTCAACCGCCAGGGCGCCGCCAAGATCACCGGCTTTATCGATGTGGTCAAGGGCGAGACCTGGATCGCAGCGGTGGCGACCAACTGGTGGGCCGCCAACCGGGCACTGGACAAGATGAGTCCGGTGTTTGAGACCAAAGGCTTCCTGCCCGACAGCGACAAGATCGACACGGCCCTGCAAGCGGCGCTGGATGACGGGGAGGGGACACGCTTCGTGTCGCGCGGCGAAACCAAGGGGGTGTTTCAAAAGGACAACAGCGTTCGCGCCCGTTACCATGCCGATGCCGCAATTCACGCGCCGATCGAAACCCGTACGGCGACGGCGGACTATAAGGATGGCGGGCTGGAACTGTGGATGGCGACGCAGGCACCGGTGGCGGCCGTGCAGGCAGCCGCCCGCGCGCTGAACATCGGTCAGGACCGGGTCACGCTCTATCCGATGCTGAGCGGCGGCTCGTTCGACCGCAATCTCGACAATGACATTGCCGGGCAGGTCGCGCTGATCGCCAGGCAGATGGAGCGACCGGTGCAGCTGGTCTGGTCGCGGGCCGAGGATCTGATGCATGACCATTACCGGGCTCCCAGCCAAGCGCGGCTGGATGCGGCGATGGCCAAGGCGGGCCGCGTCGAGGCATTGCAGATCAAGATCGCCGCGCCGCCCTCCTCTCGCGAACAGGTCAGGCGCCTGTTTGAAGGCATGGACAATGTCGAAGCGATGCGCTCTTCGATTGGCGAGGCGGATATCAAGGCGATCGCGGGGCTGGATGTGCCCTATGATATTCCCAATCTGACCGTCGATCATCACAGCGCTTTCGTTGGCGTGCCGACCGGCAACTGGCGCAGCAACGCGCACAGCAGCAATGTCTTCTATCTCGAATCCTTCATCGACGAACTGGCGGCCAAGGCGGGCATCGAGCCGCTGTCCTTTCGCATGCAGATGCTGAACAACCAGCCGCGCCTCGCTCGCTGTCTGACCGGCGTCGCGGCCATGGCCGACTGGGATGGCGGACTCGACAGCAGCGGCCAGGGGCTGGCCTGCCACAGCATGCGCGGCGGCCATATTGCGGTAATCGCGAGCGCGAGCCGCAGCAGCACCGGGCTGGAGGTCCGCCGCATCTCGGCGACGGTCGACATCGGCCGGATCATTCATCCCGATATCGCCCGGCAGCAGATTGAAGGCGGGATAGTCTTCGGCCTGGCGATGGCGCTGGGCAGCGCAACCCGATTCCAGAATGGACTGCCGACGGTAAAGCGGCTACGCGATCTGTCCTTGCCGCGGCTCGCGGAAATTCCGCCGATCCAGATCGAATTTGTCCGAAGCGAGGAAGAACCGGTCGGTTATGAAGAGCTTGGAGTACCGGCGGTCGCACCTGCTGTTGCAAATGCGTTATTCTCGGCGACCGGTGTCAGGCTCCGGCAATTGCCGCTCTTTGGGGAAATATCATAAGCCATGCGTGAAACGGGGCCATTGCCAAAAGATCATCCGCCCGTCGCGGCGAAGAAAATCGGCCTGTTGCTGGTCAACCTCGGCACGCCCGATGCGCCGGACAAGCAGTCCGTCAAACGCTATCTCAAGCAGTTTCTGTCGGACAAGCGCGTGGTCGAGATTCCCTCGATCATCTGGCAGCCGATCTTGCGCGGGGTGATTTTGAACACGCGGCCGGCAAAATCGGCGCACGCCTATAGTCTGGTGTGGACCGAGGACGGGTCGCCACTGGCCTCTTATACGCGCAGGCAGGCGGAACAGCTGGCCGGACGGCTGGACGGCGTGATGGTCGACTGGGCGATGCGCTACGGCAATCCGAGCATCAGCGACCGGTTGACGAGCATGAAGGCGGCCGGTTGCGATCGCATATTGATTGCGCCGCTCTATCCGCAATATAGCGGCGCGACCACGGCGAGCGTCCATGACGCGGTATTCGACGCGGTTGCCGCAATGCGCTGGCAGCCGGCGATCCGGCTGCTCCCGGCCTATCATGATGATCCGGCCTATATCGAGGCGCTGGCGGCGAGCCTGGAGCGCGACATTGCTGCGCTCGATTTCGAGCCGGATGCGATCGTGGCGAGTTTTCACGGCATGCCGCAGCGCACGCTGGAACTGGGTGATCCCTATCATTGCCATTGCCAGAAGACCGCCCGGCTGTTGTCCGAGAGGCTGGGCCGGGAACTGGTCGTCGCCTTCCAGTCGCGCTTTGGCCGGGCGAAATGGCTCGGCCCGCCGACCGATGAAATATTGGAGGCGCTGCCGGGGCAGGGCAAGAAAAAGATCGCGATTTTCGCACCGGGTTTTTCCAGCGACTGCCTGGAAACGTGCGAGGAGCTGGCGATCCGAGGCAAGGAACAGTTTGAAGCCGGCGGCGGCGAAAAATTCGCCTATCTGCCGTGCCTGAACGACAGCGAGCCCAGCATCGACATGCTGGAAAAACTGCTGCGGCGGGAATTGGCCGGATGGCTCTAGGCGGGCCCGAAATCTTCCATCCGCCGGTCAAGCGCAGTATCACCATTGCCGGGCATCAAACCTCGATTTCGCTTGAGCCGCTGTTCTGGAACATGCTAAAAGCGGCAGCGGATAATCGCGGTCTGCCGGTCAATGCGCTGGTCGCCCGGATCGATGTCGAACGGATCGCGGCAGCCGAACCGCCGGGTCTTGCGACGGCCATCCGCTTGTGGCTCGCCAATGATCTGCTTGGAAAAAGCGTTCAAGCCGACTAAGGGACGCGCATGAACGCGACCCTTCTTGTTATGACCGGCGGCGCCCTTGGCGCGGCGGCGCGCTATCATCTGGGGCGGTTGATCTTCCATCTCGGCGGCATCGGCTTTCCCTACGGGACGCTGGTGGCGAATGTCAGCGGCGGGTTTTTGATGGGTGTTCTGGCGGGCGCGCTGGCCCGCAGTAATTTTGTCGATGAGCCGTGGCGGCTGCTGTTGGGCGTGGGTCTGCTTGGCGGTTTTACAACCTTTTCGACCTTTAGTTTGGAAGTTCTCAATATGATCGAGCGAAGCGAATGGGGCACCGCAATCGGCTACGCAATGCTCTCTGTTGTCGGTGCGGTGCTGGCTCTGTTTGCCGGTCTGATGACCGTGAGGGCACTGGCATGAGCGGCTTTGACCCCACGGCCGAAAGCGGCTCCGAGGAAGAAAAGCCGCAAGGTTCGACCAAGGAACAGATGCAGGCGCTGAAGACGCTTGATGTCCGGCAATTCACGATTTCCGCCGATGACGATGATATCCGGGTCGATCGCTGGTTCAAGCGGCATATGGAAGATGTGCCGTTCAATATCGTTTCGCGCTGGGCGCGGACCGGCCAGTTGCGGGTTGATGGCAAGCGCGTCGCCCCCGGTGACCGGCTGCAGGCCGGCCAGATATTGCGCGTGCCGCCGCAGGAAATCGAGCGGCCGGGACGGGTCGCGAAAGCCAAGACCGATCTGTCCCAGGACCAGATCGATTTTGCCCGCGAACTGGTCATTCACAAGGACAAGTCGGCCATCGTGGTCAACAAGCCCCCGGGTCTGGCGACGCAGGGCGGCAGCAAGACCACGACCCATCTCGACGGGCTGCTCGACGCATTGACCTTTGACGCCAAGTCCCGGCCCAAGCTCGTCCATCGGCTCGACAAGGACACCAGCGGCGTGCTCCTGCTGGCCCGATCGCCGGGCGCGGCCTCCTTTTTCTCCAAGCGCTTTTCCGGTCGCGATGTGCGCAAGGTCTACTGGGCGCTCGTGATGGGCGTGCCGGAAATCGCCGATGGCGTGATCGATCTGCCCTTGTCCAAGCAGCCCGGCTCCGGCGGCGAGAAAATGCATGTCGACGAGGAGAATGGCCAGTCGGCGAAGTCGCGCTACCGGATCATCGAGCGGGCCGGCAACCGCGCCTGCTGGGTCGAACTGCAGCCGCATACCGGCCGCACCCACCAGCTGCGCGTACATATGGCGGCGATCGGGCACCCGATTGTCGGCGATGGCAAATATGGGGGCAAGGATGCGTTTCTGACCGGCACGATCAGCCGCAAGATGCATTTGCACGCCCGGCGCCTGCGGATCGAGCATCCCGACGGGCATACGCTCGATATCACGGCGGATCTGCCGACCCATTTTGCCGAGACGATCGATAATCTTGGCCTCGACATGATCCTTGGCGATCTGCCGCTCGACGAGAAGAAACCGGCCGGCAAGATGGTGCGCAAGCAGCAGGCCAGGGCGCATGCCAAGATGATCCGCAAGGACAAGCGCGGCGAACGCCGCGGTCGCGGCGAGACCGACGGCAAGCCAGCCAAAGCGGGCAAGCCGACCAAGCGCGAACGGCCCAATGCCGGCAAGGCCACGCACAAGAAAAACATGCCGCACAAGGCGAAAGTCAAGCAGGCGCTGCGCAAGAAGCCAAAATAAGATGCACCCCAACCCCGCCTTTCGCTGGCCCAAATCTGCCAACAATCATCAGGGTGCCGACGAAAGGGCTGCGCTGGAGGCGATGATTGCCGAAATCGGTTTCGGCATGATTTTCGCGGAGACGCCGGACGGACCCCGCGTCGCCCATGTACCGATATTCTCGACCGGCGATGGCGCGGTGCAATTTCATCTGGCGCGCGGCAATGCGCTGACCAGACATATTACCGAGACCAGGGCGCTGTGCGTGATCAATGGTCCCGACGCCTATATCAGTCCCGACTGGTACGGTGTCGACGACCAGGTACCGACATGGAATTATCTGGCGCTGGAGCTGGAAGGCAGGGTTCGCCGGATGGAGCGGGACGGTCTGGTCAGTCTGCTGGACGATCTGACGGCCCGGAATGAAGCGAAGCTTGCTCCCAAAACGCCTTGGCACCGGGATAAAATGGACGCGGAAAAATTCGACAGGATGGTTGATGCGATCGTCGGCTTCGAGATGGAAATATTGGCATGGCGCCCGACTGCGAAGCTTGGCCAGAACAAGCCGGCAGACGTGCGCAAGCGCGCCGCCGCTGCGCTGGAGGCTACAGGACGTCGCGCGATGGCGCATCTGATGCAGGAGTTCGGAGAGACATGACCAACAAGCTTGCCCTGTTCGACTGCGACGGCACCATGGTCGACAGCCAGGCCAATATCTGCGTCTCGATGGATCAGGCGTTCCAGAAGCACGGCCTGGTTCCGCCCGACCATCATCTGGTTCGGCGGATCGTCGGTCTGAGCCTGATCGAGGCGGTTTCGCAATTGCTGCCCGAAGGGGATGCGGAGATTGTCGCGGCGGTGACCCAGTCCTACAAGGACGGCTTTTTCGAACTGCGTCAGGCGGGCGGTGTGCACGAGCCGCTCTACGACGGATTGCTTCAGACATTGGAAGAACTGGAAGCATCCGGCTGGGTTCTGGGCGTGGCCACCGGCAAGTCGGATCGCGGTCTCCACCATGTGCTGGAAACCCACGGCTTGCTGGACCGTTTTGTGACGCTGCAGACCGCAGACCGGCATCCCTCGAAACCGCATCCGGCGATGGTCGAACTGGCCATGACGGAAGCGGGGGCAACGCCGGAAACGACTGCGATGATCGGTGACACCAGCTTCGACATGGCGATGGCCGTCAATGCCGGCGTGCGTGCGGTCGGCGTTGACTGGGGCTATCATGACGAACAGGAACTGATCGACGCCGGCGCGGAAATCGTGGCCGCGACCATGGCGGATTTGAACGGAATATTGAACCAATGAACCAATCTATCGACGATCCTGTTGACGACCCTGTTGACGGGCAGCCCGAATATATTCCCGATCCGGAGAAGGAAAAGCAGGCAAAGGCGGTCCATTTTGCGGTCAGCCTGATCCGTCTGCTGGGCGTGGTGCTGGTGATGCTGGGCCTGTTTATCGCCATGGACCGGCTGCCGCCGGTGCCGGCGCCGGTCGGCTATGCTCTGGTCATTCTCGGGCTGGTGCAGCTGTGGGCGATGCCGGTCTGGATCATCCGCAAATATATCCGCGCCCGCGTGGCCGAAGAAGCCATTGCCAAGGCAGCGGAGAGCAAGGACGTCTCGTGAAACGATTTTACAAGGACGTATCGGTAGCCGCGGAAGGCGAGGGTCATGCGATTCAGCTGGATGGCCGTCCGGTAAAGACGCCGCAGCGCAATGCCCTGGCCCTGCCGACATTGGCTCTGGCCGAAGCGGTCGCCGGGGAATGGGCGGCGCAGGGCGAAGATATCGTCCCGGCATCCATGCCTCTGACCGGTCTGGCTCAGGGCGCGCTCGATCAGGTCGCACGCGAGCGGGAGCGCATCGTCTCGCGGATTGCCGCCTTTGCCGACAGCGACATGCTCTATTATCGCGCGGACGAGGGCCAGCAGGCGCTGATCGACCATCAGGCCTTGCACTGGGACCCGCTGCTCGACTGGGCGCGGCAGCGTTATGATGTCAGCTTCCATCTGGTCTATGGTATCCGATATAAAGCGCAGCCGGCGGAGACGCTGGAGCGGCTGACCGAGGCGGTCGAGGCGCAGGATGATTTTGCGATTGCGGCGATGCTGTCGCTGGTCGGCCTGTCGGGTTCGCTGATCGCCACGCTGGCGCTGGTCGAGCAGGACTATGACAGCAGCACGCTCTGGCCGCTCGTCAATCTGGAAGAACTCTGGCAGGAGCAGCAATGGGGGCGTGACGACCAGGCGGTGGCCGCACGCGGCATCAAACAGGCCGAGTTCGAGGCGGCGGCTCGTTTTCTCGATCTTTCCCGCCGTTAGTTTTTCCCTTTGTCACAATTTTCCGGTACAGGACTGAAACTGTAACGGAGACTGCATGACAACCCAATCCACCCTCTGTGCCACGCCCGCCGAAGCGGTGGCGTTGCTTGAAAAACTCTACGCCGAACAAATTGAAATCACGGCCGCCCGCTTTCGCCGCTATGCGACGTCGAAATTGGCCAATGATGACCGCCAGCAGGGGCTTTACCCGCAGATCAGCGTCCAGATTCCGGCCGATCAGGCGACCGAGACCAGCCATCTTACGTCCGGGCATCTGGCCGATATCAATACCTATTGCACGACGATCACCGAACCGAAGCTGTATCGCAAATATCTGCTCGACCAGCTGCAACGCATCGCCAGGACCTTCACCGCGAAAATATGGGTCGAGCTGTCCGATACGCCGATCCCGCTGGCCTTTGCGCTGGAGGATGCGGGTGCGGGTCTCGACCGGGCCAAGAAGGAAAAGCTGCCCAATTATTTTCACACGCCCAATCTGGTCAAGACCAATGACGAGATTGTCGACGGCGGCCAGATTTTCCAAGGCGAGGAAGCCTCGGCGCTGGCCCTGTTCACTGCGGAACGGGTCGACTATTCGCTGCACCGGATCCGCCATTATTGCGCCACCGACCCCGAGCATTTCCAGCCGTTCATCCTGTTCACCAACTATCAGCGCTATGTCGACGAATTTATCGAACATGGCCTGGCGGAGGTTAAATCGGGCAAGGCCAAGATGCTGGTCGAGCCGGGCAACCGGATCACCGGCCAGGACGGCAAGCCCTCTGCGCCGCCGATCGCCAAGCCGCCGCAGATGCCGGCCTATCATCTGGTGCGCGGCGAGGGGCTTCCCGGGGTGACTTTGGTCAATATCGGCGTCGGACCGAGCAATGCCAAGACGATCACCGACCATCTGGCGGTGCTGCGACCGCATGTCTGGCTGATGATCGGCCATTGCGGGGCGCTGCGCCGGACCCAGAGGCTCGGCGACTATGTGCTGGCTCATGCCTATCTGCGCGACGACAATGTGCTCGACGACGTTCTGCCGCCGAGCATCCCGCTGCCGACGATCGCCGAGGTGCAGCTGGCGCTGACCCAGGCGGTGCAGGAAGAGACCGGGATCGACAAGTCTAGGCTCAAGCAGCAATTGCGCACCGGTACCGTGGTCACCACCGGCGACCGCAACTGGGAATTGCGCTTCGAGCAGATTGCCCGGCGGCTGAACCAGGCCCGCGCCATCGCCATCGACATGGAAAGCGCGACGGTTGCCGCCAATGGCTATCGCTACCGCGTGCCTTATGGGACGCTGCTCTGCGCTTCGGACAAGCCGCTGCACGGCGAGATCAAGCTGCCCGGCATGGCCGATGCCTTTTATCAGGAACGGGTCGGCCAGCATCTGGCGATCGGATTGCGGGCGATCGACCTGCTGGCGAAGGAAGCGGATGCGGGGACGCTGCACAGCCGCAAGCTGAGGAGCTTTGGCGAGCCCCTGTTCCGGTAGAGAATTTTCAACTGGCTGTTGATCGCGCGCGCGAGGGACGCGAAAAGCGCTGCGTAGCGATCACCATCTTTTGGAGGAAGGATCATTGTGCTGAACCAAACCGGCTCCGAACTGAACCGGCTGATTCAGCAGAGCAGCAAGCTGCGCATCTGGGCGCGGTCGCGGCTTTGGGCGCAGGTGCTTGCCGCCATGGTGCTTGGCATCGCGACGGGGACATTGCTTGGCCCGGCGGCAGGGCTGGTGCGGCCCAGGGCGGCGGAAATGATCGGCAACTGGCTGGCATTGCCGGGGCAGCTCTTCCTCGGCCTGATCGCCATTGTCCTGGTGCCGCTGGTTTTCTCATCGATCGTCAGCGGCCTCGCCGGGGTTCCGTCGAACGAGGCGATGCGCAAGCTGGGCGTGCGACTGGGCCTGTTCATTGTCTCCACGACATTTCTGGCGGCCTGGATTGGCATATCGCTGGCGCAGATGTTCGAGCCGGGCACCGGGCTGGCATTGCCGGTCGACAAGGCGCCGCTGCCTGCCGGGACCGTGCAGAGCTTTGACCTGGCACGGCTGCCGGACATGGTCGCCGGGGTGTTGCCGAGCAATCCGGCGGCATCGGTGATCCAGGGAGACTTGCTGGCGATCGTGATCCTGGCGGTGCTTACGGGAGTCGCCGCTACCCAGATCCAACGGGAAAAAGCCGTGCCATTCCTGGCTCTGCTCGACTCGCTGATGTCGATTTCTATGACCATCGTAAAATGGGCGATGCTGTTGTCACCGCTCGCCGTGTTCGGACTGATGGCGCAGCTGATGATCCAGATCGGACTGGATTCGCTGCTGGGTCTGCTCAGCTATATCGGCACGGTTCTGCTGGGGCTGGTGGTGCTGTTTCTGATCTATGCCATTGTCTTGAGAGCAGTCGGCGGGCTGGGCTTTCGCTCCTTCCTCTCGGTTGCCGGGCCCAATCTGTTGCTGGCCTTTTCCACGTCCAGTTCCTCTGCGGTGATGCCCAGCACCATTCAGACCGCTCGCAAGCTCCATGTCCCGGACGATGTGGCGCATCTGGTGATTCCGCTCGGTGCGACGATGAACATGGCCGGCACCGCGCTCTATCAAAGCGTGGCGATATTGTTTCTGGCGCAAATATCGGGCGTCGATCTGAGCGTTACCGAGACGGTTCTGCTGGTCGGCACGCTGGTCGCCTCCTCGATCGGCGCGCCTGGCACGCCCGGTGTCAGCATCGCCATATTGGCGAGCGTCGCGGCAGGATTTGGTATTCCGGCAACCGGGCTGGTGATCATTCTCGGCGTAGACCGGCTGCTCGACATGAGCCGAACGGTGGTCAATGTGACCGGCGATATTACCGCCGCGGTTGTCATGAAGAACACATTGGCTTGAGCCCGGACCGGCGCGCCTCTTTTAAAGAGGAAGCGATGCCAGGGCGGAATCCAGGTCATATAGCAGATCATCCACCTCTTCCAGGCCGACCGAGATGCGGACAAGCCCGTCATCAATCCCATGGCTGTGCCGTTCCTCCGGCGAGTAGGTCGAATGGGTCATGCTCGCCGGATGCTGAATGAGCGTTTCGGTGTCGCCGAGCGATACCGCGCGCTGGATAAGATCCAGTCCGTTCATCAGCGCCAGTCCGGCATCATAGCCGCCGGCCAGTTTGACCGCGATCATGCCGCCGGGATGATCCATCTGCCGCCGCGCCAGATCATATTGCGCAAATGACGGCAGGCCGGGATAGAGAGTCTCGGAAACGGCGGGGTGGTTGTGCAGAAAGCCGGCGATGGTTTGCGCGGATTCGACATGTTGCCGCATCCGTATCTTCAGGGTTTTCAGGCCGCGCATGACCAGCATGGCGTTGAACGGCGCCATCACCGCGCCGGTCATGTCCTTCATGCCGATGAGGCGAATGTCCGCGATATCCTCTGCGCTGCCGACCACAAGGCCGGCGACGACATCGCCGTGGCCGCCAAGATATTTGGTCGCCGAATGCACCACCAAGTCTGCTCCGAGCTCGAGCGGCCGGGTGATCACCGGCGTCGCGTAGGTATTGTCTACGATGCATTTAGCACCGGCTTGTTTTGCGATCGCGGAAATGGCCGCGATATCGACCAGCCGCATGTTCGGATTGGCGGGCGTTTCGAAAAAGACTATCCTGGTCTTGGGGGAAATGGCGCGCGCCAGCTGCTCCGGGTCGGTCAGGTCGAGATGGGTGATCGTGATCCCGAAGCGGGCGAGGCCCTGGCGCATGAAGGCGAAGGTGCAGCCGTACAGGGTCAGGTCGGTGATCAGTTCGTCGCCCGGTCGCAGGAAGGTCCACAGGGCCGAGGTAATCGCCCCCATGCCGGAAGCGGTCGCGAGGCCCGCTTCGCCATTTTCCAGCGTGGCAATCCGCTTTTCCAGCAGGTCGGTGGTCGGGTTGGAGATGCGGGAGTAGAAATGGCCCTGTTCCTCTCCGGAGAACAGCCTGCCGCCCTGTTCGGCGCTTTCGAAGGTGAAGGTAGAAGTGAGATGCAGCGGCGGAGTCAGCGCGCCTTCCGCTCCCCTGGCATCATAGCCATGGTGGATCGCCCGTGTGGCGAAGCCCGGCGCGTTCGGCTTTGCTGGAAAGTCACTCGACATGCATTTTCTCCCGTCGCCGGGATTATGGCACGGGAAGGGCGGTTTTAGATTGCGATATTCGCTCAATATTGTTGGTATTTTGGCATAAATGACCCTAAAAACGGCAATATGGATACAAAAGATCGACAAATAATCCGGGAACTTCAGAAAAATGGCCGGCTTACGAATCTGGAACTGGCGGAGCGGGTCAATCTGTCGCCTTCACCCTGCTTGCGGCGTCTGAGAAATCTGGAGAGCACGGGTGTCATTCAGGGCTATGCCGCGCTTGTTGACCAGAAGGCCTATGGGGTCCCGCTGACGGTGTTTGTCAGCGTTGCGCTGGAAAAACATTCGAGAGCGGCGGTGCGCTCCTTTGAGGAGAAGATTGGCGAGATTGATGCGATATTGGATTGTTTCCTGACCACCGGCGATGCCGATTATATGCTGCGGGTGGTGGTCGCCGATCTGGAAGTCTACGAGCGCTTCGTGCGGACGGAGCTGCACGCGCTCCCCGGCATCCGGTCGATCGATTCCCGTTTCGCTTATGGCGTGGTCAAGAGCACCCATGTCTATCCGGAAGTAAAATGATTTTGCCGGAAGTTCGCTGGCCGGTGCGCGCAGAGTTCGGCAGGGCGGGACAGAGCATGTCGCAACGCCGCATTCTTGCGGTTTAAAGTCCCAGCGCCGCCGCCGCCTCCCGAATCCGTTTCGCCTCTGCACCATCATTCTTGAACGCCGCCAGGCCGCGGGCAAGGGCCTGTTTCGCCTGCGCCGTCTGGCCCAGCTGCATGCGGCTGCGCATCAGTGTGATCCAGCCGTTGGCATTATCGGGATTGGCCTGCAGTTTCTTGTCGAGGCCTTCGACCATATTGGCGATCATCGCTTCCTGCTGGCCCGGCGGCAGAGCGGCGGCGGCCTGCATCTGCTCGCGCGTCGGGCCCGGGATCGCGGCGGTGGCGACCGCAGGGCCGTCGGTGGCCATGCCGCCGGTTGGCGCGGCGGGGGTTGCCCTGGCGAGCCGGGCGGCGACATCAATGCCCTCCTTTTCCGCGACCTGCCCGATCACGCGGCGGATATCCGCGGCATAGGGGGCGTCGGCTGGCGTGTCCTCCAGCAGCGCGAACCAGTCATTGATCGCGCCCTTGTGATCGCCGGAAATATCCTTCTGCACTGCGAGGAAATAGCGCGCCCTCGGGTCCTTCGCGTCCTGTTTCAGCGCGTTGCGGAACGCATCGACCGCATCGGGTGGAACCTGCTGGCCGTCGCTCGCCATTACCAGGGCTTCGCCCAGCATCGACCAATATTCCGCATTTTCGGGATCGAGCGAGCTGGCCCGTTTCATTGCGGTGGCGGATTCGGCGAACTTGCCAGTTTCAAAATAGCTCCAGCCGAGCATCCGCCAGCTTTCGGCGTCATCGGGATTGTCCTGCAGCTTCTTTTCCAGGCCGGCGATGACTTCATCGACGCTTGGCGCCGCTTCGCCCTCCGTCCCGGCGATCGGGGCACCGGTCGCCTCGTCGTCATTTATGCTGCGGTAGACTTGCACCGCTACCGCGGCCAGCGCCAGCACAGCCGCCAGGATCAGAGCAATGCGGCCGATATTCATCGAAGCAGCGGATTTCGCCATGGTCATTCCTCAAGCTGTTGCGTGTCACGATATGCCCGCGCATGGATAAGGCGCGCTTTGCTAGCTGACAAGCGCCCAGATAGGTGTGATATTTTGCACTGGCAATGAAGAGCCATTTTGGTAAGGTCCGGCGAAAGTTCAGTCTTTTGGGTCGCGCTACAACCGGGCATATCGCTGAACCGGGTCTGGAAAACGTATGAGGGTGCGTTGGACCGGGGAAGCAATGGGGGGAAGCAGGCGCGTGTCGGACAAGTTTCGAGTAGCCATTATCGGGTCCGGACCAGCGGGCATGAGCGCAGCCGGGCGCGCTGCGCAGCTGAAGCTCAGGCATGTTCTGCTCGAGAAGACCGACCATCTGTCCGACACCATTTACAAATATCAGAAGGGCAAGCATGTCATGGCGACGCCGAGCCAGCTGGTGCTGCGCTCGGACATGGATTTCGACGCCGGCAAGCGCGAGGCGATCCTCGAAACCTGGGATGCCCAGACCGCCAGCCATGGCGTCAATGTCATGTATAATGCCGAGCCGGTCAGAATCGAGGGTGAGGAAGGCAATTTCACCATTACGCTGAAAAACGGCGAGACGGTGCTGGCGGAAACGATCGTGATGGCGATCGGCACGCAGGGCAATCCCAATCTGATGCGCTGCCCCGGCGGCGACAACAAGCTGGTCCAGTATCAGCTCGACGATCCCGGCGAATATTATGACGAGCATATCACGGTGATCGGATCGGGCGATGCGGGAATCGAGAATGCGCTGGGACTGGCCGCCGATGCGGCGCAGAATAATGTCGTCACCATTCTCAATCGCTCGGCCGAATTTGCCCGGGCGAAGAAAGCCAATGTGAAGCTGCTGATGGAAGCGGGCGAGCAGGGCAAGGTGATCATCCGCAACGAGACCACGCCGGCCGAGGTCCGCGACGGCGAGCTGGTGCTGGAAACCCGCGATGGACAGGAAGTCATCAGGTGCGACCGGATCATCGCCCGCATGGGCAGCGCGCCGCCGCGCAAGTTCGTCGAGGAATGCGGCATCGAATTTACCAGCGAGGACCGCGAGGCCTATCCCAAATTGTCGCCGGCCTTTGAGAGCACCAAGAAGGGCATTTATGTCATCGGCGCGCTGGCCGGTTATCCGCTGATCAAGCATTGCATGAACCAGGGCTATGACGTGATCGAGTTCATCAATGGCAACAAGGACTTGAAGCCGGCCGACGAGCCGATCCTCGAAGCGAAATTCCGCGACTTGCCGGGGCGCCGTTCGGTTGATCAATGGCTCGAATTCTTTCGCTCCAATGTGGTCATTCTCAACGATCTGTCGCCCTTGCAGATGCGGGAATTCATGCTCGACAGTGAACCGCGCAGCTACGGCCGGGGCGAAGTGATCTTCGAGAAAAATGATCCGGGAAGCTCGCTCTTCGCTATCGCCGAGGGTTCGGTGCTGGTCGAGATCAACCCCGAGGACCCGTCGATCACGGTGCCGATCGAACAGGGCTCGATTTTCGGCGAGGTCGGTCTGATTTCCGGGCGGCGGCGCGGCGCAACGATCCGCGCGGCGGACGATGTCATTGTCGTGGAGATTTCGCGCACGGCGGCGCTGAAGCTGCAGGCCTCCGTACCCGCGGCCAAGCGCAGGATTACGCAGATATCGACGGAGCGGCAATTGCTGCAGATGTTCGGATCGGGCCTGACCAGGGAAGATATTGCCGAGGTCGTCGAGACCAGCGAGATCATCAATGTCCGCGCCGGCGAGGCGATTATCGAGGAAGGCGGCGAGGGCAACGACATCTACGTGATCCGGGTCGGGTCGATGGTGGTCGAGAAACAGATCGGCGGCAAGCCGGTGTTCCTATCCTATCTGCCGGCTGGTTCCTATGTCGGCGAAATGACGCTGATCGCCGGCGGCTATCGCACCGCGACGGTCAAGGCCGCGATCAAGTCGGAAGTGATCAAGATCAATGGCGACGCGTTCAAGAAGGTGCTTGATGCGCACCCGGACCTGATGCGCAAGGCCAAGAAGGAAATGGCCGAGCGGCAGGATATCAACGCCTTTGTCGAGGCGAAGAAGGACAGTTTCTCGGGCGTCGTCGACATGTATTCGGGGATCGCCAATTTTCTGGTCGAGAATGGCATCGGTGAGGCTACCGATGTGCTGCTGATCGACGAGAATCTGTGCGTCGGCTGCGACAATTGCGAGAAGGCCTGCGCCGACAGCCACGAAGGACTGTCGCGGCTCGACCGCGAGGCGGGTCGGACCTATGCGCATCTGCATGTGCCGACCAGCTGCCGCCACTGCGAGCATCCGCACTGCATGTCCGACTGCCCGCCCGACGCGATCCACCGCGGTCCCGATGGCGAGGTGTTCATTGACGACAGCTGCATCGGCTGCGGCAATTGCCAGCGTTATTGCCCCTATGGCGTGATCCGGATGGACAAGGTGCCGCCGAAGAAGCCGGGGCTGCTCAGCTGGCTGTTCCTTGGTGCGGGGCCGGGGCCGGGGGAGCCAGACAAGGCGTGGGCCAAGAAGCACAGCGATCCTTTGGTGGAGAAGCCGAAGAAGGCGATCAAATGCGATATGTGCGCCGGGATCAAGGGCGGCCCTGCATGCGTTCGCGCGTGCCCGACCGGGGCGGCGATCCGGGTGGCGCCGGAGGAATTTCTGACGGTGTCGAAGCTGGAAGGGGAGGAGGTGTGATGCCGTCTCCTTGCCCTCAACCGGTTCGCTATCCCCGCACCGTTCGTGCTGAGCTTGTCGAAGCACCGCGTCTTGCCGACTGTCCTTCGACAAGCTCAGCACGAACGGTGGATATAGAGGCGGTAACCGCTCCGAACGGGAGTTTTGCCTGATGGCCAGCAAAGCCATTGGCGGACAATCCGGTCGCAAGAAGGTCGCGATGCACGACGGCTTTCTGAAACATGCCGGCTATCGCTGGCTGAAGATTTCATCGGCGATCATGCTGGTCTGTATCGTCAGCTATATGTTCATCGACGTATCGCCGCGGCACAATGGCGGCAGCTGGTACGGCTATACGCTGGGCACGATCGGCGCGCTGCTGATCCTGTGGCTGACCATGCTCGGGGTGCGCAAGCGGGCGATGACGCCGGGCTCGTGGTCGCTCAAGGCCTGGACATCGGCGCATATCTATCTGGGACTGAGCCTGATCGTGATCGGCACGCTGCACACCGGTTTCCAGCTCGGCTGGAACATCCACACCGCTGCCTATGTGTTCATGATGATCGTGATCATTTCCGGCATCGTCGGGATCTATTTTTACGTCACCATCCCGAAAGCGCTGTCCGACAATCGCGACGAGATGACCGAGACGGAAATGCTCGAAAATCTGCGCTCGCTCGACCGGCAGCTGCACGAGGCGGCGCAGCCGCTGTCGGCGGGCCATGCCGCGCTGGTGCTGCAGTCGCTCGAGCAGGATCCGTTTGGCGGCGGTTTTTTTCGGCGTATTTCCGGTCGCTATCCGGATTGCGCCACCCGCCAGGCGCAGGCAGACCTGCGCCGCGAGCGCGCCTATCAGCCCAAAATGGGTGGCGACGATCCGCTCGACAAGGTCGACGCTTTGCTCGAGAAAAAGGAAGCGACGCTGGCCCGCGTCCGTCGCCACCTGAAGCTGAAGGCGATGCTGCAGGTGTGGCTGTTCGTCCATGTGCCGATGACCTTTGCCCTGATTGCTGCGCTCACCGCACATATCATCAGCGTGTTTTTCTACTGGTAGGATGGAGAGCCAAATATGACCTTCATCGTTCGCCAGATCGCGACCACCGCCGATGGCCGGGAGATCATCCGGTCCCATCCCTTTGCAGCGGATGAAATCGGCATCGGCCGCAGCACGACAAATGCCATCCATCTGCCCGATCTCGCGGTCAATCCGGATCATGCGACGATCCGCAGACGCGACGATGGCCAGATCATCGTCGAAAGCACATCGGGCCAGAATTTTACGCTCGACGGCAAGCACCGGATTGCGGTCACCGTCGATCCTTCCGCAGGGGCGGAACTCGGCTTTGGCGGCCATGTGATCACCGTCAGCGAAGAGGGCGATGATGTTGTCCTGACCGTCAAGCGGGTCGAGGCGCTATCCGATTCCGCCGAAATTCGCAGCGAATCGACCCTCTACACGCTCAAGGGCCTGCTCCCGGGCAAGCGGATCAGCGCCTGGGGCTTTGTGGTGCTGGTGCTGGCGGCCTTTCTGATCTGGCCGATTTACAGCTGGGCAACCTGGCGCGGGGTTGAGGAACGGCCGGACCAGTTCCACGCCGACACCATGTGGTCGTCCGGCGCGCTGAGCAGCGCTCACCATGCGCTCGAGAAGGACTGCCAGGCCTGCCATGTCGATGCCTTTGTCACCGTCAAGGACGAGACCTGCCTGACCTGTCACACCGGGGATGCGCATGATCATGCGGCCAAGCCCCGGCTGCTGGCCGCCCGCGGCGACCCGGAAGGGCTTGAGGTGATCGGTGCCGCCTTTACCTCTGCCTTCAACAAGCCGCCGGGCAGGTGTGTCGAATGTCACAGCGAGCATGAGGGTGCCGGTGCTATGGAACCGACAGCGCAGAAATTCTGCGCGGATTGCCACGACGGGATGGATGGGCGTTTGACCGATACAAAACTGGAAAATGCGTCCGACTTTGGCATTGCCCATCCGCAATTCCGGCCGGCCGTGCTGGTCAGCCCCGGCGGCAGGAACCCGCCGCGCACGCGGATTTCGCTCGATGACAAACCGACCGAGAATAATGGTCTCAAATTTCCCCACGCCATGCATCTGTCGCGCACCGGCGGCGTCGCCCAGATGGGGCGGCGGCTGTCGGCGGATTATGGTTTCGGCGATTCGCTGGTCTGCAAGGACTGTCATACGCCCGACGCCAACGGAGTGCGCTTCGAGCCGGTCGACATGAAGGAGGATTGCAGCATGTGCCACAGTCTCGCCTTTGACGAGATTGGCGGCACCGTCCGCACCCTGCGCCACGGCGAACCGGAAATGGTCCAGGCCGATCTGCGCGCTTATTATCGCTCGACAGGGCCGAGCCGGCCGATCAATCTCGGTGGCATGGCGCGGCGCCGTCCGGGGGCCGGCAACGAGGCCCGTGTGGCCAGCGACTATGCCCGCGCCGTCCGTTTCCGTCCGAGCCGTGCCAATCTCGCGATCCGTCAGGTGTTCTCGCCCGGCGGTGCCTGTTTCGACTGCCATGGCGTGACCCCGCCGACGGCAGCTGGCCGTGTCGACTATGGCATCAAGCCGGTCAGTCAGACCGATCGCTATATGCATAATGGCTGGTTCAGCCACGAAGCGCATAAAGAGGAAAGCTGCACCAGCTGTCACAACGCGCCTGCCTCGAAGAGTGCCGATGATCTGCTGTTGCCGGGAATCAAAACCTGCCGCGAATGCCATGGCGGCGAATTTCAGAAAACAGCGGATGTGCCGTCGACCTGTGCCATGTGCCACGATTATCATGCCGACGACGGCGCGCCCTGGCTGATCAGGGAAGAACAGAAGGACAAGCAGCAAAAGCCGGACCGACAGATTGTCCGCCGGTAGCGCAATGAAACACAAGGGAGGGCGCCCATGCTGATCGCGCAGATCACGGATATTCATCTGGGCTTCGACCCCGACAATCCGGCCGAATTCAACCGCAAGCGGCTGGACCAGGCGATCCGGACGATCTGCGCGATGACCCCGCAACCCGATCTGTTGCTGGCCACCGGCGATCTTGTCGATCGCGGTGATCTGGAAAGCTACCGCCGGCTTGAAAATGCGCTGTCGGTCGTGCCCTTCCCGGTCCATATGTGCCTCGGCAACCATGATCTGCGCGCCCCGTTCCGCAAGCAATTTGCCGATGTGCCCGCGCCGGACGGCTTCATCCAGTATGAAGTCGATACCCCGGCGCTGCGGCTGTTGATACTGGACACGCTGGAGGAGGGACGGCACGGCGGTGCCTTTTGCGAAACCCGTGCGGCATGGCTGTCGGCACGGCTTGCCGAACAGACCGACAAGCCGACGATCCTGATCCTGCATCATCCGCCGGTGGACAGCGGCATCGAGTGGATGACCACTCATCCGGACGAACCCTGGGTTACGCGGCTGGCCGACACGCTCGCAGGCCATGATCAGGTCAAGGGCATGATCAGCGGGCATCTGCACCGCAATATTTCGGCCTGGTGGGGGGATATCAGCCTGGCGGTCTGTGCCTCGACCGCGCCGCAGGTGGCGCTGGACCTGAGCCCGATTGATCCCGACCATCCCGACGGCCGCAAGATGATCGTCGCCGACCCGCCGGCGATCGCGCTGCATTACTGGAACGGGCGCCAGCTGATCAGCCATTTCGAAAATGCCGAGGACCATGTCATGCTGGCCCGCTATGACGAAAATCTGCAGCCGCTGGTGCGCGCGCTGCTGGCCGAGCGACCTGAATAGCCCCGAATAGCGATCTCCCGCGATGTTGTTCATCGCCGGTAAAATGTCGTTCGTCTAATAATTGATTTCCTGCGAAACCTTTTTTGCGTTTCCCCCCGGCTTTGGGTAGACCATCCCCAATTGCGCCTTGCGCGCTTGCCTCGACCCGCAGCCGCGGTCCGATATCTGGAGAGATTTTTATGCGATTCACCCTATCCACCCGCAAGTTTTTTCTGGGCGTGTCCAGCGCCGCGCTGATCGGCGCGACCGCGACACCCGCCCTGGCCGACGATCATGGAAAAAAAATGACAACAGCAGAATTGAACAAGATGAGCGCGACGCAGGCAGCTGCGGCTGATGCGACCGAGAACAGCATTCTCCAGTCCTGGACCGGCCCCTATGACGGCGTCCCGCCATGGGATGAGGTGAAGGTCTCCGACTTCCCCGAAGCCTTCCAGAAAACGATGGACAAGATCCAGTCCGACGTGAACGCGATCCGCGACAATCCGGCGCCCGCGACCTTTGAAAATTTCACCGCGCCGATGGAACTGGTCGGCAATGAAGCCAACAATCTTTTCGCCATCTGGGGCGTCTATTCGAGCAATCTGTCAAACGAAGAGGTCCGGGAGATCCAGGGCGAATGGCTGCCGAAAGTCTCCGCCTTTTTCGACCAGCTGACGCTCGATCCGAAGCTGCTCGCCAAGACCAAGGCGGTCTATGACAATCGCGAATCCGCCGGTCTCGATGCCAAGCAGATCCGGCTGGTCGAGCGCAATTATGAACAGCTGGTGCGTGACGGCGCGCTGCTCAGCGGCGCCGACAAGGAGCAGTTGATCGCTTACAACACCGAGCTGTCGAAGGCGTTCAACGACTTCTCCAACAAGGTCCTGGCCGATGAGGAAAGCTTCATCTATCTGACCGACGAGGCCGATCTTGCCGGCTTGCCGGACAGTTTTGTCGCTTCGCTGGCCGAAGCCGCCGAGGAACAGGGCAAGACCGGCTGGGCGCTGAAAAACACCCGCTCGGTGATGCAGCCCTTCCTGGAAAACAGCACCCGCCGCGATCTGCGCGAGAAGGTCTATACGGCCTATATCAACCGCGGTGACAATGGCGATGCCAATGACACCAACGCGACCATCGCGAAAATCCTGAAGCTGCGCGCCGACCGCGCCAAGCTGCTCGGCTTCAAGACCCACGCCCATTACCGCATGGCCGACACGATGGCGAAGGAGCCGGAAGCGGCGATGGACCTGATGATGAAGGTCTGGCCCGCTGCCGTCGCGCGGGTGAAGGAAGAAGTCGCCGATATGCAGGCGATTGCCGACGCCGAGGGTGCCGATATCACGATCGAGCCATGGGATTACCGCTATTATGCGGAAAAGGTCCGCAAGGCGAAATATGACCTCGATTCCGCCGAAATCAAACCCTATTTCCAGCTCGACAAGATGATGGACGCGCTGTTCGATGCGGCGGGCAAGCTTTACGGCCTGACCTTCACCGAAACCACCGGCAGCATCCCGGTGTTCGATCCAGAGGTGCGCACCTTCGAGGTCAAGCGCGGCGACAAGGTGATCGGCGTGCAGTTTTTCGACAATTTTGCCCGCAACGGCAAGCGGTCGGGCGCCTGGATGACCACCTACAAGGACAAGTACAAGCTGGGGGGTAAGAACAATTACACGATCTCGGCAAACAACAATAATTTCGTCAAGGGCGGCGACGGCGAGCCAACGCTGATCAGCCTCGACGATGCCTCGACCCTGTTCCACGAATTCGGCCACGCGCTGCATTATCTCAACTATGACATCACCTATCCGGGTCTTGCCAATACGCCGCGCGACTTTGTCGAATATCCGAGCCAGGTGAACGAGAACTGGCTGATGACGCCCTATATCCTGTCGACCTACGCCACCCACTACAAGACCGGCGAGCCGATTCCCAAGGAACTGGTCGACAAGATCCAGGCCTCGAAAACCTTTAACGAGGGCTTTGCCACGGTTGAATATCTGTCGAGCGCGATCGTCGACATGAAGCTGCACAATCGCGAGGAGCCGGTCACCGATCCCGACAAGTTCGAGCGCGAGACGCTGACCGAAATCGGCATGCCGAAGGAAATCGTGATGCGCCACCGGCTGCCGCAGTTCAACCATCTGTTCTCGTCGGATGCCTATTCGGCCGGCTATTACAGCTATCTCTGGTCGGAAACGATGGACGCCGACACCTGGGCGGCGTTCGAGGAAGCAGGCAGCCCGTGGGACAAGGAAACCGCCGAGCGGTTCCGCACAATCCTGTTGTCGACCGGCAACGAAACCGACCGCAAGGAAGCCTATCGCAAATTCCGCGGCCGCGATCCGGAGGTCAAATATATCCTCAAGAAGCGCGGCTTCCCGGTACCGGGCGAGAGCGCGGATAGCGGCGACAAATAGGCTTTAGTTATCAGGATGAAACGGCAAGAGGGGAGCGCGGTTGTGCTCCCCTTTTTTATGCGCGCGTGCGCTGCCCCCAATTGTCAGCCAGTCGCATATTCTGCGCGCGGGTGCCAAATTCCTAACAGACTTTGTCATTGGACGCCCGTTCGAGCCGTAACTAGGGAAAGTGCGGTAATCGCCGGGAGCAGAATATGATGATCGCGAGACGTTTCGACCAATTTGCCGCGATGCCTTTGATGGCTTCGTTGCTGATCGCAATCGTTGCTGCATCGCCAGCCAGAGCAGCGGTCGAGCCGCCCCCGACGATCGTCTGTGAACTCACGATCTCCGCTCTCGGTGCTCAGGTACAGGCGAACCGGCCCATTTCCGATGCGGAAATGGAATGGGGGCAAGATTTTGCGCAAAGCGGCAATCTCAAGGTTTGCGAGCGGCCGCCATTGTCGGCCATGGTCCGTGCGCTGGCGGCACGATCCCGGCTCACCGATCCGATGAGCATCGAGAAAACCGAAGTCTTTTCCGATTATCTGCGCCGTACCGAGCCGCTGGAAAATCATTATCAAATCGGGCTTGACCTCGCGACGGGAAAATATGGCGAAGGCGATGCCGATCTGGCTATTGACTGGATCAGCCACGCTGCGGAGATTGGCGATCCCGGTGCCTTGCTTGAAATTGCCGGCGCCTATGCCGACGGCATCCTGAACTTTCCAAAAGATCCGGCCAAGGCGCTCGCCTATGAACAAAGGGCCGCAGAGGCGGGGTCTGCCGCGGCGCTCTATCAGCTCGGTATCCGCTATTTTGTCGGGCAAGGCGTGAAGAAAGACGCCAAACAGGCGGAAAAGCTGATGCAGCAATCCGCCGCACTCGGCCAGAAAGAGGCGGCCGCCGCTCTTGCCTATGCCTATAATGGGGATCCCAGCTATGGCCTCGGCGAAAACATCAAGCTCGGGCGGACCTATGCCGAAATCGCTGCCAATGCCGGTGATCCCGACATGATGGCCATGTATGCAGGCTATCTGATGTCGAGTTCCGGCAACTACAAAAAGGAAGATGAAGTCTTCTACTGGCTGAACAAGGCAGCCGATAGCGGCAGCGAGAAAGCGAAGCAGTTTCTCGCCAGCAAGGACAGCGAGTTGCGCGCGCTGTTCAAACGGGCTCGCGAACGGCGTGCCGCGCAAACCGCTCCGCTTCGGCGCGAATGCGATAAGGTCCAGCGGAATGTCACGTACAGGGATATCGACAATAATGTCATCGGGCGCAGCAGCTATATGATGACTGACTATTCCAGGTGCAGGCTCATCGATCCCTATGATGAGTTCAAGGAGAAAAACGGCCTGAGCCGGTAAGTGGCGGGCCGCTGGGGAGCGAGCGTCCTAACATAGAGCGCTGCTGGTTGACTCTGACTTGGCGCCCCGCACGCTCCCTCCTGAATCAAAAAAGGCGCGCCGTCCATCGAACGGCGCGCCCTCCTTTTTTAACCTAGCTTCGGCCTAGAAGCGGATACCGACACCGGCCATCACCTGATGGCGGTCAAGGTCGACACCGATTTCATTATTATCGTTGAACAGCGTGTCGTTATATTTGAGCGAGCTATAGTTGGAATAGCGATACTCAAGCTTCACATAGGCGTTCGAGCCCAGTCCGCCCTGTCCGCCGCCGATCAGCTGCTCGACGCCGGCACCGAGACGGTAGCCGTCGACCTGCTGGCTGTCGTCGAAGTTCAGATCGACACCATCGGCTTCGGCGCGGTCCTGGAAGCGGGATTCGACCGCGGTGTTGGTATAGCCGCCCTTGGCGTAAAGCAGGGTGGTGGGGGTCACCTTGGTACCGACGCGCGCGCCGATATAGAGGTCGCGCTTCAGATTGATGCGATAGCCGAACGGTGCGTTGACAGCCTCATCGCCTTCCTGCTCGCCGGTTGAATCCATATATTCGCCTTCGAGACCGAAGACCACCGGGCCGGCATCAAAGTCATAGCCGAGTGCAACACCATAAGCGAAGCCGTCAACCGACTGGTCGAGCGTGTTATTCTCGAAAATGCCGTCATTGTCGGTGTCGACATCGACATCGCTGCCCGAGCGCAGCGTATCATAGCCGCCCAGGATTTCGGCACGCGGGCCGGTGAAGGGGGAATTGGACTGCGCGGCGGCCGGGGCGGCAAAGGCGCCGGCAATCGAACAGAGAATGAGGGGGGTAATCATAGGGGATTTCATAATTTTACTCCAACTAACTAAATATGGAACATTGTCGTTCCGGTTCTGCCCGCTATGGCTGCGGGCTTCCCGTCGAGCGATGCGCAAACACTCCGCGCACTTGACCGACGAGTAGGGGGAACGGCTCGCTGACCCCGATCGTTCCATCCGAACGGCGGAAAAGGACGATAAATTTTCCTCTGATGCCAAAATATCACAGCCCTGTCGGCGGGCGGTGCATGGCACGCGATGGGCCGGCGGAACCGCGGGAACCGCGATCAGGCTGTCGCAACCGGCAGGCGTGGTTCGACGGGCTCACTGCTGACGGACATAATGTTCTATGGCCGCTATGCTGATCTGCCAAAATTCGCTATGTTCGGACCAAGGATAACGGGTCGCATGATTGGGTTCCGGACGATGGGAGAGACCACATGCTGCAATATTATTACCTCAGATATATTCCCAAGGCGGAGCGGTCCAGAGTAGTCGGCAATCTCGAACGGCTGATAAACCAGCTGGATCGAGAGGTGCCGGACAAGGACAGCGAGCAGACCCTGCTGCTTGCGACCTGGAATATCCGCAACTTTGGCAAGGTCCGGCGACTGCCGGAAAGTCTGATGTATATCGCCGAAATATTGTCGCGCTTTGACTTTGTCGCGGTGCAGGAAGTGGTCGATCTGGACGACTGGCATGAAGTGATGAAGCGGCTCGGGCCAAATTATGATTTTATCGCTTCGGACAAGACCCACCACAAGCTTGGCGGCGGCGGCGAGCGATTGCTCTACCTCTATGATAAACGGAAAGTCGAGTTCCAGAATATCGCCGGGGAAATCGTCCTGCCAACCGATATGCTGATCACCGAAGATACCGCTGGCGAAGGCGGTGCGCTGTATCAGGGCAAGCAGTTCCGGCGAACGCCGTTTATCACTGCCTTTCGTTCAGGCTGGTTTAAATTCGATATTTGTACCGTCCATCTGTTTTATGGCTCGTCCTCCGGAAGCAAGCTGGCCGAGCGTGTGCAGGAAATTGACAGGGTGGCGGACTATTTCGCCGATCGGGCGATTGAAGCGCAAAAAGAGGGCCGGTCGCTGATATTATTGGGTGATTTCAATATTGTTCATCCGGATCATGAGACCATGATCGCCTTGAGAAGGCATGGATTTCGCATTCCCGATGCGTTGAACAGGCCGAGCAATCTCGATCTGACAAAATATTACGACCAGATTGCCTTTATGACGGACAACGAGACGCTGGAATTTATCGACCGCCGCACCGACGATCTGAAGAAGGCCAATGCGGGGATTTTTGAGATATTCAAGTCGGTGTTCCGGGATCAGGATACACTGGAATATGAAGCCGAGCTTCGCAAAAAGGCAGGTGGAAAGGGCAAGCAGGGCGCGGAATTGACGCAATATTACAAGTCAAGCTGGCGCACGTTCCAGATGTCCGATCACAAGCCGATGTGGGTGAGGATCAAATCCAATGCAGCGACCGCCTATCTCGCCAGCCTGAAATCGGACTGAGCGAGACAGCGGTTCAGGCCACCCAAGCCGTCTTGCTGAAATGTTCGGTGAAGCGGGGCTGCATCGGCTGGGTGGCGACCATCGCCAGCGGCAGGGCGGTCTCGCAATGGGCGCATTCGGCGCTGAAGCGGCCGACATGCCAGTGCGATTTGCCGCAACCCGGGCAGCGGTTGACGATGTCGAGATGGTAGAGCGGCTGATAGCCGCGCGCCATGCCGTTGTCGCCCAGGCCTGGAGCAGGCTGATTGACGGATGTTCTCGGCGATAAATACATCGTTTCTTCCTTCCTTCATTGCCAGACTATGATGTGCAGCATCTCATTTCGTTGCTGAATCAGCGATGAACCGTTTGTTTTGGTCGATGAAATGATAGATTGCATATGTCCTTCCTGATAGGATATTTACGCCAGATTGCCGTGACGGGGCTCACAGGGAGGTCCAAGTCGCTGATATTCAGTCGCTATAATATCCATAGCGCGGTGATTTTGTCCGGCCTGAAGAGGCTCAGCGCGCCGCCAGTTTGCGCCAGGCGAGATCGGCAAATTCGCAGAGCAGGGGCCTTGTGTCGCGCGGGTCGATGATGTCCTCGACGCTGAACTGTTCGGCGGTGCGGAAGGGCGAGGTGACCTTGTCGAGCTTCGCCCTGATCTCGGCCAGCCGCGCAGCCGGATCGGCGGCGCTTTCAATATCGCTCTTGTAGGCGACCTCGAGACCGCCGGCGATCGGCAGCGAGCCCCAGTCGCCCGACGGCCAGGCGAAGCGATACTGGAAATGCTCGGCGTTGCTCATCGCGCTGCCGGCGATACCATAGGCGCGGCGGACGATGACGCTGGCCCAGGGCACGGTCGCCCGGTAGACCGCGTTCATCGCCTGCACGCCATAGCGGATGGTGCCGGTGCGCTCGGCCTCCGCACCGATCATGAAGCCGGGATTGTCGACCAGATGGACCACCGGCAGATGGAATTGCTCGGCCAACTTGGCGAAACGCTCGACCTTTTCCGATGATTTGGCTTCCCAGGAGCCGCCGAGGAAGGACGGATCATTGGCGAGCACCGCGACCGGCCAGCCGTCGAGCCGGGCAAAGGCGGTGATCGCGGCGCGGCCCCAGCGCTTGCCCATTTCAAACACCGAGCCCTCGTCGAACACCGAGGTCATGATCTTGCGCATCGAATAGACCTGCTTGTCGGCGCGCGGCACGGCGGAGAGCAGGCTCTCGTCGCGGCGGTCGACCGGATCCCAGTTTTCGGTGCGGGCAGCGAGCTGGTTCACATTGCCTGGCAGATAGGAGAGGAATTTGCGGGCGGTGACAAAGGCCTCGGCCTCGCTGGCGACCTCCTCGTCGACCACGCCATTGGTCGCGTGAATCTCGGAGCCGCCGAGCTGCTCCTTGGTCAGCGTGTCGCCAATCGCGGCGGCGACCGCAGGCCCGGCGGCAAATATCTGGGACAGGCCCTTGACCATGATCGAATAATGGCTGGCGACGGTGCGCGCCGCGCCCATGCCGGCCGTCGGCCCAAGCGCCAGCGCGACCACCGGTACGGTGTCGAGATTGCGGATGATATCCTCCCAACCGGGCACGGCGGGGACATAGGTGAAGCCCATGTCCTCAAGGCTCTTGACCGAACCGCCGCCACCGGTGCCGTCGATCATCCGGATCATCGGGATGCCGAGCGTGTGCGCCATTTTCTCGCACTGGGTAAATTTCCGGTGCAGCGCCGCATCGGCAGCGCCGCCGCGCACGGTGAAGTCGTCGGCGGAAGCGACCACCGGGCGGCCCTCGATATTGGCGCGGCCGAAGATCAGATTGCTCGACGCGAAATCCTCGAACGTGCCATCCTCGGCATAGGTGCCGCGCCCGGCGATCTTGCCGATCTCGCGAAAGCTGCCCTCGTCGACGATGCCGGCGATGCGTGCGCGAGCGTCGAGCTTGCCGCGATCATGCTGGCGCGAGACTTTCTCCTCGCCGCCCATTTTTTCGGCCAGCCGCTGACGCTCGGCCAGTTCTTCGAGTTCGGGTTTCCAGCTCATCTCGGGTTCCGTTCAACTTTACAGAAACAGGATGTTTTCTTTTGTGTGATCTTTGGCCGGATGGCGCAAAAAAGTGCCATTTCCCCTGCCGTCAGAAGCCGCCGAGTGTGATCTTCCGGGCAAGCAGGTTGCGGCGACCCGAAGAGGCGAGAATCCAACATTCCGGCAGCATAGCGCGACACGGCCATGTAGGACAGGGCGGATTGGGGGCGAGATATCGGCTGGATCATCCGGCGGGTTTAACCGAGTGGTTAAGGCAGGGGAAGCGGCAAATTGCAAGGGGAGATGCTTAAGCGACTCGTGCCCCGGCGAAGGGCGCAGGCGACGAAGCGAATAGCCTCAAGAATATGCGCCTTGCGAACCAGTGTGTTTGGAGCATCACACCCGAGATGGGCCCCGGCCTTCGCCGGGGCACGAAGCTCAGCGTTTTGCTACGCCAATCAGCGCGGTCGAGGGAATGGGCAGTTCCGGTTGATCGCCAGCCATTGTCCGCACTTCGGCGACAACCGCCATCTTTTCCGCGTCGCTCAGGCTGGTCCAGTCGGGGGACATGCCGAACAGCGAGTCCGGCTCGTCGAGCGCGGCCACATCCAGCAAATAGTCATGGGCGATGCTTTCGATCTCGGGATCGCGATAGCCGGCTGCGACCAGTTCGCGGGCGAAATCTTCGGGGTCGCTCAACGCCTGCACCGCCTCCGGCATGGTCATGCCCGGGCGATCCGGGAACAGCTTGCTCCGGATCCGGCCCAGCAGCAGGAAAGTGGCCGCGCCCTGTTCCTGCCAGGTCGCGACCACACCGTAGCCGCCGGGCCGGGTCACCCGGCACATTTCCTTGAGACCCTTGCGCCAGTCGGGGAACATGATCACGCCGAAGATTGAGAATACGGCGTCAAATGATGCATCGGGCAGGTCGAGCGCCTGGCCGTCCATGGTCCGGGTCTCGACATTGGCCAGCCCCGCCTCTTCGATGCACGCCACCATGGCGGGCGAAAAGTCGGTTGCCAGTACCTGCGCGCCAGTCCGGGCCGCTGCCAGGGCGAGGGCACCGGTGCCAGCGGCGACATCGAGCACGCGGCTGCGGGGTGTGAGCGCAACCCTGGCGAGCGCAGCCTCTGCATATTGGGCAGTGAAGAGATGGGCGGTCTGCCGGTAATGCTGTGCCGCCTTGTCCCAGTGGTCCGGATTTTCGAACGGTGACTTGTCAATTTCGGTCATTTGCTGTCTTCCTCGAATCATGTAACAACAAAAGTATCATGAATTTATGCGCTTGCCAAGCGGGATAAGGATGTGAAGGATCAAGGGATGCGAAACGACAGCCGTCTCTCCCGAATGCTGCATGTGCTGCTGCACATGGCGCGGCACGACGGGCCGCTGACGTCCGAAGCCATTGCCGCGATGCTGCGGACCAATGCCGTTGTGGTGCGCCGGACCATGGCCGGCCTGCGCGATGCCGGCTATGTCCGTTCGGAAAAGGGGCATGGCGGCGGCTGGATGATCGCGTGCGATCTCGAGCAGCTGTCGCTGCTTGATGTCCACCGGGCGGTAGGTGGACCGAGGCTATTCGTGATTGGCAACGAGGAGGCGAACCCGGATTGCGCGGTGGAGCAGGTGGTCAATGAAGCAGTGGAGGATGTGTTGTCCGAAGCCGAGGCCTTGCTGGAAAAGCGCCTGGGCGCGATCAGCCTCGCCGAACTGAGCAGGGGCTTCGACGCGCGCTGTAACGGAATGCCCTGACGCGATATCGCTTTCCATGGACTGGCGACCAATGTGCGGCAGCATGGCGGGCCAGCCATCGGATGGCAAAAGCCCCTATCGACCGTTCAGACCCAACCTGCTCTGCAAAGGATCAAGCCGATTGAAGGTCGGGAGACGAGCGGGCCAGTTCGCGGGCGAGATCGACAAAAAGCCTGAAGGCCGCAGGCGGATTGCGTCGGCTGGGATAGTAGAGACACAAAGGGGAGAGTGGGGGCGTCCATTCTTCGAGAATGCGCACAAGCCGGCCCTCGTCGATATCGCTGCGGATGTCTGATTCCATGAAGAAGCCGATGCCGACGGATTCGAGCACGGCCATGCGGGCCAGGCTGGCTTCGTCCAGGGTAAGCGGGCCGTCGACGTCCACCTGGACCAATTGCCCCTCCGCCTCGAACTGCCAGCGGAACAGCGCGCCATTGGGTAATCGCGCGCGCACGCAGGAATGGGCGAGGAGGTCGGGTGGCGCCGCGGGCCGGCCCCGCTTTTCGAGGTAAGATGGTGAGGCGACTACGGCATATCGCCTCGGCGGTCCGACGGGGATTGCGATCATGTCGGTGGGGACGAGGTTCCTGCTTCTTACCCCGAAATCGAACCCGTCGGCCACGATGTCGACCAGTTTCCCCTCGGTCACGACATCAATATGAACTTCGGGAAAGCGTCGCAGAAACTCGATCACCAGCGGTGAAAGGATTTCGCGGCCGGCTGTCGGGAAAGTGTTGATGCGCAGGGTGCCGGACGGCGTTTGTTGCTGCGAGCGCACGGTGTCGAGCGCGTGATGGATATCCTTGAGAGCAGGCGTCATCTGATCGACGAACCTGCGTCCCGCTTCGGTTAGCGCGACACTGCGGGTCGTGCGGTTGAAAAGACGCACACCCAGTGTTTCCTCCAGCTTGGCAATGGCATTGCTGAGCGCGCTGGTCGACATGGCCAGGTCCAGCGCGGCGGCGCGAAAAGAGCCCCTGCGGCTGATCGCAAGCACCGCGTCAAAATCGGTGAGGTTATAGCTCTTCATTGTCCTGATATCCGCAATAGTTCATCCTGATTTATCCAACTTATCCGGATTAGGTCAACGCGCTAAATTGCGTTTGAACGACAACAATCGCGTTGCTGGCGGCCTGCCGCCGGAGCCGAAAATTCAAGAGGAACGGAACCATGAGTATCGAACTGCCCCCTGTAATCGCCCAATATTTCGCCGCCGACAAGACATCCGATCCCAAGGCCATTTCCGAATGCTTTACGCAGGATGCAGTGGTCGTGGATGAAGGCAACAGCTATGCCGGGCTGGACGCAATCCGGCAGTGGATGGCCAATGCCTCGACGCAATATAGCTATACGGTTGAGCCATTTGCGCTTTCGGAGGAAGGCGAGCGAACCGTCATCACCAGCCATCTCGTCGGAAACTTCCCCGGAAGTCCGGTGGATCTGCGCTATTTCTTTGTTCTCCGGGGCGACAAGATAGCCGAACTCGAGATCGTCCCGTGACCCCGTTTCTGACTTTGCAAGGCAAGCGCGCGCTTATCACCTCCGGCACGCGGGGGGCAGGAAGGGCGACCGTAGCGCTGTTCGAAGAGTTGGGCGCGCGGGTGCTTACAACCGCGCGGAGCAAGCCGCCCGAAATGCCTGAAGCGCAGTTCGTGGCCGCCGACCTGACGCAAGCGGAAGGCTGCGCGCTTGTCGCTGCGGCGGTGCGCGAACGGTTGGGCGGGGTCGATATCATCGTCCATATGCTGGGCGGATCGTCGGCGCCGGCCGGCGGCTACGCGGCGCTCGACGACGAGCAATGGGTCAAGGAAATCGACCTGAACCTGATGCCGGCGGTCCGGCTCGATCGTGCGCTTCTTCCCGATATGGAGGCGCGCGGGGCCGGAGTGGTGATCCACGTGACCTCGATCCAGCGCGAACTGCCATTGCCGGATGCGACCACCGCCTATGCCGCTGCGAAGGCGGCCCTGTCCACCTATAGCAAGAGCCTGTCCAAGCAGGTGGCTCCCAAGGGGGTGCGGGTGGTGCGCGTCTCTCCCGGCTGGATCGAGACCGAGTCGTCCGTTGCACTGGCCGAGCGCCTCGCAGCAGAGCACGGCGTGGACATCAAGCAAGGCAAGCAGATGATCATGGATTCGCTTGGCGGGATACCGATCGGCCGGCCATCAAGGCCGGAAGAGATAGCCAGCCTGATCGCCTTCCTTGCCTCGGACCGCGCCGGCTCGATTACCGGCGCCGAATATGTGATCGATGGCGGAACTGTGCCGACCAGCTAGGAATTGACGAATGAATGCCTCTTTTATCAACCTCGTAAAGGACTAACGACCATGGCTTACGTAATCACCAAGGACGGCGTCGAAATTTTCTTCAAGGACTGGGGTCCGAAAGACGCCCAAGCGATCATGTTCCATCATGGCTGGCCGCTCAGCTCGGACGACTGGGATGCGCAGCTGCTTTTCTTTGTCAACAAGGGCTACCGGGTTGTCGCGCACGATCGTCGCGGCCATGGCCGCTCCTCGCAGGTGGCAGATGGTCATGACATGGACCATTATGTCGCAGATGTCGCCGCGGTCGTCGCAGCGCTTGATCTGCGAGAGGTCGTCCATATCGGCCATTCAACCGGTGGCGGCGAAGTGGCGCGCTATGTGGCACGGGCCGAGTCCGGTCGTGTGGGCAAGGCGGTTCTGATTGGCGCCGTGCCGCCGATCATGCTCAAGACCGACGCATATCCCAACGGGCTGCCGCTCGAGACATTCGATGGTTTTCGCGCCTCGCTTGCCGCCGATCGCTCCAGCTTTTATCGCGAGCTTGCCGCAGGGCCCTTTTACGGCTTCAATCGTCCCGCTGTCGAACCGCTTCCGGCCGTGATCGACAACTGGTGGCGCCAGGGCATGATGGGCGGCGCCAAGGCCCATTATGACGGGATCAAGGCATTTTCCGAGACCGATTTCACCGACGATCTCAAGGCAATCGATGTGCCGACGCTGATCATGCACGGCGAGGACGACCAGATCGTTCCGATCGACAACAGCGCCCGGCTTGCCATCGATCTTCTCGGCAAGGGGGAACTCAAGGCCTATCCGGATTTCTCGCATGGCATGGCCACCGTGAATGCGGACACGATCAACGCCGATCTGCTGGCCTTTATCGAGGGCTGAATCCTAGCGGCGGCGGAGATTGCCCCCGAGCCCATTGGGCCGACCGGCCAATATCTAATCCGGATAGCGGCGCTGCGCCACCTGCTGGCGGGCAAGAAGAATTCCGGGATTAATCGCTGGCTGTGCTGGAGAGGCAAGCACTGCTGTCAGTCGTCCAGTCTATATCGTAGGTAGCTGGAACGCGTTTGCCGTGATCCCCCACGGGATTTTCGTCGCTAGGGTCATAAAAAATCCATCCCTTGCTATTGTCGAAGGAAGCGATGCGATCATTGTCCCTTTTCGCACTTGCTGCATCAATTTCTTGCTGTTCGACGCGAGAACCGCGGATCATACGTATGGAATCATCCCGCGTTTCGAAAACCCGATAATAGTTTTTGCCAAAAATTCGCGTGTCAAATCCTCCCTTAGTCGACCAATGCGATGCATCGGTGTTCGAAGGCAACCTAACGGTGGTCACGTAACAGGCAAATTCGGGGTTGTTGAAATAAGGTAGCTGCTCATCATCGCCAGCCGCCCGGATCCGTTTGGATGGAGGGATGAAACCTCCACCAGGGAGAGCAAGAGACCGGGCGCCGTCACCATCGTCTTCCCAATCCACCATCCCCGTCCCGGAGATCGTCAGCACGCTCGCTTGCGCTTCCTCATCATATTTCCATTGAACATCGTCTATCGTTTGCCAGGTGTCGCCCACGGCTTGCTGGCGAAAGCCACTGAGCAATTGCCCGGGTGTTAAAGCCGAGAATTGCACCTGTTGCTCCAGGCCCTTGATACCCCGGACAATCGATGTGCTGGTTTTGTGCGCAGGCAAATCGAATCCCTCTCGCGCATCAATCTCGAACAGGTTGATGTCGTCCGGTACCGTTGCGGGATGCCATTCAAGGCGCTCTATCGAGCTGCCCGGTACCCTGAGCGGCAAAATCCATCGATATGGCAAGACCGGATCAGAGCCAGGTCGGACAACGGGCGGCAATGTACCGTCCAGATAATATAGTTGACCATCAATCCGCGCGCGCACCAGAACATGGTTAAACATCCCCGGGTTTGGAAGTCTCTGGTCGAGGCCGTCATCACTTCCTGCATTGTTTGCGAGAACGGCCTCGGCCTCAATACCCAGCTTGGCAAGAAGCCCCAGAAGCAATGCAGTCTTTCCCTTACAATCACCATATCGGCGCTGCCACGTTTCCTCGGCTGAGGCGGGCTTCAGATTCCCGCCGTCCAGCCCGACATATATGTAACGGACATTCTGTTGCACGAGCTTGAGCGCAGCGCTGGCGCGCTCAAAAGGATCCGCATGGGCAGCGGCTATGAGATCGACTTCCTGCTGCAGCGGCGACGCAACCGGAAAACTTGCTGCCTCTCTATAGAGACCAGCAAAATGCGCCGAGATATCTTTCCAAAGCGAAAAGTCGCTATATTCAACGATACGTTTCCAATTATATCTTGGGGGAACATCCTTGGGTGGTGTCAGATTTGGCGGGTTATCGAAACGGAAGTCAACGGATTGCTTCCCCTCCGTAGCAGCGGGGGCCATATCTTCGGTCATTTTTATTTCGGGTTTTTGACCTTCGATCCATTTCAGTCCCAAACGAAACCGACCTGGTGGTGCATTGGGATCGAGAAGAAGCAAGCCAGCATTGTCATCCCCCAAAGTCGAATCATCGCTGCGGGTCGTGTAGGAAAATTCGAGTTCGTCACCCACACGCAAATCGGCAACCTGCGTTACCGCCGTCAGGGTGCCGTCAAGCATTGCCGCTTCCAATTGACCTTCCCGGCGCAAGATTTCGAACTTTGCGCTCGGCAATATATCCAAAACCTGCTGACCACGATATATTTTGAGAGCATGTATTGTCGGTGCACCCGATTCCGGATTCCAGGAAATGGCCAAATTGCCGATTTGCAATGCATTGGGATGCAGGATTTTTATCCGGTAGCCCATATATTGTTCTTGGCCTTTTGCATCAAGACGAACCAGAATATCGCTTCGCCGAACAAATAGCATCCCGCTTGCATCGGCGGGTACTGCCATGAGTCCGGTTTGATCAACCCAAGCCGGTAGCGGACCTCGCTGAACCTGATCGGCTTGTGCATATGCCGCACCGGACAAAATTATTGATGCCATCAATAATGAAAAAATATACCGCATTGGAACCCCTAATCATTTTCGGCATGGTGAAGTTTGAAGCGACGGTGGTGCAGTAAAATTGCGACGAAGTTCCCGCCTGTTAATGTTTTGTGCTCTGTTTCACTTCTCATCCCCGTAAATCGCCACGCTCGCCTCAATCTCGCTGGTCGCTCTGCCGCGGTACATGCCGGGGGTGTTGAAACTGTAGCCGGCCTGGCCCCAGGGGGTGGCGTAGATGATGCCGCCGTCGCCGCCGAGCGCGCCCAGTTCGGCGATGACATCATCGGCGATTTGCTGCACCTCCGCGTCGGACAGGACGCGGCGCGCCGTGCAGTATGAAATTTTATCCGGGATCTCCGAGGGACATTCGATTCCTTCGGGTTTGGTCGCCATTTTCAAGCGGGTGCAGATTTCGTGGGCGACGCCGAGGCGGATGAAATATTCGCCGGAGCCGGTCGCGGAAATGGCGCAGCTGCGGTCGTCGGCATAGGTGCCGGCGCCGATGATCGGGCTGTCGCCGATCCGGCCCCAGCGCTTGCCGGTCATGCCGCCGGTCGAGGTGCCCGCCGCCATATGGCCCTCGCTGTCCCTGGCGACGGCACCGACCGTGCCGAATTTATAGTCAACATCGGCGGCGCTGACCTTTTCGGCGAGCAGATCCTCGATCTGCTGCAGCCGGTAGGGCGTGGCATAATAATCCGAGCTGACCTGATCCAGCTGCTGTTCCCGGCTGAACTGGTTGGCGCCTTCGCCGGACAGCATGACATGCGGGCTGTGGTCCTTGACCGCGCGGGCGAGCAGGATCGGGTTCTTGGTGCCGTTGATCCCGGCGACCGCGCCGGCCGACAGGTCGCTGCCGTCCATGATGCTGCTGTCGAGCTCGTTGGTTCTGTCCCAGGTGAAGACCGCGCCCTTGCCGGCGTTGAAATTGGGATCATCTTCCAGAATCATGATGGTTGCGGTGATCGCGTCGATCGCCGTGCCGCCATCTTCGAGGATCTGGGAACCCGCCGCCAGCGCCTTGGCGAGAACCGCGCGGATGGTCCGGTCCTGTTCGGGGGTGATCTGTTCGCGGTTGATCGTGCCGGCACCGCCGTGGATCGCGATCGACCAGCGAGGGGCGTCAGTCTTGTCAGCTTGCGCCAGGGCCGAACTGCCGAGCGTCATTGCCGTTAGCGCTGCGAATATTGCCTTGAACATCTGCGTTTTCCCTGAACTCTTTAGCCGTCGCACTATGCCCTAAAATTTTGCCAGCGCAACCATTCGGACGCGGCTGTTGGCGTGAAAGGGATAATATCGACAACGGGCTGGATCAGGAAGCCGCCTGGTTCGCCGTTGCGAAGCGAGATCCGGATTTGTGCCAGCAATAATGATCATGACCAAGAATATTTCCTTTCCGCTGCCCGCCGGTTGCGGTCTTTTTTTTCTCGACAGGACCAATCGCCCCTCGCACCTGCGGGGTGAACCCGCTATATGCACAGCATGAGCAACAGCCCCGCAGGTTTCAACCGATGACCGCTGAAAACCCCTCCTTGCGTCCGTGGCGCGATATCGAACGGCGCAAATGCCGCCAGATCATGGTCGGCGATGTACCGGTCGGCGGCGACGCCCCGATCACCGTGCAGACGATGACCAATACGCTGACCTCGGACGCGAAGGCGACGATCGAGCAGATCCGCCGCTGCGAGGAAGCCGGCGTCGACATCATCCGCGTCTCCTGTCCCGATGTCGAGAGCACGACGGCGCTGAAGCAGATCGTGCGGGCGAGCAACGTGCCGATCGTTGCCGACATTCACTTTCACTACAAGCGCGGGATCGAGGCGGCGGAGGCCGGTGCGGCCTGTCTGCGGATCAATCCCGGCAATATCGGATCCTCGGCGCGGGTGCGCGAGGTGATCGACGCGGCCAAGGCCAATGGCTGCGCGATCCGGATCGGCGTCAATGCAGGCAGCCTGGAAAAGGACCTGCTCGAGAAATATGGCGAGCCCTGTCCCGAGGCGCTGGTCGAGAGCGCGCTGGATCATATCAAGATCTTGCAGGACCATGATTTTCACGAGTACAAGGTGGCGGTGAAGGCGTCGGACGTGTTTCTGGCGGTGGCCGCCTATATGCAACTGGCGGACGCGGTCGACTGTCCGCTGCATGTCGGGATTACCGAGGCGGGCGGGCTGATCGGCGGCACCGTGAAAAGCTCGATCGGCATCGGCAATCTGCTGTGGGCCGGCGTCGGCGACACGATCCGGGTCAGCCTCTCGGCGGAGCCGGAAGAGGAAGTGCGGGTGGGCTACGAGATGCTCAAGGCGCTCGGCCTGCGCACGCGCGGCGTCCGGGTGGTCAGCTGTCCGTCTTGCGCGCGGCAGGGCTTTGACGTGATCCGCACGGTACAGAAGCTTGAGGAGCGCCTGCAGCATATCCGCACGCCATTGTCGCTGTCTGTCCTGGGCTGCGTGGTCAATGGCCCGGGCGAGGCGCGCGAGACCGATATCGGCATCACCGGCGGCGGCAAGGGCAAGCATATGGTCTATCTGTCCGGCGTCACCGACCATCATGTCGAGGACGAGAATATGGTCGATCATATCGTCAAGCTGGTCGAGGCGAAGGCGGCGGAGATCGAGGCGGCTGAGCTGGCGCTGGAAGCGGCCGAATAGATGGTGACCGGGCGCAAGCGGGCGAGCGACTTTCACCCCCGGATACTCGAGATGTTCGACGGCTATGTGCATGGCGCGATCTCGAAGCGGGATTTCATCCGGCAGGCGGGACAATTTGCCGCCGCCGGGGTGACCGGGGCGATGATCCTTGATCAGCTGCAGCCCGATTATTCTTGGGCGGCCGAGGTCGAGCCGGATGATCCTTCGATCAGCGCCGAGCGGATCAGCTATATGAGTCCCGACGGCCATGGCAAAATCCATGCGCTGATGGCAAAACCGGCGGGCGCGAGCGGCAAGCTGCCGGCGGTGCTGGTGGTTCACGAGAATCGCGGGCTCAATCCCTATATCGAGGATGTCGCGCGGCGGGTCGCCAAGGCCGGCTATCTGGCGCTGGCGCCTGATGGCCTGTCGCCGCTGGGTGGCTATCCCGGCAATGATGACGAGGGCCGGGCGATGCAGGCCAAGCTGGACGGCGCGAAGCTGATGGAAGATTTTTTCGCGGCGTTCGAATTTCTGCGCGACCATGACGGTTCGACCGGCAAGGTCGGCGCGGTCGGCTTCTGCTACGGTGGCGGTGTTTGCAACGCGCTGGCCGTGGCCTATCCCGAGCTCGCCGCATCGGTCCCCTATTACGGGCGTCAGCCGGAAGCCGCCGAGGTGCCGGCGATCGAAGCACCGCTGATGGTACAGCTCGCCGGACTGGATGAGCGGATCAATGCCGGATGGCCGGCCTATGAAGCGGCACTGGAGGCGCATCAGAAAGAATATAGCGTGCATTTCTATCCGGACGTCAATCACGGTTTCCACAATGACACGACACCGCGCTACGATGAAAAAGCCGCAAAGCTCTCGTGGCAGCGGACGCTGGCATTTTTTGAAACCCATTTGCGCGGCTGACCGGCAGCATATGCGGTTCCTTTGCCTGTTGCTGATGATGATCGCTGCCCCGTTGTCCTCGCCATCGGTGTGTGCTGAAACGGCGGTTCCGGCGCAGCCGGAGGCGCGTCCGTTTGACGCGGCAGCGGATGCGGGAGCTGCGGTGGACGGAGCGCTGGCACGGGCGCTGGTGGCCGACAAAAAGGTGATATTGGTGCTGGGCGCCAACTGGTGCCATGACAGCCGCGGCCTGGCGGGCTGGTTTGCCGAGCCCCGCTTTGCCGCCATGCTGGATGCCAAATATGAACTGGTCTATGTCGATGTGGGCTACAAGGACCGCAATCTGGATATTGCCCGGCGCTTTGGCATCGAGGAAATCAGGGGCACGCCAACCGTGCTGGTTCTGTCCTCCCGTGGCGAGCTGCTCAATCCCAGATCCGCCCCGAAATGGCGCAACGCCGCGAGCCGCGACGAAGACGATATCTTTGTCTATTTCGACCGATTTACCCCCGAACTCTGAGCCGAAGGAAAGCAGGTGCGCCCCGCATTGACCTATGTACTGATCACCCTTGCCGTGATTGCCGTGGCCCTGTTCTTCCTGCCGCTGCGGCTTGCGGTCGGCATGGCAGGGCTGGACGGATCGGGCTTCTCGGCCAAGGCGGTCAGCGGCTCGGTCTGGCACGGCAGGATCGAAGGCGCTCAGCTCGGGCCTTTTGCGCTGGGCGATCTGGATGCCGGCTTGCGTCTGTTCCCCCTGCTGACCGGACGGGTGCTGATGGATCTCGAACGGCCGCCGACTGCCGGGGACCGCGGGCTGATCGCCACCGTGGGCCGGGCCGGTAACAGCCTGCTGGTGCAGGATGTGACGACGATGCTCAGCGTCGGCAGCCAACTCGCGCCGCTGCCAGCCTCTGCGATTGACCTGCAGGCGGTCAACATCATTTTTGCCGGTGGGAGATGCCAGTCGGCCAGCGGCCAGGTGCGGATGTCGCTGGATGCCAATATCCCGGGGCTGGACCTGAAGCAGGGGCTGCTGGGCAGGGCGGAATGCCAGGACGGCGTATTGGTGCTGCCGCTGCAGAGCGCATCCGGCATGGAGCAGCTGACATTGAAGCTTGAGGGGAACGGTTTCTATACCGCGCGATTGTTCCTGTCGGGTAGCGACCGCGCCTGGACCCTGCTATTGCCCACGCTTGGCTTTCGCAAGGTGCCCAGCGGCTATGCGATCAAGGTTGCCGGACAGCTGGGACAGAGGAACGGACAATGACCAAGGCAGTAAAATTCTCGATACTCGATCTCTCGCCGGTGCCGCAGGGGAGCGATGTCCGCAGCGCGCTCGACCGGTCGCTGGCGCTGGCGCGGCATGGCGAGGCGCTTGGCTACGAGCGTTTCTGGATGGCCGAACATCATGGCATGGAGGGTATTGCCAGTGCCGCGACTGCGGTCGCGCTGTCGCATATTGGCCATGGCACCCAGTCGATCCGGATCGGCGCCGGCGGGATCATGCTGCCGAACCACGCGCCGATGGTGATTGCCGAGCAGTTCGGCACGCTGGAGGCGCTGTTTCCGGGACGCGTTGATCTCGGTCTTGGGCGTGCGCCGGGGTCTGACCAGCGGACCGCGCAGGCGCTGCGCCGCAATCTCAATAGCGATGCCAATGAATTTCCGCGCGACGTGCTCGAGCTGCAGGCCTTTCTGGCCGGCGACGACCGGCTGGGCATCCAGGCAACGCCGGGCCAGGGCACCCATGTCCCGCTCTATATTCTGGGCAGCAGCCTGTTCGGCGCGCAGCTGGCAGCGGCGCTGGGCCTGCCTTATGCCTTTGCATCCCATTTCGCGCCGCAGATGCTGGACGAGGCGCTTTCGATCTACCGCCGCGACTTCAAGCCGTCGGAGCAGCTGGCCGAACCCTATGTGATGTGCGGTTTCAACATATTTGCCGCCGACAGCGATGCGGAAGCCGAATATCTGGCCAGTTCGATGCTGCAGAGCTTTGTAGCGTTGCGCTCCGGCAATCCGGGCAAGATGCCGCCGCCGGTCGAAGGCTATCGCGAAAGCCTGCCGCCCCAGTTTCAGTCCATGCTCGGCCAGATCATGCAGGGCAGTGCCATCGGGTCACCCGATACGGTGAAACAGGCAGTCGATCGTTTTGTCGAGCGCACCGGTGCGGACGAGCTGATCATCTCGGGCTCGATTTTCGATCAGGCAGCGCGCGAGAAAAGCTATGCTCTTGCGGCTGAAGTTCGCGATCTGGCGGCTGCCTAACCGCAGATCGACTGCATACAGGCCTTGATTTTGCCCCCCGGCCTGCGCATGAACTGAGGCAAGTCAATATTCCGAAAAAGGGCCCTTATGGCAGATAAAAAAGTGCAACGTTCCGGTCGTGATTCGGCGCTTCGCGATTTTCTGAAAAGCGAAGCGGCGGGCGGTATCCTGCTGATGGCCGCTGCTGCGCTGGCGATGGTGGTGGCGAACAGTCCGCTATACGACATGTATCACCATGTTCTGCACGAGATAAAGGGGCCGACCCTGTCGAGCAAATTGGGCCCGATGACGCCGCATTTGTGGATCAATGACGGGCTGATGGCGATTTTCTTCCTGCTTGTCGGGCTCGAAATCAAACGCGAATTTGTCGATGGTCGGCTCAACAGCTGGGATCGCCGGCGCTTGCCGGTTCTGGCTGCCGCAGCGGGCATGGCGGTGCCGGCTCTGATCTATCTGTTCGTCGTCAGGGATGTGCCCCCGCTCTACAACGGCTGGGCGATCCCGGCGGCGACCGATATTGCCTTCGCGATCGGCGTGCTTGCCCTGCTCGGGCCGCGCGCGCCGACGTCGCTCAAGCTGTTTCTGGTTACCGTCGCGATCGTCGATGACATGGGTGCGGTGGCGATCATCGCATTGGTCTATACGGCCGAGATCAACGGTGCCGCCCTGCTGGCGAGCGCCGCGATCCTCGGCATCATGTACACGATGAACCGCAACGGCGTGCTCAAGCTGTGGCCCTATCTGATCGGCTCGGGCCTGCTCTGGTATGCGGTGCTGATGTCCGGCGTGCATGCCACTATCGCCGGAGTGCTGGCGGCGATGACCATTCCCATCGTGATCACGCCGACCTCGCCGGATGCGGCAAATTCTCCGCTGCACAGGCTCGAGCACGCGATATCGCCGTGGAGTGCCTTTCTGATCGTGCCGGTGTTCGGCTTCGCCAATGCCGGTGTTTCGCTGGAAGGGATCGGCTGGGACCAGGTTTTCGCGCCTTTGCCGCTCGGCATTGCCGCCGGCCTGTTCTTCGGCAAGCAGATCGGCATTTTCGCCAGCGTCTGGATCGCGGTGAAGACCGGCTTTGCCGGGCGTCTCGGCGGTGCCAGCTGGCTGCAGGTCTATGGTGTTGCCATGCTCTGCGGCATCGGTTTCACCATGAGCCTGTTTATCGGCGCGCTGGCCTTTCCGGGTCAGGCGCTGCTGATCGAGGAGGCCAAGATCGGCGTGCTCGGCGGATCCTTGCTGTCGGCGATCGTCGGTTTCTGCATTCTTCGCTTTGCACCGCAGGACAAGCATCTGAAGTCGCTGGACGAGAATGACGCAGAGCAGCTGCTGAAAGCGCTGCCCGATGGTGAAGTGCGAAAACTGAAAGACAGCATGTGAGAAATATCGGCCTTGCGCTGGCGGTCTGTCTGACCCTGTCCGGCTGCGCGGCGGTTGCCAAACCGGTCGTGCCGCCGACAGCGCCCGAGAGCGCCGATATGGAGGCAGCCGATGAACTGGGCGCCATCGCCAATGACTATGTCAAGCTGACCCTTGCGCTCGGGGAGAAGGAAGCGGGCTATGTCGACGCTTATTATGGCCCCGCCGCATGGGCGGAAGCCGCGAAGACGGACCCGCGGGACATGCGCGAGCTAGGCAATGCGCTGGTCCTGCTGATCGAGCGGATCGACGGATTGCCAAAGAGCGAAAATCCGCTGGTCGAGGCGCGCAAGCGGTTCCTGTCCGCGCAGCTGGAAGCGGCGGTCACTCGGCACGCGATGATCCAGGGCGAGGTCTTCCCCTTTGTCCGGGAAGCGCAAGGCCTGTTCGGGGTCACGCCGGAACTCAAGCCGCTGGAAGAATTCGACCCGGTGCTGGAGGAGATTGAAAATCTCGTGCCCGGCGAAGGGCCGCTCAGCGCCCGGGTGGCGGCGTTTGAAAATGGCTATATCATCCCGAAAGACCGGCTGCAGGTCGTGTTCGATACGGCCATTGCCGAGTGCAAGGCGCGGACCGCCAAATATTTCGATCTGCCCGAGGGCGAGAATTTCAAGCTGGAATTTGTCACCGGCAAAAGCTGGAGCGGCTATAATTATTATCAGGGCAATTATCAGAGCCTGATCCAGGTCAACACCGATCTGCCGATCTTCATCGGCCGCGCCGTCGATCTCGGCTGCCACGAGGGCTATCCCGGCCATCATGTCTATAATATGCTGCTTGAGCGCAACCTGACAAAGGGACGCGGCTGGCAGGAATTTTCCGTCTATCCGCTCTACAGCCCGCAGAGCCTGATCGCCGAGGGGTCTGCCAATTACGGCATCGAGCTGGCCTTCGGCGGCGAGGAACGGCTGGAATATGAACGGGACGTGCTCTACCCGCTGGCCGGGCTCGATCCCGACACTGCGGCGGCCTACTGGGCGCTGCAGATCGCCAAGCAGGCACTGAACGGCGCGCGGATGACCATTGCCCAGCGCTATCTGGACGGGGATATCACGCGCGACGAGGCGATCGCGCTCAATCAGAAATATCAGCTGGTTTCGGCCGAGCGCGCGGCGCAGATGACCGATTTCAACGAGCAATATCGCAGCTATGTGATCAACTATGGGCTGGGCATGGAGATGGTCCGCGACTGGATCGAGGCGCAGGGCGATGCCCCGGTCTGGCGCTGGAAGGCGATGGAGCGGTTGCTGAGCGAGCCGATGCTGCCGGGGGAATTGGTGGAGTGAAGCGGCTGTAGACCAGGTGTTTCTGGACGAACTATTGAGTGCCTTCGAGCTTGCCTGCCAGGAAGCGTTCAGTAAATCGTACCGGCCCCGGATTTGTATGTGGATTAATTGCCAGGGCCTTCGCCGAATCCCTCTTGCCTATCCAAAAAATCGGCGTAATCAGGTCCGATATTTTCGGGACAGGACCGCTGCATGGCCTTTAATCTTTTCGGACGTATCAAACCCCTCGACGCAATCCTCGCTACCGCAGAAAAAAAGGCGCTGACCCGCACGCTCGGGCCGATTCAGCTGACTCTGCTGGGCGTCGGCGCGATTATCGGGACCGGGATTTTTGTTCTCACCTCGGAGGCGGCGCAGAAGGCCGGGCCGGGGATGATGTGGAGCTTTGTGATCGCCGGGCTGGTCTGCGCGGTGGCCGCGCTCTGCTATTCGGAACTGGCCTCGATGGTGCCGGTATCGGGCTCTGCTTATACTTATACCTATGCGGTGATGGGCGAACTGCTGGCCTGGATGGTCGGCTGGGCGCTGATCCTGGAATATGCGGTGGCGGCGAGCGCGGTTTCGGTGGGCTGGTCTGGCTATTTTGTCGGGCTGCTGGCCAATGCCGGGATCGAGTTGCCGAGAGCGCTGACCATCGGCAGCTATGCGCCGGGCGGGCTGATCAATCTGCCGGCGCTGATCATCGCGCTGCTGGTCACATTTCTGCTGATGATCGGCACCAGCGAGAGCGCCAAGGTCAATGCAGTGCTGGTGGCGATCAAGGTCACGGCGCTGACCATTTTCATCGCCCTGACCGTGCCGATGCTGCAGGGGCAGAATTTCGATCCGTTCCTGCCCAACGGCTGGTTTGGCGAGAGCCGCGGTTTCGGCGCGGTCGGCGCGGCGGCGTCGATCTTCTTTGCCTATGTCGGATTTGACGCGGTTTCGACCGCCGCCGAGGAGACCAAGAATCCGCAGCGCAATGTGCCGATCGGGCTGATCGGCAGCCTGGGTATCTGCACCATTTTCTATCTGCTGGTCGCAGCGGGCGCGATCGGGACGGTTGGTGCGCAGCCGATTGTCGATGCCGCGGGCAATGTGCTGGCGCCCGGCAGCACGGAATTTGCGGCGCAATGCCAGGCGCTGCTCTCGGCTGGCCGCGAACCTTTGGTGTGCAGCCATGAGGCGCTGGCCTTTGTGCTGCGCTCGATCGGTCATCCGGCGTTTGGCAATATGATCGGCATTGCTGCCTTTCTGGCGCTGCCGTCGGTGATCCTGATCATGCTGTTCGGCCAGACCCGGATTTTCTTCGTGATGGCGCGCGACGGGCTGCTGCCCGAAAAGCTCGCGACCATCCATCCGAAATGGAAAACACCGCATATCGTGACCGCGATTACGGGGGTGGCTGTATCGTTTTTCGCTGCCTTTCTGCCGGTCGGGCAATTGGCGGATATTTCCAACTCGGGCACGCTGTTTGCCTTTCTGATGGTCGCCGTCGCGGTGCTGATCCTGCGCCGCACCGATCCGGGCCGGCATCGCCCGTTCCGCACGCCACTGGTGTGGATTGTCGCGCCGCTGGCGATCCTCGGCTGTCTGGGGCTGTTCTACAATCTGCCGTTCGAGGCGAAAATGGTGCTGCCGGTCTGGGGCGGGATCGGGCTGTTGCTCTATTTCGCTTATGGGCATAGAAAGAGCCATGTCGGGCGCGGTACGATCGAGGTGCACGAAGCGGACATCGATGCCCCGCCGCAGCCGGTGCCGCCGATCAGCGAACGGTAAGCGGAGGAACGCAGGCGCAAATTTCTTGGCCGATTAACCCTCTGCTAACCAATTTCGTTCACTCCTGTCTCTGAAACATGAACCACGCCGGCGACGGCGCTCCATGGACAGGGACCAGACTGAATGAACATGCCAAGCAAAGCCGCAGAAAATGCCGTGGACGTCGCGATTATAGGTGCGGGGCCTGCGGGTCTGACCGCAGCCTATCTGCTTTCCAAAAAGGGCTATTCGGTCACCGTGATCGAAAAGGACCCGCAATATGTTGGCGGGATCAGCAGGACGGTGGAGCATGAAGGCTTTCGCTTTGATATTGGCGGGCATCGCTTTTTTTCGAAAAGTCAGGAAGTGGTCGATCTGTGGAACGAGATTCTGCCCGACGATTTCATCCAGCGGCCGCGGATGAGCCGGATCTATTATGAGGGCAAATTTTACAGCTATCCGTTGCGCGCTTTCGAAGCCTTGTGGAATCTCGGTATCTGGCGCTCGACCCTGTGCATGCTGAGCTATGGCAAGGCGAAAGTCTTTCCCAACAAGAATGTGAAGAGCTTCGAGGACTGGACGGTCAACCAGTTCGGCTACAAGCTCTATTCGATCTTTTTCAAGACCTATACCGAAAAGGTCTGGGGCATGCCCTGCGACGAAATGTCGGCGGACTGGGCGGCGCAGCGGATCAAGGGGCTGAGCCTGTGGAACGCGGTGACCGATGGCCTGAAGCGTTCGCTCGGCCTCAACAAGAAGCCGAATGACGGACAGGAAGTGAAGACGCTGCTCGAGACCTTCCGCTATCCGCGGCTCGGGCCCGGCATGATGTGGGATGCCGCAAGGCGCCATGTCGAAGCGAGGGGCAACAGGGTGCTGATGGGGCACAGTCTGAAACAGCTGGCGCAGGACGCCAACGGCAACTGGCGGATGAGCGCGTCCGGTCCAGACGGCGAGACGGTCATCACTGCCAAACATGTGATTTCCAGCGCGCCGATGCGCGAACTGGCGACCCGCATCCATCCGCTGCCGAAATCGATGCCGGAAGCGCAGGATCTCAACTATCGGGACTTCCTGACCATAGCGATCATGGTCAAGTCCGACGACCTGTTCCCCGACAACTGGATCTATATCCATGATGATCGCGTGCAGGTCGGCCGGGTGCAGAATTTCCGCAGCTGGTCACCGGAAATGGTGCCGGACGAGAAGATCGCCTGCGTCGGCCTCGAATATTTCTGTTTCGAGAATGACGGCCTGTGGTCGTCGTCCGATGCGGATCTGGTTGAACTGGCGAAAAAGGAAATGGCGATCCTCGGCCTGTGCAAACCGGAAGATGTCGTTGGCGGCGTGGTCGTCCGGCAGGAAAAGGCCTATCCGGTCTATGACGATGCCTATGAGCAGAATGTCGCCACCATGCGCGATGATCTCGAAAGCCGTTTCCCGACGCTGCACATGGTGGGGCGCAACGGCATGCACCGCTATAATAACCAGGATCACGCGATGATGACGGCGATGCTGACGGTCGAGAATATCGAGGCCGGCACGCGCAAATGGAACGTGTGGAACGTCAACGAGGATGCCGAATATCACGAAGCGGGCGATGAAGGCGCGCAGCGGGTGATCGTCGAAGACATCAGCGAGGACCGTGTAGCCGCGCTGGAAAGCATGCGCGACGTACCGACGCGGATCGGGGAAGCGGCTCAAGACAAATCCAAGAAGGCAGCATGATGCAGGCGCGACACACTGGACTGCCCTGTTCCCGCGCGACAGCAGAGTGCTAGGGCCATGGAACGCAGCAGTCAGCACCAGCGGTCTGTCGTCGGGCTTTGGGTAGGGCGCCTGCCCGGACCGCTCGCCATCCTCAACCGATTTTCGCTCACCCGCTATCTGCTGGCGAGTGTTGTCAGCCTTGCCTTTGATGTCGCCCTGTTCATGGTTCTGGTCGCCTTTCTGGTCGATCCGGGCTGGGCATCGGCGGCGGGCTATAGCGCCGGCATTCTTGTCCACTGGCTGATTTCGTCTAGCTTCGTCTTTCCGGGCAAGGCGCGCGGTGGCGCGGCGCTGCAATTGCAGCGGATCGGTTTCATCGGCACTGCGGTGCTGGGTCTCGGCATCACCGTCAGCATGGTCAGCTGGCTGACCAGTGCCGGCGCGCTGCCGGTCATGGCCAAGGCGGCGGCTGTGGCTGTGAGCTTCTTTGCCGTCTATCTCACGCGCAAATATGGGGTGTTCCGGTGAGCTATATGGATATGACCCTCGAGGTGCCGTCAAAGCAGCATCGCTTCAGCCCGGACTTCAGAAAATTCATGAACTGGGCGCTGGTCTGGATTGTGCTGGCCAATATTCCGTTCATGGCGATGTGGATGGTGGGTGCGCCGCCGCGCGCGATTCCGATCGCGCTGGCGGGACTTGTCGGCCTGATCGTCAAACGGATGCCGCGCGTCGTCCAGTGGCTCGCCTTTGCCGGAGTGATGGTCTATTCCTTGCTTTCGTTCGTGTCGGGACTGTTCAGTCTGACGCTGGACTCCCTGCTCTATTCGCTGCAGTTTTTCTCGGAGATCAAACCCAGCAATTCGATCGAATATATTGTCGCAGCGATCGTCGTTGTCGGGATATTGATCGGCAGCTGGTTTCTGCTCAAGCGTGATACGAATTTTTCCAAACCGCTCCATATCCTGCTGGGCGGTGCACTGATTTTCGGGCTTGTCGGCGCGGATGCCGCCGTTGGCGAGGGTATGCGGGGCCATTATTTCCGTCCGGCTCCTGCCGGTGCGCGCTTTGAATCGGCAGTGACCAAATCGGACTTTGCGGCGCGCGCGGATGGCAAGCGGCATTTGGTGCTGATCATCGTCGAATCGCTCGGCGTACCGAAAAACAACCGGGCGATGTCGGACAAGCTGTTTGCCCAGTACAAGAGCAGCGCGGTCACCGACCGCTATGAGGTGAGCCAAGGGACGAGCCTCTATTATAACAGCACCACCTCCGGCGAAATGCGCGAACTGTGCGGGCGCTGGGGCGACTATTATGAATTGCTCGCGAGCGATGATCCCAAGGCGCTGGACTGCCTACCCGCCCAGCTGGCCAGGAAGGGTTATGCTACCCAGGCGATGCACAGTTTCAAGGGGCCGTTCTTCAAGCGCGAGAACTGGTATCCCAAAATCGGCTTTCAGAAGCGCGAATTTGCGGTCGATCTGGAAAAGCGCGGCGCGGAACAGTGCGGCGGCGTGTTCGCCGGTGCCTGCGACCGGCAGGTGCCGAAGATGCTGGCTGAAAATCTCAAACGGGCGACCCAGCCGACGTTCCAGTACTGGCTGACGCTGAACACGCACCTGCCGGTTCCGACCGAGCAGAATCTGCATGCCGAAAATTGCGAAAAAGTGTCGGTTGAACTGGCTCGCGACTATCCGATGATCTGCCGCCAATATGCGATATTCGATGATATCGATCGGGCGCTGATCAAGGAGATCACGGCGAGCGATTTTCCGGAAGCGGATATTCTGCTGGTCGGCGATCATATGCCGCCATTTTTTGACCGCCATCACCGTTCGCAATTTGACCCGGAGCGGGTTCCGTGGCTTTACCTGAAAGCCAAAGGCTCACAGCCCGAGGGGTAAGATCTTGGAACGCTCGCGCGGCAACCTGCCATTATTGCTGATCTGGCTTGCGGTCAGCGCCTTGCTGATATTGGTCACGCGCGGCCAGATCATGACCGGGATCGGCTGGGATCCGGACGATCAGTTGCGCATGGTGCAGCTGCGCGACTGGCTGGGCGGGCAAAGCTGGTTTGACACCACCCAATATCGCATCGCCGAACCGGACAGCCAGCCAATGCACTGGCCGCGCTGGATCGAACTGCCGCTGGCGCTGCTATTCCTGCTGCTGAAGCCCGTGCTGGGTGCGGCAAATGCCGAAACTGCGGTGATGGTCCTTGTGCCGCTGGTGACGCTGGGCATGGCGATGTGGCTGTTGGTGAAAATTACCGAACCCCTGTTTGACCGCAGGATTGCGCTTCTGGCGGCGACGCTCGCTGCCACTGCCGTTCCGATCGTGGCGCAGATTCGGCCGATGCGGGTGGATCATCATGGCTGGCAGATCGTGCTGGCGCTGACCGCATTGTGGACCATGTACTGGCCGGAGAAGCGCAAGGGCGGTATCGCGCTCGGCGCGGCACTGGCGCTGTGGCTATCGATATCGCTGGAAGGACTGCCGCTGTCGGCGGCCTTCGTCGTGCTGCTGGTCTGGCGCTGGGTATTTCAGGTGGAGGAAGGCGTTCGGCTGTTCTGGACCCTGCTGTCCTTTCTGGTTGCCAGTTTTCTTTTCTATTTCGCCACGCAGGGCGGTTTTGACGCTGCAATCAACTATTGCGATGCCATTTCGCCAGCCCATTTGCTGGCCTGCGTAGCCGGTGCTGCTGTCATCCTGCCATCCATCCAATGGCTGCCTACCAACAGGCTAATGCGCGTCGGGAGTCTGGCCGTCGCCGGCGGTGTTGCGCTGTTTGTCCTCCATCGGTTTGCGCCGCAATGCATCGGCGGAGCGTTCAATACGATGGACCCGCTTGTCCGGGAATATTGGCTGGTGAATGTGCTCGAAGGCATGCCGATCTGGTATCAGAAGGGCACGACCATGGTCACCTTGCTGGGTGGATCTGTCCTAGTTGGCCTGATCAGCCTGCTTTATATATTGCGGATCCGGCCGAGCGGAATTGACCGGGGTCGATTATTCGTGCTGGCTTATGCTTTTCTCTGGGCGCTGCTGCTGTCCCTGTTCGTCCAGCGCGCCGCGGCGGTGGCAGCGGCTTTTGCCTTGCCGTTCATGGCCTGGGCGGTGCATCAGGCATTTGTCCGCGCCCGCGCTCTCAAGCGCCCGCTGTCGCGCATATTTGCAACGGCGGCGGTGGTGTTTCTGGTCATGCCGGGACCGCTGGCGGTGGCCCTGTTCAATGCCGTGAGCGACGGAGAAGAGCCGGTCGCCAAAACGCCGGAAGCGCTCGCCTGCGACAGCAATGATTCGCTCGCGCGGCTCAACAGTCTGCCCCGGTCCAATATTCTCGCGCCTTTTGATTTCGGGCCGCGCATATTGCTGCTCACGCCGCACAGCGTGCTCGCCACCAGTCACCATCGCAACGACCGGGCCATGGCCGACCAGATCAGGATCTTTACCTCCGCTCCCACTGTCGCGCGCGACCTTCTGGAAGCCCATAATATTCGTTTCATCGTCACCTGCGATGACGAAACGGAGCTCGCGCTCTATGCGAAAAAACAGCCCGAAGGTCTGTGGTCCCAGCTGGCTGAAGGTCGCAAGCCGGAGTGGCTGCAACCTGTCCATATTCGGGACACTGGCCTGCAGGTCTGGCGGATAGTGCCAAAGAGATTGCGCAACGAACTGTAAACTATATTAGTTTTGGCCCTCGGCGTAGCAAGACAAGGACCATGGAGACTATGACGGCAAGGGTCACCGGACTGGGTGGGGTTTTTCACATGGTGAAGGATCCGGCGGCGACACGCAAATGGTACAAGGACTATCTCGGGCTGGATGGCGAATATGGTCCCATGCTCAACTGGTGCGACGAGAAGGTCGAAAACCCCTATAGCCTGATCAGTCATTTTCCCGAAGATAGCGAATATCTGGAACCCAGCGAAGCCCGGTTCATGATCAATCTGCGGGTGGATGATCTGGATGCCTATGTCGAGCAGCTGAAGGCCAAGGGGCTGGACATTCTGGGGCAGGTCGACGAGGGCTATGGCAAATTTGCCTGGATCCTCGATTGCGACGGGATCAAGCTGGAATTCTGGCAGCAGATCGACGCGCCGAAAGGCTGATTTCCCGGATCAGGCCGGAATGAATTTGAGTGCCAGGCCGTTGATGCAATGGCGCTTGCCGGTCGGTTTCGGTCCATCATTGAAAATATGGCCCAGATGCCCGCCGCAACGGGCGCAATGGACTTCGGTGCGCGGATAGCCGAGCTTGTAGTCTGTCGTTGTCCCGATCCGGTCCTTGGCGAGTGGCGCCCAGAAGCTTGGCCAGCCGGTGCCGCTGTCATATTTCTGGGCCGAATGGTAGACGCCGAGATCGCAACCGGCGCAAGCGAAAACGCCCTTGCGCTTCTCGCTGTTGAGCGGGCTGGAATAGGCGCGTTCGGTGCCAGCCAGACGCAGAATCCGGTAACGGTCTGCGCCAAGTCGCCGTTTCCATTCTTCCGGCGAGTGGTTCACCTTGAACGGCCCGCCAGGCCGGGCGTTTGCCTGATCGAACAGTCCCGAAACACGGACAAGCCCATAGGCTCCGGCGGTTGCCAGAGCGCCGGCGACCATGGTGCGTCGATTCACTATGTTCATCTGCAATCCTTTTCGCTTTCCCGGCATCATTCGGCACCGGGAGCAGTCTGGTTACAGGATAGGGCCTGAACGGAAACTGATCAATATTTGGACAGTTCGACTTCCAGTTCCCGAAAACCGTGAACGAAACAGGCGTGGACGCGGCGATGCTTGCCGGTCGGATTGACCTGCATCCGCCGCTTGTGCATTTCCTCCAGCAGGATGCGGATCTGGAGTTCGGCGAGACGGGCCCCGACGCAGCGGTGGATGCCGTAACCGAAAGCAAGATGGCGCCGGGCGTTTTCCCGGTCGACCTTGATCTTGTCGGCTTCCGGAAAGACCTCCTCGTCGCGGTTGGCGGAAATATACCAGAGGACGACCTTGTCGCCCTTCTTGATCTCGTTGCCGAACAGATCATGATCTTCCAGCGCGGTGCGCCGCATATGGGCGAGCGGGGTCTGCCAGCGGATGATTTCCTGCACCGCATTGGGAATGAGATCAGGATTCTGCTGCAGTTTCGCGCGTTCCTCCGGGAACTGGCTGAGACCAAAGGCCACGCCCGACATGGTGTTGCGGGTGGTGTCATTGCCCCCGACGATCAGCAGCACCAGATTGCCCATGAATTCCATCGGGTCCATGTCGCGCATATGTTCCGAATGGATCATCATCGAGATCAGATCGGGTGTCGGTTCTGCATTAACCCGTTCGTTCCACAACTTGGTGAAATAGGCGCCCATTTCATATAATATCTGTCGGCGCTGATCGTCCAGCTCCTGCGCAACCGACAATTCGACATCACCAGCCCAGTCGGACCAATAGGTCAGCAATCGCCGGTCTTCCCAGGGGAAGCCGAACAGGATGGCGAGCATGCCGGTGGTCAGTTCGATTGATACCTTGTCAACCCAGTCGAACTTCTCGCCCCAGGGCAGGCCATCCAGCACTTCGGCCGTGCGCTGACGGATTTCTTGTTCCATCCGCTGCATCTCGGTCGGGGTGAAGGCCGGCGCTACGGTGCGGCGCTGGCCTGTGTGCTTGGGCCGGTCCATGGCGATGAACATCGGCAGCTGAAAATCATCATCAAAATTGGGATCGGCAATCGTGATGCCGCCATGGGCGACATCGGAGGAGTAAATGTCGGGCAGCGCCTCGACATGCTGGATCGGCTTGTAGGTGGTGACGTTCCAGAAATCGCCGTGGACGCCGCCGGTGACCTTGTTGATCGGCGCCTTTTCGCGCATTTCCGCAAAGGGCTTGCGCCAGAGATCCTTGCTGTACAGTTCTGCGCGGCTGACATCCCAGGGATTGGCATCTTGCTCGGCAATCGGGGGGTTGCGCTTGTACCAGGCCTCCAGCGCTTCGTCCGCGGTCGGGGACGTCGTCAGATTACCGAGATCGATTTGGGGAACGGAAGCCATAATTCTCTCCTGCCGTTGCATATTGAAGCAATCGGTTGCGTATCAAAACCCGTTTAATCTGCCTCTATTGACAGCAATGTCAATGTCTTTTCGGCAAACGACGCGAATCGCGAGATTATTTTCCGGTGACCCTGGCGAACAGGCTTTTCTTGCGGGCAGCCTGTCCGGATTTCATCACGTTGCGGCGGAACAGCATGACCGAAAAGCGGATGATGATCATGGTGAAAAGGGCCTGCCAGACAAGCGCGAGGCCGTGCTGCCAGATATTGTCCATCTGCGCCGCCCGCGCGATCATCGCAAAGGGGGAGCTGAAGGGAAACAGCACGGCAAACCACTCGACCGGTTCGCCCAGCTTGGTGATCGAGGAATAGGCGAGAAAGAAGACCAGCAATTGCCCCATGGTCACTGGCATCGACAGGGTCTGCACCTCGCGCACGGTGGTCGCCATCGCACCGATGCCGAGAAACAGCGACCCCAGCAGCAGATAGGCCATGGAGAAATAGAAGATCATCAAGATGATGAACAATGGCCAGCCGACGGCGGGGACCGGCAGGGCGTTCCAGTGGACGCCGACAAGAAGCGATACCGACAGTCCCAGCGTGCTCCACACGGCGATACCCACGAGAGCCATGCCGAGCATCGCGAACAGCTTGCCCAGGAAGATGGCATCCATCGGGATGGCGGCGGCGAGAATCTCGATGATCTTGTTGGTCTTTTCCTCCACCAGATTGGACAATACCATGCCCGCCAGGATCATCGTCAGCAGGATCAGAATCGCCTGGGCACCCTGCGCGGTCAGCAGTTGCCCGCGTTCGCTGGAGCTGCCGGTCTGGCCGACCAGCCTTGTCTCGATTTCCACCGGAACGGGCTGTGCGATGGCGGTCTCCGCGAGCAGGGCAATCTTGCCCTGCCATCGGCCGACGTCTCTTTGCGAGCCGGTCAGGACAGGCTTAGCCAGCGTGCCGGAAAGGATCACGTTGATGGATTTGTCGTTGTCGAGCTTCGCAACAATGTCCGCTTCCCTGTCTTGTACATCGTTCAATATCAGAAGGTCCGGCAGGGATTTTGGCCCAAGACTGAGCGACAGCCTGGCTCGTGTTGCCAGCAGTTTTTCCGCCTCTTCCGGACTCAGGACAATCCCGATGGTGGTGGTTTCGATGTCCCGGGATACCTGGGAGCCCAGCCCTCCCGCAGCGACACCGATACCAAGCGGAAACAGCGGTCCGAGCAGGAAGAAAAAGAAGGATTTGGAAAAGATGATCGCGGTGAAATCGCGGCGAGCGATAACAAAGGCGGCGCGGATGGTCTCGATCATGCGGTTTCGTCCCCGTTGTTGCTCGCGCTATCTTCCTTCATTTTTCGGGCGACCGCCTCGCCGGCGATCTGGACAAAGGCATCGTGCAGGCCAGGCCGTTCGATCGACAGCGATTCGATACCCGCTCCGCCTTCGACAAGAGCGTGCAACAGCGGTTCAACGCCGTTTTCCGGCAGCGTGAAGTGCCAGTTGTGGCCGAGCGGCTGGCAGTCTGCCGGGATGGCACTGCGCCAGGGACCGTCCAGATTGCGAGTCTCGAGATGCACCTGCGGACGCAGCCGGTCGCGGGCGGCTGACACCTTGCCCTTGAAGGGGACCTTGCCGTCGGCAATGATCGCAATTTCCTCGCACAAGCGCTCGGCATGGGCGATCACATGGGTGGAGAAGATCACGGTGACGCCCTTGTCGGCCTGATCCCGGATCAGCCGTTCCAGCTTACCCTGGTTGAGCGCGTCGAGGCCGGAAAAGGGCTCGTCGAGAATGATCAGGTCGGGATCGTGCACCAGCGTACCGAGCAATTGCACCGTCTGGGCCATGCCCTTGGACAATTGCCGGATCTGCTTGTCGGTTGCATCGCCGAGGCCATGTGCCTTCATCATCGAACGACCGCGTTTGCGGCCTTCCGCCAGCGGCAAACCGCGCAATGCGCCCATGAAGGCAATCGCGTCATAGGCCTTCATCGACTGGTAGAGGCCCCTCTCTTCGGGCAGGTAGCCGACCTGGTGCGCCTTGGAAATCGGATCCGGCGAGCCGAGCAGAAAGCGTTCGCCCTCGTCGGGATCGATGATCCCCAGCAGCATCCGCAGGGCGGTTGTCTTGCCCGCGCCATTCGGTCCCAAAATCCCGAATATGCTGCCTTTGGTGATCGTCAGGTCAATGCCGTCCACGGCGGCTTCGCCATCGAATCTCTTGACGATATTGCGGGCCTCTATGGCGAATTGGGGGTCGGGCGCGTGCATTTACGGCTTTCATATATGGCAGTAGTGTTTGATAGGGACAGGCTATGCCGGATGACAAGTTAAGATTGGCCGAAGCGCTGGAAAAAAAGGCGAGGGAAGAGGGGTTTTCTGCCGTGGGCATCGCCCCGGCCAGCCTCGCACCCGAAACCCGGCAGCGGCTGCAGCGCTGGCTGGGCGAAGGCCGTCAGGGTGACATGATCTGGATGGCCAACCGGGCCGACGAACGCTCCGATCCGCAGACGCTGTGGCCCGATGTCGAAACGGTCATCATGCTGGGCATGAGCTATGCCCCGGCCACCGACCCGTTTGCGCTGGAGGATGTGGCCGATCACGGGCGCATCTCGGTCTACGCCCAGGGCAAGGACTATCATGATGTCGTCAAGGGGGCGCTGAAGCGCACCGCCGGCTGGCTGGTCGGCCAGGCCGAATGCGAGGTGAAGGTCTTTGTCGACACCGCGCCGGTGATGGAAAAGCCGCTGGCGGAAGCCGCAGGTCTTGGCTGGCAGGGCAAGCATACCAATGTCGTCAGCCGGACCCATGGCAGCTGGCTGTTTCTGGGCGCCATCTACACGACGCTCGATCTGGCGCCGTCAAAGCCGGGCAGGGACAGTTGCGGCAGTTGCACCGCCTGTCAGGATATCTGCCCGACCAATGCCTTTCCCGCGCCCTATCAGCTCGACGCCCGCGCCTGCATTTCCTACCTGACGATCGAGCACAAGGGGCCGATCCCGCATCAATATCGCAAGGCTATCGGCAACCATATCTACGGTTGTGACGACTGCCTGGCGATCTGTCCCTGGAACAAATTTGCGCAGGCGGGGGCGGCGAACAAGGCCTTTTTGCCGCGTGCCGAGCTGGCTGCGCCGGCGCTGGCGGACTTGTTGTCGCTCGATGATGCCGGTTTCCGGCAGATATTTTCGGGATCGCCGATCAAGCGGAGTGGTCGCAACCGGATGGTGCGCAACGCGCTGATCGCCGCCGGCAACAGCGGGGATGCCGCGCTGATCGCGCCGGTCAAAGCGCTGCTGGCGGATGAGGATGATGTCGTTCGGGAAGCGGCCGGCTGGGCGCTTGAACAGTTGGCCTCAGCGCAGACGTAAGGCTTTGACGCAGCTGACCCGGTCGACGGCTGCGCCATCGCTGCGCCGGGTGTCGATATGCGTCACGCGCTGGGGGCCTCCCGATTCCTGCGGGTAGAGATAGGCGTCGAGGATGCAGGCACCGCTGGAGAATTGCAGTTTCCGGGCCGGTGGTTCGGATATATCGAGCTGAGGATTGCCAAACAGGCGGGTCAGCTGATCGGCGGTCTTGCCCATGACAATTTCGAGACCGGAAATGGAACTGAGCGGTGATCCCGATACGGCCGGCAGGCTGGGACCTCTGGTCGATGGCGAACCCGTCGAGGCGCAGGCGGCCAGCGCCGGCAAGCTGAACAATATCAGAAATTTGGCTTTCATGGTCGCTATGCTTCCTTCTTCCCATGCACCAGATGGGTAGCCATAGCGGCTGCCAAAACCGGCGCAAGGAAATTGACAAAGGGGATCGCCAGCAACAGCGCTGCGATCAATCCCAGAACAAAGCGCTGGACTTTCGGAAGCCGCCATTCCGTTGCCAGATTGCGATAATCGGACATATGACGTGCGGCGACCATATCCTGCAAGTCGCGGCCCAATAAAATGCCATTGACCGCAAAAAAGGCGATTGGGACGCCGATGCCGGTCACCAGCAGCAGGATATAGAGCGGTGCTGCGACAATATTATAGCCGAGGGCGCGACCGGTGGAAGCAAGTCCCATTCTAATGCCGAGCAGGTAGCCCGGGGGCTTCGCCGTTTCCGCCAGCTTTGGATAATAGCGCCGCTCGACCGCGTCGACGATATCGTCGGAAAAGATGTTCAGCACAAAAATGGCGACGATCCGGAACAGCAGAAGTCCGGTCAAAATGGCGATGATCGCGGCTGCGGTTGCTGCAGCAAATCCCCCCTGCGTCCAGCCTAGCCAGGCGAACAGCCAGACCAGCCCGAAATAGGCCGCGACCCCGAACAGAGCGAACAGCAGGACGGTGAGCGCTATCACCTTGAGCAGAATGGCCAAGATGGTCCGGTCGGCGAGCTGCGCAAGCGCACGGGTGAAGGCCTGGATCATTTTCAACGCCATGTCACGATTGGCGGCCCGGCGTCAATTCTGCTTGATGGTTCCGGAGCAACGCCCTAACGCGTCCCGAACATTGAAACTGCGCCTAAAGGATTTTTATGAGCACTGAAGCCCGTTATGATATTGTCGCGATCGGCAATGCAATCGTAGATGTGATCGCTCAGGCCAGTGATGAATTTCTTGATGAGGAGCAGCTGGTCAAGGGCAGCATGGCGCTGATCGATGCCAACCGGGCGCAGGAATTGTACCGGGACATGGGTCCGGCGCGCGAAATCAGCGGCGGCTCCGGGGCCAATACTTTGGCCGGGGCGTCGACTCTGGGCCGCCAGTGCGCACTGATTGCGCAGGTTGCTGATGATCAGCTGGGCGAGGTCTTCGCTCATGATATTCGCGCTACCGGGATCGATTTTGATGTGCCGCCGCTGGGCAAGGAGCCTCCGACCGCGCGCTGCCTGATCTTTGTGACCGAAGATGCCCAACGCACGATGAATACCTTTCTCGGTGCGTCGCAATTTCTGCCTCCGGCAGCGGTTGATGCGGAGCTGATCGCCAGCGGCGCGATTCTCTATCTGGAAGGCTATCTGTGGGATGCCGAGGAGCCGAAGGCGGCGATGGCGCTGGGGATCGATATTGCCAGGAAGCACGAGCGGAAGGTTGCCTTCACCCTGTCGGATACATTCTGTGTGGACCGGCACCGTGCGGAATTCCGCGAACTGATCGACGGCGGCAAGATTGATATCCTGTTTGCCAATGAAGCCGAAATCAAGATGCTGGCCGAGACCGAGGATTTTGATGCGGCGGTTTCCGAGACGGCTGCCAAGGTGGAAACACTGGTGGTGACGCGGAGCGAAAAGGGCGCGATCGCGGTGCGGGACGGCAAGACCACAGCCGTTGCTGCGGAGCCTGTCGACCATATTATCGATACGACCGGCGCCGGCGACCTGTTCGCATCCGGTTTCCTCAGCGGCTATGTTGAACAGCGTTCGATGGAAGATTGTCTGACCATGGGCGCGATCGCCGCCGCGGAAGTCATCTCCCATTATGGTGCCCGCCCGGAGGCCGATCTGAAGGAGCTGGTGAAAGCCCGGCTCGGCTGATCAGTCTTTCATTTTGAACAAGGTCCGGTCTTCCGGACCGAAGCCCCATTTCCAGATGACCCAGGCGTAGCTGCCCAGGATCATCGGGATCCCGACAATCAGCTCCGCCCATTCGGGCAGACGGGTGGCCAGATAGCCGATCGCGCTGGCCACGCCGATTGCGATCAGCAGGGTCCAGCGCCATCCATTGACCGGGGCTCCCAGCAGCTTTGACAGGAAGATCGCTTTCACGACCGAGGCATAGGCCAGCGCCACCATCAGGGCTGCCGCGACGGCCGCCGCCTGAAACAGAGGCCCCCATGCCATGTAGAGGCTGATCTGGATGAAGGCGACGCTGAGCGCAGCCTGCAGCAGCAGCATCGACAGCGAGATCAGCAGATTGCGGTGGCGGGCGATGTAGACCAGGGCGGATTCGCTGACCACGGCGGTTGCAGCGACCGCTTCCGCCGCCAGCAGGAAGGCGAGCGCACCGGTTCCGCCGACAAAATTCGGGCCGACCAGTCCCATCACGGCTTCTCCGGGGATCGCCAGCGCAAGGGCAATGCCGATCTGGGCAGCGATGATCCAGTAGCCGACCTGGCTGACCTGACTGGCAATGGCCTTCATATTGCCGTCCGCCAGATTGCGCGTGATCACGGGGCCGAGAATGGGATCGAAACTGGTCTTGAGCTTCTGCGGCAGGCTCGCCACCTGCTGGGCGATATAATAGACACCGACAATCGCGGGAGAGGCGAACAGGCCGAGGATCGCCAGATCCAGCCGGCGCGACCCCCACTCGGCGGCATCGGCGGCCGCAAGCGGCATGTTGCGCCGGGCGATTTTTGCGATCTTGCCCGGTTCCGGGCGCCAGCCCCGGGGCAGGCCATAGCTTTTGAACAAGGGCCAGAGCGACGCGGCCAGTGCCGCGATCATCGACACGACATAGGCGAGGATCAATCCGTCGCGCAGCGAATAATAAGAGAAAAGAAAGGCGGCGATGCTGATCGTCCAGGGTTCGACGATGGACCGGGCGCGCACGGTCGCTGCGATATCATAGCGATAGGCGAGGGCGGCGAGGGCAATATCCGCTCCGACGACGGTGAAGATGACCAGCGGCAAAAAGCGGTCGAGGCCGTTGATTTCGCTATTGGGGAACATGATGAAGGGAAAGATGATGAGGATCGCTGCCGCAATGGCCGAGGCCAGGAAGCTGACCAGCAGGCCATCCCAGACGACATGCACATGCGGTCTTTCGGTTTTGCTGAGCTGCGCCGCCAGCCCGCGTTTGAGCCCGAGCGTGGCAAGCTGCGCGGCAAATTCGACAACCAGTATCGCATAGGCAAACCGGCCCAGCGTATCCGGGCCATAAATACGTCCGGCGATGAACAGAAACGGCAGACGCGCAGCCAGCCGCAGCAGAAACCCGAAGATATTGGTCCGCCCGCCCTTGGCCAGCGCTGCAATATCTTCCTGGTTCTTGTTCTCGTCCGGCCTGGCATCCCGGGATGCCGCACCAGCCGCGCCTGATGGTTCAGGACTGTTCAAATCGCTCTCCGGCTGGTCCGCTTCAAGCACAGACGTCTAAAGCAATTTTCCAAATATGTCATCATCTTGCCTTTGGCCTAGCGGCGTTCGGAAACCAGAGGCCTTGTCATGAGCCGGGTGACCACAGACTGAACATCGGCGGTGCCGGCGAGCAAGGCGCAGACCGCCTCGACAATCGGCATGTCGATGCCGCGCGCCTTGGCATCCTGCTGCAGTACGGGAGCGGTGGAGGCGCCCTCGGCGACCGTCGCGCGATCGGACAGGAGCGATTCGGCCGACTGGCCTTCTCCCAGCCCCCGGCCGAGCGAGAAATTGCGCGAGCTGGTCGACGAACAGGTCAGCACCAGATCTCCGAGGCCGCACAGACCTGCCAGGGTTTCCGCTCTGGCACCGCGCGCTTCGCCATAGCGGAGCATTTCGGCAAAGCCGCGACTGATCAGCGACGCCCGGGCGTTCTGCCCGAGACCGGCACCGTCGACCACGCCGCAACCGATCGCCAGCACATTCTTGACCGCGCCGCCGATTTCGGCGCCGATCACATCATCGGAAAAATAGGGACGGAAGCCGGTTTTGGCGATCAGGGGATTGAGCCTGTGCCACAGTTCCTCGCTTTCGCAGGCCAGGGTCAGCGCCGTGGGCAAGGCTTGCGCAACTTCATGGGCAAAGGTCGGGCCGGACAGCACCGCGAGCGGATTGTCGGGCCGCAATTCGGCAGCGACCTCGCTCATCAGCATCCGGCTTTCGGCCTCGATACCCTTGCAGCACAATATCAGCGTCGAATCGCTCTGCGGCAGCGTCTGGAGCGTCGAGCGCAGATGCTGCGCCGGCGTGACCAGCAACAGCACGTCGCACGCCGCCATCGCATCCCAGTCCTGCGTTGCGACGATCGTCTCGCGGAGCGGATAGCCGGGGAGAAAAGTGCGGTTTTCGCGATCCCGGTTGATCTGGGCGACCGTTTCCGGTTCGCGTGCCCACAGCAGCAGCTGCGGCTCGCCCTCGGAAAGCACCTGCGCCAATGCGGTGCCCCAGGCGCCCGCGCCGATCACGCCAATTTTTCTGCCGGTGTCGTTCATGCCTTCACTCCCGCGCCGCGCGCCTTGTCCGCTGTCGGATCAAGCGGCCAGCGGGGCCGGGCGACAAAGTCCAGCGGATCGGTGAGGCCGGCGGCGAAACGCTCGGCTCCGGCCCAGGCGATCATCGCAGCATTATCGGTGCACAGCCATTGCGGCGGCGCGGTGAAGGTCATGCTGTTCTGTTCTGCCACCTGTTCGAGCATCGCACGGATCGGACCATTGGCAGCGACGCCGCCAGCGACCACCAGATGGGCGCAGCTTTGCTGCTCGGCAATCGCCTTTTCCAGCCGGTCGCGCAGGCAATCCACGACGGCCTGCTGGAAGGATGCGGCGATATCCTCGGGCCGGTAGGTTCCGCCCTGATGGGCGCGCACCACGGCGCTTTTCAGCCCGGCGAAGGAAAAATGCGGTTCAGCGGACCGGATCAGCGGGCGGGGCAGGGGCACGGCAGCCGGATCGCCCTGTCTGGCAAAGGCTTCGACCTTTGGGCCGCCGGGATAGCCGAGGCCCAGGATTTTCGCGGTCTTGTCGAAGGCTTCGCCGGCCGCATCGTCGATGGTGGTCGCCAGTCGTCGATATTGGCCGACGCCCTCGACCCGCAGGATCTGGCAATGGCCGCCGGAGACCAGCATCAGCAGATACGGAAAGCCGAGATCCGGATTGACCAGTCGCGGCGACAGCGCGTGACCCTCGAGATGATTGACCGCGACCAGCGGTTTCCCGGCAGCCATCGCCAGCGCCTTGCCGGTGACGAGGCCGACCATCACGCCGCCGATCAGGCCCGGGCCGGCAGTGGCGGCGATGGCGTCGACATCATCCAGCGACTTGCCGGCTTCGGCGAGGGCCGCCTCGATCAGCGGCGTCAGGATTTCGGCATGGGCGCGGGCAGCGATCTCGGGAACGACGCCCCCATAAGGAGCGTGCTCGGCTTCCTGGCCAGCCAGTTTGTGCGCCAGAATCTCCCGATCCGACGTGACTAGCGCGGCCGCCGTTTCGTCGCAGCTGGATTCAATTCCCAAAATCAGGCTCATGACGCTTTTACTTAGGCGCTCAAGCCATTAGGACAAGCGCTATCATGAGCGAAGACAGCAAAAAAGAGATTCTCGCCGGACTGGACCGTCCCCTGCGTATCGGCACACGGCAATCGCCGCTGGCCATGGCCCAGGCCCGGATGGCGGCCAATGCGCTGCTGTCGACCCATGCCTGGCGATCCGAGCAGGTGGAACTGGTGCCGATGGTCGCCAGCGGCGACAAGATACTCGACCGTTCGCTTGCCGAAGTCGGCGGCAAGGCTCTGTGGACCAAGGAACTGGACCACGCGCTCGACAATGGCGAGATCGATTGTTCGGTGCACAGCATGAAGGATGTCGAAACCATCCGGCCCGAGCAATTCATTCTGGCCGCGATGCTGGAGCGGGCGGATATCCATGACCGGCTGATCGGATCGGATTCGATCGAGGCGCTTCGGGAAGGCGCCATCGTCGGCACCGCCTCGCCGCGGCGCAAGGCGCAGCTGCTGCGGCAGAGAAGCGATCTGGATATCCGGCTGATTCGCGGCAATGTCCAGACGAGGCTGCAGAAAATCGAGGACGGCGATTATGACGCGACGCTGCTCGCCGCTGCCGGTCTCGACCGTCTGGATATGGGGGATGTCGGGATCGAGATATCGGACGAGATCATGCTGCCGGCACCGGCTCAGGGTGCGATCGGGATCGAAGCCCGGGCCGATGACCGGCATGTCCGCCATCTGATGCGCGGGATATCATCGACCACCACCTTTCGCGCGGTGATCGCCGAGCGACTGTTTCTCAAGCGGCTCACGGCCGACTGTCACAGCCCGGTCGCCGCTCTGGCCACGATTGACGGCGCGCGGGCCTATCTGCGGGCCGAAATTCTTTTGCCCGACGGCTCGGAATGCGTTGCCGGCAGTTCCCATTTCGATATTGGTGATGTCTCTGCCCCGGCGATATTGGCGGAAACGCTTCTCGGGCAGGCCAGCCCGGAGCTGAAAGCCATATTTGGACAATGATTCGGCCGCTGCTGATCCTGCGGCCGCTGGACGGCGCGTTGCAGACACAGCGGCGGGCGCAGGAACAGGGACTGCAGACGGTCGTGGATCCGCTGTTCAGCGTCGAGTCCGTGGCATGGTCCGGCCCTGCGGCGCAGGATTTTGATGCGCTGCTGCTGACCAGTGCCAATGCGATTGCCCGGGCCGGAGCCCGGCTGGATGTCTATAAGTCCCTGCCTGTGCTCGCCGTCGGGGAAGCAACTGCCAGAGCCGCAGAAAAGGCGGGATTTTCGATAGAAAAAATTGGCGCATCCAGCGGGCAGGCCTTGCTCGATTCCCTGGCGGAAGATCGTTACCGCAGGATTTTGTGGCTGGCGGGCGAGCAGCATAGCAGGCTTGATGCCGGGCAGCGGGTCTTGCATATCATTCCGGTCTACCGGTCGAGAGCGGTGCCCTTGGGCGAGAAGGCGGCAGCCTGTCTGCAGGGGGAGGCCGTTATCCTGCTCCATTCGGCGCGGGCAGCAAAGCATCTGGTCGAAGAGCTGCGTCGGCTGGGGATAAAACGGGGCGGCCATCACGTGGTGGCCTTTTCCGCCAAGGTGGCAGAAGCAGCGGGACCGGGCTGGCGAGGGCTCGACGTCGCGGCGCATCCGGACGACGACACTTTACTGTCTCTGGCGAGCGGACTATGCCGGGATGAATGACAATATGTGGTTCGCCATCTGGCCGGGCCGGGAAAGGAAACCGGAATGAGCCGAGAATATGAGAGGCTTTCGCCATCAGCTGGCAAAAGCAATCTGACGCGCAATGTCCTGATTTTGATGGTCGTGGCCTTCATTGGCGGTGCCATACTGACCGGATGGATATTGTCGCGCTACAATCCGTTTGACAGCACTCCGGGCACGGAAACGGCTGCGGTCGCCGATGGCGAGGGGTCAAAGACCAAGCCCGATCCGGCCACTGCTCTTGCCAACCGGATTGATGCCGACGGCACGGTCTTGCCACCGGCAACGCAGTCCGAAGCCACCGCCCCGACGACAACCCTTACCCCCGACCTGGAGCGCGCACTTGCGGTCCGGGTGGCCGATCTCGAAGACCGTTTGTCGCGAATCAATGTGCAGGCGCAGGCGGCCTCTGGCAATGCTGCGCGGGCCGAGGGCCTGCTGATCGCCTTTGCCGCGCGCCGCGCGCTGGATCGCGGATCGCCGCTTGGCTATATCGACCCCCAGCTTCGGCTGCGGTTCGGGGATGCCCAGCCCAAGGCAGTGACCACGATCATCAACGCCTCCCGCGAGCCGGTCACATTGGAAGAGCTGTCGTCGGGACTGGACGAGCTGGGACCGGCGCTGATGACCGGCTCGAGCGGCGAGGGGTTCTGGGCGGATTTCACGCGGGAGCTGTCGGAGCTCTTCGTCATCCGCCGTCCGGGCACACCATCGCCGGCTCCGCACCAGCGTCTGATCCGGGCGAAACGTTATGTCGAGACCGGCAATGTCGATGCGGCGATTGCCGAAGTCGAGAAGCTTCCCGGCGTGGAGGAAGACGAGGACGCTTTGCAATGGATGGAAAAGGCGCGGCGCTATAACGAAGCCCGGCGAGCGCTGGATGTCATCGAAACCGCGGCGATCCTGGAGCCCCAGCAATTGCGCACCGCCGAAGGGGACAAGGTTGACCAGCCGTCGCCGCTGGCTCCGTCCACCGCCATTCCTGCACCTTAATTCTTCAGAAACAGGTCCGCCAGATCGGCGGGAACACGGACCGGTCGGCCGCTTGCCCGTTCGATAATCGCCCAGTTGGTCCTGGCGTCGACCTTGATCGCGCCATCCGGCCCGGTGAAGCGGACATTGCGCCAGAAGCGGGCACCCCTGGGCGGTTCTGAAATCCAGGTATAGCCGGTTACCGTGTCGCCGGCCCCGACATTGCCGCGATAGTCAATCTCGTGGCGGGTCACCACCCAGATATAGCGCTCGATCGCATCCTGCGGCGCGATCGCCTGCCAGTGCGCGGTCGCCATCTCCTGGATCCAGCGCACCCAGACCGCATTGTTGACATGACCAAGTTCGTCAATGTCTTCGGGCCGGGCGGTGATCGACAGGGTGAAGCCGCCATGCTCCTCTCCGGGGGAAGAGGAGGGGTGGCTCATTCCGCCATCCCCATTTGCCACAGGATGAAGGCAAATTCCTCGGCCGTCTCTTCCAGCGCATTCCACCGGCCCGACTTGCCGCCATGGCCGGCGCCCATATTGGTCTTGAGCAGCAGGATATTGTCATCGGTCTTGGTCGCGCGCAGCTTGGCGGTCCATTTCGCCGGCTCCCAGTAGGTCACGCGGGGATCGTTGAGTCCGCCGGTGATCAGCATCGGCGGATAGGCCTGTGCCTTGACATTGTCATAGGGAGAATAGCTGCGGATATATTCGAAGGCGGTCTTGTCGGTGATCGGATTGCCCCATTCCGGCCATTCGCCGGGGGTCAGCGGCAGGCTTTCGTCCTGCATCGTGTTGAGCACGTCGACAAACGGGACATGCGCGACGACGGCACCCCAAAGGTCGGGGTCGCTGTTGACGATCGCACCCATCAGTTCTCCGCCAGCCGAACCGCCGGAGGCCGAGATGCGGCCCTTGCTGGTATAGCCTTTGGCAATCAGGCCCCTCGCAACATCGACAAAGTCGTTGAATGTGTTGGTCCGCTTGGTCAGCTTGCCGTCGAGATACCAGTTGCGGCCGAGATCGTCGCCGCCGCGGATATGGGCGACGGCATAGACGAAGCCGCGGTCGACCAGGCTGAGCCGGGTGGTGGAGAAACTGGGCGGCACGGCATAGCCATAAGCACCGTAGGAATAGAGATGCAGCGGCGCGCTGCCGTCGATTTTCGTATCCTTGCGATAGACCAGCGACACCGGCACCGGGGTGCCGTCGCGGGCTTCGATCATCAGCCGTTCGGTGACATATTGGCTGGCGTCATAGCCGGAGGGAATCTCCTGTACCTTCAGCGTTTCGAGCGAGCGGTCGGCGAGATGATAATCGAACACCGTGTTCGGCATGACCATCGACGCATAGCCAAGGCGCAGCTTGTCGACGTCATATTCGGGATTGTCGTCCAGCCCGGCGCTGTAGCTGGCCTCGGGGAAGGCGATCCGTTCGACTTTGGACGGATCGTCATAGGAGCGGATCTCCACCTGATCGAGCCCGTTCTCGCGGCCTTCGGTGACATAGAAATTCCTGAAGGTGCAGACATCGGTCAGATAAAAATCATCCGATCCGGCGATCAGGCTGGTCCAGTTGCCCGGATCGCTGACCGGCGCAGTAGCCAGCCGGAAATTGACATGATCGTCATTGGTCAGGATGTAGAGCGTGCCGTCATGTTCCTCGACCTCATATTCCCGGCCGGTCTGGCGCGCCGACACCAGAATCGGCTCGGCCAGCGGATCGTCGGTCGGCACCAGCCGTACTTCGCTGGTTTCGTGATCGCCGGTGGAAATGACGATATATTTTTCCGAATGGGTCAGACCGATACCGACCCGATAGCCCTCGTTATCCTCGTGATACAGCTCGACATCCTCGGCGATATCGGTGCCGAGAACATGCAGCCGCGCATTGTCGGTGCGCCATTGTTCGTTGGCGAGGCCGTAGAGCAGCATCCCGGAATCGGCGGACCAGACCAGACTCGACAATGTGCCGAGAATCACATCGGGCAGCAGTTCGCCGGTGGTCATATCCTTGATCCGCGCCTCGAACCGCTCGGAGCCGTTGTCGTCGTAGGAATAGGCCAGCAGGTGCCCGTCGGGGGAGACGGACGCTGACCCGAGGCGAAAATATTCCTTGCCCTCGGCCAGAACATTCTCGTCCAGCATCAGCTGGTCCTCGCCACCCGACACTGCCTTGCGCCAGTGCTGGCGATATTGCATGCCTTCCTCGAACTTGCTCCAGTAGAGCCAGTCGCCATCCTTTTGCGGGACCGAGCTGTCCTCTTCCTTGATCCGCGCCTTCATCTCCTTGAACAGGGCTTCGGTCAGCGGCTTGCGGTCGGCCATATTCTGTTCGAACCACCGGTTTTCCGCCTCCAGATAGGCGAGTACATCCTTGTCCTCCACCACCGGATAGCGCGGGTCCTTGAGCCAGTGCCAGGGGTCGCTGATCCGGTAGCCGTGCCGTTCGTAGCTATGGGGGCGCTGCTCTGCAAATGGCGGAAGGGTAAGCTTTTCGGTCATGGTCTCTGTTCTTCTCCGGCCGGTTTTAGGTGGCGATTGGGGCTCGGAACCCCTATGTGTTGCCCTATAGTCTTATTCAAGGAGTTTGCTCAGCGATGTTGATGTCCACTTACGAAGCCCGCCTCCACGCGCTGCGGGAACAGATGCAGAAAGACGGGCTCGACGGTTTTGTCGTGCCGATCTGCGACGAGCATATGAGCGAATATGTCGGCGAATATGCGCAGCGGCTCTCCTGGTTGACCGGCTTTGGCGGTTCCGCCGGTTCGGCGATCGTGCTCAAGGACAAGGCGGCGATGTTCATCGACGGTCGCTATGTCGTGCAGGTCCGCGATCAGGTCGACGGCAATCTCTATGAATATGTCAATATAAAGGACCAGAAACCGCACGAATGGCTGGCGGCCCATGCGCCCCAGGGTGGCACAATCGGCTATGATGCCTGGCTGCACACCCGCGACTGGGTGGAAACGGCCCGCAAGGCGCTGAAGAAGACGGGCGCACAGCTGGTCGAAGTCGGCAGCAATCCGATCGATTCGGTCTGGGAAGACCAGCCGCCGCGCTCGCCGGAGAAGCTGGCGGTTCATCCCGATCAATATGCCGGCAAGTCGGCGCGGGACAAGCGCGCTGATGTGGCGGCCTGGCTCAAGGACAACGACTATGATGCAACGGTGATCGCTGCGCTGGATTCGGTCGCCTGGTTCTTCAACGTCCGCGGCAAGGATATCGCCAACACGCCGGTGCCGCTGGCCTATGCGATCGTCCGTGCCGACGAGACGGCGACGCTGTTTGTCGCGCCGGAGAAGCTGACCGATGCGGTGCGCGAGCATCTCGGTAATCATGTCGAGATCAGGGACTATGACGAACTGGCGGACGCCTTGTCGGAGATGAACGGCAAGACCGTTGCCGTGGACCCCGAGCGTTCGGTTGCCGCTATTTTTTCCGCGCTCGACAGCGCCGGAGCCAATGTCGTCAAGGACCAGGATCCGACGGTTCTCGCCAAGGCGATCAAGAATGAAGCCGAGATCAAGGGCCACAAGGCCGCGCAGAAGCGTGACGGCGCGGCGCTGACCAAATTCCTGCACTGGATGGCGAAGGAAGCGCCCAAGGGCGAGCTCGACGAATTGTCGGCCGCGGCGCGGTTGCGGGCGTTCCGCGCGGAAAATCCGGAACTCAAGGATCTGTCTTTCCGCACCATTTCCGCAGCCGGCGACCATGGCGCGCTGCCGCATTACAGCGTCAACGAGGAAACCAACCAGCCGGTCGCGATGAATTCGCTCTATCTGGTCGACAGCGGCGGCCAATATCCCGACGGCACCACCGACGTGACCCGGGTTGTCGCGGTCGGCGATCCGACAGCCGAGATGCGCAAGCGCTATACACAGGTGCTGCAGGGCCATATCGCGCTGGACCAGGCGGTATTCCCGAAAGGCACAACCGGCGGCCAGCTCGACATATTGGCGCGGCAATATCTGTGGGCCGATGGCGTCGACTATGGGCACGGCACCGGCCACGGCGTCGGCAGCTATCTGTCGGTGCACGAAGGCCCGCAGCGGATTGCCAGCTTCGGCGGCATGAACCAGGCGCTCGAGCCGGGCATGATCCTGTCCAACGAACCAGGCTATTACAAGGCGGGTGAATTCGGCATTCGCATCGAAAATCTGTTCCTGGTGGAGGAGCGGGAGATAGAGGGCGGCGAACAGACCATGCTGGGGTTCGAGACGCTGACCTTCGCGCCGCTCGAGCGCAAGCTGATCGACGTCGCGATGCTGTCGCCGAATCAACGCCAGTGGGTCGATGACTATCATGCCAAGGTGCGCGCGCTGATCGCGCCGCAGCTGGAAGGCGATGATCTGGAATGGCTGGAGGCACAGACCGCGCCGCTCTGAACCTATTGACCCGAATCATATGTTCCCCTAATGTTCTTTCTCCCTATCGAGGAGGAAGTTGATGATTGGCTATGTCACTTTGGGAACCAACGATCTGCCGCGCGCGGCAAAATTCTACGACGCGATTGCCGCGGAAATGGGCGTCGGGCGGATGATGGATTTCGACCAGTTCATCGCCTGGGGCACGATGGGCGGAGCGCCGGGCATCGCCGCCACCAAGCCGTTTGACGGCCAGCCGGCCACCGTCGGCAACGGCGTCATGGTGGCGCTGGAGGCGAAGGATACGAATCAGGTCCAGCGCCTTTATGATATTGCCCTGGCCCATGGCGGCAGCGACGAGGGTGCGCCGGGGCCGCGCGGCGACGAGGGCTTTTACGCCGGTTATTTCCGCGATCCCGACGGCAACAAGCTCAACGCCTTTTGAATGACGGGTCCGCAAGCCGGTTGACAGTGCGGGCGCGCTGGGGAAAGAGCCAGCGCCATGACGGAACAGAATAATCCCCGCGACGGCTTTCGCCTGATCACCCCGCTGCGCGTGCGCTATGCCGAATGCGATCTGCAGGGCATTGTCTTTAACGCCCATTATATGGCCTTCGCCGATATTGGCCTGACCGAATATATGCGCGCGCTCGTGGCGGCAGACCGGCCGCAGGGCAAGGGCGACATGATGGGGACGTTCACGCGCCATTTTGGCGGCGATAACTGGGTGCGGCACGCCGATGTCGATTTCCGTGCGCCGGCCAAGGCGGACGACCTGCTCGACATCGCGGTGCGGATCACCCGATTCGGCAAGACCAGCTACGCGCTGCTGGTGCATATCCTGCGCGGGGAAGAACTGCTCAATGTCGTCAAGCTGACCTATGTCTGGTTTGACCCGGAGACCGAACAGGTGTCGCCGGTCTCGGCAAAATTCATCGAGGCCGTCAGCAATTTCGAGCTTATCAGGCCGGAACGGGCGGTGGTGAACGTCTAGCCTTGCGGTTTGGCGGGGCTATCGCCCGGCACCAGCTGTTTGGCCTGGGCCTTGCGGCGGCGCAGATTGGCGCGGAGCTGCTCGGCAAGACGCTCGGCTTTCTCCGCTTCCTTGCGTATTTTCTCGGATTTGGGCTGGGGCTTGGGCATGGCAGCCAATTGCCATTATCGCGCGAAAGATGCAACTCCGCTTGACAAGATCGCACGCATTTGGTCTTAGGCCCGCGGTCTGGCAATAACCGCAGCGATTAGCGGACAATGCCAGCGCATCGAAATGGTCGGCTGCTGTAGCTCAGTGGTAGAGCGCGTCATTGGTAATGACGAGGTCGAGAGTTCAATTCTCTCTAGCAGCACCACCATTTTTACCCCTATATTTCAATGTGATAGACATGACGAGGGATCGTCTGTTCCCTCCTGGCTTGCACCTTCATCATGCCGACTGGACGCTGCTCAGCCATTTCAGAGCGGTCGTTTTCAGCGGTCGCAAAGCGGCAGGGGAATGATCGTCCGGCCGAAGCAGGTCTTGATCGGAGCAAAGACCGATGGTTCCCGAACGGCGATCATCAAATATATTATTGCCTTGTTGGCCATGCTTCCGGCTTGCTATGCTAAATCGCTGGTGAGCAAGCTCAGGAAGTCCATGATTTGAGATATGCCGTTTCCCTGTTCGCCGTGCTTGTTTCGGTCCTGTCGACAGCCTGCTTCGCACAGTCGGGGATGAGCTACGAAGCGGCGCAAGTGGCGATGGCTGCTCATGATCCCGGTGCCGAGGCAGCCGTGCTTGAGGTTGAGGCAGCCGAGGACCAGGCCAAAGCCCTGTCGTCTCTCTACCGGCCAACGGTCATCGCAGCGGCGAGCGTTGTGGCTTATGAGAAGACACTGTCGGTTGACCTGTCCGACACCAAGCAGCGAATCCTGGATGAAACAGGGCAGTTTCTCGATACGCTTCCCGGTCAATTTCCGCCGGCCTTCACCAGCATCGTCAATCTGGTCTCGGGCCGGATAGAGGAGGCCGTGCCCGGTCTTCTCGCGCCGCTTCCGGACGAATTGCGCTATCGAGCCAAAGATGTGGTCGTGCGGCCGAGCCTGACCGCCATGATGCCGATCTACACAGGCGGGGCACTGGAAGCGGTGCAGGACGGCGCGGCTGCCGGGGTGCTGATTGCCCGCGGCGGCCAGCGGACAACGGCTTCGGTGAACCAGGTCCAGCTGGCGCAGCGCTATTTCGGATTGCAGCTTGCTCAATCGCTCGTCTCTTCGGCGCAAAACCGGCTTGATGCCAATGAGCGCCATCTGGCCAATACACGCGCGATGGAGCGGGAGGGGATCCTGCCCCGATCAACCACCCTCGAGGTCACGGTCCTGCGCGATGCCGCGCAGCGCGACCTGCAGCGGGCGATGCGCGAGGAACGGCTGGCGCGCCTTTCCCTGTCGCGACTGACCGGCCGCAAGGTCGAGGCGGTGGCGACGCCGCTTTTCGTAAACCGGACGCCGCTGCCGCCCCTGTCCGAATTCTCGCAGGCCGCCGAGATCAACGGCAATGGTCAGGCGGATCTGGCGCAGGGGCAGGTACAGATTGCCGAGGCCGGGGAGCGTCTCGCGCGGGCCGCTATGCTGCCGCGCGCCTATGCCTTCGGATCCTATAGCGTCGACCCGCAAAGCAGCGTGCCGACCGAACCGGACTGGCTGGTCGGAGCGACGGTCAGCCTGACGCTCCTTTCCCCCGTGCAACGCCGCCGGCTGGTGTCCGCCGCCAGCGCCCGGCGCGAAGCGGCGAGAGCGCAGCAGCGCGCAGCGCAGGATCGTGTCGCTGGCGAGATCGAGCGCAGCCATGCTCTGGCGGAAAGCGCCCGCACGATCTTCCTGTCGATGGAATCCAGCCTCGCTGCAGCGCGCGAAAATTTGCGGGTGCAGGAAATTGCCTTTCGGGAAGGCGTCGGCACCGCCTCCCGCTTGCTCGATGCGCAGGCCCTGCTTGCCACCGCCGAGACGCAGCGAGCGAGCGCCGCTTACGAATATGATCTTTCCCTCGCCGCCCTGCTGGCGGCCAGCGGAATCCCGGAAAGATTCACCGACTATACCCGCCGGGACGACAGGATGTTTATCGATGACAAATGATGCCGCACCGGACCACCCCGATGAGGTGCCTGCGGCAGAGCCAGCCGGCGGAGAGGGGCGCACCAGCCGCTTCTTGTGGATCGGGCTGGGCGTTGCGGCAATTCTCGCCGCTCTGGGTCTCTGGTATGCATCGCGGCCGGTGTCGGTGCCGCTGCAGGGAACGGTAGAGGCGGAAGAGGTCAGCGTCGCGACCAAGGCCTTCGCACGTGTTGTCTTGCTGTCCGCCGAGGAAGGCGATATGGTCCGCGAAGGCGAGATTCTGGGGGAATTGTCCAGCCCGGCGCGCGAGATGCTGGTCAACCAGGGGAAAGCGGCGGTGGAGACTGCTTCGGCACTGGACGCCATTATCAACCAGGGCGCGCGTCCGGAAGATATCGCCTCGCTGCGCTCCATCTCCGAATCGACTCGCGCGGCTGCCAATCTGGCCGCCGTGACCGCGCGGCGCATGAACAATCTGTTTGCACAGGGAGTGATATCTGCCCAGCGCCGCGATGAAGCCGATGCCGCGCGTATCGCATCCGCCGCCAATGCCGAGGCTGCGCAATCGCAATATCAGCGGGCGCTCGCTGGCCGCCGGCAGGAAAGCAAGGCGATCACTGCGGCGCAGGAACGGGCGGCCGAGAACCGCCTGCAGACCGCGCGTGCGGCGGCGAGGGAAGAGCAGCTGATCGCGCCGATCAGCGGCGAAATCTCGCGTCGTCTTGCCGCGCCGGGCGAGATCGTCGGGCCGGCCATCCCGGTCTTCCAGATCGTCGATATCGCTCATCCCTATGTCATCCTGCGAGTCAATGAAACGCAATATGCCGGCGTCAAAAAGGGCAAGATTCTGAACGGCACGGTGCCGGCTCTCGGCAATAGGGCCTTGTCGTTCCGCCTGACCAATATTGCGGCGCAGGCCGGGTTTACCAGCGAGCAGGCCACCCGACAGAGCAGTGGTTTCGATGCGCGCAGCTTTGAAATCCGGCTGGAACCGGTCGACCGGGCCAGCGGCCTGCGACCAGGAATGAGCGTGCTGTTCGAATGGCCCCAATGAGCCGGGCAGCAGCTGCTAGCAGACGGGAGGTTCAAGCGATCATCCGCTCCCGACCGCTGCTGACGGCGCTGTTTCTGGTTCCCGGTTTTGCGATTCTGCTGATAGCGGCGATGCTGTCGCGCGGCGCGCTGGAGGCGCTGCCCGTCGCTTTGGTCGACGCGGCGGAAACCCAGGCGAGCCGCGCCCTGGTCAGCGCGATCTCCACGCAAAGCGGTCTCTCTGTTACCGCTGCGTTGGCCAGCGAGGCCCAGGCTGACGCGCAACTGCGCCAGGGCCAGATATGGGCCTATATTGTGATTCCGTCCGACTATGGAAAAATTTCTTCAGGCCGGCTGGCACCGGTTCGCATTGCCTATAACGCCACCTATCTTTCGGTCGGCTCGGTGCTCGAACGGGATATAAGCCGTGCGGTTACGGGAGTGGTCACCGAGCAGGCAATGGCCGCAGCCGAACGCCGCGGGCTGCAGTTCAGCGACGCCAGCCTGCCGCAGGTCCAGGTCCATGTTCTGTTCAACCCCGAAGCGAGCTTCGAATGGTATCTGCAGGCGCTCATCCAGCCGGCGATGCTCCATCTGCTTGCCGCATGCCTCGGCGTCTATGCGGTTGCGCGCGAATTTGAGGACGGGAAGCTCGAGCGGTGGCGGCGGGAGACTGGCGGCGGGATGATGGCGCTTCTGGGAAAATTCGCGCCCTATCTGGCGATATTGTCGCTGTGGGCAGCGGCCTGGATGATCTGGCTGGTCGGCTTTCGCGGCTGGCGCATGGGTGGTTCGCTGGCCTTCACCTATGGCGCGCAAGTCATGATGCTGGCAGCGAGCCTCGCTCTTTCTGCGGCGATTACCCTGGTCTCGCGGCGCAGCGGACTGGGCTTTTCAGCCAGCGCTTTCTATGCCGGATCGGCGCTAGCCTATTCGGGCGGTTCGCTGCCGATCAAGGGCGCGCCTTCGGTGGTGGTCTGGTGGAGCGAAGTGCTTCCCTTCACCCACTATCTCCGGCTGCAGATGGACCAGTTTCTGGGCAGTCCGCTGGTGGTTGATCTGTGGCCTGCTGCCCTGCTGCTGATATATGTTCTGGTCGGCATCGCTTTTTCTCTGTGGGGGGCGGAGCGACGGGCATGACTGTTCAGGCCGCCTTCGTTGCCACTCTGCGCGAGGTTTTTCGCCAACCAGAGGTGACAGCACTGATCGTACTCGCGGTATTGCTCTATGGTTTTTATTATCCTGCTCCCTACGCCCACCAGCAGGCACAGGATGTGCCTATCGCTATCGTTGATGAAGAGGGCACTGCACTTACCCGGGCGCTGGCAAGGCGCATTGACAACAGCGACCAGGCTGCGGTGGTCGCACAGCCCACCGACCTGTCCGCGGCGCAGGATCTGCTTGCCAGCCGTCAGGTGGAAGCGGTTTTGCTGCTTCCCAGGGGCATGACCAAAGCAGCCCTGCGCGGGGAGGGCCCCCAGATTGCCCTGTGGATAGACGGCGCCTATCTGGTGCGTGCAAAAAGCACCGGCACCGCGGTGGAACAGGCGTTGCGCCAGACGCTGGCGATGGAGGCCTCCCCCTATATCGGCAATCTGACGCTGCCGGAGCCGATTGTCTCGATCGCCCGATTCAATCCGCAGGCCGGCTATGCGAGCTATATCTTCCCCGCTGTCACGCCGGTAATCCTGCAGCAGACAATGTTGTTCGGCGTCACCGTGCTGCTGGCGTTGCGGCGTCGGAAGCGAGCAGCGGCGCATGCTCCGGCTTTTGCCGATCATCGGGAGCTGATCGGAAGCTGGCTGGCTTTCACTCTGCTGTCGACCATCGCGTCGGCGCTCTATTTTGGCTGGTTCTTTGCCCTGCAGGATGTGCCGGGCCGGGCTTCGCCGCCAATGCTGGCGCTTGTCGCGTTGCTTATGGGAGCCGCCATAGCCGCATTTGCCTGCGCGGTGGGGGCATGGTTCCGCCGGGCGGAGACCGGGCTGTTGCTTTTGATCCCCAGTTCGCTGCCGATCTTCTTTCTGACCGGAGCGACCTGGCCCCGGGAAGCCATGCCTGCATGGGTGGCGGCTATCGGTGCGATCTTCCCCGCCACCCACGGCAGCCGCGCGCTGCTTCTGGCAGACCAGATGGGCGCGCCCTTTTCGGCGATTGCCCGCCCGTTGGCTTTGCTTGTCCTGCTGACAATCGCCTATCTCGCGCTGTCGCTCCTGACATCGTGGCGAGAATCACGGCGCAGCGACTGATGCGGGCCAGGTGCGCTAGCATTTTAGCATATGGGCTTTATCCCGATAGAGTTTAAGAAAGACGATATGACCTATCCGAAATTACTCGAACCGCTCGATCTCGGTTTCACCACGATCAAGAACCGTGCGATCATGGGGTCGATGCACACCGGGCTCGAGGAAATCGAGGGCGGTTTTGAACGCATGGCCGCCTATTTCGCCGAACGGGCAGCCAATGATGTCGGCATGATCATTACCGGCGGCATCGCGCCGAATGCCGAATCCTCCAGCCATGGCGCCCGCATGTCCAATGAAGAGGAAGCCGCAAAACACCGGCTGGTGACCGATGCCGTCCATACCGCCGCTCCTGATGTCAAAATCTGCATGCAGATCCTGCACCCGGGACCGCTGGCCTATACACCGGATTGCGTCGCCCCTTCTGCGGTGAAGTCGCGGATTGCCCGCTATGTGCCCAATGAGCTGGATAAGGCGGGCATCGAAAAGCAGATCGACGATCATGTGCGGTGCGCCGTGATGGCGAAAAAGGCCGGCTATGACGGGGTCGAGATCATCGGGTCTGCCGGCTATCTGATTTCGACCTTCCTGGTGGAGAAAACCAATTTGCGGGAAGACGAATATGGCGGCAGCTATGAAAATCGTATCCGCTTCGCCATAGAAATCGTCGAGCGCACCCGCGCGGCGGTTGGTGAGGATTTCATCCTGATTTTCCGCATTGCGGCGATGGACATGCTGGAAGACGGGATGAGCTGGGACGAGATTGTCACCCTGGCTAACGCCTTGGAAAAGGCCGGTGTCACTATCATTTCCACCCATTTTACCTGGCATGAAAGCGCGGTGCCGACGATCGCGACGATGGTCCCTCGCGCCGCGTTCACATCGGTTACGGGCCGGTTGCGCAAGGAAGTCAGCGTGCCTGTGATCACCTCCAACCGGATCAACATGCCGGCCGTGGCAGAGGAGGTGCTGGCGCGGGGCGATGCCGATCTGGTGTCGATGGCGAGGCCGATGCTTGCCGACAGCGCTTTCATGCGCAAGGCGATCGAGGGGCGAGAGGATGAAATCAACACCTGTATCGCCTGCAACCAGGCCTGCCTCGATCACACTTTTTCCGGTAAACTGACCTCCTGTCTGGTCAACCCCAGGGCCTGCCATGAAACCCTGCTCAACTATCTGCCCACGGCAGCGGCAAAACGCATCGCCGTGATCGGCGCAGGACCCGCCGGGCTTGCTTATGCAACGGTTGCTGCCGAGCGGGGGCATCAGGTGACGCTCTTTGAAGCCTCATCTGAAATCGGCGGCCAGTTCAATCTGGCCAAGCGGATACCCGGCAAGGAGGAATTTTACGAGACGCTGCGCTATTTTGGCCGGATGCTGGAGGTTCTGGACGTTGATGTCCGGCTGAATACGCTCGCCAGTCCGGAAGCCCTTAGGGCAGAGAAATTCGATCATATCATCATCGCCACGGGAATCACGCCGAGAACGCCGGACATCGAAGGGATCGATCATCCGAAGGTCGCAAAATATATTGATGTGATCACCGGCAAACGAGCGGTGGGTGACAAGGTCGCCGTCATCGGTGCGGGCGGCATCGGCTTTGACGTCTGCGAACTGGTCAGCCATTCCGGACCCTCCGGTGCGTTGAACCGCGATGTTTTTGCAAAAGAATGGGGCATTGATTTCGAAAACCATCCGCGCGGCGGGGTAACCGGCGTCGAACCGGTCGTCGCCCGATCGAAACGCGAGATCACCATGATCCAGCGTAAGGACAGCAAGGTCGGGGCAGGGCTTGGCAAGACAACCGGATGGACCCATCGCCTGTCGCTGGCGCGCCGGGGGATCAACATGATCAATGGCGCCAGCTACGACCGGATCGACGACGCAGGCCTGCACATTACGGTCAATAACAAGCCCATCCTGATCGAAGCGGATACGATCATTATCTGCGCCGGTCAGGATCCGAAACGGGACCTCTATGAGCTGCTGATTGCAGAGGGCTTGGCGGCAGAGCTGGTCGGCGGGGCCTTTGAAGCCAAAGAGCTGGATGCCAAGGCGGCGATCAAGCAGGCTTCCGAAATGGCAGCCGTTGTTTAAGCAAAGATCAGGAAGAGCCTCGCCGGGTGGATCTGCAAATATTTCTCTGCAACGGAGAGCCTTGGGCAAAAGCCAACAGCATTTTCAAGTTGGATATCGCACGATTAAGGTGGCGAATTTTTTGACATAATTTCCCCAAATATATCGCCTTGCATAATGAGAACGTTTTTTGCGGCTCGTGTGCACAGGGGAAAATCATGTCATTTGCAGCAGCGGAATCGAGACCAGACGGTAAATCTTCTGCGCACCGAAAGAGATACAGCAAGACTGCGCTCGGCAACGGGACCTCCTGGATCGCGATGCTGGCGGTGGGCCTCGCGCTGGCCGATCCCGCGCATGCCGCCTGCTCCGACAATGACCCGGCGAACGGCGACACCGTCCTCTGTAGCGCCGACGATCCCAATCCGGATGAAAACGGCGTCGGAGGCGGTGCCGGCAATACGGATGTTACCGTAGACGTCCGGTCCGGGGCGATCCTCGGTAACGGCAATCTCGCCGGGCGCGAGACGATCTATCTTGGTACGGGCGCGATCATCACCAGCGAAGCGGGCAGCACGGTGCGGGGCGGCATCCGGATCGACGGTGACAATGGCAATCTCAATCTGTCTGGCGACGTCACGTCGCAGGCCGACAACCTTGTCGCATCGATTTATACCAACGGCGTCGGCAACCGGCTCACACTGGGCACCGCCGCGACGGTTACTGCAGACGGGGCCGGCGTCGACGGCATCCGCATGGGCGGTTATGATTTTGAGGCGGACATAGCTGGCACAGTGACCGTTTCCGGGCCGAACGCGGCCGCCGTCCGGTTGGTACGCGATCAGGCGTCCCGCAGGGCGTCGGCGATCGTCCGTTCGGGCGGAAGCCTGATCAGCACGGATGCGTCCAGCTTTGCCTTTGTCGGGGCGGGCAACGGGCCCGGCCTGCTCGTCGAAGCTGGCGGAACCGTGGAATCCCCTGGAACCGCTGTCTATTTCGAACAGGGCGGCAATCTGACGGTCCGGGGCAGGGTTGCCGGCGGGAGCGGGATTGCCGCTCTGTTCGACGGTGCGAGCTTCGTCAACGTTACGCTGGGCACCGGCTGGGACGTCGTGGGCCAGGTGGTTGCCGGCAGTTACGACTCTGACGTTTTGGGCTACAATGTCGAACCGGGCGAGCAGGATCGGTTCGATCTTGGCCTGTTCGGCACCCAGTTCGTCGGCTTCGAGCGTTTTTTTACCAGCGGCAGCGGTACCCTTACGCTTAGCGGCACTGCGGTTGTCGACCGCGAAATCGCTTTGTTTACCGACCACATCATCCTCGACGGTGCGGACCTGTCGGGCGCGCCATTGACATTCGAAGTAGGGTCCTACCAGGGTCTGGGCGGAAACGGGCGGCTGGGAAACACTGTTTTTTCCGGAGATATCAACCCCGGCGTGGCGAGCGGTGATTTCGGCCTGATCCGTTTCGGCGATCTGACGATTAATCCGGGCTCGCGCTTAAATGTCGATATCGGCTCGGCGACAGAGCGGGACCAGCTTGCCGTCGCCGGCGCGCTCGATATCGGTGAGCTCTATATAAGGCTGAAACCGGTAGGCGGCTTCGGCGACAGCGAAAATCCGTTCAGCACCGTGATCATCGACAATGACGGCACCGACGCGATCACCGGGACGGTCGGCTATATCGAAGAGGATTTCGCTTTCCTCAACGTGATGGCGGACCTGACGGGTGGCGACGGCAACGATCTTGCGCTGAACTTCGTCCCTATTCCGGTTGGCGATCCGAATGTGATGAACGGGTGTTCGCCAGCAGCTGCCAATAATGTGGTCGTGGTGTGTCGCGGTACGATCGTCGCCGAAACCGGCGACAACGGTTACGGAAATACGGATTTTCGCGGCGTCAACCTGACCGTCGAATCCGGCGCGACCGTATCGCCGGTCAATGACGGCGAGGGCATCTCGCTCGGTGATTATGCCGACGTGACGATAGAACAGGGCGGGCTCGTCAATCAGGGTATATCCATTTACGGTTCCGCCGTGCAAATTGACGTCGCTGGCCGCATCTTTTCGGACCAGATTGAAGATCTCTTCGTGGAGCCCGCCGGCATTTCCATTCGGGACGACAGCCGAACCGTTGTGGGCGATGACCCGATTAAGCTTATCATTCGCCCGACCGGGGAGATCGAGACGACCGCCGAATCGGCCCATGCCATCGATCTGTTCCAGCGCCCTCTGAGGGAAGGGGGTAGCTCGCTCGAACCCAAAAATGCCTTCATCACCGCCGATGGCACGCTTCGGACCAGTGGCGGCGGTGCTTCCGGCATTTTTGCGCGGATGGGTGTCAGCAGCCTCACGACGCTGAACATCGACATCGGCGGGTCCATCGAAACGTCGGGCGATCTCAGCCATGGCGTCCATGTCGAGAAAAACCGGGTGTTCTCGACCGACATTCCCCCGGTCGATCATCCTCCGCTCGACGTGCTGAACCTCAATATCGCTGGCAGCATAGCCACCAGCGGTTTGACCTCGGATGGTATCGTCCTCGACCTCAGCCGCAACGACATCACCGCCTCGGTCACGGTGGCCCAGGGCGGCGAGGTTTCGGCGACCGGGACGGACAGCAACGGGATCACCCTGGTACCGCGGCCCGAACGATATCGTGTATATGACGACGAAGCGTCCTTCCCGACAGACTCGCTTCCCATCGACGTCTTTGTCACGCTGGAGCAAGGATCGCGCCTCTATTCGGCCCAGGGCCAGGCTATTTCCGATTTCGAGGGCGAGATCGAGGGGCAGGGGCACAATCTGGCGCTGTTCGTCGGCGGCACGATCGATGTCGGCAATCCGGCGGGTGTGTCCGTGCAGATGGGCAACGCCGCCGACACGCTGATCCTCGCACCGACCTATTCAATCGCGGGTATCGTCGATGGCGGCACGGGTCAGGACATGTTCGTGCTGGGCGGCGAGGGCGAAGGCACCTTCGATATCGGGCTGGTCGACATGAACGGCATGGCCGGGGCCAGCGACCGCTTCGTCAATTTCGAGAATTTTGCCAAGCGCGGCAGCGGTACGTGGACGCTGACGGGCGTCACCATCGACGAATTCGGCAACGGTATTTCGGTGGAGGAAGGGCGGCTCAACCTGGCCTCCGACCTTCAGGGTATCAACTTCTCTCTTTCCGGCGGTTCGCTGGGGGGTAATGGCCGGGCCGGCGATGTCGTCTCGACGGGCGGTGTTATCGCGCCGGGCAACAGCATCGGCACGCTGACTACCGGTAGCCTGACTCTGGACGCGGCCTCGGTCTATGAAGTGGAAGTCGACGACACCGGGGCGAGTGACCTGCTCGTTGTCAACGGGTCGGTCGCGCTGGGCGGCGCAAGCTTGTCGGTGCTCGAAACCGGTGATTTCATGGGCGACGACCCATTTAACTATCTGATCATCGACAATGACGCGGATGATGCGATCAATGGCACGTTCGGGACGGTGACGAACCAGTTCGCCTTTCTCACGCCAACGGTCAGCTATACCGGCGGTGACGGCAATGACGTTACGCTGACGCTGACGCCGAATAATGCAGCGCCCACGCCTCCCGGCACCGGCACCGGCGTCTGCGGCGATACGGTGAATGGGACAGTGGTCTGCAACAATGACGGCGATCCGGCAAGCGACCTCAATCCCTATCCCCAGGGCATCAGTTACAGCCCGAGCGACGGGATCGAGATCATTCTCGACGGTCGCGCCAATGGCCCGCTGACCATCGTCGTCGCCGACGACGACGGCTTTCAACGTCCCGGCGTTCGGAACCGGGTGCAGAATACCGCGGCCACTTTCGGACCGATCGTCCGCACATTAGGCGATGTGTCGATCACGACCACCGGAGATGGCGATGCCGGCCTTTTTGCGAGTACCACCGGCGCCGGAACAATTCGGATCGACAGCGGAGCGACGATCAGCACCGGAGGTCGGGATGCGGATGGGATCTATGCTCTGAGCGAACGGGCGGCGGATATCGCGATCCATGCCTCGGGATCGATTTCCGTCAGCGGACCGAGTGCGGCCGGCATCTATGCCGAAGTCGAGGAGGCCGGCTCGATCGAAATCGTCGCGGACGGCGATATCGCGACATCCGGATCAGGTTCGGGTATTGGTGCGTATGTTTACGGAGAGGGTGCCAACGGCGATATCAATGTCGATTTCTCGGGGTCGATAACCACGACGGATTCCAGAAGTACTGCGATCGAGATCAGGAACGAGAGCCTGGGATCGATCTCGTTTGTGTCAACAGGCAACATCGACAGGGCGGGGACGTCGTCTGGTGCCATTAATATCGACCAGACAAACTTGAACGCCACCGGTCCGGTAACCGTTTCAATGACAGCAGGAACTTTGCGGAGCGGCGGTTCCGGTGTTGTGTTGTTGAATCTTGGTCGGGGCAAGACAATCGTAGAGTCGGACATCGATATAATTTCCCGGGGCACGGCGATCGCGATCGGTAGCCGGGGAACTTCCGGTGCGGAAGTGGCGGACGTCGATCTCAAGGTGGGGGACAATCTTCTGACCGGCGGCGTTTCGGCAGCGGGACGCAACGTCACGATTGTTTCCGAGGCGAGATTTCAGGACGCGATCCTTGGAATCGTCGGATCCAGCGATGGGGAGGGTGACGTCGATATTACCGCCCTTTCGGGATCGATTGCGCTTGCCGAAGATCGTAGACGATATGGCATTGCGGGGTTCAACGCACAAAATGGCAACGTCACGATTCGAAGCGGTATCGATATTGCGACGATCGGTGAGGATACCGACGGTATCGGCAGCCTGATCGACGGAGGTCTTGCCACCATCGATCAGCAGGGAGGCACGATCACTACACTCGGGGACGCGTCGGCGGGCATCTATGTCGCGGGCGGCAATTCCAAGACGCGTGAACGTACCGAGCCGCTGGGCCTGTTCGCCGACATCACCGTTGCGGGAACGGTGGAGACCCGGGGTGGCAGCCTCGTCACCGCGATTTCGGATGAAGCCGATCAGGAAGTCTTCGCCTATGGCATCGGCCTGACGGCGCTCGACCTGCAGGACGAACCCGGTGACAATTTTGGTCAGAATGCATCGGCGATCGTCACCATCACCGAGACTGGTCGCGTCTATTCCGAACAGGTCGCGGCCATCTCGGAGCAGCTGTTCCCGGATTTTCCAGAGGAGGGACTGGTCTTCACTTCGGTGCCGATCGATACGACGCTGACTGTAGCCGGCGAAGTCGAAAGCGGAAGCGGGGTCGATTTCACGATCGATTTGAAGGACGGCGACGACACGGTAAATATCTTGGCGACGGGCACCGTGATCGGCGGAATCGACGGCGGTGACGGGATCGACGCCTTCTCGCAGGCCGGCGGGCGGCGCGACCTATCGATGGTCCGCAGGTTCGAGACTGTGCTGCTGACTGATGGTGCATTCGGTTTTGGCAGCGGCATGACTGAAGGCAATCTGACACTGCAAGGCGTGACCTTGGCTCCTGGCAGAAGCGGGACGGAAGAAAAGAACGCGCCAGCCACCGCGGCTCCAAGCCCCGGCCATGCGGCGGCTCAAAGCACGACCCCGCCACCACCGCCGGAGGCTGCCGATCCCTTGCCGATGCCGCTCAAATTGACTGGCGCAGCGCTGGCCCGGGCGAAGACGGCTGGCGGCATGATCTCCGGCGGTGAGAATATGCCCTTTACCGCTATGATCCCTGGCGGCGAGAACGAGCCGCAGACCACGATGATCAGCGGCGGTCAGAACCGGCCACAGGCAGACATGATTCTGGGGGGAGAGAATATCGCCTTTGCCGATGGCACATTGCTCCCCGACGCCATCAATGTTCCTTATAGCGACCCGATCTCTGACGGTGAGAACGGCCCCTTCGCCTCTGGCCAGAATATCGGCACGCTGACTATCAACGGCGATCTCACCTTTGACGCCAGCAGTTTCTTCGAGGTCGAGGTCGATGACCAGGGCAATGGCGACCGTGTGGTCGTTCTCGGTTCGGTCAGCCTCGGCAATGCCACCCTGCGCGTACTCGACATGCTCGGCGGCAGCTTTGCCGGTGATGATCCGTTCAATTATCTGATTATCGACAATGATGCGATGGATGCGGTGAACGGTGTCTTTGGTGCGATGACCAACCAACTGGCCTTCCTGACGCCGACAGTGGCCTATGATGCAGGCGACGGCAATGATGTGCAGCTGACGCTGACCCCGAACAATGGGCCAACTCCCACTCCCACTCCCACTCCCACTCCCACACCAACTCCTACACCCACACCCACTCCGACACCGACCCCTACGCCCACACCAACACCGCCCCCAACACCCACGCCGGGACCATTGTTCCCGACGGCAGCCCGGACCTTCAACCAGAACGGGGCCGCGGTGGCGCTGGACGGCTTTGACCGGACCGCAGGGTCGGATGCCGATACGGTCTATATGAATGTGCTGTTCTCGACCGTGCCGGGGGCGCAGCGGGCGTTCGACACCTCGTCGGGCGAGATCTACGCGAGCCTGCTCGCCAATAGCCTGGATGACGGCATGGCCCGCACCGACCGGCTGGTGGCGCGTGCCCATGAGGCCTTTGCCGATGGCTGGGGCATGTGGGGCGGGATCAGTGGCCGCACCGGCTCGATCGATGGCGACGGCAATGCCGCCTCTGCCAATCATGACGGCCATGGCTTTGATCTGGGGCTCGACTATCGCGGCCCCGGCAATGGCTGGGCGCTGGGCGCCAGCTTTGGCTATCTGCAGAGCGATCTGGAAGTGCTTGCGCGCAACAGCAGTGCCGATGGCGACGGCTGGCACGTCGGCGCCTATGGCCGATACGGCACGGGCGGC